>JAABUL010000041.1_pt1 | contig 214059 bp, 406 predicted proteins | sample 5559151 | NCBI WGS metagenome assembly JAABUL01 (sample SAMN10711876, study PRJNA513368) | rock metagenome | isolation source: Antarctica rocks | place: Antarctica: Victoria Land, Pudding Butte sud
TCCGGCCGGGTGCCCCCCCCCCCCCCCCCCCCCCCCCCCCCCCTCTTGATATTTGCCACTCTCCCCTCGTTGCAGACCTTTACTGGCGTTGGGGTGCTGAGCACACATCAACGGAAGCCGGGAGAAACCACGCCTGCATGTGAGTGGATACCATCTGATTCACATGCTTCAGCAATTTTTCATAAATCATGTGGCTCTAGGCCAAAGCAGGAACTCGCTTTCAAGAAAGGAAAACTGTGGCGTTCCCACCTCCAGCTTGCCGCCCAGCAGGCTGTTGCCGCGGATGCCGCGGAACACGTCGCCGACCGGTATCCGCAGCGGCATCTGCGCCGCCGCGCGCCCCGCCGGCGCAAAGCCGTCGATCGCGCCCGTCAGGCAGGGTTTAGCGCCGCCCCACCAGGCCGCCAGCCGGGCGTCGCTCGGCGGTCCCACCAGGTTCTGCCCCGCCGGCGCGGAAGCGGGCAGCCACTGCACGGCGGCCTCCCGGAAGCCGCAGGACTTGAGGAACGGCCCCAGCACCGACCTGCAGGTGCAGTGATGGCCTGTGTCGATGTTGGGCTGCAACACAGCTTGTTTTGAGGCTGCCGTAGGAGATGTGTCGCGTCACACGGTCGACTTGGAAACCACGTCCGCCAGCTCCTGCATCACCTCACATAGCCCTCCTTGCCTGTGTTCGTTGGCTGGATGGGAAAGGTCGTCTTCGTTGCAATGACAGTTATACACGCTCTCCCTCCTGCGTTCACCTGATATGCTGGAGACGCTGCTCATCGTGGTCGCAGGTGTCCGGTTTGGTGACCACCACCGCCGTTGCTGCTGCCAAAATCAATGCTTAATCCTTCCTTCTGGATGAACCCTCCTGCACCCACCTGATGCGTAGGAAGCACTGCTCGTCATAGTCGCAGGTGTCCAGTTTGGAGACTACGACCGCCGGCGGCGATGAGACTTTTCGTCTAGAAGGAGGTGCTGGAAGCGCTGCTCGTCGTAGTCGCAGGTGTCCAGTTTGGTGATGACCACCGCCAGCTGGTCCACGCCCAGCGATTCGGCCAGCTGCGCGTGCTCTGCTATTTTGCTCGGTAAGATTATTCCCATCTCAAGTTTTGACTTCACCAGAGAGGCAGCTGCTCTCCGGCACCCACCGGATGTGCTGGAAGCGCTGCTCATCGTAGTCGCAGGTGTCCAGCTTGGTGATGACCACCGCCAGCTGGTCCACGCCCAACGACTTGGCCAGCTGCGCGTGCTCCCGTGTCTGGCCGCCGCCCCCGCCGCCGAAGCCGCCGCCCGCCGGCGCGTTGAAGCCCGACTCGAAGCCGCCTGGAGCGCAGGGCTAGGAGTCAGGCGTGTTTTTGGGGATGCTGCAGCCGCAAGCAGCCTTTTGCAGTGCATGACGCCCTCCGAACACGGGCAATCTGGGCTCTCTGCAGCGCTAACGCTTGGTGGAGGTTTGCAGAGGAGGCTCGATGGGGATGCGATTCTCCGCTGCACAGCACAACGGCCGACACATCGGCAGCGTCCGGTGGCACGCAGCGCGAACCCCCAGTTCTTCAGCAACAACAAACACGGTCGAGAGCAGGGGGCTGCGCACCTGGGGAGCCGTTGACGATGAGCAGGGCGGCGTCGACCTGCGCTGCGCCGGCGATCGCGACAGGGACGTCTTGGGGAGATTCAGGGTTACAGGAGGTGCACCTGGGGAGCCGTCGATAACGAGAGGGCGGGTATTTATGCATCACATTGTGTGCTCAGATGAATTCGCACCAGGGGAGCCATCGACGACGAGCAGAGCGGCGTCGGCCTGCGCGGCGCCGGCGATCATGTTGGGCACGAAGTCCCGGTGGCCGGGCGCGTCCAGCAGTGTCACCGCATGCCGCGCCGTCTCGAAGCGCGCCGTGGCCACGTCCACCGTCACACCCCGCGCCCGCTCCTCCGGCCTGCGGTCGTTGATACATACATTGGTTTTCAACAAATGGTGTTGAGTCGCTGAGAAAATGTAGCGAGATGATGTCCGTAGCACCTCCCAGCTTGAGCGTGATAGCGGCATACAGTGTGCCACCACGCCTGGCTGCTACGACCCAATGATACGGCTGCCCCGCCCGTACTGGCGGCTTCACCCCACTGCTCGCCGGGGCGGCCATCGGGCGTGTCCCGAGTAGTAAGCGAGGCGCGCACTTTTCGCCCAGCAGCCAGGCCCAGCAGAATCAGTGAGAGTTAGTGAGACCACTGCTCAGCAGAGCAGCGGCTGGGCGCGATTCCCCAAGTTGGAGGCACGCGCCTCTCGTCCAGCAGCCAGGCCCAGGAGAAGGAGGCCTTGCCGGCGCGCGCCGCCTCCGTCTGCTGCTTGTGCACCTGCGAGCCGCCAGAGTGTCATCACTTTATAGTCTCTGGGTTCAGAACAGGGTTGTACTGATCTGCTGAGGGGCTGTATGATCTTCAGCTGATCGCGCGCCGTGCGCTGACAGCGGCGCCCTGCCTTAGCGAGTCAGGTGGCACATCCGCAGGCTGTGTCGCGAGAGCTCGTGGGCAGCGCATGCAGCTTATGAAGCTCGCAAAGCATGTGTCCCACGGCTCATTCCCCACATGTAAAAGCTTGGCGGGACAGTGCACCTGCTTCTGGGTGACGACGCCCAGATCTGCGAGGAGGCGGCCCATGAGGGTGCTCTTGCCGGCGTCCACATGCCCCAGGACCACCAAATGCAAGCGGCTCCTGCCACCTGTGATCGCCGAAAGCATGATCGTCCAAGCCAGTTGCAGATGCTGTGTAAGTGGGCAGGAATTTGCAGACCGGATGCGTATAGCAGCAGATGTGCCAGAGCCGCCAGAATGCAGCCACCATATGAACTGGACACGCAAGGCGGCATGCCCCATCCCGCTCCATAGTCTCGTCATATGAGTCTCAGCATGCCAATGATGCCGAAATGAGGCCAACACCCCTCAGGCACTACGCTGCTGCAAAGGGTCGTGGGTCACTGCCGTGCAGCTTGGCTGCGCACCCTGGGCCGCCGACTCTGCGGCCTCCGCCCGCTGCAGCTCCTTTGCTAGGTCCGCCTCCAGGCGGTACTCTGAGTAGGGCCGCCGCTGCCGCTGCTGCGGCTGCGCTGTTGGCGCCGAGGTGCTGGCGCTGGCACTGTCTCGCAACCGCAGCGTTGCCATGTCTGCAGGTGTACGACGAACCTACTAGAAGGTCCCTAGACGATGTGCTGACGGCAGATTTGCACGTGTCATAGATAAGCACGAGCTGCCGCAGGCGGCAGGCAGTCTGCTTGGCAGAAGTTCGACGCCGTGCAAGTCGGTGTGCCAAGCAAGCGCGCAGCTGACCTTCTGCTGCGTCCGAGGCCGCAGACGCCGCCGGCGCCATCGCCGCCGGCGCCTTTGGCACCACCGCCCTGCTGGGCGCCGCCTTGGCCGACTTGGCCTTGGGCTTCGCCGCCGACGCCGGCGCTGCCTGGTGCTGCCCATGCTGAAGCGCCGCCGACGCCGGCGCTGCCGCTGCCGCTGCCGCTGGTGCAGCGGCCGACGGCGCGGCTGGTGCCGGCCTGCCGGTGGCCCCGGCGCGCGCCGCGAGGACAGAGTCATCCGGTGACGGGGTGGTGAACCCAAAGATCATGTCCACCATCTCGTCATCGTACTCCGGCTCGGCCCGGCTGCTGGCCTGCACCGCCTGCGCCGCCTCGTCCCTGCGCGCCGGCACGCCTGCGCCCACCAGAGACCCCATTCACAGCCCCACAGCGTCACTTGCTGCACGAAGATGATGGGTGTCATGTATGCGACAAGTTCTGCAGTCGGCGCACGAGGCACACACCGCCGGGCTGCGGCCTGCCGTTAGGCAGAGGCGGAGGCGGGTCGCAGAGGGTGCGGGCCAGGACGGAGGCACCTGCAGCCGCTGCCGGCGCCGCAGGCTGCGTCTGCTGTGCGGTGGCGCCAGAGGCTGCCGGGGCCTGTGAGCAGTCAAGGTCGGCAATGAATGCACCTGACAGTTCATCTTAACAGAACATACTGCTCTCTATTGGCCTTCTCAGGACTAAAACGCCAGCATCGGATGCATTCGCCACAGCGAGCACCTCAAACTCCTCCTCGTACTCCTCGTCGTAGTCATAGTCATCATAGCCATCGTCATAATCGTCGTCGTCGTAGTAAGCGTTTCCACCCTTCCCCCGAGCCATCGCCTCGGGCTTGCTCTGACCACTGATGCTGTTACGCAACGGGCATTGGCCCAGCCCTCTTAGTCCAGCTAAAAGACGCGTAAAGTTGGATGTGATCCACTGTATCTGCGAACAACCTATGCGCAAGCTCCCTGGAGCCCCTGTGCAGCCCTGCATTGAAAGGCAGGAAAAGGCGATGCCTTGTAGGTGGTTTCACAGTGTCCTTTCCGAAGTTGCCTTTCCAGCGGCTGACTCATACAGGCCCCGGCAGACCTCGTCTGAACCTGTCTGAACACAAGCAATTGCAATTGTTTTCAGCCACTCTGTGCACGTCAGACTGTGCGTCAGCTGCTTGATGCTCCTTTGCTTGACTTGTCGGGCGCCGGCTGTAGGATACCAATCGAGCTCTGGTAACCGACACTAATCTCCACGTGTGAGTGGCTTACAGCCCCAGCAACCGGCTGAATGTCGACAAAAAAACATTAGTCGAGGCAGCCTCGGCCCATGCAAACGCTGAGCAAGCGCGTATCACGTCAAGAGCACTTGAGCATCTTGGTCAGCATCCACAGCCTCGCGAGCAACGACATGCAGCTGCAATACCCTGGGAGTGACTGGTAGAGCAGCTGCCTGAGGCGTCTGTCCCGTCGCCGTGGCCTCCCTGAGCCAAATCCAGCGCAGCGGCAGCACCTCCCTTTGCAGCATGGAGCTGCCCGCGCTGTCGCAGCGGGTTAGGCGACGCCTGCTCGTAGCCGCCCTGCTGGGCGCTGGCGGCTATGCAGCATACAGGGTGTGGCGGGACGATGCTCGCCTGCGGAAGGCGGTCCGCTCGACGGTGGCTGAGCTGCAGCGAGCGGGCGAGGCGGCACTAACCCGCGCCACTTCCTGCGTCGTGGCCGGCACGGTGCAGGGCATCGCGGCTGTGCGGCCACAGGTGCGCACTGTGTGCAATCCGATCGAAATCGCTGGCGCGCATTTCTAGGGCTGAAGTGGCATGCGTTGCAGCTGTCTGCGCCCAAATCCGCCTCATTTCCCTGTCTCCCGCAGTTTGCAACATGCATGTGCCAATGTATGCCAATCAACAAGAAACGACTCAGCACACACTGATAATCCGCAGGCAGTGGAGGCGCCGGCGCCGCAGGAGCCATGGCAGGCCATGGCACTGGAGAAGCTGCTCGGCCTGCTGACCAGCCGCGCTGGCATGGACCTGGTGTCCCTGGCCGTCGCCGTCGGCGCGCAGCACAGCGTCGCCGCCTTCTGTCAGCACTGGTCGGCGCATCGGCAGGCTGCGGCGGCAGCGGCGCAGGCGGCGGCGGCAGCGCAGCAGCAGCAACAGCAGCAGCAGCAGCAGGGCCCAGGGCAACTTGGTGCAACGCGACAGCAGAACGGGCACCGGGATGCCAACGGGCAGCGAGCGAGCCACAACGGAGGCCAGCAGCTTGTTCCTCAGCCGCTGGAGCCGCTGGGCAACCCCATTGTGGCGCAGCTGCTGGCGTGGGCCGCGACGCCGCAGGTGCGACTTTCTCAGTGGTGGCCTACGGCACGAGCTTCGTCCAACCTGCGTGCAAGCGTTCATTCTCAGGGACGTGCTGGGCATTCGAGGGTAGTTTTCAAGGTACTTGTTTTGGTCATGTCCAACGTCCAGACACAACACATTCCGAAATGTTTTGGCGCAGGGCGAGCGGTTCGTGGTGTCGGCAATGGCAGCGGCGGCGCGTAACAGCACGAGCGCATACATGGACAGCCTCGGGGCCGGCAACACCTACGACGACCTGTTTGCCGCGGCCTTCCGCCCCCAGCACCGCGAGGTGCTGCGGGACCTCACCGTCATGGCCACCCGCGAGGCGGTCGCCACCTACCTGTGCCCGCCGCTGCAGCACCGGTAAGACTGCCGAGAACAGTTGCAAATTCGAATCAAGTCTTTCTTTGTAGAGTTCTGGAAATCGACATTTCCTCCAATTCTCTCAGCCACCTACCTGTGCCCGCCGCTGCAGCACCGGTGAGCGATTGGCTATACTATTCCTTGGCACGTCACCACAGCATCTGCCGAATGCTGGACCACTCGCGCTTGCAAACGCTGCCCTTTGTGAGGGAGCTCCTTCCTCTGATTGCCTCCCAAGACGGACTCCGATGTGACACTGCCGCAGTCAGAGAACAAATTCCCCTGTGGGCTGGCGTCCCAAGCTGCGGCTCGACTGTTTGCGCAGGACCGACGGCACGCCCGCAACGCCCGGCAGGTCCCGGCGCAACGGCGCCTCCTGGTCGGCAACGCTGCACAGCATCGGCAGCGGCACCTCGTTCCTCGTCAAGCACGTGCGAAGACTTGACTTCTCACAACAGTGGACTTCGCATGTTTGTTTGGCTCGGATCCCGGTAGCAGTGCTATTGAGTGCCAAGGTGTACGCGAGTCGAATGCCAACCTGCACCTGGCTGCTCCCCGGAATGCTGCAGCTCAAACATTGATTCACCCCCTGCCGCAGGTCAGCAACAACTCGAGGGCGGCGGCGGTGGCGCTGCCGGTTGTGCTCCTCGCCTCCAGCCGCGGCGTGGCGCTGGGCTGCAAGGATGCAATCGCGCGGCTGCTGGTGGACCCGGCGGACCTCTTGCCCGCCAGGATCTACGTCTTTGACGGCGCCCGCAGCCTGCTGTGGCTGCTGCTGGCACTGCTGGCGGCCGTCGCGCTGGCGGCGTGGGGCGTGCGACAGGTGCTCTGGCGCGACAGCGTGCCAGCGTTGCACGTGTAGGGTTGCAGGTTTTCTGCATGGCACTCACGTCAGCTGTGTATTGTAGGACGGTTGGGAATTCTGAACTCAGGATGTGTGTCGAGGTGCATGCACACACACACTAGGTAACGCCACGACACATATTCAGGACTGCGTTGGATCAAGTATCTATTTTGTTGTGCATATCAGCTGTATTGTGCTATTCGAGCTATTCGAGTGCGTCACACAGCGCGGGACACTCCAGGAGAGGTGATCTGACCGCCGCATCTGCTCAACTGACCATCGTTTGCTGAGGCTGGCACGGCAGGGCAGCCGCCATCTGATCAAGTGAGCACGGCGCAGGGCCTGTGTAATGTCGAGATATACCTAGGAACCTCTCGCTCTCCAGGTAGCGAGGCATGCTCTCAATTGTTGCTGAGATCTCCACATCTTGTCAATGGCCACACCGCATTACCAGATGCATGCATGCCCTGGCCCCCGGCGCTCAAATGACTGCTGCTGCACGTTGCTGGCTCTCACATAGTGGATGCCACTCAATAGGGACGGCGCTCAACACGACGTCGGAAGTCCCACACTGTACTGCAGCTCTAGTAATCATGTCACCGGAAAAGCGGCTCCATCAGCTTGAAGTCATCCTTCAACGCTTGCGAATCCCTGCATAGAAATGTAGGTATCCATGTCAGACCGCAAGGACAACACAACCCAGTGGTATGAGGCCAAACCCAAAGCCAGAAATCCAGAGCATCCTCGCATGCGATGCGTCCGAGGATGCTCACAACACAACACACAGCAGGCACTCAGTGAGTGGTGGTAGGGGCCAGGCGTGCTTCGACCAGAACACAAACTGTGTATAGCAAAGTAAGCCCAAATCGAAGGGCGACATTCTGAATCAATTTCTTGTGCGCAGCGGACCTGAGCAGGCCGTCCTTGTAGGGCAGGTACCAGACGCGCTTGGTCCCGAGGGACTGCAGCTGCACAAATATGCCCTCCTGTGACTTGGCCAGCGGCCAGTCCTCCCGCTTCCACACCTGACACCGCACAGAATGCTGCCATTAGCCAGCTGTCCAGCGCAGACGCCAGCGGTGTGGCGCTCCCCTCCTATCGCGCCGGTAGTGCACTGTTAGACAGGCGGCAGAGTGTGCACACCCAGCTGCGGGGCAAGTTCAAATGCAACAAGACGGTCCAGGGAGTGCAACGACACATTTCAGCAGTATACTCCAGCACAGCCTCTGGTAATGCGCAGCGCACCTGGGGGTATGCGACCTTGCTCTGCACCATGACCGCGCAGGCGGCAGTGAAGCCCTGCGGCATCAGGTCGTGACCGAGTGAGCAGAGCAGAGAGCGGCTGGCTGCACGAGCTGACGGATCCAGGCACAGGTGGAGCGTGTAAAACAGGCTGCGCACCTGTTCCTGTGCCGTCTGACGTAGCCAGGACAGACACTCCTGCAGGACCTGCAGCCAACAGAGACCAGAAGCTGAGGAAGGGTTTAGGCCATTGTGCCGTTGTCTGTGCCAAGCGAACGCTCGACACGCTGAGCCTCTGTCATGCCATCTGACTGTCCAGATAGCATGCCAGAAGTCTCGCGTACCTGGGGCGAGTCAAAGGCGCTGGCGATGCCGATCTGTGTCAGCTGCTCTTCCTCTCCGCCGTCCTTTGCTTTTGCTGCAGCAACACCGCTCACAGTCAGCGACCCGGCCGCAGCTGTCACGACACATTGACGCGGGGGACAGGTCTCGGTGAATCAGTCCCACAGCAGGCGGTGCAAAGCTTTAGAAACTGCGCACATGCAAACTGTGAGCTACTGACATGACTCACGCGGCCAGAAGCAGACTGAATGCTCCAGGCTCTGTATGCCGCCCTTTGAGAGCGCCGCACTGGTCATGCCGATGATGCGCTGTGCGAACTGCTCTAAGGGGTCGCTGGACTCTGCGGCTGGCGACGCCTGCAGGAGACTGGCGGATAGGGTTGGCGAATGCTGCGCAGCTGCCGCTACGTGACAGGGACTGCGTTGCATGCAGTGACTGTGCGATGTTTGCCTGCGCCTTCCTGCCAACCTGAGAACTGCTGCATGCTGGGCTGTGTAACTTACTGAGCAGCTGAAAAGCCGATCAGGGAGCCTCTGAGTCTGCAAGGCGCCTGCTTGCCTTTGGTGTCGACGCCTGCCCCAGCTGCCGGTCCAGCGACCTGACCTTTGCCGCCACCTCTGCGTTGCTCGGATTCAGCTCCGCGGCCTTGCGATACAGCTCAGCTGCCTACGTGGCACCCACATGACTGTGAGGAACCAGCCAGCAAAATGCAGGAAAGAAATAAGAATATGCAACAGGAATTACTCTTTGCAAGGTCTTCACGCAGCAGTTTCTGATCTGGTCACCACGTCTCGCTTGGGGGAGCCACAGCTTGCTGCGATGCTGTGCGTACCGCACCTCGCTGACTTTGTCCTGCGCTTCCAGCGCGGCGGCCTTCCTGAAAAAGCCCTTGTCCCACTGAGGATCGCGGGCAATGGCAGCGTCCGCGTCCGCCAGCGCCTTTGCGACCTTGTTGAGCTTCAGCAGCGCGGCGCTCCGGTTGCTGCGGTATGAGACCCGGATGTTGAGCCCATAAACGAGCCCTGAAACAATGTGTCTGTGCCTGAGCCGGTGAGTTGCACTCATTCAAATATCTTGACAATGGATCATGAACGAGAATTTGAATGATGACCGCCGCGAGCGGTTGCACCTGTACAGCACCGCGGAGTCTGGATTCTCTTTGATCGCTCTGGTGTACAGGCCTGCCAGGCAGCAGAGAGCCATTAGCGGTGGGACGTGATCCTTGTGCCAGCGCGTGCATGATGTGATGCATTCCAGCGCATGTTTGCCAGGTGGTAGCCGCACCCGCAGCCTTCAGGTAGTTGGTGTTTTTGAACTCTGCGTTGCCTTGTGCTTTCAGGTTGTTTTGATCTGCTGTCTGCACCATTGTGCCTCTATATCATGCCACCTCCTCAAATCAAAGTGGCGGTTGCAGAGCCTGGAGAACAAGCAAGTCGATGAATGGTGACGCTGCGAGATGGCGGTCAACTGTGTCCGGTAGGTTCCTGAGCACGTGTAAGACAATATGACACTTCGTTGCAAGATCGCAGCAAGCGCGCTGTGCTCATTCGGGCGGTTCGCATGGTGATGTCGTCAAGGGTCTTGAAGACTGGCTGACCAAGCAGGAAGGCGTCTGGGGAAGCAGCAGGACCTGCATTCAAGTTCCCAACGGCAAGTTTCAAACTCAGTTCGACTCACCCCCGATGATGAGGCGGCCGAAGCGTGCTGCCGCCTCCGTGGCGGTGTCCTCATCATCGCCGTCCTCTCTCGAACGCCTGCCCCCGGTGGTCGGGTGAGCCGAGAGCCCGTGTGTGACATGTTTTGCCTGAGCGACTTCGCGCTGGACCTGTGCTGATCCGGACCGTTTGACTCCTGTGCAGGAAGACTGGCGCTCCAGTTAGAAAGTCTGGCAACTGGACGCCAGAAGAGGTGGGTGTCGCGTTGAGCGCTGCTATTCCAGACCTCCTGACCCCTCTGCCCCACCTCCCACGGACGAGCTCTCATAAGGCCTGATTGCCGACGGTCGGCCGCAAGGCTGTGCTGTGCAGCGTGAATAAGCTTGGCATGGTGGTGGGCCAGGGTATTGCAGCAACGAGGCGCTGTACTGTGGCCAGCCCCGTCTGCAACGGTTGCGTTGTTGGGCCAGACGTTTTCCTGGGAATGGTGTGCCCGAAAGGCGGCAGCCTCGCAACGGTGCGGGACGCATCGGAAGTGCATCCTGGTGGCTTTCTGGTGCCGTGCGCATGATGACACAGCGGGCTCGATCGGCGGGGGTGCCGCCGTGGCCCATCAGATATTAGAATTCGAACCTGACCGTGGGCGCGGGCTCGAGCCCCCGGCCTGCTCTGTATCGATTGGGCTTGACAAATGCAGCTCGGATGTAGAGGTCACACGCCCCGTGTCATCTTCTGTCCAACGCAGTGCACAAGCTGCACACAGGTGCTCCGTCACCAGGCAGCAGCTTTTGAAAGCCTTGGCATTGGGCAAGCGCTCGCAGCTCTAGGGGGCTCGAGCGCGCTGACAGGATCATCGCGGACCTTGCTCGATCCTTCGGGGGTCTCGGCAGCTGTTTCGGGCTGTGTCGCCGACCCACGAGTCGGGGGCTGGGCCGATGCCGAATTGGCTAACAGCACGGTCCTGCCCTGTGCGACCTGCTGTGTGCAAGTACATTTGTGGCGTGCTTCCTAGCAGCTATCAACTCAATCCCCTTGAAAATTTATTGTTGCCAGGCAGTTTCTGGCACTACTGCATGGCTGGGCGCCGGCAAGAGGACGGTCAGCAATTGCAGCGGCGCACAACAGCTGGTGCCGCTCGGTTAGCTGGCACGATCTCTGGCTCCGTAAGATTAGCATGCAGCAGGCAGGGTAGCAGGAAGCTTGGGTGCAGTGCCGGGTTCCTCTGGGCAAGTGGCTGCGGCACACCGAAAATATCACGCCTCAAGTGTCATGCCTTCGATGCCGAAATCGAATCACATTGTTGTTGTGCTCCAGGACGAGGTGCTGCGGCGGGCTGTGCAGCTGCACGGCGGCAAGAACTGGAGGCAGGTAGCGGACTACTTTGAGGGGCGCACCGATGTGCAGTGCCTGCACCGCTGGTCAAAGGTGCTCAACCCCAACCTCGTCAAGGGCCCCTGGACACAGGAGGTGCGCATTGTGTATCCTGTGCAATGATCAACCTGGAAGCCAAGGCTTGCATTTTGGCTTGCATACAGACAAGCTGCCGAACCTGCGTTACCCTGCCAGCCTGCCTGCTCCAATCTTGGCGCCAGTGCGCATCATGTGCCGCACTTCCCATCTATCAATCTTTGCACGCTGATTTACTGAGCCAGCATCATCTATTTGCGCATTGCAGGAGGACGAGCTGATCATCGAGCTTGTGGAGCGGCATGGCCCCAAGCGCTGGTCGCTTATTGCGCACGAGCTGCCCGGCCGCATCGGCAAGCAGTGCCGTGAGCGGTGCGTCTCCTGCCTCCAACTCGCTGCATCGATGTCGCGTATGCTTCAGCAAGTGTCTGCTTGAGCGACCATGACCATTGCTGTGTTTTCAGCCAATACCTCGTCGTACTTACTGCTCTTTGACAGTGTCACGCGCACCTTGCTCCTCCAACGTCTGCAACCAGCTGCAATCAACTTCTTCGTTGCAAGATCCATCACGACTTGCGCTCGCAGGTGGTGCAATCACCTGAACCCGGAGATAAACCGTGCCGACTGGACAGAGGCGGAGGATGAGGCGCTGCTGGCGGCGCACGAGCAATACGGCAACGCGTGGGCGGCCATCGCGAAGCACCTGCCCGGGCGCACCGACAATGCGATCAAGAACCACTGGAACAGCACGCTCAAGCGGCGAGCCGGCGAGTTCAGGTCGCCGGCCTCTGGCGCTGGCGCCGCCGCGGCCCTGCCGGCAGGTGCGGATCTGTCTGGATGGTCACGCCGCCAGGAGCAGTGTGATATTCACTTTCGATCTAGTCAACCAGACATACATTCTAACAGTAGTACGTTGCTTTGCTTTGCACTCACGCAGCGTGCAGCATTTGGGATTGTGCAGCCAACCAAGACTGCCATCGGTACAGTGTTGAACATTGCTGAATGTGCAATGTGCCTTCCCCGCAGCCTCGGCGGCCTCGGCGCCAGCGCAGCGCCAGGCGTCGCTCGGCACCGCAGCAGGCGCACAGCTGGCCGGCCGGCTGGCAGCGGTAGCGCCGCGCGCACACTGGCCTGGCGCCACAGCAGCAGCAGCACCCGCCGCGCCGGTGGCCATCCCTGGGCGCACGCCAATGAGCCCCGACCACAGCGCCGGCGTCGGCGAGAGCATGCGGCGCTCGGCCCGCAAGTCTCGTGCTGTCAGGTTGGCTGAGCGGCAATGTGACTTCCATCTGCAATTCGCTGCACGGCGCTGCCTGGTCAGCAGCCCACGTGTCTCCGTCTCTGCCCTGTTCTTGAGCCACGGGTCAGCCTCGTCACGCTGCGTGCAAAAGGTGTGCTGCATCTGCCTGGCTTGATGCCCGGCATGATGATGTATTCTGGGTCGGCTCATCTACTGCCAGCTACTCAAATTCCCTGCTCGGTGTGCAGGGCACCAATGTCGGCGTCGCCGGGGTCGCTGGGATGCGCCCTGGGCAGCCCCGCCAGCCCGCAGTCCAAGCCGCAGGCGCTGCGGCTCAGCAGCCGGCGTGCGGCCCGCGCGCTGCACGCCGCGCAGCGCATGCAGGTCTCGCTGTCGCCGGGTGCGGACCCAGAACCCCTGCCCGCTTCTGGCTGCGCACTCTATGTCAACTGCATCATGCTGAACAGGCAGGGGCTCCTGCTGGGCCAGTGCCTCCTTGTGTTTGCCAGGCTGTGTCTTACTCGAAGATGAGCCTGGTGGCTCACTACGTGTACAGGGGTGTACAGGTCGTGCTGCAAGAATTATATGGCCGCAAGCTGCACATCGATGTGGTAAATTGTGTGTCATGCGGCAGGCGCCGTGCCGGCAAAGCGCGCGTGTGAAACGCCGGAGCCGGCAGGGCAGCCGGCAAAGCGGGCGCGGCGCGGAGACCTCCCCGCCGCCGCGGCTCGAGCAGCGCAGCGCACGAAGGAAGCCGCTGCGGCATCCTGCGGCGGTGCGGACGCGCTGCCGGCCGCGAGCGGCACCCTCACGGAAGCAGATGCGGCGCCGGCAGAGGCGGCTGCAGGCCCACGGTCGGCAGCCGAGGTCCGGCGGGCGGTCACCGCATATGCAGGCGCGGCAGCCGTCGGGCCGACGATTGGCGGCATGGACGCCGCGACGCGGCAGACGCTGAGCGAGCTCGGGTATGCCTCCCCACTCATGGCGGGACAACCGCGGAGCGCCGCCGCCACGCCGCAGCCGAGCCACCTGCGGGTGATGTCGGCGGCCGCCGACGCAGCCGCCGTGGCGGCGCCGTCAGCGGCGCCGACGCCAGGGGAGCTGACCGATACGTCGCACCCCGGCATGGCCAGCCCGCCGTTCGTGTACGGCACGGGGCGCGGCCGGCAGGGCTACGACTCTCGGATGCTGGACGCGGCGGGAGCAAACGCCGCCGATGCGCAGCAGCCGCGGCGGCTGGAGAAGCTGCTGTCGCTGACGCTCACGCCGGCGGCGGCTGCGGAGGCGGGCTCAGGCAGCTCGGCCCGCACGCCCACCCTGGTGCGCAACGACAGCACCGCGTCGCCCGACGGTGGCGCGATGGCGCAGGCCGGACAGCGTGGCTCCGCGGCCGGCGGCGCCGCAATGGAGCGGCAGGCGGCGGGCGGCGGCGCCGGCCCGAGCACGCAGGACAGCGGCACCGAGGCGCTGACGAGCCAGCAGGCGGATACTCAGCAGGCGGCGCTACTTGCCGCGGCACCGTCCGCTCCTGCATCGCCCGCCGCCCCAAAGGACCTCGGCGCCTACTTTGGTATGTTCCGCGCCTCATCCTGCTTTATCATTCCCGAGTCGGTAGGACTATGCTGCTGGACCTTCCGTTGCGACCTCTGGCCACGTCCAAATCTCCTCTCCTTAAGCTCCTCCTTTTCAGCACTGTTGGCAGCACAGTGACTTGCTGTTGCATATCACCAGGAACCATGTGTTGAAAATCCTCATCCACCAATACTTCAACAGCAGTAGCATGGACATGCTTGCAGTCGGTGACAATTCCACTGCTGCTATCTACAGAGGACCTGGCCAGGCCGCTGTTCTTCTCGCCGCCGAGCAAGGGCGCCGCGGCCGAGGCGGGGCTTGCGACGCCGGACGCCGGCCCTGCAGCCGGCACGCCGTCATTCACGCCCTTTGCATTCAGACGTGAGCTCCCTGGTTTGCAGTGGTCGCCATCAGCCCGGACCCTCTCGAGTTCCAGCCGTCTCAAGCCAGATTGCTTTCGCTTTCACATCTGTGCAATCTTGCACTCTTCGTGGTCTTCTTGCATCCCCTTTCTGCCAGAGGGTTGAGCACACCGTCCTGATGCTTGAAAGGCTCTATGCGCAGGCCGGGGCTCGGGCATGCTGTCGCTGCCGGAGACGCCGACGGAGCGCCTCATGCTGGAGGCGCTGCTCAAGGACGCCCGCATGGGGCCGTCCTCCGCTGCCGCCATCCACACCGCGCTGCACGCACTTGTGCCCACGCCGCCGCACTTCGGCGCCACCGGTGCAGCAGCGGAGGAGCTGCCGGACGCTGCCGCCGCCGCAGAGGCCGATGTGGCCGCTGCCCGGGCGGCAGGTGGCCCGGCGGGCGGCGATGCCGCGGCAACGGCCAGCGATGCCACGGCGGCCGCCGTTTCTCAGCAGGCGGCGCAGCAGCCAATGAGCCTGAAGGAGCAGGTGCAGGCACGGCGGGCGGCACGGCGGCAGTCGCAAGCGTCGCAGGCCGAGGAGGCGGAGGAGGACGCTGCGGCGGCGCGGGCGGCGCGGCTGTCCGACGCCGGCCTCGGGAGGCCGAGCCTGGGCGGCCGCGGCACAGCGCGCTCGGGCGTCGGCTGCGTGGCCGGCCTGCTGGCTTGGCCGCAGCGCGAGGTCAGCCTTGTCACTGCTACATCCTCTCTCTTTGACGTATGTAAATTTGTAGGCTTGGACGATCATGTGAATGATTCGCAATCATTGTAAGCGGCAAACGACATGACTACTCGTAGTGCTGTCTTTCTGACGCTGGTAGCATCATGCGCCCGCAGGCTGTGGGCTACGACCCGTCGCGCATGCTGGCGCCGCGGGCGCCGCCGCCGGCGGACGGCTCCTTGTCGCGGCAGGCCGCCTGGGCGCGGCGTCAGTCGCTCGGTTTCGGCGGCAGCAGCGCCTTCATGCTGCCCAAGCCCTTCACGCTCGCCGGAGCCGGGCGGCCGATCGTAACGACCGGCGCTCAGCCTGAGGAGATGCGGCCAATGGAGGTCGATGGGCAGCAACACAGCAGCGGCGGCGGCGGCAGCGGCGGCGGGGGGGTAGCCCGCGACGGCGGTTCCGACTCGGAGGACTCTTACGCCTCGGCGCAGCTGGTGCAGCGGATGCGGGCGGCGCGGGCGAAGGCGGCGCCGCTGTTCGAGGCCGCGGAGGCGGTGCTGCGGCAGCCAGCGCCGCCGCCGACGCCCGGCGCCTCGCAGCCGCAGGACGATGGCAGCTGGCCTGTCGGCAGCGGCACGCCGGAGGCGACGCCGGGCTACACCGGCAGCGCCGCCGCTGGCGGGGACGCCTGCGGCGGCGTCAGCGGCGGCAACGGCTTCCGGTTGGAGCTGATTGCGATGCCCAGTCCCACCTCCAGCAAGGAGAACGAGGTGTGCACTTTAACCTGCAGACACACTCTTCACCTGCCTTTCAGTGTGCCAGCTCTTGTGCCGAGCTGAGGGCCACTGCTGGGGGATGCGAACGTTGCGCCTGCCGTGCCGGATGGAGAGCAGAGAGCGCAGACCTGTGGCCAGCACCGACGTCAAGCCTGACAGGCGACTGCGCAATGTTCGCAGGGCTCCGACAGGGCGGCGCGCCTCTCGGCGGCGCGCGCGCCAGCTGACCAGCGCGCGCTGGGGGAGGCCTCCACGGGTTCGCTCAGCGGCGGCACGCCGGCAGACACGCGTCGGCGCAGCGGCGTCAGCAAGGCCGATTCAGCGGGCCGCAGGCCAAACGAGGCGGCGCTGTTCAGCCCCTCGCGCTTTCTCAAATGACATGGTGCAGTCGGGATGGGCAGGAAGGACTCGTGTCTCGAGATCTGATCGACAGGATGGACCTCTCGATTGAGCTTTGCTTGTATTTCTGTCGCGGAGTCATCACAGATTTCATATTTGCAGTGGGAACACAGCGTGGGTTGGCACTGTTGAAGGATCGGAGGGAGCGCGCGTTGCCGAATCGAGCTCGTTGTAGCGCCTGATGCATGGCACCTGGTGGCAAACTCCCAGGTGCAAATTGAAACGAGGAGGATTCGAAGTCTGTAAGTGTTCGGGAGGCGATTCACAAGTGTGCTGCCTTCTCTCACGCTCGAGCACTATTGGTGGAGGCCATTGCACGCCACAAAAGCCCCAAAACCAACATCAAAAGGCGAATGCACTCCAACTGCTGCCGCCTGTCTGCGGCATGTGCGCACCCCGGCCAAGAAGTGGGGCAGCATGAAAAACCCTTGCATCCACAACTACGGCAAATGTTCTGGCCAGGTGCCAGGTCGGGAGTGCTCGATCCAACGAGTCTACCAATGAAACTTCAGGCCCTAAGGGGACTTCTACCGCAGCCGCGTCAGGCGTACGCGGGCTGCACGCCGCCGGTCTGCGGCTCGGGCGTGGAGCTGGGCTTGAGGTCCACCGTCTGGTCCTGGTACGTGCCCTCCTTCATCGCGATGGGGTTGCCCGTGTCTGCGCGCGCAACAAGCAGGAATGCTGAGTCGTTGCTCGAATGTAGGGACACCTTGTTCAACGTGACTGAACTGCCGGATTCTATTCTGACGACTCGTTGATCTGAAGGCCAGCTGTGCTGAGGTATGCACAAACAAAGAGCGAGGTGCCCTGCGCGGCCGACATGCACACGCTGCTAACTCCCACGTCCCCAGCCACAGGCGCCGAAAGGCGGGTCGCGTCCAGCAGGCCAAAATGCCACAACTCACCGTTGCAAGAAACACAAGCCAACAGCAGAACAGCATCACAAGGGCCTTGAAGGTTGTCACCGTTGACGAAGGTGACGTCGCCCTTGATGGTGACGCCGGGGATGAACTTGACGGGACCCTTGACGGTGAGCGACGTCGCGCCCACCAGGCTCGGCACCCGCAGCGTCAGCGCCTCCATCTTGTCCACCTGCAGATGACAATACGGGGATGCCCATCACACCTCCACTCCAACTCAGGTTTCGACATTTGGAGGTCCGTTGGAGGTGCTGTACGATATAAGCTTCCAGAAGTTGTTGACAGAGTGGAGTAGCAAGAAGACACCTGATGCAGGAACTGAAACCGTGAAACTGGCACATGTGGGCACCCGCTTGCAGTGCTTGGCGTCCAGATGCATGAAATCTGAGTCGTGGACATCTATGATGATCGACAGACATCTTCACACTTCTGGTGTTTGCGCACCAGCTTGTAATGCTTGTCGTCCAGCTTGACGGCGGGCGCCGACTCCTTCACCAGCTCCAGCGTCGACGCCTCCGTCACCTGCAAGGCGATTAGTGCACAGTGCAGTCATTCGACCGCAGCACATGAGTTCCAAGTGCACAGTCGTGCGCGGAGGCTTTTCCTCGACTGTAAGAGCGCACTCCTTCACCAGCTCCAGCGTCGACGCCGGCGTCACCTGCACGCAATTGCAAAGAGCCTGCACCCCACGCGCGATGGAGATGCGGTGAAAAACCACGCTCTGTTAGCCTTGGGCCCGAGCTGGTACTTCTGGCCTCGAGCGCAACAAGACTGCCTGTATGCCGCCCCGCCCGCTCCGCCATTGGACATCCACCGCCGAGTCCTGCCGTTGCCGTCCTCACGCTTTGCTGCAGTCTCGAGCGGCTCCCCTCGACCCTATAAACACGCCCCACTCTGTGCGAGCATCGAAGGCGGCGCACCCTGTAGGCGTCGGAACGCAGTACAAAGAGGTCGTTGCAGGTCTTGACGGGCGCGAAGCGGGTGCGCGGCACCACGACGGCGCCCGCGCTCTCGAAGCACTCGATGGCGGAACCCATTGCCGTCTCCAGCTGGAACACCGGTGCCGAGTCGCTGTCGCGCGGGTTCACCTGCCGGCAAAGTCGTGAAGGAGCGACCTGACTAAGAAATGCAGCTCAACGACTAGGAGCAACGACTAGGAACACGATGGGGCGCAACATTGCCACGTGCTGCTGCTGAGTCCCAAGGGCCGACCTGTCACACACACGCGCACAGGCTGTTGGCGAGATTGCGATGCGACGCAATGGTCCAGCGCAGAGGCTGGCAGGCAAGCAATATGTGTGTCTCACACACCAGGCGTCAAGCTGGCTCGGGAAGATGCTGGGTAGGGCACGCCACCGATGCATGCAACTGGAGACACGTCTGCAGAGCGGCATAGTGTGCGCCAGCAGTGCACAAAATGCAAGAAGAAGTAGAAACAATGTCTATCAGCACGCACCGTCTTTTTGTTCTTGATGAGCGGCAGCTTGAGCAGGCCGCCCTGCTCGTCCAGCGTCGACTGCAGCTTGTCCAGATTCACCCACAGGTTGTTGGTGTTGAAGAACTTGTGCCTGCGGCAGCAGGAAGGCACAACCATGAGCAACGCGCAGTACTTAGACGAGGCGAGGCTGCGAAGCTCTTGAGAACTTGAGGACCAGCATTGCTACGTTTCGACGGTGCAAGAACACTGGGTGAGCTGAGAATGTGAACACTGGGCCTGCTCACGGACTTGCAATGCCTCTCAGGGCGCTCGAGACGGTGGGAAAATGTATTTATAGGCTGGCTTATCATCGTCAGACACCATGTGCTTTTGAACTTCAGCTTTGCTATCAGGGCTGGGGTTCAGGAGCAGCGGCGCACTTGGAGATGTCCTCAAAGGCGGGCTTGTCCTCGTCGGACACCATCGCGGACTCGCGCAGCAGCAGCCGCCCGTCTGACTTGCGCTTGGTCAGATGGCCGCCCTTCTTGTCCGCCGCCGTGCGCTTGGCCACCTGCAGCCGGGCGAAGTAGGAAGTTGAAGATGGGGCTTGAGGACAAAACCTGCTACTACGGAACAAAGAGAATACAGACCCCGCCTTTTCTGCCGCCGTACGCTTGGCCACCTGCAGTGTTCTCTGGACTCAAGGTGAAGATGGGGAACAGAAGAACAGGCAAACATGGAGACTTTCTTGTCCGCCGCTGTGTGTCTGGCCACGTGCAGCTGGGGACGGCGCAAGACCGCCTCAGTTGGGCTTCTGTCTCTAGCCACCTGCATGAGGAGGCCAGACAGGCACGGCGTATGTGGCGCCGGGAGTGTCAGACATTCAATGATGTTGCCAGGACAAGGCCTTCACCTCCATGAGGAAGGCATTGCTGGACCGCGCAAAGCAGGCGAGGATGTCCAGCTCTGGTATCAAACTTCCGATTTTCAAGCCTATGGAAAATTGAAAGGAAAAGGAAACACAAACTCGCCTCCATGAGGAAGGCGTTGCCGGACCGCGCAAAGTAGGCGAGGATGTCCAGGTCCAGGGTGGCGCCCAGGTTGTCGCTGTTGGACACAAACACGTAGTTGATGCCGGCGCCCCGCAGCCGCTCCAGCAGGCCGCTGCCCAGCAGCGAGGGGTAGATGTCGCCGTGGCCCGGCGGGCACCTGCGCGCATTTTCAGGGTTTAGGGGACCCGTGGAGTTCGATGAAGTGCAATGGCAGATTCCTTCCTCCACACGCAGGTGCCTTGCACCGTATTCCTTGCGCCAGTCTGCATGCATGCAGAACTTGCGACGCAGCTGGACGAGCGAAACGCACAGCCAAGAGACTTGCGCTGCACAGCTGCCGCAGCACAGGCGTCCATGTCAGCTGATGGCAGAGACCGGCCGCCGCATATGTTGGGATGCGTGGTTGGCCTGGTCGCCTCCAATGGGGATCGACTATTGGGCCATCACACATGACCAAAAAAGCGCACGACTATGTCGGGCTGGTCGGGGTACTAGGCGGGCGCCTTTGAATGCATCCAACCAAACATGCAACTCCTGCTATTTGATTTCTGCTGGTGTACTCCTCGGTCGTCGCCAATGCCAATCGAACTGCTTCTAGACGAAGCGCACCACTCCATGTCGGGGTGGTCGGGGTACTGGGCGGGCGCCAGGGAGCCCGCGTCGATCTTGGGCGACTTGTTCTGCACCAGCTCGCTGTCCGGCTCGTCCACCAGCTCCGCGTGCTTCTTGCGCAGGTGCGCCTTGGTGTCGTCGCTGGTCGAGAAGCTGTTCATCAGCACGAAGCGCACCTGCGCACGTGTTTCAGGCACCAAGTCAGGCAGCGTTCTCGCATTGAGGATGCGCGCCCCCTTGTCCTTTGCCCATTGGCGCCCAGCGGGTTTCCAATACTCTGCAGTCCTGCTCTGTTGCGTGGGAAACCGCGCAGCAGAAAGCTGATCAACTGGCGGCGGCAGCGGCAGCAGAGTGTATGCATGGGACGGAAACGGAGGAGCTGCCCACGTCGGCGCCGATGCTTTCGTCCATGTGCTGGATGCCACAGATTGGCATATAGCAACACTTTCACTCGTCGAATGTTAGCAATATCCACCTTGGCGCCGATGGTCTCGCGCGTGTGCTCCACCTGCTCCGCGATGAGGTCCAGGAAGGTCTTGCCATCCCGCACCTGCCGCAGCGTTGTCCATTTGAGTTGCACCCACTACTTCATTTGGATGCACTCTAGTTAGACGCACCCTGGTTGGATGCAGTTTCCGCAGTGCCAGCAGCCGCGCTTGCTTTGCAGGGCATAGCACAAGCGACTTGACGCATCACGAAATCAGCGCTGAACCAAAAAGGTATGGCCGCCTCGCACCTCCAGCAGCGACTTCGCCTTCTCCAGGCCCATGGACGTGCCCAGTCCGCCGTTCAGCTTCAGCACCGCCGTCTGCGACAGCAGCTTCTGCGTGGCAGGAGGGAACATGGCGGGACAGCCGTCAGAAACTGGCCCAATGCAACATATCGCTGCAGCCGTCAACGGCGCGCTGCTTGTGAGTGAGTGGCATCAGTGATGCCTTGCAGCACTGCATCCTTCTGCGATGGAGATATGCTGCACCAAGCATGTTTGCATGCGTTTGCAACACAATCATCCAGTGCCGCTGACATGCGCACCTGCAGGTCGACGTCCCTAGCGGCGTCAATGTCCTCCAGCCGCGGCAGGTCATCGATCGCCTCAATGGTGTCCTCGCCCACCTGCATGCGGTGATTAACTTCACTGATAGCACATCCCTTGTGCATTCTCTGCAAAGCCTGCCCAGGATGTGCATGCCGCAAGCGCAGCCGGGGAGGGTGCACACGCGGTCGAGTGCGCATGCGACGGGGCGACGCACCAGGCCGGTGACGCCGGCGATGAGCTGCTCGTAGTTATGCCGGAAGGCGTCGATGGCGGCGTCGCTGAGGCCCTCCTTGCGCATCTTCTCCTCAAACGGCGCGAAGTCTCCCTCCGCCTTCCCCATGATTGCTGCTGTTCGGATTCGGCCTGAGCGGGGGTATCTTCAGCAGATCAACAAAGATGAACGCTTGGAGCTGGACAGCGAGGTTTGTCAGCTTGACAGGATATTGGGCGTTGAATTATGGTGTATAGATCGCCAGCCAGAAACAAGATGGCGTTTAGTGCGCGCGAGACGCAAGCTCATGCATGGCTCGTGTTGCAACTTCCGACAGAAGAAGTAGATCAGCGCAATGCGTGGCGCACGTCATGCAGAAAAGGCAGTTGAAGGGCCACCTTGCAAAGTGATCTCTCGGGCGTCAAGCCAAAAGTCGCCACCGATCAACTGCACGTTAAAAAATGTGTGACGCAGTCAATGGCAGCGCTCTGATGTCGGGTCCTGCAAGAGACGATGTGACGCTCAAGAGATGCTCTGCCGTTGATTGTGTTGGTGATGTTGAGGCAGCCAACATGAATCTGGAATCAAAAGGGCACCGAATGGGCTTTCGTTCCGTCCTGCTCCAATTGCTTGGGAAAGGAAGCTCCTTATCGAACTGGTCCATTTCAGCCCAGAACGCTTTTCGGGTGCAACATTCAACCGTTTGCTGCATCCGGACTGTCATCAGGATCGTCAATCCGGGCTGCTGGCATTGGCACAATTTGCACACGGTCGCTGCTGCGCGGTGAATTGCTTTTGAAACTTGACATCAAGATCATCGACATTGGAAGCTTAGCAGGCTTGCCACAGGCCTGCTAAACCACCACATCTGCGAATCCTCGTTCGTTATCAGCTGTGGCAGCTGAGACTAGGCAGGTGCCAGGCAGCCGACGGCGAGGCAGGAGGCAGTCAGGATGTCATATCAGCAGCAATATGGGGCCGACCCAGGGGACTTTACGCAGCAGCCGTACGGCCAGCAGCAGCAGTACGGACAGGCTCAGTACCCGCAGCAGCCATACGGCGGCCAGCAGCAACCTTATGGTCCCCAACAGCCGCAGTACGGGCAGCCGGGCGGTTTCATGCCGCAGCCCTCTGCGCCGCACATGCCGCAGCCGGTAGGTGGCATTGAGAACTGTGCATTGAAAGATTGCGGTCGACGCAGGCCCCAGATCATAAATGATGCTGCTTCGCCGGCAACGGGAGTACGTCTGCAGCCTCTGACGCCGCTGCATGCGCTGTCGAATGTGCAGGGCTTCAGTCCCTTCCCGGCCGGCGGCGACGCCTTCATGACGGGATTCGCCACGGACATGCTGCAGCAGTCGGGCGCCAGCTACCTGCAGCGCGGCCAGGCGTTCATGCAGCAGCGCATGGGCTTCATGTCCACAGACATCATGCACTACTTCTTCAATCTCAACACAGAATACGGTGCGGTGCATGCAGCATGGTCTGTTTGAGTCTTTTCAGCAACTCACCGCGTCCATCTTGAGCCGCTTGCAGAGCAGAGTTTGTCGATGCGGGGCTGCCTCTGGCGAAACAACAGTCCATCATGTGACGACACTGTCACAACTGCACCATTTCCATTGCATGCAGTGAGGGCGAAGCTGTTGATGCTGGTGGCACCCTTCCTGCGGCGCTGGAACTACACCCGCGTCCTCGAGCAGGTGTGTCGTGGCTGCAATATTTGTTGTATCCTTAGCTCTGTTGTGTCATCATTGTTGCTAGCCCAATGGCGACAGCACTCAGAACGGCATTGAACAGGTTGCACGGGAGCCCTAGCTGCTTTGACAATGGCATCTTGTCGAAGTTTTGTCATTAATGTGCCCCGCAGATATCAGGCGGGCACAAGTACCTGCCGCCGCGACAGGACGTGAACGCGCCGGACCTGTACATCCCGCTCATGGGCGCCGGTACTTACTGCCTGCTCATTTGCCTGGCGTCCGCGGCGCAGCGCAAGTTCCGGCCCGATCTCATGACGTCGGCAGTCAGCACCGCGTTTGCGGCATGGACGGCGCACACGGTGCTCCTGAAGGTGTGCTCCTGTTCTTTTCTAGGACAGTTGATGCGGCATGCAACCTTTTCACACATACGCTGTGCAAGGTGGCTGTGTAATTCGCATACCTGCATTCAGATCGACTTGCCATCACAGCTGACGGCAGCAATGCAGGTGGGGAGCGCTTTGCAGACAAGGTACATGATGTGCTTGCAAGCAAGGTTTTCCTTCCTTGCATGTACAATGTGCTTTGCGGTGCAGGCGCTGCTGTACCTGATGGGCATCCCGTCGGCGGTGCCCTTCCTCGAGGTGGTGTCCTACGCCGGGTACCCCTTCGTGCATGTGTGCATCACCGCAGTCTTCGGCGCCGTGTTCGGTGAGACCTGCACAACATGCTTGCTGCAGTTTGCTTACACCAGCTGCTTCCGTTTGTCCTGCAGCATGTGGCCGAGGCGCCGGTTGTCCTGCTTCGACGTCCGAACCCAGCGCATCGCTGTTGATGCTTGGCGCTGTGACCACACCTTACAGGGAATGTCAGCAGGGTCCTACTGTCCAGAACAGCCGACGAACCTTGCTGTCCTGTCTGATACAGGGAGGGTGGCATGGTATGTGCTGTGGGGGTACGGGGCGCTGTGCATGGCAATCTTCACAGTGCGGACCATCAAGCGTGTCATCTTCCACGAAGCGCGGCAATACAGTGAGCTGCGCATTGTTGTCAATACGTTGGATAATCCCTTTGTTTCTCTGGTATCGCTTGACTATGATCGTGCACTTGGCATTGCTCGCTGTGCGGTCGCTGACTGAAGCTGCACGCTGTCGTGCAGGAGTCGACAGCTCGTTGCACAATTACGTGCTGCTGGGGCTTGCGCTGTTCCAGTTTCCATTCATGTACTACCTGGGGATCCGGCCGCCGATTGTCGCAGCTGGCCTGAAGGGGCCGATCGGAGGAATGAAGATATGATGGCAGGATGTCTCAAAAGCGTTTGGCCTGTAACCCTTAGACTGGAGAAAATGAGAACCGATCTGCAGCTTGCAGTGAGCCTAAAAACGTTTCCCGAGTGTCCGAAGGGTCCAGAGCAAGCTGCCTGGCAACTCCCGCGGCGCCTAGTGATACAGCAAAAGCACAGGTACGGTTGCTCGTCGACACATGGGTGCCTTGTGCACCAGCAACAGCCCCAGAGAGTCGTGCAATCACATGTGGCCCTGAACCACAAAGCCAATTAGATCTGAAGGACAAAGCACGGCCAGGTCATAAAGAGGATGTGCAACTCCGCAGCGCTGCCTACCGCATGCCGCATTGTTCGGAAGCCGCTAGTTCACCAGGTGCCGCATGCCGCTGCGGCTTTCCCAGCTGGCCTCGGCCTCCCGCGCCTGCTTGCTCGGCTGGTAGTCCAGCATGAACGGTTTCTGCACGCACCAGCACAAGGGGCACCGTCAGCTGCTGCGGCACAACACTGGCGTGACGAGCCGGCGAGTTGTTCAGCGACAATCAGAAGGAACGAAGGATGGTGTTCTCGACGCTATGCTTAGCAGCGCACTCTACAACCAGAAATACCTGTTTGAAGCACGCTTTCAACTCCCCCAGTAACAATTGAACAGCAGAACGAAAGCGTCGAGTGTATTCCTCGCGTTGTACTTGAGGGCGCACTCCTCGGCAATCTCCTCCAGCGCAGTGGACAGGGTGTTTCAGAAGGACAAAATCGACGGGCAAAACGAAACGTTTGACTTGCACTGTACTTGAGGGACTCCTCGGCGACCTCCTCCAGCGCGGCGATGGCGCGGTCCAGAACATCATACTTTCATTCAGAAGGCACAAGAAGGGCGAAGATTATACTCACGCTGTACTTGAGGGCGCATTCATCGGCCACCTCCTCCAGCGCGGCGATCGCGCGGTCCAGGTCCTGCCGGCTGTGCGCGGCGGAGATGCAAATGCGGGCGCGCGCCAGCAGCAGCGGCGTCGCGGGGAAGCCCACCACCACTGCTGCGATGCCTCGCGCCAGCGTCAGCCGCCCAAACGCCGCGATTTTGCCCGGATGGTACAGCATGATCGGCTGCAGGCATGGGAAGTTTTATCCAGTTATCGAAACTGGTGCAGGGGTCAGGTCATGATTGCAACAGACAGATGATTTCGTATCTCTCAGATGCGCCCAGTCGCATGGCATGCCCGCCACCGCCCTATGCTGGCTCGAGGCACTGAGCTGGAGGCCAGGCATCCTGAGCGTTGCCATCAGGCGATGACCATTGCCGAGGCAGCCAGCAGCATTGCAGGCCGCTCTTGGAGCCGGCAATACAGCACGGGATATGCAGCAGTCGAAAGTTGCAGGGATTCAGATGCATGCAGGGAATTGTGCAGGGAGCACACCATGACTGGGGAGTCCCAGTCGCCGAGCACGGTGCAGCCCATGCGCAGTAGTGCCGCCCGGAAGTAGTTGCTGTTGTCCTTCAGCGTCTGCAGCTTCTCCGGCCCCCGCCCGCTGCCGTCCACATCCTGTGTGCAACATAAACCAAGTTGGCAAGATGTCAGCAACGATGGCAGAGCCCCGGTGCAATGCACATCCAAGGCAGATCCTGCACTGTCCTGGCTGCCTGCATTTGACAGGCTTTAGGAGCACATCGACACGACGCATGCTGTGCATGGCTGCGCGACAATACCACCTAGGGTCCGTGCATAGGGTTCACATACCTGGATGAGGCGCAGGGCTGCCAGGATCTGCGCAGCGGAGGGCGCACTCATGGCGGCCGCATACAGCTCCGCTGCGCCGTTTGCCCGCAGGCTCGCCACCACCTCCCTGCGCAGCGAGAACGCATGGCACCGTCAAGGAATGGAGGTTCTCAGGCTTTGAAGTTGCGCATCCTGCTGAGGATGGGGCAGCGTCATTGTCTGCTGGTGCGCGCACGCACATGAAGGGAGTGCAGAGTACCGATGCTGCTCGTCAGGGGCCAAAATTCACATGGGACAGCACAGAGGAATTCCACCGCGAGTCTCTCAGGCGAGGCACGAAAATGGATTTGTTTCACACAACACTGACAGGCAGCTGCGCGCACTTGGAGGCGGCAAGGTAGCCGCCGTAGGAGCCGAAGGACTTGGTGAAGGTGCCCATCATGACGTCGATGTCGGCCGGGTCCACGCCCAGGTGCTCCGTCACGCCCCGCCCCGTCGGCCCCATTGCCCCGATGCTGTGCGCCTCGTCCAGGTACACGTATGCCTGCCCAATGACACTGCGCTTTGGATAGCGGTGTTGCTGCCTTCTGAATCCTGAGTTGATTGCAACCCCACAGGCGCCTGTCGCCCCGATGCTGTGCGCCTCGTCCAGATACGCGTACGTACGCCTGCTGGGCATGATAAGACAAGGCGTTTCTGGTGGATTTCCTGGTAAATGTATGGTTTCGTTGCAGCCCCTCAAGCGCCCCGTCGCGCCAATGCTGTGCGCCTCGTCCGAGTACACGTACGCCTGCCGCACAAACAGCGGTGCGGGTGCTCAGGGAGCGCTTAGGTGAACTTCCTACTGCCATCCAAATGCAGCAGATGCTGGCCCGACGCAGGCTGTGGCCACGAAGGAGGAGCAGCGTGCTTCTGGTGACCAGTCTAGTCATCACCGTCAAGAGTCGACGGTCACCCGCACCCGCACTTGCATACACACAACAGCTCACCTTGTACTTTTTAGCGACGGCGACGATGGGCTTGAGGTCGCAGATCTCGCCCTCCATGGAGTAGATGCCCTCCACGACGACCATGATCTTGCGCCAGGGGCGGTGCGTGCGCGGCTGCCCGTCCGAGATCGCCGCCCTCAGGTGCCCCTCCAGCGCCTTGGCGTCGTTGTGCTTGAACACCTGCAGTTTTCAGGTTGTAGGGTTGTAGGGCAATTGCGAGTGCACACACCGCAATGCTTCACTTGCCATGCAGGTCCACGCCAACGGGAAGTGGACCTGTCTGTGCAAGTGAGGAATCCTCATGGAGGTGAGCAGAGACGAGTCTTCCTGCTTAAAGTCCGGGGTGAGCGCTGCAACAGAAGACCTCTCAAAAATCTCGAAAAAATCCTTGAACAAGGTGTCGATGACCGCACCATTGCACCTTCTTCTGTCATACTCCTGCCTGCCCCTGAGAGGACGACCCTCGGGCAGAGACAACGCCCACCCTGACCTTGGCGCCAGATTTGTGCGCGCCGTCGACGACTGCTGCGTTGCAAATGCAAATGAGTTGTCGAGCCCAAAAGTTCGAAACATTCGACGCACCTTGACCTTGGAGCCAGAGCCGCGCGCGCCAGCAACAATGGACGAGTGGTTCAACTCGTCGCTGAGAATGAGGCAGCCCTTTCCCATGAGCGCCGGGATGCCGATGCTGTTGGTTGCAAAGCCCATTCCGAAAGTGAGCGCCGCCGGCTTGCCCAGGAAGCGCGCCAGCTCCTCCTCCAGCTCCACGTGCACCGACGTCGTGCCTGCGGCTCGCAAAGGCAGGACTTTCAACTCCTAGGCAGGATTTTCGAATCCTTCTGTCTAAGATGCAATTTGAGGATGGAGGCAGGATGCTCTGCCGGGCGCTGCCCACCAGCTTTACAATCCTACTTCAGGCGGTGCCGGCTTGCCGCGTCCCCGCCCAGGCACTGTGTGTCTAGCATGTTGGCGCATGTTTGCACGTCTCTCAAGGGCCGTTGCGCAGTGCACTGCCAGGTATGTGCGGCTGCGCCGGTGAGCAGGGTGTACACGCACAGCAGGCTGCTGGCAACACCATGACAGATGTGAGCACCCACCGGCGTCGGCGCGCGACGAGCAGGGGCCCCACCCATAGGTGTCCAGCGCCTCGAGCACGGCCGGCGTGCAGTATGGATCCTGGTTCGCAAAGCCCAGGTAATTGTAGGAGCCCAGATTCAGGCACCGCCGCGTCTTGCCTGTGAATGCCAGCGCCCTGCACCAGACAGGCGTCTTGCCACTCAGTGAAGTGCCACACGGCAAGCTGAGTGACGCTGCTCGGGCTTGTGTGTGCCTGTTAACTCTGCGACTTGTGCCTGCTCACAGAAGATGGGCATGGTGCCTGAGCAAATCGCTATGGTCATGCCCGCCTCCAGCAACACTGGGTGCACTGGCTGGCAGCCAAAAGCAGCACATGCCGGCACTACCGCTGGCCGCAACATCTCGGCAGCCCAGCAGGGCCATGCACGCATGCCTCACAAGGCTAATTGGCCAAGCCGCTCACTTTTGGCCATCTGGCGGCTTGCGCAGCAGGATGTCCACATGCGCATCAGGCGCGCTGCAGATGGGCCGGTTGAAGCAATCCTGCAGGCAGAAGAAGCTGCCTATGTATGCTGATTTAAATCCTGCGCCCGTTCAAACTGCAAGGTCCAAGCTGAGAAGACACAGCGCAGTCAAGTACAGACCCAGGACGATGCGGCATGAGCCAAGTAGCAGTCAGCACAGTCTGGGTGGCAGCGCCTCACGTGCAGCCGGTAGTACATACGCCGCGTGTAGAAGTCCTCATAGTCCTGCCGGATGGGAGCATAGTCCGGGACCTGCGCAGATTGTGGACACATGAGCCATGCCATTCTGCGTGTCCGTGATGTCAGTGGATGTCAGTGGCAACAAGGTCCTGTCTGAGCAAGAGGCAGCGGCAGTCTGAGGCACCGGCCGCAGTCTGAGGCACCTTGGAGCTCCGCAGCTTCTGCACTTGCGCCCGGATGAAGTCCCGCAGGTGACCAAAGAGGTAGAAGAACGTCCACCTGCCGAAGTGGCACAGCAGTTGAGTGCCATGGTTGACCCACCAGACTGTGGGCAAGTATCAGCTGCACACAGCCTATGTGGCAGTCACGCCGGGCAGGGCGCGCAGCCGCGCACCCACAGAGCGTCGTGATGGCAACAAACAGCTGGGGCTGTATGCTCGGCTTGGCTTGGTCGTGGCGTGACTGCGGCGGCGACGCCCTGTCTGAGACCATAGCTGCAGCGCTAGGAGGGCACAGGGCGTGCCCAGCCACTGCCACAAATCTGAGAATCAGAGCCTCCCGCAAACAAGATCCGACAGCTGCTACTGGCAGCTGGTTGCGATCTCAGACCTGCAGCGACAAGCTGCAGCCAAGAATCTTAGCTGAGGCTCTAAGGCTGCAAGTTGGGTGCGAGCTGGTCGTCCAGGTTTCGTAATAGCACCCGACGTCACACAAAAGCGTGCCGCAACCCGCAGCCTGGACTTGTCAACACTAGCAACAGCCTCCTTCTCGTGATGCAACAACAGACCGAGATAAGGGATAGGCTCCTTCTTTACTCTCTGGCCCTCTTGTGGAAGAAGGGTGACTAATCAGGGCCACTTTGTAGGTTTACGGCAGGTTGCGCTTTGTACGCCTGAAGTCGCGACTCTGTTGAGAACCGAGTCGCCTAAGCAGATTTGTAACCTTTGCATCGACGCGTGTGCACCTACCCTTGTCATTGAGAGGATTTGCTAACGTGTACGCTACAAGAACCCTGTCACTTCATCAATCCAGCCTGTGCCTTGCGCGTGTACGAAAGTTAGTAAAGGAGACGCACAGCAAAGCTTGTGCCGCAACCGTCAGGTCGTATGACAGTAGCCGCAGCACCGTCAGCTGCGCATGCTACTTGCAGAGCCGGCGCTTTCCAGGTGTCAGCGCGCCCCTGCGTGCGATCCAACACTGCCGCGCAGCCTTGCGCCAGCGGCGCAGACCGCCACCGGCTGCATCTGGGCGCCTTCAGCTGTCGTGCCATGACTGGCAACGGTGCCTCCGGGTTCGTGGACGGCAATGGCGCCAGACGCCGCGCCGCCGCAGTGCCGCACGCAATGGTCAAGCCTGGCACAGTACCGGGCGGCAATCTGCCCGACGAAGACGTGAGACACGTATGCTACTCATGCATCCCATGCAACGATCCGCAACGTGTAGTCACTGCCTGCATGCGGCGGCATTTTCATGCGGCCTTCCGGCGGCATGCATCTATGCGCGCCTGTGTGCGTCTCACCCCACCCCAGGCACCTTATTGCACGCGTGCACGTCAGCGGTCCTGCCTGCGGAGTCTCTGAAGGCGTTTACGGAACCTTGTGCAGGATGAGGCGGAGGCGGAGCTGCTGGCGGACCCGCACAGCGGCCACGCCTTCCTGCATGACTTCTGCATGGCCATCCCGTACGGCCTGATCCTGGTGCTCGCGGGCCTCGTGTCCCTGTTCGCCAGAGGCTTCAACGCTGGGCTGGTGCGTCTCTGGTCAGAGGCAGTTTAGCATGTCGTTCGGTTCAGAGGAATCGTGACATTGATCAAGGCCAGAGCCCGATACGCCACACCAGAAGATGCGTGAAACTGTTGTGTGATGTCTTGATCTCCACATCCTGGTACACGGCGTGATGGTGTCTTCATCGCCACACTCTGGTGCTCCCGACAGGCGCTGCTGGGCGCGGGCGTCATGACGGAGATGCTGGCCAGCCTCAGCCTGACCAACTGGAAGCAGGAGCAGGACTCGCGTGTCTACACTGTCGGCTCTGCAGGTGCGAGACTCGCGTCCGCCTGCCCTGAAGTGGGCAGCGGCCAAGGTCTTGACACGCAGGCTTGTGTTGGTTCTTGTGAGCCCTGTCAGCATTGCTGAGACGGCAGCATGGGCTGCCGGCGCCCTTCTAGTTTATCAAGAAGTACTTTTTCTCAACTTCTTCAATCTGCTGCCGCAGGCATTGCACTGGCGATCACGGTGACCATGTGGCAGAAGGCGACGACGGGGCTTGCAGCCTTTTTGACCAAGGCGCTGTCCGGCGTCAGCGGCCTCATGCTGCTGTTCCTCGTCTACAATGTGCTGGCGGGCGGCAACCCGCCCAAGAAGAACGAGTCCGCAGAGAAGGAGGAGGTGGTGCAGGTGAACATCAATCCGCAGACATGAGGAAGCGCAGCATGGGAGTCGTAGTACAGAATGTAGATTGCGACCCTGGTCGGAACAGCTTTGGGGCCTGTGTATAGCCACAGGATTAAATATCAGCTTCCGCGGACGCTGTGGAGGAATTGTGCCGTGGCTGGCCGTACCAGCAGTAGGTGTGGATGCCTCAGGACATGAGTGATCGTGGATGCTTCAGGTGCTTGCTGGTGGATGAAGGGGAGATGTCTTGATGCAGTCTTTGTTACAAACGGCCTCTGTTGATGTATTTCAGGCGAATGCATGCTGCGCTGCCACCGCTGACATGCAGCACAGCGACAGGACAATCCTCGATCCTATGTAAACTAGGAAGAACACCCCCACGAACAATCCCATACATGAATGACTTTGACGACGCCTGAGGAAGGTACACGGCGGCTGCACGACAGCAGCAGCAGCAGCAGCAGAGCTAAGTCGGAGCGACTGCTTACGATGCAGCAGCAACAACTGAATCATGGTACAGCTGAGCGGTCCTGGTGACCACAGAGTGACATCTAGGACGTTTCACTTTATTGCGCCAGGGTACCTGGCCTTAGGCAGACCCTGGAGGCGATATTACTTTATGCTCAATTTATGCTTAGTTCACGCTACTTCACGCTTACTGTTCCCTCTAGAGTCTTGAAGTTCGCGGAGGCGACCGAACCGACCGAACCGCCATACTTGTGGGCGCCCTCCGCGCCCTTGGCCCCCGACACGTCGACAACGAACAGCTTGCCGGATTCCGGAGACGCGCCCTCCCCCTCCTCCATGATGCTGGTGATGTACAGCTGGTCGAGGGCTGGGCCGCCAAAGGCGACGGCGGTGACCCTCCTCACCGGCATCCTGATGGTGTGAAGCCGCTCCCCGGTGTCAGCCGAGTAGCACCCGACCTGTTGCACGTGCGGGATCCATCAGATCACTGCAACACGCTGTTGGGCCTCCAGAACTTGAATCGTGCTGACGCTGCCGTGCTCTTGAAGCTGCCATGCTCTGGACTGCCTGGGCCTAACGTGCATGATTGGCAGTCTGAAGCATGCTGCAATGGAGTCGCAACGCCAGGCTCAGGTTGCACCGCCACAGCCGGGAGGTGGCCGGGGCTCACCTGCCCGCCTTGCTCGTGTGCGACCCAAAGGTTGCCGGCGGCGTCAATGGCCATGCCATCCGGCGCACCCTCCGTCTCAGCGTCCAGCTGAACGATGGTGCGCCAGTCCGCTGTGACATCTGGCGTGCCGTCTTCGCCACACGGGATGCCGTACACCTTGCCGGCGAAGGTGTCATTCTGATACATCTCCCCCTTCTCCTGCCGGCAGCCATCGCCGCAAGACAATCAGTCTACGCCAGCAGGCAATGCTAATTCTGTGACCATGAAGCTCAGGGTTTTTGATCCAGAGCAGGAGCCTGCAGCGGCAGTTGGCAGCGGCAGAGCGCATGGCTGGAGGGTCGCACCAGGTTCCATGCCATGCCGTTGGGCAGGCCCATCCTGCCCTGCTCGAATAGCACCGACAGCTCCAGCTGATTCGCCGCCTGGCTGTCTGGCTGCAGCTTGAGAACCCAGCCGCCGACGCCATCCTCCCAAGTTTCCTGTGACATCCTGCGGGCGCAAGGCAGGCTTCTCTGGTCTCGACTGCTAGTGTGTAGCGTCTGATTAAGGCGGACCAGAGATGGAATTCGGAATTCCGCCAGAACATGCAGTGGTATTGGCGCTGAAATTGTTACTGGCTCGCACCTGCCCGCGATGATCTGGCCTCCGGGCGCCGCCCTGCACATAGAAATGACATTGTCATGCACTTTCCAAGGCGACGGCATAGGTGATTACATCCAATTGTGTTTCCACAGGCTGTGTTTCTGTTGACCACCATTGTATGTCAGATTTCAACGGAATTGTGAAACACTCACCTGCTGTCGTTGAAGCGCCACAGGCCGTCCTTATTGGACCCGTATTCTGTTGGCACAGTGGCCAACACGGAGCGCACCTCCCCGTTTCTGCTCAGGTCGATCGCATAAACATGCTGCGGCCATACGCGAGGGTGTTGACGTGTCAGCCTATCGATGCATTGCTCGTGGAGACAGCATGGCGTGCAGCGCTTCGACAGTCAGAGTGCGACACGCTTTTGTAAACCAGCAGAAAGGTATGAACATACCTGCTCCATGGGCACCACCAGCACATTGGGATCGTGCGTCAAAATGATGGCTGGCGTCAGTTGGTCAGTCGGCACCGAGCTGTGCTTGCCGTCCGCCGGCGTCAGCCAATGGATTCGGCGACCTTCCTGATCGACCCACAGAAGACGCTGGTTGTCTGCATCCCAGATGGGCGACTCTCCCAGCTGAAATCGCGCGTCCAGCACGGCGCGCGGCGCGCTGGTTGAGATTGCCGCGGCGCCCATGATCGTGCAGCTAGTGCAAGTGTCTGTGACCTGCCGTCTCCAAGGACTATTCAGCTGTGGTCAGGGCAATCCCAGAGACGATCAACGGCCTATGATGGCAGAGTGCTGCATTAATGTGCTGCGTTACGTGGCATCCGCCAGTCGAGGCAGTGAGGCAGTGATCAGCGGCACCCTTTGCGCCGCCACAGCTGGCAATACATACGCAGCCTGCTCAAGAAACCTGTCGGATTGCGCAAGAGGGACTCCGGTGTGAAGATGTTAAGCGCACCTCGACTTCACATGTGTTGTGCTGTGCGTAAATGAGCGCTGAGGCGAAGCTGCATCGATCCGACATCGGTCTTCGATAAGCGCTTAGACTGAAACCGATCCGATAGTTGAAAACACTTCACCCTGGACATCGATTCACCTAAGTGCATCGACATGGCGCCACACACGCATGATGCTGTGCAGCTTGAATGTGATGTGCGCGCCAAGCTGGGCGAGTCTCCATCTTGGGACGACGCCTCCAAAAGGCTGCTGAGCGTCGACATCAATGACAAGCTCATCTATGTGTTCGATCCCAAGACGAAGAAGCATGTGACAATCAGACTGGAGGAGATGATCGGCGCGGTGCGTGCTGTGCGGTTCGGCAGCTGTTGCGCAGCATGACATGCAGAAGCATGGAGCATGACTTGCTGACACACAGAAACTTTGATCGGCATTCATGCACTCACGGGCTGCCGCGCAGGTGATGCCGACCACTCAGACGGATGTCCTGCTGGCTGCGCTGGAAAAGGACATTGTGCTCGTCGACTATGCCAAGTCGAAGGATCCTCAGCTGCGCATCATTGCGAGCGCGCCAGAGGATCACGGCAAGCCCAGCGAAGGCTGGCGGTTCAACGACGCAAAGGCGTCACCGGGCGGCGCGCTGATTGCCGGGAGGTTTGCCTGTTTCTCTGGGCACCCGGACGCATGGAGCACTTACTTTGTCTGGTGCGCTCACATTTGGAACTTGGATGCATCATGTCGTCAATCAGATCTAAGCATTATGAGCTGTGGGGCCAGAGTTCAAGCGCCAGAAGCGTTGACATGCAGGATGCACAAGCATTGGCGGGACGGCACCGCTGGCCGCGTGTATGCGCTGAAGAGCGGTAGGCAGCTGCAGGAGATCATGCAGCAGCACACGGTGACTTTGCCAAACGGCATGGCGTGGGACACTGACAAGCAGGTCATGTACTTTGCCGACACAGGTGAGCTTCTCTTGTTCCTAATGCACAAGACTGCTGCCATGAAGCACTACTGGGATGCTTCGCTGTGATGGCATCACCGCAATCCCTATCGTCCTCCACTCCAATGCCGTGATGCTGCGTTGGTTCGTCTGCAGCCGCCAACGCGATCTTCAGCCACCAGACGGACGCAGACGGCATTCCTGTGGACGGCGAGCGGCGAAAGGCCTTTGCGACCGATGACCCGCCAGGTGCTGAACAGCCAAACCCACAATCCTCATGGACCTTGCCTGATTGCAGCAAGGCAGGTTGTGCCGCAGTCGTGAAGCGTGCAGCTCAGTAGTGGTCCCATATTGGTTGAACTATGCTGCCGTGTGCAGATGGCATCACCATCGACAGCGATGGGAATCTGTGGGTAGCACTCGCGGAGACTGGCAGCGTGGCAGGTGCGCAGCGCCCGATTGCCTTGCGCCGCTCCTTCATGTGCACAGTTCCCTCGGGAAAAACATGGCATTTGATGCCGGTATCAAGCTCTGCAGCCTGACGAGCTGTGCTGCGCCCCCTCAGAGGTTGCAGTGTGTATTTGTCGCCGTACAGGCTACAGCCCAACGGGTGAGCTGCTGCACAAGGTGCAGCTGCCGGTCGAGCGGCCCACGGCGCTCACGTTCGGCGGCGCAGATCTTGCCACCCTTTTCATTACCACCCGAGTGGAGCAGAGCCACTCGCCGCACGCCGGCGGTATTTTCAGCGTCCAGATCCCCGGCGTCAAGGGCGCCGCTGGCGCCTACCCGTACAAAATATAGTTGTTTTGCGCTGGCAATGAGGTTTCAGAAGGGAGTGAGCTGAGAGCCGAAAGTACAGAACCGATGGCACAAGCGGCATTGTGCGATGTCTGCCGCAACATCGTTGATGCCGACACGCGATTGATGCGGTCGAAGACCCTGCGGCCAATTTCCAGCGGCATCAGTGGGAACACAACCTGCACTGTTTCATGTATGCTGTGCTACCTTCTGCGCAATAGCAGCTGTGATGTTAGGGGGTCACCTCGTCAATCAACTGAAAGGGCTGTTGAATAGCTTGGTCATCTGAAATGCGCATCTCGGCCCGAGTACAAAAAAGGGAGGAGACGGAAAAACCCTGATTGCCGCTCAGAATACATTCACAGCAACTCGTGCAACTGGACACCGCAAATGCAGCTTTATACTCGAATGACCGCCTGTGACTGACGCAGGATGATCCTGCAGGTATCGCCGCTCAGATTTTGACCCGATGCTCATGTGAGGCATTTGCATTCTGCCGTATTCATGCTCGCGACTTGAGAACACCAGCACCTGAGCCTCCTTCAGCTCATCATGGCATCATACTACCACGAGGCGCGCGCGGAGAAGAAGCTGATCAAACAGACAACAGAGGCGAACAAGCGCAAGGCAGAGCGTCGGGCAGAGCTTGCAGGAGTTGAGGTGCGCTTTCTGCCTCCGGCACTGCAGCCTTCTGTCCCTGCTGTCGAAGCTAGGCTGTGACGGAAAGACACGCAAGTCCAAATCACCAGTGCCATTTCCGCGCATTCACAGGCGGAACAACCATTTGACCTGCTGCGCATCGATGGCCGCTCCTGCAAGCTGCTGCGCAACCCGGAGCAGCGGCAGGCGGTTGAGGCCATGGAGGGCATGCTGCCCTGGAACGGCAAGGAGGACAATCTGATCGACCGCTTTGACGGCCGCGCATTGCTCGACTTCTACAGGCAGGGCTTGGTATCAGCACTGCGCCTCTGAACAATGTACTCGACCGCGGACATGCTGAGCACGCCATGAAACCGGCCCTCATCAATCGTGATGATGATGTGTTTTTGGCCACCCCTGCAGGGAGCCTGATGCGCGCGCGCACAAGCGCCCCAAGTCGGATGAGGAGCTGGAGCTTGAAGAGGTGTGTGGCACAAACGGCAGAGATCGCATGCCACGCCCGATCCTGCTCACCAAGACACGAATCTGCTACCTCGAAGCAGTCATCCACTATGCATGGTGACACCCACCTTGCTCGATGATGTTGCCACATGAACCTGTGACTCTCAACTGCTGACGGCGCGATCTTTGTCCCCGCAGCTGCTGGCCTTCGAGGCGTACCGGGACCTGGTGAAGACGGCCGGGCAGTCGGAGCTCGCCGGCCTGGCAGCGGCGCAGGACGAAAATCTGCAGATCCGCGCCAGCGCTCGCTCCGCCGCCGCCGAGAGCACCGGGGCCAACGCCGTGCGCCGCCTGCCGGTGGCGAGCCCGGCTACGCCGGCGGGTGCGCATGGCAGACTCCGTGGGCGTATTTCAATCGGTATTCCGATCAAAGCCAAGCACGGTGCCTGATCTGTTTCGGTCTCTACCCAAACGTTCATGGACATTGTCCATGTGCGGCAAGCTCTGCGATGTGAGTGCTTCATGCCGCAGGCTTCGGCGCGTATGGCGCCGTCGGGTTCTCCTACGGTGGCGAGGCGCCGCCGGCGCTGCCGCCACCGCCGCGGCCGGCCTCCGCCGGCGCCAACCCGCAGGACTCAGACGACTACTCGTCGGACAGCGAGTCGGACAGCGAAGACGACGCGCCAAAGACTCTCAATGAGGAGGAGCGAGAGGCCTTTGCCGCTGGCTTTGGCATCCGGCACTTTGACACGACGCTGCGGCGCGCGGAGCGCAACGAAAAGGCAGAGGCGGAGGGCCGGGTGCCGAAGCCCAAGTGAGTGACAATCACTTCCTCCTAGCTCGTCCTTCGATTGCGTTGAGCAGTAGAGGCGTTGGCAGCGGACTGAGGGAGGCACAATGGCCAAAGCTAGTGCTGCTACAAGAATACTTTTCCCTGTGACATGGCTTCTCTGCAACGCGTCTTTCTATCTCCCATGCTGCACGCATCAGCCTTCTGCTTTGCGCGCCTGCAGGCGGGCCTTCAGCCGCAAGAAGGCGGCGCAACGGGCAAAGCGCATGGCGGGGCAGGGCCGGGCGGCGCCGCAGTCGAGCGGGGCCCCCTGGGAGTCGCGGGACACCAAGCCCCGCGCCGCCGGCACCGGCCCCTACGCCTACAGGTACGTTTCTGTCTACGTGACTGACTGCACATGACTGCACATGACTGCTGGTGTTTGGGTGACCCTTGCTTAGTGTTCGAAGCAAAATCCTGCTGCGCTGAAGGCTGTCGCCTGTGTGATCTGCGATTGAAGAGCTCGACAGTTGGAGCAGGTGTACCTGCGTACTGCAGGTCAGCACGGCGCGGCAGCCCCTCATACGAGGAGGACGACAAGCTCCGGGACGCGCCCTGGTGCACATTTTCCCAGTCTTTCACTTGTACCACAGAATGTTGTGTGAGTGATAGCCTGGAGTACTAGGTCGCTGCATATCGGTGCCGCACACTGCTGCCGAGCTGCATGTTCCTGTGGACTTTTTCCAGGAGTTGACAAACTGTGGCCGGCATCTGGACAGACTGACATGTGTGTTGGCGTCTTAACTCTCTGTCAGTCTGACAGGACCTGCCTTGGTTTGCAGCCTGCAGCGGGGCCAAGTGCGGCCCCGCTCGCCGTCGCCGACGTAGCCGCGCATGCAGCACATGTCTCTGTCTGCTGGAGACTGACAGAAGGCCTGTCCCGCAGGCGCCGCGGCCGGTCGCGGTCCCGCTCCCCGTCGCCTGCGCAACCGCGCACGCAGTACATCACCAGCTTCAGCAGCGACGCGGCGCTGGCGGCCTCCCTGCGCACAGTGCCCGGCGCCGACGCGGCCGCGGGCACCGCCGTCGGCGGCTTTGTGCGGGAGACCGATGCCGTCGCGCACGAGGAGGCCTCCAAACGGTCTGTGCCGCCGCCCCGCCTGCCTGCACCCCACCACCAGAACAGCGCCCACGAAGTGGAGCCTCTCGGCAACACACCTTCCATCATATCCAAAACCGTCAGCCACAATGCTGTGCCTGAAGGGACATGCACCACCGCCTTGCCATTGCTCAGTGCGCCAGCCGCGCTGGCAGTCCCTTTGGCATCACATCTTGTCCTTGACTCAGCTCGGGGCTGACGTTGCATCCATGCGCCTGACGGCATCCCAGGGCCGGCAGCTACCGGGAGATAGTGCCGAGCCGTGCAGAGCTGGAGGACAGCGGCCCCGTGCAGCTGCCGGCCGCAGGCAATGCCATGCGTGGCATCAGGTGATCCCATATCCCCGCATCCCTTATGGTGTTCCGACGTGCAGTATCTTGCACATAGGCGATTTTGCGGTCCTTCAAGCTCTGTTCGCTTACCCTGCATCATGGCTGATGTGTGCATGTGTACGCTTGCAACGATGCATATCTCAACTCTGAGTGCCTGTGTCTGACTCGCCAAAGCATCATTCTCTTTACCCGGTGACTCATTGCACGTGGCATTCATGTGCTGCAGCGCCGAGGACTACTGGGCAAAGCAGCGGGAGGAGGAGCGCGCCAGCCGGTATGAGCAGCGCAAGCGGGAGCGCGAGAAAGAGAAGCAGCAGGAGCTGCGGAAACAGCCTGCCGCCGCCGCAAAACCTGCCGCCCCAAAGGTGCAGCGGCTGCCAACATGCTCAGTTATCTGCTTGTCGATTGTGGCATGGTGGGCATGGGCCACTGCAGGCTGAGCCGCTGCCAATCCAGGTGCCCGAGGTGCGCGGTCCTGTGGATCAGCCGCATGCAAAAGGAATCATGCAACCTTGAACTAGAGCAACTTCTCATCCGATTTTGAATCAACTGTCGCCATGCTTCAGGGCAAGGAGACGCCGCAGGAGCGGCTGAAGCGGCTCATGGCGGCGCAGATCAACAAGCAGCTGGCGCGGGACACGGTGTCGGTGAAGCAGCGGCGGCAGCAGGAGGAGCGGGACGCGGCCGCGCGCCGCCAGATCGAGCGCGCCGCCTTCGCCGCTGACAGCCGGCGTTCGCCTTCGCCGCCCAGGTAAAAATACTCTTGCTGTCTCCTGTGGATCTGCTGATGCCGATGCACATGCCTTTGCACCAACTCATGGCACCAAGACATACCTTGTAGCACAGAGCCCCACGTGAACGCTCGTCTTTCCTCGGACCTGTGATCTACCACACACTGACATGCTGGTGACTGCCGTATGCTGACAGTTACCTTTTGCGTGCGCAGGTATCGGTCCCGCAGCCGCTCCCGCAGCCGCAGCTACAGCCCCCGAGGCCGCCCACGCAGCCGCAGTCGCTCTCCCAGGCGCCATGATCAGTATGCTCCTCGCTCTTTTCTGCGCACCCAGCGGCGGTCTCGCATGGCGCAACACCTGAAGGCTCCTGTGCTGCTCATGGCGTCCGCACTTGCTGCAAGGGAGTGTGTGCCAGCACATGGCAATGGCAGTAGGTCTCGTCCTGGGCAGCCAGGCGACATACGTGAACGAGGAGAAAAAAGAAGATGTCACCAATTTTCATTGCCAAAGCTTTGGCGTTCGTGTGGTTGTGCTGGCATCACCGGTCGCTTGAGCTGTTTCCGGACTCGCCGTCGCAGGGGCAGGGGCTCATCAGACCGGCGGCGGTGGTAACTGCCTGCCTGCCTGCCTGCCTGCATGGTTGGTGTTGCATTCGAGCTGCCTGTTGAGCCTTTTCACGAGTGTTGTGCTATGTGTGGTTCATGTAAGCAAGCGATTGCCTTGCCTTCACAGCCAGCCCCCACTAAAAGAAAACCGCTCCTTGCTAGGGTTTTACGGGCAGGATCTCTGATTCAAGGTGCTCACTACAGCACATGCGCAGATACACCTTGTGCAGCACTGTCGCCGCTGAAAGTGAACGTTACATCGTGTCGTAGACTCGTCAATCCCAGCTCGTGTCCGTCACAGCGTTGCGACCGAGCTGGGCGGCCCACAATGCTGCACACCCTGCTGAGCAGCCCGTCGGGTGCACTGCAATCCCACAGACCATTCCTGGGCGGAGCTCCAATCGTCAGCGCAGCACCGCGATGCACAGCCTCCATTGCTAGCCGGCAGCAAACATGCGCGTCCGCGTCGCCCTCTGCACGTGAGTCTTGCTTGACAACTTTCAGCGAGTTCTGTAGCTCCTGCATGGTCTGGAAGCAGTGTCGCAGGACTCAGCCTGAGCCCCATCAGGTCACACAATTCTCACATGCATGATTGTGCTGCCGCGCAGTGGACACAGAGGAGGTGAAGGCCTCTGAGGATCTGCTGAACCGCGCGTCCTCCAGCAGCGCCGCACCGGCGCCGGCCTTCAACGCCAAGGCGTTCCGGCGGTCGCTGAAGTCGACGGGGCGCTACACGCGGCAGCCCACGAACGACAAGGAGAGCCTGGCACTCATGGACGAGCATGGCGTGGGGTACTCGCTGCGGGGCCTGGTGGCGCAGACGAAGGAGTCGGGGGGCGTCTGGAAGCAGGTGGGAGCCTCACATTGAGTCTCAGGCATATGCGACTATGGAATCCGGAAGCTAGACCACAGTGCCCTGGTGCAGCGAACGGTGGACATGCAGAAGGCGGCTCACTGGCAGAGCGCGGCACAGCGTAGTGCAGGCGCTCCTGATTCAGCGGGCCGGGGGACACTTGTAGAATTTGCTAAGCCTTCCAGCGGGTGCAGAAACTGCTGCATGCATGCCTGATATCACTCGCAGCACGTAGCTGAGTGCGCACCTTTGACAGCAATTAAACATTGCTGCGTCGTGCCGTGCTGCAGGGCGACATAACCATCCGGTTGGCGGAGGCGTACGGCTACTGCTGGGGCGTGGAGCGGGCGGTGCAGATGGCGTACGAGGCGCGGAAGGCGTACCCCGGCCAGAAGCTGCACATCACTAACGAGATCATCCACAATCCCTCCGTCAACAATGTGAGAACATGGTGGCAGATGGCTGTGGAGGCGACTCAGCGAGGCAGCTGACCATCGAGTGCATGCACTCCAGCTTCGAGGCACACAACTGCAACTGGTCCAGCGAAACACATGCCGCTGGGAGACAGCCTTGCCTCAGTCCTGCACCCGCCCTGGCCGCGGCGTTGGCGACTTCTCGTGCGACAGCAGCACCAGCGGCTGTCGATGTTGCGACGTCGTTGCCCGAGGGACGCGCACGGTCTGACGCCGCATCCCTGTCCCGCTGCAGCGGCTGCAGGAGATGGACATCCAGATCATCGAGGACCCGGGCACCGGCAAGGACTTCAGCAGCGTGCAGAAGGGCGATGTGGTCATTCTGCCCGCCTTTGGCGCCAGCGTGCAAGAGATGCAGCTGCTCAACGACAAGGAGGCCACCATGGTGGACACCACCTGCCCCTGGGTGTCCAAGGTGGGAGTCATACAATTTTCAGGATTTTGTAGATCAGGCAGTCGGCAGACGGCGGAGCAGTCGTAAGCTGGTGCGACTGTGCCAACGTAGCGCAATCGCAGGTGTGAATCAAGCTTCAATGCGGTAAAACCATGCATGCCTTCACATGGCGGACTCGTGTGGCGGTGCTCCTGTGACGGCGCGCAGGTGTGGAACGCAGTGGGGCAAGCAAAGCAGTCGGACTGCCAAGAGGACATACCAGTGTTTCAACACTGCGGATCTCAATACTGTGAACGCACTCTACTGCAGCTACAGAACGCGGTGGACAAGCAGGCGAGATCACCCAGCCGCATCATGCGCAAATGCCTGAACGGCACTTGTAGCTATTCCAACTTCCTTCTCGTTCTGTGCAGGTGTGGAATGCGGTGGACAAGCAGGCGAAGAAGTCACACACGTCCATCATTCACGGCAAGTGGGCGCACGAGGAGACGGTTGCGACCGCTTCCTTCGCCACCACCTACCTCATCGTCAAGGTGCTGCTCATTCCTTTACAGTCCCTAGCCTGGAGGACCTTGACACGGCGCAGTCCGTGGTGAGCTGCATTGCTGGGCAACGCAGTCTCGTTTGCGAGACGGTTGCGACCGCCTCCTTCGCCACCACCTACCTCATCGTCAAGGTGCTGCCGTCGCTCCCTCCCGCAGCCCCCGGGGCCGTGGCTGTGCACTGAACGTCCCAACACGTTGCATGTCTACCCAGCTCCTTGACATTGAGGCCCCTGCTCAACCCGTAACCAACAGTATTGCGGCAGGTGGAGAACCTGTACCGAAGCAGCCATCAGCAGTGCTAAATCTTGCATGCTCCATTTCCTGAGCCAATTGTTCTGCCATGAACAGGACCTTGATGAATGCCAATTCGTGGTGGACTACATCGGAGGCAAGCACAACGCGGAGGAGTTTTTCGCGCGCTTCCACCCCAACGCCATGTCCAAGGGCTTCGACCCCGACGCCGACCTGCAGTCCATCGGCATCGCCAACCAGACGACGATGCTCAAGGTGCGAACACGCGAAGCCGTGCCTGTGCTTTCGACAGTGTGACGGGGCAGATCCCACGCCTCAGCGGATCACCGGCTCCTGGCTTTCAGCTCAGTTCACTCAGCAACGCAACTTCCGGCAGGGAATCGGTGGGCACTGGCCCTGCAGTGCACTGGGCGGCAGCGCCGAAGGCGGCACACGTGTGCACATGAGATGCGCTGTCGACCATAGCCTGTGCACACGCGACTGATGGCGATTGGGCGGTGCCGCAGGGCGACACGCAGAAGATCGGCAAGATGCTGGAGAGCGCGATGATGCAGAAGGTGGGGCCGGCGGCGCTGAAGCAGCACTTCATGATTATGGACACCATCTGCGACGCGACGCAGGAGCGCCAGGACGCTGTCTTCGACCTCGTCGGCAAGCAGGACCAGGTGCTGATTCTTCACATTGACATTCTGGTCATTCAGGCATTCAGTTCGAAGCTCAAGAAAGCAACTATGAAGGGTCAGAACTTTGTCTGCGACCTCGTCGGCAAGCAGGACCAGGTGCCGCCAGCCGCACCATAGCATCATGAAAGCAAACGATTCTCAGCACATAGTAACGATACAATTGAGCCTCGTCCGCAAAGAGAACCTCACTGTCCTTTTCCCCAGCACCTCTCTTGTTCGAAGGAGGCAACCTGATACAGAGGTCGCCGTTTTGCACTTTGCATGTACGCCGTTTTTTCCATTAGTTGTGTCAACACCGTTTATCTTGATGCTCGTACAGGAGGAGGCGAAGCTGGACCTGATGCTGGTGGTGGGCGGCTTCAACAGCAGCAACACCAGCCACCTGCAGGAAATCGGCGAGCTCAAGGGCGTGCCCTCCTTCTGGGTCAACTCCCCGGAGTGCATCGACGTCGCCGCCAACAGCATCCAGCACAAGACCGTGCGCTTTCGCTGTCGATGGAGCACGTCTAGGGCTTGACTGGCAGCTGCTTAGAGCGGCAGTGGCCGGATGCGCCGCCCAGCAGCATTGCAGCTCACTGCTGCAAGCCTGTAGGTCTTGTCAGCCTGCAAAGCACGGACGTGCTCATCGCCCTGTGCAGCTAGGTCATGCAGCACCGACAAGCGAGTCTTGCGTTGCGCTGCCGCAGAGCTGGGGCGAGCTGGCGACGACGGAGAACTGGCTGCCGGAGGGGCCACTGACTATCGGTGTCACCTCCGGCGCCTCCACCCCCGACCGCTCCGTGGAGGACGTGCTCGACCAGGTGAATGGATTATAACTTCAGTCCGAAAACACCAGGATTTTGACATATTCGATGTCGGGCGCCTCCACGCCCGACCGTCCCATGGAGGGTGTGCTCGACCGGGTGAATCAATCTCAGTCCAACAGAACTTCAGTCCATCAGACACGTCAGTTGGATCTGACAAGAGAGCTTCGTCGAGGCGCTGACCGACCAGGGGCGCTGTGGGTCCTTGCGCTGCCGCTTTGTGTTTCTCGCTCCCGAGCCGGGGTGGGTATGTAGGCACTGCCATGAGCCGGCGCAGGCGGCTGACATGGACTCCTCCTGGCATTCGCCCGCCCGCAGCGCCACTGGCGGCGCGTTTCAGCTTGTGATTGGTGGTGTCACATATGGGCAGCCCTCAAGCGTCCATCTCACCTTGGCTTTCCAACGCGCGGCAGGTGTTCCGCATTAGGGATCCCAGCTTCGCGGGCATCGCTGAGAAGCAGCTCTCAGAGGGCGAGCTCAAAGCGCCCGAGCGGCCAGAGGATGACGTGGAGATGTGACGATGCCGGTCCGACTGCGGCGCACGGCGGCGTCCACCTGTCAGCATGCCGGCGGGAGAGGTTTTGCTTGTCTTGCGGCGCGGTGGCCTAGTGCGCCCTTTATACCTATCCTGAACACCACTGCCTCTGAGTAGGATCTGTTGAGAGGAGAGGACACCGGCTTTGATGGTTGGGTGTCCAGGGCGGGACGTATAATTTGTCGCTAGGATATTTGAGGCATTCGTTGGGCATGACCTAAGTTGAAGCTGAGAGCAGACGCCTCTCAACACTTCAGATTCCTTGAAGCGGGCTCTGAATCCAAAGAGCACAGCAGCCTTGCCACATACAGCTCAAAATTGCGCCATCCAGTAGCTGCCATCCGTCTGGCACGGCGAAGCGAGACACTGCAAGACATGTGCGATGATTTGCCTCGCGACCGCTGCCTCTGCGGCTGGCGGCGTTGTTTGGCTCAGCCGTCGAAAGGCTAGATATAGTGTTGCTGGCTGGCGGCTGGGTTGTGCAGGTTGCCGACGTACACAGGCAGGCGCACGCCGGCCGCGATCATCTTCTGGATCTGCGGGGTGCACACCAGCCTGGGTCACCGCATGCTTATCTGCAATCCTGCACCCACGCACTGAGGATCTCATGGCCGCCTGCCTGCGATGGTCCATTGTAAGCAGGGTGCTACACCCCAGCGGTAGCACCCCCAACGATCGAGTGCCAATACATGGAGGCCACTGTGCTGCAAGGCACACTCAAAACTGAAAGAGCAAGCGCGCCTGCTCGTGCGACTCGGCGGGGTCGAGGGGCATGAAGGGCAGCCGCGGCAGGCTGCTGTCGGGCGGCGGGTTCTCCCAGGCGTCCCATGGCTCCGACGGGCTGTCCGGTATGAGGTCCTGCAACAATACATATGCAAACAGAATTCAGTACATTCAAGACACCGCAACCAGGCGTCTCACGGCTCCGACGGGCTGTATGGTATGAGGTTTACTGCACACAGCCGCCCGGGTGAGACGGTATGTGGGCCTGCATACGACGACCAGGTCAAGCTATGGTGCACTACCCCAGGGGTCAAGATGCTGGAAGGTTGTTGAAAGGTTGCTGAGCTCGGGATCAGCAAAACGCGGGAGTGGACCATGCAACGTGCAAAAGGGCGGGCTCAAACGACTGCAATTGAATCCGGGATGACAAAAAGGCGGGGTGCGCACCTGCATGACCCACGACGCCGCCGGCTCCTGCGAGTCTCGGAGTCTGCGTTGCAACGAGACACGGCTCAACCCAGCGGAGAATTCGCTGCACCGAATGATACTGCCAGAGCCATTTCAATGCCCCCGCAGCAAGACGCAAATGGCCGGCACCTCTGCGAGGCACCCCGCCGCTGTCCTTGTGCCCAGGAGGCCTTTCATCCTACTTACCACACGATTACATGCACGTGTTGCTGTGAGCGACGAGGTGGGACGTGACACGAAAGCTACTGCAGCGTTGCCCGGCAACCCACCGCCTGTCCTCGTGACAAGTTCTGAAATGTACAGGCTGTGAATGACTCCATGAATTTTGTGGTGAGAAAGGCCGGCACCTCTGCGCGGGTGCCTCGGCGCTGTCCTCATGATGAGATTTGATATGTTATCGACTGTGAATGACGACGCATTGATAGATCTGTGGTGAGAAAGGCCGCCACCTCTGCGCAGGTGCCTCGGCGCTGTCCTCGCCAGCGCAGGGCGGCAGGTCCCATGACGGCAGATCCGCCGGCGGCGGCGGCCACGGCACGCCCCCCACCGCACGCATGCCGGGCAGCCGCAGCCGCACCGCCTCCTGGTCGTCCCTCGCCTGCATTGAGAATTCAGGTTATGGGAATCAGAGCACAATCAGCGTCAGAATGTCCGCCTTGCATTGCAGAAACAAGTCGAGCAAGTTTCTGCTGGTCTGGTTGAGACTCCTGGATGAAATGGTCACAGCCAGTCCCTCTGCCAAATCCAAATCCAGGGCACCCCAGGACGTGCGGCTTTCCTCGTGCACAAGCCGTGCTGCTAGACCGAGGCGTGCTTGGCTGTACAGAATCAGCAGCAGCAGACATGGTGTTGCCACTGGTATTGCGGCTCGCAGGAAGGCACCCTAGAACCCAAACCCTTGCAGCGCACCTGCTTGTGCGCCTTCTCGGCCTGGTGCGCGAGCCACAGCTTGGCCTTGCGGTGCTCCGTCACCGCGTGCGCCTGCACCTGCGACACAGCAGACGGGAGAAGGGTTTTTCTTCATGAGTTGGATGGGGTTTTTTGTTCATGGGTTGAAAGGGCGAGCGGCGCCAGCACAAAGTGATGCTTGTCCGTCAGTCCTCAGTACGACAGTCCGCAGTGCAGGAGGATCCACACACCGCTGAACGTCGCCGCAAAGGTGCCACCGAATCAGAGATATCGCACAGAGGCTGACACAAACGAACGGACCATGGTCTGCCGCTGGGCTGACGATCTCGAACTGTGACATTGGAGTCAACAGCAGGAGGTTAGAAAGATCAAGTCAAAGTCGTTCAAGGCACGGTCGGCTGCTGGATTGCGTGTGCCGCGGTGTGAAACCGTGGACTGCTGCGCCGCCGCCGCCAGCAGGCACACATGCGTATAGCAAACACGTGTACCAGCGTTCAACAATCGCACCGAGGCCATGGTCGGCTGCTGCGCCGCGCGCGCCGCCGAGTGCCCCGCGGACCGCTGCGCCGCCGCCGCCAGCAGGCCGCCGGCCCCTGCGCCTCCCTGCGTCGCCCGCTTGGGCTGCGGCTTTGCCGTCTTCTGAACTTTGGTGACGACGGGCCCCGGCGGCAGCGCCATGCTCGCGAGTCGCGCCCGCTCCTTCGTCCGCACCTGTCCAATACGAAGACATTCTGTTTGCATGAAGCTGACAGAGATTCAGAAACGAGTCGCCAATGATGTGCTCGCTCGTTGCGCCTGCTCCTTCGTCCACCCCAGTACTAACCTGATAAGCTCCGCATGAAACCTAGGCAGGTTTGACCAGCCGAGCCCAGTCCTTCGGTCACCCTTGCGCTTGTGTCAGCAGTTGACCGTCATTCTGGACGGCGCATCAGCAGGATCATGCTGAATGGCAGCGTGGCACCGCTTTGGGAATGACAACCTGCCCCAATTTTGCATGTGCATGGTGTGCTTCGCCGGATGCCGCACATGCTGGGGTGGTCAAAGTGCAAAATTCGCACCTCGTCAAGAGCAGGCTTCTTGGGCGCTGCCTTCGCCTGCCTGCAACCCGACGCATGAGACGTCAGGCATGGCAGACAGCCCAACCAAACCAACAGTAGGTCGAGAAAATCCACATGCAGCAAGGCACGAAATTTCAGCTGGCAAACAAAGAAAGGAAGGAGAGGAGCTAGCAGAACACGCACTTGATGGCCTGATAGCCACGCTGGAAGCTGGAACCTCCGCCGCCGACACCCAGCGCCTACATTCAAAGGCAACAGGGTTCAGTGCCCAAATCACCAGCAAGCCGAGTTTACAAACAGTGCCTGCCTTGTTCATAGACATTTGACACTAGGAAGCAGCAGGGCGGCTCCAGTGCAGCGTTCCCCGCAGGCGTCTCCCTACCTTGGTCCCCCCGGCATGGCGCTGCTTCTTGTACGGCACCGCCGGCTGCGGCGGCGGCGCTGGCGCCGGCGTCAGCTGCTGGAACGCCTGCTGCTGCTGAAATAGCTGCTGCTGCTGCTGGCCCGCCTGCGCCTGCGCCGACGCCAGCGGCAGCAGCTGCAGCGGCATCGCGGCCACGTCACCCATCGACAGGCTGTTCGCCGCCGCCACCGCAATGCTTGGGCCGCCTACGACCAGCCTTGGCACCTGCGCCTGCTGCTGCGACTGCCACTGCTGCTGCTGCCGTTGCTGCTGCTGCCACTGTTGCTGCTGCCACTGCTGCTGCTGCTGCTGCTGCTGCTGCGTCCGGGCGGCTGCCTCGCCTGTCGCCGCGCTGGCTGCATCGGCGGCAGCGGCGGCGGCAGGGCCGGCCCCGGAGAACGCCAGGGTGGCCAGCGGCCGGTAGGGAGCTGGCGGCGGCTTCTGCGGCGGCGGCGGGGCGTCCAGGTAGGGGCTCTCCAGCCGCTGCCAGATGTGCAGCACCTGCTCCGCCTCCGCGCACACTTTCAGCGCCCTGCCACAGCGCCAGGATTGTAAGTGATGCTGCCGGGAGCGGTCGCCGCTGTGAGGCTTTGGCCATGGCTGCTGCTGCCGAGGCATGCAACGCCAAGACCATTGCACACGATCCGGGTGCATTCCATGACCCAGATTGGTGTCAGGTTGTTCCGGCCTCTGCGCTCTGCACTCGCAGCACGTTAGCCCGCACAGATGGACACACAACCTCGTTGGAAAGCTCCCATCAGCTGGGGCTCAAAGCAGTCGAGGTTAGTGCATCCGTCAGCAAAGACCGCTCACGCATTTTTCTGCAGGCGCGTGAGCGTCGTCAGGAAGCCACCGGCGCGCAGCAGCGGCAGCGTCCACGGCAGCCGCGCCGCCGCGCCGAGCGCCAGCCGCAGGAAGGTCTTCTGGCGGTCCGCCTCCGCTTCCTGCATTTCGAGGGCGGGCGCCTAATTATGCTAGCACTTCGAAATCTTGTGTGTATATCGTGCTGCGCGTCCTGGCAGACGAAGACCGCTCAGTGAGATTGTTAGCGCTCCGCTCGGACGGCCGGGCATGCGCCTCTGTGTTCGTCGAACCCTGGCAAGCTGCAACTGTTAGCGCTCCGTGCGAGGCACCGTGCATCGGCCACGGCAGTCGCAAGCGCTCGGGAGGCACCAACTGCCGCACCTGGGACCTGGTCGTCGGACTGGCATTACTGGCCAGGATACAGTCGGAAAGCTCACCACCAGCCAGGCGTCGAGAATCATGCCGCAGGTGCCGGCGCCGACCAGGCGCGCCAGCGTCGTGCCGCTGTGGGTGGCGAGCACCGCCTCCAGCAGCGCCGAGCGCACCGCCACGCTGTGCTCCGTCTGCATGAGCGCCGCAAAGGGGCCTGCGTGCGAGGATGGAACAGTGCCGTTGGTGCTCCGATTTCCATCGCTCATGAGCTCACATGCAGCTGTGCTGTGTGCATTTATAGCCACATGACGTGGGATGGGCTGGCGGTGCAACAGCACCTCTTCATGATCATGGCAACGCGCCCTCCGCTTGATCCCTCATTTACGCCCTCAAGTCATCAGTGGACCTTCCTTGTCGAGGATGCGCCATAGTTGTGAGTCGTAAACCCTACCTGCTTTGTCGGGGTCGGCGATGCCGCCGTCGGCGTTTAGCAATGGCGCCAGCCGCGCGAGGCTGCGCTGTCGAGCTGCTTCCTCCGCTTCCAGCCACCCCAGGTCTGGCGCCGCTGCCGCCGCCGCCGCGCCGGCCCCCGCTACGGCGCTTGCAGCCGCAGCCGCGCCACCAGGCGGGGCGGCTAGAAGGCCGGCGGCAACTGCGGCGCCCTGCGCAGTGTGCAAATCATAGTTCACATTCCTTATGAAGTCCCTGAATATGAAACCCACGAGAATGTGGAAAGAGACCTGGCTGTTGCCGAGAGCCTCCAGAGACATCTATCATCATGCAGATAGCACGCGTCAGTGCAGTGCCTTGAGGATGGGAAATTGCACCAGCTGACCGCATGGTTCGCACCTGGATGTGCGCCGCCGCAGCGGCATCCGCGGTCCCCGGCGCGGCCTGGCGGGACTGCCCCGCGGCGTGCGCGGCCGCGGGCGCTGTGCGGCCGCCGGCGCGGCGGTGGGCGCGCTGTATGAAGGCGCGCACTGTGTTGCGCAGCCGCGTGAAGTGCGAGCGCACCGCCTCCTCGCCGCACCCGATCTGCGCTCACAGCTTTGTTCATTGGAGGCTGCAAGGATGCCATGCAAGACAGGCTTTGCAAGCCTGCCTTGACAAGTCGATGCCCAGGGGCCTAAACAGCAGCAATTACGGTCTGCAAGGTCGCACGATCTCTCACTGGGTGATGCTATGCGATAGCCTTGGGACCACCGTAAGCAGCGGCGCCGACCGTGTCGAACCTTTGGGTGCAGATCCAAATGCGCACCCGCTGAGCCAGCATGCGGGCCTCCTCCTTGGACAGCGTGTCCTGCAACGAGAAGAAGGCCACCAGCTGCTGCTCTGCAGCAGCCGACAGCGGCGCCTTTTGCGGTCTGGGCGCCGGCAGCGCCGCGGCGCCCGCGGCGGCGGCAGCGGCGGCGGCCTCGGCGGCGGTGGCGTAAACGCCCGGCGCTAGCTGGGGTGCAGGTGCCGGCTCCTGCTTGACAGGCGCAAGCGCCGCTGGCACCGCAGAGACGCCTGCAGCAGAAAGTCTACGTCAGGGAGTCCTGGTGCATCATTCAACATCTCGCACATGTGAACCCTGCCTCTACACATCAGTGTGCATGCCTGTGGCCCGTCTGAAGTTGAGAAAATCACCGTTCCAGGTCATTCATGCAATCGATGCAGATACGCTGCCAGACACCTTGCTTCACCTGCTGCAGGCTGGGTCCTCTGCTTGTCAATCGCAGGCGCGGCATCAGCGGCTGTCGGGCCGGCTGCCATTGGTTCGGCAGCCGCTTCGCCGGCGGCCGCGCTGCCCAGCAGCTCGGCCTGCAGCGCCTGCGCCGACACCAGTGCCGCATGCTGCCGGTCGAAGAGCGCCACCTGCTTCTGCAGCTTTGCTGCGTCTTTGGCCGTCAGGACGGCCGCCATGCGTTCCAGCGGCAGCAGGTGCTCAGAACGCCGCTCGCACTCTGATGGCGCTGCCGACGTTGCCCCTCGTGCGGATGCGGCAGCGGCGGCACGAGGCGGCTGTGTTGCCTGTGGCTGTGGCTGTGGCGGCTGCTGCGTTGGATTAGGCTGCGACTCGGCTGGAGCCGTCATGGCCGCATGCATCACGTGCTGCTGCTGCTGCTGCTGCTGCTGCTGCTGCTGCTGCTGCAGCTGCACTGCCGCCTGCTGGTGCAGCTGCTGCATCTGCTGCACCGCGGCGGCCTTGCTAGCATGACCGGGTAGCCGCGGTGCCTCATCGCCAGGCAGCTGCGGCGCCTGGTCAGGCTCCAGGGAAATCCACGCACCGTCCATGCAGGGCGCATACGGTTGCGCTGCACGGTTCGCAGCACCACTACGGCTGTGCACAAGTGCTGTGTCAGAGCTGCGCAGCTGTGCGGGCGGCATACGCCGCAGGCCGGTTCATGCGGCGGGAAGTGCGCTGATCAAGTCCTGTGGAAAGGCTGTCCGCGAGGCTGTCCGCGAGGCTGTGAGTTATGTCTTGTGCTGCCCAGAACCAGGTCACTGTGGCGCCGCCGGCGCCCTGCTAGGCAGTGAGGCGCAACCGTCAGCCCACTTGTCATCGCAATCGCAACAATCAGCGCCGTGCAAGCGCTGCCTTCGAGCGAGGATGCTTCTTTGCGATTCGCCGTCGGCAACAGCGACAAGGCAGCGGACTGTCTAGCACACGAGGTTACGTCACCTTGCCCAAGTTTTGCCGCCTGGTCGAGCGACTTGAAGGGTTGCCCACAACGCGTGGATCGCCGTCGCTTGACGCAGCAAGCCGTTTCCAAGCACTTCCAGTTCTGACAGCCGGGTTTTAGGCACAACTTCTTATTGCGGAACTTTTATTAGCTGCAGGCAGCCCGCGAGCGGATGCCGACGCCCTAGACGCACTCCATCATAGGAGCGAGCCCACCTCCTGAGGCCAATTCTGCGGTCGCACGGCCTGATTTGGCATGGAAGCAGAGCTGCTTGAACTTGAACTGTGCGTGGGATACTAGTCTGTGCATGTATGGGACTCACAAGCGAATATTCCCCCCTGCGCTGGAAGAAGTTTTGGCGGACTCTCTAAAAAACATTCAAAATATTGGCGTCGAATTTTATAGAACAAATAAAACAAAACTTAAAAAATCTTTTTGGCGGTCTTCGAGTTGTGATTACCACGCTCATCGGCTGCGCCTCATATGGACGTTTCGCATCTCGAAAAGCCTGCCAGGCATGGTGTGTCCACAGCGGCGCCACCGCGGCATGTACATGTGGCTGAGACATTATATGCTTCCAGGACCCAAGCTGATATTTTACATGATTGTACAATATTCAGCATGCAGATTCGTAGAGAGCCAAAGAATTGAGTACTCTACATGCGATACAGCGGCAATGCAGCTTCACACGCCTGGAGATGGTCTGTGGTCGACCACTTCATCTATGAGACCAAAGTCCTTTGCCTCCTGGGCTGATAGGAAGGTGTCCCGGTCCAGCGTTCGGCCTGCAGATGTGATCGCGGTTCCAATCAGCTGATTGAGGGCACGCGGCTAAGTGAACAACCTGCTGTGAATCATTGCGAGCACAATCCTGTGTCCAACAGACTCACCTATGACCTCGATCGGCTGGCCTGTGTGCTGCCTGTAGAGCTCGTTGAGGCGGCCCCTGAGCTTGATGATTTCCTCCGCATGGATGGCGATGTCGCTCGCTTGCCCCTGCCATCAGAAGAAAAGACAGGGAAATGAAATGCCAGAATCTGGGCAAAGCAAGATTGGGCACGTGAGATTCAAAGATCACTGTCGACCAGCAGTTCCGGTCTTGCAGGCCTCTCGTACACATGAGCATGGCCGAGACATCAGATGCATCATGTTGACATCAAATGCGGACCGAGGCGCCGCCGGACGGCTGGTGCAGCATGATGCGGCTGTTGGGCAGCGACCGCCGCTGCTTGGGCTCGCCGGCAGTTAGCAGCAGCGATGCCATTGACGCCGCTTGCCCCACGCATGTTGTGTGGATGGGGTTCCTGAGGTACTGCAGCAGCATGCCAGGATTCTGCTCAGCTGCTGGTCCTCATGGCATCGCTGTACAACAAATGACGTCGACATGCTCTCGAGACTTGCAGCAGCAAGCGTTTATGTCAACGCACCTGCATGGTGTCGTAGACCGCCATGCCCGCCGTGACGATGCCGCCGGGCGAGTTGATGTACATGCTGATCTGCAGATGCCAGTGTACGGGACGCGTCAGAAAGTCGTAGAAGGAGAAGGGCTTTGTGAGGTTGGGTGTGGAGGACAGCATGATGATGGCGTCATGCGGCGCCGTCAGCTCACCGGCTTCTCCGGGTGCTCTGACTCCAGGTACAGCAGCTGCGCCACCACAGAGTTGCTCATGTGGTCGTCTATGGGCCCATTCACGCAGATGATCCTGTCTCGCAGCAGCCTCGAGTAGATGTCAAAGCCGCGCTCGCCCCTGGCTGTCGTCTCGATCACATAAGGTATGTGGTATGACCGGGTCTGAAGCGCTGATGTGTGCGCAATGAGCCGCTTGAGACCGAGCCTGGACATGGCGAACGTGGCCTCTGTCACTCTGCGAGTCGGATGATGTTCTAAATCCCCTCGGTCCAATCAGACTTGACGCTTGTCAACCTTGCCGCAGCCGGTGCGATGCAGATCCAGGCTTGCGGTGTTACGCATCCACAGCAACTTATCTGCACGAAAGCGCAATTACAAGTGCAATGTTTTAGCCAAAACCGAGCGGGAAAGCTGTTCCCGGCAGAGGTGCATCCTTGGCTGATGACCATGCCAGCGCACAGTCCCCACACCATCGAAAACGAAAACCGCCATTACAGCTCTTTCATCTGGCCGCTGGGAAGGCTTTTTCTCGTTGGACTACACACGGGTTGGTCAATTGGTCACATTGGCATACGCTAAGAACGCGTCATCTGGCGCATGCCGCCCGGGGCGATCTGGACGTCCACTCGACTCGGCCTTTGCTGATTTCTGAAATCCAACTCAACTTCAAAGGCTCAATACCCCCTTCTCCAACCCTAGTACTGTACATGAATGATAGGCCCCCAAAACGTTGCCGCAGCATGCAGGTACTTACTCCGTACACGTACATGATGCTGGAGTGGCATCTGCGTGCACCACAATGCTTCATGACGAAGTTGGCTAGCTAGCCATGTATGCACCCTCCAGATGGTCCTGTGCCGCCTTGTATTCTTTGTCCGCGTACATTTCTGCCAGCAGCTCCCGCAGATTACTGCCGTAGTTGTTGGGGACGGCGGCGCCGTACAGTGTCTCTGGCAGCGATTCTGCGCATGAGTTTGACATGTCATGGACACCATGTATGAGGCTGCTGTGGATGACACATGAGCCGACGGATGCGAACCAGAGACAGGTGACACTCCAAAAATCGCACCTGTGTCGCTGTAGGCGCCAATGACCTCGAACACCTCGGGTGTGGACATGCCGCTCATGATCACCGCTCGCCGTGTGCCCTCCGGAAGCTGCAGGACAGTCGGCACGCAGTCGCTTTGACACGCAGCCAAGCAGCTTGACATCAGCGGGTACCGCATGACCAGAATCTTCTTTGTAACTGAATGAACGACATCGTCATCCAAAACACGCACCTGATTGTGTGGTGGCGGCGGCGATGTGACGGCAGCCTCCAGGGTGCCATCGAGCATGGCGACCGAGCAGGGAATGACAGGCACAAAGGTTGCATCCATCTCGTCCATCATGTGCCGGAACGTACCAATTTCCTGCTCTGAGAACCCGACGAGCAACACCGCCTGCAGCGTATTTCCATGTGATTTGCAAAAGACGCAGCACACCACAATGCACGGCTGCCACACGATCTGCTGTGTGCTTCCAGCTCCACACTACTGTTCAAACATGGCGCACCAGTTCGCCAAAAATTTCCTCGCTGGTGCCACCTGCATGGTAGAGACAACCGGTGCAGTTTCACAAATGTGTGTTTGTGTGTAATCTCCGTCGCCCTCTGAGGTGCAGAAATGGTTGTGTACCAAGGCCGCTCTGAGATTCGTCCATGGGCACCAGCTGCGGCCCCTCGTAGTCATCCCTTATGAGGTCCTGCTGCTCGCTGATATCGTTGTACATGTCGTCCGGGCCCTCGCCAGATGTGGGCACCGCTGCAGAGATGCTTGTATGCCGCGGCGCCCGCTGTGCCAAACATGCAGCATGCTGCCGACCCCACCCTGACCGCTGCTGGCAGCGCTGCGTGTGTGCAGCTGAGAGGGCAGTTCTAAAGCTTCCAGGACGGTGCCTGCTCTGAGCTGCGACCTGCTTGCACGGAACGGACTGCAATGCCTCTTGCATGGTGTGGATTCTCGATGACCCTGGCGCAGACTGGGCCTGAGCGCTCGCTGTAGGGCGATGTGGAGGCTACAATTGTTTTCTGAAGGCCTGTGAGGGGTTCAATTTCGCAAAGTGTGCGGGCACGCAGGAAAGTGAATCAGTCATGCGCTGGCCTTTCGACGTGGTCCCCTCCAAGTAATTATGGTCGAATCGACCCGAATGACTACATTATTGCAACATTTGTTTCTCGTCATCCCTCATCACCATCCTCAAAGGACAGCAGCGGTCCCCGCCCGCCCTTGCTGCCGCCGCTCTTGCTGCCTCCTGCCGTGCTGCCACTGCCTTCGCCGCCGGTGGCAGGCTTGCCGGCGGCAGGCTTGCTGCCGCCGCCGCCGCCACCGTCACCGCCTGGATCAGGTCCCCGGGCCTTCTTTCTGGCAGAGCCGGCCGCTGCCGCGCCAGCGCCGCCGCCGGGCCGGAATCTGTGCTTGCGCTGGTCCATCGCCTTGTGCTCCGCCACCTCCGACCGGTGCACCAGGTCCTGCAAGCGCAATGGACCTTCGATAGATCATTGTATCGAGCTTCACAAGATGGCTCGAGTGACAGCCATAAAGGAAAGCTCAGAAACGAGGTTCGACAGAAAGTCACAGCATGTCTTGACATACAGCTTCAAACACAACACCTGCAGCTGTCCATCGTCTGGCTCCAGGTCCAGGGCCTTCCGGTAGGCTTCCTTCGCCTGCAGGGACCATCACGTTATCACTCAGACGTGCCACTGACACAAGGCAGGACCGAATCTGCTGACTTGCTGGAAGCAGGCAAGCCGCTTCACCGAAGGGCGGCCGCACCTCGGTGCACTGCTCCTGCTTGAGAATGTCTTGCAGCACATGTACATGAGCAGGGGGCAGAGGCGCGCCTTGGTGAAGCAGTGTGTGAAGCAGGCCGCGCCGACGGCGGTGCAGCCCTTGGGCCATGTGGGGCGCAACCTTTCAAACATGCTTCTATGCAGATACCGCTTGAGAGCAGAAATCATGGACGCGCCTTGGTGTACTGCTTCAGCGCGAAGAAGGCTGCGCCGGCGCGGGCGTAGTCCTTGGGCCAGGCGGGGCGCATTCCTTGCGATCTGTGTTGGAGCAAAGTAAGTAAGGTGCACAAGTGTGGGGCAGAGGCGCACCTCGGTGAATTGCTCGAGCGCAAAGAAGGCGGCGCCGACGCGGGCGTAGCCTTTGGGCCAGGCGGGGCGCAGCTCGATCGCCTTGCGGCCGTCCGCCAGCGCCTCCCGGTGCCGCGCCAGCGCCATGAGCGCCGCTGACCGGTTGCTGTAAAACACCTCGTTCCTGCGGCGATGTTTTTAGGGCTTTTCACCAATGTTCTGACCCTTGCAGCTCCAGCGCAGATCAATGAGCATGCCAGCACGCCGCTGATCATCCTGGCTAGACCTCGGACATGCACTCGTAAACAAAGTCGCAGCACTCACTTGGGATCCAGGCGTATGCACAGTGTGAAGTGGCCGACGGCTTTGTCGTACTCCTTTGCGCCAAACGCCCTGTTCCCAGCTGCCTTCTCCTCTTCGGCCTTGCCCTGCAATCAGCAGGTCCCGACATCAAGCAACTCCAAGTGCAGACATCGCCGATGCGGCTAGTTTCTGTGTTCTGTTCTGCACGTGCAGGGTATGTAACTGTTCGTTCGACCATTACAGACCTTGTCGGCTCGCCTTTGCAGGGCTGTGTCCTGCGCTGCAAGCGCGGGGTTCTCTGCGATGGCCCGTGCCAGCGCACCCTGTCATATAGACACATATCGTTAGTTGAGTTGTTTTGGAATGGTAATACAGCACCATAGGACACGTCGATGACGTGCAACTACTAAGTGCCGCATCAAAACGTGACTCCCGCAGGTAACCTCTGGAACCACTCACCCCGTCATCGCGCTCAAAGTCGCTGTCATCGTCGGGGCCCTGATCAACGACTGGCTCGGACTCCTTCCGCGCCTTGCCGTGCAGCAGGTGCGCATGCGCGCGCAGAAAGGCCGGCACATGCGCAGTCACTGCAGGGCGCAATCACACATGTATTTATGAGGGTCTGCCGCCATCAATACGTTCCATGATGGATTGTCGCGATGACACCCCTCGACGACTGGAAGGCCAGTGGAGCGCCGGGGTCGGCTCTAACCTTTTAGGTCCGGGCCCTTGGTAGGTGCGCCCGCCTCGCCGCCGCCGCTGAAGCTGCCGCCTTTGCCCATGTTGCCGCTGTCTCGGTCTTGCGACATCATTGCAGTGCCATACTGGTCTTCAAAGCCGCCGTTTCCGCCACCTTCACCACCGCGCCCGCCACCAACGCGTCCTCCTCCCCGTCCGCCGCCGCGGCGCCCCATTGTGTGGCTGGCCTAAAGCTTCCAGCAGTTGTTTCACCAGGCGTTGTGTTTGCCGTACGGTGATCAATGCGGTCAGTCCCTACTCCCGGACACAAGCAACGGTGAGGAGCAACTGAAATACGATACGATGCAGGCAACTAGCTCAGCTGGTGGAGAAACGCCTCTGTCAAAGAGTGCTGCTGGACCTCTGATATACCCGGCGCGGTGATGCTGCCCTGCAACAAATGCTGCCGGATCCATCGCCCGCGTGCCAGGCAGTCCGAACGGTACGAAAGAAGCTACGAAAGGTATGTATGATCGCAAACGGACGGCTGCAGCGTGCTGTAGTCTGCAAGACGGATGCACAGCAGGGTTCATGACTGATGATGTCTGCCATTAGCGCCACAGCTGACTTTGGCTGGCTCACAAGATGTTGCAGCAGCATCTCGAAACATCTAGAAACCCAGAGGGTCGCAAACGCTCGCGCAGCGCGATTTACTGGCCGAAACACGCATGTTTCTGATTGCAATTGGAGGGGCGCCTTGACAACTGGAAGTTTTCTCCCTGGTCTGCCGTCTATCGTGAACATGTCCGATGCTCCAGCACCATGGAAGCGAAAACTCAAGCCGCTGCCGCTTCCTGGCCGTGCGACTGCCGCTGCCGAGGCTCCCGCACCCACCAATGCAAATGCGGCTGATGCAGACGACGAATTGGATAGACTCACGTCGCAATACGCCGCCGAGGCTGCCGCCAGCACGCAGGCTGTTGTGTACAAACAGCAGAGGAGCAAGCCGCTGGGCCAGAAGGGCATGGCGGAGCTGCGCAGCGAGGGCCTTGCAACAGCGCTGCCCGCGGAAAACAAGTGAGGCGTGCATACAGCTATCGCAGAGAAGTGCGTTTCCACACCTGGGCCAGCTCGTGCACTTGGCGCAGCCTACCGACAACAAGCACTCGCGCCATGCAGGGGATTTAAGCTGCTGCAGCGCATGGGCTGGTCTGACGGCCAGGGCCTGGGCGCCAGCGGCAGCGGCCGGGCTGCTCCGCTGGACGTTGAGCTGAAAGCCAAGCGAACTGGCTTGGGGATCGATGAGGACCGCAAGCGGCGTCAGGCAGAAGCAGAGCTGCAGCAGCAGGAAAGGGGTGAGGCAGAATATGTATTACCATGCATGGCGCCATGCAGCATCTGCAGTGTTTCCTTCGGCGCATGCATGCGGCCAATGCTGTGTTGCCAATGGTGTATTGCCTCTTTCCCATGCAGCTGCAAAGCGGGTCAAGGCGCAGCAGCACCATCATGCCAGCTTCCGAGAGACCACGGCAGAGAAGTTCAGCAACGCCACAGCTGAGCGACACATCGCAACATCCAGAAAGGTAGCAGTCTTCAGTGTGCGACTATTGTTGCTAGCGCGACATTTTTAGGTACTGGGTGTACACTGACTCCTGCACTGCCCGCCACAGACCATCGAGACACTCGACGAACGCGGCGGCAATCTGCGGCACCACATGTGGCCGCCGCTGCCGCCGGAACCAGCAGACCCAGAGGCCGCAGGCGAAAGCGAGCCAGAAGAGCCGCACCCTTGGGAGCTGCTGCCTGCGGCGCAGCGCCTGTCCGATGTGCTGCAGTACCTGAGGGACCGGCACTGGTACTGCCTCTTCTGCGGAGCCCAGGTGCGTGGACACTGCTGAGGGTTTGAGATCATCAGCTGTGGACCCATAATCCCCGGTGGCGGAGGTGCCTCGGCTCTTGCTGCCTCCTTGCTCTACATCAGAATGGCCATCAAACTGTCCAGCTGGATTTCCCTGCGCAGTATGATTGCGCTGCGGACCTGGATGCCAACTGCCCCGGCCTGACCGAAGATGAGCATTGAGCGGCAGTCACTCCGTCACTGAGCCAAACTTGCGGCCGGCACATACCTAAGCCTCAGCAGCGTCTGCAAACAGGTAGTTGCTTGTGTTGCAGCAGAAGGTGCAACAAGAAGCTGGCTCTGAAGGATTCTCTGAATTCCAGTATCTGTCGATTCAGGTGTTCATGAGCGGCAGCATGTGCCCAATGGAGACAAGTGTAGCCGTAGAGGTTGCAAACACTGCAATGCCGGCGTTCCATAAACGTGGTATGTATGGCACAAGATGCAGCAGGGATCCAGCGAAGGAGGAGACCTGGATTGCACTGACGCTTGTCCAATGGTGGCAACGTCGGTCATGTTGCAAAGGGTGTGAGTTACAGTCCACTTGTGAACAGCCACAGCATTTATTGTGCAGGTGTCGCCTACAGCGCACTGCCTACCAGCAGACCCTGCCATGCCACAAGCAATCCAATGACTTTTCCACCGCCGCCTGCAGCCCTGTACTACGGCTCAAGCCTCCGGGATCTCTACCTCGCCCTCGTCGATCTGCATGCAGGGATCCGCCATTGTCACGACATAGAAGCATAAGGCAAAGCAGTCGTTCTCAGAATGTGAGCAGACGGACATTCTGACTACATGGTTCTTGTCAGCCACCCTGTTCCCTCGTCCGGCAAAAGCCTGCAGGTGAAACGCCGCACACGACGACTTTCAGTCGGCAATGCCCATGCGAGGCGTGGCATGAGATGCAAAATGCACAGACAAGGAGACGTCAGGGTTGCGCACCGCGGTCTGCATGTCGCGCGGCTCCTGGTGGTCGATGGTGCAGCCGACCGAGAGGCAGGTGCCCAGGATCTCCTTCACGGTGCCCTTGAGCTCCCGCGCGCAGCTGCGGTCCCGCATGATCCGCGCAATCTCGATGACGTCGTCCAGCGCCAGATTGCCATTGTGCAGCACGTTCTTCTCCTGCGTGTGTCGAGCGACAGACAACACGTAAGCAAACGAAATGCCAACAGACTGACCGAATCTTATTGCAACACGCAGCTGTCATGCTTTGCAAGCCCATAGCCGCTGGGAATGGCAGCCAGCTCATTGCAGCACACTCCTCCCTGCACGCTGAGCCAGCTGCCGTTGCTGCTGCTTGTGCATCAGTGCCGCCCCCACTGGTGCTGCCTCCGCCAGTGCGGTTCTCACCGCCACCGCTGCGGCAGCCAGGTCCTTGGGCGCTGCTGACAAGGTGCACGTTCAGCACGCCACTGACCTTCTTCCGGTCGCGGATCGGCTCCTTGAGGGCCTTGATGACCAGTGCGCCGGCAGAGGGGATGACGGAGACCTTGGCCACACGGTTCTGCACCGTGAGCTTCACGGTCACGCGAAGGCCCTTCCACTCCTTGGCCGTCTCCTTTGCGATGTCCTCACCTGCGTGCATGGTTGGCATTGGGATTCGGCATGTGAAGGGCATGCATTGCCTGTGTGATTCCCACACTGCGGGCGGCTGCAGCAGTTGTCATCGAGAAGCCCAGCGGTGCATGACGCAAGCGATAGCGGCATGAATTTTCCACCCTCAGCAAGTTGAGCAATTCATGCTATGAACAAAATTTTCGCTCCCTGCACGGTCTGCCAGCATGCAAACCCCGCATTTGCTGGTCTGTGCCGCTCACCAATCTTCTTGGGCGACAGACCCAGAGGACCGATCTTCGGCGCCAGGGACGACGCTGCGCCCACCTCACCACCCGTGGCACGGACGTACACCTCCACGACCGCAGAGGGGTCGAACTTGGGAGCCTGCACAGAGCAGCTTTCATCCCCGAGTCAGGACCTCGCCCGGCAGCTAGATGAATGTCCAACGGCTGCTGCAGCGTTCCAAACGATGCATGCCACGCTGCCATTGCTCGAGGCATCCCTGCCAGCGGCTCGGCCGCTCCAGCAGAGCACTTTGCCAATCGCCGCCTAAACACGTCTGACTACGCCAGTGTGCATGGCGGTGCTGACGGCGCACGCACCATGACGCCGGGTTGCCCCTACACCAGCCGCAGCCCGACCTACAGCTCGCTTGCACGTCAAAAGAGGCCGAGTCTTTTTCGCCGGCAGCAACATGGCCGGGGCTGGCAAGGGTTTTGCCATTTGAGCGTTATTTACGGTAAGCCTTCTGAAATGTGTACGGTTTGGGACAGAAACCCTGCAGCTAGCTTGTGTTGCGTTCGAAGCGCATCAGATGCAGCATTCGCTGATTGTCCAGGGCACTGCCCAAGCGCTGCCATCTGGAGTCGTAACTGACCTGCTCTGCTGGCTGCACTTGATTTCGAGCAAAGTTTCATATTTCCGAGTGTCACGTGCGACTTTAAGAGCACGGCACCAGCGGCGCTACATGGACTTGCAGCCGTGCTGACACCAGTCGAGCCGACATGGCGGTCACCAGCGACGAGCTGAACTTCCTGGTGTACCGTTACCTACAGGAGTCAGGTCAGAGCCTGTGTACCGACACATCCAATGCCGAAATTCGCCGTGTACGCGGCGCCATAGTTGTGCTGTGAGGACGTCAGTCTGATCAGTGCAATGTGCTGTCTTGCAGGCTTCACTCACTCGGCCTTCACCTTTGGGTACGAGAGCTTCGTGCACAAGACAGACATCAACAGCAATGACGTGCCGCCGGGCGCCCTCGTGTCCTTCGTCCAGAAGGGGCTGCAGTACCTGGAGATGGAGGCGAACCTCGCCAACGAGGTGGGTGCGCATGTCACATGTCGATCATGCAGGAACTGCTCAGCGGCGCATAAGCTACTTCCGGCTTCCGGGGCGGGGTCGCACCTATTGCGGACGAGCGAGTGAGGAACCCGTCAGATTGACATCTGTGTCTCTGCAGGAGGCGCAGGGCCCGAACCCTGATGCGGACTACTCGGCGCTCACCTCACGGGAGCTGCTAACAAAGGACCTGGAGGAGCTCAAAATCACGCTCGCAGCACGGAAAGAAGCCGCAGCAGAGGCCGCCGCCGCGGCGCGGGCAGAGGCGCGCACCCGCGGCGGCGGCGGACGCGCAGCGGCAGCGGCAGAGCGGCAGGCCACCGCGGCGGCGGCGCCCGCCGCGCCAGGCGGCGAGGGGCCGGTTGACATCCCGGCGGCGCAGGTCACCACGCTGGAGGGGCACACCAACGAGGTGTTCATCTGCGCATGGAGCCCTACCGCGCCGCTGCTCGCCTCTGGGTGCGTCTCGGATCTTCTGGGTGTTTTGCTTTCAATTTGCACGTGACGCTGCATGCTGGCAGACGCATTGGGCTCTCTGCACGATGGGCATCCGCTGCCAGGCCACAGTCTTGTGGGCGAGCTGCCATGAGGACTCGGCTGGATGCAGCAGGGCAACAAGCCGTCCCAACGGCATTTTGGCATTCGCCATGGCGCCGGTGCAAGGCAGCGCGCCACCGCGTTGGCACGACGGCAGCGGTCCCCCTTCGCCTGCAGTTCGCAAGCCCAAGCTTCATCGAGACAAACGCTGACGTGATGCACCCTGGGCCCACTCTCGCAGGTCGGGGGACTCTACGGCGCGGATATGGGACCTCAGCGGGCTGGGGACCGGGGGCGAGGTGCGCGCGCAGGCGCTGCAGCACACCATCGAGAAGGACCAGCAGAGCAAGGACGTTACGACGCTGGACTGGAACGGCGACGGCTCCCTGCTCGCTACCGGCTCCTACGACGGCATTGCCCGCATCTGGTCCAAAGACGGTGCGACAGGGTCTGGTTCAGGGTCTAGACCCGCTCGCGTCGACAAGCGCCCGGGTCGACTACACAGCGGCAAAGCAGCACAGTGACGGCTGCATGCAGACCCTGCTCGGTTCTGTTTTGAGCGGGGAAATACTCTGGTCAAGGCTTGGTGCATGGCCGTGTCGGCCTTGGCGATGATTCTGCCCCCGACTGCGGCTGTGGCGCTGCAGGCGAGCTGAAGCAGATACTGAACGCGCACAAGGGCCCCATCTTCTCGCTCAAGTGGAACAAGAAGGGGGACCTGCTGCTCAGCGGCAGCGTCGACAAGACAGCCATCATCTGGGACGGCCGCACCGGCGAGGTCAAGCAGCAGTTCGAGTTCCACTCGGGTGCGGGCCGATCATTCTGCCGGCGGAGGCTCCACCGGCGCCCACTCGCTCCCACTTTGCCTTTTGTCTGTCCCACGGAACCTGCTGTCTGTCCCATAAAGCCTCGCCACGAAAGGAGGGGCACTCATGTGGCTGCAGCACCACACCCTTGAGGGACAATTTCGTTTGAATAATCTATCACAATTTGGCTTTCCTGTGCGCGCAGCGCCCACGCTGGACGTGGACTGGCGCAACCAGACGTCCTTCGCGACATGCTCCACGGACAAGCGCATCTTCGTGTGCAAGCTGGGCGAGGCGGCGCCCACAAAGTGCTTCCAGGGCCACCAGGACGAGGTCAACGCCGTCAAGTGGGACCCTGCAGGTGCGGCATCGTGACCTTGTGCAGTAGCAGCACCTTGGGCGTCACGCCTCTCATGAGTCGCCCGTTCACCTTCAGCTAGTATTCGCACTTTGTTTATATCTGCGTCTCTGCTGGCCAGCCCCACAGGCCACCTCAAGAGCGCAGTGCCGCTGGCGAGCAGCACACGGCTGTCAGCATGCTGCGCAGCGCTTTGAGGCAGACCCCACAGCTCGCCTTGTGACTGGAGCAATTTTGTTTCGGCGACCGCAGGCAAGCTGCTGGCATCGTGCTCGGACGACCACACGGCGAAGATCTGGAGCCTGGCCGCCGACAAGCCGGTGCACGACTTCACGCTGCACAGCAAGGAGATCTACACCATCAAGTGGTCGCCCACTGGTGCGGCCTGCAGCGCAGAATTGGACGACAACTGAACGACAACCTCAAGCGAAACTCTTACAATGTCAAATGTGTCAACACTGTACTACATCTCGCCGGGGCAATCGTTCAGGCGCGGCCGCAATCTGTGGCGCGCCGCATCAACATGTGCAGCAGGCAGCCGGCTGTGGCCCCTGCATGTCCTCTGCTGCCTCCACCCAGCAGCAATCTGCCGCCCGGCTGCTGTGCTGCCGCCTCCATCCCCGTTCTGATCCACTAACAGCTGCACACTTTGTGGGACCTCAGGCCCCGGGTCGGCCAACCCGAGCCAGCCGCAGATGCTGGTCACCGCGTCCTTTGACACCACCATCCGGCTGTGGGACATCGAGAGCGGCGCCTGCATCTACGCGCTCACGCGCCACACGCAGCCAGTGTACTCCGTCGCCTTCAGCCCCAACGGCCGGTGCGTTGCTTTGCCTGAACCGACGTAGGTACTTTTGCAAGTGTCTTGTGCTCGATTGTGCACCGCACACTCAGCATCCCTGGAAACTCCAGCGTGAAACATCTGATGACAAACTCAGGCACTGCCTCTGCACATCGCTCCGAGGAGGACACTTGTGCCTGACCATCTGCGCCTGCAGCACTTGGGACAACTGCTGCGGCCTCTGAGTGCGCTGAGCCTGCCTGTGGCTGACGCATCGCGCTCGTCAAATTTGCAGGTATCTGGCCAGCGGCTCCTTCGACAAGACGCTGGACATCTGGAACGTGCAGGACGGGTCGCTGCTCAAGACCTACCAGGGACAGGGCGGCATCTTCGAGGTGCGTGGTGCACGCAGCTCGCCTCCTGTTGACCTGCATCTGGTCGAAATCCGGTGGCTTGCTTGTGAAGGGGCCGGGAAATGCACTGTGCGACGTCAGCATCAAGCAAGTCTCTGGCAGACAGCTGCTGCCATCTGCAGGTGTGCTGGGAGCGCAGCGGCAATTATGTTGCCGCCTGCTTCTCGAACAAGACCGTCGCCGTCATCAACGTGGGGGTGTCGGGTCAATGAAGAGAAGCTCCAATTGGGGGTCGGGCCTGTAAAGTTCAATTGGTCGCGTGGCGCGTAGCGTTCGTGACAAACATGATGGGCGGCGCCAAACCGCTGAGGCGTCGCTGTCGCCGCCGTCGACCTTGAGCTCTGGCGACAGCCAGTGTTTGCTGGATTTAAGAGACCGCAGTGGCGTCGCAGTGGGCTACGAGCACCTAGTGCGCTGCAGTGAGCCTGTGCAGCAGCTGTCCCTGTTGACAGGACTGGTGCCTGGAACCTTGCCCGCTCGTTTGCGCAGCCGTTATTCGTGTGTTGGGCCGCGCACCCTGGAGACTTTTATGTCTAGGCAGGCAGATGGAGAAACTGTAGGTGTATCGCACACGTCAGATGTCGATGGTGAGTTTTGTTCCGTCACACGTGGTTTGAGGTCAGCATTGCCTCTGGTCTGGCGCAGGCAAGCATCCCCATGCATGTGCGCCTGTAAAGACTGGGAGGTCACACACCATACCTTGGCACCTTTTGAAAGGAGCCAAGCAACGATTGCCACAGCCAAAACGAAGAGTTCTCACGACACGCTGGAGCTGTCTCTCTGTTATCCAAGCACATTTGAGGTGTCGGAGCCTGAAGCGTCTGCATGCCCTACTGCGCTGCCTGCGTGCGGCGGCCGAGTGCTCCTTCTGAGTTGCCAGTTCTGGAAAGCGGCCGCTCTGATCTTGGGTTTCTTGGGTCTTGATATTTCCGGTCTGTGAGCTAACTGTTTGCTCTCCTAGATGCGGGTGCCATCCAGAATGGTGACGCCATTCAGCACCAGGATGACGCCGTCCTGCAGATGAAGCAGATCGGCAGTTGTGTTGCTGCTCGTGATGGTGATGTGCCAGGTGCTTGTCTGTGTACTTGGCGCATAACAGCGCCAAGCTCGTGCTGATGTGGTGATACAGCTGGAAGCACGAGCAGGAGCACCTGCGGAGCGCAGACAGAGGCCTCAAATGCAAGGCCCCAAAGACCCTACCTGGATGATGTAGCCACCGGTCTCGGAGCGGTCGGCCTCCTGCACGCCGGCGGCGTTTTGAATTGTCACGTCGGCGCCGATGCTGACGTTGCTCTCGATGATCGCGCCCTTGAGCTGCGAGTTGCGCCCGATGCCTGCGGGTCGCGGAACAGCACGCTCACCGAGTCGCACAGGAAGCGCAAGTGAAGTCCGTCCACATCGTGTGCAGCCGAGCCGGCAATCATCTCGGTGGACCTTGCGAGCACAGACAGTGTTGCCGCGTGGCTTTGGGCAACCCACAAGCACGGCTTGTATCGCGGGCAAAGATATCTGGCTACATCCCTGTCCATGCAGTGTATGGCAAGTCCCATTGGCATTTCAAGACGCACCGAGCACGGGGTCCCCCGCCTTGCGACAGTCCGCGCGGGCAGCGTCGTTCTGGTAGAAGCTGCAGCAGCAGGACACGGCAGCAAGTGAGACGACTGTGAACATGGTCAACAGTGCAAACTCGGAGGGTGCATGCGGGCCGCGGAGGACCAAGGCAAGCGCCGGAATACAGCCTGGCTGTTGGACTTGGGATCCCCTGTAGGGATTCCGCACGCAGATATGCTTTTTAGTGCTGCCAAGCCCACGTGGTGCAGCAACACGCCACACGCCACACGCAACACGAATCAACACCGTCATGCCATATCCCACAGCCTCAGAAACTGTGCCGCCAGAGCGCCTTCGTGCCTGTTGCCCATCAGGATGGTGTCCTCCAGGACGCAGCCGGCGTCGATGAAGGCATTGGAGCCGAGGACGACGTTGCGCAGCGTGGAGTGGCGCAGCACGCAACCCTCCCCCACCAGCGTGTTGTCCAGCTCGCAGTGGCTCACGATCGCCGGCGGGCAGAAGGAGCCTGCGGCGGCAGGGGCAGGCATTTCAGCGTGTTGTCAAAAAGTCTCTATGCCCTGATAGAGGCGCTTCTGCAGAGGCCCAGCTCGGCATCCGGGCAGTGCAAAGGCGCGCAATCCGCTGGAGGAGCGTGTGTGCCAGAGCGCCAGGGGCGCAGGCCGCCCAAACATGTGCCGCAGAGATGCGGCGCACACAGAGCAGTGCAAAGCGGGGCCGCACCGCGAGACACGATGCCCTTGTGGATCTCCTCGATGGAGAGCGGCGCATCGCGCTTAGCCAACGACAGGTTGATGTCGAAGAAGTTGCGCAGCGTGGACACGTCCAGCCAGAAGCCCTCGTGGTGGTGCGCCACCACCTGCGACGAGACCCTGCACTTCAACCCTCTGAGCCCCGCACGCCATCGTGCAGAGCGTGCGCGCCCGTGACTGAACTGTGCGCACTGCACCGCCTGGGGGACGGTCCTCGTGCAGAAGCTGGTGCCTCGCGACGGGGATAGAGAAGGACGAACATGACACACAAGCGTGTTCACGACTTGGATGTGTGCGTTGGGTTGGGGGCCAACAGCGCACCTTGGCGCCGTTGCGCAGGGCGTGGGGGATGACGTCGTAGCCAAAGTGCTCGTCCTGACGGCCGGTGCCGCCCGGGTTCTTGTCATGCAGCAGCTCCTCCAGCACGCTCCGCTTGAACAGGTAGATGCCCATAGAAGCCTGCAGGGTGCATCAGGCAGGAGGTTGCGCCCGTCAGTAGCAGCACACGCTTTGAAGAGGTGGTATTGAATGGCACAGCATGATGTGGCTGATCACCTCCAGCTCTGGCGGGCCAAGTTGAGCTGCGGTTCACACCGTGACAGAAGCCAGCCGCCTTGGGCTGCCGCTTGCATGGCCCCAGCACGCCGCGAAGCCGAGTCGCAAGGCCGCAGCAGGCACAGAGACAGGAATGTGTCGGTGGGGGAAACAAGTGGCAGGCACCTCGAAGGGCTGGGCCTCGGTGGAGTGGCGGCTGCCCTTGGACAGCTCCTGCAGCGCCGCCTTGCCCGGCTTCTCTGCAAACTTCTCCACCACGCCTGCGGCAGGCGAGGCCACGGTTACATTGCGTCGAGGGTTTGCATCCCTTGTTCTTCACATGTCTGCTGCTCGAGCCGTTTCAGCTGCAGGCACGGTGCTGCACAATGGCACCACTCTGCACACGCCCCCGCACAGGAAGCGACTAGCTGGCCAGGCCCGGGCGCACATCCGGCACAGCGACAGCAACGCCTTTGCGAGCGTCCTCTGCCACACCCTGCCATGCGGTCGCGTGCCAGCAAGGCGCCATCTGTGCAGAGCAGATAAGTAGCGCACAAGCTGTGCGGAACATGTGCCATCCCTGGAGCTGATCCGGCTCTGCTGCTGGACTGTTGTTGGCGCTGGTGCCCCAGGATGATATGGGTGCGGGCACTGCAACTATCATTTTGACATGGTTAGTTCTCCGCACCGGTGTCAGGGTTGACGCGCAGGAGGCCGCGGCGCCCGGCATCCTTCTCCTCGATAGAGTGCGTCACGATTGTGATGTCTGCGCCCGTCTGCCGGTGCGTCGCCACCACCTGGCTGTAGTCCTGCGCGTCACAGCCACCGCAGCCGCCTCAAGAGCGCATTTGACGCTGTCAAGGCCTGCTCGCTGAGCTGGCACGGCAGCATCTCCTGTCTGCCTGGTGCAGCAGCAACTGCTGACTGCCTGGCTGCTTGCTGCCCAGTGCGGCATGGCTGCGTGCTGACGGCGCTGGACTACAGCATTTCTCGATGTCGCCACTGCCGCTGTTGCCACTGTCGTCGTTGCTGCCGCCGCCGTTGCCGCCCCGTGCTGCGCAACGGCTGCGGTCCAGCTCCTGGCCTGAAGCCTGGCTGGCATGCTGGCAGGGTTTGCTGGTGGCAGAACGGAGCTACACACAATTTCAGTCACTCAAGACAGCCTCCCATGCTGGCTGGCAACAGTCGCCTTCTGCCTTGCCAAGAAGCGGCCTCTAGTGCGCCGCACGAGATGTCAGCCCGCGGGTTTCCGGAAACGCACCATGTTGTACAGCGCCTGCCCGGACAGCACCAGCAGGTCGTCCACAGGCTCGCCGTCAAACACCTGACCATGCAGAAGGCTACTGAGTATGAAACTGCGGCATCGCTCACGGTGAATGTGATCCCATGCTGAATGCGCAGCTGCGACACAACACCAGATGGTGCGCGCCCTCACCTCCCTGATATTGTCCAGGTTGTTCCGCACCGCATCCGCGCTGCCCCGGTACCTGCGCCGCGCCAGGACGTGCAGCCCATCAACATGCAACCAGCGGATGATTTCGCAGTGATGCTCCTGACCTCAGCGATGCCGGCAGCTGTGATGATCTGTGTGATAGTTTGTGACACAGAAAGTCTTGAAGTATCGTACATGACGCAGCGCCGCACCAGTCTGTGGAGCGCGGCGTCTGATTGGCCGTCAGCACATCAACAAAGCCGCGCTGCCTGGCGTTGCCAAAAGTACCAGGTGGGTAGCACCTGCAGGCCACGATTGCCCCTGTCACCCAGCCGTTCTTTCGAGTGGTAATGCAGCCTGCTCTACCGGTGCTTTAGACACTTTCACGGTAACTACAGCCAGGGCGTACGTGTGGATGTGCGTGTTCAGCGCATTCGAGTTGAACTGAGTCAGCACGAACCTGCGACACACAGCAGCACTCCTTCAGCAAAGTGGCAGCAGCTCAAGGCTGAATATGATACCGTGTAAGCTTCAAATGACATATCACAGCTGCCCAAAGCAATGCCAACTTCAATCATGTACTCACATCTTGTTGACGCCTGAACGGATGCAGTTGCTGATGGGGATGTCAATAAGCCGCAGGTTCGAGCCTGTGCAAGCAAAGGACATGCGCTTGGTACACGGTTGCAGCTGTCCAGCAATCGTCCTTCAAGGAGCGGCAGTACACTCTGCATAAGCAGCAGCAGGGCAACGTCTGCATGAGGCGTCACGGCAGCATGCGCCCACCGATCTCGATGGCTGGCATAGCGCGGTTGCGCGCCAGCGGGTTGTCGGACGAGCCGCCCGCCAGCACCAGGGCCGCCACCGACCGCGACATGTCTGCTTGCGACACCACGAGGCGGTCTCCGCTTTCCAGCACGCCATTCTGCGGCCTGGCGGCAGCGGCATCTTCATTGAAACCTGCTCAGAGAGGCCTCAGCAGTCATCCGACACGACCACCAGCAGAACAAGCGAAGCACTGCAAATGGTCTCACCTGGTGGCGGACTGTTGTGGCGCAGCCGCAGCCGTGGCCTTCTGCAGTACATATGCAGAAAGAAGTGAATGACTGCCGCTGCATGGGGCGTTGCGTGCACAGCATGATGCGTGCAATCTAGCCACGGATCCAGCTTGGTGGGACAATGCATTTCCGGCAAGGAAGAGTGCACTTCAATTACTTTTGCAGATCATATTCGAAGGCAGCACCGTCAAGTCGGCAGCCGAGATGCAGCGGCCAAGGACACTTTCATATCAAGCATATGTGACATGCATCCAGCAATGATCCGGCAGCTGCGGTCTGCGTCTGAGGACTGAACGTACCGGCGTGACTGCTTGACTTGCTCGCCTCCGGCTACAGCCTGCAGATGGTACAGGGAGCTTGATGCGGCTGAACTGAGTCATTTCTGGCACTGCTGCTTTGTCTGCAGCTCCACAGCCTCCGAGCGCGGCAGCGCGAGGTAGCAACATAGTGCTCGCTCAGTCAATGAATACCCAATGGATGCCTGCGCAATGCGGCTCGCGATCGAGTCACGACGATTTGCAACAGAATGATTCGAAACGATTGAGATCCTTCTTTCGCAACTTTCAGCGATCAATGCTTGCTTTGCCAGCAAGGGGAATATATTGTTGCTAGGCAGCTGGGGCGAAGGAGTAGGGTTTAGCCACACTGAGGGTTCAGCCTCTTCAAGTATAAATGTCTGGTGCCAACAGGTCACTCCTTGAACCCGGTCTATGGCAGATGATATTCCTTCCAACTCAAAAGGCCGGCGCAGAAGCTGCAGGCTCTCCAATACCCGCCGCCGCGAGCGTCTTCCAGAGCTCGCCGGACGCCGGGTCTGACAGCACGCAGCTCACCAGCTCCCGCCAGATGCTATCGTCCTTGTTTCGGCAGCCTGCAGGCAAGGTGAGAGCTGAGGTGTTTGCATTGAGAGTCGGAGTTGACCGCCAATGACATGGACCGCTGGCGACATGCAAGTAACATGCGAGATGCGTGGTTTCCATCGCGACTTGAATGAGGCGCAAGCACCGGTGCCCACCTGCGAGCGTGGCAGTGTCGCCGAGCATGAGCGCCAGGACAGAGGTCCAGGGCTCGATGACTGCAGCGGCGCAGTGGCGGAGCAGCAGTTCTGCGTCCGCCTGGGCGTCGGCGTCTGACAGTGACGTGAACTCCGCCCTCGCCATTTGCAGCGCTGCAGGCCAGGAACGAGCACTGAGTCAGGTCTGAAAACAATGCAATCGTGCAATCGTGAGGCAAATCGAATGTCTGCTTGGATAAATCAGGACGGCAGCTTCAATCTCAGATGAATCGCCAGCCATGGTTGTTGGTACAGGCAAGGTCGGGTGCACACTTGGTTTCACACTTGGCGGAAATGTCATGAAACACCAAGGCCCCACCGTACGGGACGCTGACGGGCAGCAGCGGCGGCGGCCGGTCGAGCGGCTCGCAGGCCAGCAGGTCGCTGAGGTCCGCGCCCAGCACCGCGAGCGCGCTGCCGAGCTGCGCCGCCGCGCGCAGGCAGCCGCTGTCCAGCTGCCGACGCGCCGCGGCCGCGATGAGCTTCCAGGCTGCCACCGCCGTCTCCAGGCCCTGTTCGGTGGCGCCGTCGCCGTCGCAGCTGCCACTGTGTGCTGTGCCTGCGTTGCCTTTGGAAGGTGGTCATGAGGCTACCAGTGCGTCACAAAAATCCAGTGGAAAACATGGAGACGCTGCAGTGTGGTCTGCGGCAAGGTCATCTCACGAGGGATGTGCATTGGCGCCAAGTCAAATGGTGGACAGGAAGCAGGCACTGATGCAGACTCGGATGCAGGGCGCAATCCCATCCTGAGGTGCAGCATGGCTGCTTCGACGTCGTCACCTGTGTTGATGCTGAGGGCTGCAGTCCTGGCTGTTGGCGGTTTGGGCTGGCCCCCTCCGAAGAGCGTCGAAAGCCACTGCACGCACACAATGTGCACCCCGGTCAGTCATGCAAGCTCCATTTCGAGAGCCTTTGGCTATGCCAAGACAGAGAGCACCGCCTTCCTATCAGCCTGACAACACACATCATGCGGGTCAGCAGCCAAGCATCGATCTCATTGTTGGGGATCCAAGTTTTCTGAAACGTTTGTCGTTTCCATCTAGCCGCCACGCACCCCAGCGGCCTTTGGCACCTCCTCCGGCGAGCTGGCCGCCTGCGTATCGCCGCCGTCGGCGTCTGCCGCGGCGGCCGGCGCCGTAGCTGCGGAGCGGCGGACGGCTGCCAGGAAGGCGCCGCCGCGGCCGGGAGGCACCACAAAACGCAGCAGCTCGGTCGCCAGCTCGAACTGGCCGCCGTCCACCGCAGCCTGCGACATAGGTACCATCCTATCTATTTCGTAGCCACAATTTACCAGGTACGCACACGTGAGGAGCTGGCCACCCTCTCGATAGATCACACGATTTTTCAGCTGAGTTGCTCACCTCAAGCAGTTACTTCTGGGGCCACAGCGTACGCATGTCCGCCGCAGATGGCTCTGGCAGCTAGCACTTCGAGACGGGCCTCTGAATGGACACGCAGCAGGGCCGCGAGCGGCTGAGAGTGGATTTGAACAGGCTCACAAAGTCGCCAGATGGACGACTTGCCTGGATGGTGCGCGGCGCAAGGGCGTGCGGCCCTGAACCCTTTCCGAGTGTTTCCAGGATCAATTTCACTCTCAAGAGAATATATGGCGCCTCACCTGGATGGTGCGCAGGGCGAGGGCGTGCGCGGCAGGCGCCCCCTGCAGCCGGTCCACGATGAGCAGGCAGCAGGCGGCGGAGACCGGCTGCCCCGCCGCGAGCAGCCCCTCAGCCAGTGCGTCGGGCGGCCCCACCGCGTCGAACAGCGCCGGCCACAGCGCCGCGTCCATCTTGCGCGCGACGCTCACCACCACATCCGCATACTGCGGCAGGGGGCAGAACACGATATGATGAGTTGACAGTTCAACAGAAACAGCGTCGAAGAGCGCTGGCCACAGCGCCGCGTCCATCCTGAAAGCAACGCTCACCACCACGTCCGCATACTGCGGCATGGGGCAGACACGATAATCGATAGGCTGAGAGAGATTCAACACTCAACCCACATGGATAGGCGCACAGCGCCTTGCGAGCTACGATGACCACCACTATCATAATGCGGTATGAATCGCACAGATTTTGCAAGTTTTCTGTGCAGTTTGCCAGCGTAGACGCCAATGCGCCGTGCCAACCATTCAGGTAGACCTCAGCTGCTTCTTCTGCTTGTGCTGTGCTTGAGCTTGACTGGGTGAGCCATGAAAGTGTTTTGCCGGAGCTGCTTTGTCAAATGGACTGGACGAAGTAGCTAGCGAGACTTCTGACAGGAGACTGCTGGGGCGGGCGCACCTGGCTGAAGTTTCGGATGAGCTGCGCGGCCGCCACCAGCAGCGGCCCGGCAGGCGGAGGCGCCGATGGCTTCGGCTGTTTCGGCTGCTTTGGCGAGGGCCGCAGGCTGGGCGCGCCGCTGGGCGGCGCCTGTCGCGGCGGGCTGGACGTCCACTCGACGATGCTGCTGCTGCTGCTGCTGCTGTGCCGTGCCAGGCGCGGCCTGCAGGTCAACACACGCTCTTGCTTTCACAGCTGCACGTGTCTGAAATGGCCTGCAACATCCGCTGAAAGATGTCATTTCTGACAGCCAGCCAATGCTCGGAATGTGGCCAGCTGCGTGCTGTGGCGTGCAGACCAGCACACGACCGGCCATTGATTTTGACTTGCGAGGTCCCACATGGCTCACGACTGTGACGCCACGATTGTCACAGGCAAACTTGTGCAGCAGTCGGGTGCCTGCGCCGCACCTCTGCCGTTGCAGCGGCGCCGGGGAGTGGCTGACAGCGGGCTGTCCATCTGCATTGGCCTCCAGCGCCGTGAACAGTAGCCACTCCAGCGAGCGGCTGAAGTGCGGCGCGCTGCAGGGCATGTGGGAGATGGGAGCAAATGAATGTGATTGATGCGAAGTCGGTTCATTTGCTGGACGGTGCACAGCGCCATGAACAGCAGCCACTCCAGCGAATGGCTGAAGTGCAGCGCACTGCGGGGCACGTGAGCGAGGCTTCGGTGACAATGATTGCCAATGTCCGTGCACAAAGCCGCCGCCGCCGCGGCTGCCTTCTGCGACCTGTACGACGACACCGACTGGGACCGTGTGCCCAGCGTCCTGACAGACGCTGGGCCCACCTGCTAATAGCATGCAAAAGACACTCGGCAATGGTCCCATGAATCCGAGGCAGAAGAACCCCTTCACATGAGAGTAATGGCCAGCAGGCCGCCGTCAGCGGTTCGCACACCTGCTGTGGCGGGCGGCCAGCGCGGCGGCGGCGTCCGCCTTGCCCTTCTGCAGCAGCCGCCGCAGCAGGCACGGCAGCACGGGCTGGCTCTCCGGCATCGCGTGGAAGCAGGGGTATGCGCCATGGCCGAAGGCACCGTCCGGCCCCCGCCCCGCTGCGGTCCCCGCGCCAGCGCCCGGCGTGCGCACCGTGCGCTGTGTGATGCCTGCAGACACAGGAATACAGATGTGCTTGTCGCTGTTGGAAGAAGACCGAAGGCTCTTGCCATTGCTCATTCGAATGCCTGCTGATTTGACGGACGCCTCAACAGCCGGAGGCGAGAAGTCACGGTTCGCAGTGCCCGGAGCTGCACGCCAACGGCATACCGATAACTCAGTGATGACTGCCTGCTGGCTGGCCATGGTTAACTTTCATATCCTGTTTCCAATTTCCAGGTGTGTCCCACCGCTCATATTTCTGAGATGTTCTGAGATTGCGCACCCAGCATAGCGGCCTTGGGCTGGGAGAGATGCCGATGCGGCGCATCCACTCTAGCACCTCTTGGCAACATCAACGCTGATCAGGTTTTGATCGAACCCATTCATCACTGCTACTCAAGATAGGAGCGCACCCAGGATGGCGACCTCGGAGAGGGAGATGCCGATGGGGTACACCTCCCGGTCGAACTCCAGCTCCGGGTCGGTGGAGGCGCCGAAGCCCATGGAGTCGCGCGTGGAGCCGGACAGCGGCTCCGCCAGGGAGGATGGGAACCACAGCTGCATGCCGCGCCAACCGTACGTCCACCACGGCATCTCCACATCGCCGTAGCCTGTGGAGGGAAGTTTGTACAGTTTGATCAACCCATTATGGCTTTGGGCATAGATAAGCGACGTGTGCAAGTCATTGCCCATGCGTCCACCACGGCATCTCTACGTTGGTAAACACGGCATGTGAAAGTCTTTCAAACATCGATGAGCTGACTGCGTATGTCAATCTCACTGCTGTGCACACTGGTGAAGTTTGGTGGCGAAGTATCGTTCAGGCATAAGGAATGTCCAGTGTATGACAGAATATGAAGACTGGCGAGCTACCTTTTTCAATGCTGATTGCTGCATCTTCATTAGCACTGGGAGGATCGACGGCAGTTCAGGCCAATTCCGAAAGCCGCAACTGGCGCCGCCGGCTGCTCAGCGGCGTCCGTGAGGTGCTGCAGCCAACGCTGCCGCTGGAAATACTGCCATTGGACTGGTGCAGTACACTCTGAAAGGTGACCGTGGATCACACTTGCCGTGCAGAACCGCACCTGGCGCCGCTGGCTGCTCCGCGGCGTCCGCAAGTCCTGCGCGTAGGTCGAGCGACAGCTGCACGTCGCTGTCGGAGGGCCGCAGGCCGCGGATAGATGACGAACCGCCGTCCGGCAGCGACATGCTGCTGCTGCGGCTGAGGGCCTCGCTGCTGGACGCCGCCATGTGCTTCGCGCAAAACGATGAAGGGGTTAGGATGTTGATGACATACTGTGACGAGCGAGTGCAGTAATAGACTGCTCGGGGCAGCCACAGCAAGCCTCCATGTGCTGCAGAAATTGGTTTGTGTGATACGCGGCTGGGGGAGTGAACATGGACTGCTGGGTCGATGCATCTGGGCTGATGCAGCGCAATGCAGCATGGCCACACTGCAGAGCTCTCGTGGTGCGAGCCCGATCGCCGCCATCGAGATGCTTACTATCGGAATCTCGAGAGATGTTACCGCCCGACAAGTGCGGGTGCTCTTACACACTGCCAAGCATCTAGTCTACTCACCAGGGATGTGCCGTCGGCTTCTGACCCTGCATCGTCCTGCGATTCCACGTGTGAGGGCGAGGCCGTGTCGGACAGCCAGAAGCACTCCACATCGTCCGCAATCGTGATCTCAGACCCTGCGCAACATCTAACCTTGAGCCAGGGTCGGCCATTGCCGCTGCATCCCTCAAAAAACCAGGAATGACCTGCGCTGCGCTTTGAAAAAGGCCCTTTTGATGTTGCACACAAGCCTTGCCTGGAGTGCTTCTGGTAGAACGACGCAGGCCTGCTTACCCTCGACTGGGTTGCATATCCAGCCAGCCAATAGCTAGGATTCGTACACAAGAGGGCGCACCCTGGTCAAGGTCGAGGACGGTCATGATGCCGCCGGCGCGCAGCAGCACGCAATGCCGCGGCTCGTTGCATGCGCCGCCCTTGCCCGCGCGGCCGCCCACTGACTGTGGCTGCACGATTGCTATGTCCTGCAGGGGCCACACCCTGGCTAAGGAAAGAATGTTTTCTTGACGTTGGGGCGCCGCATGCCACTGTGGCATTGCGTGGCCAAACACATCCTGTTAGCTTCACTTCGCGGTAGGTGGCTACACCCGCCCTGCTGAGGCCTGCTGGCTGCGGTGCCAGCTTTCAGATGCGCATTCCATCAAGACAGAACGGTGTCATATGTTGGCTTGCCTGGCAGCACTCACCGTGAGTGGGGCGCCCACGCTCATGATGGACAGCTCGCGCGTGACGACGAGGCGCGCTACAGGGCTGGCGCCGGGCCCGGCTGCCGGGGACAGCTCCACGCGCAGCAGCCGGATGTCCAGCGGCGGAAGGATGACCACTATGTGGTACTCCAAGCTGTCCATCGCCAGCGGCACCTGCTTGCAGGGTTTAGGGATGTCATGGTTTTCAGGTCGCGATGTGGTACTTCAGGCTGTCCATCGCTAGCGGCACATCTTGTAGGGTTTTCAGGGCTTTCAGCGTTTTCAGGGTGCCGATGTGGTACTTGAGGCTGTGAACTCGTTCTTCAGCGTCAAGCGAGGGGTCAACTCTGGCGGCGAGGTCACACCGACCTTGCCGCAGAAGCTGCAGCTGCGGAGTTGCGTGCTAGGTGCTTGGAGTGGAGATGCTGGCCCTTCACGGGGCGCGCAAAGCCTCATGCACAGCGGAACCCCGGGCCGCGCGAACGGCGCACCGTGTGCAGCGGGTAGCGGGCCAAACAGGAGGCCTCGTCCACGTGCGAGCGTGGGTACAGGCGCAGCTGCGCGCCCGGCTGCAGCGCCGGCTTCCGCGCGCCTGGTGCCGCCAGCTGCACGCATGCCACCACGATGCGCGGCACCCACAGCAGGCCCTGCGAATGTCAAAGGATTTGTTGAGCCAGATGCTTGAGCCCCAGCGCCGCACATGTGAAAGCAGGCTGTAGGTTCGAGAGCCCTGTGACCAAATGTCAGCAGATCAGGGAGAAGACAAGCCGGCAGGTTTCCTGCGGCGCGTCAGGTTCAGCACACTGTGCGACCATATGACTGGCCTGGGGCACCACATCCGGTGTGCAGCCGGATCGACGAGCTGCTCCAACATGCCTCATATCCTGTTATACCCTGAGCCCACCTGCACCGCCAGGCTGCGTTCCTGGCTGACGTCGCCAAACAGGCGCCAGCGTCCCGAGCGGCGGCCGAAGAGGGCCAGTCCGCAAGACCCAGCCACCGCCAGGTCGCCGCCGTCTGCCGACAGCGCCGCATGCCGCAGCGGCCAGTTGCCTGCCAGGTACGCCGCCGGCGGCCGCAGATGGTGCACCTAATGCAGTACTGGAACAATATCAAAACAGTGTCCAAGACAGTGTCGAAAGAACACTGAGACAGTGTCGAAACAGTATCGGAAGGGTGTTGAAACGGGAGTGAAGTGTATTGAAGTCAGTTGACTGCTGTCCAGAGATGCAGCACCGCAATTCGCAGTGGTGCCGTCACCAATTGCCATTGCACTTGCGCGCATGTGCGTTAATGAGCAGCGACTCGTAAATGCAAGCATGGCTGGCAGACAAGTAGCCTAATAACGACACAGGTCTTGCCACGGGTCGAAGTTCTAGACGACCCAAGTGTGCGCCGCACTGTGAGATCAGTGGCGCTGGGGCTCCTGCCGCTGTCGCCAAAGGCGCTGCCGGAGACGCCGCCGTCTGGGTGCTCCGTCACCAGCAGCACCCGGTCTGCCGCCTGCAAGCAAGTTCAAGGAGTCGAGTTGATCAGAGGTTTGGCAGGATTTATCTTGCTAGCAGCGCATGTTCTGACCACAAGATGGCCAAACGAGAACGGCACTCATGCCCCTGAACACTGCAGCGCAGCAAATCTGCAGGTCGTGGAAAGCTGCAGGCTGGCATTTGCAAGACTGCGTACAAATTTGACCAGTCTGACACAAAGGGATGACCGAGCCATGCGCGCACCAGCAGCAGGTGGGCTTCCCTGTTGATTCCCAGCAGCGACGGCGGCGCGGCGTCTGCAGAGCCGCCGCCAAAGTGGTGCACCCGGTGCGCCCCCGCCAGCGCGTGCGCAAACGCCAGCTCCAGCAGCTGCGGCGCCGCCGCCGCGGGCGCCTCCGCCAGCAGCAGCGCATACCCGGAGGCGCCCCACGCCAGCGATGCGATGCCAGACTGCAGCGCGATACACGTGAACGTGGGAATGTGGGCATGGGCAGTCAGAGTCAGCATGAGATGAGCTGTGGTCGTACAGAGCTCGGCTTGAAGATGGAAACAGAGGGAATCGTTTTATGTCACTGCGTCGGCTGTTTGTTTCGCAGCGGAGCGGCGCGCTCCAGCATCAGCGGCTGGCATCGGGGGCGCCAGCAGGTAAGCATCTGCCTTGCAGTTCGCAACATTTCACGCCCTGCCGTCTGGGATCGTTGTCCCACCTCGAGCGGCAGCGGCTGCTCGCCAGGCGGCGGCGCGGCGGTGAAGGGCGACAGCAGCGACTGCGCGGTGCGGGGCGTCATTGCCGCGGCGCGCGCCGCCTGCCGCAGCGAGCACATGAGGCGGCACCCCGAGGGCGACCACACCGCCACGCCCCGCCACTCCCAGCCCACCTGGCAGAGTGCATGGCAGAGCAGATTGCAGAGTGTAGCAACTCGACTTGTGAGCACAACCTGCAACTAGATGCTGTTGAGGGCAACTCGTGAAGACGTGACCGGCTTCCTGGCAAGCAGCAGGCGGCCCTGGAGTGGCCGTTCCAGAGCTGTCACGACATTGGTGGACGTCGTGACACACATCGCTGCCGGCGGACGAAGACATGAGGCACTGCGGCACCTGGCAGGAGTAGCCGCATGTCATCTAGCGACGCATGCCTTATGCGACGCCCCTGTAGTGTGGTTGGCAGCCAAGAGCTGGCGAACTTACACCCATCAAAATACTCTATGCTGCCCGTATGTCGCCGAAGAGCTATTACCAGTAGTGTTGCCTAAACGCGCTTCTGGTCGGAACAGCCCGCTGGCAGAACGCGGATGTCAGACTACCACTGCAGCGCCGCCGCGGAGCCCAGGGCCACCCGCCAATAACCCCAGTCAGGCATGGCAAACCAAACCAGTACTCCTTTTGTTGAGGCTCACCGCCAGCGCGCGATTGTCGGGCGACCACTGCAGCGCCGCCACGGCGCCCAGCGTCTCGGGGCCGTAGCCCCAGTCGTACATGGACAGCACGCGCAGCGGCTCCGCGTAGGCGGCGTCATTGGAGCGCCGCCCCTGCCGGCCCCAGCCGTACAGCTTGTGCAGCGCGACGTCGCCCGAGGCGAGGCCCACCGCCACCAGCTGCGCGGTGGCGCCTGCGTGATCGAGTACACCGATCAGCCTGGGTTGGACTTGATAGCTTTGTGGCGGTATGCAATGAAGCGCTGGCCGCCCCCAGCCGCACAGCTTGCTGCAGTGCAACGCCTCCGGACGCCAGCCGCGCCGCCACCTGCGCCTGTACTGGCAGGCAAGACGCTCAAGCTGGGATTGAACGCCAAGGCACTCCAGGGCTTGTGTTGCCTTGCTTGCGGCAGCCCAGTGCTGGCAGGTTGCACGAGCGTATGGCAGACGACATGCGACCAATTGCATGCCAGCTGAATCTGCGATGGCGGCCGCAGCAAGCACTGGTCGAGGAATTCGATGAATACAGACCGCACCGATGCGGGCGCTGACGGCGCCGCTGCCGGCGCGACAGACGAAGTGGCTGAGCTGGATGGGCTCCGAGGATGCCAGGCCGCCATCAGCGGCGCGGCACACCGCGCACCGCCCGTCCGCCAGCACCACCGCCTGCGGCATCGGTCAGTGTATGCAACTGAGAAAACATGGTCTTGCCAGCACGAGTCCTGGTCAGGACTGTTCCCGCATCCCCATCTGCTAGTACTACCACTCCCGACCCTGCCGGCTGATGGTTGCACCAGGCCTGGCCCTTGCTGAAGGGCCGCCGCATGGCCACCCATCTCAGCTTTGTGGAGTATCTCGCCCTGGAGGCTGTCTCGTTGGAACTGTCCTGCTCCTCTTGCCTTGCCAGATGCACCAGCAGCCGCAGCACTGACACTTGCTATTTCGACATCTGAGCTTCTGCGTCAATTTCACAACCCAAATTACCAGCAGCCGCAGCACCGACGCATAGTCCAGCGCCACGATGCTGGGCGCCTCAGCGCCGCCAGCCGGCGACGGCGGCGGCAGCTCCGCAGACGCGGTGGACTGCAGCGGCGAGCCCGAGTGCTGCTGCGACCACGACTGCGTCTGCGGCCACGCCGGCGTCTGCGGCACTGTGTTCAGGCTGCCGCCTGCAAGACACAGGGCCACAGGTGATGGCGTTTTCTTGTTGATGGCGTTTCGGAAGGGGAGGTCGCCAACTGTCCTCCGCCTGAGGTGCCTCTTGAATACTTTCTTGCCACATTCAGGCGAAAGGAATGCTGCAGCGAGGTGCAATTCGTGGAAGCAGCGACCGGCTCCAGCATGGAGGTCAAGCGAGGGGGTATGATGCACACTGCTGGTGCTGCGCAGGTCGCCGGAGCGGCTCTTCTGCGGGTGCCGGCGCTGGCCGTCGTCCTGCAGGCTGAACGGCTCCACGCTGCTCTTCAACTGCGGCAATGAACAGACAGCTCTATGTTCGAGGGTCATGACGGCCGCTCTGGCAAAGCAATGGTAATGCAACGATACAGCTGATGACAGCACCCAGCAGCACCAGCGCGCGACCGGCGCCACGCATGATCTATGTGCAGCAGCCCCTGCCCGATGCATGTATAACTGCCGCCATGGCGCAGGAGCAGTCCATCACTCCCGCCTGTTCTGTCCAGGAGTTGGTGGGCAGGGACCGTCCACCCTGCCTTTGACATGAGCATGTCTGAAACACGCCTCTAGCTTCACGTCAGCAATGAACAGATGACAGTAACTCCCATAGCAAAGTAAAGTGCTCCAACCACAGCGTTCCAGGAGTAGGTGCGCAGCGAGCCTGCTGCCATGCCCAGCAGCAGCACGCGGCTGTCGCCGATGATGTCACCTGGGAAAATGGCCTTCTTTACCTCTACCTAAGAGTACCAGTAGTCCTTCCCACCTGAGCGTTCCAGGAGTATGTGCGCAGCGAGCCGTCCGCCATGCCCAGCAGCAGCGCTCGGCTGTCGCCGACGATGTCAGCGCACATTGCACCGCCCTCCACCACGACGGAGCGCTCCAGGAACACGTCCAGCCGCTTCAGCGGCGCGTCTCCGCCCGCGGCGGCGTTGCCGGCGCCTGCCGGCACCGCGTCCGCCTTGGACGTGCGCACGCCGTAGTAGTGCAGCACGTTGTGCCGCGTCTGCGGGGATAAGAACTTGAGTAATCAAATGACTCGCTTTGATTGAGTTATTGAACTGTGGGCAGGGACCGCAGCATTGCGCATTGTGCGAGGCCCGGATCGCATCCGTCATCTGCACTCAAGCCTGCTGTTCGGTACGCGGGTCTGAACATCAGCAGCTCGGCAAGGTGCCCCACGCGTGCGACTGCCGCCAGGCATCCCGACATGCATCGCCGGGCTGCCCGGAATGCATGCTCACCACGACGGCCAGGAGGCGGCGCGAGGAGCTCCAGAAGGCGCGCTTGTTGGCGCCCTCCGTCTGCACCGCGCCGCCCGAGCGCGTTGTGCCGCCCAGGCGGATGCGGTTCTGCCCGCCGGACCATATCTGCGGCATGCCGGCACAAGTCTCAGGTTTTAAGGGATATCAGCCTCCAGCATCGTCTGCAGATTGGTGGTTGTGAAGTGCTGTGCGGCAGATTGTCGGCAGAGCATGTAAGCCGTGGCTCCCTCCAAGTCTGCTGCAAGTGGTCATTCATTCGCGTGCTGGCTTTCAGAGGCGCGGCATGCACCAGTGCCTCACCTGCACGCCGTTGCCAATGATGACGATGAAGAGGTCGTCATCTGCCAGGATCTGCACGATGTGGCGGCTGGCGTCGGCGCTGGCAACAGCTGCCGCACCGCCGTTTGCAGCGTCAGCGTCTGGCGCCACGCCCTCGGCGTCCGCTCTGGCATCGTCAGAGACGCTCAGCACCCTGGGCCAGCCGTACGCAAAGTACATGGCTGGCGAGGCTGTATCGGCCGAAACTCACATCATCAACGGGCTGTCTGCGCAGTTGCGCTCACGACGCTCGGGCAGCTGGTCGGATTAGATTCATCGGGCGCTAGGATAGACCGTGCGCGCAGTCGAGCTCTTTATTGAACAAGTCTGTGCACTGTGACGCATGAGTTATTGGAGTTCTGCGTTCAAAGTGGCAGTGACGTCCGGAAGCAATCCGATCTGGGCAAAATGTTCCGAATTGATCGCGGGCGCTCCGCGACGACAGCAGACCTTCCGAGTGAATGCTCTTCAATACGGTTGCCTTTGCTCTCAAATCTGTGCTCGAAATGCACAGAAAAGGTCCTTCGTGAGAGACTCTCATGCGAGCATCGTAGCACCTGATTTCTACACTGCCCCCGCAACTCGCATGCACACTCTCCCTGCTATCTTTTCCTTTGCGCTTGCTGCTTGCAGTGCGCAGCTGGCCGTATTTCTTGCTTGTGTGGAAGCAGTTTGTGGAACTCATTCTGGGTCATTTGGTATTTCAGCAATCAGTTCTGTGGACCCAGCCGGCCGTGCACGCTGTACAACTGGGGCTCCACGTGCTTGTCCCCCTCGCTGCTGACCGTCCGCAGATGTACCGGCCTCGAGGCCTGATTTGCGTCCAGCACCGTCCCTGTGCCGCTTTGGAATAGTGCTGCAGCGACCTGAACGGTTCTGGGGAAGGGCTTCGCACCTGCTGCACGGTTAGCTCATCCCCCAGCGCCATGATTGTTGAGAACGCGCAGCAGCCGGTCGACCGCCTAGCGCAGCGGGGAGGACGCATCATCGCCTACCGAGGGCTGCAGGTGATCTATACGCCTCTGCCGAGTGCCACTCAAGTGTGCAGTAGCTGTACCAAGTCGAGTCTTCTCAGCCTTGGAGCCTTCTAAGTGCGGCAGTTGACTTCAGCGAGCCTGCACTTTCCGCAGGACCTGGACGATGACTGGACAGAGGGCGTTACCGCCGCAGCCCGCGCGGCCAGGAACGAGCTCATGCTGACGGGCATCCTGCAGGGCGGCGACACCGTCGTCGACGCAGCGCGCGCGACGGCCATGCGCCAGCTGCGGCTGCTGGTGCGTATTGCGCTGCCTTGCCGCGGCTCCTGTGCATCTACAAAGCTGTATGTGCGCGAGAGCCTTGCGCATGGACTAGGGATGCGGGATGGGCGCCTTGGGAATTCGTTCCAAGTCCCGTCATCTGCTTCTGCATTCTGCTTCCGTTTGCGCAGTGGGAGATGCGGGCGCAGGGCATGCGCACGGACCCAGACGCTGGGCGGGAAGCTGCGACTCCTTGCTGAGCCCGCTGTTAGGCCTTGATCCACATCGAAAAACCTGTATCAACAACATATGTAAAGGTCTAGCCACCGAATTGCAGCGGGAGATGTGGGCGCGGGACATGCGCAGGGACCTGGACGCAGGGCGGGCGCCTTGGAAGTCTAGTTCACTTGAAAAGGCTGTACTCACGTCCGGCCGTGTACTCTGCTGCCAGATGCAGGCAGGTTGAAGGTGTCAGGCCCACCCTCTGACGTGAATATGTTTGGGCTGCGCAGCGGGAGATGCGGGCGCGGGGCATGCGCACGGATCTGGACGTGGGGCGGGCGCTGCGCGCGGAGCTGGAGGTGGGCGCGGCGGCCGGGGAGCCCTGCCCCATCCTCACCGAGGACTGGCAGCTGCTGGACGACATGCATCCCGGCCATGGCGCCCTGCTGGACCTGGACCTCAAGCCCAGTTCTGGCCTGCGGGTGAGAGGACGCGCATGCTTTGATCCAGTGTTGTACCTGTGAAGGCGCCCCATAAAAGAAAGTGTGTGAGCAAGGGGCAGCGCGCTGCTGGACCGGCCTGCGGGTGAGCATGCATTGGGTGCACTCGTGGAAGGGTATAACAGAAGGGTTAACAGCTCAATGGGTGCGCTCATGAATGTACAGAGGGCGAGCTGCAAGGTTGCAGGTCCTTGGCATGGGAAGGGGCATAGTCTGAGGCCAACGGCAGCCAGGCCAGTCTCTTGCGACATGCGTGTCAGTGCTTCCTCGGGCCCGACTGGAGGGTGCGAGCCATGGTTCCCCCCTCCTTGCAGCAAGCGGTGGCGCCGGGCAGCAGGCCAACGCTGCTGCGGCCGGGCACGCACTTCCACGGGCACCAGTGCGTCAACCGCGGCGGCATCGCCTGCGAGGACTGGCAGGTCTCCGTCCGCATCGAGGTGCACGGCTTTGCTGTCGTGTTTCGTGCTTGAGCAATCCCATACCTGGCAGCAGGCTGCGTAGCCGGTGCACGGCGACATGTTTGCTGTGACTGGCCTGTAGAGACTTTCTCGCGTGCTGGTGAGTTTTTGCCGCGGAGGGTATATCACATGGCCCTGTGGTGCAGGAGTGCGACTGGGCCACTGGCTACATTTGCGGCAGCATGACAGCAGGTGAGCCCCGCGAATACTAATGCAGCGGAGCTACCTGCTGCAAGACATCAACACGCCTCACAGCAGAGTTCACATGTGCAAGTGTCCTGGCTAGTGACTCTGCGAGAAAGGCTGTCGTGTGAGTCATCAAACACGTCACTCTTGGTGCTATGTCCGATCATTGGTTGTATCAAAGCGACTCTCGTTCCGACTCCCTGGATGTGACTCCCCGCATGTGTGTGTCGCCCGCAGAGAATGTGCCGCAGACAGACTCGCCTGTTAGTACATTCTTCGAGGGCAATATCGTGGGCGCCGGCACGCACACCTTCCTCACTGAGGATTGGGGCGCCGACAAAGGCGCTGACTGGGCCCACTGGCAGAAGTGCGTCTGCCCTTTTGTCCTTCCGTCAACCGACGTTGTGTTGTGCGAGCGGTCTGTGCCTGCATTGACATGTACCCATGGGGTTTGATCGGTTCCTGCCGAGCAGCCCTCTGCCATCATGCACGTTCGCGCACAGGCCTCGCTCCACAACCTCTGTTGCAACCTCTTTCACATCCTGTGTGGAATTGCGGCGTGCAGGTTTTCAGCGTTCCAGAGGCTGCAGCAGCAGCTGGGTCGCGAGGCAAGCTGCTCGGAGGAAGACGACGGCAGCGATATGTCGCCGCCTCCGCCGCCTTTGCCGCCGCCGGGCGCGGGCGACGACGTCGTCTTCATGCGCTGGAAGGAGAAGTCCTTCGAGACCGGCTACGGCGAGGGCTGCGGCCTCACCATCGCGGTAAGTATCACAAAGTTGGTTATTCTGTCACCCAGTCAGTCTGGAAACCCGCACTGAGGCTCGAGATAGGCTACGACGAGGGCTGCAGCCTCACCATCGCGGTGCGTCTTTCAGAGTTGTAAATGGAAACTCGGCAAGTGAGTGTTGAAGCACACGTGCCATGCTCGATGCCAGCGCCAGGGGCTTTGTGCCAGGCGCCTGGCCGCCGAGGGCAGGTAGACCGGTGAAGCGTCAGCTTGCCGGACACGTACTCATGGGGCCAAGAAGTCGTTACGGGCGTGCTCGGTTTTGCGCGCGTCAGCCAGCACTTCCAGAGACGTCAATAACCGAGTGTGTTGCCCTTGCAGGGCTTCTATTATGTGACCTTGGACTGCGTCAGCGGCGTCTGTGAAGGCTTCTACTTCGACAGCTTCAGCCAGCCGTTCCAGAAGCTGGTGCTCAAGGCGACGCCCGTGAGCAGCCACGGCTTCTCGTCGTCAGCGTTCCGGTACAACTGATGGGCGCATAACGAGAAGCTGCTCCCCAATTTGAGAGGGAGATCCAAGTGGTGCCTCCACGAGCTGCAGAAACAAGCTCCAGACGCGGATCTTGCAAGCGGTCCTGGACATGGTTTTCCGGCGCCAACTGCTCGCCGCCACATTTGGCTGATGCTGGCCGCGTCATGCGTTCGTGCATGGTGCTTTTGGGTTTGTTTGAATGGCAGAGACGGACGGCTACAGGTGTTCGGGCCCCTCGAGTTGATTACTACGATGCAGCTTGCAACGACTTTGATGAGGCGGCAAGACCGAGCTGTTGATATTTTTGCCATCGAGAGTATTTCAGGCATTTGATCAAAGAGCGCTGATTCACGATAGTCTCACTGTGCAGATCGCCAAGACTGACACATCTTGATCAGCATCCAGTGCTACAATATGTCTGCCAATATCGTTGGAGGCAAGCCCCCATGCAATATCACATAGCATGCGTCCTGCGGAAGCACAGTAGCCGCATCGCCGTGTCCCCCGAAATGTCGAGGGCCGCCGCCGCCGTCGCGACCTCCGCCGGCCAGGCCACCAGCCCCAAACCGTGCGCACCAGCATGACCTATGATGACGTCCTCGCTGACGCTGCGGGCCGTGTGGCACAGCATCAGCATCGCCCACGGAGATGCCGACAGCATGGCGGCTGCGCTCTGGAACAGCGACGGGATGCCGGTGGCGGCGTACACAACGTCTGCCCCCACCACGATGTCGAAGCCGGCTGAGAACTCCTCCTGCGTTGCCGGAAGCCATGTGTTTCAACCCGGCTATACCCGTTGCTTGATGTCCCCACCTGGCGGCGATTCCAGCGCGATGAGGCAGAATGGAACCGGGATCTTGCAGCGCATTGCCCAAGCTGTAAGCTGAACCAAGCAGCAGGCTGAAAGAGGTTGAACCTGCAGGGCCGCGATGTGGCGGACGTCGCCCCAGGCCAGCTGCCGCAGCAGCACGCGCTCCGCCAGGAACTTTGCCGAGTTGGCCGACAGATTGCGCGCCAGCAGGCGCAGCGCCTCGGGGCTGCCGTCGGTGCACACCATCCGGCGGGCTGCCCGGCTGGCTGCGACGGCAGACAGGCCCGCGGCGCCACACCCCAGCTCCAGTACTGTGGCCCCTGCAGTCGAGAGACAACAAGGTCTCAGTCACTACTGACTTACACCGGACCAGTCAATCCAGTGGCTGTGAATCAGTGTCTGGCCACAATGTCGGACAGGCCCGCGGCGCCGCACCCGAGCTCCAGCACCTGCGCCCCTGCAGCCAACAATAGGGAGGCGTCAGCAGCATGCATTGCCTTCGGATTCCACTGCACCAGTGAGGCTGTTGGGCATCCAGCCTCGGCGGCTGTGTGACAAGTCGAGCATCGGCTGAGGGCAGCATCCCTCAAAGCAATGCGACTTCAATGCGGCATGCAGAACGCCACGCAGAAACACATGACGGACCAGCAGCGGAGCGCACATTGGAGGGTGGCAGGGCAGCGCAGCAGCAGCTGCGCCAGCGGGCGCGCCGCCTGCCACAACATCAGGGCCGTGTGGCTCTGCGTGTGGCAGTGCTGCCGCGACATGACCGCCAGCCGCAGGACCAGCCCCGGCTGCAACTCCTCCTCTGTCTCCTGTACAGAGGCACATAAACCAATAAGTATCAATAGGCATGTCACTGCCTGCATGGAACATCACCCTATCTCAGCTCCATGTTTCTCATTCTGCACCTCTACCATCTTCTGAACACGCAGCATTCTATTTTGGTCACAACAAAGCAAATATCCTGTTTAGGGCTGCAGCTTCTCCTCTGTCTCCTGCCACGAATGCTGGGATTTATGATTGCACGGTAGTCAGTGTCTGTACACTCATGTTGCCCCGGCTGGTTTCGGGATGCGCGGTGTGGCAGGGATGCGGGCAGGCGTGCCCGGACGAGACAGGCATATTGCGAATCCCGAGGCAGCGGTCATGCTGCTCGTCATGCGCAATGCTGTCATGCAGGACATCGGGCAGCCCCGTCGTGGAGCGCGCCTTCATCTCCAGATGATAAAGGGAAATGACAGCAGGGTGGCTGTGCCGCCACGAGGATCCTGCCAGATCCTGCTGGGAGCGCGCTTGCATCCACACCTGACAAGGGAAATGTCAGCAGAGCGGCTGTGCCAGAAAGATAATTCTGCCGTGACTGCTGGGAGCGCGCGCCTGCATCTCCACCGGTTCGTGGAACAGGTCCGACAGTTCGGAGCCCAGGACGCCGTCCTCAGTGCCGCCTTCCCACTCGTGCTCCTGCGCCGCCGCTTCCGGAGCTTCCCTCGCCGCCGCATCTGTGGCTGCTGATGCTGCCGCATCGCTGCCGCATCCAGCAGCGCCGCCCGCTGTGCCGTTCGCCGCGCTGCTCGCGGCGCTGTGCACCGCGCCGTTCTGGGAGCCCCGCTCTACATAGGCGGCTGTCGGGGCGCCTGCCGTCTCGCGTGATGCAGCTGCCGCACCATCCGGGGCTGCGAAATTGGCACAAGATCAATCGGTCGTCAGCAAGTCAGTTCCAGGATCTTCTGTCAGTTTGCTGCCGGTGGCAGGGACTGCACAGCGCGGCCCACATGCATGGTCCCCGCCAAACATGGCGCCTCAATCACATGCATGTCAAACTTGAGACAGGAAGAGAGCTGCAACAGGATCGACACAGAACTCCAGTCAACCTCAAGGAACACCTGAGCCGACGTAGGTGAAGGTGGCCTGCACCCAGTGGCGTTCCATCTCCAGCTGCAGCGCCTGGTTGGCGACGATGCGCCGTTCCGTGCGGATGCCGTCGCACCGGAAGCCCTCCGCCGCGAAAAGCTCCTGCAGCTCCTTCTGCAGGCCCCAGATTAGCAGATGAATCAGTGCTAGCTGGACAGTTTGCTATCCCAGAAGAGTGACATGACGGCCCACATCGATGGTGTAACAAGCAGCTCAAGGGCTGGCAGCACAGAGCGTCGGGTCACATCGAAGCACAGGGAGCAGGCGCAGCGGCTAAAAATGCAGCGCTTTGCGTCGGATGCAATTGCATGGAGCCCATGTCAGAACCGCACATGGCTGAAGAAGTAGGTGCGGGTGCCGTCTGCCCGGCAGTAGGCGTTGGCCTCTAGCCGCCGTGTGCGCCCCAGCTGCAAACATCATGTACATGGATCGGGGCCTTTCTAGTTGTGGCCCGACAGTAGCAGAACGGCTGCTATGGGCAGAGCCCTCAGGGGCCGACAGATCCAGGCCGCGCCTCCCGGCATCTCCACGATATGTGTCACGCAGCTGCGGCGACATGCACCATGCTGGGTTGTGCACTGCCAAGATAGTTGAAAATATGAAACCTTGTGCAGCCGCGCCGCCGCGAGGTCCCCTTCTGCATAGTCCCGGAAGTATATCCGGCCGCTGCCGGGCAACAGCGTCCTCGCGATGGTGCGGATCGCCTGCAGAGCTCCGGCCGCCATCAATGCTTTTGTAGCTGATTGCAGGCTGGCGTCTTCAGAGCTGTGTTGCGACACTCAGATGGACATTCACATGGCATGGCAGATGGTATCTCGTGCTCTCTCCTGCCGAAATGCGCCTTCCAGCATGCTGCGCTAGGATACCAGTGGAGTTTAGAGTTCTCCTGACATCACCAGTAAACGCAAGCCCGACGGCGGCTGGTTCTCACCTGCGGCATCTTGGCCGGCGCAATGGCTGACAGCACAAACACCATAGTGCAGATCTCGACGCTGGCAGGCGGCACCGACGCCGTCAGGTCATCGCACGTGAGGTCCGCCACAAAGGCGTGCACGCGCTGAGGATCGTACTCCGCATGGCTCCTGCACACCCGCATTGCGGCGTGTCTGGCATTTCACAGGACCCATGTGCATTGGGAGCAGGCAGGCGCATCCCGCTGGTGGTACGAGCAGAGGGCGCCACCGAGCCGCTGATTGGGCTGCCGAGCTCTGCGCATTCCGAGACCTGCATCCTTCATGGCCAGACACACAACATGGCTCGCCAGTCAGTGTGCAGCAGGCACGAGCCTGGCGCAGGACACCTGACCAGGTCGACGGCGGTGTCGCTGAAGTCGCAGGCATAAATGAACGCTTCCCGGCTGCAGACCTCCAGAAGCGGGAACACCGAGTTCCCCACGCCGCACCCCACCTGCGCATGCAGCAGCGACCCATCAGCCTGGAGCGGCAGTCGACAGTCTTGTGGCCAACAGCGGCAGTTCACACCCTTTGTTCTACCAATTCGCATGGGACGTGGTTTGCGGAGTCCCACCTCGAAAATCGTGCGCGCTGTTGTCAGATCCGGCAGTTCCTTCTCCAGGTAGTGCCTGCCGCACAAGGTCAGTGACCCACGGTCAGCATGACAGAACCAGGTACTTCGCTTGCAGTTTTCGCCTGGACTGAGCACTTAAGGAGCTCCTGGATCGAACGGCAGGTAATGGCGGTGCTTGCCTGTCTTTGAAGAATTTCACGGCATGTCGCTGGTAGAAACACTCCCAATTTTGCGCCGCGCGTGCATCCAGCGCCTCTGCAGATACAGTCAACAGGTCTTGTGATCATCAGAAGGCTTTCAGGGACCCGTTCATGACATTAGATAAGCAAAGAAGTGTCCAAGGGTGGATCATGCTGCCGGCAACTCACCCTTTGCCTCTGCCGTCAGTTGCTCCCGCGGCGTGAAGCTGAACATGTCAGTTTGGACGGAACTGTGACTCCTCCCCATGTGCTTCACGTCAAAGGATGCAACTTATCATCCCTATGCAATGCTTGAAGAAAGGTCAAAGCAGCCCAGACAGCGTTTCAATGGTGCCGCCGCGCACAGGCTTGCACCAGATGATTCGGCAGTATTGAACGATGTGTTGCTGAGCAGGTGTACGCGACGTTGCAACTCAACACGATACTTTGCGAACCGATCAAGCAGCCAGATCAGAATGCAAGAATGGCGACGCACAACCAATCGGGCGTGCGCATGCCCGATCAACTATGGCCAATTCACTTGGCAAGGCGAAATCAGCGCTCAATCGCGACTCCATAATCGATTTCCACGCCATCGTTTCGCTTGATCAGCTGTGGGTTCCGCACTCTGCTGCTGCATCGGCTTTCAACTTGCTTTTGTATAGTGTTCTCAAGAGAATCGCAAGCCAGCTTGCTGGCTAGGACGCTCCGAGTCAAGTGCATTGCCCGTGGCATCTGCCCCAGCCGACGGCTGTGCAGCTCAGCTTGGTCCCCTCCATACACACAAATAGTACTGGTAGTGGCCTATTGACGCAGCGCTTTGGCGCACGGCAGCATCCATGGCAGGCAGAGGCCCCGGCAGGGACCCGCGGCAGCGGCTCGGCTCGCTGTCTGCCGACAAGGGCGAGAAAGCAGGCAGACTAGGTGAGCAGCACCTGAACTGTTCCGAGAGACACAAGGGGACGTTTCGGCAGAGTGCAGCATGCAAGCAACTTCGTTGTTGTACACAGGTGCACTGCGCACAGGAGGCCCGGGCGCCGCCGCGGGCAGCGATCGCGCAGCCGGCTCCGCAGGCGCAGCGCCCTCAGGCGAAGCTTCGGGCAGCGCGCCGGCACCGAAGGCAAAGGTGAGTCTCGCTAACCGTGCAACCGACGACTCATCATGATTGCGAACGTCCTGCTAATGCTGGCATGATGCGTCATCAGACTATGCACGCGATGTGATGCGATTCAAGCAATGAATCACTTGTGCGGGCTTGGTTGGATGCAGCCCAAATTCGCGCCGCGAGTACCGACTGCAAGGAAGAAAAAGGATCCTGCGGCGGCGGTGGCAGGTGCAGGGCCGTCAGTGCAGGAGGCTGGCGGCAGCGGGGGCGGCGAGGATTTCAAGGCTCTCATACAGAACGTGCGCTACCTGCACTTGCTGTCGTCACGCAAACAGGACATCAACTACTTTGCTCTACTTCTTTCTGCCACTAGGACTACAGCAGACTCACAAGTGAGCTGCGACATGCGCAGGCCCAGAGTGACGCCTCATGGCGGGCCTCGCGCAGGCAGCGGGGCGGCAGAGGCTTTGACCGATTTGCCAACCAGGCGCCTGCGGAGGTGGTGTTTGGTGGCGGAGTCGTCAAGTCAGGTGCCGGCAGAACCCTGTGTCATGTAGTCCATTGCTTCCCATGTCAAGATGGCCAAGGAGTGCAGCTGCCGTCCGTTCTGAGCCACTGACTTGTCAGAATGTCGGCTTGTCGACGATGTTCCTTCTTCAAGATCATAGCCTGCCCACATGAACCAACATCTGAGCGCTGGCACCGCAGAGGCAAAGTCAGATGGGTACAAGACCGGGTTTGGCGCCGGCGGCAGCGGCGGCGGCGGCAGCGGAAAAGGCTCAGGCGGGCGCGGCAGCAAGAAGGGCGGCAAGGGCGGCGCAACAACAGTGCGGTGAGTTGCCCACCATGGATTGCTGCTTGCTGCAATGTACCCATCTACATCTGATAGCGCGCCCATGTGACCATGTCGCATGCGTGTGTGGCTCCGAATCGGAGAGCCCAAGCCTGCACAGCGGCCCTGCATGCGTGTACACCTCTGCATCTCTGATGCGCACTGCATTGACAGGAAACACTGCCTTGAGCGTAACTTGCGCATGGCAGACGCGCTGCGCACGGTCGAGCGGCCGAGTGCAGCAGGACGAGTATCCACATGTGGATCCCAGCCCACCACAGGCAGCACTGTCGTTGAGCACGTTTGCCATAAAAATTCTTGGTTCACAACGTCGTGCAGGCGGACGGGGCCCGGCGGCGCGGTGGATTCCGCGGAGGTACACAAGTTGGAAGTGGAGGCGGTGGTGGGCGCGCTGAAGAACCTGCCGCAATGTCATTTGCTTTACACTGAAGTCAGTACCGTCATCATTAGTGTTTCGTGGCTTGCAGGAGAATGGGACCCGGCGGCGCAGTGAACTCCGCGAAGGCGTATGAATCGGAAGAGGAGGCGCCAGCGGGCGTGCTGAACTACTGGCAGTACTGTCATCGACTCAACACTGGTTTCACTAGCGCTCAGATCATCAGTGTTTTGTGGCATGAAGGCGAACGGGACCCGGAGGCGCGGTGGATTCCGCAGAAGCGTACGAGTCGGAAGACGAGGCGCCGGAGGGGTCCCTGAACTACCGGCAGTACTACCCGACGATGCTGCCGTTCCTGCCGCCGGAGGAGGAGGCGGCGCTGCAGGGCGTGCAGCAGCAGCAGGCCTTCCAGCCCGATGCGCCCGTCCAAGTGCACGTGAGATTTGAGGTTTTAGAGTGTCTATCTTTCCATCCTAATGCAACTGACCCCAACATTATGCCGTAGAGGCGTCGGCAGGGCGTGCTACCGCAGCGACGCGTCTGTGCACATGCACAGGAGTCTCAGCACCGGTGTTCGGAGGGGAACCTTTAGTTCAAAGGCATGGCAGCAGCAGCAGTCGGCCGTTTCTGCTGTCAGTGGGTCCACGGCATTGCATCGCTAAGGCAAGCACATTACGGGTCGCCGCTGCAGTTGCCGGCAGCGTGCCGACCTTCTTGCACTCGATGTAGAAGCGCGGAAGCGATTGCAGATTCGTCCCGCAGAGAGGGCACCATAAGATGTAGCCTTGACAAAAAGGAATGAAGAGAGCATCCTTGAGTGTGGCAGATTCGATGCCGTAGGACGACGGCGCCAGCGTGGCGGGCTACATGCAGCTTGAAGACTCGCCTGAGGACGCGGAGCAGCTGATGCTATTCCAGCTGCCGCCGCTGGTGCCGGCGCACAACCGGCACCGCAAGCTGCCGGCGATCGGCGCGCTGCAGCTGAAGGTGAGTGTTGACATCGTGGGCATGTGTTCGACATTGTCTTTTTCCCCCATTATTACTTTCCAACACAATCGATCAAGCGGTACTGCACAAACAATTGATGTTTAAACGTCTGAATCTGACCTGGTCTGATATCTCCTGCGTACCTGTTCGACGTGCAGGACGCCGAGGAAGATGAGCCGCCGCCAAAGTCGCTGCCCATCGAGCTGGTGCCGGGCGGCAAGGTGGGCAGTGCCAGCACTTCGGAAGTTTTGAGGGTGCTTGACGCCGTGCTTGTGCGTTGTCATGTGTGCTGGTGCAAGGTGATGCGTCAGTCCATTGGCAGCAGCTCCTGCACAGCAGCAGGGGATTCTAAGCCCAACCAAGTCCAAATTTGACTTGGTATCCACTGACAACGCTTGCCCTGGAGGCTGGGCTGTCCGCGACGAGATATCGAAACCCGACGAGCCGACAGTGGCCTGTTCACCAAGCAGACACTCGAATCACATCGTTTGGAGTTCCAATTTTGCTGTGCACGCGCAGCTGGGCAAGATGCGCGTATACCGGAGTGGCAAGGTGAAGCTGCGGCTGGGGGACGTGGTCTTCGACATGGCGCAGGGCATCCCCAGCGAGGTGCGTCCGCCCATGCAGCTCTCGCCTGCCGTGCAGCCGCCATGCTGGGGTTCTCACCCCTCATTCCCTTTCTGTGCATTGTTCAAATTGCATGGTCCAGATGCAACCCACGCCACAGGCATGCGCCGCCCTTCAGAGGAGCTGTTTCAGTGGAGCTGTGAGGTGACGGCCTGGGATCCTTTGCCTCCATGTACCTGCCGCAGATACGGCAGGATGCAGTGGTAATCAACACCACGTCGAAGGACGGCGGCGATGGCTTATTACTAGGGGACATCGAAAAGCGTCTCGTGTGCACACCAGACGTCAGCGCTCTCCTCGAACTATGATACATTTTTGCTGCGAAGGTCCAGGGCCAGGCATTCTAAAAAGCTTGTCGTGATTTGTCAAGTCATCAGCTTCAGATGCGCAGAGTTGTGTGCATGATGGCCGTCGGAAGTATTCTGGGAAGTCCGTAGTAAAGCGCGCCGCAGCTTGGGATGATGCTCTTGGGTTTACATTAACAAGCAGCAGGAGCACTGGTCGTCACTAAAATTACTCATCATACAATCACCAGCTGTACGTTCACCCTGGTCCGGTCTCTCCAGACATTCGCTTCTCTCCTGGCACCCTCCCAGTTTGCGTGCGACGCCCCGGCCACAAACTCACACCAGACGCCGAATCGACTTCCAGTTGCCAAACAGACTTGATTTTCCACACCTTGACAATTTATGACTCCCTGTATAACGTACTGCAGCTGTGATCGCCACGAACCCCTAGTGTCCTCATCCACTGCTGCTGAGTGCCCCGCGCCCCCAGTGCGCGTGACCAGCTCATCTCGATCTGGTCTGCTCCGGGGGGGCGAGCGTTGAATGTCATATTGTAGTGCTCATCAGTTGTACATCTGCACCCATGAGGACGTCGAGTCAGCGCGATATTGGTCCGGTGACTTTTTCGTGCATGCACGCGATGGTTTGCCATCGGGCAGTTGACACGTACAGGTGCTCTGCTCTTCAACAGTAACAGGCTTTGAAACATCTTCAATACCAAATCACAATCATTTGCTTGCCTCGTATGGAGACATCCGGCTGAATTTGCGGGTGAGGAGCATCAGTCTGTCCTTCGGTCGAGTGCTGACCCTCGTGAGCAACAGCTTCGCCCGCACCAACAGCGCCCTCGGACGCGCTAGATCGTAATTGCGAGACACAACATCCTCATCTCTCTCCTGCAGCCAAAAGCGCTTCCTGATGCCCCGCAAACCGAGTCGCGGTGGGTTGGTGTCGTCAGAAGAGGCAGTTTGCCCTCGATCAGCACTCCGCGGCGAAAACACGGAGCGGTCGCGCAAGCTTGACATACCGTAGACAAGAAGGATAGTTTCGGTCGGCCCGTAAACTGCAAAAGCGGCAAAAGCGGGCTGCACTCATCGATATGGGAGGTGCTAGCTTGGCAGGGCCGAGATGCAGCAAACCGTCAGAAGGGTTCAGCACCACGCCCAACAGGCGCAGCCATCCTGTAGGGCTGCTTCAAAGGGCGGTGGCGGTTTCGCCACCAGGTGCATGTCTTCGCCTGCACCATGGATCACTTGCGTTGGAATTTCTATGATGCACACCCGCTGCGCAGGGTGTGAGCCGATGGCATCGTCGTCGGCGCTCGAGCCCATTTGATCATGCCCACTCGCCGACGCGCGGCATGCGAGGGCCCAATGACGGCGCATGAAGCGCAAGCCGTTGTCCTGCCCTACAAATTTTGCGAGCCACTTGACGTGTCGAAAGCACCTGTCGTGGGGTGGCGCATCTTGATTTGCCAGGCATGGAGGCAGTATCCCGTGTCGCCTGGCATCGCATCCCTGTCCGTCTGATCCACGGTTCCCTCCGCCGCCGCCGCCGCGGCCACGATGCCGCCTCCCGGCGCATACAGCAGGTCGCCCACCAGCGGGTGTCCCATCGCCGCCATGTGGATGCGAATTTGATGGGGCCGACCTGCACAGCAGCGGGCAGCACCTCATGACAGCGGTCCACAAACCCCCAACGCCTCAGTGCAGTCATTGCGCTGCAGATTGATGCTCCTGCTTCCTGTGGCGCGCCGCACATGCTGAGCGTGGCACACCTCGACGCACATGCACCATGTACAGAGGCACAGAGAGCCCGGCATGGGTCTCTGGTACTGCCAGAGCGCTTGGACAACACCAGAGCATGCGTTTGTGCAAATTTCAGTGTGCCACCTGAGAAGATCTCGACGGCGAGGACGGAGGCGCCGCTCTCCGGCAGGCGGCGCAGCAGGTACCACGTCGAGCGCGCCGGCTTGCCATCAGCTGCATCTGCTGCCCACAGGCCACCGCACAGCCCAGCATGCTGCACCCGGCCTATGGGCACGTCCACCGCGCCGCTGTCCGCTACAGGGCTGCCGCTGACGAGCGCCAGATACAGCTTCCTGAGGGATGTGCTGCTTCCACTGCCTCCGGTGCCGCAGCCCGCTGCGCCGCCGCTCTGCCGCGTCTTGGCCGCAAAGTCCGCCGTCAACTGCCGCCGCGCCTCCAGCGACCGTGCGCACAGCAGCACACCTGCGGCAGGCAGCCCAGTAGTTCTCTCAGCTGAGATGCTTGATCTCCAGTGATGGGAACCGTTCCTTCAAGCATACTGCATTCCACTGCCTCCATGTTGCTCCTTCCCTCAATGCACGGAATACCCCTCAATGCGTGGAACGGCAACTTACCTGAGGTGCCGCGCCCCAGGCGGTGCGTCGGCGCCGGCGGGGAGCATCCCGGAAAGTGATCCCGCAGGATCGTCAGGACACAGCGGTGGTGGAAGGCGCCGTTTGGCAGCACCTGCAGTCCGCTCGGCTTGTTGACCACCACCTGCGCAGCGGCAGGTGAACGGTTCCGCACAGCCATTGCCAAATGCTGCACTTTGGTGTCCATGCAGCACACAAAGCACCTACATAAAAGCAGAGGTGTCGCTGCTGGACTCGATTTCAGTCGCACCAGGTGTTCGTCTGCATGCAAGAACTCCAGAAAATTTGGCGCAGGCGGCTCACGCCAGGCCATACGCTGGTACTCCAACGTGGCCCGCGTCCTGCAGTTGGGCCTGGCATTGTGAGCCATTTGGGGCTCAACCAGCTGTAGCATCAGTCACAGGCTAAGTGTTTGCCCCACTTGCTGCCATGCCGAGGGCAGCCGCGAACCTGAGTCTGAAAGACGGATCCTGCTCAGCAGCGCCATTGACGCTGATCTGGCCGTTCTCAATTCGCGCGCGCCACCTGTCGTGTGAGCGATAGGCCAGTTCACCGAGGATAATCATGTCATGGCGACAGATCTCATCACAGCTCCGGTGTCAGGCCGTGCATGCAAGCGGGTCCTGCTGAAGCGGTCAGCGCACTCGTCCGGCGCCGCAGTCGAGCCATGCTTCCTGCTGTAGTACTCTAGCAAAGTGTCTCCCGTGCCGTGGCGGGCTGTGATGTGATCTGTGAAGGTAGCGGTGCTAAGCTCTGGCCATTCACAGGTGATGACTGACCCCACGGCTGGGGCGCACGGGACCGGCGCAGGCGGAGCCATTTGACACTGTTTCAGGGACTCGACAAGGACTGCAAGCTGCGCGTGTCGTGCATAAAGAACGTACTCGTCCTATCATTGCGTTACGATCGCAACACACGAATCTGCTCGAGTCACTACATGCATGTCCGCGCCATCGGATTGGCTCATTTGGCTGAGGATCGAGTGACGCTGCGGCGGTACGACATCTACTTGACGGTGAGACACCCTGCTGTGAGCGGTTGCGAACTGTGGAAACATGCACTCTCGCTCCGTGCGGCATCTCTAAAGCAGTTCTTGAATTATTGAAGGTTCCAGCAAACAAAGCAAGTTTGGTAGTCACTAAGCCCTGTCACGGCCCCGTTGGAACACCGCTGGTAATTTGTACGGCAAGTTTACCTCTCAATGATGCCATGTGTGCATTAGGATTGCTGGCTGAAACAGACAGGCGTGTGCATTGGTGCATGCTGTGCGCCAGCTGGGAAGAGGGAGGATGGCCCACACATGGCGAAGAAAAGTCATGTCTGTTCAGGGCGCCCTGCAGTCTGGTCAGCCATTGCCGCCGCCCGGCCTGCTGCCAGAGCCTCACGCAGCTCATCGAGGGCCCATGCCACCAAAGCGAGGCTGCCATGCAAACGGGATTTCAGTCCTCGATTGAAGGGGAGCGAACACGCCCATCGCCGCAATTTACTACGGCGCACTCGTATGTTTGCGCAAATTTGCCATCAAAGTTCTCATTAACTCGGGCGACCGTTCACTTGCCAGCAGACGTCAGATCAATCTATCGTTCCGGCACCAACTGCAATGTAGCCAGACTCAGGCAAAGTCGGCCAGCAAAGCAGGCAGCTTTCGTGAATTCTCCATCAGCGTGCTGTTCGCAGAGCTGCGCCTGCGGTGGCATGGCAGAAACGGACTCATGCGTCGGTACTGCTGACCGCGCGCGGTTGCATCGAGTCTCACTGACAGGTGCACTGACTCGACTGCCTGCAAGCTGCTCCCAATAAGTCCTCATGAACAGCAGCTCTCCATGCACACCTCCATGATCTGTGTGACAGCAGCTCTCGACTGCTGCTGATCTGTCTGATGTGTTTGACGAGCAGGCTTCAAGACGTTCCAGCATGCTGACATCGGGCCGCTGACAGACTTCACCTGCATCATCGGCTGCAATGGATACGGAAAGAGGTGAGGGAGAATGTACTTTGCCTCTATAGTGCGTGATCTGCAAAGTCATCATCCAGCTCTGCACGACGGAAACCTGTCTGCTGCTGACGGCGTCGCGCTGCCTGGCCGCAGCGTGCTCGGCGATGCGATCCACTTCGTGCTGCGGGGCCTCCACGGCAGCAGCTTCACCGATGTCGCAAACCAGGAGATGCAGCACCCCGGTTGCAGCGGCAGCCGGCCGCAGGTGTCTGTCACGCTCACATTCCAGCTGCCGGCGCCGGCAGAGCAGGATGCTGTAGATGCAGCAGCTGGGCAACCGACTCACCTTCTCGAGCTGACGCGCAGCTGTTCCTCTTCGAGAAGCAGTGCGGTGCAGATGAGGGACCAGCATGGCAGCACGAGGTCCCTGTCAGAGGTGACGGATCGCCTGCGCTCCAATGGATACTGGTCATACAACGCATAGTGTCCTGAACTGAATTGTGTTGGGGTGCTGGGCGCTTCGCTCGACAGCTGACACTATCTCGTTTCATGCCGCAGGCGGAACTGAAAGTTGAGCTGCTGGCCATCGGCATCGACCCTGACAAGGCAGACAGGTGTGGCCCATCTTGCAAGGATATGCCTCATCAGGCGCAGACTTTGCAGCTTCTTGCAAGCAAAACCTGGCATTTCGACTTGGAGTTGGGTTAGTGCTGGGCCCAACTCCAAGTCGCATGCCGAGTAAGCTGTCTGCGGGTGGCGCAGGTTCATCGTGCGGCAGGGGCGGCCGCCGGTTCTGGTGCAGGACGAGCGGCAGCTGTGCGGCCTGTTCGAGGTCGCAGTGGGCACTGACGCGCTCGCGGCGCAGATACAGGCGACGGCGGCGGCGGCGGCCAGCGAACAGAAGCGCCTCGACCGCATGGCGACAGAGCTCGATGAGTGAGTGATCATGTCGCCCTCCCCACCTCGCAGTGGGCGCTGTCATAAGATTTGTCCCTGCTCCGCTCAACCCGCCAGCTGCCTTGTGTATATAGCACATGGCCGCTTTATGAGGGCTGTGGAAAGTTGGCGCTCTCGAGTGGTGTGTCCAGTCTGATCTAACACGATCCACAAGATGATGCCTGAGATGTACTTGACCTTTTGGCATGTCGCAGGCTGGCAGACAGACGGCGGCAGCTGGAGCCGCAGGTGCAGGTGTGGCAGGAATGGAATGGCGACGTCACGGCCCTCCTGCAGGAGCGACTGCATGCTGTCAGGTGATCTTCAGCACATCTTGATGTGTGTCATGCAGCCAGTGGTCTCTCGGCAGCGCCCATTGCTGCTGAGTAACTGTTATTATGCCTCATGTGCTTCGCAAAAGCGCTGCGTCCCTCAGCAGTCACCCATCTCGATGCTGTGGTGATGTTTTCTTTGCATGCTGACCCAGGAGCCATCTGACCTTTCTGGAGGGTGAGGCGGCATCCGCCGCCGAGGCAGCTACCAGCTGCCGGGAGGATTTTGATGGCGCCGCGTCCGCTGAGGCGGCTGCGCAGCAGGCAGCGACGGGCGCTGAGGAAGTGCAGGCGCAGCTGGAGGCGGCGCTCAGGACTGCAAAGCGCAGTCATCGCCAGGTTGGCCTTACTTTTGAGGCTCTCCTGTGTGTGCATGGCTGCAACGGCAGCCACAATGGCGCAAGTGCTCTGCTGGAAGCAGTGCTGGAAGCTCCAAACTGGCCACCAGATGCAGCCCAGAGCGCACTTGAACATCTGCATGCAGGGTCACTGGGGGGATTGCTCCCTTGATCACATGTACGGCCGGCCCAATCACAGGTAACAGGGAATAGATAGGTCTTGACTGGAACCAAAACCCGTGCGCAGGCCACTGGGCGGGCAGAGAAGCTGGCGGCAGAGCGCGAGCGGCACGCGGTTCAGGCGCAAGCCGCCGTGGCGGAGCGCAAGTCGGGGCTGCGGCGCCAGAAGCGGCTGCAGAAGTCCATCGGCGCAAAGGAGCGGGCCGTGGGTGACGCCCGGTGCGGCGATCCTGTTTCAAGGATGCTCCAAGACGTATCGATTCGGAGGCGATGTTTCTGCATGAATATGCGCACATGGTGAACTTCACAATTGACTTCATTGTACACCGGCCAGGGACACACCAGCAGCTGGAAGGGCATCACGGCAGCTCTCCCGCGGGTTTTGGGATTTGTTGGACTCGGAGTCCATCACGGCAACGTCCTCTTACAAGCTTTGACCAATAAAGCGACCGCGGACAGCCCTTTGAGTTGTCTGCAGGGAAGCAGTGGAGGCGCAGCAGCCAGAGGTTGCCGAGCTCGCATCTGCCGAGGCCGCGCTGGCGGCGCAGCTGCAGGGCATGCACGACGCTCTCGGCGCCAGCTCAGACCTCAGCAAACTGGGCGACCTTAAGGTACGCTTCCACACTGTTTAACCCTCGATCAACCTGGCCTTCCCTACAACCTCTGACATCCGACACATGCAGTGCCAGCCGTGTCTGTGCGTCGGATGTCATGCCCAGCTCGCTTTCACCGTGTGAGTCCTGCATTACAGCAGCCGGCTGTGACGCTCTGTGGCTGCCATAGTGACCAGCTACCGGTGCATTCAATTCGCTTTGAGCAGGCGGAGATCAAGGCGTACGAGGCCCGCCTGCAGCGCTGGGACGCGGCGCAGGCGGCGCAGCAGGAGCGGGTGCGCGCGCATGCCTCCAAGGCGCAGCGCGCCGAGGCCAAGTGCGTGGACGCCGCCATCGCCGTGAATGCCCATGCTGAGACGGTGCGACAGAGCGCTGCAAAAGGTTTCTCCCTCAATCGAGAGGGACCCCCGTGGAGGTGCATGCACAGAAGGGTGCGGCAGACGGCAGCTGCATGCTATCTGTTCGTGGGTTTTGCAGCGACTTATTCTCAACATGACAGCATGCATCATCGAGCCCTGGATTCTGCCGCTGCCAGTCGGCACACCATGCTAGTGAGAGTTCTTCGCCAACTGGTGCGCATGCGCTGTGCAGGTGGAGGCAGAACAGCAGCGGGAGGCGGCGGCGGCGGCGCAGCTGCAGCAGGCACAGGACGCGCTGGGCGGCCTCGACGCGCGTCGGGCGCAGCTGCTGGCGGAGGCGGCACACGCCCAGGCGAGCTTTAGTTGTGCTCACAATAACGTTGTCTGCGAGAGGGGAACTGAACGGATGGGTCGTCAGCTGTGCGGCAGTTGTGCATGCTGCAGTGATGCTCCGCCAACTGACGAGCTGCGTTTCAACAGGGGAAAGAGTGTCATCGTACCTGAGTGATGTGCACAAATACAGTCCTGTGCAGCCCGGAACCTGCATTGAAGCTCATCCTAATGATGGCTGTATTTCTTTGCACCGCAGGCCAGACTGGACGGCTTTGAGCAGGAGCAGGCTGGTGCTGCGCCGCGAAAGGGCGCTGGCCGCTCAGAGGACGTTGTTGCTGCCCTGTGCCGCCAGAGCCGTGCAGGTGCTTTGCATTATCGTGGTTATTCCTGCATATTGCTGTTTCGAGCCTGCTGAGTTACCCAACAAGGTCGTTGGGCAACAATCAATGTGCATTCTTCAGCGTTGAAAATACACTGCCAGCCAGCTAAAAGGGGCCCTGGGACGGTGCAGGGAGCCTGCCTGGCACTGTGCATGGCCGCTTCTGTGACATCGCGGCAGTCACAGATGCGCGGGCGGCGGGGCCGCTCAATGCCGTGCTGGCGCACTTTTGCAAGCTGGTGAGCAGGAAATGCGTGCGGGGCTTTTACCGGGCTCGACGGCGGCTTTGCACATGCTGCCAAAATGTTCCGAGCAAATCCGCAGCCTCTTTCGATGGAGAGGAAAGCAGCGCTTCCCGCTTTATCCCCGAGAGCTCTGCATACACTTGACATGCGACACACAATGTTGACAATCGCGCTGCAACAGAAAGTGGCCATGCCAAATGTATATATTTGGTGTACTGTATATGCAGGCGTCTACGGTGGTGGTGTCGGACCGCCAGACAGCCGAGGCCGTCGTGCAGCACTACGCCACCAAGCGCTTCGGCCTGGTGCACTGCAAGATCGTGGACGAAACGAGGCCCAGGTGTGAACAGCACACTGTTCAGTCACGCATCTGCACGATTTTGCAGGTTTTTCCTGCAGGTGCTTTCCTAAAGTTTCCACTCGTTGCATGTCGTGTTGCTGCACAACGTCCCAGTATGCACAACCCAGATTGCAGTGTCTTCTTCGGTTTCCTGTCTCAACGCTGCGCAGGCCCGACCGCCAGCCGCCGCAGGGGACGCAGCCGCTGGCGGGCTTCGTTGCCGGCAGGGGAGATGACGCACAGGCCCTCGCGCCGCTGGCGGCGATGCTCGGCTCGTGGGCGCTGGTCCGCGACCGCCAGGGTACGTTGCGAATGATACCATGCATGCACAAACGTGATTCGAAAACTGTCAGGGTATGCCGCGCACGATGCCATGCATGCATGCATTTTTCTGAAAAGTTTCTCACAACCATCCCCAAGGACCATTCGGCTCTGTGTTCACAAGTATGGCTTGAAAGCAATCTGCATACGCAGCTGATGGTGCTTGTTCTCTGAGCGCCCGCATGCACGCAACAGTACACCGGCCCTGTCGTGCTTACCAGCTCGTGAATTATGGCAATGACGTGCGCTGCCTGCAGCTGCCATCGGCATCATGTCTGGGGGCGGCTCTGCCGGCTTCAACCTCGTGACGGAAGCGGTGAGGGCACAGGCGACACACATGTAGTTCTGTCCTGGAGCCGGGTCAAGTTGATACGGTTTCAACTCTGAAACATGGCGTGCCCAACACGCACTGCTGGCGTCATGTGCAGGCCGAAGTCTTCAAGGCCGATGGGGAGGTGATCAGCAGCTGCGGCGTCAGCCGCCAGGCTGCTCCGTACACGCTGCAGTGCACAGAAGGTGTACCCACCAACATTTCCATCAGCGATAGAAGATGCACACACGCTGACATTGTGCTCCTGAGTCTGCAAAGCCCTGCACCTCTGCACAAGCTTGCATCACTCCCTATCCCTATATAGCGCCCACCAACAATCCGGCCTGTGTCCAGAGGCACAGCAGCTCGCTGAGCATGATGCACCTGAGGTGGCAGTCACACATATGATCACTGTTGCAGGAGACGGCAGCCAGGCTGCTGCGGCCCAGCAGGGTGCCACCGTAGACGCCGCTGCAGCCCAGCAGGACGATTTGGAGGCCCTCCGAGTGCAGCTGCAGTCCACCAAGGAACAGGTAGGCAACTTTGCACATGCCGCACAAGCCCCAGCTTGCAAGGAGACTCTACTTCTGCTATGTCCGTCCCCTGTCACTCAGCCTCGCCCTCAGCCCTGCTGCATGCATAACTAGATTTGCACTGCAGCAACGTGTATATACCTAAGTATATACACGTATACACACAAGCTTGTACTCCAGATGCGCAGCGTCGAGACGCAGCGGCGGGACGCGGAAGGCGAGCTGCGGACGTCGCGGCGGACGCTGCAGCAGGCGCAGTCCAAGCTGCGCCGTGTTGAGGTGCGCATTCCTGCTCGAAATGGGTTTTCGTTCGAAAACGAAGGAAGGTTTCGTTTCCTTTGCCCATAGGTCTACCTCGATGGAGTTCAGGAATTTTCATTTCGGACTGAACTGAGGCCGCTGCCGTCTGGCGGTCCATCATGTGGGAGCGCTGCCAAACAATATGCCGCTTCCACTGCAGGCTGATGGCAGCGCCCTACAGGCGAAGCTTTCCGCAGCGCAGCGCAGCCGCGCACAGGCCTCAAAGGAGGTGGAAAAACACAGGTGCACGCCGCAGCCCGTCAAGTGTATTTCATTGACATTGGTGGAATCAAATTGAAGATGCTGGAACAAAGGCAGCATCGGGACGACAACTGAGCAGCCACCACCGCCGCACATTGCATGCGGCACCCCAAAAGTCGATGATGCATGTGGCGTCGCAGGATCAGACGCTGAGTCAAAGGCGTATGTCATGTTTTGCTTGACATTTGACAACCGGTAGACCGATGTGCGCGTGACATCCTGCAGGGCCGGCCTCAAGGGCGACGCGGAGCGAGCGCCGCTGACCGCCGCGCTAGTAGGCGCGCACACCACATACCGCCGGGCGTGCACCGCCGCCGCTGGCGATGACTCCGTCGTGCGGGCGGAGGCGGAGCTGCAGGCCGTCAGGCAGCAACACATGCAGGTGGGAGCCAGACAGGGGATCACAAGGCAGCGAGCTGCATTATTCGAGCTCTTGCCGGTCGTGGCAAGCATGCCAGCGGACGCACAGCTGCAGGCCCAGGTGACGGGCTTGCAGCGGGTTGCGTCACTGGGAAATGCGTCTGAATAATAGCCCACTCACATCGCATTACTAAGTTCAATTGCATGTGTGACCAGTGTGCAGCCTGCCAAGATGGACACTGGGAATTCAGCAGCGCTGCCATGGCTGCAGGCGGCCGCGGCAGCGCAGGTGGCACAGATGGCGCTGCAGCTGGAGGAGGCGCTCTGGAAGTCTTCCCAAACTGTACTTTGAACCGGCATGCTCAGTGATCTTGCCGCAACTTTCTGCTGCATGACTGCAGGCGGGGGAGGCGCAGGCGGCGCTGCAGCTGGAGGAGACATGCCAATATTGTCCCACGCAGCACTGAAGTGCAACCTGACATGCTCAATGATCCTGCTACAATATTGTGCTGCTGTAGGCAACCGCGGCGGCGCAGGAGGCGCAAGCCGCGCTGCAACTTTTTGCCAACCAGATGTACATTGGTACTCATGATGTCGCCGCAAGTTTGTGTTGCCGTGGCTGCAGGCGGCCGCGGCGGCGGGGGAGGCGCAGGCGGCGCTGCAGCTGGAGGAGACGCGCCAACAATGTCCCAAGCAGCACTAGCATGTAAGCTGGTATGCACAATGATCCTGCTACAATATTGTATCGCTGTAGGCGGCCACGGCGGCGGGGGAGGCGCAGACGGCGCTGCAGCTGGAGGAGGCGCGCCTGCAGCAGCTGCGCGACCAGCTTGCACAGGTCGCCGCGCAGCTGGCGTCAGGTCAGAAGCTTGAGTCTCCCTTTCAGTTCATGTGGTCGTTCTCTCATGTGCGTTTGTTTGATCTACACGCCTGCAGCGTCGGGGCGATCAGGTGGCCCAGGCCACTGCGAGTTAGGTCATCAATGTCACACAAGTGGAATTACCCTTGACTAGCTCCAATGTGCCGCAGGCTGCCGAATGGATCGCCCGAAACATTCGGCGCGCAGCAGCAGCAATGTTGAGTGCAGCAGCAGCGGCAAGGTCGACACCCTTCTGTCGGCACTGCTCATCAGGACCTGTCGCGGCTCAGAGATGCAAAACTCGTGTTCAGATGTGTGCAGCGGACCTGGATGCCATGCGAAGCCGGGCGGCCGAGCTGGACGATGAGGCTGGAGAGGCGCAGGCGGTGGCCGCGGCGGCGCATAAGGCGGAGGCGGCGTCACAGGCGGCGCACACGCGGCAGCGCCAGAAGCTTAGGAGCCGGCAGCGGTGAGGGATTCGGGACACATGCGGGTGGTTTCTGCGCAGAGACGCTTCATCAGTGTATCTTGCGGCTGTGAACAAGCCCCCTGGCCCCACACAGTGTATTGACGGAGACTTGCATGTCACATTGGTGCAAGGCCGACAAGCGCGTTGCAACTGCATTGACAGGCGCAGCCTAATCGCACCTCACCTCTTCATACTGTCGTAATGACACGATCTGGCAATCATGCAGAATCTTTCATCCTTTTCATCTTTCCTCTGCTGCAGCGAGCTGGCGGCCGCCGCCGAGGCGCGGAAGGCGGCCGAGGAGGCGCTGGCAGAGGCGGAACAGCATCTGCAGCTGGTCACAGACACGCAGGAGCAGCTGCAGGCCGAGCAGGCGGCGGCCGGCGGCGCAGATGGTGCGGCAGGTGAGAATCCAGCCCCGACTCAGAAGCTACAAGACTGTTGAGCTGATTCCGCCACGTGGCCAACAGGATGCTGCAACAGGCCAGCTTCAGCCTGCTTTGCCCGCGCCAAGGCCTGTCGAAGTGCGCTTGTCTCCAGTCGCTGATCTCTGACAGCACCCTTTGGGAGTCCCGAAGCAAATATCTCATGCACACATGGACGCAGGGGCTGGCGGCGCTGACAGCGCGACAGACGGCGCAGCTGACACGTCCGACGAGGAAGAGGAGGAGGCAGTTGTCCTGTCGCGGCGACGCAAGGCGTCGGGCCGCCGGCGTGGGCGCGACGGCGCGGCGCCGCTGACGCTGGAGGGCATTTTGTCGGCAGCTGACGCACACGCCGCAGCCCACGCAAGCCTCGAGGTAGGCGTGCCGCTGGGGTAGCATGCGTACTTTGACGCGAAAGCAGCACAACGACACCTAGGGCACCAACTTTCCCACGAGCCACAATCGGATGCTGCTGACACCCCATGCAAGGCTCAAGTGTGTTTGCGTCACTGGAACTCGAGAGTCCATCCGCCGAACAAGGATCCACCCGCAGCTGGGCACCTGACGCAAACGAGCAATCAGTTGAAGTCAAAGAAAAGCCATGCGTGCCGGATCGGCGGGCGGGCATCGATTGCGACGCGCTGCAGGCGGACCTGGCCTGCATGCAGCGGTCCTAACTAGGTTGTTACGGTATCGATCACTCAGCTTTCACATGCGCGTTCTCGTGCATGCAGGAGCGGCGGGCGGGCATCGACTGTGATGCCCTGGAGGCGGACCTGGCCTGCATGCAGCGCTCGGCGCAGCTGGCGGCCGCCTCCAATGCCGCCCGGCAGGCCCTGGCGCGGTGCGCGGCTGCCCGTGGTTCGAAGGCTACCTATCCCGGCTCTGTTGGCCATGCGCATGCGGCGTGCGGCGCGCCAGATTGTTATGCAGTTTGAAAGTACCAACGTTTGCTGGATTTCGAACATTGTTGCAGGCTGGAGGCGGAGGAGGCGGCGCTGGTCGCGCGGCGCTACACCCACTTCGACGCCGCGATGACGAGCATTAACCGCCACCTGGGCCTCGTCTACAGGTGCACACGTGACTGCGGCTGGCACCAAAGCCGACACGGAAACACCGATTGCTAGCACGATGACCTGCTGACGCTGTGGCGGCCTGCCGAGCGCTGGCCTGCCACCACCCTTGCCCGAGCCTGGAGGCAGCTGCACTGCCGAGATGCCAGGCAGACATGCAGAAGCAGACGAAACTGACGGCTGTGAGGTGACGCAGGCAGCTGACGGGGCAGCAGGGGGACGCGTACATCAGCTACTGCCGCGATCCGGCGCTGTGCTTCCTGCAGGGTACCTCGCTGCACGTCAGGTGCATGCCCACCCCCATCGTTCACCAGCTCACAACAGTTGAAAACTCCACACATGCAGCATGCTGTGCTTGTCGTCTGCTGTGCCATCGAGTCGCTGGATCCTCTGCGTGCATGTGGCAAACCGAGCAACGAAAGCGAGAAAGAGAGTTCGTCGCATTCCACCCCGCAGGCCAGATGCGCAGCGGTGGCGGCCCTTCCAGCTGCTGAGTGGTGGGCAGCAGGCGGTGTGCTCCGCCGCGCTGTCCTTCACGCTGCAGGCCGCCGCGCCTCTGCCCCTGTACTACTTTGACGAGGTGTGCAGAACCCGACTTGATCACACAGCCCTGAACGCACATCATGTGATCGCTCGCACTGCGCACATGCCTCTGCCATCTGGAATGCAGAGTAGCAGCTCGCTTCTCCTGTACCCGCTGTCTGGTGGTGGCGTTGGCTCATCATGAGCAGGATTGAAGTCTAGCATGTCCAGAGAATTTTTGGACCCAATATTACGAACATCAAGCTCCGTTAAAAAGTTTGTTGACATTACCACCTCGCAATCCGCAGGTGGACGCGGCGCTGGACACCGCCAACGTGGAGCGCATAGCGGAGTACCTTGCGGCGCAGCGCGGCGCCCAGTACCTGCTCGTCACCCACCGCCCCCAGGTGGGCAGCTGTTGCGGTCTAAATCCAGATCCAGATGCATGTTGCAGTCATGTGCATGTGCTTATCAGGGTGTTTAAGCACATGCAAAAGCTCACATATGTAGGTGCTATGCGGTCAACGCGCTCACACGAGCGCATCCTCCCGCAGATGTACGAGAAGGCCAGCCTGGTGGGAGTCTTCCCCTCGCTGCGGGGCTCCAAGGCCGTCGTGCTGAACTGCGCCGCCACAGCTGCACAGCATCAGGTGCCCGCGGCGGCAGCACTGATGGGCACTGTGGCGCAGATGTGACCAAAATACGGACTAGCAACACTGCGTGCCAAAAGCAGGATTTGATATTCAGAACCCTGGCATCATCTGAAGTCTCGGAGCTCAGCTTTCCACGATAGCAGTACTGAGCAGCAGCAGCAGCAGCAGCAGTATCGCATGATGTGTGACGCCTCGCCTCAAGAGTGATCAACTTTTCCAAGCAGCTTGCAATCAATTTTCACATGCAGTTCAGGATGTCTTTGGCAATCCAGATTGTGAACACAATCACGCCTGGGCGGCTGTCATTTGTCCACTCTCACAACTGTCCCGCTTGGCGCCTTCAATCGAGACCTGCACTCCTGATGTGATGAACACCCTGAAACACTGCTGAGGCTACTACACTCGCCCGCCTGTTCACAGGTGGCATGTAGACACCGCATCAGACATTTGTGTGTGCCGCGACGATGGCGGCTGCGGCCGGTGCCCTACGTCAGCTGCTCGGCTCCAGCACGATGTTGACGTGCTCCCTGCTGTTCTGCCGCAGCACCTCCAGATCCACAGTGTCGCCTGATGGATGGAATCGAAAATTTGATCTCAGTCCCCTTGCAATGTGCATGAAATGCACATGGTTTCAGCGGCACTGCATGATCAGTCTCGGCTGTGCGCAGCCTAACAGATGACAAAACCTGCTCACCTATTTTGCACAGGTCCAGGCCACGGTACAGATCTGAGCTCGACCTGCAGGTGCACGGACGCAAATGGTTCATGCACCAATTGCGGATGTATATCGTTAATAACAGCACTGTGCTGAGAGGGTTCAACCGACTCTGCACTCCTGTATGCCTATGCCATGCAGCGCCTGACAATGATTCAGCATGCTGGATGTCGTTGAGACCACGCCCCACCTGATGGGCTTGCCGTTGAGATTGACGATTATGTCTCCCAGGACCAGGCGCCCCTGCTTTCATGAGAAAGACGAATTCAACTACGCTCAAGACACAAATTGATAGAATAAAGCACACAAGGCAGACAACTGCAGTGTAAAAATGGATTTGCTCACGTTGTCGTCGCGGCTGGTGCCGAGGATGCCCGCCTTGTAAGCGGGGCCGCCTTTCCGCGTGTCAAGCACCAATATACCCTGTACCCCCAGCTGCAGGAAAGGAGAGCAGAACGCTGGTTGATTGAAGGCTTTGTTACTATAGAACGTGGGGATTGATTATCCAAAGTGAACCTCCCGCTGCAACATGCTGACCCCCGGCTGATGGAATGCGCCGGCCCTATGGCCGCAAGCTGGGAGTTTTTGCGAGCCTCGAGTCTCAGCGTGGCTGTGCCAGTGGTCCGAGCTGAGGAACCGGTTGTGTACACACATATCCATACACACATATCCGAAATTTGCCAAAGTTAGCCAAATCCACGCAGACACACACGATACCCTGTTTAGTTGAACGCGCCTGCTCGACGGACTGCTCCGGAGCAAAGGCAATGCCCAGGATGGGCCGGATGACCTTGCCGTGCTCGATGATCTGGCTGACGCTGGAGCGCAGGATGTCTATCGGCACCGCAAAGCCGACGCCTGCATTGGCTCCCGACGGCGAGTAGATGGCCGTGTTGATGCCTGCGGCGGGCGGGTTATGCTGGTCAGCCCACAGGTACCATGTGGCGCTGTGACATCACATGCCAGTGACATCAGGTCTGTCATGTGGCAGCAATCACCAAGCATCAGCGACGTCGGCATGCCCTCACCAATCAGCTCGCCGGCGCTGTCCAGCAGCGGCCCCCCCGAGTTGCCGGGCTGCGCATGGCAAAGCAGCACATGTCGGGTGCAATGTGCGTCAAAGAGGCAAGTTCCGACGCCAACAATGGAGATACAGCCTCAGCCCCTGTGCAGTGGATGCAGGATGCACGGCCAAACAGCTGCACAGCATGCGGAATCCCGAAGTTATTGGGAACAACCCTCACATTGATGGCCGCGTCGATCTGAATGACGCCCTGAATGGGGCGGCCGTTGATGCCGCTGCTGATCTCGCGGCCCACGCCACTGATGACGCCCGTGGTCAGCGTATGGTCCAGTCCGAAGGGGTTGCCTGGACAGAAGAAAGCGTCGTAGCGGCCTCGTTCCACCATCATCGCTGCTTTTGAGCCATGAGCAGGGCTGGCACCAGTCATTCAGGCACAGCTGCTCCTTGAGGATGACGTGTTACATGTTGAAGCCGAATCTCACCAATGGCGTACACCCGCTGGCCGACCAGCAGGTCTGAAGAGTCGCCCAGCTTCAGTGGATGCAGGATCTGTGGCACAGCAGCGGAAGACACTCTGTGCTGCCATGCTGCAAGGCTTTGGAGTGAGCGATGGACCACTTTATACCGGCGCACAGAGTCGCACTGGTGAGCGCATGCGGGCATGTGGCTGCTCACGAGCAGGCAAGGTCACGGGCAGAGTCGGCTGACGTGGGCGCTGCCACCAACCTTTTTGTCCGGCACATCGATTTTGAGCACTGCTATGTCCTTGTCCTCGTCAAAGCCGATGACCGTGGCCTTGAAGTCGTCCGGCGCTCCCCGCACAAAGCCGCCTGTCAATGACACCTGGATGCATGATAGGTACAGAATTATGTAAGGTTTCCACGGGTTTCCTTCTTCTCCAGCAGGAATCGAATGCACGCCGACGATGCCAGGAAGCCACTGGATTTGCAACTGCAAAGTAGGATTGCAGGACTGCAACCGCACACACGTCACTATTCACCTGCAGCTCTGAAGCATCCTTGACCACCTGCACGTCCATTGAATTCATCAGGATTCGTGAGGCAAAGTCCACGTGCTGACATGCGTGACTGATTTGCAGGTGCAGCCATGCCCCGCTGTCCGTCTCTGTAGCAACTTGCGAGAGGCGGCAGCACATCAAAGACATGCATGCAGGGTTACGACCCAGCAGCAAGAGCCAGCATGGAGACAGCATAGAGACATTTGGTGGCGCACGTGTAGGTTCGTCACGATGAAACCGCGGTCGTCCCAGACAGTGCCGCTGCCGGCACCCTGCGGCATCTCCAGCGTGTCCAATGTGAACCGGTCCTGCCTGCGATATGACAATCGGAGGTACAAGTCCAGATCGAGTCAATGACTGCAAATTGGCGCCTCGCGTTGGACTGTGCGCCGGCAAAGCAGTGGCAAGATGACTGCTTTGGCAACACGCACGCTTGAGCGAGCAACATATCTGTACACACGCTCAGGGTGTGCCAAGGAACAGTAGGGGCAGCTCACCCCTGCTTGAGATTCGTTATATAGACCACTGCAGGCGTGCTATCTTTGAATAAGTTGACCGTCGTCCGCTCCTCCGCTGTGAGTGGCGTATGCCTGGCCGATGCGACGTCACCGGGCCCGGTCCAGAACATCTGCAGCCGCGGACAAGGCGGATCTCGGAGAAAGGGCCACTTCGAGCCGCGTTGCAGATAAATGTGCCGTGCAAGGCTGGCATGTGCGCTCATGTACGTGCAAGGCGCGAAGGCGCCATGACGGAAAACCTGGCTGGCGAAGGCTGCGCAGGCAAGCACGGGCGCAATGGTGCTGCTCAGGCGCTGCGCGAGCGACGCCTGCGGCTCATTCTGAGGCTGCCTAGGACCTGGGGAGCCGCTTGATGCGGCTGGCACTGCCGCGCACCCGCGGCGCCCCCTGCGCTTTGGGCGACCCATCATCAGCTTTGACAGCTGGCAGGGCAACCTTGCTTGCAATACTTGACATCTGTATTGTGCAAGCATCGCAATCCGGCTTGTTGTGCTGCAGACGCACCGTGCTGCGCTGCTGCTGCTGCGCATGGCGCTGCGTTGTGGCAGACCGCGACCCCGGCGCACGCATGGCAGAGATCCGCTGCGCGAGCAGGCTGTCGCGCTCGCGGATCGCACCGGCAACCTGCTGCATGGTGATTTGATTTGCCGTAAACTGTTCCTATCTGCTATGGCCCTGCTGCACCTGCCTGTCTGGAGCATGTTGCGCCAGGTCAAGTTTCTATGCCTGATCAGGCCCTGGCGATGCAACAGCCAGCAGAACCGACCAGAGGTGTTGCAGACCTTCAAATGCTGATAGTAATGATCCGCGGGCGAGTTCCGGGACTCGCGATAGGTGCAGTGGAACTGCCGATGCAAAAGCCAGAAACCTTCGCTGCGCGTGCCTCAGAGCAAGCTGATCGACACTAGAGAAGAGTGGCTCTATCTCCTATGTCGCTCGTAAGATTGGTTCCGAATAGCAAGTACGTGGACAGCGGAGCATGGGGGGGCCGGGGGTGTACGTGATCAGGTCTCCGGAAGCATGCAGGGTAGAGACCGGTCGCCAGGCGCGTGCCTCAAAACGCAGCGCCCGCCGCAAGCACACAGAGAGCGAATGTTAGATTTGTCGCATTCAGCATATCACGTTCTCTGGCACCTATCGCCAATCGGTCCTGGTCCCAGCCGCATCGACCGCTGCAGCACACACACAGATAGCTCCCATGAACAACACGCGACAGTCTCGCAACCTTCAGTGATCACTTTGGCCTCCGAAAGCTGATTGAGAGCCCGGTTGTTCCACTCAATCGCTGCAGGATAACTGTACCTCATTCAGCCTTACTTGCCTGCGCCGCTCTCCGACCGTGCGCCGCTGAAGGTCCTGCAGACCTCAGATCCATGGCCAAAAAACGCACCTTCAGGTCCACCCCCAACGTGCTCGTCACTGGCACGCCGGGGACGGGCAAGACCACTTTCGCCGGCATGCTGGCTGACGCCACGGGCTTCCGGCATGTCAACGTCGGCGACTGGGTCAAGGAACAAAACCTGCACACCGGCTGGGACGAGGAGCACCAGTGCCTCACCCTCGACGAGGACAAGGTGGCAGCTCGATCAATTCTTCGTGAAGATTTCTGCCGCCGCCCCGCTGCACTGCAGCGGCGACTCTGTGCATCTCAAAGTGCACGCCAGAGGCCTGGATGGCACGAGCTAGTGGGTGTTCAGGACGCCGTGAAACTCTGTGCGGTCCTCCTGGTGACGGATGCGCAACGCTGCTGCAGGTGTGCGACGCCATGGAGTCACAACTGGGCGAGGGCGGCAATGTGGTCGACTTCCACTCCTGCGACTTCTTCCCAGAACGGTAAAGAGCGCTTGTTGCATCATCAGTCCCTCCGAACCATCATCTGCTCACTGGAGCCTACTCCTCAATTGCTGGTTGTGCCTCGGCGTCTTTCTGCGACCTGTGCTTGCTGAGCGCTGTAGTGTGCTGAGCTGGCATTTCTCTGACAACGCGCGCGCGCGCCCCACAGGTGGTTCGACCTCGTGGTGGTGCTCACGACTGATAACGCCGTCCTGTACGGGCGGCTGGAGGCGCGTGGCTACCACCAGGCCAAAATCACGGAGAATGTGCAGTGCGAGATCATGAACGTGGTCGTGGAGGAGGCGCGCGCCAGCTACAGGTGAGAGGCTTTGAGCTCTTCTTTCTAAGGTATCCTTTTGCGCAACCAGAGTCAGCGGTGCACAGGCATGTCAGACGCGTGCGAGGCCGACATGTCCTGAGGGCCGCCCAGCACGGCGTGCAGGCATATTGTGGGTTCTTGGGCGGCACACATAAGGCTGCTCGTTGGCTGACACACTGCTGTGCCGTTGCGGCTGCAGGAAAGAGATTGTTTGGTTCCTGACGAGCAACACGCTGGAGGACATCAGCGCAAACATCGCAAAAGTGCGTAGCTGGATTCACGACTTCGATGGGCAGACGGGATGATAGCTGCAGCACTGAGCTGGGGCACATCAGCAGCAGCACCTCCCACAGCCTGGCCGCTGAAAGTTGAGAGGTGAGCTGAGATGCACACACAGGATTGAGGACTGAGCCGTCAAACTGGTCCATGCTGTTGCCTTGTTGTAGTCGCATCCCTCGCAGCAGTGCCTATTGATTTACATTGCGACTGCAGGTGGATTGAGATAGTGTCACGAGATTGGGGTTGATGTGCGAGGACGACGACTTGAATGTGCCGCTGGCCAGTAGGGCACTCGGCAATGTCAAGAGGCTGTCTCGAGTGGTTTGATTTGCTGAGAAGGTCTCTCCACAACACCGTGTGGGCTTACCTCCACCAACACACACTCACAAGGGACAGCTTTCCGCAGGAGCAGCTGCCCGTTCCTGACGGCCACATTGCTGCACCGTCCCAGCACATTGCAGCACACAGCTTAGGTGTATACTGCTGCACGCCCTCCCCCAGGCTCGATTCCTCAGGTGCTCGACGAGGGATTGTACTCTGCAGCAAGAAAAAGACGAGACATTTGACAAGTGCGCTGCCACCACCCGACATCATCGCTTGAAGCAACGGAAGCAACTCAAAGAGTACTCTCATACAGCAGATGTCACGTCCAACAGAGTGCAGTTGATCATGCTTGCACGCCCACATCAACGCCAGCGATCTGCAAGACACGCACCGAACGGCTCCGGCGGCGGCGGTTCATCGTCGTCGTCCTGTGCGCCGGGCGAGGCCTGGCCCTGGCCCTGCTGCTGCGCCGCCGGCTGCGCCTCGGCATCAGCCGCCGCCGCCGGCTCTGCCGCGCCGGTGCCCCCCGGCCTGCTGCTGCTGACCAGCTCCACCGGCTCGCCTGCAGCCAGACGACGAGGGTTTACGACACAGGCTTATGCTGCTCGTTCACGTGGCAATGCATCTGCCGATTGGAAAGATGCTGCGGCATGCATGGGCGACTGTGGCGAGGCGCCGCAGATACGAAGCTGCCAGCGTCAAGGCTGGATGCCTGGCATTGGCGGCTGTGTCAGCACTTCTGGCAGATCCAGGATGCCAAGCGCGCAATGACAGGCAGCCATTCAGAGGCAGTTGCAGGCAGGTGCAGGCGCAAGGCGCACCAGGGCGCATGTCCTTGAGGACGACGAAGCCGCTCTTGGCGCCCGGGTGGACCGGCTGCCACCGCTGCACCGCCGACTGGCTGACGAATTTCTCCTGCAACACGGCACCACTCAAAACGGTCGGTGCTGGGAAGCCGTACGCGTGCATTGCGCCCGGGCATGCGCAAGGGAGAGCAGCGGAGGCCGCACTGGGGCACACCCCCCAGCGCCTGGAGCGTCGCAGGAGTGCGCCAGCCTGATAATGACTCCGGCAGAACCCTCACGGAAAAAATGATGCACAAGAAACGGGCAGCTTGCATCGCCGGCACATGAAAGGAGGCAGGTACCTGGGCGGGTACGACGCGGGCCGGGTTTTCGATCTGGTAGCTGGACGGCTCTGGCTGAGCCGCCTCCTTCTTGGCCTCGCCCTCGCCGGCGGCGGCCTCCTTCTCCTTGTTGGCGCCTCCCTCCTTCGCCTCGGCGTCCGCCTCAGCCTCGGCAGCCGCTGGCTTGGCGTCCGTGTCCATGGCGGCGGCGTCGTCTGCAGACGGTTTGCAAGACGTTGCACGTTTGGGAGGTTTCAGATTTTTCGGAGGTATCTGAAAAGTCGGCCGCCGCCGGTTTGGCGTCTGTGTCAACACGGCGGCGCCTTTGGCGACAGGAACGAGACACGCAATCGTGGGGCGCCGCAGGGGCACGAGAGTCTGACATATGACAAGGGCGCAGGAATGACGCAGGGCACTACTATGCTCTGCCCGGCAGGCAAACCGGGACAGGGCTGCATCCACATATGGCGCACCTGTGGAGGTCTTCTCCTTCTCGGCAGCCTTGGCCTGCGCCTTGGAGCGGGCGCGCGCCGTCGTCGACAGCACCGCCTTCTTCACCTTCTTCGCCTGCAAAAGGTTTCGAAACATAACTGAGACATCGACGTTCTCTCAGTTTTCAAGTACTTGTTCAAGAGTTCTTGTTCAGACAGTTTCAAAGCAGAAGCAGCAGAGCGCTCGCTTGTTGTCTCGCAGGCCGACGCCTCAAGCAGCACCATCTGGCTCACATCAGCACGCTGCGCAGCACCCTCTGCCGGTCTTGCCACAACGCTCCAGGCAGGCCCCCGAAACTGCCTGCTCAACAATGTTGACTTCCAGACACGTGTTACTCATTTCATTCCAGGAGCGCACCTCTTTCTCGGCCTCCTGGCTGACCGGCGGCGGGTAGGCAAACACCGAGGGCTTGATGTTGCAGGTCAGGCTAAACTTGGGCAGCTGCAGCTCCGAGTTCAGGCCGATGAGCGCCGTCGGCTGGAACGCCAGGCTGGAGAAGTACGACAGCGGGTACCAGTACCTGCGCACGACACAGCCCGCCACATTCGTGTCACCTAGTGTGAAGCCTGTCGCGGGAACAGCAAGCAAGTGCCGCCGCGAAGCCTCCTGCAGATGTCGTGAGCAGCGCATGCACAGGCGTGCAAGACGCGGGAGGTGCTCCCCAGCAGGCCACAGGTGGTGCCAGGCCGCGAGTTCCGCAACAAGCCTGCAACGTGTCACTTGTGTCGTTGCTGTAAGGCAGGGGCCCCGGAGTGGCGCACCAGTACTGCAGGAAGACGGCAATGCCGATGACGGCGGTGCGGCGGAAGTAGCCGGAGCGCGACTTGAGGCCCACCGTCGCATTGCGGCCGCCCGCGTCCAGCAGCCCTGTCGCCATGATGGCGCCCATGCTGCAGCACACAGAGATGTTTTGATTAGGTTCTGGCTGTCTTGGGATGTGGCAGCCGCCCGTGTCACGCCGCCCTGTCGAAATTATGGCGCCCATGCTGCGGCACGGTGTATCGTGCTGCCGAGTCGATGGGGCTAGATTCCGGTAGTTGAGTCTTCAAATTTCGGATATATCAATACTCGCATTGGAAACGCACGCACCGGCACATGGTGTCCTCGTGCTTGTTGGCAGACAGCTTGGCGAGGCGCGTGCGGAAGGTGGCCGTGCGCGCCGTCGGCTGCTGCACCAGCACCATCGCCATCGCCAGCAGCGCGCCCTGCGATAGAGTTTGCGAGGTTTCAGGCAAGTCTGACGCAGGAGCACTGCAAAAAGCGTGAGTGTTGCCAGACGCATCGGCACACACCTGGCGGACGTAGTCAGTTGGGTCGTTGAGCAGCGGCTCCAGCAGCTCGATGGCCTCCTTGAGGCCCGTCGCCGCGCAGGCGATGCCCACCGCCATGGCCGCCCCGTACCGCACGTGCGGGTTGTACGACTCCGCCTGCGCATCAAGACGGGGCGCCACGAATCGAAATGAAAACAATGGACACGTCACAGGGAATGGCACATGTGCTGGCAGGCATGCAGGCTGCTTCTTCGCTGCCTGTTTCTGCGGTTGTGTTCAGCCAAACCACAGGCCAAATGCTTGTGAGGGTCAGTGGCAATGGGTCTGTCTCGGCGAGCGGGGTGCGTACGAGGAGGGAGACGAGGCGGGGGCACTGCGCGGGCGAGTCCAGCAGCAGGAAGCCGAGGCACAGCGTCGCGGCGCGGCGCACGTCGTTGTTCACGTCCGACACCGCAAAGTGCAGCAGCTTCTGCACCGCGGCGTTGTTGCCGGTGCCGCGGTAGGCGAGCGCGATCGTGAACATGCCGCCGTAGCGGATGATGGGGTCCAGGTCCCGCGTCATCTGCTCTATCAGCGTCTCCGCACCCTCCTCCCTGTCTCAAGTATGATTGAATCATCAAGGAATCATCAAGGTGGGACTGAAGTGATTTGTTCATTGTTTGTTGTTGCAAGCAGGAGCATGATTTGTCAGCGTAGCGCCGGCCCTGTCAGCGTCTTCGCACCCTCCTGTGTCTTTCGGCTTGCAATGAGAAGGGCCTTGAGTGTGCGTGACTGGGTGGAAACGTCGTGCAGTACTGTTTGATGCCGAGCGCCAGACGCGTACGGTGCGCGCATTAACGTAGAATGCCGACTTGAGCAATTGGCAACCTTGGAGCGCCGGCACTGCTCCGGGGGAGGGGTGCGCACCTGCCATACATGGTGAGGGCAAGGCCCAGGGACAGGCCGCGGATGATCTTCTCGTGCTGCGTGTCGTGCGCGTAGGCCAGCATCTCCACCGCCCTGTCCGTTGCGCTGCCGCAGTACAGCAGCCCCAGGGACAGCCCCGCCGCCTGGCAAAAACATACAACATTGTCAGCATTCGTAAGCACACACAGTGAATGGAAGCACCTCCACCGCCTTCTCTGCCGCGCTGCCGCAGCACAGCAGCCCCAGCGCCAGCCCCGCCGCCTGCCAGCATGATGATACATGTCAGCAACGTCTATGATGACATTCATCAGCAAGCATCCGTGGTAGCAGTTATCAGCAGCATCCATGATAACCATCGTGAGTTTGCTCGGGATTGTGAGCACACCAAGCATGAGCAGAATTCAAGAGGTTCACACCTCGCCGGCGACTGCAGAGTCGGTGTACAGCACGTTTTTGAGGTCCTCGAAGACCTCCTCGTCCTGGGAGCCGAGGCCCGCGATGCCGAGCCCCAGCGCCGCGCCGTGCTGCGTCACCTCGTTGCTCGTCGCCCGCAGCGACTCCAGCAGGAAGTCCCTGCTGGCAGGAATGGGCAGCATGAGAGCAAAACCGGACAGCATGATGGGTAGGATTACTTGAAATCGGGTGACAACATGCAACCCGGGCTCTGCAGGTCCTCCATCGTGCAACTGGTCCGAAATGACTTGCAGCAGATGGACCATGGTTGGAAATTAACGCGGCGCGCTGAATCTGGGCGAGCTCCAGTGCTGCTGCTGGCGCAAGGCCAGCAACGCGCAAGTGAGGGATTCATAAACTCTGCTACAGAAGCGCACCGGATGTCGGTGCCGTGGTTGGCATGGATGAGGCCCAGGGAGTACAGGGCGCCGCCCTCCGAGTAGGGGCTGCTGCTGGCGCCGTCCCGCGGCAGGTACGGCGCCATCAGCGCCCGCCCCTGCGTGTCACAATTGAGCACCAGTGGTGAACATACATTCAATGGGAATCGGCCGCAGAGCTTTTGTGATGCTAAGCACGCTCGAAGAGGACTGCCCTGCAACAGGCATATCCGACTGTCGCGTGCTGCATAATGCACATGCTGCTGCTGAATTCAGCGCACAGGATAGGTCGGCACAAACCTGGGACAGGTGGCCGCTGTGGATGACGCCGAGGCCGGCGGTGGCGGAGAACTTGGCCCAGTTGGTGGCGCGAGACAGCCACTCCAGGTTCTCGCGCAGGAATGCGTCCACCGTGGTGCCCTTGTGCATCAGCGCGTTGGCGAAGATGATTGCGCTGTGGCACACCGAGTTGCGGTTCTGTGCAGGAGAGAACTCGAACAGTGAGAGCTGTGCATCAGCGCGTCTAGCGATGATGGTGGCGCTGTGGCACACTGGGGCTGCGCTCTGCGTGTGCGCGCAGGGATGGCGACAGGGGCAGTCGATTTGCCTGCAGCATCCTTTTGATGCTGACGATTTATTTGTGTGCTGGTGCAAACACAACACACGTGCACGTTCTTGACTCAGAGTCCCGTGACCAAAGTCCTTGGCAGCCGCATGCACTGAGCTTGCGCCCCAGAAAGCCTTGTATCGCGAGGACCGCACCTCCACCGCCGCCTTCATGTTTTTGAGGATCTGCAGGTCCGCGTGGTTGGCGCTGAACATGAAGTCCAGGTGCAAGGAGATGGGCAGCTCCCCCGCGATGATGCCGCGCAGCTGCTTGTAGTGTCCCAGGTACCGCTCGTCCTCGGGACTCAGGGGCTCCGGCGGCGGCGCCGCCGGAGCTGTCGGCTGCGCCGGCTGCTCCTGCTGCCCCGCCTCGCTGCCCAGCAGCGGTACCGACTCGGAGGCGTCCATGTCGCCGGCGCCGTCAGCGGCATCTGCCGGCGCTGCAGCGGCGTCGCCGTCGGCAGCGGGCGCGTCGGCGTCCGCCGCCGGCTGCGCGTTCGCGGCGGGCGCCGCGGGCGTCGGTGCGGGCTCCTTTGGCGCCAGCTTCGACAGGTGCGTGCTAACCTGTGGATCGCAATTATTGCATGGTCAGCGTCTCGCATACGTGCAATGCATTGGGCTTCTCAAGATAGCTTCCAACTGTCAGTTGCAAAGCATGGCAGAGGCATGTAGCAGATGAGTCCAATGCAAGCGCACCTGCTTGCTGAAGGACTGCATCTCGTTCTCGAACAGGTCAAAACCGATTTGGTGGGCCAGCAGCACGTCATCCTGCACAGCACAGCACAGAATCTTTACTTGACGTTCCACCCGCGCGTTCCAGCAGAGCACCAGCTTTCAAGAACAACACCGCCAGCGGTCCAGGAAACAGCAGTTTGGACCCATCTCAGATGTGCGCCATTGTGTGAAGCACCCTGCCTGCATGTGTCCCCAAACCATTGATCGACAACAGCAGCCAAGCTGGTGCTGGCAAGCAGGAAGGCCAGCCGAAAGCAGAACCAAAGTCCTGAGCACACCTCAGAGCCCCGCAGCAGCCGGTGCAGGATGTTGGCAACCTCGCCGGGCTGGTCCAGGAACACCAGGCACTGGCTGATGTTGACCCAGCTGGGCTGCGCCGACGCCTCGTACAGCTTCACCAGCAGCGTCAGCACCTGCGCGGAGAGTGTTGCAACTCACGGGAGGTACTTTGCCTTTCTTGAATGTTCTGTCTCGGCAGCTGTGGCAGCGTGCAACAGGCCGCCGGCAATCCACCCTTTGCATTCCACCCTCTGCATTCCCAAGTCAGTGAGCTTTGGAGACAACTCAAAGTCTTGCGCAGATCTAGCAGCAGCACCAACATGGCCCCAGCAAGCACATGGCATACAGATTTGCGAATCGAAGCGCCTACAGGCCGGGGACCCCACCTGCTGCCGGAAGTCGCGATTGATGACCATGCGCTGGCAGACCTGCAGCGCATAGTCCAGGGTGGCCGCGGTGTCCGGCGTGCGCGACACCGCCTCCTCCAGCTTGTCGAGCCGCCGCGCCTCCAGCGCGATGCCGATCGCCTGCTCGTACTGCCCGTCTGTGAAGCACCTGTGTTTGCGGCCAAGGATGATTTTCGGTGACAAAGTCATATCCAGGTTGCCATTTCAGAGTAGATGTTGCCATTGCCCCTACCACAGCTCATCCGCCCTTGTGCAGTGGCAATGGGCTGGTGCCAGTTCTGAGGCTAACGTGCATCATCTCACTGCGTGCTGGCATTGGGTAGTGAAGCCCAATCAAACCCCCAGTCACAGACATCGCTTTTCCGCACCTCTCGAACATGCGCTCCACGATGTCGGTCAGGCGCTGGTCGATGGGCGGCGCGTCTGCCTGGCCCTCCGCCGCCGCAACCCGCCGCTCGATGTACTGGTCGATGCACCGGGCTGCATCACCAGGGCACCGTCCATGTTGTATTCTTGTATGCAGACACCACAGCTTCGACTGGTATTATGCATGTCGCCGGAACCGTCCGTGTCGAATGATTGTGTGTAGGCGCCGGAGCTTCAAGTGCCGCTGCACAGACAGAGGGCAGACATCTGTGCAAGCGCCCAAGTCGGTTCCGCACCCAGGATGGTCTGCACATATTCGGACTTCTCGCTGACGTCGAACAGCGCGCCCGCGTGCAGCGCGTAGTTCAGCGCATCGTCCAGCTCGCCCAGGTTGAAGAACACCTGCCAGGCCAGGGTCAGGCATCAGCTACAACCTTCACAGTGTCTGTGGACGATGAATGAAGCAGTAGCTCAACAAGCGCTCAGTGTCCCACTCACCTTCGAGGCGACAAGTGCAGCAAGGTCCTGGTGTCCGAAGGACTCATCCTCGAAGTGCGCCTCTATCGACGCCAACGAGCCAGCTATCTGGAACCAGAATTGATGAACAATCGCGTTCAGCGTCCTCAGGCCGTGCAGCCGGAGGCCCGCATCCGGCTCCTGGAGCATGGCGATGTAACCTTCTGCGGACGACAGTTCCAGCGCCATCTTCGCCTCTAGTGCGCAAGGCAACCCGAACGCCTGTAAAACCAGAAATCACGCAAGCCGACGCAGTGATAGTGTGGCGAAGTGTTGATTCAGTTGCACTTGTGATGGCCTTTCCGAAACGTCGCCGCACTTCCTCGACAGGTCAAGCACATATTCCAGCGTCTTTTGAGGGCGCTATTAAAAAAACTTTTCTGAGCTTTGCTGAATGCGTGAACGGTCTCGAAGCAAGGCCTGCTATGGTCAGCAGGGTTTAGCACTTGCACCGTTTGAGGCTTGGAACACGCACTAGTATGAATTGCCCTGACTATGGCTGAGCGTCTTCTGTCTCTATTCTAACTGCGAGGAGCGAAGGATTCAAAAGGGAGTGTAAAAATGTGAGCACGAGCAGTGTCCAGCATGTGAGGAAGTTGTGGAGGGCTTGCAAGGGAAAGACCTGTCAGCGACAGAAATGCGCGGGAGCGCCAAATGAGAAAGCCAGCATCAGAAGCAAAACCAAGCTACCTACACAGCAGGGCGGTCGCACGCGGCGGCCAGACAGCCACTGCCGTCGTCATCACAGTCTCTGGAGTTCGCAAGCATACGCTGTGTGTTCGAAGCGCCTACCCCATCTCCATGGCACGTCCAGCCACTGCTTGCTGAACCCCATCCGGTTGTCCGAATCCAGTCCCGTGTCATCTCTAGCACTCGTTAACTTTTGCATTCGCAGCAGGCGCTGCGAGCGATGCTGTTGACAAACTAGTAATAATACTTGTGCCCTGACGCACAAGCTCGCCACCAGCACTGATGGAAGGATGCGCGCAGGATGCACGCAAGCCAACATCCGTGCGCGTGGTTCGCACCAGCTGCAGCTCCACTGCCCCCACCGACCGTCAGGTCCGACCATGGTTGGGGCCTTCGCCTGACCGCTCCTCACTTGCATCGACCACCACACGACAGGCCTTGCACTCTATCTTCAAGCCGCCGCGCATGCGCAGGCAAAGGCTGGGTCCGCGTCCGGCGGGCTGATTGGACCCGTCTCACACTGCGGCCTGGCCGCCGCGCTGGCGCTTCTTCAGCGGCCGCCCCTCGCTGTTGTCCTCGCTGGAGCCGGACGGCGGCGACACGCCCGTGGCTGTCGGCGGCGTTCCCGGGTCGTTGCCGGCCTTGGCGGCTGCCGCCGGCGCGTTCGCCGCGGCGGTGGCCACCTCAGCGCTGAAGGAGCCAGACGGCGGCTGCTGGCGCATCTGCAATGGAGGTAAGACAAGCAGGTGAAGCCAAGGGTTGTGGGCCTTGTGGGCCAGTCCTGTACTCCGAGGACAGGGTCTGTCCTCATCGCAGACAGGTCAGGATGGGGAGGTGATAGGTCGTTCAGCCAGGAGAACAACTGCCAGCGTGAAGACACGGACAAACCGAGGGGTCAGAAGGAGCATCACCTGCTGCAGCTGCTGCGGCAGCGGCTGCAGGCCGGCGAGCGACTGGCCCATGCTGGCGTGCAGGCCCGCCATGGGGTGGTGCTGCTGCAGCACCTCGAAGGTACCGTTGGCGGTCGCTACGCCATAGGGGCCGCCGCTGCCAAACATGCCAGGCGCTGAGGACGGCAGCTGCTGCGGCAGCGGCGGCTGCTGCACGCCGCCCAGCGACGGGTGGTGTCCGTCGCGGCCTTGCAGCCCTGACAGGTCCAGCGGCGCCTGCGAGAAGCCCAGTGTCTTCTCGAAATTGCCTTTCGGGAGGCTGCCACATGCACACAAGCAGGCGTTTGTTCCGCCATGTGACGAACCACCCACCCCACATTTCACAAGGAGTGTGCAGTTCACGGCAAAATGGCGTTGTGACCCCCACCCCAGCACTGCCAAACACAATGTCTGGCTCTTTCAGATCGTCGCAGGCACGTCGTGTACGGCAGATGGAACAGGGTGCGGCAGCTCCATGCAAAAATGCGACGCAACTGACCTGCGGCTGGCGCTGCTGCTGCTGCACGACGGCGGCCAGGGCGGCGGAGGGGTGCGTCGCCGGCGCGCCCGTCGCGTGGTTAGGCCCGCACTTTAGCAGCGCCTGCAGCTCCTCGATGTAGTGGATGACCTCCTCCAGGAAGCTGGCCGTGTTGGCGCGCTCCGCGTGCGGCACCAGCGTCCGCAGCTTGTCCAGCCTATGCGACAGTTGACATTGCACAGTGGCCAGGTACAACGCCTCAGCAGTCGTTAGTGAATGATTCTGCCTATCGCCGTGCAAGCCACATGCAAGCCACGGGCCAGGATGATAAAAAAGTGCACGCTGAGGTGCCTGGACTGCTCCTGAAGGACTGAGCCGGCGGATGGCAGTTCGTCGACAGGTGAGCTATGATCACTCTGAACACCAAGGCCTGTTCAGTTGTGAGAGGTACAGAGCGCCCGGCCCGTCTGTGGCAGCCCGCCAGTCGCATTATTTACCGCGACCGACCAGTTGCCCCCCGGAACCGTCCTTGTATGTATGTACACGGTGAGGCAGGCGGGCCCGATGCATGCGAGGCAGGTATGAGGTGGGCAGAGGCTGGCTCCTGGCCAGTCGCAGCGCCGAAAGATTTGGTCCCCGGTCCTGAACGGCTGACTAGTCATGTTCAAGTGGGCTCCACGTGCGGACGACGGCCTCTACGTTGGTTGTACATGGCGCTGTTCCGGCAGTTGCCACGAGTGAATCCTGGACACAGAGCAGCGACTCGTCGCGAGGGCAACCGGCCGCACAAAGGACGTGCAGCCCCTTGCGTCACGGCGCCGAAAGGCTGCGCGAGCTGGCCTCGAGGCAGACCGCCGAGGCTGGAGGTGCAGCTGGCGTGCAGCAGCCTAGGCAGCGCGGCCAACGCGGCATCCGGGCAAGGCTGCGAGGCGGACCTGCCCCGGCCGAAAAGTGGCCTCTTGGGGGTGCGGCTCACCCAGAAGCTGAGCCGTTGGGGCGACACAGGCTGCGGAGCCCTCTGAATACCGGACCTGGAGAGCAGTAATCTCAAATGCAAGCTGCAAACTCACCGCTCGTTGATGCGGTTTCGTCGGCGCTGCTCCGCTGCCTGGTGGCGCGACGCATAGGCGCTGCTGGATTTCGAGTCGCTCTTCGTCGTCGCGGCTGGCTGCGCCGCCTGCTGGCTCATCTGCGGGCAGCACACACGCTTCTCAGGACTAGTAGCAGTCCCGGAGGCAGCCAGCCGCGCCCAAGGCAGCCCCGGCAGGTCCAGAGGCAGGCGGTCACGACAGGTTTCGAACTGGGACAGCGCACGTGGCCGGAGCAGATTCTCACACACCGTTTGCATGTGCTGGAACTGCCAAAGCTGCAGCTGCTGCGCGGTGATGCCGCCTGGCTGGGCCTGCTGGCCCGGAGCGTAGAACGGAGCGAGCTGGCTGAAGAGATTTATCTCCGGCAGGTTGGAGACCTGGCCCAGCTGAGGCGCCCCGACCGGACTGAACGCAGAAGAGGCTGGCTGCTCGCTGTGCATCGCCGTCGGCCGCCCAGGGCGTCGAGAGTGCATAACGGAAATGCAAAATGGGGTCTCGGACGCTGTGGCGATGGGGGGAATCCTAGTGCGCAGATGGCCGCCTCGACTCCCAAACCCTAAATTAATGAGGGACTCTGCGAGTTGTGGTGATCAAGACTGACGGAAAATCCAGCGGCAGACAGCGCTTTCCCTTGCTTGCTTCGTGTTGCTCCGGGCATCGCAGGTCAGGTCTGCTGTGTCAAAACTGGCACCAGATACAAAATCGCCACGCTGCCGCACCACCATGTGACGCTGATCGCAGCAGCAGGCCCCTGACATTCGCGTTTTTGCAAAGGCATCGAAACGAGCACCGCCCTCGGACGGGCAGCAGCAGCGAAGAAACCGAAATTATGTAACGTCTGACTGGCCTCAGTGTACCGTAAATCGATTGAACCTGGAGCCTGGAAAGCCGCTGGTCACCCGGCACAATGTGGCGCGGCGCGCCGCGCCTGTGGCTGCTGGTAGCGGCATCGCTCCTGCTCTGCTGCCTTTCTGCTCACAAGGTACGGAGGGTCGATGGCTGACAAATCCCACTCAGACCGTCGACCTGTGCACGGAGCATCCGACCGGGTCACGACCTGATATCACACAGCACCCTATTGTGCAGGCAGAGGCGCAGGCGGACGCCTCGCAGGATGACGCCGGAGATGACAGTAGCGCCGCAATGCAACCCATCAGCATCTGCGCAGATGGTACGGTGCTTTGCATTGCGAAAGAGGCACGCCATGTCAGAAGTCACAGAAGTCGTGTTGGCAGATCATGAGAGCACGCCGCTGTGGTGCCGCAGGCGTCTCACTGTGCGTCGGCGAGCAGCCCCGCCTGCTGACGGGCGTCAACTACTTTGGCTTCGAGACCACCTGGGGCACCATGGTGGACGGCATCTTCAATGGGCCCACCGCCCTCACGATCGGTATGTTGACCTGTTGTCCAAGCTCCTGCTGGAATGGCTGACGTACCCTTAACAGCTGGAATGCTGTAGGGCGGCACCTCGATCGTCACCTTCTGTGTGCGCTACTACTGCAGACTTTGTGAACGTCATCCGCCGCTTCAAGCTGCTGGGCTTCAACGCCGTGCGCCTCCCCTTCAGCATGGAGGTGCGCCGCTCACCGCACTAGCTGCTGCTACCACTGCTGCGGCGGCGGAGCTGGTGCTGCTGCAGTACAAGCTGACCGGCCTTGCGGCGAGTCACATGTGCTGCGTGAGGTGATCTGCCTTTCGTCAGTCAATGTTGACCGATCAACAAAATCAATCAGTGTGCAGCGTCGCACAGTTTGGAGGGCCACATCCTCGCATGTTTTCTCACCCTGCGGCCGCCGCTTCTCGCTTCCTGCTTCCTGCCGCAGGCGCTGTTCGAGCTGCCGCCCAAGGACTTCAGCACCTGGTGCCCCTACTTTGTTGACCGCTTCGCCAACCCGCGCGAGGACGACATCCTGCGCAGCGTCACGCCGCCGGGCATGGAGGTCTCCAAAGGCGCGCACGCGACGTGCTTCAAAGTTCATATTTGTCATCCGTCCTTGTCAGCAATTTTTCCCTGTGATCCGTGCAAGGACGACATCCTGCGCGGCGTCACGCCGCCGGGCATGGAGGTCTCCAAAGGCGCGATCCAGTCATGCTTAGTTTCATTGCTCATAATATTGTCCAGCAACCCGCACAAGGACGACGTCCTGGGAAATGTAACGCCACCGGGCATGGAGGTCTCCAAAGGCGCATACATCACTATTTACCTTGTCGTGACACCGCAGTGCAGGGCGCTCCTTGTGACACACTGAACAAGGGGTGTGCAACTGCACTGTTGAGGCGCGGTTGCAGGTGCTTGAGGCTGCCACAACAGGCCGGCCTCCTTCGCAGGACATTTCTGATGGTGGCCTGGCAGGGAAGCAGATCAATCCTAAGCAAGCTATGTGCGGCTGCCGCAGACGTCATCAACGCGACCAGCGTGCGGCTGCCGCACGAGCCGCTGGGGACGCTGCTGCCAAACGGCACCGAGGGCGAGTGCAACGCATACCTGCCCTCCAATCACACAGGTGCATTGCAGGGCGTCGCTGAGCCACATCATTCAAACTGCTGCTGCCGGAAGGCAGCCAATCACATCTGTACCGCCAGCTGATCTGCTGGTGCCGCGTCTCTGGCATAGTGAAATCCACATGCCCTCTTCAGCACCCGTGTCTCATAGTTACGTCCGCATGAGTGTCTCCTGCATGTTCGGAGGTGCCTGACCAGACCAACCAACAAGGAGCAGAGTCCGGTGCCATTCGACATGCTGTGCAATGCGCAGGCGCCGACACGCTGGACCGCTTCATATGGGTTCTGGGCTTTCTGGCGCGCAACGACTTTGTGGTCGTCCCCGTGGACCAGCTGCAGTTTGACGACAGCGTCCTCGCCGACCGACACACCTGGGGCAAGGTCAGTGGCACATGCTCTCAGCTCGCACCTGGTGCCGATGCGGGATGCTCTGAGCTCGGAGAGCCCAGCTCTCCACCAGGGACGGCATAGCAGCTTTGCTGCCGCGCTGAAGAATCGTGGATCCTGCTCATGCGGCGGTCACATGCAGGGCGCCAGACCAGCGGCAGAAGACTGTGAATGTAAGCATGTCGCTTAATTTCATACGTTGTTTCGAAAGTCAGACCTTGAATGTCTGCATGTGCTGCACAGCGGTGGTCAACGATCATGGAGCGGGTGGCGGAGGACCCCTGGGCCCGCAAGCGCGTCATCTTCGACATCATGAACGAGCCCGACGCCCGAGCCATGCATGTGAGGAGCCCCCCCAACAGTCTACCTACCTACCCAGGCTGCCTCGATCACAAGCTCTGAACCTTGGAACAACGCGTCTAATGAGTTGCGAAGGGCCCCTGCAGCACGGAAAAAGTTGGTGACCACCTCCACAACTGCCACCGCAGTGGGCGCCTTACACCAACCAGAGTGGGTTTTGGGTGCCTTCCATCGGGGAGGTGTACCACACCGTCATGCGGCGCGGCTACGAGATCAACCCTGGTGTGCTCTGTTTCACCGCAGCTCATGCTGCATATGTCTGGAGAACGCTGCGCTCGCACACGTGTCGAACGCAGTCTGCCCTGTTGCCGCACTGCCAGTGCTCTGCCCACCAGGTGAGCAGCCATGTGCAAACCTGTGCATCGTCCAGCCGCTGACTCATCTCCAGCGCCTAATACCTCATGGTTCCTTTGACCGCGCAGAGGCGCTGTACCTGATAGAGGGCGCGGGGCAGGTGGGCCTGGGTCTGTCCTGGGGAGACGGCTTCGCGCACGCGCGCTCCCTGCTGGCCGCCGATCGCTATGTCAGCGACCCCTCCGACTTCTACCGCAGCCTGGTGCGTGGGCGCATGCAAAGATGAAACGTACTTGGGGGAAGACGGCGAGGGAGCTGATGAATCCTTTGACCGGAAATGTAACAGCCTCCGCCTCAGCTGGCTCAAGAGCTGCAGCAAGCACTGGGCGCCGCACAAGGGTTGATTGGCTGCACCAGAGTCTCAACAATTGAGTTCAGACATTTCCAGGTGCTGACGATCGCCCAATGTGACATGCAGGTGGGGCCTGACGCGCCGCCGTACGCCAACAACACCATCCTGTCGCCGCACGTGTACCCGACGAGCGTCATCCCCCGCGGCTGCACCGGCAAGGGCCTCTGCAACCGCCTGTCCAACTCCTGGGGCCACCTCCAGCTCAAGGCGCGGCTGTTTCGAGGGTCTGGGTTTCTCAGCATGCTTTGTCGCCAACAGACGCTTGCTGGACAGGGTTTTCGGTGTGGGACCCTGGGCGTGCTGTTTCATCCCTGCTGTTTGACCCTGCTGTTTCATCACAGCACGTGAGCAACCTGCTGCTGTGAAATCTGGAAGCCACATGCTGGCTCCATCACTCGACGTTGTGCCCTCCGCTCGACGCTCTGGCCTCGTCTCATGCGCAGGGCTTCTGCCACGAGGGGCACTGCAGGCGCTTCCCCGTGCTGGTCGGGGAGCTGGGCAGCCGGCTGCGGGACTGCCGCAACCCGTGCGCCAACCGCGAGCCCAGCTGCATGGAGCTGGAGCTGCGGGTGCGCCCTCGAACACACAAGCAAGCAGATCCGTTCAGCACTCTGTCAGTCCAGGCTCTGCGCTTGAGATAGCTGCTTCTCGCATGGCATGATATCTGCATGGCCGATGGTGACTGCGTATGATCAATCTTGTTGCTAGAATCCATCCAGACCCACGATTTTCCCGTTTTCCGCTGACGATGATCGACATGAGCAGCCCAACCCAATGCTGCTTGGATGCAAGCTACGCACGCCGGCGTGCAGATGAACAATACCCCACTTTCATCTCTGCCATCGATGGTTCCGTCGATTCCATTCATTTCGTCAAATGGGCAGATGCAATATTTCTGGTGCGCAGACGATGAACGACATAGCAGACTACCTGCTGGTGGAGGACTTTTGGCACGCGCCGGTGGCTGGGTGGCTGTGGTGGTCCTGGAACCCCAACAGCGCCGACACCGGCGGCGTGGTGCGCCCCCAGTCCTGCCTGGCCTGCTCAATTCGGATCCCACGCAACGAAACTGCTGCAAGTGCCGATACGAGTGCAGGTTACATTCGATCACACTTTCAGTCGTGCGGCACAGGTGGAGGACGATTGGGCCAGCATCTCCTGGGAGAAGGTCGACTACATGACACGCATCGGGCTGCGCCCCTGGTGCGCCCCCGGCTCCGGCGGCATTTGGACATTGACATCCCACAGCCTGCTGACAGCTCACACGTCCGCTCAGCGCAGTAATCAGCAGCCCTTGCCTCACGCGAGCGGATCAAGCGCGGCTGCTGCTCTGCCATGAGAACATACGGACGCTCATTATTTTCGATGCGCCCCTTGCCCTCCCACCCGTGATTACATACATTGTTCCATTCACAATCATGTCTACTGGTTCAAAATCAAGCCTGTCGGCACGACTCACGCAGGTACTCGGCGTCATGCCCCGGTGGCTTTTGCCCGGTGCCGCCGCTGGACACCAGTCCGCTGCAGGGCTGCCGCAACTGCAGCAGGGCGGAACTGAACGAGGACTCCTTCGACACGGTGACGCCCTTTGGCCGCATCCCATGGCAGCCGCAGGCCTGCCCCAACACCACCGACCACACCTGCTGCCTGCTGCCCATCCGGGTGCGCTCTCTCCGTCAGGCAGCTTTGACGAGCGTCGATTGTGCGCACTCGAATCCGCCGCACATTGCAGTAAGCGTTGCACAGCATCAGCATGACATGGCTGGCAATATGCGACGTTTCGTTTGCACATAGTGCCTCAGATAACAATAGCAAACAAAGTGCTTGTGCTTTTGGCTCCTGGGACAAGCAATGCTCTGCACACTTGCGGAGTGGGCGTTTGACTCCCTGCGGCAAACAACGCAGTGTGACGGCAACTGCGACCCGGACTCTGCGTGCCCGGCGCCGGTGGTGCCGCCGCGCCCGCCGCTGCCGCCGCTGGAGCAGCTGGAAGTGCTGCCGTCGTCTCCGGCAGACTGGCTGCGACCAGCCGCCGGCGGCGCCTGTCGAGCCGTGCCACATCCAGCATTCGTTGCAGCCATGCTGGGGCTGGGCAGTGTTGCTGTCGTCAAGTTGGTTCTATGAGGGGTTGAAGTTCATGTTGGCTAGTGTATGGGGCAGCACCGACGGGCGAGCCGCGTCGGCGTCATCAGCATCCAGCAAGCGCTAGGGTTATTGGCGCAGGGGAGAGGGATCACAGAGACGACACCGGCACTGTATCCAGAATATTAGCATCTGCAGGGTGGCCCAGTAGCATTGATTTGGACGTGCTGGATGGAAGGTTGACGTCAGGACTGCCATGAGACTGAAGGATCGGCTCATGAGGTGCGCAAAACTGTTCAATTTTGTGGGTCCTGTCCACTACGCAGCTGCCACATAGAGCATTCCATGGCCCAACACGACCCTCCCTTGCCGATGTTAAAATTGCGATTGCAAGCTGAACAACAGTTGCAATGACAGACCGCCAAAGAAATATTGTCAAAGCGCGGCATCACCTCTGGGCGGTGGCAGGAACGCCCGCCGCCGCCCCAGTTCTCAGCCGGTCTACAGGCCAGCGCCTGGACCTATCGCTAGACAAAGGTATCACTCCACTCAGACCGTCCACTGCAACCGGGCGAGGCACGCCAGGTGGTCAGACGCATACTGCAGGCTCGGCAGGCCGTCGGGACCCATTTCCTCGGCGCTGGGCGTAAGCCACCTCGCCACCGGCTGCAGCTCCGCCGTGTGCCTGCGGCGCGCAGCCGCAAGGGTTTAGTTGGCGACTGCACCGGCTGTGCAGCAAGCAGGTCCCCCAGTGTGGGCTTTGGGGCAAGCAGCGCGTTGGGACGGCATCCAGACTGCAGCGCCAGGTGTCATCACAAATGGCAGGTGCGGCAGGGGACTTGCGACACTGCGACTCGGTACGCATGTCAGTCGGCAAGTAACCACAGGGTGCACAGGGGCCCTTCCATTCAGCTGTCGTCCTGGTGCTTTGTGTGCACACCAGATGAAGTCGATGACGCGGCACGACTCCCCTTCCGCCCGAAACTTCCATGTCGTCACCAGCCGCTCGTAGCACTGCCGCGAAAGCTGCGCGTCCCACAGGCAGTGCAGCCCCAGCGGGTGCTGCCGCAGCGCCTGCGCAGCGAGGAGGAGCCGTCGTCAGAGGTCAAGGAAGGCGAGTCACAATGAGCCGCTGTTGTCTCTGTTTGCATCGCATGCCAATTGTGCAATGCAGCGGCCGGGCGTGGCTGGGCCTGTGCTGAAGCCGCTGAATGCTTGTTGCAGTGCTTGCGCGACGGAGGGGCCCGCAGCCATGATGTTCACACGTGTGTCCAGAGCGTACAGACGAGACAGCCTTCGGGTGTGTCCACCTGGCAGGCCGCAGACTCCGGCTCCGTGTTCATGTCGCCGCACAGGAGCACCGGAATCCGGCTTCCGGCACCGCCCGCGGCAGGCTGCGCCGCCGGATGGCTGCCGTTGCCGCCGCTGTCGGCGCCGAGCGGCGCCCCGGGCGCGGCCTCGCTGCCCGCCGGGCCGCTGCCGTTGCCGCTGCTGTGAGGCCGCGCTTGGCCCGCCGGCCCGCTGCCGTTGTCGCTGCTGTCGTGCGCCTCGGCTGCCGACGCCGCCGCTAGCCGGGCAACAGCCTGCTGCGCCTGCAGGAAGTTCCGGACGCTCTTTGACCTTTGGTGGATTACATATGCAGACCCGTGTACGGATGAGACCTTTGTATGAATGAGATGTTGCCAGCATTCATTCGTCGGTGCGCGCGCGCAAGCCTGCAAAACCCCGAAAAGAACATCACCTGGCGCTGCCGGATGGCATTGTTGGCCGCGCCGGCCTTGGCTTTCAAATGGAACGTCGCCGCCAGGAGCTCGCGGTCGGCGTGCTGCCGGTCCCGCAGCCGCCAGCTGAGCATGCCCTGCGCCGCGGACGCTCCGCTAGCAGCCGTGAACGTTCCCCCTGCGCAGCGCACTACCGTCATGTCAATCCTGGTTGGAGCCTGTCAGCATGCATGCCAGAGCTCCATGCATGGGCTGAAAGCATGGCCACACACATGTATATGATTGCTCGACGATAGGTTGCCCATAAGAGCTATGAATTTGGGTCGCATACCTTGCGGAGGCTGCACCGCCGCCAGACGGCTGCTGCGGAAGAAGAGAGCGCAGCCATCCGGAGCGTAACCATACTGCTGTGCCGGCGAGTGCGGCTTGGCCAGGAAGGCGCCTGTGTACCCCAGCCTGGCGAGCTCGGGCTGGAAAAAATCCTCTGCGTTCTTGGCCACAAGGAACTCTCACAAGACTTGTTCTCGCATCACTCATGGCTTTCGCAGCACTTGAGTCAACGTTGCCAGTGTGCATCGCGAAATATTAGCAAGAGCTACACATTTTTTCATCATGTGCTGTGGGCTGATGAATTCCAGGAGCACACCGAAGTGGTTGACCTCCTGCGCAGCACACAGGCAGTCCGCTGGATACACGAGCTGAGCACAAAGGCAGCCGCAGTGCAAGCATACGATGCCGTCAACTGAATGCACAAGATGTCCACTCAAAACACCCGTGCGCCACACCACCATGTCATCTGAACACTCGAGCTCTCTGAACATTCGAGCTCACCTGGAGGCAGATCAGGTCGGCGTCTGCAGAGGCGATCTCCTCCAGGAGCAGCGCTCGGCGGTGCTCCCACTGCAATGCTGCCTGCGGCGCCTGCACATCAGGGCGCATCCCAATGTAGCGCACGTCACACCATGCTGACACAACGGTATCACATGCTGAGTTCAGGCAGCAGATATCAGCTGTTCTCACCCTGATGAAGTCGCCGTGCTGCGAGAGGCCGTCAGCGAGCACATTGAACGTCAGCACAGACAGCTGCGGCAGGCCATTCGGCGGCGCTAGGCTGCACAGTCGGCGCTGCAGCCTCTGGAGCTCCTGCTGCTGGGGCGGCGACGGCTGCTGCATGCACCTGGCGACTGTGCTGCGCTGTGAGCAAGAGCTCAGGACTCCCGTGATATTTCGTGCCGTGCGGAAGTCCGGGGTCAAGAGGATTGCACCCCAGCGGTGCTGACGGGCAAAGGGTGTGTGCTCAAGAGAGCTCCCGCGCGAGAGAGTTCCGTTCGATGACTGAACTGCAAGGCTCGGGCAGGAAGAACGAAAGCAAGCTACTGCGCAACCAATGGCCATTCACTCTTCCAAGGTGAACATGAATCGACACAGCACGGTGCAGTTATGGATGCGAGCTGATGATTTCTCGTACGGTCTTAAAACATGCAAGTGAGAGAACTTACGCTGAATAGGTGTATGAGAGGATCATCGCTCGCTGACGTCACACCCATGGCCTTCACGGGATTTCAGTGACATGGGCAGACGTCACACCGACATCCAATAGAGGGTTTGCTGCGCGTCTTGTTAGTTGTTACACAGAACCTGCTTGCGTTACTGCCAAGGATGTTCCTACCAGTATCGCAAATTATCATAGCACCGCACTGGAGTCCTCATGCCTATCGCAGCCTTGCAAATGACCTTGCAAACCATACCTTGCGTCTCATGAAATCCTCTGCTGACCATCCTGCATCTGCGCGCTGAGGCAAGGCAATCAAAATCCGTCGATCTACGAACACGTACATCTGCTTGATGCATGCGACCACAGATACTAGTGCCGGCCGCTGGTGGCAATGAACACGCGTCATCCAATCAACCTCCGACGATGGGCTTGAGCTGGGCCTGCAGCGAGGGGTCCAGCTGGTGCAGGGCGGCGGTGAAGCCGGGGCCGTGCGCCGCCGCGCCCGCCTGCAGCTGCCCGCGGAAGAACTCCGACAGGCGCAAGCTGTTGACCGGGTCCACCTCGTACAGGTGCAGCCAGCGATTGGACTCGCCTGCCAAGTAGAAACATTTGCAGATCAGTACGTGCCAGAACACTTCAGGGACAATAGATGCTGCGATTGGCAGCCAGGGACTGCTCCTGGAGTTTCTGAACTGGCGCTCTCACTCCTGCCAAGCACGGGCAGGTAGCAGCAGCGCACCCTCTGCCTCCTCGGAGGCGACGACGGCGCCGCCGCTGGCATCCGCGCCGCTGCCGAGCGCTGTGTACACACTGTACCTATACCGCTCGTCCTCGCCCTCGCCCTCCATCTGTCGTCACACAGCAGTGCCTCAGAGCCAACGCTCGGCCTCACATCGCAGGACATGACTCGTCAGGTCGGCCAGGTGAGCGACCGTGAGTCGAGGCGTTTGCACTGGCGCACGGAATCATCAGCGCAGATCAGCAGCAGCTTGACGCCCTGGAGCCGGCAGCTTGACTGTGCGAAGGCAATCGCCGTATGCTTGAACAGACAGGCCCTTGTGCACAGAGCGGCAGACCTCGTAGCAGACGGAGGTGATGTGGGAGACCAGCAGGTCGAGGCGCTCAACCAGCGGCGGCACCGGAAGCGTTAGCGCCGCCGCCAGCGCGGATGCGCTCAGCTTGCGCGCCGGCGGCGCCCCTGCGGCAGCAGATGGCGCACCGTCAGCCGTGCAGCCCACACATGAAAGAGCAGGCAGAGGCAACGGCCACTTGAAGATGCAATTGCAGCTGCAGCGATGCTGACGCGGCTCGTCAAGACGCACGGCACAAGGCCCGATGCTGACCTGCCGCAGCTTGCAGATCGCTGAGAAAGGCAATTGAAATTTTAAGCACACCATGCCGAGCTAGTGTATTGAATAAAGCAGCTCGCACCTATTGCGTCTGTCTTGTCCAGCCACAGGTCCAGCAGCGCCAGCAGCAGCGCCTGCGCCGGTTCGCCGCCACCAGCCGCTACGACCGCTGCGAATTCCGGCATCCCCCCCGCGGTGCGGAACAGCTGCAGGAAGGCTGGCGTGTTGTGCAGCAGCAGCCGTGCAAACACTGACATAGAGTCTGCGCCAGGGCACACACACAATTTTAGCTCCAGCTTCTCTGAGGAAATCAGACTGTTGAATTCACCTCACAGACCACAGCCGCAGGACTTGCTGTCCCTGTACCACAGCGGGACAGCATCAACATGCAGTATCGTGGATATCGTGGATCATGACCGACGCAGAACAAGGCAGCAGGGATGTGGAGCTCACTGGCGACGACGAGGCTGGACTCCTTGCCGGTGAGCACCAGGGCGAGCAGCCGCAGCAGTGTGTCCTGCAGCAGCGGCGCCGCCTCCCCAGGCCACCCCGTCAGCAGCAGCTCTGCAACCTGCGATGATCACGAGTCACTCCTGGGACCTTCAAAGATTTCCATACTGCCGCACGTCATGTTGCTCGTCAGTGTGTAGATGCCACGCGGGCGCCAACGACGCGGGTCTTGCAGGAGTTGTAATGGGTCGGCGGCCGATGCTTCACTGGTTACACACAAGTACCAGTGTCCGAAACCAGCATCGTGCGCTTCGCCTCGATTGTACACTGAGGTTTGGTTTCAAATGACGCACCGGCAGCAGGGCAAGCAGGCCCTTCTCGCCGACGCTAGCGACGGAGTGCGCCAGCACGCCCGCCAGCTGGTCGCCGTGCGCCGCCAGGAACTCTGCCTGTCCCAGCAGCACACAGCTGGCCATGATGTGTGCGCCCACCTTCACGTGCTCTGCAGCGCAGCAAGATAGATCCTTGTAGAGTCAATTCAACATTTCGAGTGACATCTACACATGCGGCAGCACAGGACCCATCAGCACGAAACATGTTCACATGTCGAGGCTTGCTTTCATCGCCCTCGTTGCATTCTGCAGCAGGCATGCAATCAGTGGCCGCGAGCGCGAATGTGCAGTGCCATGTGCCTGTACAGAGGCTGTAGTGGCGCACCTGTCGTCGCATGCATGGCGGCGGCCAGCAGCGGGAAAAGGCCGGTGAGTCCCGGGTCGGGGCCCGGCGCCACTCGCAGCGCCGTCAGCCACGTGGCCAGTCCGTCCTCCAGCAGGTTGAGCGCCTGGCAGCCAAAAAAACCATATCTCTTATGTTGTTTCTCATTCCTCATGTATCTCAGGGGTTTAAAAAATCATGTACGTCAAAAGGTTGATAAGTAGCCCAAAAAAGCAGAGAGTTGACAAGGCCGTTCAAGCGTAATGTGTTGCAGGCGTGCCTCAGGGCCGCCAGGGTCGCATGCATAGCGCAGCACTGGAAGCAGGAAGCCATTGGCGGCGCCCGAATCAGGCCCCATCGCCACCAGCAGCCGTTGCAGCGCAAGCAGCACCTGCGCCAGGGTTTTGATGTCGTGGAAGAGCGAAACGAGAGCTACTGACGCAAACGACTAGGCAGCACTCTAGAGCATGCCCTCAACACCAACGATCCGCGCGAACTGCGCGAACTGCGCCACTCTTTGCGGATGCACTTGCTTACCGCCACCAATATTGTTTTGCCTCGACGGCAGTGGTGAAAAGCTAATGTGTGGGCGCAGTGTCAGACATGCACGTCAGACGCATGGAAGGATGCGTTCTCTGCAACACGTCTTTAGAAAGTGGCCGCACCTGGATGCGCATGAGGGACTGGCCCTCCGAGTCGGACCAGACCTCGGGCAGCAGGTGCAGGATGCCCCCCGCAAAGGGCCGCACCTCGTCCTGCAGCCTGTCTATAATTATGCTGAACAGGCTGAACGCCTGCGCAGTTGCAGTGGCTGTCCGCTCTTCAACTACCAGTTCTGTAAGCAGCTCAGTGTGTATTCCATAGCGCCCGCAGGGAACGCTGCTGCGAGAATGACTGCCTGGACGCATGACGGTGAAGACACAGCGACACAAACATGACCAGCATGCAGCGTCACCCGCGGGCAAGTCCAGCAAGGGGCATGGCAGAGGCAGCAGTGCGGCACCTGCAGCTGCGAGTCCAGCTCGGAGGCAGCGCGCAGGAAGGCGGCCAGCTGCTGAAAGCAGGGCCCCGCAAACTGGCGGAAGGCGCCCTCCGCAAAGCCCCAGTCGTCCACCAGCGCCTGCACCAAGCGCTGGTCACATAAGTTTTGCTTTCACTCATGCCTGGATGGTCACCGGTGGTTTGTGGTCTCTGACGGACGGTCTTTGTTGACTCGTAGCATGACGTATCGCCAGAGGTGCAAAGCGTGGCCGGCGTCCAATGCGGGATGCGCAGATTCGATGGAGGAAGCCATGCCTGCAGCGCGTTGATGGCTGCCAGCTGGATGGCGGCGTCGTCGCAGGACAGCAGCTGTAGCAGCGCGCCGTAGGCGGCGGGCCGGTCGGCGTCCGTCGCCCGCGGCACCCACTTGGCCAGCACCAGCGCCGCCTGCCGCCGCAGCGGCGCCGCCGCCGGCGACTGATCCGCCATCTCCTGCGCGTGGGAATGCCATCGGACGAGTGATGCCATTGGACTATTGGAGGATGGCTCAGCGCATTGTCACTTCCAACAATGCGCACTGAGCCTGCGGTGCACCAGCCCTGCTATGACGCAACAACTTTCAGGGTTGCATTACACTATGAAATTGCTCCCTCACCGGCAGCAGCGTGCTCTGGAACCAGGAGGAGAACTCCACGTAGTCGTGCAGCTCGTAGGCGCCGACACCGGCGGCGTTGAGCACCGCCTCCTTGGCGAGCGCCACCGCCGGCACGCCGCCGACGTGCGGCCCCGGCAGCGAGCCCGACTGCCCGGGCGGCGCCGCCTCGCACGCGGCCTGCAGCGCGCCCAGCACCAGCGGCGCCAGCCGCTCCCTGTTTTTCTGCAGTTTGGCAGTCGACGGAGCGTCAGTGGAAGACCGTCTTTTCCTGTGACCATGCGTGGTTGGGTTGAATACACATCGACACCGATAATTCCTCAGCACAGGCAGGAGGGACGAATCAATGAAACACGATGCAGCCACCAACAGGCCCTCCACGCAATGCACATGCAATCGTCATGTGGCAAAGGTGTGATTACGGCAGAACTGTCACCTCGAACAGCGACAGGTACAGCGTCTCAGCGCAGGTACGCAGGTTTTCCTGGAAGCCGCCAACGTCCGAGGAGTGGTGGAACTCCTCCGCGTCCGCGTGCCACGCTGCCAGGTCCTTCGCCTGCGATGCATGCACACAATGATTATGGTTTGCAAACCACTGCTTGTGCACTGTTAGACAGCCGCAGACGCCAGCCAGCAGACCCGTAGTGCCCAACACTGCACGTTTGTTGCAGGAATGAGAGGCCTGTAGAACGAACAGTACTGCAGGAACGCTGTAAAGATTCAGGCAGTGCAGTGGTGCGATGGGTGGCATCGCTGACCGTTAGCGGGAAGTAGTGCTGGATGAGGGCGGTGACGACGGCGTTGAGGCGCGCATCATCCCAGAAGCTCGCCAGGCTCTTCTGCACCTCCTCCGCCATGTTCTTGACCGTGGTCGCCTGCGCACATGCGCCCAGGCTTGCGCGAAACCACGATTCGCAAGATACGTCGAAAGCGTTCACAGAGCACTGATCTCCAGTCGTCGAGACGTCATCAAGCCGGCGTCGAAGTTTGTTCAGGCTGCTTTGGCGGGGCAGTCTGGTTGCGAGGATGTGGCCGCGCAGAGGGGGCAGCGCCTTCGAAAACGCGTTGCATGCAGAAGAGCAGGCGCCATGCGGACCACGACCAAAATCTAGTCGGAGAATCAGCAAGCCCACCTGCTGTGCTGACTCTTCGCTCAGGCGGAAGTGCACGGGGGCGGTGCCGCGGAAAGTGTTGCTGCGCAGCGTGGCATTCAGGAACAGCATGCCTCGGATGAGGAAGCGCTCAAAGGGCGGCGCCTCGCCCGCCGCCATGCGCACCAGCTGCTGGCTGAAGAATTCCATCAGTGGGCTGAGCGCCGCCGAGTGGAAGGTCGACCTGCGGGCGCGAGCGATGCCAGCGGCTGACGGCAAGTTGAGTTCCCAGAAGTCTGCAAATGCCTGCTCACACACAATTTCTTGACTGACGCGCTTGGGACGTGATATCCCCAAAAAACGGCCGCATGTGACTTGGAAATGTGTCTGTTCTGACTAACTGCACTGCACCATGGAGCGAACATTGTGCAAATGTTCACCCAAGAAGTTGAGGTGGTGGACGCATCTCGCATGCGTCGGGGGCTCACCAGGGGTGGTCATTCAGGATGTCTGTGACCGTTTTCGCCAGCTTCAGCAGGCCGCGGTCCAGCATCGCATGCAGCTGGCTGGGCGGCCGCCCGGCCGCGCGGCGCAGCGGCAGCAGCACCTGCATCGCCTGCAGCATCGCCGGCAGCAACTGGCGCAGGAAAAAGGTGCGATTGTCAGGTATGAGTAAGGCACCATGGCGCAGCATGCATCATGGCACAGCAGCCGCCATGGCACAGCAGCAGGGTGTGGCAACACGGCTGACCGCATGCATGGCTGCTGAGCGCGAGGTTTGAGGCACTTTCTTGTCGTCCGCACCTGGCTGACGGCTGGCACCTGGCGCAGCGTCCTGAAGTCGCTCTCGAAACCGAAAACCACCATTCGCCGCAGCGCCTGCAGGGAATGCAGCATGCGTTGGGGAAGCAGCCGCTGTCACATCATGCTCAGACACTGGGGGTGCCTCCGTCCCTCGAGCAGCACAACCCACGCCGACCATGCCATATCACATCCTGTTTGCCCCTGAAACAACACCAACCCAACAGATCTCTCGTGCTGACCTTGAGGAGGATGAGCCAGCGCTCGAAGGTGAGCATGTCCTGGGAGGCGGCGCCGCCGCTGGCTTCCAGCGACCTCGGCAGCCGTTCCGCAAGCGCATGCGTGTCTGCCACCCACTGCTTCCATACCCACTCGTACAGCTGGCTGGTGATCTGTACGTGTGCATCAGCGGAAAAATGTCAGAGAAGGTGTCAATGGATGTTTATGCAAGAATGCGGCACGGCAAGGCTGGTATGCGCCTATGGCTCCGGTCTGCTGCCCACCAGCTGTGCACGACATTGGAGACTAGGATGCTGATTTGATTTCTTTGCGACAGGTACAGCCAGGCTGAGGTTGCTGTCGCAGCCATTGCTGCAAGTCCTTATTTGCGAGGCCATCAGACCATTGAGACACAGCAAGATCATTGCACGTTGCGTGTTCAGCACATATCTGCTGGCCACAGCGCCCTGCACCAAGCGGTGACGCCATTGCCACCAGCGGTCTGGCTTTGGCAAGCCTCAGCTCGTTTTCGAGTCCCAAACCCTGCCCACCTGCGCAAAGTTGCGCTGGTCGGCGACCAGGCGCTTGGAGGACAGCTCCTTCAGGATGTGGTGCAGCATCAGGTACACGCGGCGGGCGATGACCGGGCCACCGGTGTCGAGGCGCCCCAGCAGGTCCGCAAACAGCGACGGCCACGCGGAAGGATAGTCTAGCCGCGCGACCTTGGCAAACGTCAGCGCCACCTGCAGCGCGATCTGTGGACACACAAGGGCGACAAGCCAGTCAGGGCGGTCGTCATGCGGCATGCTGTTGGTGGGAGAAGCAGGGGTCTGGCGGCCGCCAGAAGAAAATCTGGCGGTGCGTCAATGAGGTCTGCCTTCTGCAGGGTTAATGCATGCACAGCACCTCGGTGCATGCAGAGCACCAGCAGCATGCAGACGATGTTTTCATGGCAAGCAGCCCACCTGGCTGTCCTCCTCTGCAATAAGGTCCAGCAGCTTGCGCCGGAGGTGGTCCTTCTCCTCTGGCGACATCGACCTGTGGCATGGCAATGGTCTCGGTCTGATGCAAGTCCCATGCACCGGCCCACAACATCGTCTGAAGGCAGGCATGCAGCATGCATGCACTACTGCTATAAGATCCTTCCGGCTTGGCATGCATCAGGCATGTAGGGGACACATAAATTGAGGGTTCAGGGCCGGGCGCTTACGAGGAATTGAGGCGCGGCCGCCAGTACTTTGTGATGCTGTTTTTGAGCTGCACGGCGGCCTGCCAACGGGCGCTGTGGTCTGCCGCCTTCGTGCCCACGATCTCCTGCGGTCGTCAGAGAACGATTCGAATGTATTTCATTTGGACGGCATTCATCTCAACATGCCGCAACCATCATTCAGCTCGTGGACGTGACACAATCTGGCTCTACGAAGGTGCCTGAAGACTGCACAGTAGCTCAGCAATACAGAGGAGACGTCGCTGGCAGCACGTGGAGATATAAGAGCGCCGCACCGCGAGGCAGGAGCAGAACCCCTTGCGAGACTCATGCTGCTTCAACGCCGCCTCGGCTGCCTTCTGCTTGGTGACGTCATTGCTCAGCGTGTCCTGCAGGCACTGGAACAGGTCGTTGATGTCGCCCGGCCCCAGAGGCGGCAACTCCGGGACCTGCTGGGGCGGCGGTGGCGGGGGCGCCGGCATGTCGCGGCAGCCGGCTGCTGTGGACGGCGGCGACGGCTCAACACCCGGCCTGACGCATGCTGACGGCACTGTTCGGCGTAAGGTGCATCTGCACGTACACATAATCCATGCTGAAGCGTCCTAATGTGCTGCGACATCTGTGCTTATCATTTTGCGCTTGCAGCACCATGATGTGCACCACACTGGCTTCGAAACGGCGGCCTGAACGCACCACTGGCGGTCAATGGCGATTGTCTGAACAATCAGGTAATTGAGATCAGATGCTGCGGACCGACAAAGCGGCTAGTGCTTGAGCAGACGGCCCTGAGACGGGCGCCGAGTGTGGATGCACCGGTGTTGGTCGTGCTACGCTGTGAGACCGACAGCGAGCGCTGCGTGTGCGATGCACCATGAGAGCAGTGACTGCAAGGACGCGCTGCAGTGCGGCCACTGAAAGGCTGACGGGAAAGCAACCAGGCTCGAGCAATTTCGCTACAGGGTGGCCAAATGAGGAAGCAGGAAGCAACTGGCACTTGCATTCTTCTGCTGTGGCACTGTGCGTGGCCAGCAGGCAGCTTCGTTCGGTACAGTCGGCTGCTCAGTAACACAATACGCTTCATAGCAACTCGCAAAGTCCACCAGTTCCTGTGCATGGCTGCCACGCCGCACACCCCAAACCTGGTCGACAGTCTGACCGAGTTGGAGGACTATCAGCCCACGGTGCGCTGTCTCCCGCTGCATCTCGGGCATATCAGGTGATGGCACATTGGATGGCAATGGTGTGATGAACTTTGCCAACTCTCACGTGCAGGTGCCAGACGAGGTGACGCAGCACATCCTGAATCTGAACGGCGCCAGACTGGAGGACCCTCGACTGTGAGTTGTTCATAGATAACGATCGCTGTCTGGTTGGAAGATTTGACAGTGCTGCCACGTGCGCGCCTTGGGGACACGATCAGCGCGTCTTAATGCCGGCGGCGGCCGTGACGAACTGCCGCTGCGCCAGCACGCTGCTGCTGCTGCTGCTGCCGCATGGTGCTGGACCATAGCGAGGTTCTCTCCTGGATGTGTTCTGACGCATACACTCGAATCTTTGGTGGTACCGACCCTCACCCTCAAGCCGACGCCTTCCGCAGGGTGCGCCTTGTGTCACTGGCGGCACAGAGCTTCCTGGCGGGCGTGACGCACGACGCGCTGCAGGTTGGCAACCGTTCAGTTTCCGATCAATCTTCATTGTGTATTTACGGAGGTATCTTCCACAAGCACCTGCCAGTCTCGCAGGTGTCTGCTGAGTGATTCGAACTGCTCAACTCTGTGCAAAGCGCGTGACGCCGCCGCCGCAGGTGGCCAAGCGTCGCAAGCACGCCAGCGCCTGGCGGCAGAAGGAGCTGGGCTACAACGCGCGCGACCAGCGGCTGGTGCTCACCACCGAGGACGTTGCGGAGGCGTTGAAGGAGGTCAGTACTTGTGGTGAGACGATCAATGATGCTCGGCTGAGCTGACACTCATTGTCACGATGTGAACCTGCACATGCGCACGCTTAGCAGAGTGAGTGCCCATAAAACCCTGGCCAACAGTTGATCATTGTCTATCCGCAGCACGGCGTGAACGTGGCGCCGCCGCCCTACTTTGCCAACAGCATGAAGCAGTAGCCAGTTCGACAGGCAGTTCCAGCCGGCGGCCAGACAACTATACTAGCCAGTTTTTGCAGCAGCAGCAGCCGCAGCAGCGGAGGCGACTGCCGCCTGCAGCGTACGCAGCAACCGCCTCCCAGTTTTTGATGCAGGCAGCTCGGGGGGCTGCAAAGCTCCAGCCCACACACAGCCTGACACCATGGTGGTCTGCTCATTCTGCCTGCCGGCCCTTCGCCAGCAGCGGCACGCGTCTTGCGGCATGCCGCCGCACAGCGCACAGCATGGCTGCACTGCAGCTGGTCATATCAGCAGGCCTCAGCAGCGGCAGGGACGCCGCTCGGCAGCCGCTGCAGCAGAATTGCGCTGGCGCGGCAGGTGCCACCCGCCGGCAGCGCAGCAGCCTTGCTGTTAGATCGCAGGCGGCAGGCGCCATGGCCGTGCCCACGCCGCAGCCGGGAGACAGCCGGGGCTTCTTCAAGTACCTGCTGTGGTCGAAGTATGACAAAGGTGCGTGCCGCGCGCTTTGCTGTCGAGCGCTGCTCGTCGGTTGTGATGCCTGCCTGCCCATCCTGTGCTTTCGTTTTGCAACCCCACTGTGCTGACAGAGTGCCTGTTCGCCTGCAGAGATTTTTGCGCTGGCCATCCCTGCGCTGTTTTCCGTTCTGCTGGATCCGCTGCTGTCGCTTGTAGACACAGGTGCGGCTCCTGTAAGCTAGACGAGTAGGTCGTAGGAGTTTGGAGCTCACGCATGGACGCTGCAAGTATCACCCTTCAAGTGCCAACATTTGCAAATTTCATTTAGTTGCGAACATTCCTTCTCTGCACGCAGCCATTGTGGGCAGGCTAGGGACGGCACCGCTTGGGGCGGTGGGGCTGTCAACCCTGGTGAGTTGTTTCTCAAGGCGCCAAGCACTTGTTGTTGGCGATTCCCACCGATTGCCATGTTGCCGCTGGCCCTGCTGTGCAACTGCCGTCACGGCGTCGCAAGGCGGCATGGGGTCTTTTTGGTGTTTTCTCGTCGTTCCAACCGTGAACTACATGTGGGCGCAGGTCTTCAATTTCAGCAACTTCCTGTTTTCCTTCCTCATGGTCACCACCACGCCTCGGGTCGCGGCCGCCGCTGCCAATGACAATCGCGAGGAGGTACTTATCCACGAACAATGGGTGCTGCACCGGCGCAGACCGGCTCACATCCGTCTTTTAATATGCTTGCCACATCGCACAGCTGGATGCTGAGTCACCTGTTCAGCCATAACCCGGCTGCGTGAACGCTGAGTCCACATCGCGGTGTGGGCTGCGCAGGCGTCGCGGGTCACGGCACAGGGCCTGCAGGTCAGCCTCGTGCTGGGTATCGGGGTGGCCTTTGGCCTGTGGTATGGCGCACCCTACCTGGTTGGCGCCATGCGAGGTGACCAGACTCTGTACTTGCCTGCCATCGATGCGCTGCTCGTCCATAGATCAAGCTCGCCACGGGGTCTGTAGGGCGGGACTGGCCGTGCTCAAATGTTCGCGTTGATTGCGGTCATCAAACATCCGAGCGCAGCAACGCTGTGGAAGTGATCAGAAGCGCACGATATCTGTCGATTGTGGTTTCATCACAGTGCTGTTTTCGAATCGCAGCCAGGGGAGAGGTGGTTGGGTATGCCATCACGTACCTGCGCTGCCGCTGCGTCGCGTCGCCCGCCATCCTGGCCATCTTCGTCGCCATCGGCAGCTTCCGCGGCTTCCGTGACACAATGTGGGTCCCCGCTTGCAGCGAACTCCCTGCCAATGTCACCAACCACAGAGTCACCAGCATTTGGCGACTTGCACTTACAGACTTGCATGATGTATGATGCAAACTTCCGCGTGCAGCACGCCGCTGGTGGCCGCGGTGGCGGGGAACCTCACACATCTGACCTGCTGCTCATCTTCGTGTAAAATGGCATCGATTCCGTGATCGCCGAAATTTCCACCGAACATTTCTTGATCCTTGCAGCACGCCGTTGGTGGCGGCGGTGGCGGCAAACCTGATCAACCTGGGCCTGGACCTGCTGCTCATCTTCGTGTTCAACATGGGGGTGGCGGGCGCGGCCATCGCCACCAGCGTCAGCCAGTACGTCAGCGTGGCGGTGCTGCTGAGCATGCTGGTGAAGCGCGGCATGCTGCGCCCGGCCCACCTGCTGCGCCGGCCGCCGCGCTCCGAGCTCGTCATGTTCCTCAAGGTTATGCTTGTCAGTGATATCCAGTAACTTCCGGTGATTACCATGCGCAATAATGATACACAGCCGCTATCGTTGCTAGCTGTGTTTCCTCGGGAGCTGGCAAAAGTGGTCCTCCGAGACGACTGCATCACCGACACCACAAACTTGGGAAGACAAGGCGCCACACAAGGCGTTTTCTCTCTCTCTCTTGTCTCTCCTCTCTGTCAGCGATTGCCAATCGCATCTCGATTGCCGCTCGGTGCAGCATCCGTGCACCAAGAGACGCTGCCTTCCCCCTCCGTTGCAGGCGGGCGTGTCGCTGTCCTCTCGCAACATCATCTCCATGCTAGTCATTCTGTACGCGACGATGACCGTCAACACGCTGGGCGCGACGGCCCTGGCCGCCCACGAGATCCTGCGGCAGGTGATGCTGCCGACGGTTGTGCTGTGCTTGTTGTCATGCAGGCGTCTTCAAAGCAGAGCCTGCTGCCCTTCACTGAGAGCTTCTCTGATGCGGAAGCACTGGCTTGCGGCAAGCGCTCGCTGACGTGTTTTGCCTCATGGGGGCACAGGTCTGGATCTTCGCGATCCAGGTGAGCTGCAATTATCTACTATCATATTAGTACCTATGCTGCCAAGGCCGTAGTGCCAGCAGTACTGATTTGCAGGCGTCATCTGAGATCCTGCACCTCGTGCAAGGCTGCATGTAGAACCCTGCACCCCGCAGAACTGAACTTGAGGCATCACCCGTCTCCTCGTTGCACATCCATGTTGCGATGCGCGCGTTTTTGCCGCAGGCCTTTTCAGCGCTGGACATCGCGACGCAGACGCTCGTGGCCACCTACCTGGGCCAAAACATCCGCTTCAAGGCCTTCGAGGTGCTGCTGCAAACCCGCATCCGCATAACACACCTCTGAACCGGCACCAGCAAGACTTTCAGTAAATCTCCAACCTGCATGCAGCTTGCCTAGCTTGCCTTTAGTACCCATGTTTCGCGCCACACATACCGCGCCTATATATTGCCGCACAGAAGCCCTCATTACGCAGCACTTTGCGTGCTGCTGCCGCAGGTACTGAAGCGCACGCTGCAGCTGGGCTCCATGTGCGGGCTGGCCATCGGTGTGGGCATGGTCATGGGCGCCGGGGCGCTGCCCTCCGCCTTCACCAGCGACCCCGTCGTCATCGATGTCGCCAAGCGTGAGTCTCCAGTTCCCTCATCTCTGCACAGATCTCATCAACAGCTTTCATACAGGAACGAACCGGCACAGAACCAAAGGCACGGTCACGGGCGCCGGGCCGCTCCGCCTTCACCAGCGACCCAGTCGTCATCCAGGTCGCCAGACGTGAGACGTTCTTTTACAATGAATATCCAGTGGATGGAATGTGAAAGAGAACAGTGTGCCTTCTGCCTTCACCAGCGACCCCGTCGTCAATCAGGTCGCCCAAAGTGAGTCCTCAATTGCTGACAATTGCTGACTTGAAACCCAGTCAGGGCCTTGCTGTACACAGAGTGTGAACGGATGCTGTCGGTACGGTTTGGTGCCAGTACACGAACAGCTATGCCAACCGTCCGCTGTGCACACCGCCCGCTGTTGCACTGGTGCAGCCCCTGCATCTCACTGACTGCATGTGGCCCCCTCTGCAGGCGTGTTCCCTATTCTGGCGGTGTACCTGCCTTTCGACGCGTGCGCCAGCATCCTGGACGGCTCACTACTGGGCGCAGGTGACACCCTTGTTTTGATCCCAAGGGCGTCTCGTCTGCAGCACCATGTTGCGGTGGGCCTCGATGCATGTCGTTGGCATGGCATCGTTTTGTGCTTGCGTTGAATTGTTTATTGAAGTTTCCGTCCTGCACAGGGGACACGGGGTATCTTGGCCGCACGATGCTTGTGACAGGAGGCGTCAGCTTTGCGGCGCTGGGCCTCGCTGAAAGGCTGGGCCGTGTCGGTGAGTTCCCTTGCAATAAAACGCAAGCGCTTTATAGAATGCACTACCGCTTGCTGTCATCCTGCTTTTCATCATGCTGTGAATATCGATGTCCAACGTGGCAGTTTTGACCGCTCTCTTGCACGCTTGGTCCTAAACACCTGCCAGTATGTGCGCCTTCATGCCGCTGAGTGCCATTTGTGTCATGCGTGCAGACCTCATGTCGATCTGGCTGTGCATCAAGTTCCTCACCCTTGGACGTGTGATATTTGGCGCGACGCGGCTCTTTGGCAAGCACTCGCCGCTGATGGCGACCAAGAGGCGGGACGAGGATGATGAGGATGACTAGCTAGCAGCTGCTGCGGCAACCAAATTTTGGGGATCATTACTAGCCACTACCGATGTTGTGCTTGGGGAGTAAACATGTGCAATCGGATGTCACTGCAGCCCTTGGCACACTTGTTTCGGGGGAGCACACAGGATCCCAGTCACGTCTTGACAAATTTGCTGCCCAATTTATTGTCACAAACCAACTTCTCATGGCCATCGCCCGAAACCAACCACAGCACCTGCAAGTGCACCTGGCAACTTGCCACAGCGTTCAACCTCATCGCCCCCCAACTCACTCCTACTCAGTGCTTCTGTCCCGCGCTGCAGACGCCGGCAACTGCGTGACTCTATCAAAGACTGAACTTATCTAGAAGCAGCAGGACTATCTAGAAAGACCAGGGCCGCCACAGCTGGCCAGTTGCCCATCTCCCAGGTGCTGCCGCCGTCCGTGCAGCATGGCGCATGCAGTCCCCAACAGCATTGCACCAGAAGTCCCAGGGCCATTCAGGGTGTCCCAGGGCTATATGTATCCTGCCGGTGGCGCGGCAGACTGCAGGGGCGCGCTCACTGCACCACGGCCATGCGGCGGTTGAAGAACTCGAAGTCGCCGTGGCTGAAGTCCGACTGGCTGACGGAACGCCAGCCGTGCTCCCCCTGCACGTGCAGCCCCATGCTGCGCGCCAGCAGCTTGGCGTTTGTGCGCATCATGCTCACCTGCGCACAGCACATCAGCCAAACTTGGTAACCTGCAGTGGAAACTCCTAGCCGCGAGCAGCCGCCGGGCGCCTACCTCTAGCAGGTGGGCCATCAACCTCAGGATTCGAACAAGCTAGACAAGCTGCCCTCAAAAATGAGGCAGTGGGAATCGGTGGCGGGGCGCACCTCCCAGTCGGAGAGGTGGCGCTGCAGGCGGGAGGCGGGTGCCTCGGGCGTCGGCGCGGCGCCGCTGCCCACTGGCAGCCGCTCGAACCAGTGCTCGTTCTGCAGGTTGTCCCACATCAGGCCTGCCAGTGCAGCAACAGGCTGTCGGTAAACGAACACTCAAGGACCCCTGTTCAGTTGTCGGGGAGGAGCCTGTAAAGTTGTGTCACCTAGCAGATCACTTTTGCATCTGGAATATGCTTTCTTGGTACCTCTATCGCGAATGAATGACAGCAAACATATTCGCACCCTGCACAGGCATGAAGAGCTGACGCGGCGGCGGCGGCGGCGCGGGCTGCCCCTCAGGCGGCGCGGTCTCCGCGCCTGCCACCGCCTCCAGCAGCGGCAGCTGCTGCGGCGCGATGGTGTGGAATGTCAGGAAGCGCGCCGTCAGCGGCGCGTCCGGGATGCGGTACACCGGGTACCACGCCACCGCAAACCTGCATGTGAAATGAGAAGTGATTCAGATTCATAAAGCTCGAACAGTCCGACAGATACTTGGTTCATGCAGTGAAGTCTTCTTGTCCTGGAGCCTCCAGCACTCCAGCAATCCTTCTGCATTCATAACGCTTGAGCCGAGGGGCCCTCTCACGCCACGCCACTTCAGCGTCCTGGCACTCTTCCCTCACCTCATGTGATCGACACCTTGTACGGCCGCACAGGGCACGAGGACAATTGCGCACCAGGAGGCGGGGTGCAGCTCGGAGAGGGGGTGCTCGAACAGCAGGCGGCCGCCGGTGTCGGGCCGCTCTGCGAGCGCGGACATGGCGGCGTGCAGCGGCGCCCGCGAGTATGGGTTCTCCCCCACCGAGTGCTGCGCCAGCAGGCGCATATGCCGTGTGCCGCTGCGCCGGGCTGCAGAACGCACAGCAAGTCGTCATGGCTAGAATGCCACACACCTGATGGCTGCTACCATGTGATGCGGCTACACATGTGTGCATGACATCTTTCGTGCAGAAATGCTGCATGCAAGTAGATCACGGGGAGGAGCTGGCAGCCAGAGAAGCTGCTGAAATTACATGTTGCATTGGTAGTTGGCCACTACCTAGCCGCTAACCAGCCGCAAACATCAGAGAGCAGATCACAAGCCTGACTCCCACATTTGGCATGCAGCTGACTGACATGACCACAGATGAGAGAGTAGACCAGATCTGGCAATACAATCTGTTCAAACCTTGGACCCGGCTCACAGCCGTCGCAGGCGTAAGGGCGCTCGCCGCCAGCGGATGGCGGTCTCATTTAGATATAGGGTTTCAGGGATTTCATCTTCGTATCTAGTACTCTGATTCGTAGAGCTTGCTCACCGCCATCGCAGGCGAAGAGGCGCTCGCCGCCGGCGGGCGGCGGGTCGGGCACCTCGCCCGACTCGCCCGGCGGCACCGACGCAAACAGCTGCAGCCCTGACAGCAGGGGGACGAAGTAGGCGTGCGCCGGGCCGCGCGCGCCGCCGCAGGTGAACACCTCCTGCCCGTACACGCTGGCCTCCAGGTAGAAGGCCCACAGGTCCGCCTGCAGCCGCAGGTTTTTATAGAGTTCAAAGTCAAGTCGAAGTTTTGGGTGCAAAGATGAGCAACGAGGCGCTGGCTCCGACGCCATGGCGTGTCTGAAGACGGTCCTTTGCTCATCGTCAGGACCCCAGGGGCTGGGGAGCATGTTTCCTAACAAGAAAGCGATTGCCTGCATCCAGAACGTGTCAAGGAAGGTGCGCAAAATAGCCACTATACTTGGCTTGGGCAGCCCCAAAAGTGCATTGGCGCACCAGGGTGAGCGGCTTGGCGTCGGGGCCGCGCCGCTCCGTGAGCACCGGCGTGACGGAGGCCAGCATGCGCTCGATGTCCATCGCCGGCGGCGGCAGCGGCGGCGGCAGCGACACCGCGGGCGCGGCGCTACCTGGCCGGGGCGTAAGGCTGGGTGTGCCGGAAGCGGCGGAAGCGGCGGAAGCGTCCTGATGGGGCTCCCAACTTCGGGCCTGCTGTGCGGCCTGCTCAACGGCTGCTGCGCCGACCGGTGCGGCGCTGACTGGTGGCCCGGGAGGCTGCCGCGCATCGCGGCTGCTGGGCAAAGGATCTTTCTGCACCAGCGGCCGGGAGGCGGCGCCGACGGCGGCGGCGCCATCCGGCGGCGGCGGCTGCCGCGGCGCCGGCGCGTGCAGCAGCCGCAGCTGCTGCTGCAGCCCGGCGGGCAGCATCATGCCGTGCAGGCTGGTGAAGCTCAGCGAGCGCTCGTACGCGCGCGGCAGCGTTGGCGATGCCTGCAGCAGCAGGCGGCTTGCAGTCACAATTTGGACCAACCACGAATGGCACTATGCCGCAGACAGGCCAGAGAATGATATACGGTGACAGCTGCCACGCTTGACGGGTTCAGAATAACATGCATGGACCAGCACCTACAGACGCAGCAGTGAAGACACGTGCACAACAATCCGAGCCCACCTGCGCCGCGGCGGCCGCCAGCAGCGCGCGATCGTGCGGCATGAATGCCGCGCCCTGCGGCGCGGTCGCGCCGCCCGCCTGCTGGACGACTGCCAGCTCCCGGCGCGCTGCTAGCGCCACCACATGCGGCGCCTCGACGACGGCGGCGGCGGCGGCGGGCTCAGCATCGGCGCCGGGCGGCGGCGGCAGCCCCCGCCGCTGGAAGAAGCCCGGGTGCCCGTCCGGCGGCAGGTGCAGGCCGTCAGGGCTCAGGCTGCAGCCGTTGAGCGCCGGCAGGTCCAGCGGCGGCGGCCGACGCACCTGCCGCAGTGGCGTCGTCGGCGCAGCACCGCCGTCGCTGACACCAGCGGCAGGGCCTGCCGCTGTCATCTCTGGGGGCGGCGAGCCGCCGCGCGGCCCTGCTTGCTGCCGCGCCGCGTCAGGCGGCTGCTGGGGGCGCCGCTGGGCGGGGCTCTGCGGCAGCTGCGCCGGCCAGCGGTGCAAACTCACCGGCGACTGCGGCTGCACATTGGCCGCTGGCGGCGCCGTGGAGCCCGCCGGCAGGCGCACTGGCGTCTGCGGCGCAGACTGCGTCGCCGAGCTGGGCGGCGGCCGCACCGGCGACTGCGGAGCCCACTGCTGCTGCTGCTGCGGCTGTTGCGGCTGCTGCTGCTGCTGCAGCTGTGGCGGCGGCGGCGGCGGCACAGGCAGCAGCTCCTCGTGCAGCATGGCGTTTGCCAGCTGCGCATCCGGCTGGCGCTGCTGACCCGTCCGCTCGCGCCCCTCCGCCGGCCGCGGCGCCTGCTGCTGCCACGCCAATGGCGGCGCAAGCTGCCAGTCGCGCTGCAGCCGCTGCTGTTGCTGCGCAGGCGCGACCTGCTGAGGTGGTGGCCGCCGCTCTTCGCCCGGGGCCGGGCTGCTGTCCGGGAACAGCGCCCTCTGGAAGGCGGCGCCCCGGGGGAGGTTGCCCGGCGGCTCCTGCGGCGACCCGCCCTTGCTGCCAGGCGACGTGCTGGCATCTCGCTGCACGGCGCCGCCGCCATTGCCAGCGCCCGCGCCATTGCTGTAGCGCCCGCCGCCATTGCCACCTGTGTTGTCGCCGCCGTTGCCGCCGACGTCGACGCCGCCGCCAGTGTCATCTCCGCCGCCAAGCTGCGGGAAGTCGCTGGCCTGCGAAAAGCCGCTGCCGCCAGAGCGCTGCAGCAGCGCGCCGGCGGCCGTGAGGTCCGCCGCGCTGCCGCCGGCCGCCGTCGCCGCCGCCAGGCTGCCGGTGGATGCAGCGGAGGGGCTGTCTTCCTCGGCGGACCAGTACGACGGTTCCGAGCTGTCCTCTGATAGCCGCAGGCCCGACGCCGGCCCGCCTGACGGCTCTGGGAGCGAGCTGTATGGCGTGCCGGTCGTCTGCGTGCCCACCGAGACGGGGATCGGGGCACGGGGCGCGCCGCCGCTGTCCGGCACGGGTATCGCATCGGGCGGGGCGGTGCTGCCGGCTCGCGGCAGCTGCTGTCGCCGCTGTGATGGCTCCTGCTGCTGCCGCTGCTGCTGCGGCTGCTGCTGCTGCGGCGGCAGCATCGAGTTGCCCGTTGTGGGGGGGCCGGCCACAGGCAAAGCGGGTGCCGCGCCGAGTGATGGAAGGGTTGCAGCAGGCGACGGCCGCTCGGCGCCGCTGCCACCATGCGCAATGCCAGTCCCGTTGCCGGTGACAGCACTGCCCGCTGACGGCGAGGCGGCTGCTGCCAGGGGATCGAGTCTGCTCTCAGGAGGCGCGAGCAGCAGCTGGGACACTGGCAGTGCTGCGCCGACTGCTGAGCCGCCCCGGAGCTGCGGCGGGATGTAGATTGCCGGCGCGGGGCGCTGCGGCCGCATCCTGGCTGGCGGTCCTGGGGCCGGGCGCGCCTGCTGCTGCACGTCACTGCCGGCTGCCGCTTCTGGCTGCTCCAGGCAGTGCCCGCCACTATCGTCTGCCGCTGGTGCCTGTGGGGAGGCCTGTCGCTGTGCGGGCGTGCCTGCGGCTGCAGCCGCAGCCGCTGCCGCCGCCGGCTCGGGCATGGACTTTGACACTGGTAGCTTCTGCTGCTGCTGCGACGGCGGCGGCAGCGACGGCGGCTGCTGCGGCGGCGGTTGCTGCGACGGTCGCTGCTCCGGCGCCTGCCCTTGTGCCCCGGCATGGCCATTGGCCAGCTGCTGCTGCTGCTGCTGCTGCTGCCGCCGCTGCGGAGAAGCAGGCTGCTGCCGGTGCGGGGACAACGGCTGCTGCCGGGCGAGGTGCGGCGCCGACTGCGAGCTCATCCGCGGAGGCGGCTGCGCCGGCTTGCGGGGGCTCGCCGCCACGGCCTGCCGCGTGCCCGCGAGCGCTCTGATTGCGGCGGCGCGCGCCTCCGAGCCCGACTCCGATATCAAGGCCTGGTTGCCGGTGCTGCTGCTCCTGCTGCTGGAGGCGCTGCTGTTGGCCGCGCCGCCGCTGCTGCTGGCCGCGCCGCCGCTGCCGCCGGCCTTCACGGCGCCACTCCCGGCGTCGTCGTCGTCGCCGCTGGCGTCCTCTGCCTCCTCGGGGTTCCGTTTCCGGGGCGGCCGCTTGCCGCGGCCGTCCCAGTACGGGCGCAGGTTGCGGCGGCCCCCGCCGTCTCCGTCGTTGCCGCCCGCCCCGCCGCCGCCGCTGCCGTTGCTGCCGGCCCGGCTGCCGTCCGCGCCGCCCTCACCATCGCTGGCAGGGTCGTCTGAGTCGCCGCCGCCGCCACCGCCGCCGCCGGCGGCACCGCCATGGGTCCGCTGCCTTCCGCCCCCATCTGCAGGCGGGAGTTGCACAGTCATTTTGCGTTGTCTGGGTGCGCTGACTGTGCAAGAGGCGCGCAATGAGAGCACGAAAAGGACGTTAGATGTGGGTTTGAGATCCTCACTGTGGCCGGAAGCGGCGCAGGTGGCGACCGGCGGCTGCGACACCGCTGCGACTGCCTGGCTGGTGCCGATGCCACCTGCTGCCTGCGGGCTTGCCTCTGGTGCTGCTGCCTCTGCCTGTGTGTCCAGCTCTGCCTGCGGAACTGGCAAAGAAGCGAGCAGCTCCCGCGTGGCCCGCCGCTGCCTGTGATTCCGCTTCACCCGCTTGCGGTGCTGTGGCGCTTGTGCGGCCCCTGCTGCCAGCTCCTCTGCGGCCGCTGCCGCGGCCGCAGAGTCGAGCGCGGCGAGCGGCGCCGCCTCTGCCCGCGCGGCAGACTGCCACTGGGCCGGCGGCGCAGGCTGCACTGCCGCGGCGGACGCTGCGGGCTGATCCGATAACTGTGCGGCAGCGACGGATGCAGCAGGCTGACCTGACGGCTGTGCGGCCTCGCCGCTGCCGTCCCGCACCATCCTCGCAACCAGCGCAAACTTCAGCACGACCGCCTTAAGCCAGGCTGGACTGTCTGCCACGTTGAAGACCGCCGTCAAGCCATTCAGCTCCGAGCCTGCAGGCAGGCAGCAATCGTTACTAGAGGGAGATATCGTGCACCCTGCTGGCTGTCAGCCCTCAAAAAACGTTGAACAGTAAACATCGAAAGCTGCACAGGTGCTATTTGGGTGATATTTGCAGCAACAAGGGCAGGTGAGAGGGCTGATCGGCTCACCGCACTCAAAGTGAAGGTCGGCGTCCTGCTCGGCCACGGGGCTGGCATCGGCGTTGCCGCCGAGCAGGCCCGCCCGCCGCCGCTGGTGCGCGCGTACATAGCTGCAACGCTGCTGGTGCAGGCTGATGGCCGCCGTGCTGCGCTGCCCCGAGATCTCGTAGCTGCCCGGCAGCAGAAAGGAGCCCGCCCCCCGCGCCTTGCCGATGACCTGCACACCAGATTGTGTGGCATGTGAGCTGCCGCTGCTGGACAGAAGGTGACACCTGAAGCTGCAGGCAATGTGCAGGGCGCAGGAGGACTGCCAGCTGTCACATGCAGCTGAATGTCGCTATTGAGAATGCATGACAGGATCTGTGGAACACAAGTATGGACAAATTTGAAGAAGACCAGGACGGCGCCGCACCTGCAGGCGGTAGTTGGCCGTGCGCCAGGTGCCGTTGACGGGTATGTGCAGCACCACCGTGCGGCTGCTGGACCTGAAGTCCGTCCAGACGGGCTGCCAGCGGTCGAACACCAGCTGGTGCACCTCCAGCAGCGTGTCGATGTGGTAGCCGCTGCTGCAGTCGTCGCCGCCAGCCGCAGCCCCGGCCGCTGCGGCCGTTTCAGTGCCGTCGGATGAGCTGCTGCCTCCTTCAGGCTGGCCCCCGGCCGCCTCGCCGGCCCCTGCCCCGCTGTCTGCAGGCCGGGTGTCGGGGTCAGATGCAGTCGCGGCTGCGGGAGCTGGCAGCGCCGGCTGAGTCGAAAGGGACGTGACCCGCAGCTGCGGCGACACCAAACGGCCCAGCGCCCTCCCGTCTTGGAACAGGATTGCCTGTAAGAAAATATAACGATGAACTGTTGGATCTGCAATCGCAAGTGCAGCGGACGAAGGCGCTGCAGCGAGTGACACATGTGCCAGTAGTCATGCAACCGCCTCCCGCGGCAGAAGGCAATGCAATGCTCATGACGCGCACCTGCCAGCCATGCAGCTCCGACAGCACGTCCTCGGCACTGTGCTCCTCGTCCGCTGTGGCGACCGCCTCCGACGACGGCTGCGCGCAGGGCGTGAAGATGAGGCGCCGCTGGTCCGCAGGCAGGCCGCTCTTCTCCGCAAGGGTTTCCTTGACTGCTGCTACGTAGCTCGCGGGATTATAGACCACCTGCAATCGAAAATCCAGGGACGTTCGCCTCCAGAGCTTGCGTAGCGGCCTCAGAAGAACTGCACGAGATTGTGGCGGGTGCTCTTGGTGAGCATCACCGAGCAGTTGGCACATGGTGCAGATACCCGCCTGTGTGGACGAGCTTATGCCTGCATACGGCAGTCGGAACCGGCTCATCGTAGCGCTGATAAGGCGGCACTAGGCCCGCATCGCAAGTGCGTCAGGAGCTCCTCTGCACTTGGTGTATCGGTCTCGATGCAGTGTGCAGTCAATGCGACGGCAGCGCTCGCGAGGTCAGGTCAGCAGGCGACGAAGGCTTCAGCAGACACTTGACAGGACATTTTCAGCGTGCCGAGCGCGAAGACATTGGGTGCATGGCTCCATGTGACAAGTGCATGCCAGGGGAACTGGCTATGTGCAATCCTGAGAGTCGCTGACCTGCAAAACTGGTCACGCTTTCGGGCCAACGTTGCCAGTTCCGCAGCCACAGCCAGCAGCATCGGTGACAGCAGAGGCAGCTCGTGCGCTGTGCACCCACAGACACATCGTGGCGCTGTCCAATCCCACCCCGAAAGAGTGGAAACCCGTTCACCCTAAACTTCGCATCCGCGCGTCAAACATATTGCTGGGGCTGAAGCGCCTTCCAGACTCAATACTTCTGGAAGTACACACGCCGCTCGGATCGTTGGGTGCCTAGCGCAGCGAATCAGGACCTACGCCATAGCACTTGCGGCAACCTTACAGGCCTCCTCACCGCCGGGTGCAGCCAGCTGCCGCACACCATGGCACCGGCAGCGGCAGCCTTGATTGACTGGAAGTACCTTGGCTTCCTCTTCACCAACATCTCGCCGTACTTCTGGAGCTCGATAGGGATCGCCCTCTGTGTGGGTCTGTCCATCTTGGGAGCAGCCTGGTGAGCTATGCGTCTCTCTGTTTATTCATAGCGAAGGCATCAATATGATAATGCTGCGCTGCAGTGGGGCACGCACTGCATGAATTTGCAACTATCATCAGCTTCACCGCCTTCTGCCTCGCGCAGGGGCATTTTCATCACGGGCAGCAGTTTGCTGGGTGGTGCCATCAGGGTGCCCAGGATCACGTCGAAGAACCTGATCAGGCGGGCTTAGACGGCTGCCCTGGGAGCGTATTCTTTTGAGCACCTGCTGCAACCACCTCCTGCGACGACTCTTGGACAATATCAAACGAAATTAACATAGCTTCCTGTGCTGCTGCAGCATCATCTTCTGCGAGGCGGTGGCCATCTATGGCATCATCGTGGCCATTATCCTCCAGACGAAGATCGACTGGGTGCCGCCGTCGGCGGAGACCGGGCTGTGGTCGAATGAGTCGTACCTCGCCGGCTACGCTATTTTCGCGTCCGGCCTGACCACCGGCTGGGCCAACCTGGCGTGCGGGTGCGCTTTCGCAGACGCAGATGATGACCTGCACTGTGATTGCATGTAGATATTCTGAAAGCTGACAGCAGAACACCGATGTCCATGCACATTCTGTTCCTGCCAGCGCATTGCTGCTGATGTCAGACTGACAGAAAGTCCTGTGCCACAGGCTGTGCGTCGGCATTGTGGGCAGCTCTGCAGCACTCTCGGATGCGCAGGATGCGACGCTGTTCGTCAAAATCCTGGTGGTCGAGATTTTCGGCAGCGCACTGGGGTGAGGCTTGGCGCCACTCCTGACCCGGCTGCGGTCTGTATGCTTGTTTGCTGCAACGCTGCACCCTGCACCATTGTTGCTCCGGGCAGCCGCCATGTGCATCCATATTCCATAGCCACTGCAATCGTGAACTGCATTGGCCATTCCAGCCCCCACTGACAAGCTGCTTTCCTGTGTGCAGCCTGTTTGGCGTCATCATCGGCATCATCATTGCCGGATCAGCCAACTTCGTGTGACCAGGTGATTGCCGCAAGGCCTGGGGAGCAGTGATGAGGCCGAGCAACGTCAGTTGCCAATGATGTACCTACCAGCATTTGTTGTCTGGCTGCGGCTGCTAATCAAGCAGCGGCAGCTACCGCATAAACATGGATTAATGTAGTGTGTGGCTATCATGGTGTAATGTGTAACAACATCAAGAGATCACGTCGGTTTGAATTGCGTCCACAAGGTGTGAAAAGTGTTGTCAGCCACCCTATGAACGTTAGGTTGCAATCTAAGTGCATTCAAGCCTCTCGGCGCAGGATGAATGCACAGCATTGCTTCCAGCAAGGACAGCATGACAACGAATTGCAATGCAAGTTCTGAACTCTTGTCCGAATGATACGCTGCTCTCAAAGTAGATTGCAATTGAATAGGTCCTGAATTGCGGAATGAGCACGGCGCCGATGCCACGCAGAGGCCAGTGCAGCCTTGCCTGGTATGCTAAAGAGCGCTGTTCCCAGCCTCTACCTTGTCCGCGGGATTCGCTGCATATGATCTTGCTACATGCTGCCGGACGCCTGTCCACCACAGCTGCCCGCGGCGGCGGCCGATCCCCTGTTGCCGAGTGCGCCAAGGGACGCCCCGGCACTCGGGTGACAGGTGACGGCCGCCACACAGCGGAGCCGGGACGCTGCAGTGGCTGCTCTCCCGGCAGCCCCAGAGCAGCAAGCGCTTTCCGATTCCAAGGCGTCTGCGACGGGCCGCGGTGGCGCTCAGAAGATGGCCTCCCTGCACACCAAACGTGGAAATAATGCAAACAAGGGCACGCAAATTTCAATATCTACGGTGTCAGACCAGCACCGACTATAGTGCTTTTGTATTTGCTGATTGGTATTCTCTGATCGTCCATCGAAGCTCAAGACATACCAGACGGCAAAGTTGGGGCCGCTGTGCGCGAGGCCCCAGTCGCGCTGCCCGATGTCCACGCCGTCCTGCCCGGGCGACCAGTTGCCGTAGCCCACCTGCGTGCACAGGTTGCTGCTTCAGCGAAGGATGTATTGTGGTCAGGAGAAAGTTGAAACAACCACGGCGGGCCGCTCACAGTGTGCGACAAGGGAGCGGGCCGGCTGGGAAGGAGGAGCGTCTGCTGTCACGCACCTGCACACGGAAGAGCCTTCTTGTCGTGGATCAAAAGGCGACATGACAGGCCAAGACACAGCGTCAAGGGAAACGTTGAGCCAGATCGAGACGGCTCTATAAAGCAGCCAGGAAGCGACACACCTTGACGCAGACCTTGCTGTCGATGCACGCCGCATACACATCTGCCGTCGCCCGCCGCACCACCACCTGCATTCAGATGGTGCAGATCTTCTACACTCCGCCAGGTTGTGTTCGGTGTAGTCATCGTAGCTGCGAGGCGTAGCGTGGGCTGCTCTCTAACCCTAAGCACTTTGAAGGCGAACCAGCGCCGCACTTCGGAGCTGCTGTTGGTTTTGTTATGGCGTCAGATGCTGACGCCAGCGGCGACGACCTCACCGAAAACACTCAGGAAGTCGTAACTGCTGTCGCATCAGCCGCACCTTGGAGCGGCTGTTGAGCTTGTTCGAGCGCCGGATCTTGATGAGCGTGTTGATGGTCTCGCCCAGCGCGGCGTCCACCCAGTGGTCGTAGAAGACGCAGGGCGTGCCCGGGTGCGTCAGTATGTAGGCGTACGCCTCCGCGATGTGGCTGCCCGGGAACGGCCAGTGGTTCAGTGTCGAGCCTGCGCGAAAAGTATGGACACGCCCAGCATTTCAGCGGCGCTGTGCCAGGCCGCAGATGCGCTGCTACAGGGTCGAGAAGCAGCAGAGCGCCAGAGCCTGGCCAGTGGCACGCAAGCGGGTATCTGAGGAGTACGCAGTGCGACCTTGAGAACGCCATAGCCACAGAAAACCAACTTGGTGCTTCACTTCTGCAGTGAGTAGGTTTGACGCTTTTGGGTTGCAATCTACAACTGGTTTCTTTGGGGCTTGCTAGAAGCACCTGTGTCGTGGTTGTCGATGAAGGTGACGGCGCGAGAGGGCCACATGCCCAGCACGCCCGGCGGGCGGCCCTGGCTGTCGCACAGCCGCCAGTACTCCCCCCGCCCCATGGCCTCCTGCAGGATGCCTGCAGAACCAGAGCAGGAACGCTAAGGCAATGAAGAAGAAGAGTGCTGACACAGTGGAACACAGCACTAATGATGGAGTGGGGCATCGCAGCTCAAAACAGCCGTGCAGCCGTGACCGTCCTGCTAGGCTATGGAGCTTGATGTGCACATGTCCTCCGCATGGACACAACAGAGAACAACAGCCATGCGTCATCCACTGCATCCTCCACCGACCCTTGAGCGTGAAATCGAAGGCGGCAGCGGTGCCGCCTGTCTCGTCGCACCAGGAGACGGTTCGCTGCAGACAGACAGAGAAGGGTTGTAGACGAGTAAGAGTCCGGTGAATAACCAGGGAGCGATGCAAGACTTGGACTCTTCAAGCCTCAGGTGCCACCGTCATGCCTCATTCAGGCTCACAAGCACGTTCAAACTCAGCCCCACCTGCCGATGCGTGTCCTGGTTGTAGTTCAGCACCCCGTCCGTGTAGTCGCAGGTGTCCCAGAACTCGCCAAATGCCATCGCCGGCACCGTGTTGTCGATGTACTGCCGCGTGAACTTGCCGGCTGCGCGGGCAGGGTACCCAATGTGAATCAGAGGCGGTGTGTGAACCAGAGGCATTGCGCACCAGCCCGTCCATTCATCAGTGTGAGACATTAGTATGATGAGTACTGATCCTGTCACAGGACCCGCCGCGCTACGAAATATTGTTGATGCGCTGCCGCAAGACCGCGCCGACCGAAGAGAATTGTCCCCAACACGTTGAAAGCGTGACACCGACGGCGGCATGGGAGTACACAGCACATTGCGGCAAGGACGCCAGATGTTCCTTGATATTTCAACTGTAATAAGAATTTGATTTGATGAACTTAATCAGTAATTTAATGCCATTTTCACGCCCCCTGGGGCCGGGGAATTGGCCCATGACAGCGGTGTGACCCAAGTGGTGGCGAAATCACTCACCGTAGCCCTTCACATAGTCGAAACGCCACCCGTCGTACCCCACGTTGACGCGCAGGAAGTTGAGCCAGGCGATGATGTCCTTTCGGACGCGCTCCTGCGGCCGGGCGCGGAGACGCGGTTCAGCTGCCAAAGGGGTGCTGCCAAGTGCTGACTTGGCCATGGTGCAGCATTCGATCATGCGAACCAGGACCACAGCAGGTTCACTTCGCCAGAAGAAAAACCAGCACATGATTGTCGAGGCATGCCCTTGACACCTCATACACGCCCAGACTGCCAGTGCAGGCGCTCAACCAATACAGATCCCCAAAAAACAGAACAGAACAAGCGGACTTCACATGCTGAATTAACTGGGGATCATGAGTAGATTCACATTCGTGTGGTCGATGTTGGGCGCAGCTACGTAGTCCTCTCCGGTCTTGGCGTTGCCAGTGCCGCCAAACGCCGGGTTGTTGCAGCAGATGGCCGACTTGTCCCACGCCAGTCGCCCGCCAAACTTGTTCCACTTGCCGTCCTCGCTCTGCGGGCAAGTTGGGCACAGTGATTGACACGTTTCTAACGTTCGGCGGTGGTGCAGCACATCAGCAGCATGTCGGATAATGGTCGCCAGCAAACGCCCTGGATGCCGCCTGCAATCGTATTGACGGCACAACAGTTTCACGCTCTCCTTGCTTGCGTTCCCCGCAGTCTGCCAGAACGAGGTTCGGCCGGCATGCAGAAGACTGAGACAGTGACTGCGGCTTGCGACTTGGCACTCGCACTGCCGCGCCGCGAGGATCGGCGGCTGCGACCTCATCATTCCCGCCAGCACCGCATGGGGAGAGACACAACAACAGGGAACACGATGGACAATACGGGGAGCAAACACTGACCTGCACGGCGGCGCAGCGGTGATTGATGACGATGTCGGCGATGACCTTCAGCCCCGTTTCGTGCAGCGCGGAGATGCAGTCGCGCAGCTCGCCCTCGCTGCCGTACTGGGAGTTGAGGTTGTACAGGTCCGTCGGCAGGTAGCCCTGCGGGCTGACGGCCGCGCTCGGCGGCGGCATCCATATCGCCGATAGGCCCGCCTGCAGGATGACGTCACATGACTTATGCACTATGGGTTGAGGTGTAGTTCAGCAGCAGGTAGCCCTGCGGGCTGACGGCCGCGCTCGGCTGCGGCATCAGATCGCAAACAGGACAATCTGCATAGCTCCGGACCAGAGTGTCCAGGGCCTTCACAGACAGTCACGCCGGTCTTTCAGGAAAAAAACCTTGCTGTGGCCTGCATGTTTCTGTCCTCTTCTGTGGCTGTTTGTCAGCACAAGCATGCGGCACCGGATGTTTAACCGTAGCCCGCACACACGCACCTCTGCGATCTTCTTCGCCTGGTCCTTCAGCGTTTTGTACCAGCTGTGCTTGTGCGAATCCCAGTTGAAACCCTGCAGGATGATCTCGTGGCCATCGCCCGCCGCTGGCCCTGTGCTGGTGGCGCCACCGCCCTGCGCAAAACCAACATCATGCAATAAATCAACATGGTGTGTTTGGGCCGGTCGCGACACGACATCCTTACCTGCAAGACTGTGTATGTAAACATGTAACCAAGATGCGATGTGGCAGACGCAGTCCAGCAACGAGCTGCACTGCAGCAAGGGGACCGAGGCTGCCAGATTGTTGACATCTCGGCGGCTCACCGCAAAGCGGAGGTCTGCACCGGGGCCGCGGGCCATTTCCGGCTCCGCCGCCTGCGCGGGCGCCGAGCGCCGGGCGGCGAGCACCGCCTCCATCGCCGCCATGCGCCGCTCCAGCAGCGCCGCCGCCTCCGTCCGCGCCGTCTCCTTGATCGTCGACGACGCCTCGTCCAGCTGCAGTCCGGACACCAAAACAGTTCAACGATCCGTTAGCAGCCATATCCCACCCCAAAAACAGCGTATAGCCGCCTCTGTGCCGTGGGTGCTCAATGGACGCCGACGCCGCGTCCAGCTGCATCACAAGCCAGAACGAGAAAGGTCGTGGGTGTGCAGTACCGCCGCCTCCAAGAGCGCCGTCTCCTTGAAAGATGCCGGCGCTTCTACCCCCGCATGATTGAGAAGCTTGAAGGGGCTCAAGGAAGTGGATTCACCGCAGCAGGTTACACGGTCTTGACCGTGAAACCTTCAGCCACGCAGTCGCCTTGACCTATGCTGAGGCATCGTCAGGCTGCATTCCGGCAGGGCTGCTCAGCACGCAACCTCTTGCGATAGCTGGTGCCCCGAGTCTGCAGGGCCCACAGCCCACATCTGCGCCGCCCTGCTCGTGTTCACGGTTGATGTGAAGTGCTCATGCAGCTCCGCCAAGGCGCCCTTGTCAGCTCCTGGAAGACTGCACGCTCTCCACCCTCTTGTCGCGCATTCAATGCCAATTGACCCAGCACGTGGCAGGTGCTGGGCCGGACGCGGCGGTGCACGCGCACCAAGCAGCAGAGGCGCGCACCTCGCTGGCGGAGGAGTCGATGTCGCGTTCCAGGCTGACCAGCAAGCCTGGTTGCTTTGACACCTCATTTGTCATGTTCACGGCGCACCTCGCTGGCGGAGGAGACTATTTCGCGTTCCAGGCTGACTAGCTGCGCCGCCGCCTGCGCCATCTCCGCCGCCGCCAGCTCCAGCGCCGAGGCGTCGTCCTGCAAGCCAACAATGCAGAGGTTAGGCGGAGTTGGCAAAATTTCACAAGTTTCATTACCAGAAACTTAATTGAAACTTAGGGTTCAGACATTAATATAGGCAACTTGCATGGGAGCTTCAAGCTCTCACTCGGCTTGTGAGGCCACCAGGCGTGGCGCTGACCAAGCTTCAGGCGGCCAAAATCAACAGCGTGCTCGTGCCACATGTGAGATTCACCAGGAAATTGCTGACAGCTGACCAGCGCTCTCGCAGGCAAGAGCTGAGCAAGACACCATCCATCAAGGGGCACATACAAAAGGGCATATGGAGCGCACCTCCATGTTGCCGACGTTGGACAGGGGGCGCAGGCGCCGGATCTCCGCCTCCGCGGCCAGGCCGTAGATGGTGGGCTTGCTGCTGCGACTGCTGCTGGCGCACATGGCCAGCACTGACGCCTTGATGCTGTCCCACTCTGACTCCGGAATCTGCGTATTGAATGCTGATGTTTCTGGACAAATTCGGCAACCTCTTGGATCTGCGAAGGGGGTCAGCAGACATGCCGCTTGGCTCACCCTGCGCCTCCCGATGTCGGTTGTGCACAGCACGACACGAGTGTGGCGCAATCCGCTGCTGGGCATTTGGTCCGCCCGCTGAAACGGTGGGCGGCCTCGCCCTGCCAGGCATCCTTGCGCAGAGGTGCTTTAGTGCTCAACACGTTTTCATGCACAAGGCAGACCGGGCTGGGATGCGAGTGCACCTTCTCGTCGTCCATGTCGGTGACGCGGAAGACGTCCAGCACGCGGCCCGCCTCATTGCTGGTGATGTTTGCAGAGCAAACCCGCAGCTCTAGGCTGTTGAACGCCCCCGTCAGCGCCATCAGCAGGTCCGACTTATCCTGCCCCGACACCTGCTCAGCAGTGGTTGTTGGCCTCCTCAGCACACGATCACGGCGTCTGTGGCCATCTGACATGACTGCGACCGGCGCCAAGCCCGCACGACTGCGACCGCCGCCCGTATGAGCATCGGCCGGATCACCTCCCCACTTCACCAGCACACCGTCATGTATATGGCTTATGCAGAGCAGCGCTCACCCTGATGATGGTGGCGTCGGGGTCCGACTCGTTGTCGAACTCCACCGACAGGCTCTGCAGCTGGTTCTGCGTCCCCCACGGTATCACGTCTGCGTCCGCTGCCTCCTCCGCTACGGCATGCGCGCCGGTGCCCCGCTGCAGCGCGCCAGGAGAATGATGCTGTCAGTGCAGGAACTAAGCTTCATTCAGCTGATGACGTGAAGGTGGCGAGGGGCGTCAAGATCGCCGCAGTTTGCAGTCAGCGGAATGTGTGTGACCACAGCCGGGGAGCTGCAAGAGTGGCTGAATGGTCGAACCTGCCGCGCTACTGTGCGGGGCCGCAAGCGCACAGGCGCTGCGGGCCGCTGCCACCTTGCGAAGGCTGTCTGCGGATGAGCATGGCACGGCGCCAGGCGGCCGTGTCTGCCATGGCTTCTGCGATGGCCGTTGCATCCATCCATCGGTATCACAACGATATGACATGATAAGTCGTGCGACAGCACCCAGATCAACACGTACTAAGTGCATGTTTGCCTCGGCCGCTGCATTTTGACCAGGTGAGCGAACCCACCCGTTTGTGTGTTGCCGCTGCTGCTGGCAAGTCGAGACTCTGAGTCCCCTCCGCAAGCTACCGGCCTCCATCAGGTACAGCCCCTTTGTCTTGCCGCCACTACTGCATCTTCCTAGGTGTGCCAGTATGCCAAATTGGCCAATTCACCGGCGATCTGTGGATGCCTATAACCCGGATTGCAGTCAGCTTCGAGCAGCCAGCCTGGTTGCGATTAGCAATCCACCTTATGTAGCCTGTTGACACAGAATGCCTTCCTGAGCTTCTCGCTATCAATCTGAGACCCGACTGTTGGGTAGCGGCCACCACAATCTGCCATCACAGAGACCCGCCAAACGCTGATCAATACAGATTCACAACAGCAAAGTAAAGCGAGCATCAAAAATGAACGCGGCCGAGTGATCGACTTGAAAACAGGGCCTTTTTCAGGCCCAAACCGGTCTTCACAGCATGACGACCCATACAGGCCTGAAACGCCGAAACTACATCGAAAGAAGCAAAATTTGATCGCCATTTCGAAGTTGCAGTTGTAACTTAAAGTGTCACACAAGTTCAAGAGGCTCTGGCTGATTGGCGGGGCTGTTCAATCCTAATCCACAGTGCCTGCAGGACCCAATCCTTTATTGCCGCGGCGCTGCGATTTTGCACGATGCAAAGCATTTTGCGCGTTTGCCTTGATGCTCCTCCTGAAGGCAAGCAGATTTGCCTGTAGTGTAATTCCGCAGATTCCCTGGTGCTCTTCGCGGCGGTCTTTTGCAGCCGTCAGCGCCTCGGCGGCACACACTTCAGTTGCCGGCAAGTCGGGAAACATGTCTGGCAGAGGACGTGGAGGTGGCCGTGGAGCCTACTATCGTGAGAAATACGGCGGCGGCGGACGGGGCGGCGGCCGCAGCGGAGGCGGCGGCAAGCGCAGCTTCGAAGGTGGCCCGCGCTGCACACTTGACATGTTGCCGATGCGGCCATCCATCCAGCATGTTTGAAATTTGATGACAGGAACCCGATGTCAGTCAGACATCCGTTCTGCTGCCCTGCAGGTGATGACACGAGCAGCGCCCCTGCCCATGTGCCGCACTCTGGGAGCCGCTCCTCCGGCGAGCTGGCGGCCACCCTGCAGCACATAGACGGCAAACAGGTACTTTTACAATCGAAAGATGCTACAACATTCGTTCTACATCAGTTCTTCGAAGTGGAAGAAATGCAATATAATGCATTGCGGCGCAGTTCCCAGCGTACCACGACATCGAGGGAACGTGGGAGTTTCCGGGCTTCAGGCTGCTCATCGAGCGAACTCAGGGCGACCCGTACGCGGCGCCAACGCGAGTTCGCGTGCATGTACGCTACTTGCGCTGTGATGGCTGCAGAACGTCCAGCGTGTTCCTTAGATGAACTTGATTGTAGTCCCCGTTGTCGCAAGCAGTCCTTGCCTACTGTTGTCCTTCGCACTGTGCAGGTACCGGCGGAGACTGCAGGCTTCCCGGCACAGCTTCTGTCCTCGAAAGTGCGGCGCACCGCCGTGTGCGACTTCATCACGCGCTCCTTTGGCGCCGCCATCTCGGCTTCAGGTGTGGTGCACAATGTTGCTTGCATGCTGGATCTCCAATCACCTTTTATCATTGTCCTCCTAGCATCAGGAACGGCTCAGCAGAGGAGAGCTTGTGGCTTGGCTTTCGCACAGGCGGCGACGTGAGGCAGCAGGCGGGTGGCTGGGGCGGCGAGAAAGGTGGGGAAATGACCGTTGATACCCCGGGGCAGCATGTGCTGGAGCGCACCTCGGCGCTGCTCGGCGCGGACGGAAACCTGGAGGCGCGGTTCACGGTGGCGCTGCCTGCCAAGGTACTTCGAAACAACCCTTGACGGCTTTTTGTTGCAAGCAGCAATGTGGCGTCTCTTCGCTTCTGCGGGTTGGAGGCGCGATTCACCGTGGCGCTGCTGATCAAGGTGATCGACCTGTTTTGCAAATGAGAGTAGATGAATAATGAATATGAATGAAACCTGTTGGTTGTCAGAGCCACTTCGGGCGTTCAGCAGGTGTAAATCTAGCTGGCTTTTGTGTGTGGTTTGTGTGGGTGGCAGTCGAACTTATCGGTGGAGCTACCATCGCGCTGCTTCTTCAAAGCAGAAGGAACGAGCGGGCCAACTCTCATAGCCTTCAAATAAAGCAACATTTCCCCAGGGCAACAGGCCGGCATTTCGGTTTTCACCCCGCACTCAGGCATCGCACTGATGTTCACATTTGAGCGGGAGATGTGGCGTTTCCTCGTTTCGATGGTGGCAAGCCCTCAAACCTCAGATTCTTAGAGCCCTCCTGCTGCAGGGCCGCACCGTGCTGGGGCGCTGGGTGTCGGCCATCCTCATCCAGAACCTGCCCAGGTGCGCATGGGCAGTGCCTCAGGACTGGCTGTTGTTCTCAAGTGGCACTGCAGAGAAGCATGGCAGCACCTTATGATGGCGCGCCCTGCTGCAGTGACGCAAAGGCACATCGCTGGCTGCAAGCATCCGGCCCATTCGCCACGTTGTCGCATCCGGTGGCGGCTCTGTGACAGCAGGTACGTGGCGGCGGGGCTGACATATCAGCAGCAGGATGCCCTGCGGCTGCAGCGGCATGTGGAGACGGCTGAAGACACGGAGGCGCTGCGGGACTCGCTCACCGCGAAGGGCCTGGTGGCTTTTGTTGGCAACGGCGCAACCCTTCCCAGGTGCCCAGCTGCAGCACGCTGACTTGAAGGTTGCTTGACCATCGCAGTGCGCCGCTGTCCTGAGACCCCCGGCCTGCACTCTGCTCAGTTGCTAAATCCCTGGCGCTGATCCCTCCGGTCTGGCAAATTCAAGGCTTGGCAAAAGCGGCCAGCAGGGGTTCAATGTGATCGAGCACGGACCCTGGTGTCTGCTTCCACAGGGCATCAGGCGCCTCGGACATGCCAATGAAGGGCGCTGTGCTGTTCCAGTCGCCGCCTTCCCTGGAAGTCGAGGTGGGTTGGCAATGGCAGCGTAGTGCATCACAGCATCAACATCACAGCATACTTTGGCGGGAATGCGTCAAGCAAAAGACGCTGGCGCCCAACATGCGCTGGTGCTTGGGACAATTCATGGTTGCCAGTTCCAAAGCCGGTTCTAAGACTCGAGGGAGAAAGACACACGAGCCCCAGCACTGCTTGCAATTGGAGATCATAAAGGTTGTGACATTCGCACTGCAGGTGCGCCTGCCCAACGCCGGGCTGGTGCGGGGCATGGGCGTCCGCAAGGTACATGCAGCAGCCTTGCACCCAGAGTGCGTCTCGCCTTTGTTTCGCTGGTGTGTTGCTGACTTCGGGGAATGACAGGCTTTCATCTCGTCTGGGCACCACCATCCTTATGTAATTATTGTGTGAACGCAGGGCATCACCCTGATCGTCGGCGGCGGCTACAACGGGAAGAGCACCCTGCTGGACGCCCTGGAAAAGGGCGTGTACAACAAAGTGCGTGAGTCACAGTCAACAGTTGGTGTCAGAAAGGACGCGCAGGCTCCACATTGAAGCCACGGACGGCGCAGGGTGCGGCAGGCAATGCGCGCATGCTGCGCAGATGTCAAGCGTCTCTCAGGCGCTACTCGTTATTGACGCAACGTGAAACAAATGCTGCTTTGCGGCTGTTGCTGCAGGTGCCGGGCGATGGCCGGGAGCTCGTGGCCACGGACGCGACAGCCGTGAAGATCCGGGCGGAGGACGGGCGCCGAGTTGCGGGCGTCGACATTTCGCCCTTCATCAACGGCCTGCCGGCCGGGCGGAGCACCACAGACTTCACGACGGACGATGCCTCGGGGTCCACGTCCCAGGCGGCCAACATCCAGGTGCTCTCCGCAGGACCACAAACCCTAATGTGCCCACTAGCGGTCGCATGTAAAGCTGCTGCGCCTGCACGATGGCGTCAAGGTATAGTCACTGGAGGTTATTCATGTGCTGGAGGGCTGTTGCCGACTTGAATTGGTTTCACAATCCACAACGGTACTCTGCTTATGTACTGCTTTCTGCGACTTCTTGCAGGAGGCACTGGAGATGGGGTCGGCGGCGCTGCTGCTGGATGAGGACACCTGCGCGTCCAACTTCATGCACAGAGACGAGCGGATGCGGGTTCGTTCTTTCTTATGTGCTGTCCCCTGCGCCACGCATCACGTTTGCTGCATTGGATTGGAAGGTAGTTCGGCAGACTAGTGTTGCGCCTACTCGGTCGCCGCGATGTCTCCGCTTCTAAATTACGAGGCTTGGTGCAGGCGCTTGTAGCAACAGATCCCATCACGCCCTTCAGCCAGCGTATCCGACCGCTGGCAGCCGCAGGAGTCTCGTGTGTGAGCGTCTTCTCGCCTGCACGACTCTCACTCTCCCTTCTGCCTCTTGATCCTGCACACTGTATGCCCAGCACAGAGCATGCTACTGGAAGTGGAGTCATATCGAGGATGAACGACTATAACTCTGATGCGGAGCCATCGTTGTGCCATGCACACAATTCAATCCTGATGCAAACTAACGGTTTGACAGTTTCTTTGTCTTGGCAGGTGCTGGTCAATGGCGCAAGCAGCGACTTCTTCGAATCTGCTGACACTGTCATCTGCATGGACAGCTTTGCGGCCAAGGACGTCACCGCTGACGCGCACGCCATCTGCCAGCGCATGGGCTCCTCCAGGCGAGCTGCAGCACCTGTCCCTGCATCAAGGTTGCAGCTGCCTGAGCTTGCAGTGCTGGACATCAGCAAGCCGGTTCATCTGTGCTGTTACTTGAATCACTGCTGCATGGGTGTCGCTTCTCAGAGTGCTGGCCACACGCATGATGATCGGCGCCGCAGTCACTCAGCCTTCAACACTTTGACAGCCTTCTCGTGCCGCATTTCTGCAGCGCGGCACCCGCGGCGGAGGGCGGCAAGTTCGGGTCAGGGACGCAGCGCTGCCCGCTGTCTATGCTAGGCGGCCAGCCTGACGGCAGGATAAAGATTGGCTCTCGCTCCCTGGTAGGCGTCCGGGGTTGACGACGCTGTCCACGGCGTCTGTCTATCTGTTTGTCTGCGAAACTGGAAGGCGCTACACATATGTCCCATGCTCGCCATCTCTGGGGAGCAACGTCGCAGCTCTGACGTCTGGCAAATACTTCAACCTCTGACAAGCTGAATTGACATGTGTGCAGGGCAACATCTTCATGGGTGACGAGGTAAGTTTGTTTCAAGTATGTGCCGCCTTGGACTGACAGCTACCTTCAGCACATCGCGGCGGGTGGCATGACATGCATTTGCAGCCCGCGAACGCTCTGCAATGGCATCACCACACTGCACTGTACCAACGCTACAGCAACTCACTGGCATCCTTGGCACTCCGCTGCCGGACCTCCACACCACCTTCAGACTTCAGCTTGAAAACAGCTTGAAAAACAATGAGTCGCTGAAGTTGATTCGTCAGGTCATCGACATCGACGCCGTCGAGCAGCTGGTGGAGCAGTCGCAGACGCGCGCCATCGGCGCCGCTCTGGGCCTCATCCACCAGCAGCTGTCGCGGGCGGCGCCGCAGGCCGCGTCGCATTCCGTTTCGGACATCGTGGGCGGCCTGGTGCGGCAGATGGATGGGCCGCAGGGGCTAGATTCGATCACGGGCGGCAGGGGCGACTGCGCGCGGCCGCGGGCGTTCGAGATCGCCGCAGCGCTGAACCGCGTGCGCTCGCTGAGTGTCAGGCAGCTCCAATAGGCCGGATTGACATCAGTGTGAATGAGCTGGGTTTCAGATTGTGCGGTCGCAGAGGTGCGGGTTCACCGCGGCGCTGAATCGCGTGCGCTCGCTGTCGATTAGGCAGCTCATGAGGCAGGGGTCCGATGAGGTGTGAGTGACTCTGAGCGATCATGGGCGGCGGGATTGCCGCCTGCCACAAACCACATGCGCCCGCTGCAGGCATCTTGGCGGGGCAGAGGCTGAGCAGCCTTTTGCGCCTGCCGTAGTTCAGGCAACTGGGCCAGGCAGCGGGAGGTTACTAGGATGCCGTTTTGGATACCTTCGGCAGCGCTTGTGGGATTCGTGTGAGCCGAGTGTGCGTGTGTGCACGGTGTAAGGTCAGGGTCCGCATGGTGATCACGGCTTACCATACGTGCACGTGGGTGACCGGCAGTTTCAATGAAGCTGACGCCCTGACGCCCCGACGGGCTATGTGTTTTGAGTCCTGACGCGACAGATCTGTCACTCAGTTCACGAGCATCAACTTACTAATGTAGTCTGTTGCTGGCCGCCACTTTACTGCCCTATGCCCGGCAACTATGCCCGGCGGCTAATACACGGGCCTGCTTCACTGCTTGTTCATTGTCTGTTCACTCTGCCGGCACTGCGGCTTGCGCCGCCATCCTTCTGCCCTCCCCGTCTCGATGAACGCTGATCTGACTATTCTATTCTAATCAACGGGCTTAATTGTCAATTGCCCCCTTGACGCTGGGGCTGTCGAATGCCAGCTGCTGGGCGACAGGCGCGCCGGCGTGCGGCGCCGCGCTGCTGTCCCGCATGAGGCGCCGCCCCTGCCGCTTCCACGGCTGGTTCCGCTCCCGCTGTCCTGGCGACTCCGAGAACCGCGCCTGCGCGAAGGAAGCGCTAAAGTGGCGGTTTCAGACGTGGCACGTCATTGTCCAAAATAAGCAAGCTACTCGACTTGGCGTTGTGTTTTGCTCCCCGAAGATCCCATTGCAGAGCGCATGCTTGCAGCAATTTGTCAATTTGTCAGTTAGTCAATTTGTCAATTTGTCTACTTGCAAGACAACGAGATTCTCTTGAGATGCAAGGCATCAGGACATCTGGTGCCGGGTCACTTACAGTGTCAGCGCCGGCCCACAAGGTAGCGCTGGGACCGCCCGTGGCGAGCGAGGGGCTCTGCTGCAGGCCTGCCGCTGTGCCGCCGGGCTGCGCCGTTTGCCGCTGCAAGGGGGCGTCCTCGGCCAACGGCGGTGTCCCCCGCAGCAGCAGCGACGGCCGCGGCACGCGCGTGACAGTGGCGCCGCTGACGCTCGGCGTCTGGCGCGGCGCGGGGGAGGCGGGCTCGTGCTGCGGCGTCTGTCAAGCGGACAGAAGCAGTTGAAGCTGTACAAGCCACAGGAACCAGGCAGAACAGGTGTAGGTGTTTGCTGTCGTCAGCACGGGTCTGGATGCCGTGGCTTGAAGCAGTGGCCAATTCCAGGTTCAGCGAAACGGAGTCTGCTCACCAGCTGCAGGCAGAGTGACGGGCAGGGGCTGGCGTCCGGGCGCATTGGCGAACTCGGGATGTGACCATATGGCCCTGGTATCCTGCGTCAACATATGTATGGTCTGTCGCTCTTCTGGTGATGAAACAGGCCACCAAAATAGAATCACGACTGCCATCCCTCATCATCTTCACAAAAGCCGTCGCTGCCTGAGCAGCCAGTCCCCAACAGGTCAACTCCCTGGGCAGCAATCATGTGACGCAACAACGCCCGCACCGCTCGCTGCACTCGCTCCCTGGCTGCTGCTCTGCGGCCCGTATGGCCGCCGCCGGCTGCCGGCGCAGCAGCCAGATGAGCAGCAGCTGCCCCAGCGCCACGACAGCAGCGAGCGCGAGCAGCTCTTCGCGCTGCAGACACACATCGAAAATGACATGTCCGACGGCTGCAGCGCTGTGCACTAGAGGGATGACGGGGACATATGATTCAGTCAACTGAATCGACGCAGCGGGTGCATAATGCGGCGCACCTCGACAGAGCACGTGACACTGCGGTCAACAGCCAGGGAGCAGCGGCTCTGCAGCACCGCTAGTGCTTGCTGTGGCAATGACCATGGCGGGAGGTGGCTCGGGCTGACTACGTCTGCTGCCGGATCAGGCAGCAGCTCTACTGCAGCCATCTGGGCTTCTGCACCAAAGAAAGCCATTTTTCAAAAGTGTGACGGTCCCATTGAATGCCAGCTTTGGTTTTGCAGGATGATTGCTGACCTTTGCAAGAAGCAACGCTGATTGCAGCCATGGGCGCCGTAAAGCACACACCTGCAGGTGTGCCACCGGCCTCTGCATCCGGCGGCCGCACATATTCCTGCTGCGGCCATGACACTGCGCCCTGGGCATCCAGATCGATGTCAAGTGGCACGCCGATGTGGATCGCTGCGCCAGACAGGCTACGCTGCCAGTGCACCGTCGCCAGGCTGCCACCGCCCGCTTGTGTGACCTCGAGCGCTGCATGCGGCAGTGTTGCCGCTGCTGTAGGCAGCTTTAGCAGGAAGGCCACGCTGTGAGGCGGCGCCGCCGCCTCTGCCGCCGGTAGCGGGATGGTCATGTTTGTTGCCGCCTGCAAGCATGCTGAAAGTCCAACGTTGGCACAATCTGCTGCAGCTGTAACATAGCTCCAGCCTCCAGAGCAGCCTAGTGGTTGATGGAGGTGCAAATGTGATCAGGGACGGTGTGCGGCGGCGCCGCAGTCCGCACACATACCTGGAATTTAGTGTGGTCATCCCAGGATCGGAAGGACAGCTGCACTGTGCTGGCATCTCTCTCTCCCGCACACACACCGAGCAGCGGCCTGGTGCTTGGTGTCAGTTGCCTGCAGTTGCCCAATAGAATGTCTGAGTGATTTCGTCAGTGAGAAAGTCGGTGCAGACGGACTGCACGTAACTTGGCGGTTTAGCCAGCGGCCAGGCGCTGTGCTGGTGGCGAAGGCTCACCCATACAGAGCATGCTCACCCATACAGCGCAATGTGCGAGTTGAGAACGCCCTGCAGGCTGACGAGAGGTTCATCAGTAGCTTTGACCAACGAGGGTGTCTGTCCTGTGGAGCTCAGCAACAAGATGATTGCTGCAGCTGCAAGGTCATTCCTCGTCATGCTGTCAGACGGTGCAAGTTTACAGGAGAATGCTCGGATGAGCAACGAACGCGAGACCAGGGACCTGACGGTGATTCAGCATCCTGCTTCCTCTGCTTTACAACTGAGAAGTTCGCAATTGTATCTTACAGCCCTGAAAATGGACACAACAGGGGACAACCCACGAAGGGTAGTGCACAAACATGGCTGCCAGAAGTTGGCGACATCATGATCTACACAGGCGCCGCCATACAAGCACCGGAATTGCGGCGGCGCAAGCGCGGCAACCCAATGAAACTGAACCTAGAGATACAAGCAGGACCCGCGTGATTCTGGCCTGGTCGCTGGTGGTACAAAAGTCAGCTGCCCTGCTTTCTTGCAAGCAGGTGCCACAAAGGCCGCCCTGCCGGTGCATCGGTCTTGCCCTCAGCCTCCGGCGGCGGCACAGCTTCGCTCCGCCGTACTGCAGGTCTACATACACTGCCGCGCCGCCAACGCGGTGCAAGGTACAAGTAGGCACGGTCATTGTTTCAGTGTTCGTCACTCTGCCCCATCTACCTTGGTCATCGTCTTGCCGTTGCTCACCAGGGCTTCCATCATTATCTTCCGCCTTGGCCATTGTGCTGCGGGTCACCAGGGTGCCTCGTCCAGGACCCTCAGGCCGGTGTACCTGTCCTCCGCGGGCGTGTCGTGGCCGCATGCCGCAATGATGCGCAGCAGCTCCGTCTGCACGCACATGCAATTCGATGCTTTCAGATGAGGGCTGCCACGAGCTGTCAGCCAGGTTCTATGAGGCATACAGCATGGGACAGTACAATGAAGTGCGGGTCTGTGTGCCGCTTGGACTGAGCAGCCGCCTGAGGCCCTGTCTGCATCAGTGTGTTTTGTCATCAGCGGGCCGGGCGGCACACCTTGTCCACGCCGCGGCCGACACCAAAGGCGTGCAGCGAGCAATTGGCTTGCTCATCAGACAGCCGCTCCATCATGTGCACCGCCTGCATGGCATCGGGGCAGCGTTGCAATGGGCTTGTGTGACATACGCAGTACTGTTCAGCTGTTCCTGTCAGGCAAATGATATTGTTTCGGCGGGCAAAGAGCGGCGAGAGACTCAAACGGCGTACCTCGTGCGCCTGGTAGGCGTCCACGCGGCCATCCGTGAGCAGCACCAGCACCTGCAGTTCAGCCCATGAGTAGGGTCTGCATCCGCTTCGCATGAGTCTCAGATGTGCTTCCAGTTCCGTTGAGGACTCAAAAGGCCATGATATCTGATGCAGCTGCGGCATCTCAGGGAGCAGCGTGCAGCGACACGAGTGTCGCTTGCACCCACCCGGGAAGAGTGTGCCAGCTCAGCCTCCGGCTGCTCCATATCTGTGCACTGCGCCAGCAGCTCAGCGTCGGCGCTCTTCAGCAGCTGGCCGGCCTTCGAGATGGCCAGGCTGATGTTTGTGCCGCCGTTGATCCTCGTCTGCAGGAACGCCAAGTAAGAAGTTCAGTATCACTGTTTGATGTGGAACGTGGAATGATGGTGGTCTGGAAGATCTGAAAGATTTGGGTCTGAAAGATCTGAACAGAGCGGCACTGCCGATGCCACATAATTACCAGCATTGCACCCGCCTGGCCGTCTCGAAGGCCGGCCAGCTGCTAAGAGCGCCAGGTTCTGCATGAGTGTAACAAACCCAACCCTGGAGACGCACCATGGTCGCCAGCTTCTTGTCGAACACCTCGCGGTCCACGACCTGCGGCTCCAGCTCGACGCGCACATCATTGGAGAACTGCAGGATGCCCACCTGCATGCGCAACAGCCAGACTTGAGCGGGTGGATAGAACACTGCAGAAGGTGCAATAACCTTGGATTGATGGAAGGCTGAGGGCATCCAGCCAGCAACAGCCCTCTGTGCAGCCCTCGTAAGGAATTAGACGCCGTGGGCACGCACCCGCGCCAGAGGGTGCTCTGCCATGATGCTGGTGAGAGCTGTGCCGATGAACTCGGTCATCGTGCGGAAGTCGTCTGCAGCCACATTACGAGGAAGAGGTCAGCCACGGCGTTGCTGGTGCGGATGAACATTGATTTGGCATGCACCTGTTGATGCAGACGGCACTTGTCAGAAATCAGACGCCCATGGTAAGATGCAGAAGACAGTCGATCAGCGATGCAGACGACAATCACAGTACCTTCGGTCACGGAGCCGCTGCCGTCGAGCAGGAACATGACAGAGGCGCCGGAGCCCTTGGCCACCGTCGGCACGCCCGCCATGAGGCCGTTGAGTGCCACCTGCAACTCGTACTTGCATGGCTGCTCCCACGGCAGCTCGCCGGGGCCCGCCGCCTTTCTCGCCTGCTGCATCGGGACATGTAGAGCAATCTGTACTTTGGTATGCAGCGCTGCCATTTATCTCACGTGCGAACAGCACAGGCGGTGAGCAGCTTGGTGGTTGCCAGCGGCCGGCATGCCACCTGGAGAGTGTACAGACTCACAGAACATTGCGCACCTCGCGATCCTGCTCCAGCCGGCAGCGGTACAGTTCCTTCCAGCTGCCGGCCAGGGCTGCCGCGCACAGCTGCAGCTGCGTCGCGGCCGTGTCCTGGGCGGCGCCGTTGAAGTCCGCCTCGTACAGGCTCTTCCACTTGTGCTCCAGCCTCTGCGGGAACACGAAATGGGGCTGGACACCTTTTTGCGGAGCTGTGAGAAGACTGAGCAACGGCTCGGACCAGTGCAGATCATCTGGGCGGCCTGCACATGCACTGCAAATGGGCCCAGAAACAACACCCTCAGTAAAAGAAGAAACCTCAGTTTCATGCATCTAGTCTACGGAATGACGCCAGATCACCCATCAAGCATGCAGGCCGCACAGCCGGTGACACACCCTGCGGATGACCTGGAACTGGTGCAACTCATGTTGTCCCGGCAGATGCGGACATTGTGATTCGGCTTGATTCGCTGTCAAATGTATGATGCTCCACTAGTCAGCCATCTTTTGGGACTGAAGGCAGCATGGTCGACAACTTGCACCAGGCAGGACGTTTTGTGTGCATGGTCAGACGATGCTGCCAGCCCAGCGATAACGTGCGCAACCTTCCACAGATGACTTTCAATACATTTCAATGCATACTTCGAATGCTGCGCGCGCGCGGAGCTTGCGCTGTGACCGAAGCGACGAGCGAGCATCGCAAACCCCAACGTGGAATGTCTCACAAGTTCGGCTGCGAAATCTTAGAGGCGCGCATTCAGCAAGCGTGAAGTAGAGGATTCTTACCGATCCGAGGCGCAGCCGCTTGCACGTCAGGTCCAGGAAAGCCAGATCCGTTGCCGCGAGACAGTATGCCGACAGGAGCAGCAGGTCCTCCGGCAAATCCAGTAGGTGTATCTGCGGCTGGTCATCCTCTTGTATTCTCCTCCGCTTTGCTTTCGGCTCGGGCGTGGTAGGCTCCGCGATGGCGAACTCATCGTCGCCCTCGACAGGGTGCGTGACCTGGGCAGGTTGCGAGACCGACCTCTTCCACAGTTTGGTAGGCAGCAGCTGTGCGAAGGATGCCACGGACATGGCTGCTGATAGATCCTTTCACTTGTTATGCCAGGAATTGGAAGTCCACCTCGGCGTAGGAGGATAATGTGCGTGTCGGAAGTTTATTGTGCGTGTCGGATGTATTCCGGAACAAGCGCGCGGGAGAAAAGAGGGCGCGCCTTATTCCTCCCGCGAGATCCTGGCCGTGTTTCATACACGTCACACTTTCGAGCACTTGCAGCGGTTCTTGCCAGTGTGCTTCGCTGCGTAACACAGAAGTCGCATTCTCAGACTGCGGACGGCGCTCACATCTGCGCACCGCCGGACCGCTAAATAGCTTCGCATTAGCTCGAAATTGGAGGCTGCTGGCAGTAGCAATCCGTTCTCTCCTGTAACCACCTGATATCAACCCTCTGCAGTTCTGCATCGGCAGACTTGTAGCAGCTGTCTCGCAATCTCGTGCGCCCATGCTTTGACTGTGAGGAGCCATCATGCACCGTGCACAGCTGTTGCTTGCGGCTGCGAGGGCTGCTCGCTCCGCGCTGACCGGCCTTGCCGTGGCCGCCTCGACCGCTGCAGCAGGAAGGCCGATCGCGGGCCGTGCACAGCAGGTGCGCTGATTTTGGCTAATTGCAGAATGACGCCGCGCATGCATGATGCGTCTGCATGATGCGCCTGCACAAATATTGCCACGCAGGTTATCGCCGCATTGCTGGATCCCTGCACGACGACAGAAGCTCTTGCCTCGCAGCTGTCGGTGCGCCACGCACCTGCTACGACATGGGGCTTTGCCTCAGCGGCTGCGGCGCTGGCAGCGGCTGCAGCGGCCAGCACCGGCGCCCCAGCCCTGCTCGATAACGATGCCCTCGAGCCAGGTAAGGACACCACTCATACAACAGGCACATACCTACATGCCTACAAGCCAATGCAATATCATTAGAGGGCGATCGGCCCGCCAGGCCCACATTACACACGTGACAAGGAGCATTCCGCGCCTGACGGACACGATCCGCGTTTTCAGCGTTTGACTGCTGCCGATACAGAGGCGCTGGAGAAGCTGGCGGAGGACCTGCGCAGCGGCAGCCCCGCGGACAAGGAGTGCGCCGTCAGCATGCTGAGCTCGCTGACGATGTATGTGGACCACCATGACGCGCTGCTGCGCACGCCCGGTGTCCTGGACGCGCTCATCAATGCCGTCACCAACGATCGCCTGGTGCCCCAGGTCTGGCGACTTTGAGTTTCCTCGAATTGAGTTCCTTTAAAGTGTCGAAGTCTCAATAATGATGCATAATAGAGGCGCGATGAGCGTTTTGCACGTGCTCATCAAGCCCGTCCCCAACGAACGGCTGGTACCCCAGGTCCGGAAACTGCTGATTCCTGTCGATTCCTTCTAAGTGACAGCGCATACCGAACACACTGTTTTGCTACCTCATAGCAATGATCACTTTGCACTGCATGGGCGCACAGGGCTCTCTCTCGATGCGCAAGATCATCTCTTGCCACAGACTCGAGGGCCATGGCCATTGCAAAAATGCCGCCCCTGCGCGCTGGTGCAAGTGCGCAACATCGCGCTGACGTGCATATGCATTGCAACAATGCCACTGCCCAATGATTGCAGGTGCGCAACATTGCGCTGACGTGCACCGCGGACCTCATGAAGGCACCAAAGGCGCACGCCGCGGCGCTCGCCTCGCCAAAGCTCACCGCCCACCTGCTGGCCGCGCTGAAGGTGCTGGATACCTTTAACACATTACAGTAATATTGAAGGAGTTCTCACCTGCTGGCTGCGCCGAAGGTGCGGCAGCGGGCTGCTCCTCTGCATGTCATGCACCTCCAGGCTGCTCCTGCTTCTGCTATCCATGCGCAGTGGCACACGCAGCAATGATACTGCTACTTTCCGGCGCGAGGCACACACGAATGCAGCTGTCTGTTTGATCCCGTCTTGCTGCCCTTCCAGCTGCAGCACGGCCAGGCATTGCGAGCATTGCATCAATCTTCCGGCAGCCGCTGTTCCTGCGCGCACAAACATGCTGCAAGTTTCGCTGTCGGCATCGACAGGCGGAGGGCGAGTGGCGGGAGGGGCTGGACGAGGGGCAGGCGGCGCAGGCGCAGGCCGCGCGCTGCTGCGCAGAGATGGCCGGCAACCGCGACACGCACGCTGGCCTGATAGACAGCGGCCTTGCCGAGCAGGTCGCCACGCAGGCCGCCCGCCTGGTGAGGGACTGTTTCTGCAGCCCACGGGCGCATGTTACAAGTTATATACCCTAAATAGCAAAGGCCTGACCTGGATGTTGCGGACTTGGCGCCGTCCTGTGGAGTGAGGCGGCCCGCTGCGCGGTGTGCAGAAGCGTGCTGGTGCTGCAGGCGCCAAGTGGCCATGGGCTCGTGCGCCGCTTTGGCTGCATCGCGCGGCAGTGTGTCTTGACTTCGCCCTAATAATATCTTGAATTTGCCCTAATTCTCGCCTGGCGTGCTGCAATGCGCCCGCATTCTTCTCAGTGCAACCCCCTTGCAAGCTCGCTTGCATGTTGTAAAAGTAAAAGGCTTGCCGGCTAGAAGCACTTCGTTTGCTGCGATTTTGCAGGTCATCGAGTTTGGCAGCGTGGCGAGCTCGTACGCGAGCACGAGCGAGGTGCCGGCATCCATGGACGCGCAGTCAACGCGGGAGGAGGAGCGTTTCATCGCCGCCGCCGTCTTCGGCCTCGCCGGCAGCCGCGCCGGCGCCGACCTGCTGGCCGCCCACCCCCAGACGCTGCAAGGTGTGCGACGTTGTATTAGGGTTTCTGCTTTGTTTCAACAAGGAGGAACGTTTCATTGCCGCGCAGTATTCGGTCTCGCCGGCAGCTGCGCGGACCTGGTGGCCCGCCACTCCCAAACGCTGCAAGGTGCGGCATTTCAGTGGGGAGGTTCACTGCCTGAGATCGGCACAGGCATGCTGAAGGCGCGCACTCGTCGGCAACCGCGTCGGCGCGGACCTGCTGGCTCGCGACCCCCAAACGCCGCGAGCTGTTCGCACATGGCAGCGGCTGTGCGGACACATCCGTCAGCATCTGGCGCCTGACTTACATATAGTGCGCTGAAGTCTTGGCATGCTGGACGTCTGGCACGACTATGGCTTGGCAGTGTGCAGCAGGAAGGTAGCGCGTCTTGACACCGCTTGTAACGCTGCGTCCTGACATCGCGTCTGCCATGCAGGAGTGGCATACTGGGCGGGCAGCAGCAAGGATCCCATCCTGCAGCGGTGGGGCGTCGGCGCGCTGGCCCACCTTGTGACTGCCTCGCCCACGGAGGTGAGCGCCTTGCTAACGCTGCAACGAGGTTGCAGTATCTGGGTTTCTGCAGTGCGACAACCCTGTCCAGGCGCAGAAATACAGCTGGCCCACCTCGTCACCGTCTCCCCCACAGCGGTGAGGTTTTGATTCAAGTTCCTGCTGCCAACAACCTGTCCAGCACAGCAATGCAGCTGCCCCACCTCGTCACAGCCGGCTTTCTGCAGCACTCTGGCTCGAGTTCCGCAGTGCTGCAGGCACGAACCGATGTTTACCGAGCCTGCTTGTCTCCATGACGCAGGTGGCAAAGGCGGGCGGGCTGCCGGCGCTGCTGACGCGCCTCAACTGCAATTACTGACCTACCTTCAAATCACTGACCTACATCCATTTGATAATAAAACGATGATGGTTCAGGTGGCAAAGGCGGGCGGGCTGCCGGCGCTGCTGACGGGCCTCAACTGCAGCGACCCGCAGGCGCAGTGCTTTGCCTCGGCCGCCATTGGTGCGCCGCCTCCTGCCCCCAGCATTCGTCAACTTCGATCCAGCGGGAGTTTCGCACGAACTTGGGCATTGCTCAGCCTGCACAGAAGGCATTGTGTAAGCCGCCACTGTCCTGCCTTTGCACACTGTAGCCACTCCACCAAAGACCGTGCGCCCACTTTCCTCTGCAGGCAGCCTCGCATCGGAGAAGGACAGCCGCCTGAGCGCCGGCCTTGCGGAGCAGGGCATGGGTCCTGCGCTCGTCCGCATGCTCCAGGCCAACTCCCCGGTGAGCACCCTGGCCTGTGCCTGCAACATCCGATCGTTGTTTGCTCGTAGCATGGAAGTGGGCATGCAAGCTGTGAGACATTCCGAAATTTGATAAGACACCAGTGTCCTGCCACGTGTGATTCGGATGCGTCACATTGCCGCAGGCTGCAGGAGAAGTGGCGGGTCTATCGGAGGGCTTGCGGCAGGGGGTGCGGCGCTGCACGCTGCGCCATATCAACTTCACATCATCTTGACTTTCACAATTTGTTTGCGGGACTGCCGGAGGGGATGTGGCAAGGGGTGCGGCGCTGCGTGCTGCGGGTTTCCAATCATGCAGTATATTGATGGTTCCAATCCCTGCGGGCTGCAGGAGCAGGCGGGTCTGTCGGAGGGGGTGCGGCAGGGGGTGCGGCGCTGCGCGCTACGAGCCGTCAACGCCTGCGCCGCCGCGCCGCCCCTGGCGGCCGCGCTGCGGCACGCCGGCGTCGTGGAGGCGCTGCAGGTGGCCAAGAAACACACGGTCCTCAGTATTGGAATGTGAACTCTGCATCCTGAAACGAATCGCATGCTCTTCTGGCATCTGAGCAGACAGATATCATGGAGACACTTCGGGTCGGGTGCTGGTCAAACCTCACATGGATGTGCACGGCCAACTCACAATGAATCGGTGTGAGATGGCGGGCGATCTGCATGCAGGCTCTGTCGGCACAGGGGGGGTTCAAGTCGGAGGAGCTGCAGCAGCTGGCGCAGGCCGCTGTCCAGAGGCTGGGAGGCGGCGCCCAAAACGCTTGATGCAGCGGTGCAGGCACCTTGCAGAAGCAAGCAGGCCGCCGTGCAGAGGCTGGGATGCGGTAGCCGGGATGCTGAAGCGCAGCCGCAGACGCGCCTTGCAGAAGCAGTCTGCTGGACTCGCTGGGTGCTAGCGACTGAAGGTGGATAAGTGGCTTGGACAACTCAGCGGCATTGTGGCGGACTGGACTGGAGAATTAGGAGATGCTTCAACCAATCACGCAGTGATGAAGCGGAGCAATGTGAAAGCAGGTGGATCTCGTCATATACTGCACTCCCATCTTGGATCGCATGTCCACTTGCACCCCCAACGGAAGAAGCAGCTGGAAGGAGGTGTCGAGATCCTTCCATCGGCAGGGCCAGGGCTCACTTCAACTTTGCAATTTGCTTTCTGTGCCACTGCTTGCCGACAGCGTCCATCTGACTGCTTCCAGACACATCAAATCGGCCTACTTGCGGAATGGACCCACCTCGAATCAGGGGTCTGCTTGGAAGGCGGCCACCGCCGTCCAATTTTCCGGCATCTACTGCCCCGCAGCAGAGCGACAACATGCAGACCATCCACCAAATCCTGCAGCAGCACTCGCTGCAGGTGCAGCAAGTAGGTGCGCTACCAGGATGCCGATTGAACGCCAAGCAGTGACACTGCCACATGACTGTTTCGCGTTGTACACGTCTGATGACATCTGTCTGGCATGTCTGAACGAGCAGAGCAGAGCATCGAGAAGACAAAGCAGAGCCAGAAGCAGGTCGCTGAGGTGAGGCGCTTGCCGCACAAGCAGCGGCGGCATTCATCGGAAGGTTTCATATAGCATCATGTACGAACTGGTGCACATGTGTAACCCTCGTCGACACTAGTGGTCAGCCAGTGTGACTGAACATCAGATGGTGCTGCTGTCACAACTGCGTCATGCCGCGTCAGAGCTGCAACTGTCCAGTAAGGGAGATAGGATCATGCATGATCGCAACCCAACTCGAGTCTAATTCACGCAGGCCAACGCGACTGCACAAGCAGCGCTGGAGGAGCGGGCGGCGGCGGCGCAGGCTGCGGAGGCGGAGCAGGCGGGGCTTGCCGCCGACGTGCGGCAGCTGCGCATGGAAGTTGCCGCCAAACAGGCGAGATTGCGCCATTGTTCACCATCAAATTTGCTGTTCCATGCCGCTGTGCAAAGCAAGAGAGCTTGGACGCACCCTGTGCTGGATGCTGCCTTCGGTAGTTCGTGACTGCCGCCGCCACAACGTGCAGTGCCGGAAGCAACGGGGTGTGTCTGAATCAAACTTCAATCTAGAGCTTGCAGTGAACTGGATGGACGATGGTAATGTTCCGACGCCAACCGAGCCTATCGAGCGCTCTGTTGCAGGAGTCGGCAGAGGCCTCGAAGAGCAAGATCCAGGCGGCACTGGAGGAGCAGCAGCGCATCAAGCACGGAGTGGAGGAGCAGCGGTGCGGATGCTACATCGTGGCATGCCAGACATCAGCACCTCAGTGGAATGCTCTTTCTGCCCAGCTGGTCCGTGGTCCAACGTATGTTCCATTACATTACATCTGGGGGCTCCTTTTTTCGACTGCCTGATGCAACAAACGGCATTCATTGCGCTGCAGGGAGAACTTCGTCCAGGAGTGCAGCGCCTCTGAGGAAGCGATGCGGTGCGCCTGCGTCAGCACTTGAACACAGCGCACACATGCTGTCTAAGCACACGCAAACACACACACGCACGTCAAACTGCTGTGGATCATCTCTCACACTTCCTGGTTGCCTGGTGGTTTCTGCGGCTGCTGAACTACAGTGTCACGCAGCCCGCTCGCCACTGTCAGCACTTCGACGACTGACTGGCATGTTCGGCAATCCGCTGACGCAACGCCCGCTGCCGCTCACAGGTCGGTCGTGGGCGGGCACTCCTGGATGCAGCCGGCACCTCCTGCGGCCGAGCAACAAGGGGACTGAAGGTGGCGGGAGTGTGAAGTGGTGCAGACACCGATGCATGAGTGGCGCTGCCAGCGCCACTCAGTCTCAGTGAGACACATGTGGCAGTATCATAGCACATGATCCAACGGCCGGATGCCTTCCAAGCCGTATACCTCATGAGCAGGGTGTCTTGCCAGAAAGACTAGCGATGACAGATGCGTGTTTTTATAACATCCAGCAACCCTGCGCCGTGTGCCATGCCTGACAGCGTGAGACGGGACGCACCTGGAGACGAGTTTGGTAGGCTCCTGTGGCGCCTTGCAGTTCACCCGCCTCACAGCGCGGTGTCCAAGCTGCCGGCAGTGACCTGGAGGACAAGGGCAGGCGGTTGAACATTATACACCATGCACACTCACGATTAACTACAACAGCAGCTACAAAAGCACCACCAACAGCGATAAGAACAGCGGCTACAAAGCACAGCGCCTAAGAAAGCACGGCGCCTGTGGTATAGCACCTGTGCAGCAGCGAGGGGCGCCGCCGTCTGCGGGGAACGCTTGTAGCAGCTGAAGTGCTGCAGCACGGCGCCGCCATCCGTCGCCACAAAGGCGGTGGTGCCGATGCGCTTGAAGCAGGTGCAGCAGGCGCGCTCCTCCGTGATGGTCACCGACCTGTTGACGCGTGCATTGTATTGGATGAGTCGCCATGACGCAGGATCAGTGTTTAAGGTGCAGAGCGCGCGCTCCTGCCTGATGGTCACCGACCTGCGGCAGAGTGCTGTGGATTGTGTGCTCAGAGGCGTCTGCAGGTTGGCTTGCGGCAGCAGCCCGCGGTAGCAAGCCGCAGCGGCACACAGTTGTATTGGACGTGGTTTCAACTCTTAGCAGCAGACCCCAACAGCGCACTTGCCGGGGGGCTGGATGAGGTCTACGCGCATTGGCACGTCGCAGCGAGCCAACGGGAAGCCGCGCTGGCGCATTATTGAGCAGGAAAGGAGTCCCAAAGGATTTCATGCCGAGCAGCGCACTTGCGGCAGCGCTGGATGAGGTCCACGCGCGTCTGCAGGTTGCCGGCGCGCTGCAGCGAGCGCACGATCGCGGCGGAGCGGTGCTTCTCGCCCAGCCCCTGTAGCGCTCCGTGCAGGAACGGCAGAATGGTCGCCAGCTGCAGCTGCATGCAGTGCAGTGCAGACAGTGTCAGGGTCTGATGCCCTTCACGCAGGTAAGGGAGCACATCGCCAGAAAGCCGGTCCTCTTCAGCTTCCGTTGCAGGAACGGCAGGATCGTCGCCAGCTGCAGCTGCGCTCAAGACGAAAAAGCTGTCCGCTGCTCCTTGATGTAGCGCAACTACGAAGGCCTGTTCCTTCAGTACAGCAAAACCCGGTTGCGGGAACGGCAGGATCTTGCCAGGTGCAGCTGCGCTCGAGACGAGAAAGAACGAGTCATGGCTTGTGATAACAGAACGGCCTGGTGGAAGTAAGCCTGGCCTTTTGCAGCAAGAACTGCACGTGCACCTCGCCAGTGCACCGCACGCCCTTCTGGAGAGACCGTGGCGTGGCAAACAGACCGTGAGGAGGCGTGCAGTACAACACACCACCGCTGGACTGCAGCAATAGATGCCAACCTCGTCAGAGATTGGAAATCACGACAACCCCACCTCATCGGGGATGAGCGACAGTGCGTGCAGGGGGTCGATGCGGTCGTGCTTGCGGCTGAGAGTTTTCGCCATCTCCACGTACCGCTCGTTCACGGCGTCGTCGCCAGACCGCTTTACTGCCGCGCTGGGGCTGAGAAACACCTGCGGCAAGCGCAGCGAATGTGAAGCATGTTTATCTTGTTTGTCTGTATCCAGCAGGGACTCGTACACATGTGCATCGAGAAATGATCACCACAATGTCGGCCTCACCACGCCTGCTGCCTGTGCTGCTCAAGGCTGGTGATAGCAAGGTACCAGCCAAGAGCACCATGTAGGTTCCAGGTCAGCAACGACTTCTGGTGGTAATGCAGGCTGCACGCGCTAGCCTTACCACGCTGGCCAATTTCTAGGCAGCTGGCTCACACCTGGATGAGCTGCAGGTAAATGCTTTCCGGCGGCTGGCCATCATCTGCCACTTCTGGCGACAAGCCGTCTGCGCCGCCGCGCAGCAGCTGCTTGCGCTTTGTAAACACGCGGTCGCTGTAGGCCTCTGCCAGGGCCGGTTTCCGCAGCTCGTCGATGTAGATCCTGCAGTGCCATTGATTCAGGATAATCACATTGAATTGTTTGTTCCAAGAACCAGAATGCTGGCGTCCTTGCGCCAGGCTGCCTGGCAATGCACGCTGGTAGTGACACCATCCTGCAGGCACCTGGGCGCTGACAAATGCAATGCAACTCGTCCAATTGGAGGGTCACGAACCACCTACAGCGTGCATTGAAGAGTCAGCGGGCGGTGCTCAGGGGCGGCAGGCCAGCGCCGCAGCCCTGCATAGCGTATCCACTTTGCATCTGAAACTAGCATGTTGACTTTCTTGTCAGCAGCCCCCGCACCGCAGGATCTCCTGGTGCCGACCAAAGCGCTCCAACAGCAGGGCGCGCACTTCCAGCAGCGCCCCCGGCGGCACCAGCCGCAGCAGCCGGTCCGCGTCGACATGCTGCGAGGTGGAGACCTGGCAGCCAAAGAGTGTTCGGCATTTGTCAGAAGGAGTGTGAAAGAAACACCTCAGGGCACAGTCGGACTGTCAAGGATGGCAGAATGAGGCAGCTTGTGATGAAAATGAGGGCGGGAGGGCTGACGACCGCTTGACATCACACAATAAAGTTCAGCACAGGCGGCCAGCGCACCAGGGTCTTCAAGCGCTCCAGGGCATCATCCTCAGAGACAGGCGCGGAGGCAGCAGGCGCGGCCCCGCCTGCGCAACTTCAGCCTCACATCATCAATTCAGAACGGAGACCACGTCTTGGGTGGGCGCCATTTAGCCGGCGCTCATTGCCAGCTCACTCAGCCAGGCGTGTGGGGCTTGCAAAACGCAACGCGCATCTGGCGCCGTGTTCTGCGAAGCGACATGCGGTCTTCAGAAGGAGACACAGCAGGTGCAGCAGCTTCCTGGCGCATCTACAGGAATGCCGGCCTTCGGCAACAACGGGTTTTAGGGTCAAGATTTGATAAGTGGGCGCACCGGGCGTCTTGTGCAGCACCAGCTCGAGGTACTTCACGGCCAGGTCGTTGTCGAAGCGCTGGTGTGAGGCGCTGCCAGCCGCGAGAGCCGCCTCCAGGTAGGGGACCGCCAGCTGCGGCGCCTCCGCCTGTTGTTTGAGGATATATGAACAACATTTCAGTTTGGTTTTGTTAACTGCGAGTTTGTGGCGCAGCGACAGGTGACACGCAGCTGCTGGGATCAAGACTTCAAGACCCATTGCAGGAAGCGTTGCAGGCCGCGGCATTCTCCTTTCTCCGTCCTCATCACTGTCAGGGCCATTCGATGTCTCAGCGCAAGTGCAGCCCACCTGGATGATGGGCATGACATCCGACGGCGAGATGGCGGGCCGCATGTGCGCAAACATGTCTATGCCGGCCTCAGAGTCCTCGTGCAGGATCCACCTGCGAGAACGCGTTCCGCTTGCGCCTCGTTTGCATTCCAATTGACAAGATAATTACATGTGGCACATGGCCTGCATGAGGCCTCAGCAAGTGACCTTGCCGTCAGCAGCGCCTGCTTCGTGGCCGGCAGCGTTCAACCACTGTTCCGGCACCTGGTTGACATTCGGAGTCTGTCAAGACTGGCATGTTCAGTGCAGCAGCGCGCACCGGGCGTGGTCCCGGATCAGGTCCAACTCGGCGGGTCCCATCGCCCGGATGTACTTTATGGCCGCCCACACGCCCGGCAGCCCCACCAGGTCCTTCGCTGCCCCTGCAGGTCGCGGCGCGGCGGGCGTCAATGTGTCAATGTGCCAGCACCAATCTGCCAGATGCTACAAGCTTGCGTCGCTAACGTACAGCAAGGCGGCATGTCTGCCGAATCTGGTGAATTCTTCTGTCGGGAGCCACAGCAGGCAGCTTCAGGCAAGGCGGCTGAACCCTCAATGGGTGCATACAATGTGGCGGCAAACTCGTGCACCCTGGAACCATTGAACACCCCGAACAAACGCACCGGCGGGCGGTACCGGCAGGTCGTCTGGCGCCTGCGACAGCGAGCGCAGCAGCTCCAGCGCCTGGTCGTGCCGGCCGCGCGCCCGCAGCAGCGCCACCAGCTCGCTGTACCGCCCCACCGCCGCCAGCGCAGCGCCGCCCGCCTGCGTTGTGGAGAACAGGGTGTCACATGGGGTAAAGGGTAGAAGCCAATACGTGACAGGGTTGCAGCAGCGCCACCGGCTTGCTGTACCGGCCCGCCGCCGCCAGCGCGGCGCCGCCTGCCTGCAGTGCGGCAGAAACAACAGGGTAATGGAAATGGCGTGTCAGATGGGCACTGCAGAGGATGCGGATACATAGGAGATCTGCAGCAGCGCCACCAGCTCGCTGTACCGCCCCGCCACCCGCCTGCACTGTGTGTGTAACAAGTGGTGTAGATTTGAAGGCACACTGCAGCTTTGCAGCAGTGCCACCAGCTCGCTGTATCGCGATAGCGCCGACCGCCTGCATGGTGGGAATCACAGCAGGTTGAAAGTAGGTGTCAGATGGGTGATGAAGGCGAAGATGATACGCGGGCGCTTTGCAGCAGTGCAACAGCTGTACAATCCGATTGCTGAATTGCAGCACCAGCGGCAGCAGCTACCGCATCGTGAGCATCACGACTGTCAATTACTGCTTGAGAGCGGTACACTCGAGTAGTAAACATCAAGCAGATGACTGCGCATGCTGGGCGCGCCTTCAGGTCGATGAGGTTGTCCCGCTGCACGAAGCGCAGCAGGTGGCCGGTGTCGCTGAGCGCCAGCATGGCCTGCGGCACAGTGAACAGCACCTCATTTGCACAGTGGAAGCCTGTCACTGGAGCGTAATTTCTCATTGAAGTGTTCACACACGCCAATACCTGGATCGCTCAGCGCGAGCATCGTCTGTGGCACAGTGAACAACACAACGATTCCCACAGTGGGTTCCCTCATTGAAGAGGTGCAATGCGCCAAGACGTGGTGTCAGCCAGAAGGGATGCACCTAACCCACAGCAAGGTTTGCCACCATAGTTACATTACCAGTCAGAGGTTGCATTCCCTGCATGCAGCGGCGTCTGTTGGTTCACAATCGGAGAGCACCTTCAGCAGGGCGGTGTCCAGCAGGACGGCCAGGTGGCGCCGCTGGCCAGGTGTGAGCTGCTGCAGCTCCGGATTCTTCCGCGCCGGCGGTTTGGCCTGCCCCACTGCCGCCGCAGGTCCACTGACGCCGCCGCCGCCGCCGCTGATATTCTCCGCTGCAGAGGGGCTTCCATCCGCGGTGGGCTGGCTGGCTGAGGCAGGCTGGCCGGAGCCTGGAGCTGAGTTGCCGCCGGCTGTGGGCGAGCTGTCTGCAGGCGTCAACTCGTCTGCTGCAGGGGGGTTGTGCTCATCGTCCGCCGCCGCGAGCCGCGTTCGCCAGCTCAGCAGGTAGGGCAGCAGCATGTTCAGGGCGCGGGCGTACATGTCGCCCTCCGGCTCCTTCGCGTCCGCCTTGTCATAATCTGCAGCAGCAGGTGGCGAGATAATGAAACAGCAGCAATACAATGGAGTAGCAGCAAGCGCAGGCAAAGGCCTGCAGGCCAAGGACAGGTCCATGCACATCAGTCAGTTGCGCCAGCAACGAATTGCGTGTGTCGTTTGCAAGTAGAAGCCGCTCCTCATGACACAGCCGCTCCTCGTGATACTGCGCTACCTGCAGTGGGTTGCCAGCAGTCATGACGCAAGGAAGTTTGGGCTCGGCCCTGCGGCCCAAGCACTTGCCTGGGAAGAGGTGGAGCACGGGCTTGAGCAGCGCGTCCGGTGCGAGCGAGGGGAACAGACGCAGCAGCACCACCGGGTTGGCGGAGGAGCACATGCCAAAGTGCGCCATGGCTTCCTCGTAGGTGCCGCCGCCAAACAGCTGCTGTCCGTACCGGATGTGCAGGTCGTCTTCTAGCACGGCGCGCGCCGCCGTCTGCATGCAGTAAAGACATGAGGCAGCCCGTTCTGTCTGCCCACGCTGACAATGAATTGACGGATTGGCCACTGAGAGAACGCACTCCCGCATGCTGCCAGGTGCTTGGGCAGGCTAAGATCCGTCCGAGACGACAGCACCCAAGGTGTCACGACTGCAGCCGTCGGGTGGCCGTTGGAAGGCGCCACCACACCGTGTGCAATATGCCGAGCTCATACCCGGGCGGGGTTGCCGCGCGGGAATGCAGCGTGCGGCCTCGCACCTGGTCCGAGCAGAGGGAGCAGGTGTCCAGCGCCTCCTCGTATCTGCCCTGCGCCGCCAGCTCCTGCGCCTGCGACATTGACATTGCACCGTCGGCCTGACATCCTACGAGGTAAGTACATCACCTTGCTGGCAACACCGACAACGCATTGTGACATCCGGCATGAGGCAGCGCTTCTTCGCTGCTGCACCTGCTCGAGGAGCGGCACGGGCCTGAGCTGCCAGATCTCGCCCGCGCCGACCGCCAGCAGGCTGCCATCCCTGCACGGCGAGGCGCTGGCGCCCCGCAGGCCCGCCGCAGGCAGCGCCTGCAGCAGCTTGAAGTCCGACGCTGCGCGCAGCGACCTGACCTGCAGTCGAGAGAGACAATATGTGTGAGACACGATTCGTTTGCACATCGACCCTCGCATCGTGTTCACCGGCCATTGCAGCTAAAACGTGGCCAAATGCGCCGGCGTACAGGAGGAGCTCTTGCTCGCAGGCATGGGGTTTTATGGGTATTCATTGGGAGGATTAGGGCTTTAGGTAGGGTTTCCGGGCCGAGCGGCCGGCGCACAGCGCACCTCGACGGCTGATGGCAGCAGCGCCAGCACGTTCGGCTGGGAGTACGCCAGGGCCACCGGCGGAGCGGTCCACTGCAGCACCCGCTTCATGGCCTTGCCTTCCTTGCCTGCGCACTCGGCACACGTCGTCAGCGCAGAAGAGGTTCCAGGTGAGACCGATCATCGCAGCTTGCGCCAGGCTGCGTCACGTGCAATACGGCAGTAGCCTCTGCGCCTGCAAATACTGGACTGCTGCACTCCGTTGCTCACCGAAGACTTGGCTTTGGCCGCCCAGCGACAGGAGGATCTCGCTGTTCTGCAGCGCCGCCATGGCCGGGGACGCGTCCCGCCCGATCGTCGGCAGCAGCGTCTGCTCGCCCGTCTCCGCATTGAACAGGGCATACCTACGTTTGTCGTACAGAACATCGTGTGCACATGTGTTTTGCTGGCTCCAGCGGGCGTCGTCCTCTTGTTGTTCTCCCTTGTTCATGTGCCTACCTCACGGCCTCGTCAGCGTGTCGCAAAGACAAGCACGCGGCCAGTCGGGCGACTGCCGTTAACATGCGGAGCGTCAATGCGTTTTCGGACGTGCGGGGTCGCACCCAGTTTTGAAGGCGAAGCAGACGTTGTTCCCAAGCCACATCATGTGCAGCGGGCTGTGCGGGAGCGCCACCTCCTTCAGCTCAATGAAGTCTGAGCCGTCGTAGTGCAGCAGCTGCACCCGCCGCTTGACCGCCACGCACAGCATCGCGCGGCCGTCGTCCCATGCGAAGCACTTGCCGCCCCTGCGTTCGAGCATGTGTACGGAAACCTGATCCAGCAGGCAGGTTGTCGCCTGTGCGAGTGCAACAAGCATAGAGCCTGGCCACAAATTGATGCATTCAGCATCGTGTCGGTGTTCATCAGTTGTCGATGCTACAGGGCAGAGCTAGTATGCAAGTCGCCCGCACCGGGTGCGGCTGGCCTGGCAGGTGAGTTGGAACGCCGGCAGCCGGTGCACGCTGATGCCCTGGTCCCCGAGGCTGAGCAGCAGGCTGCGGCTGGCAGAGACCTGCAGCTGGGTGAGGCTTCTGTTGCTGCCGAAGCTCTTGAACGCCTGCACGATGCGCCAGCTGCTATTCTGGCCCGCCAACGATACATCGGGCGTGGACTGAGCTGCGCTCGCCGCTTCCGGCGGCGCGAGGATCATGAGCGTGCCGTCCTGCAGGCCCGCCAGCACCCTGTCGTCTGGCGAGCCGAGCTTCTGCCACGCCTCCACGCATGCCGCCTTGCCGGACAGCTTTGCTGCCAGCTGTGCTCTGAAGGCGGTATGCTGCGGCGGCGCCTCAGACATGGTTCAAGCTGCCTCTGCGGCCGGCTAGTTGTACAGATCCAACAGATGTGAATGTATGCGAGTTGAGACAACCCTACATCAGCCGAACATGAGGCAAAGGCAGTCCACGTAGGTTGCACTGGCGCCTGCGCCGTAGGTTGCACTGGCGCCTGCGCCGTGCAAAAGAGATGTGCCTTGCAAAAGAGATCTGCCTTGCAGCGCTAGATCGAGCATCGGATTATTAGTAAGCCCCTCGAATGCTGCAAGTTCAGCACAGAGCTGCTCACTGGGCAGCAATGCAGCGGGAACGATTTGACGATCCAACTGTTTCCCAAGACGTTAAAAATTGGAGTCTGCCTGCACCCGGGGGCAAATCGGCACGCAACAGGTGCGATCCTCGATTGTAAGTAAAATTGCGAGTTTGCATCAGTGTGCCCAAACAAGCAACGCAGGGGGATGGCAGCAGAGGAAGTAGAATGGTAATTGCTGGTACTTCCTGCACAAAAGCAACACAAGTGCTGTTCAGCTCCGCTCTCTGGCGGTCCGCAGCTTTCGCATCGCGATCAGTTCATCTGTCGGTTGCTGGTATGCAGTAATCGGTTCTGTAAGCAGCGTGGCGTCCTGGGTCGGCCCGGATGTGCGGCTTGCGAGCGGCCTCTGTCTGTCCCGGAATGCATGCACACCGCTCATGGCAGCCGCAGAGCGCGTCACGGTGGCAGCAAAGGTGCGGCGACATTCATACATCATTTTCGGTCATGCATGCGATTGCGACTGTTTGGATCGCCAGCGTGGAGTCTGGCTCGTGAGATCATTCGAAAGCGGTGCGGTCGGTCTGTGCACGCGTGTGAGGCATTGGACGCCCTGGACGCTAGTGTCTGTTTCAAACAACTTCTTGATGCATGCAGATCGCCGTTCTGCACCTCTTACCGCCCGGTTCGCCATGCAGCATGCACCAGCAGGCAACGCCACTCAGCGTCAGGTACCGTTTCTGGCAACTCCTGTTTGTACACTGTCGACTTTGTCGCCAGCTTGCTGTCACAGATATGTCACAGACAGGCATCCACCGACTCGAATCAGTTCCGTCGCAGGAGCGTCAACCCTACCAGCCGGACAACATGCACCATTGCAGCATGCCAGGCGGCAGGCGCGGTGGCGATGTGACGAGCAGCTGCGCCAGGGCCTCCTGACATGCCTCGGGAGCTCAGCGCTGGACGCATCCGCCCTTGAGCAGTCAGCAGAGCCCGCGACCGAAGGTGTGCCGGCAGCGGACAATGGTGGCCTGCCGCCGGTGTCAACAAATGGCGCCTACGCACAAAACGGCAGCCCGGCGCAGCCGCAGCAGTCGCCGGCAGCGGGGCCGGCGGCTTTTGCGGTGGCGCTGTACAAGTTCTCGAGGCCGCACACGATGATCGGGACCTTCATCAGCATCTGCTCCATCTCAGCGCTCGCACTGGTGAGCAATGTGTCATCTCGGGGTGCCGGGTTTCTTGCTCCAGGTCCCACAGCGTTTGCATATGCCGAATGCTGCATTGGCCCTTGATCTGCCGCCAGCATGTCATCGACACTCGTCATTGCCTTTTTCATAGATAGAGCTTCGGGGAACTCCTCGCCATTTCCAGAGCAAGCACTGAGCCAAACTTTTTCCTCCATTTGTGTAATCGCGGAATCATGCGTGCAGCGCGTGGGCGACCAGGGCGCGGTGGCTTCCGCGGCGCTGCTGCAGGCGCTGGTGCCGGCCCTGCTGATGAACATCTGCATCGTGGGCCTGAACCAGCTGTACGACGTGGAGATTGACCGCGTCAACAAGCCATACCTGCCGCTGGCCTCGGGCGAGCTCAGCGAGCAGCAGGGGCGCTGGATCGTGGGCCTCACAGGTGCGGCCGCTTCCAACAGAAAGACCGTGTGGAGCAGATGCGTCAGTTGCTGCACAACCAGCACATCACGAGAGGTCACCTTGATGGGCAGGAGCTTTGCACACTTGCCTGTGTCTGCACTTTACATTAACCTGCGGAACTGCCGAGCCTCACTGTACACGGATTGTGTACAGGCGCGGTGGGACTGGCCATCGGCGCGGCGGTGGGGTCGCTGCCGTTGACGCTGACGCTGGCGGGCAGCTTGGCGCTGGGCGTCCTGTACTCGACGGAGCTGCCCTTCATGCGGTGGAAGCGCAGCCCAGTGCTGGCCGCAGCGTGCATCCTTGCCGTGCGGTGAGCTGCATGCAGCTATCCGCTGTGATGTGCGCGCTTGCTGCACAGAGAACATGCGATCGCATGCATGTCTGTCTCACTCCTTCTTCATGATTCAACAAAACACCCTTTCCGGCGCAGGGCCGTCATGGTGCAGCTGGGGTTCTACTTCCACATGAAGCAGGCTCTGGGCGCAGCCAGCTACACTCTGACGAGGCCGCTGGCATTTGCCGTCGGCTTCATGCTGTTCGTGTCCATCGTCATCGCCTTGTTCAAGGACATTCCGGACATCCAGGGGGATCTGCAGGTGGGAGCATGCACGAGTTTCGTTGATCTGGTGCTGCGCTGCGGAGGGAGTCAGTGCCTCTGATCGGATGTGCATCCTGGTTTGCAGCATTTGTCAAGCACTCTGTAGTTCGAGGCTGACGGTTGCTTGTGTGCCCTCCATCAACAGGCGGGCATCTTCACCCTCAGCGTTCAAGTCGGGGCCCGCCAGGTGTTCTGGACCTGCATCGGCCTGCTGGAGCTGGCGTATGCTGGCGCCATCGCATTTGGGCTGACTTCTCCAGTAAGTCGCAGCCCGCTCGAGGTTGTCTGACGTAGATTGAAATGATACAAGGTTTGCATCATGTGGCGTCTGTTGCCTGGTGACTGGGGATGAAGTGCAGTGACCGCTGCGCGCAGGTGGCATGGAGCAAATGGGCGACAGTGGCAGCGCACGTGTTCATGGGCGGGCTCCTGTTTGTCAGGGCAAGAGCCACAGACCTGACCAGCAGCAAAGCCATCTACAAGTGCTACATGTGAGGCTCGGCCTGATCTATGTATTGCACATTGGCATGCGTTTTTCGAATGCCTGCAGCGGCTTTGCAAATTGCTGACTGTGGCCCTTCCATTGCAGGTTTGTGTGGAAGCTCTTTTATGCCGAGTATCTTTTCCTCCCGCTGCTGCGGTAGGAGCGGCGCGCTTAAAATGGGTTCATTGGAATTGTTGAGAAGACTATTGCAGAGGGTCGAGGATATTGGAGAGTGAGCCAGAGGGTGTCGTGAGGACTGATGAACTGCCATTGATCAGCTCCGTTAGGATTGGGAGTGTTTCGGACTGAATTGTATTTCTATCTAGTGGCCAATCGGTGCGGCATTGATCAGTTGATGACGAGTGCTGTAGTGCTGAGGGTAGATGTTTTCAAGAAAATCGATAGTGTGCTCCGACTTCACGCCGGTCACAAACCCACCCGTCCTTTCTAGATGGAGTAGTTCCCCATGGGCTGTTGTTCCAATGTGGATTCCAATCAAACTGTCCACTTTCGGCATGTGCCTCATAGCTGCGCCACTGTGGTGCCAGTGGCGCAGCTATGAGGCACATGTTCCAGGCTCTTGGACGCTGATGGTGCAGCCGGGTCAAAGCAAATTCACAATGCGCTGTGCTATTGGTTCTGTTAGTATGCTGGCAAACTTCAGATCGCCTCAGGGCCTCACACGCCGCGCACCAGGTCAAAAATTTGCGTCGCCGCAAAGAGCAGAAAGAGGGAGCCGCCGCTGCGTCGCAGAAAACACATAAATTATCGTTGATTTAATTGTCTTTGAATGGCACTTCTATCGAATAGGCAGCGCGTCTGAGCTCAAGACAGAGCGGTCAAGGCGGGCTGCTCACATGTACTGCACGGTCTTCTCCGATACATATTTGGACAGCACATTGCCGCCCAGGATGGCGATTGCTGTTGCAACCCCGTGCCCGGCGACGGCTCCGCCCACGACTCCTTCGTCACAAGTGCATGACGCCTCAAAAGCCCACAGCCGCATGCAATAAGCAATAAGCAATAATACAAAGCTGGCCATTTGTGAACAGGTTGAGGAAAGGGCTGCACACCCACGGGGGACGACGATGCGGCCAGCGCGATGGTGGCCAGGAAGGACTTGTCGCCCCACTCCGCAGCAAAAACCAGCGCAAAGGTCGACACCACGAGGCCCGCGGCATCTACGCATGTCAAGGCATGTTGGCGATGTCAGTGCTCATGGCGTCCGTGGCAAACGCACATGCGCCGAGTGCTGCACATGCGGCAGGCCCAGGCGCATGTGTTGGTGCAAGTCGTCGTGACACTGGTGGGCCACGAGGCAGTCAGGATGTTGCAATACACGCCGTTGAATGCGCCGACTGTCTCCTGCGCATCCTCCTCCTCTTCCTTTGCCTTGTTGTCGGCATCGGCTGCTTCCTGCATTGCCGTGATTGACCGTCAGGGACGTCCGTACGGAGCACGGACAGTGTCAACGCCAAAGTGAGCACCGAACACAGGGTGTTCTACGCAGCACACCTGAAGGGTGCGGATGCCGAAGAACAGCAGCAGCGCGATCGCGACAATGTCATCGAGCGGCAGGCCGCCCGTGTCAAAAACGTTGTCTGCCTCATGCAACACAAGACCCAGTCCCACCTGCACAAGCCGTAATCCTGGTTCAGCAAGCCACATCGCAGCTGTAGCTCTGTGATCTGTGAACGGACTCCGCGTGCACGCCACAGTCATGACACAGGCGGGAAGGAGATTCAAAGGCGCACCGAAATGACGGTCATCACAGCGAGGGCTCCAAAGGAGCCGGCAAACACCAGACCCTGCGCTTCCCGGTACTTCAGCGCCAGAAGCACCGCGATGAAAAACGTCTTATCCCCCAGCTCGGAAAACAGGATGAGCAAGAAGCCAGAGACAAAACCCTCCCTGAGCTGCGAGTCCCCCAGTAGCCCTGCGGCGCAACTATGGGCAATGAGCAAGGCAGAGCAGTGGACCGTGTGAAGCCCGCCCAAGTCCACATATGTGGCAACGGGATTTCCATCAATACAGTGACACAAACCCGCCTGGAACGAAGGGGCCGCCCATCGCCTGTGCTATCTGTGCTGGCGTGTCCGCCAATGCAGGTGACGCCAGCAGTGCTGCCGCAGTCACGCCTAATGCGGCTGCCGGCGGAAGCCAGGCAGTGGGCAGTCTCAAACCCTGTCAAGCAGTGTTTCACGTTGACATCTGTCAAAAAAAACCTTGGGAGGTGTCTATGCGGATCCGTGCGTCATGCGTCCATTCAGTGAAGCTTCTGAGCCTCCCTGCCATGCAAGGTCGCAATCGCTCTCTACCTGCTTGTCGTCTGCATGATGCAGCTGCTGCCGTTCGGTCTTCTGCTGCTGGTGTTGCGAGGCTCGTGCTTGCACCCGCCTGCACGCACGCCCCTGCCGGCCGGTACCGCATGCAACATGTGCCGATGATCGATCAGCGTGCAGCCGCGAAGTGAACGGCCGCGTGTTGCGCAACGAAAACCATATGCATGCACCCGTAAGGCTCGGCAGCCCCTGTCTGTAGGACAAATGACTTTGCATGGTGCTGGACGAAATCAACGAGCAGGACAACTTGTGAAGTGGAGATGATCGCTCCCCGCAAATCTCATCAAGTGACTCAGCTGTGCTGTCTGATCCCTTCGCTGACGATCCAACACACGGCTACTCGCTGAAAGTGATTCATCAGGGCACTGCCTTTCTTCCCGGCAAATTTTACCCGATTCCCGCGTTCGCTTGGCCTAAACCCTGAAGCCAACGCTGCGATAGCTCGCCAGCGCAGCGGAGTGCGAAAGTGATCGGCGCACAATCCGCAACATTAAGAATCTGCGTAGTTGAAAAGTTGTCCACCGAAGGCACCATTGCAGCTGCGTGTCAGCATGGCGACGTGCCTACGATGCGCTGCCCTCCAGGCGGCCGTACTCCCGGCCGTCAGCAGCAGCTCGCGGCCGGCCTCACAGCAGGTAGCAGCACCTCGAGAAAGACAAGGGCAAGCTGAAAATGCATGTCGGCGTGCTTGAGTGGCACTTCCGGCGACGATTTGCTCCTGACACACATTGGCCCCTGTGCTGCGCAGGTGACCTTCAGCAGGAGAGCGCTGCGGCCAGCGCAGATCAGCAGGCAAAGCTGCAGGAAGTCGGCACGCGGCCTGAAGCAGCAGCTGCGCGCTCAGGTAGGGAGCTGTGCCGGTTTCAGAGCCGCTGTGGTGCCGCAGCGGTGCTGACCAAAGTTGCGTGCATGATGTAGCAGCACAGAGGCGACGACGCAAATGACCTTTCTCTTCGCAGGCGGAGGAGGCGGTGCTGGCGGAGGAAGCCGAGGAGGCCCCAGTCGCATCGGAGGCAGAGGAGACCCCTGCCGCTGCTGAGGTGGGCAGCGGTTTGTGAGTGTGCCATAGGCAGCTTGGGCCACAACACAACCCGTTCCGTTATCAGCATGGAAACGAATTGGGAAAGGGAGCTGGAAAGTGTCCATGCAGTTCCTTTTAATGGCTATCAGGCTGTCAATGAGGCTGGCACTCTCTGATGAGAATCTTGCGGCGAGGCGCTGACGGCGATATCACACTGTGCACATGAAAGGCACAGACTTCGGCATTTGCTGAGGAGAAGCCGGCAGAGCTCGACGCGGAGTACGCGCTGAACGTCCTGTGGCTGGACAAGAGCATCGGGCTGTCGGTGGACCAGGTGTTCAAGGGGGTGCGTAAAGTCTACTTCTCACGTTAGCCGCTTCAGGACACCGCCATCTCAGTCTCTGTCCGGTCGGGCAGGGGGGCCAGTTCTCGGATGTGCCTGTTGCTTCTGCCACCTCGTATGGCTCGTCCACCCCTGATGGTCTTGATGAATGTGCACTTTCGAGTGCCTGATGGCAATTGACCGCCTCTCGAGCAGACTACCTCTGTTGGCGCAGGGCCAGAAGAGCCCTATCACAGAGTACTTCTTCTGGCCGAAGACGGACGCATGGGAGGCACTGAACGTGTCGATCGAGGGCAAGGACTGGATCAGCGAGAGGTGAGCGGCACCGTTGCCGTGCTAGCTGTTGCAGGGGACAGGGGAATCTGGTGTGCTGCATGGCATCCTTCATGACAAACCCCATTGTCGTGCTTCTGCAGGAACCGGGTGCTGCTGCTGAACCTGACCACGGACGTCATCAACTTCTGGCAGGATGAGGAGACCAAGCACACCATCGACGAGGCAAAGGAGAAGTACCCGGCGGTCCAGTTCCAGGGCAACTAGGTGCCTACAGACTCTGGCGTTTTGGAGGGAATGATGGCAGCATGAGGCAGACATCAGGCGACTGCAATGCAAGCGGCACTCCTGGCGTCGACTGACCTAATCTAATCAGCTTACCTCAGAACCAAAGCTCGGCAACGCCTGTTGACGTTTGACTTGGCAACAGGAGTTGGTACGTATGTTCTGCCTCAAGCCTACGGACAGTTGGTGTGCACAAGCGAACTCAGACGCATCGCGCCTTGCAATCAATTGACCACGTTTTAGGTAGAAGCAGGACGGTTCGCAGGTGCAACATAAAAGAAAGTCAGGAATGCCGGTCGCCGTCAAGGGTTGTCGCCATTAGGACCTTCCAAGAGGGTTTAGCTGGCCATGCTGCAGTTCACTCGTGCGGCGCCGCGGAAGAGATGGCATATCTGATTCCTGGCACCATCGCAGTGAGGATGTGCAAACACACGCTCGTGTCCTGCTAGATATAATTATTTGAATTCACTACGTCATCCGGCACTCATGTAACGATTGAGCACACACCACGAATCCACGAGCTTGGCAGATCACGATGGGCCAGACACAACTCCACCGTCAGCGCAACAGCAATGAAAGAAGCTCAAGGTAATTGAAAATATGCACAACTGACGATCATCGTGTCATGCTTGCTCCTAGCCAAGTTGAAGCTGATTGCCAGTGGATCTCTGCCCGCAGGGCGGCGCCGGCCCAACAGGCGGGGCCCTGGTTGACGCCCGCGGTCGCCTTCGTGCTGCTGCTGTTTGTCAGAGGCTACAGCGCCCGCCGCAACCTCGTGCACGACTGCGACGAGGTGTACAACTACTGGGAGCCCCTGCACTTCACGCTCTACGGCCACGGCTTCCAGACATGGGAGTACAGGTGCTGCACCTTGCATTGTGTTTGCCTCCCAGACTTTCGCAAGATTGGGATGTTCCCTGTGCCAGCATTACAATCGATGAGCATGCAAGATCAGCGTGGACAAGCACATGACAGTACGGCATTTGACGGCACCAGTCATGAGACGCGCTTTGTGTCGCCGCAGCTCTCGGTTCGCGCTGCGCTCGTGGCTGTACATCCTGCTGCACTGGCTCGTGGCGGCGCCAGCCGCCTGGTGGTACGGCGCCGGCGCTGGCAAGGTGGCAGTCTTCGTCACTACCCGGGCGGCCCTGGGGCTCGTGTCGGCGCTTGCTGAGACGCTGCTGTTCAGGTGTGCTGCATCAAGGGGTGTTGGCGTGCACATATCGCGCTGTAGACTGGTCCTGCTCACGCGGACGCACAGGCACTGAAGTGAACGAGCGCTGCCTTACGTACATGATACCTTGTGGATTTGCATGCAGGGCTGTGCAGCAGCAATTTGGACAGCGGACGGCGCGGCGCCTGCTGTGGCTGCTGTGCCTGAGCAGCGGCATGTTCACGTCCGCCACCACCTTCCTGCCGTCCGCTTTCGCGATGTGAGGTCTGAACGGAACCTGCTTGCACTGAGCACAGAATGTCAAGAACTTCATCGAAGCTGAAGCGAAGCCTGACTGAGAATCTGTGCAGATTCATTGGTGCTGCAATATGTCCTGTCGACAACTGTGCGATGATCTCGTATCATCTTCCTTGATCCGGCAGGTACGCGCTGACATTTGGCACGGCGGCGCTACTGACGGGCCGCCACGCCGCCGTCGTGGTCGCCGCGGCAGCAGGCATCCTGTGGGGCTGGGTCGTGGCGGCAGTGGCCTTCGTGCCGCACGCGCTGTGGGTACTGTACGCTGCTCCCCTGGCGGCGGCGGTGCGGACGGCGGCGGCAGCGTGCTTCCTCCTGGGCGGCAGCCTCGCTGCTGTGGACGCCTGGTTCTACGGCCGCTGGACGGTGAGACTGACTTTTTAGGGTCACTGCTGGTCCTGCCCTCTGATGTGCATGCTTGTGAGGTGCACGGTCGTGGCGCCTTGGGCGGGCGCATGCAACTGAGGCGTGATGCGTCCACCTGCATCTTCAGGCAGCCTCTGGCTGCATGGACAGCTATTTTAGGGTTTAGAGGGTTTAAATGTGCAGCACCAACATGATCATCCGGAAATGTTGCCCCCGTCACATCACCCGAATCGCAGCATGACCTTCCTGTTGGTATCCGCTATCATACACGAAATTTTTGCAATTGCTGTAATGGCCAGGCGTCGCTGTGGAATTTTGTAAAGTACAATGTCGTCGGCGGCGGCCAGAGCGCGCTGTACGGCGTGGAGGGGCGCCTGTTCTACCTGCACAACGGCTTTTTGGCCTTCAACGCGGCGCTGCCGCTGGCGCTGGCGCTGCCGCTGCTAGCCGCGCTGCAATACCTTCTCAGCGGCGGCGGCGGCGGCGAAACTAGTTTCAGTCCTTCTGGCGGCGCAGTCCAGAGCCGCTCAGGAGGCGGGCAGCTGGAGGCTACTTCCGGAGGCCCAGCGGCGGCGGCGGCGGCGGCGGTGAGAGAACAAGGGGCATGGTTGAAGGTTGTTGCGGTGCTGGCGCCGCTGTGGCTGTGGCTGGCCGCGATCAGCTTGCTGCCGCATAAGGAGGAGCGCTTCCTGTACGTCGTGTATCCCCTGGTGCGCCTGCACTGTTCACCTCTCTTTGTAGCTCGTTATCTGGCAGGGTTTTCAGACACGTCCTGCAGAGATGCCCTGCATGCAGAATGACCTGCTTCCTGCAATCTTGCGCAATGATTGCTCGTCAATTTCCCTCATGACCGACGCTGTCAGGTCGGGCTGCGCCACAAGGGCAGCCCCACTATTGGCAGTGGCGGGGCTGATGCATCCTTCCGCCAGGTTTTCGCCATTGCAAAGCCATTCGATCGCTGCACCCGGCGCAACTGCTGACGCCTGGCCTGCCTGTTCAGATCTGTCTGGCGGCGGCGCTGTCCCTCGGGGCGGTGGAGGACGTGGTCGCGGCAGCGGCTGCGCTCGTGGTGCGGCGGCGGACCGCACAGCAGCTCGGGCGCGCACTGCAGAGAGGTGGGCGCATGTTCAGCGCCCCTGCCCTGCATGCATTTGAGGACAATAATGTGCGATTCGATCAGGTTCCCGTGGTAGCATGCTGGCACGCTGCCCGTGCGGCCACATCTCTCGTCCACACAAGCTATGTTGTTGATGCTGCACATTGTTGTGCCCACCTGCTGCATGACCACTTTTGGCGGCCAGAGTCCCTGACCTCAGCAGCATCTGGAACTCGGACTCGACTTTTGTATGTCCGTCTGCGGAGGCAAAATCCAGTTCCTGTTGGCAGGTCTGCTGGTGGCAACGCTGGTAGTGTCTGTGTCGCGCACCGGCGCCCTGCTGCGCAACTACAGCGCCCCCATGGCCGTCTTCGGGAGCCTGCCGCAGGCGGATTTCCCTGCCTGTGTCATGCGCTGCTGCCTGGGCACATTTTTTTGAAAACATGATGAGCAAAGTGCATGTGAGCGCAGATCGACATTGCATGCCAGTTTCAGTGACATCAGCACGGCTTGCCTCCCTAAGGCGAATGGCAAACATCATCATCATGACCTTGCATGCCTGCAGCTGCCGGACCAGACCACGAAGTTGCAGCACGTGTGCGTCGGCGACGAGTGGTACCGCTTCCCCTCCTCCTTCTGGCTGCCGGGGCCGCGCTACCGCCTGCAGTTCGTCAAGTCCGGCTTCAGCGGCCTGCTGCCGCGCCCCTTCTCCCCCAACGAGGTACATTGCTTCGTTGAAGAGGTATGAAGAAGCCGACAACATTGTTTGTAAGAACTGTCTCAGGAAGACCTTTCTCACTCACACGGCAGACCGTCCTCGTGTGCCATGTGGAGAACCGTGCAGCTGATGCCTGCAGGGCGGCACGCGTGCGGCGCCGAGGCAGCTGAATGACGCGAACCGGGAACAGCCCGACAACTACTGGGCCACCAGTGAGTCGTGCGACTACTTTGTGGGGCTGTTGCCGCCAGCCGATGCCGACAGACAAGGTACCGTTGTGCCAGAGGCCGCTGCCTGTACTCCAGCGTCCCTGCACTCGAACTCTTTGGCACATGCTTCGGATTATGGTTGAGGAGCCAGGCATCCCACCAAGCCTGCTGTCCTGAGCCGTCATAAAAATATAGTGTCGCCGCCGCAGAGTGGACAGCGAGTGCATCAGAGCCCTTGCTGGACAAGGACGCCTCTCCGGCGCTCGGACGCGCCTTCCTGCTGCCCTCCTGGGCTGCGCGGCCAAACGTCTTCGTGCAGTACTCGATGTGGCGGAGGCGAGCCGCCAGCAGCGCAGTCTAGCGCCAGAGCACGCTTGAGACTGGACCTCAGTGGGAGAGGCTCTTAAGACGCCCCGGTGGACAGGTGAGCGACGCATGCGCCGTGCATTGAAAGGTCTACATGTGTGGTGCTGTGTCTTTGGTTAACGTGCACACCCATCACCCACCAAAGCTTTGTGCTTTTCGCAGAGCAGCATTCATTGCCTGGGTTGATCAACAGAGCCTGTTAAATGTATGTCTTTGAACTTCCTTGGAGCTGTTTTGCCCATGAAAGGTGTAATTTCTGGTCGAAGGTTTTCAAGTCATGTGTTGGGCATGGCAAACACAACTCTCTCTAGACATGCGGACACAGTTGACAAACGAATCCAGTACGGTGCGAAAAACACAACTCCAGTTCTGGAAATAGGTAGTCCTGTGCAGCAAGCAGTGCGACAGCTACAGATATGTGGAGCTCTGCATGAGCAGACGAGGCGCACAAACGGCGCCCCGCCGGCGCAGCGGCAGCAATGCGGAAATGACCCGAGGCCCGGCAAAAGGTCGGCGCATCAGTGACTGCAGCCACCACCACGCCAAATCCCACCAGCCTGCTGCCTAAGCCCACCGCACCCGCGTTGCTAGAAACGACCCGTGTCCAGAAACTCCTCGTTGAATTCCAACTGTGGAAACTCATCGGACTGCCAAACTCGCCGGCGCTCAGCCCAAGGCTGCGGAAGGGGCGGTTGCGCCCGCCCCGCACGCCCCCCATCCTACGGACTAATCTGACCTGCGTGATCAATGCTACGGTCCAAAACCCTGTCTAACCATGACAGCCGCTGTATGATGCGCAATGTGTACACTGCAGTCCGCATCCCTTCCCGGCGGGCAGAACGCCGGACCACGGCAGCCCTCGCGCACCCGCCCCCGATCCCACTTCCCTCGCCAGATCTTAGTGTTCTCAACGTGCATTGTTCCGCAACAGGGCTGCGCAGGACGCCCAGCGCTCCAGCCCCAGCTGGCGCGAAAGAATTTTTCCAACGCCGGGGGGCTGCGCGGAAGCGGGCTTTGTGCGCCGCCGCTGCCGCCGCCGCTCCCCGGGACGCTGGCTGGCGCGCCGCCGCGGCGGGCGACGGCGGAGGCTCGGTGGCCACAACCGCAGCCGCGCGGCGGCGCGTGTGTGCTGGGCTGGGCGCCGCTCACGGCACGCTGAACGTGCGCTTGGGCAGCTGGCTGGCCGCCTGCAGATGAATCGGCACAGCCAGGATGTAGACTCACACGCGTCATAGTTCATCGCGTGCATTGCAGCATCAGTTGGAATTGCCAATGTCCCGCCAGTGCAAGCGGCTGCAGCCAGGGAGGCCCCCAATGCAATGCTGGCTTTGCGTCAAATAAAGGAGACAGGCTCACAGAGCGTTGCGGGTCAATGCAACATTCCCGGATGGTCAACAGGTTGACTCACCTTCTTGGCGGGGAGCTTGGTGTCGCCGGAGTCGAGGCGGCCGCCGAGGAGGCCACCGCAGTCGACCAGGTTGAAGCCGAAGGCGAAGAACACCATGCCCTGCGTTTTGAAAGGCGCACAACTCAGCGTTCTGAATGTCTCTTCCGAACAGTCAGGCACAGACTGGAGGTGGCACATTTGTCAATGTCAATGGCCGAAGCTGGTGATCGACAAGGTTTGATGAGTGTCAAAGAAGGACCTTTGGCACACCCGTTTCGAGACTCACCTGGAGGAACAGGAAGATGGAGAAGGTCCAGCGGTTGACGGTGAACACGCCGTAGAAGGCGGCGGCCAGCACAAAGCCCGACATCGCCATCTCGCCGCCGTACAGCCGGCAGTTGCGCGTCGTCATGACCGGCGTCGTCCCCGGGCGCACGTCGCTGCTGCCCAGCTTGGTGGTCACCACCCACTCGTGCGCGCCCTTCAGGTCCAGCATGCCTGTGCGGAGATGACAAGTGGCAATGAGGAGATGGAGGGGAGGTCGGCGACCTGTCAGTGGTTGTCCGCCAGTTGCAGAGGTGCGATCTGCTGCCACTGAAGGTTCCCTCTTGCACTGCAAGTAAACGGTCAGGACCTGGCAGGTCATGCTCAGGGTTTGGGATGGGCGTCGTTGCAAAGACTGCGCACCGGCAATGACGGCGCCAAGCTTGACGATGCCCATGGCGTTCTCGAACAGCACGTAGAGGATGGAGTGCACCCAGCCGTTGGGCGTGAAGGCCGCCGTCGACAACGTGACGATCACCGGCAGGTGCACCAGCGCCCACAGCGGGATGGACACCTGCAGTTGAGAGATCACCCTTGATGCTCAGAAACGAGTGACGGTGTTCACGCACGAGTGCGTCCCTAGCATGTGCTGTGCAGGGGCTTCGTCATCTTGCTGCACCAAAGCTGCGGCAGCGCTGTGCGTGTTCGGTACAGAAAAGGAGGCCGAGGCGTCAGCGGCAGATGGCGGAAGCAGCAAGAGGAGAAGGCACCTCTGGGGTGAAGGTGGACAGCGGCACTAGCATGCAGAAGAAGCCGAGCGACACCCAGTGCGTGGCAAACTTGCGGATGCCGAAGTAGCAGAACAGGATGTCGATCTGCGGCGACACAAAACCTCTAGAGACTCATATCGACTGTTGGATACGACAGGAGAAGCGACCCCAAGCTTTCCCTTAAGACAGCATCCCCCTCAACACCATTCCCAACACAAAGGATCTGGTTTAATTAGCCTTTGTAGCTGCGCTACAGAGTCTACAGCCTGATCCCACAAGGACAGCCTGAACAACTCACCTTGCGGTGCAGCGGCAGGTTGGACCGCCAAATGTAGTAGGCGGTCTTGCGCCACAGCTGCACGGGGCCGCAGGTCCACCTGTGCTGCTGCTTGCGGTACGCGAAGAAGGATGCCGGCAGCTGCGGCAGCAGAAACAACGCAAAACGTCAGAGACAGGACTTGGACATATCAGCCAAGTCGTTGGCGACGGGGAGGGCTGGGAGCAGCACCGTGCCGGGTGTCCCTACTTGCCTCTGCTGTGTGCTGCCGCGATGTGCAGGCAGTCGTCGCCGGGCCGCTCGCCGCCTGCTGCCCGCCCCCCAAGCAGAGGTGGCAGCAGGCAGCCTTGTGAAAGAACTGTTGTGACAGCTGCCACATTGGAAACAACTCGTTTCCAAACAAATGCACCTCGTTCAGGCAGGTGGTGTCCTCCAGGAAGATGGCGCGCCAGCCGCCAACGTACGAGCGCAGCGACAGGTCCATGTCCTCCACAGTCGTGCGGCTGTTCCAGCCGCCGATGCTGTCGATGCACTTCTTGCGCCTGCACAGCGAGGTGCGCGCATCAGCACATCTTTCAGCTGGACACAGAAATGACTGGTGACAATTTCGATGTAGCCCGATGCGGTTTGACCTCGACGCAGTCTCAAGGCAGCTGTTGGCGTGAGGTGCGGCGCCTTGGGTGCGCCATCGTCTGCAACAACAGATTCCAAGCTCTAAACTCGCTCACCAGACGCCGGCGGTGCCATTGAAGTTGAAGAAGCTGCCGGTACCAAAGTGCACCCACTGCTCGCACTTGCAGTGGTAGTTCAGGCTGAGCTCCTGCGCCTGCGAGTTTTTGCAGAGAAAGACGCGTCATCCAAGGCCGTGGGTGAATGGACCGTGTCACATTGTCAGGCGTGCAGGCACTGCAGCATGCCAGAGCTGGTCCTGTGCGCAAGCTGCGGACTCTGTGCTGCTGCATGATCTCCTATGTTTTCTAATGTACTGCCAGGATCGCCGGGCTGTCGACCGGACCTTCCAGAAAGCCCGCACGCAGCCGCCATCGCAACCATCCCCCTCAGTTCCCTCGGCCGCTCACCTTGGTGAGGTAGGACTCCTCGGGGTTGGTGAACACCCAGCGTGTCTGCACATACCCGATGTCCACATTGCCGACCAGGTACGGCACCTGCAGGATAGGAGATTGTTGTCTGGAGTATTTGTCAGAAAGACACTGTGGCCCTCCAAGCTTCAAACAAGCAGATCAGCACCAGGGAGTGGCTCGCAGATGCTGGACCAGCAGCTTGAAGACGGAGTATTCTCTTGTTTATGGCGAATTCAGACTTGTATTTACAGCGCAGCATGTCAGGGTTTAGGTGCGGCACCGTGCGCAGCAGGAAGTCGGGCTCCGGCTTGAAGTCTGCGTCAAAGATGGCGATGTACTCGCAGTCCTGAAGAAACTTCACGCCCTGCACATGAAACCATGGAGGAAGGTCAGCAGAGCGGAGACATTTCAGCCTGAACACCCAATAGCATCTGCAGCAGTTGTTACAAGCAGTCACCTCGTGCAGCGCATCACCCTTGCAGATGGCGCCCACATTAGCTGCGGCGGACGGCCGCCAGAATCTCACCTCGTGCAGGGCGCCGGCCTTGTAGCCGGCACGGTTGGTGCGGCGGCGGACCTCAATCTCCACACCGCGCTCGCGCCACTCTATCACCTTGTCGTCCACCAGGTCCCGCGTCCCCTTGTCCGTGCTGTCGTCCAGCACCTGTACATGTGAGAAAAGCAAGGGGTGAGACCACACAACATAAAACGCACAGCTCTCTGGACAAGCAGGTCACGGGCATAGAATGCTCGAGATCTAACTGCGCCAACGGAAACATCGGAATGAAGTCGAGGCAGCACATCTATGGCTGCTGCCTGGAGGCGTCTGCCTGCCGCAGCCGCAGCCGCTGACGCCACCAACCCAACAGAAATTTTCAAATGGGAAACAATATCACTGATGCGAAGGTTGCTGAGGGTTGTTTCCGAATCCTATCACCTGGACGAAGAGGCGGCCCTTGGGCCAGGTCTGCTCGCACGCCGAGTCGATGGCGGCCTGGCACACGGCACGCTCGTTGAACATGGGCAGCTGGATGGCGACGCGCGGGTACAGGTCGCCGCACACAACCGGGTCCGGCAGCGCGCTGAACTGGAAATAGTCCTCCGGCTTGCGGCCGGTGACGCGGCTGCGCGCCTTGAGCTGCACGTACTTGGCCACGTGGAAGACGCGGTCAAGGGAGACGACGACGGAGAGCGCCACCGCGACGGAGATGAGCGCGTCGAGCAGCGCCACATAAAGCTCGTAGGCCGAGTAGGTCATGTAGGTGAACAGCATGACTGCACGCTGGTTTGGGGCTGGCCGGCGGGCAGGGGGTGCTGGCTGCTGCTGCTGCTGCTGCGCCGCGGCCGCCGGGATTTAGGATTGGCCGCCTGCTAAGGCTTCCGGCTGGTGCAGGCGAGGGGCTGTGAGAGGCGGTCAGGCCGCTGCCGATCGCCTGGCTGTGCGGCGAGCAGGGTCGGGGCCTCCGGCTGGTGCCTTGTGCAGCCTCCGAGCGAGCTGTTGTGGCGGTCCGGTTCGATGGCTGCGGGCTGCCAGCGGGCAGCTGCACCTCAACCTGTAAGCAGGTCAAATCACTGTCAGCGATCAGCGGCCGGGCTGATTAGAGGAGTGTATTGCACCAGCGTCGAAGCAAGTTTGCAGGGCGCGAAAGCACTTTCTGACCACGCAGCGTCGCTGTATGAACGGCTGCCACAGTGAGCAGCGACGCTGAGCGTCAGCCGGTCACCGACATTGTCATCCAACATGAGCCCCGGGGGCCCGCTGAGGGTCATATCGAGCGGTTGACGCTCGGCCGAAATGCAGGACTAGGCATGCAAAGACGAGCGACCGCGGACCGGTGCTGCCTAGATATATGCGGACACTCGACACGGCCTGAAAACAGCCAGAGCCAGCAGGGAAGCGTGCTCGCCCTGCCTGGATGAGTCGGAAATGCACCCCGGCACAGGACAGCTGCTGATGCACAAAAGTTGAAAGCGGACAGCCGGTGCCGCGAGTGTCTCAACACAGCCCGCGTGCAGGTGCATCACCCAGAGTCAGACTGAGCAACAGATCCAGCCTCGAGACCTGGCGTGACAGGATGCGTCTTGAAGCCCAGGACGCCCCGAGGCTGTGTTGGCTGCAACTTGGCTTCTGCCGCCCGCTGCCGGCTGAACGGCACCACTGCGTACGGTCTGGGCGGCAGCAACGCTGCGGAACTGGGCAATGGAGACCGAGGACTCGGGAGATGGACTGGTCCCCACTTTGACCCCAATCATTCTGTGACCAAGGCCGCGGGGCGTCCTCAACCAACCAAGAATAGCTGGCGGCGGTTTCGGCTCTTTGGGGGTCAATGGCCGCCATGCATGGAGCTGCAGCTGTAACACTGGCTTGGTGACACCGCATGCCGCGCGTCCCCGTGCGGCGGGCCCCCGTCGCCAGCAACAGAGCCGGTCGGAGGCCGGCTGTCGGGCGGTGCTCGGTTGTCGGGCAAAAGGCTAATGCTCACCTAAAGCGGGTTGCCGCGTGCGGGATCAGCAGCACATCTGGATCTGCTGAGACGATGCTGACCGTGGAGCTAGTCGGCTATCCAGGTGCACGCTGGTCGCCCTGGCGAGATCGAATCTGTTGTGCAACCGTTCGGATGTGCTGCGCCGGGGAACGGTCGCGGGGGGCGGCCTGCGGGTTCCGACGGTGGATCACCGATGATCTGGGTGCGGCGGTGTGACCGTCGAGGCTAGATTTGGCGCTCAATACATTCAAGCTTCGCCTGAGCAATGTATGTCAAAACCCTACATTCCCCACGGTCAGCCATGGTAATCCCGAGTGCTTCTGTCACCAAGATTGTACCAGGGTAGCTTGGCCGCTTCTGCAGGTTTGAGGCTGAAAACAGGTCATCCTTTTCATGGATTTGGCGTCGACACAGAGGGTGTACGGCACGTGTGCTGTGTTGCTCTAGCCAGCGCGATTGCAGCTCCAGGTCCTACCTCAAACTTCCCTATCATCCTGCCAAACAAGCTCGCCGTTGAAGCGCGCAGATGCCGCCGCCGCGGCAATATTGAGCACAGGTGTCCTTGCAGTCCATTTTGTGATAGACCGCAGCATGCTAACCAAACAGGCTTGGCATTCGTGCCACACCGCCCACGAAAGGAGTCACACACACGCTGCTGCCAGTGCCGCGCGCAGCATCGTCAACAAGGCGTCCAACTCTTCCGCTCCAAATAGCTCCGCAGTGCCGACGCCGTAACACTGCATCACCAACACCGCACTGCTGTGATACAGCGCTTCTCACTGGAACGTGGACGGAAACCTTTCTGCAGCGCAAGTGTTTCGGAGCCGGGGACCTGCGCCCCGCGCGAGTGCGCACATGCGGCAAACGGCACCCAGGCCTTTTGTGGCCCCGCCCCCCGGATGCATATGGGGGGGGGGGGGGGGGGGGGGGGGGGGCATGGGGTTT
>JAABUL010000044.1_pt1 | contig 212767 bp, 368 predicted proteins | sample 5559151 | NCBI WGS metagenome assembly JAABUL01 (sample SAMN10711876, study PRJNA513368) | rock metagenome | isolation source: Antarctica rocks | place: Antarctica: Victoria Land, Pudding Butte sud
TCCCCCCAAATGGCCCCCCCCCCCCCCCCCCCCCCCCGCGCCCTCCCAAGATCTTCTACAAGCTACGAAGCAAGGTGGCCAGCAGCAGCCCCACCTTGTGCTCCTCCTTCAGCGGCAGCGCAAAGCCATTGATGATAGAGCCCAGGATCTCCAGCAGCTCGGCGATGCCATTGTGCCGCTCCGTCTCATACACAAAACGGTAGAACACGTGGTTGATCGCCCGCCGGATGTACGGCCTGCGGCAGGGTAGAGCACATTATCTGGCAGGCGCTAGGCAGCTGATCGCGCGGCATCTTCGCATAAGCAGAACATAGGGACATCCTTGGAGGACCCTGGCTCTGGCTGCCGACACGCAAATGGAACAGTGTGCACAGGCGCATGCAGCTCCTCCATGATATGCCGCTCTTCTGGCAGACCTCGGGGGCACAGTTGCCGCCCACCTGTGCATCATGAATTTGCCGTAGATTCGGTGCAGGATGGTCTTCAGGTAGTCCCGCTCTCGCGGGTCCTCGCTGTCAAACAGCTCCAGTATCCGCACCACAAACGCCTGCACCGCAGCGGACGTAGTTTCATGCCGGGCTTTTGGGGCGTGACAGATAAGCTGCCTTGCTGCTTCTGTTCAGTGAGTGCACAGCGCAGATGCCAGGCTTGCAACGTCACAGAAAGCAGCTTTGTGCGCCTCTTGTTTGAATGCCCACCTGGTCGATGTACTTTTTTGCCGCCTTTGCATCGGTGTCCTGGCACACGACGTACCGCAGCAGGAACTCGTACACGATCTGTGGCGTGGCAGCGGTCCCAAACCTCAGCTTCATCAACTCAGCTGTTACTGGGCACGCAGAGAGCCCTCCGCAGCACGCTTGCCTGATGTGCCGCTGCAACAGTATACCTGCCAGCTGATGTTATAGCTGTCCGTCCGGCACTTCGGAACACCTTGAGCTGGGTGCCGCCTGCTGTGCTGCTTTGGCATGCCGCGCTGCCCACGCTGCTGCCGCTGTCGTCCCAGCAGCTACCCCGGTGACAGAATTCACCACTGGATGCTCCCCCGCAAAGCGCCTAACTCTTGAAGCGGTGTGTCAACGAATGCTCATGTGAGCAAAGTATTCACCTGCAGGTGGGGCCACGTGGGCTCAAGGGTCGGCTCCTCCTCGTCGGGATCATAGTTTTCCTGATCTGCGCCCCTCGACGGCGGCAGCGACCGGAAGAGGTTCGCCGACAGCATGAAGATGATGTCCTGCTTGGGTGAAGGCAAACGAGTCATACGAAGCCGAATCACCAGCGTGACGAGTCTCAACGCTGCTGGTGATGGTCAACAGCATGGCATGTGGCATGCTGGAGCAATCTTCGTTGTCACCGGCAAGATCCCGACTGTAGCAGATGCAAGAAGGCTCCATGGCTTGTCGCAAGCCGTGCCCACCTCGGAGACGAGCTCCGTGAACTTGCCGGTGCCAGTGTTGACATAATCCACCAGCTCCAGCAGCGTTTGCCGCTTCATCTCCTTCTCCCGCACATGCGCCGACTGCGCGCAGATGGCATTTGCAGCTCAGCATGGCCTTGTGCACCGAATGATCGACTGATCGACTGACTGATTGACGCCATCCCATCCGATGCTGAATGCTGGCACACGGGTGTGTCTATTCACCTGCATGCCACAAACACCAGCCGTGTGGGGCGGCAAGCGCTGAACGGTATGGTGCTAGTAGCTGTACCGCCCAGCAGCTGCACAGCCGACGCGGCGGCCTGTGCCATCTCAATGCACACGCAGGACGTCCTGACGCAGGAGCCAGCAGCAACAACGGCCAGGCCAGCAAACGAAGGAGCTTGTACCGATCGCCAGGTGACAAAGGTGTGAGTCAAGCCTGCACGACGGGGCACCTGATCAGTGAAGTCGTAGGTGAAGGAGCATAGGTGCAGCTTCTTCACAAGGAGCAGCTGCTTCTCCGAGGGCGGCACATCCCGGAACGCTGGCAGCGGCTCGGCGTAGTAGGCTGCACAGTTTTCGTTCGTCAGCACGGGCAGGGGAGGCTTATCGCGCGCCAGCGGAGCGCGTGCTGGCTGCTGCTGCGGCTGGGGCGCCGACTGCGGCGAGGGCTGCGTCGCGGGCGGCCGCCCGGAGTTGCTGTTGGCCTTTGGGGCGGTCACGGAGGGCGCCCGCGGGTTGCTGTGGCTGTTTGTGCTGGGCGCCGGCACCGTCTCCGGCCCAGCAGAGGCTGTCTTGCTTTTGCCACCGCCAAATTTGACCTCTGCATCGCACGACAACGCTGATCAGCCACGCGATTGCCCGCAGCAGGGGCAAACCCGAGCCCGGATGGCATCAGGACTAGGTTGTAGTCGCAGCACTCGCCAGCCGGGAGCTGCATAGCAAGCAGAGAAGCGCAGCAGAGATCGTTCAGATCGATACTGGCTCAGTCAGCGGCAGCCTCGCAGCCCAGGCCACTCACGGGCCGTGCCACAGCTCGACAGACAGGTAAATCAGGACCGTACTGAAGCTCGGGAGCCTCTGCAAGGCGCCCGATCAATGGAACTGCATGCAGTCTTCTGGGCACTGATGCACGACTGTCGCATCACAGCAGCTGCTCATCACTGCTTGCGTGCAGAGGCACAGTGCAGAGCAACACAAACCGGGCCAGCCTAGAGTTGTTTGCAGGCAGCCCACAACACAGCAGAATACTTGACATCACTCACTCATTGACTTGAACATGAAGGGCGACAGAAGCCCGTGCTGCAGCGGCGGCAGATGGCGCTAGCTGGGCTGGCACATCAGCTCTGGGCACCGGTCACGTTCATCACGCGGTCATGCCTGCATTTGCCCCGACCGCCACCCAAGCTGGTAGGCACATTAGCGGCCCGCAACGGGCGCTGTCCGTGCCCCGCTTCAGACAGCTGCAATCTTCCCTGTGCTGGTTTGTGCAAGAGATGGTGCAGTGGGGACCCGTCAACGTCGCGCTCCGCAGCCACGGCCAGCTGCGCAAATCATCAGTCTAGCTGCTGCTGTGTGCCTGTCACAGTTGTGCGGTGAGATCTGACGCCAATTTTGTGCAGCAGTGGAGCGAAGTCTCAGCGTTTACGGTCGAAAAGCCAAATTACGGCGTAGAGACAGGTTTTATAGGATACACCATCACCTAATCGATTACGAACCAAGGATGGAAGAGGTGCGCGGCCGCAGCGACGCACCGGCAATTTACTGTTTCGCAAAAATCGCAGCTCATCTATGCAACCATTCTTTGCCGTATCGAGATCTCGGCAGTGTTGCCGCTTCAGCCCATTTGTACCCAGGTCGTGTGTCGGAAACTCAGTGCAGCTGGGCAGGCAGCCACAGTCAGGCCAAGTGGCGGGTAATTCTGGCCGTGGGACACCGTTCTGATGTCTTTGAGCCGACACATTGATGGTCGTACGCAAAGGTGGGTCTGCGGTCGTGCTCCTGGTTCGACACACTGACGCCCAGTCGGCTCTGGATAAGCGTGTCGCAGTTGCTCTGGCTTGCGCATGGTCGCTTCGCTGAAACATCTGCACACAGCATGTCTGAGGGCTGCAGCTGAGCCGTTCCAAGGTGACAGCCATGGGAGGCGACTTCTGCCATGCAGTTTAGGGCCATGTAGGAACGTTCCCCTGCTGGAAGCATCTTGGGCACTTGAGTCTTTCAAGAGAGCGCTTCATACTGCACAATACCTGCATGCACGCATGCATGCCGCCTCGGGATGCATGCATGCATGCCTACCACCTTTCGCACCTCTCACCCCCTGACGCAGGCGGGTCCACACGGCGGCAGCATGCAGCGTCGACAGCCAAGGTGGCAACGCACGGATGTATCACAGGACATTCCGTCCCACATCCCTGTTGTCCGCTGGGATCCTGCAGGCCTGAAGGTATTGGCGTCGCCCCGCACTAGTGACGACGCCGAGTGGCAATTGCCGAGCGCTGGCAGCATTGGCGGCGGCCTGCGACAGCAGCAGATCGGCGCAAGCGGCGATGGCAGCGGCAGCAACAGAAAGAATGGCACGCGCATGCCGCCGCCAGGCCGGCGGCGCCGGCGCCTGGCACTCGCGCTGGTGGCAGCAGCGGCAACCTGGCTACTGCTCACCGGCATCTACATGGGGAGCCTGCTGCATGCGCCGGTGCGAATACATGTAGAGCCACCGCATGCATGCAGCGACGTTGCTGCATGATTCTGTGAGCTGGACTGACACGGGCGCTCACGTGCAGAACAAGGTGGACATGCAACTGTCTGCCTGCGCCAGCCTAGGCTGGAACATGCCATGGCTGGCCTGCCGGATAGCATATGGAGACTCAGGGGAAGATATCCGCCACGACTCTCCGCGCCGCAGGCGGAGCGGCAGGACATCAGCGGCGTCTCATGCGGCGCCGGTGGCGGCGCGGCGGCCGAGGAGGAGCTGCTGTGGTTCACGGAGATCGCTGACGAACACGACACGCTGCGCCGCCAGATCCTGGCGCTGCAGACCCAGAAGGTGAGCAATCACCAACTACCATGCCGTCACACCTAAACAGGATTGCGGGCGGGGACGAAATGCTCCGCCGCCAGATCCTGGCGCTGCAGACGCCTAACATGAGAGGCCGCGGCGTCTGTCACAGCACATGCGGTTGTGAAGCCTGAAGCTAGCAGTCAGCATGTCAACCAGCTGCGATGGCAGTGTTGAATGCGCTTGAAGATCCATATTCACAAGCGCAATACGAGCATCTCAGTGCTCTTCATCCAGAGGAGACTGGCCCCTCGAGAAGGGTTCCGATGCATCGACAATGCCGCAGAGAGCGCTGCATTGTTCAGAGCAAGCACACAACAGCAAATGCGACAGGCGCATGTGCAGGAGGCTCTGCTGGGAGATAACGGGACAGTGCCTGGCGCGCTGGACTCGATCCAGCTGCACCACGCCGCCAACCTGCCGCAGCCCTTCCTGTTTGTCGCGGTGCTGACGACGACCTCCACGCTCGCCCGTCGGTGGGTTGGCCCTTGGACACATGGATCTACCTGGCTCTAGCTATCTTAGGTGATGCAGCCACCAGCATGAGCGTATCGTAGTTTGGATGGCTCATCAGCTTGCCGCTGCACGCGTCGTCATGGAGACGGCGACGGTGGGAGTTGGTCAGCATGCGCCAGTGTAACACAGGACACTTGAAAGCCTGAAGCATTGCGGTCACTCCATGTCTGCCCGCATGGAGGCGGCGCATGGCGCATGGATGATGAGTGCTGCCAACAATGGCAGCCTTGACTTGCTGAGAGGCCATGCCAGCAGACTCCCAGGATGTAGAATTGATTGGTAGGCTCGCGTCGGCAGGGAGGCGGTGCGGGGCACATGGATGAAGGACGCGGCGGATAACGGTGTGCTGGCGCGCTTCATCCTGACCGAAGAGGAGCGCAACCCTGCCGTCGAGGAGGTGCGCCCTTGTTCCCAAGCAAATGCGCAATTCGGCAGAGTTCGTCATGCCTAGAGGCAACGCGCACATGTCGAACCCATTCATATGCGTGTTGTGTCAGCCTCACTGTGGCTACACGCACATGTGCGGCGTGTGCACAGGCAGCTGGTGTTTGCAGCTGCAGGGGGTGCCAGCTGGATGTCCATCGAGGCATCAGCAGAGGAAGAGGTGGTGATGCCCATGTTTTGCGCTTGCTGCAGGAGCAGGCGAAGCATGGGGACCTGGTGTTTGTGCGGCGTGGCAGCGGCACCGGCTACCGATCCATCGTGTACAAGGTGCACCTTCCTTCCTTGTCGCTTGTTGCAGAGGATCTGCGTGAAGTGCTTGCACTTTTAATCAAAGAAAACCATTTTAACCTGCTCGCAGCACAAAACCGCAGCTTGAAAGCAGGATAACCCGTGAGCTTTGGGCTTGCTGGTGCAGCGCCGCTCGGACAGGCATGTTTGGCTTTGTAGGTGATTGTCTTCGCCAGGATTCAGGGTCATGACTTCTCCAACTTTCTGCCAACACTGGTTTTGCTGGCTCTCGAGTGGGTGGTGGACAGTCTGCCCCTGAGCTTCACTGGTAACATATCTTGTTACCAGATATGCAAATGTTTGCTGTAACGCTCTGATGTCCCACACAGGTGTTCCTGGCACTCGAGTGGGTGGTGGACAATCTGGACCCGCTGTTCGTGCTCAAAACGGACGATGACGCATATGTGGACACCGCCGCCATGGTTGCCGCGCTGCGCGGCCTGTGTCTCAACGCCGACTGCCGCAACGAGCGGTGAATTGCCTCGAAACATAAGATGCATGCGTGAGAGCGGTCCCGTAAGAAGCGCCGGCGCTGTGCTGCAGCATGTGACCCCACCACCATGGTTGCTTTTCAGCGCGGCTGTGCCTTGGCGCCGATTGCCGCCACGACCGGTGCGGCCTTGAGCAGGGTTGGCCAGAAGCGTGCACAACGGTGCACCTATAGGGGCATCAGCTGCGCAGCCGGTGCGCAGCCGGGGTTCTGGTGCCTCGAGCGAAGTCGATGTTTCTGGTTGCGCTGTGGCGGCGGCGCATGCCCCACCATCACTTGCTGCATGCGCCGACATGGCACTGCCCATGGACTCCAGATCAGAGTCATGATGGGTAGCTTCCTTGCAGGCTATACGTGGGCAGCGAGAAGCGTAACGGAGAGGTCATCACGGACGAGGCCAACAAGTGGTCGAACCTGGAGTACTTCCGCCTCACCGGCCTGCGCGAGTACGCGCCTTACATGATGGGCGGCGGGTGAGTCTGCAGCTTTCTCTGGTCTGTGCACCCGTTATATCCATTCACATCCACAACCAATCAACACAGAGCAGCTCCCTTGGGCTCGTCCATTGACCGCCGTTCTGTATTTCTCCGTGTCCAGTCAAATTTCATTGGCTGGACACGTCTTCTCAGACCGCTGCCGTGTGAGCGCTCAAAGCTTTCCTTAGCCTGCTAATTGCATGGTCGTTTGCGTACTCCCTTTTTCGACAAGCGTGATCCCCAAAGGGCGAGCTGCACTGGAAGATGGCCACCTCGTGCAGTCAGAACGCAGCTCTCCATTTCTTCGGATCTTTGGGCGGCAGGCACGACCCAGCAAGCATCCACGTGGTCTGCTCCAGCCGCTTCCTATGTCTGTTTTGCATGACTCGGGGCGTATTTTCCGCTCACATCAGCAGTGCTGCTCCTTGGACGTGTGCCTCGGCGTCGTGTCCGCCGCCACGCTGCTTAGGACGATGTTCTTGTCACAGATGTGAAAACTTGAGATGCTACACATTGCGAAGTAAACCTGTAATAACCACGTGCAGGTGTGAATCCTAGACAGTGGCTTCCTACCAGAAACATGCTCAGCTCGGACATAGCAAAGGCGCTGGGAGACAGAGACACATTCGCGCCGCTCAAGTTCATACAGAGGTTTCGGCGATTGAAGATTGTGTCAGACTCTCGCTTTCCAGGCCAAACCCCATGTTTCTGCAGGTACGTGTTCAGCACGGACGTGGCCAAGGCGCTGGTGGACACGCACGCCATCGCGCCGCTCAAATTCATGCCCAACGAGGACGCGACCTTCGGCTTTTGGGTGATGGGCATGAACTTGCGGCGTGTGGACCACCCCCGCGCCAAGACGCCTGCCGGCCACTGCTGCTGGGGGTGAGCAAGCCACTAATGCGAGTGCAGCGGTCGCGTGTCTCCCGCCGCAGCAGCCGCAGTCGCCAGCTTGTCTCCTACAAGTCGTTGACTCGCCTTCATGTCTTGAGCACCCTCGCATCAGGATGTCCGGCAGCCACTGGTGCCGGTGGTGCATTTGTGTCCCGCACTGCAAGGCAGCGCCAGACAGGTCAACGAGTGCTGATCAGCCGGCTGCTGTTGCTGGCCTCTGCCGCCCGGTACACACCGCGGCAGATGTTAGCGAGTGATGTCGCATCTTCTGCGGACAGGGCGGTGGCGCCGGAGGATGCCAGGGGGCGGTGGGCGCCATTTCGGCTGCGGCCATACGACCGCATCTGCGCGCAGTGGCTCATATTGCACAAGGTCGACAACAACGATCAGATGCGGTGCGCGACACGTGGCCCTCGTGGCTTATGAGCCTCGATCTTGTGCAGCTCTTCCCGTAGTGTCGCATGGCACCATAGGGGGCAAGGCAAGTTTGCACAGGCTGAGTCAGCTGTCTTGCTCTGCACTCTTGGTGACAAGGACACCACTCACCGGGTGCAAGCGCGTCCAGTTGCGTGGCATTGATGCAGACCCTGAGGTTTTCATATCCGCTGCGCAGGTACATCCACGAGCGGCTGGGGCAGTGCCCGGAGCAGGAGCGCCTGGAGGCGCGCGCCCGCCAGCTGGCGTCAGACGCCGGTCGCTCCTGGCCCCTCGTCGGCCCCCTGGAGGCGCGTCTTTACTGTGTCGTGGCTCTGCCTTACAGGAGGCTCTCCAAACGCTGCCTGCCACTGCGTCAGCAGTCAGAACGGCTGGCCGCCAGATGTTGCATGCCGTTGCATCTGCAGCTGCACCCCCTGCCCACGGCCTGAATGGGTGTCTGAGTGCTGCCGTGCAGACGGCGGCGCTGACGGACTGGCGCGCGGGCTTCCACCTGTTCGGCTACAACGACAAGACGCCGTGGAGCGCCGACGGGCGGCTGATGCTGGGCCTCCGCACCGCGCTTTCGCCACGGGACCTCGGCCCCGGCGACTCCGCCCAGATCGGCCTCATTCCCTTTGCGAAGGGTGCCCGCCTACATGCATTCCTCCCCTGTGCAGCAGTCCTTTCAAGTCCGATCTATCAACCTGGTAGGGCCTGCGCCCCGCGCTGTCACTACGCGACCTGGGCCCTGGCGAGTGCGGTGCAGATTGGTCTCATTCCCTTCGCGAAGAGGTGCGCGCTGATCTGCGTGTGCAGTATCCAAGGCGTGCATGTCATTGCGGTCTCCAGCACCTCTGTCTGCCGACGCTGGGCGCTGTGTGCTCGTTTGGGCTCCTGCATTCAGTGCTCCGCTTGGAAGACTGTGCTGCTGGGGGCCTCTGCCTGCCGCACTCACCACTTGCACCTACCCACAGGTGCACGCAAAAAGGCGCATCGACTGTGGCATAAAGCTGAAACCTGCAATGCTGTTGCCCCCGCAGGCAAGCCGGTGTCCCAGGACCGGGCGGGCTGGTCGTGGGAGCCGCTCGCCACGACGACCGCCTGGAACTTCCACATCGGTGCGTGCACTTTAGGGTTTAGGGTTCTTGTGGTGTCCCGTCTTCTTGGCGGTCTGAGATGTACCCTGCGCAGGTTGGAGCGCGGAACAAAACACCAAAAGCTGGTGCAGCAGCTTTGCTGTGCTGCTCATCCTACACCTGGGAAAACCGCTGCATTGGACCGCATTGGCGTGTACACGTTTGTGGCTTGGAAAGGCAGCATGAAGGCTTCTACGTGGCGCGGACTTCTTGCTGCCGCTTGCAGGCGCCAATGCGCAGTGGGTGGGCCGCTCCAGCCGGCTGGCGGCGTTCAATGCGCGCGCCTGCCAACCGGGCGCCTCTGGCGACGAGCTGTGCGCCATCGTGATCGATGTGATCAGCAAGTGAGGCATCCAGTCAGCCCGCCTCCTGCACCTGTGTCCAAATTCCGTCCTGCCTTGGTGGCCAGAAACAAACACTATTTAGGGTTTAGGATTTGCGGGCATGCCCGTAAGCGTGCAACCAAAGCGACTTGCCGGCTTTTTGGCGGTCCTCACCTTGCATCGCTTCGCTGCGCAGGCGGCGGATGCGGGTGTTACCGCGGCCCATTTTCAACATCAGCCCGGACGGCTCTGTGGCCACCTCCCTGGACTTCATTCGCCTCAACCGTGGCCGCCCCGGTGAGCTGCGTGACAATGCCATGATGAGAATGGTTGTGGGTTGGAAAAGGGGGACCTGCCATCCGCTGTGGACATATTATTCCCCTCCGCCTGCGCTTGTGCTGGCGGCGGTGTGCCATGTGAAACGTGAAGGAGGCTGGACTGATGTGATTGGAAGTGGTGAAACCGCAGGCTTTGGGTACGCAGCCAGCCGGCAGGCGGGCGACACGGCCGCAAAGGCCAAGTGCCCCAATAACGACGGCCTGTGGCTAATGGACATGGCATCTGGCATGCCGTTCCCTATCTCTCCTCGGCCATGTCGGGCAGAAAGCCGTCCCTGAAATGCCTCTGCCTTTACCACGCCCTTCGATGATCTTGCAGACGGCTCTGGAAAGCTGCACTTGTGTTGCGGACCTGCTGTGCAGTTATGTTGACGACCTCCGGTCCCGCAGGGGACTCCACGCTGCTGGTGTCGCTGCGCGACCTGTTCGACGCGGTGTCTGAGGACGGGCCCTTTGGCGGCGCCGCCGACCCCATCACTGGGCTGCCCTACAAGCTGCAGGACCGCATGCCGGTGCAGACGCTGCGCGATTGCATTCACTGGGTCAACCATCCGCAGGTGGGACACCTGGGTCAGAGTCAAACCCTGCAAATGCCCTCTGAATGCACCAAGCATGGCCAATGCCATCCACTCAGGTAGTCCCCAGCCCCCATTGCCGGGCGCTCAGGCCTGCAACCTGCATCAGGAAGCATGCGACAGGCTCTGCCTGCACACGTGAGAGTCGATCACATGCTGCTCATGTTTCGACCCCCGAGTGCAACAGGCTCTCGTTTTCCGATGGCCGCAGTTCAGCGCAGACGGGCGCCACATCGTGTTCTTGTACCGCATCGGCATGTGCCCCCGCTTCTTCGGCGCCTACTTCCGCACCTACGTGTTCACCATCGACATCACCGGGCAGCACCTGTGGCGCGTGCCCGTGGTGGAGGGCGCCTACCACGACTTTGGCGCCAGCGGCCGGCTACTCGTTGCGGACAAGGTGTGATCTTTGCTGCGTCGTGCGCGGCTGCGTGTCTGCAACACCAGAAGCCCAGCGGTTGCGCACAGTCGCTGACAAGCGATTGAAAGCACCATGCCAAGTGACCTGCCCATCTTCCTTGTATGGCTGCTGCCAACACCTGCTGTCCTGTGTTCACCTGATGCACTGTGATGAGCACTGCCGCGCGCCGCCTGCAGGACGGGTACACGGTGCTGCACGTGCGGCAGAACGCTACGAAGCTGGAGCCGCCGCCGGCGCTTGCGGCGCTGGGCGTGATGCAGCCGACGCCGTACCGCGGCGATTCCCGCTACCTGGCCATGGCCAGCAGTGGCGACCCGCAGCGCCTGGCTGTGTGGGACACTGCGCGCAACGACACCCTGACGCTAGGTGAGCAGCTCTGCTGATGGAGAAAAGAAAAGAGGAAGCTCGAGCAAAAAACGCAGGTGCATCCAAAGTCACGGCCAGTACCGGTGACCCGCCGCGCCTGGCTGTATGAACGATCGCGCGCATTGACGCCCTGACGCTGGGGAAGGCTTGCATCGGGTCATTGAGGCGGGCCATTGTGCGCTTTATGGAATCTTATTCAGCTTCGCCTCAGACACGTTCAGAGGCTGCGACAACGGTGTTTTGAGCCGGATTTCTGCGCATGCAGTGGAGGCACTGCATGTACTCTCGCGTGTAGACGGGCGCTCAGTCCCTCCCCAAACTGAGTGTGTGCCAGTCCCCTCTCGGCACCCACAGCTGCCGGCAAACTGTTCAACAGCTCGCAGCAAACATGTTCCTGCTTCTCAGCCGCAGCATAGTAGTCCTAGTTCCCAGCTTTCATCATAGGCTACTTCTCATCTAGGACTGGGATGCGCCGGCGCACCTCAGGGCGGGGACTGCCGAATCACTGTTTTGTAGTCGTAATTTTCTTCCATACTTGACTCGCTAATGCTGGCGAATTAGCACCGGGCTCGCTTTTTATGGTGTGGTTTCCTTGCCATTTCCAGGCTACTTTTCGCCCAAGGACTGGGATGCGCCTGCGCACCTGAAGGCGGGGTTGTCCCCGCGCTGGTCGCCCGACGGCCGCTACCTGGCCTTCGACTCGGCGCATGTGTGGGGCACCGGCAGCCAGATGTATGTGGCGGGCGTGCAGCTGCTGGACGCCGGGTGGGAGCGGGAGGCGACAAGGCAGCGGCCCCAGCAGCGGTGAGGATGAGAAACAGTCTATGCACACCAACAGCTACTCCGCAGTCTGCCGGTGCTGCCAGGGCATCCTGCCAGCGGAATGTTTGTCACGCGGTTTCGGACAGCGGATGTCAGGTGCACCAACAGAACGCCTCACTGTATGTGCTGCCTTTGAGAAGGGCATCCTGCAGGACTCGGCATCGCATCGAGGCCTCCCTGCCTGACCCCGCTGATGTCAGGTGCGCGATAGTGCCGGCGGCAGCGCCGGACACACCCTCTATCTGTTAGTACAGGCGCATTCTGGTGGGCCTGGTAGCCCTGGTCGGGGCCGATGCTCAACATTCTGGCTATGACCATGTCGCCAACCCACGCAGGCGCATCCTGCTGGACCTGGCGGTGCGTTCGGGGGCGACGCTCGGCAACCTGGCGGCCGGGCAGCTGCACGCCTCGCTGCCGGCCGCCAAGGCCTTTACAGAGGTCCACGCCTTCCAGGTGCGGAGTGAAGTGAAGGGCCGTGCTGTTCGAATATTTGGCCGCCAGGGTGCGGCTGTAAAGACTTTGAGAGCGGCTGGTCCGCACCGGCCTGGCACGCTGCGGGTGCCAGCCAGGCAGTGTGCAGAGTAGGCCCTCCAGGTACATTGGTCTTGGTACTGCTGTCTTGCATGGAGGCAAAGGAAGCACTGTGGTGGCGTTGTGATGCCTGCTTCGAGTTCATGGCTACAGAAGTGATCACATCTGGCAGCCCTCCGATTGCAGGCCGCCGCGCTGTCACAAGGCGCTCGGGCGCACATGGCCGACCTGGCCAAGCGGTTGGGGCTGGCAGGGCGGCTGACGCTGCACGAGGAGGCGGCCGGCACCGCCGGCAACACAACCATTGCAGTCAACACCGGCGGCAGGTCCAGGTACTAGCTAATTGCGCCGGCAAGGAATGCATCGATGAGTTGAAGACATGGCACGCAAGGTTGATTCGCAGAGACCTGCATGCGGGACGGTAGTGATTTCGCACCCGCCTCAATGCTGTTCCAAAACCGGTAGCCAATGGTGCAGAGGCTCACTACATCAGACATCCTCAAATCGACGGTTCTGTCTGCCCCACGGGCGGGACATGGACATGGAGGAGCCGGCGACGCGGCTGCTGACGTCCCACAATGGCGGCTCACACATTCAGTCAGTCAGCTCGTGACAGAATACAGAATACAAACTCGAAGCCAGAACACTAATCTGATGACATCATAACAAATGAAAGCCGTTCCTTTACGAGCAGGGGGGATGTGGACATGGAGGAGCTGGCAACGTTGCTGCTGGCCCCCGACGGCGGCGGCGGGCTGCACCCCGAATCGGACGGCCGGTGGGCGCCGTGGCGCGCCGCCGGCTCCGATCGCCCGCCTGATCTGCCTGCGGGTGCTGCGACAGAGTTCGGGCACTCGGGACTGGAGCGAGATGTTCCGGTGAGGATTGCATCATACATTACTTTCATGTTGAACTGGCCGGCATGCCTCAGCCGGTGGGCAATGTCTGAGCTGCTGCTTGGCGGCGCCGCCGCTTTCGGGCATGCGGGGCTGGAGCGAGTCGTCCCGGTGAGGCACCGCAACTGCAGAATCTGGTCTGGATGCTCTTTGGTCTGTATGAACCAGCCGGCGGGCGGCGTGAAGACTGCCCGCGGAACGGCGCAAATATAGCCTTGACAGTCTTGCGCCCTGTGAGGGCAGCAGCAGAAGTTCTTCGTCCAGTCCTGAATCAGCCATTTCTAGGAGCTAGACCTGGCGGTGTAAATGCAGGTGCGCATCGGGCTGCAGGACGACGCGGTCGTCTTGGCGGGCCTGGGCAGCACAGCGTTCCTGCTGTAAACCACATTCGCCCTACTCGATTGCTGATGCATTGTGTGCGCGCAGGAGCTGGATCTGGCGGCGTGGATGGCTAGCTACTTGCGGCCCGAGGACGATGTCACGCTCGTGGTGGACTTGGGCGGCCGGGAGCACGCGCTGCTGGCGCACCTGCTGTCAAGCGGCGCGCTGCCGCTTGCGGACCTCGTGCTGGTGCATTGGCACACGCAGCACCTGGTGAGCTATAGGGTTTAGGGTGACATCTCACAGTTCCAGTCATGGTATGCTCTCAGAGATGCAACGCGTCTCACCGTTTGCGATACTTGGCAGGCGACAGAAGTGCTGCCATCCGCAAGCGTGTGTGGTGCCGCTGCTCCTATGTTGGAGGTGAACCAGAATTGGCGGCTTGCGTGAGGATGAACCCACTAGGCAGGGCATCTCGCTCGAGGCCGTTGGCCCCCGCAAACAGCTTGATCATGCCGGGCCTGACGCCGCGCTGTGCACGTATGCAGATCTGGGAGTGGCCGCTGGTGTGGGAGGGTTTAGCTGCCAGCGTGGGCATTGCGCTCGAGGCGGTTGACCGCCCTGAAGACGTGGAGGCGGCCCGAAAGGCGGCCTCCATCGGCGGCATGACGGCGCCGATGCTGCTGGACGCGGCGCACACAGCGTCGCACCACCTGCAGATGCATCAGCGCGCCCGGTAGCATTTGTCGATGGCGGCACACCGGCTGCAGCACTGGCGGCGGCCCACTGGCGGCTGCGGCGGATGCAGCTGTGTGACAGCACCTGGGCGGCCGCGGCCGATCGCAGACCGGCAATGGCAGCGGCGACACTGCTGGGCGCGGCGCGCGTGGCAGTCAATGAAACACAGACGCACTGGTTCATATGCAATGCAATGAAACCGCTGGCGGCGCCGCGGCAGGGCAGGGCAGGGCAGGGCGAAAATTGGCATGGTGGAACTTTCAGGAATAATCTCTGACACAGGTGCTCGCGGCGCTTGTATAGGAAGGAGCGACTCTCACCACTAAGCAGCCTCAATAGCTACCGATATGCATGTTCCCCTTCTGCAAGAGTCTCGCGCAGCTCGCAGGGCGCGCTGGGCTGCACTGCGTTGCAGGCTGCAGCCAGCTGGCGCGTAACACGCCTTGCGAGACTCGCACGGCACACTGCGCGCAGCATGCTGAGTCTCACGTTGAAATGCGTGTCCAATTTCGTCCTGCTAGGCACGGCGGCTTGAGATGATTCGTCGGTTTTCTCGAAACGGGCGACTTGCAGCTCGCATCCAGGCCTGGGCTTCGCTGTCTCGGGATCAGAGCCCTTGCTTCAGCAATGCTCCTGCTGCCACAGCCACCCTGGCCTTTAACCGTTTTTGAAGCAGCAAGTCTTTTGCCAGCAAAGCGATCTTGGACATGCGTTCAAGTCTCACAGCAGTGGGCCGGTCGAAGGTAGCCATCGTACGGCCTGCACTGAGGCTCGTCAAGAGCGTGCGTGCAATGAGTACATGTAGACCACTTTGAGTAGTACTTCTATCAGCTTTGTATACGATGATGTACGCCAAGCCTGGTGGCGACGGGGTTGATGTCACGGCTAGGTTCGCTGTACAAGGTGCTGCGTCAGCTACGAGAGTGTTCGGCTAGCAGCGAAGCGCTGCCGCACCATGTCACCGGCTGTATGTTGCTGCACATCAGTCCTGAGGGATGACTTGCCAGATTGTAGCATCCCGCTTGCAGGCTGAGCAGCGTTCGCAATCGAGGTTACGAAAGCGCGTGCCTGTCAGACGGCGGTCAGACGCCGCCAGGCGGTGGTGCAACTCAACACCCCAGGCTTGTGAGCGCCCTCTCTTGCGCAGGAGGGACCAAATGGAGCACCGTCGATCACATTCCAACTTCAGATGATCAATAATTTTGCTTGGTCCCTGGCGTAGGTCAGCCTCATCGAGGACACGATCGCGGCGGAGACCCAGGTTAGTGACAGTGTGCCGCGCACATGCTGTAATAGGTATGTCCACAGCAAAATGTCAACACAGATGTCAAGTGAGCGTTGGATGGACTGACAAGGTGCAGTCGTACATGAACGAGGTCGCTGCCAAGGACTTCTGACATGGTCATGTACGACTGCACCTTGTCAGTCCATCCAACGCTCACTTGACATCTGTGTTGACATTTTGCTGTGGACATACCTATCGACCATCACGCGGCGCGTGCAGGTCAAGTACCTCAAGTGGGCGGGCGTCTCCGCGCTGATTTTCACAACAGTGCTTCTCGGAGCGATCGCGGGACTCATGTTGGTATCGTTGAGGCGGAGAAGGACACCAAGTCCTCGGTGTGGATCTGCCAACCTCTTGAAATGCCAACTTCCATACGCCTGCATGTATTGGAGCAGGGAGCACACGAAGCATATTTCTCCTTAGTCATGCCATCCTCAGGCATGCCGCCCACTAGAGCCCCTGTTGAAGCATCGTCGCGCCGCTGACTCTGCGGAATTGTGGCCCTGCAGTCGGGTGCGCTGGCGGACAACGACAGCGGCACGACCTTGCGAACGGCCGCCGCCGGCTACATGCGGCCCGCAGTGACGATGCCAAATACCACGTTAACGTCTGCGCGCCGCCGTCTGCTGCAGACAAGCAGCAGCGGGCTGTACCTCGTCGGAACCCTTCCTACCTCCACCGTCACGACCTACTGCAAGTACCTGCACGAAGGTGCGGCGGCTGCGCTTGAGGCCGTTCCGATGGACTCAGCTGACGCTCGGCAGCCTTGTTGTTTCACGATATGCCTGCCCGGCTGCCCATAGGGACAGGCCTGCTACAGTGCAACGCCAGGCATTTTTGCAACAACACGCTATTGCCATACCACTGTGCAGGTTACGTCAGCGTGCCCACGTCCGCCAAAATAATGGCCCCCAACGGCACCGTCGAGGTCGTCGACGGCATCAGCACCGTCCTGGTGCGGCAATTCTGAAACATGCATGCTTTGCGTATGCGTGCGCTACAAGGAAGCTGCCGGCGCGGCCCTGGTGCCCGGACAGCTGCTGCGGCATACAAGCATTAGTCAACGTCCAGTTTCTTGAATCTGGCGGTCGGCTTCTGCGACAAACCGATTCTCATGGTCCAGTCAGCATGTCTGATGGCGTTTTGCGTCGCCGCAGATGACCGCAGAGACCGGATGCGCCGACTGGGCCGCCGGCCTGACCCCCGGTAGCATTCAGGACAACCGAGCGACAAGACTTTGTCGGCTGCTTCTATGCTTCCATTTGGCGTTGCCCAACCGCAGATGCCCTGATGAAACTGCAGACCTCACCTGTGAGCACTACATCTGCACTGCGACTTTCCGGTCTGCGGAGTCTTAAAGCCGTCAATGGCCAGCGCTCTGCCTGCACTGGCGCCGGCGCGCGCGATGTACCACGTTTTTGGCGCCGACGCGGCACGCCGCATCGATACCGCCGTTGGCTTCGCCAACATCGCCGGCGGCGACAGGGGCAGCTTCCGCAATTTTGCCGCTGCCACTGGCCTGGCCCTGCGCTCCGGCGCCGCCGGCATGGTCACCACTAGCAGCTGAGGCACCTTCGAGTTTTGTAGTCAAGGGGTTAGGGTTCAGGCCCTAAACATAGGGAGCAGCGGAGCAGCGGCCGCAGCAGCGGCGCAGCTGGACTGCCCCCGATGACAAAAATGATAGTTGCAAAATGATAGTTGGCCCATCAATGCGCAAGGACACGATCAGGATCGTGCTCCTTGGTGATTCACCTGCAGACGGGCGCTCGGCAGGAGAGCAGAGGCTGCAACATACAATGCACCGCACTTGTGGGAGACAGCCGCAGATTGCCATCGAGTTGTGCTTCGTTTGTTTTGTGTTTTTCTGTCAGTCTCCTGTGCAGTCAGGGGAGAAATTTGGCCAGATACGCTGGAAATGGATAGGGATGGCCTGCGCAATCATGTTGGTGTGAATCTCGATCAGCACCTGCACACGCATAAGTGCAGCGGCATGGGTTTCAACCCAGTTGATGATTCAAATTTGTTCGGCCAGACGCCTCGCGCCTGTTGCGCACTTACATGCGGCATTGACTCAGGCACCACATTACTATCTGCTGCCCAAAAACGAGTCCATGGCAGCATAGAGCCATTACCTGTGTGAACGGCAGCGGCGCGCCGCTGTCCAGCAGCTCTGCAAACACGCTCCACTCGCCGCCCTCGATGTCAATCTTCAATATGTCGATCCAGCTGGCGTTGTTTGCGGCCATGCTGCGGGGCAGAGTGGTGTACTCGTCGCCCGCCGCGGCGAGGCCCGCCTCGCTGACAATGCCATGCTTGTGGAACGTGACACCGCTCGTGAGCTGCACCTGCGTTTCAGAACGGCAGCGAACGGCTGAGACACCATCTGCCAGAAGTCGGACTTTGGTATGACAGCTGCCATGCGGAGGCAGCAACAAAGTGCAACGAAGCGGGCGCATGTACGTGTTCGTCAGGAGGTGTATCAGTTCGCACATGCCGCGGCAAGCTGTGTCGCCGAACAAAAAGAGCGCACCTTCCACTGCCGTTTTCGAGTCAGAGTGGGGTCGTAGGTGTGCATCTGGCAATGCGGGAACTGCGCCAGGAGTGCCTTCTCGAACGACACCTCACCGTTCGATCCCACGGAGTAGATGACGCAGTCACTGTGTGCCAGCAGCTGCCGCGCTGCGCACACCCACTTGCCTGCAACGAGGACGGCGCAGAAGTGTCAGACCTCGAAACGAACCGCCAGCCGCATGTGTGCAGCAGACTAGACAGGACGCAGACAAATATGCAGCGGAGGCTGATGGGCACTCGGCATGTCTATGCACAGGCGTCTAGAGCAGCCACCACACCTCCGTCAAGCGGGCGGCCGATGCGCTCGCGGCTGGGACAGCTGTAGAAGGCGTTCATGAGGTACCAAACATCGATTCCTGTTCGCACTTCGTCATGGGTTTCCAGATACTGCTGTGCCGCCTGCTGAGAGGCATGGTAGGTGGCCTCGGACTCATTGTGGTCAAACACTGGCGCGATCAGCCCGCGGCCTGCGGCAGGAGGTATTGCGTGATGTGTGAGTCGCGGCAGAGACGCAGGCAGAAGCGCTAATAGTGCAAGCTCATTACGTCTGCCTCTAACATGCGAAGTTGCTCGCTGCTGACACATAGGGCATTGAGCATCGCTGGTGGCAGCGCAGGCGGCAGCTGAAGAATTCAGAAAGAAGGCTACTGGCCAGCAGGGATCGAGAGGCAGTGACGCACCTCCATGCAGCACTGGTGCGGGCGTCACACACGAAGGTTGTCGATGCCGGTTGCCGATTGCCAGTCCGACCAGCAGGGCGATTAACATCAACAGACAATCGCGCAACGCGCGCATAGGAGATCCGTGCGACCATGCCTGTCGCACTGGATGCTCATGAGCCATACGCAGCTGTAGATCACAACTTCATCCCCGGTGTGGTTCAGAGGTGCTTTTCAGATCCCGTGCTGTAGGATTGGACCACCGGGCTTTCCACTTGAGAGACGAGACCGCAGCCTAGGGCGCAGCGCAAAGCTCGATTGCAAATTTGCTCCTTGTCTTGAGATTGGCGCCCTGGCGTAAATTCTTGTTGTCTGCACCTCGCCGCCGCGGAACTGCTCACACAGCCCACGTGGCTGTGGAGTCAGTTCACAAGCTGGAAAGGGGGCAAAGGAAGCCACGGCTGTGCGGTGACTGACGTATGAGGCTTTGTCGTGCAGCAAGCGGCGTGCACGCATCAGCAGGAGAGAGCTCGGCCACACTTAGTCATTTCATGACGGCTTCAGCTGGAACGTGCCCGATCGCAGGCCTTCAACTCCTCTCTCAACCGTCTCTAATCAAGCCATGTGCAGTGGTTTTTGTATTGCCTGTGCAGTGACGCATGTTGTTCTCTGTGCGTGTCCGAAAAAGTCGTATGAAGAGCATGTATCGTTATGTGCTCACACGAGCCGTCCTGCCACCTTGTCTTATCCTGTACAGCTCTCTCGCAGAGCATGCAAATGAGCTGCCACGCCACCCATACGGCGCTGCAGTCCACGTCTTTGCGCACTGTCATGTCGCAGGCCTTTTTCGCACCAGCTGGCAACATACCCAACCTCCGGCTCTGTGCTGCTGATGAGGTTGGTGGACAAGCGCATGCATGGGCTCTGCCGGCAAGACACAAGACTTTGCTGCGTGCCGGCCCGCTGGCAACTGTGATGACAGGCGGAAACTGGCACGAGGAGTTGAGAGAAGGGCTCACTGCATCAAGTTTCGCCCTGTGGTGCTGCCTGCCAAGCCTGCTTGAACTACATCAGCTCGCGTTGAGGCGGTGGCAGCAAACCTGCCGGTGATCTGACTGCGGAATCTGCGCACAGCATCATTGTGGGCCAGCCGGTCGGCACGCTCGTGGCCAGTGATGGAGTAGCAGCGGCGCAGTCGGTGGCGCATCAAGCACTCAGACGGCTATGGCATCGCCAGCGCCGGATTGGCATGACAGCGCATGCTCATCGGCGCAGTCACACAAGCGAAAGGGTAAATCACCGTGCGAGCCGGGCGTGATGCAGTAAAAATGGCTTGGTCAGGGTGTTGTAGAGCCGGTGGTACTGTCCCGGGCAATTTGGAAAGAAAGGAGGCTGACCTGACAGTGTGCAGCAGGGGTCCGACTGCGAGGATTCGTTAGGCGTGAGGTTCCTTACTGAGCGATCATCAGGCAAGATGCTGTGCACCTAACGGCCCCGTTAATAAATTTTATATGACAGACAACGCAGACCTTCAGGCACAGGTGCGATCGCTCAACACCAGCGGCAGGCAGCAGCTTTCAGAGTTCCGGCATGCTGACTGCAGAACTCAAGCAGAAGCGGAAGTCCGCACCCAATGGATCGGACCAAAGTGCAATGTATACACACGCTGACTAGATACCTGCCTGGCACCTGGCAGAGCGATCAAATTCAAGTCCTGCCGCAAGCACGCGGCAGGCCGACAACAATCCTGACAGACAATCTGACGATCTTAGTTACATGCCATACATGCCTAGAACAGCTGAAAAGTAGCTCGAGGGCTGACCAACAATCATCAGGGGCGCCAAAAGTCAGTCGGACTGGCTGCGATGTCGCCTATCCGGTCCACTACTGCCAAACCCCACAGGGCGTTCACCGAGTTCTGGTGGTACACAGCCGATCGCCGCTGGCGACGTATCAGAGCGGCGCCGCGGCCGCGGCAGCCGCGGCGGAAGCGACGGCGCTGCCGCTCCCCGGCGCCGCCGCTGCGGCCTGGCCTACGCGCCGCCGCACAAGCGTGGCGCCCTCCTCCGACTTGAGGGCCTCGAAAACTCCTGGACGGGGCATATTGGAGATGATCATCCTCTGGACATGTTGTACGGGATATTGAAACAGCATGTACCGTGAAGCTGCAGGGGCTGCCGCTCAAATTTGATTGCTCTGCGGCGTCGCACTGGATGACAGGACAATCTGATCACAGTGGCATGGTGTTTAGCCCAGTGTGGGACGCTGTCGCTGAGCTTCCGGCTCACCCGGGAAGCTGTGCTCTAGCACCGCGAGCAGCGCATTTGCCCTCCAGCAGCACGTACACCACTACCGGGCTTCGTGGTGACGGGCTGATGCAGTTATATAACACACATCGCAATCACATCGACAAAAGTCACCTGGGTGGTTGTGCTCCAGCACCGCAAGCAGGGCACTGCCCTCCAGCAGCACATACACCACCACCGGCCAGGCAGACGCCACAAAGTCCAGCATCACCATCTCCTGTGCAAAGGGGTTGCAGCGGCGGCTGGTTGACGCTTGCAGGCACAATAGCTGACTTGGAGGAGTGAAGGGGTTGGAGCGGCGGCTTGGTCGGCGCTTGCCAGGAACGATGGCTGTCTTGAAGGAAGACTGGCTGCATGACAATCGTCGCTCGCAAGCCGCTCAGGCTTCGTGCCCGGCGCAGTTGCTCAGTTTGCATGCGTGAGCAGTGTCATCGCTGCTGGCAGCAGCCAAGTGGCATGCCCGTGGCATCGACGTGATGCCGCATGCTTCATGGGTCATGTACTCTGGTGGGTCACCTTGTAGCTGAGGCGGAGCCTGGAGATGCGGCTGCACGCCAGCAGAGCCGCCAGCGCCTCGATTCGCATGAAGCGCGTCTCGCCTGCATGGCCCAGCGCAGAGTACTTGGCTCAATGCATGCACGCACGGCCTTGCCGTGTGTCAGCGGCGCCCTTCGTGTCCGCATTGATAGGTCAATCGATTGCAGGCACATCGTTCATGAGGATCAAGGCTAGCATAGAGATGTGACGACCCGCATGCAAGCCCGCTGCACGACCGCTTTCATCAACGCTTTGCACATGAGCACCCCAGCAGCATGCGGCGTCAAGTCTGACGACACTTGTGTCCTGGAAACCCTAAACCCTCAGACTCTCAGTTTGCACACAGGTATCCCAGCAGCAAGAGGCGTCGAGCCAAACGATACTGATAACCTGGAGGACCGCACCGTCGGTCGCCTTGGGCGGCAGCGGCAGCACCAGGTCCTTGCAGCGCAGCGACACCTCCCCCTGCGCGCCCGCCAGCCAGTCAGGGTACACCTGCACAGATGTTGCTTCATTCACATAAGGCGTCAATTTGTCATTTTGTTCAGATCAAGACGAACTTGGTTGCACAGCCGCCAGTGGGCTCCAACAGAGAGGCTTTGCTGCGATGTCTGGCTGCCAAATGTTTCAGACTTGACCAGTGGCCATGCAAGAACGAGCGCCGTTGCGACGGAATTTTTCTGGGTTTCACAACCGTATTCCTCCAGCAGGCCGCCAGCTGCACAGCACACCTGCAGCGTGTTTGACGAGGCGAGGCTGATGCTGCGCAGGCTGGGGTTTAGCGGCGGCGCCGGCAAAGCCGTTGACGCGGCCCCGCGGGTGCCGCCGCCGGCAGCTGAGGTACTGGCTTCCGCGGGCGAAGCCTGCTCCGGCCGCGGCAGCCCGGAGCGCAGCCCGCACCGCCCCAGCCCTGCAACTTCCAACGTCTGCACCCGAGGCAAGCGTCGGCGGCTCAGGGCGTGGCGGGAAAGGCAACGGGTAGTAAAACAGATGGTCGCAGTGGGCACGCAACACGCATGGCGAGGCGACCGCCCAGCAGGCACGCGGATGCGATGTGTGGGGAGGCGTTTGGGTTCGAAATTGCACCGAGATTGCATCGAGATTGCACCGAGATTGCACCGAGATTGCATCGAGATTGCACACCAGCATCCTCGAGGGGCGGTGTAGGCACTATGTCGTGCAGATCAGAGGCACATAGCTCACCTGCAGCGAGGGCGGCAGGTCTGCAAAGTGCAGCGTCGAGGAGATGCCTGACGCCTGCAGGTGGCGCAGCTCGGAGTACGGCAGCAGCCGCGTCGTCAGGTCCGCGGCGCCGGACAGCGGCACGCCGCGCAGCGTCGTGAGCGACGACGCCGAGCGCGCCTGGAAGCTGGGGCTGCCCAGCACCTGCGAGCGGGAAAGGCCAGCAGCCTTGACCAGACCACGGGCAATGTGCACATGCAGGGCAGCTGGCCACACGCAGGCCCAGGCACAGCGTCATGCTGGTGTTGCAGGCCGCATTGAATGATCCCCATCAAGGATCACCATGATGTCACATGGGCCCGTGATGACATGAGAATACCCACCATGAAGGCGCGCTGCTCCTCGGCGGCAAAGCACAGGCTGCGCACGATGGCAGGGCCGGTGGTCAGCCACCGCAGCTGCGCGGCGCTCATGGGACTCTCGAACCGCAGCGCCATCGTCTTTTTCCTGTTTGCGCAAGTTAGCATTGGTGTGTCAGACATGCACCGGCTCTCCTACGTGGCCCATGTGGCAGACTTCATGCAACAACATCGATACGGGGTTGGAATGCTGTCACTGTCACACGAATGTCCAGTTGAAGCGCATCAGCTCAGCACCGCCAGCAGTGGCTCGCTGCGCACCTGAAGAACGAGTCCCAGCGGCGGCACACGAGGCGGTAGCGCGCCAAGGCGGCGACCTCCGCCGCTGCGGAGCGCTGGCTGACGTAAGGCTCCCGGGCGGCGTCGGCGCCGCCAGGCTGCGTCTCCAGCTGCCATAGCATGTCCAGGATGACGTCAACCAGCTCCTCCGCCATGTCACACATACCGGCCTCGCGCCTGCGTCTGACGGCCACGATGCTCATAATGGAGGTCAAGAGGACGCGTGAGCGATGGCACCATAGCTCAGCACCACAGCGCGATGCCACGGACCTGAAAGCGGCGCGGATTCGCCTCGCAGCGCAGATTTTCAGCGGCTCACCTGGTCTTGACGCGATTGTCGGCCACGCTGGCTGATGGTTGCTGGCTGCTGGTATGTTCACCTGTTGCCGAATGCCTGCAAGCCAGAATGTTGCCGATGTGGGATTGATACGGCAAATGACCGTTGCTGCGAGCTTTCATATCGATCACTTCGACATTGGCGTGGAAGCCGGGGCATGCGCAGCGCGCTGCTTCAACTGCACTTTGACCTTCAAATCTGGGCAGCGTTGACAGACGGAAATTTGCAGGCGTGAGCGCTGCGCGTACAGCCCGGATGCACAGACCGCTTCCATAATAGAAACACAAACGTCCAGGTTGACGAGGCAAGCTTGCGCAGCGGAGCAGTCGAAGCTTCTGAGTGACACCCACAGCAGGCCTCACCTGGCAGCAGCAAGGTAATTCGCCTGCCACTCTGCCTGCAGCATGAACCCCTTCTGACCAGGCTGAAAACATCCTGCACTGCACATGGCGGGACTGAGGCTGTCTGCTCTCATCATTCTCGTTTCTGCTGCTGTCTCCGAGGGCATCTGGCTCAGTCAACAATCGGCACAAATTGAGGGCATGGGCCAGTCCGATGCTCAGCTACAATCTCAGATGCTGCAGCGTACACGCCGATATGGGCACACATAGGGAGTGTGCGCCGCTCGCTGGTCGTCGCGCGTTCCTGGCGTAAACGATGACGAATACGATTCAGGGTTTCCAGGCCTCGTCCAAGACAGCACTTGTCAGCTGCACACACAGGTTGGGTTCTTGAATGCTGTACGTATCTGTACGCTAAATGGACATCGCGCTCCTTCTCAATGGCGCAGCCGTCACGGGCATGATCGATCAGCGCGGGACACCGATATCCCAGCGTTTACAGTCCTGCGCACCAGTCAATCATCACTGCAGTACAATGCCCATCCATGATACCCATGAGACGTACATTGCCTCACTCTTGGCGACCTGATACAGCGCGTAGCTGCCGAACAATCATGCAAGCCGCGCCTCATTCGCTCTGCCTGCACAGCCGGCAGCTGCGGCGGCGCACCCCGCGTCTGCCGCCACGCCGACACTCTTTGGTTACGCCACCCTCCAATGTCGGACATCCGTGTGCTTCAGGAGTGCGACGGCGGGAAGCTGGGGCCCATATCGGCGGTCTCGGCCAGCTCCGCCATAGAGTCCCGGTCCTGCCGCTGCAGCGAGCCCGGCCCGCCGAAGATGGGCTGCAACCAAACTGAACGTGGTCAGCCATGCCTGGGCCCGCCCGCTGTGTCCACGCCGCAACGATGCATCGACCGTCAACCACACAAAGCTCCATCGCCGTACAGCAAAACGTGCTGGCTCACACATGATGGATGTCCTTCGGAGTGCAGGACTGGGCCGAACGAGGCACCTGCATGTACTGGGCGTCGAAGGTGCGCCACAGCGCCGTGATGGCGGATGGCGACTCACCGACGGAGCTCTCGCGCGCCAGCGATATCAGCGGCGGCTGACTGGGCGACCCTCCTCCATCCTGCAGCCAATCAGAGCGGGCGCGGATCAGACAGCTGTGGCTCTGTGCGCACAAATGAGCGAAGACCCATGAGCGTGTTGGAAAACGGCAACCCCAACTGACCGTTCTTGAGCGAGGGGGAGAGAGCAGGACGGGGTTGTGTGCGTCAATGCCGCGGGAGCTGTCGGCACCCCAGAGCACAACAGCCTTCCCGTGATTGCTTGGCTGCGCCTGACAGGTAAGTGCTTTGCAGGTATGGACCGGCACCTCAGTGAGAACCTGCACGTTTGATGACCACTGTGCCCATGAAGTCGCAACAAAGACTTGCCTGCGTGTCAGCGGCGGCCTCCATTCGCTCCAGGGCCGCTGTGTCGCGCGCGATCGGGTCCGCCGCCACTTCGTTCCCGTCGTCGCGCCCAAAGACGATGCCCTCCTGCTCCGCGGAAGGGCTGCGCTGCTGCCGCCCCTGGGCCTCCGCTAAGCCTGGCTGGCCGCCGGGCGGCTGCTGCGTGCCGCCGAGACGCGATAGCGAGCCGCCGGCGTGCGCACCGCTGTTGCTGCCGCCGCCGCCGCCTGCTAGCCGACATCACGCTGCGTTTCAGCCTCGTGCTTGTGTGTGCAGCATTTGCGAGGCTGCAGCACTGAGGATGCGTGTTTGGACACGCAACTCTGGCAGCGCTGCCTGTCCAGTCTGATGCCTCCGGAAAAAACCGAGGGGCTGTTCAGCGACAGCATTGGGCCATTGGTGTGATATCCTGGGCCCACCATTCCGGCTGCCGCCGCTGCTGCAGCGTGGGATGGGCGGCGGTGAGATGTAGCCCGAGGCGTTGGTGCCTCTGCCGCCGCCGCCGTCCCGCTGGTCGCCCTGCCGCTTTGGTGTGCGCTGCCCGTCCCACCAGTGGCCACCTGCGAGTGCTTGCACGGCTGATCATCCGCCAGCAGTCTCGGCTTTGCCTGGAAAGACATCGTTACTGCCGTGCAAGAAAATGAGTTTCACAGCTGCAGCTGCAGCCGCAGCTGCAGCCGCGAAACCTCCTGCACCAGCTCATAGAATCGCAGCCCTGCGGCATCTCAGATCAACATCGACACACGCAGCACGCACGACCTTCAGCTGACGGCAGGCGGCACCTGTGGAGCCCAGCTCGCGAGGCGAGCTGCCGCCCTCGTCCGAACCCTCCAGGCTGAAGTCGCTCACGTCGCCAAACGACGGTCCGCTCGACAGGTCGCGCAGTCCGTCTGGCCGCCGCTCCGGCCGCCCTGCACGACAGAGTACATGTGGAACACTGCGCATGTGGAGCAAAGGCCACCGAAATCAGACACACTTCACAATGGTCGCCTCCCCAGTGCATACTCGTAGACAAAGCCGAGCTGCGATACCAAAGGTGGCACACCCCAGGCGGCACCACCGCCGCATGCGCAGCATCAGCAGGGGTAAATGGGTTGATGGGTTTGCCTATCACCGGGAGCAGTCGTGTTTGCCTATCACCGGGAGCAGTCGTGACAGGGGTTTGCCTATCACCGGGAGCAAGGCACACACCTCGCTCCGCATCGGCCACAGTGTGGCCGTTGCCGCTGCCGTCGTCCAGGCCGGACATGTCGACGGCGGCGTAGCGGCCGCCGTTGGCGCCGCCGCCGCGGCCGCGCGCGGCGCTGCCGGGCCGCCGCCGCCGCATGCGGTGCGGCATCAGCTCCATCATGTGGCTCAGCGGCTCGCCTGCGCAGCAGAACAACAATACGACGTTCTTGGTTTGGCGTTGAGCGGGCTGAATAGCTTGCATGGCTTGCCTATGGGAGCACGAGTGACATGCAAGCTGCGGTCCTCCAGTATGGAGCACGAGTGACATCACATGGAAGCTGCGGGTTGCTTGTGCGAATGCGCCCAGGCAGCGGCGCTGCTGGAGCGACAATGGGTCCGGACCCAATCCCAGGCCTCAAAACTGGCGCCGCATCTGCGGGCCCTACATGCAGTCATTTAGAGTTTAGGGTTTAGGGACGGCGGCTTGGTAGGGTCGGCGACCACCATGGTGCTGAGCAGCACCAGAGTTCGAAATGGGGAGGTTCGCCCCAGGATCCACAACGGCAAGCGCGTTCAGATTTACGAGTTCCATGCTGCAAACCTGCAGGACCTTGGATGTAGTCCAGCAGCGGCTTGGTCAGCCCGCTGAGCTTCAAGGCGAGAGCAGCAACCGAGCATTCTGCGAACCAGTTTGAGCAAGAATTCCTTTCCGTGCCGAACATCAAGCTCCCAGCTCTCAACCGAACCTGCGGGGCCCTGGATGTAGTCCAGCAGCGGCTTGGTGAGGCCGCCGAGAACCATGGTACTGAACAGTACCAGCAGCAGCGTGGTGGTGATCAGCGTGGAGCGGTGACCGTCCAGCGCCGCGGCGCCGTGCGGGTCGAAGTAGCGGTAGATGAGCGCCACTGAAACCGCCCCCCGCATCAGACCGCCCCACCTGGATGCAGGAAGCAGCCATGTCTGGACGTGCTCACGCGCTCGTCGAGCCAGGGGTCTTGGTGTTTCCGCTACAGATTGGCGCACCGCAGCACTCCTCCTTGGAGATTGCAGATCCATCGGTGGCTGGCTGTGTCCGGTTGCCTGGCCAGCTTCCTTGTAATGTGCAGGTCCCCCCTACAGAGCAGGGCGAAAGCTCCGCGCACCAGACGACGACGATGTCGCGCGCTGACAGCTGCTCGGGGGACCAGACGTTGTGCAGTAGCGCCAGGGGGACTACGTATAGAGCGCGCCCCACCAGCAGCAGCACCAGCAGCGTCACGAACAGCCACACCAGTTCGCTGGGGTACGTGTTCTGCGTGGCACAAAACAGGATGCATCAGTTCGCTGGCAATACAGCTCAGCACCGCACGTGGGCAAGAGGCTTTGACAGCATGATTGGCGGCAAAACTCCTGCCGGCGGCTGCCTCGAGACGCACCAGGACGCACGGAGGGTTTTGCATGACAAATTGGCGCCATGACCCAGGCCCCTATTCCACCTAGTTGGGGCCCAACGCCGTGGTCAGCAACTGCAACGCAGGCCGCAGAGAAAGTCCGATCGCAATCTGTGGGTAAGGTGACGCGGTCAGCAGCGCACTGCACATGTCTGCATATCCTCATGGCTGCGGGTCCTTTCAGGTTTGTTTGGAAGGAAGGAACATGTGTCACGAATCACGCACCCTCCACTTGACAGGGTCAAGCGTGTCCATGCCCATGTAGATGAAGATGCAGCCCTCGGAGATGTAAGACAGTGTCTGGAACGCCGACACCGTCGTCGCCCGCGTCAGTGTCGTCACATTGTGCAGCGCCTGCGCGATGCGTTGGAGACCTTTGCTGGCAATGCGAAGTTTGGACTAGAGAAACGGGGTGTCTTGCCAGATGCGCCAACATCGCCATCGCCCGCGGCAGCGTCACCACGTTGTGCAGCGCCTGCTGGACAGCATGAAAAGGGTCGATTAGCTAAGAAGATTTGTTTGGGATGTTTGCAGCCCTCGGAGATGTGGGACAGCGTCTGGAACGCCGAAACGCCGACACTGTCATCGTCCGTGTCAGCGCCGTCACGTTGTGCAACGCCTCCCCGACAGCATGAAACACTTTGCCGGCAAAGATAAATTCAAAGGCGAGACGCTTGCCAGAACGCTGACACCGTCGTCGCCCTCGTCAGCGTCGTCACATTGTGCACCGCCTGCTGGATGACAACAGGCTTCCACACACGTGATGATGTACAACATTGGGCGCCAGACATGCTGTGCTGTGCTTGTGGCTGCAATTCCGGCGCGGGGGCAGGCTGCGGCATGCAGACAGGCATGCAGACAGGCATGCAGCTGAAGACACCCTCCTGTGGACAACAAAGCACTGTCGTTTCGTATCCGGAGACTCAGGGCAACTGGAAGTGAGCGCGCATGTAGTGGGAGGTGACGACGGCACAGCAGAAAGAGGGAGGGACACCGTAAGTTGAATCTCCAGCTGTGCGCACGAGACAGTACAACTTCTCACATAGTGGGAGGTGACGACGCCGCAGCAGAACAGGGAGACAATGCCGCTGATGCCCAGCAGCTCGCCACACAGGTAGCTCAGGTATGCCAGCATGCCGATCAGCGCCACCTCCTGCAGCGCACATGCACAGCTACATGAAAAATGCAGACAATGCAGGAGGTTACAGACAGAATTGTAGGTCACCCGGGATGTGTCCATGCCTGGGTGCACGCTGGTTTGGTTGAGCCGCCATGCCGATCAGCGCCGCCACCTGTGCAGGCCATTATTACTGTGTTTTGTGCCACACAAGTGCCAAATGGAAGGGTGTTGCTGGTTCAGCTTGGTATAAGAAGTTTACACGCCCAGCAGCGGCACTGCAGCACACGTTTCCACACCTGCAGGGCAGACACTGGCTAGTTGGTCGCCCTTGCCGCACAGTCAAGCAATAGCGATGAGTATGACTACAAGAGAAGAGCGCAGGTACTGTGCATCAAGGAGGACACCAAGCGCATCTGGGAACTGTGGTGTTCGCTTGCACGACAGCTTGCAGATGGACGCTGCGTCCTGCTTGAGTCCACGCATCGCGCACATGCGATTTCACGGCAGGTACAATATCACCAGACCAGCGACAGCTCTGCAGCGTGTGCAGTTACCGTCGAGGTGAGGCTGCTCACAGAGGCGTTCTAAAGTATAGCACCTGCATGCTGTCTCGCGAGCACAGCAGCTCGAAGAAGGCGACGCAACATGCAGGATGCGGTTTTTACATCTTGCATGTGGATTCTCGAGGATTCGTGCCTGCGGGCTGTCGCGCGAGCGCAGCAGCTTGAGCAGGAAGGCGATGCCGAGGCCGAAGGCCATGCCGAGTGCCAGCGACGCGACGAACAGGTATGCAAAGTCCCACAGGATGGAGATCATGGATGTTTCCGTCACGTTGTTGGAGGCGCTGTAGCTCTGCGCCACAGGAAAGCGAGCAAGATGAGACCAGCAGCGGGGATGTCTTTACAGGACGGAGGTCATGGACGTTTCCGTCACGCTGTTGGAGACGCTGTAGCACTGCAGTTTGTGGGCAAGATTAGAGTCAGCGTGCGTTCGACTACTAGGCCGCAGGCTTTGGTGCAGGGACGGTGCAATGCAGTCAGGCATCTATGAGGCCTGTTATTGTGACACAAGAGTGCTCGTGCTCGTAAAGGCACTCTGGCAGGCCAACAGCAACAGGGCCTAGCGTCGCCGTGATGCCAGCATGCTTGCTGATACAGATCTCAGATCTCGGAGATCTGTTCCAGGTGTTTTTCTCGTGTCTACCTGCACCGCACGCAGAAGGGCTACGGAGGTGGCGTCGTTCATGACGCCCTCCCCAAACACCAGCGAGTACAGCACGCCCGCCTCCTCCGGCCGAATGACCTGCAGTGCCGCCAGCCATGCCCAGGTTCAGAATGGCTTGACGCCAGCGGACAACCCGAAACTCGAAGACATGAAGTGCAGTACTGCATTCAGTACTGCACTCGTGCGAGATCCAACAAGCTGGCAGTCAGACAGCTTGCTGGGGATGCTGCAGTGATGCGGCGCGTTCGGTCCTGACCTGCAGCACCGCTACGGTGTCCGTCGCCGCGAAGATTGCGCCCAGAGCAAGGCAGTCCTGCGAGTGCAGACCGCCTTCAAACCTCAGACATGAGCTGTCGTGTCCCTGAATATCCTCTGGACCCATAACTTGAGGTCCTCATAATCGACAGTGGTGGGCAACATCAAATGAACGTGTTCAGCTACGCAGCATGCGTAATTGCATCGCTGGCGCGCCAGCTGTCATGTGACAACGCGCCAACGCGCCGTGAGGTTGAGCAGATTGGGCAGCTTGGAGATGGCGAACAGGCCGAGCGCGATGACGGCAAACAGGATGTAGGTGCCCAGGATGCCGAGCGTCGCGATTGACCCAAAGTTGCGGAAGAACTTCTTCTTCTTGACGGACAGCCCCGCGTAGAAGATGATGGGCGGCAGGAAGTACCTGTGCGGGCAAGTTGGGGAGGCGTCGGTAGTGACAGGTTTCAGCAGTGAAACCCAAGCATGTGGAGCAGCACACTCCAGAGTCGAACTGCGTTGCGGGCACCTGAAGGTTGATAAGCACACACGCAGCCGGGCAATAGCATTGGCGCACGAGATTGTGCGGGATGTTTGGCATGGGACAGACCAACGGCATTGGGTGGCGTGGAGGTGATCAACTGCATGTAGGTCAAGTCTTGCAGTGGCATCATGAAGGCTCACATGATGGAGTCGGCCGGATTGGAAGGTCAGCAGCTGGTGCAGGACCTCCTGGTCGATGTTGACACAAGGTGTACGTGTTCATTGATGTCTACGAATTAGCGGCAATACCGACTTTCGGGAGAAGACTCACGTGAAGAGTCCGCCGGGTTGAAGGTCAGCAGCTGGCGAAGCGCCTCCTGGTCGATGTTGACACAAGGAGTACGTGTTCATTGTTGTCTACCAAATAGCGGCAATATCGACTTTCGGGAAAAGACTCACGTGAAGAAGTCCGCCGGGTTGAAGGTCAGCAGCTGGCGAAGCGCCTCCTGGTCGATGTTGGTCGCGCGCCGCAGAATGAGCAGCAGCAGCCCCGACAGCAGCCCTAGCGCACACGCGCAGCTGCCCTCGCCCAGGTACTTGGTGCGGCTGACCGCCATGTGCCCCACCGAACTCCACAGCACCAGCAGCAGCACCATCAGGCCTGCGCGTGGGCGGACACGCAGTTGGGGTTTAGAGGCTTCCGGCACGGTTTTCGAGCGCATGTGGGGGTTCGCGGTGGGTTGTGTCTGATTCTGTTCTGCAGTACATCAACTGACTTTATACGTTTTGTACGGTCCGCCGCCATGTGGGCCCCACTGGGCTCCACAGCACCAGCAGCAGCAGCATCCGGCCTGCGCAGGCGGACACGTCAGGGTTGTCAGCAGATGCTCCCGAGCTTGTGATGGGAGTTGGAAGCAGGTCTTGTCTGTGTTCGTTCCACGGGCTGTCCTCGCCAAAACGCGTTTTCTGCCCCACCCGGGCGTGCGCAGCACGGATGCGGTGTCATACCGCACAGGCAGAAAGCTGCACCTGTAATCCAACGTTCAAGACTTTGCTCGCTGTCGTCGTCTCGTGCTTCCACTCCCAGATATCTGCTCTCGCTCGAGATGTGCAAGCTGTGCAGCCTGGCGTTGCGTAGCCATCACCACCAGCAACGTCGACCCAGCAAGCTGAGCGAAGTGCATGCGTACAACGTTATGGGCCACTCGCGCGCATCATGTGAGCGCCTGACCGCAGCTTGAAAGAGCTCATAAACGAACAAACACCTGTATTGAAGCTCTGGGTGTCCACGATGTCGGGCTGGATGCTGGGTGCTGGCGCCGGTACCGGCGCCGGCGCCGGAGCGAGGTCGTCCACTCCCAGGAACCGCATGTGCGCCGCCATGCTGGCGGGATCTCCCGGCTGCTCAGCCGCAGGCGGACTTGCAGCTCCAGCGGCTGCCGCTGTTGCTCACGGCCTCCGCAGCATGACCAATCCTGGCGCGCGCGCCTACTGCGTCGCTGCCGTGTGGCCAGTTGCCAGACCTGGCTGGCCCAACCAGCACTGTGTGGGTTGGCAGTTCTAGCATGCAGGATTAAATAATGTCGCTCTAAGTCTTGCCCTCGCCAAACGACGTACAGGTCGATGCCGAAAGCTTGTGCTCAGACACGAAGCAAGCAATGCACGCCAAGGAAGAGCCGAAGCGGTGCAGGTTTGCCACAAAGATACGCGAGCTTACAGACAGTAAACACTGCTGTCTGGGCTGTGCTGCTACTGCATCACTCGTGCCCAGCTGGAACTATCTGAGATTGCTCAGTGCGAGAAGCCAAAGCCAAGAAGCCAAAGCCAAGCGGGATGCTTCAGCGCTTTTGCAGCCTTGGCCAGCGGTACTTGAGATCAATCTGTTGTTGTTGGCATTTGTACAGTGCTCGCAAAATTGTCTGGCGGGACTCGAGCACCGAGTGAACAAGGTTTTTGGAGCTGCAGGCTTCTGGGCGAGATGCTTGCATTCAATTTTTTTGAGCCGAAAGTGGTTAGCATCGTCATTGTGCAGGCACACAAACCCGTCAGTGAGTGCTACGCTCGTCCGGCAAGCTGAACGTTTGTGCCGTTCGAAATCGTGTCCGTGGCTTTGTGTCCATCGTGCGTGTTATTGAACTGCGCAAGTGCGACCAGCGTGATTGGCGACACATTTCGCAGTTGTGAGGGTCTAATTCTGATCGGTCAGTCTACCCTTGCCACTCCTGCAGTCGGGCTGTCTGTCTCGAGTCTGGCGCAACCGTGCGGCGGCGGCAAATTCGAACTGCGGTTGCCCACAGTAGCTGCAGCCGCTAGTCGACAGACTTCCGCCTGACCCGCTCCCACCTGCTGGTCCCCGGGCACGCCTCCCGTCAGCGAGCCGCCTTCAGTCGGGAGACTGCCGCCGGCGTGGCGCGGCTGCACCGCTGAAATGGCGGACGCCGGCGGACTGGCGCGCAACCGCCTGCTCATGGAGCGTAAGGCGTGGCGGAAGAACAAGCCGTTCGGCTTCCATGCGCGACCCGAAACCGAGGCTGATGGGTGCGTCATAGGGGGCCATTTGTATCGTCCGCCAAACTATGCATGGGCCAATGCGTGTTATGGTGCATCTGAGCAAGGCATTACCATGCTTCACAGCTTTCAACAGTGTCAGCAAGTTTTCAGAGAGCTCTCAGAGGAGATGTGCAAGCGAACCAGGAGGTTTCGGTGGCACTGTCGTGTAATCAGCTGTTGATGGCGGTGCTTGCGCTGAGCCGCAGAACGATGAACCTGCTGAAATGGAAGTGCTTCATTCCCGGCAAGCAGGACACAGACTGGTGCGTCCAATGTCCTTGCACTTCATTTTGCGTGTGTGTGTGCTTTCGTGTGCCAAGTGATGTACGTTTAGGGGCTGGAAGATGCGGTACAGAGACAACATCAACGTCATCAGGCGGTCAGGTTCTGATTCATCGTGCTGCAGGAGTGGTGGGTACTTTCCGCTGACAATGGAGTTTACTGAAGACTACCCTGCCAAGCCGCCAAAGGTGTGCAGGTTTTCATGTCATCTTGCAGCCCCAAAGGGCTGTTCGAATTTTCTCAAACGCCTTCGATCGTGTTGCTGTGGTCAACCGCAGAGCCGCCCAAAGCCTTGCAAGGCCGTAGGGGCAGCTGCTGCCTGTGCAGCCTGCCACGAGATGTGGTGTGCAAGCATACAAACAAAAGGGGCATTTGTCAATGCAGTGCAAGTTTGAACCGGGCTTCTACCATCCAAACATCTACCCCTCCGGAACCGTCTGCCTGTCCATCCTGAACGAGGTGAGCTCTCGCTGACGAATGCCTGCTTTTGTATCAGTTGTTGTATCAGTTGCTGTTCTTGATATGCATCGAGTGTGCGCTGCACCCTTGCGTGTATCTCACATCTGGGTATATCTAGATCTTGTTTTTGTTTTTCCCTTTTGCTTAGGAGGAGGGCTGGCGACCGTCTATCACGGTGCCCCAGATCCTGACAGGCATCCAGGTGCAGTCATTGCAGATCACAGCTGCCGCCTCCCATGCTGCATCCTCCTGTGCTGCTCCAGTCAGTGGTGCCTTGCTGGACGCAGAACCTTGCAAGCTCCGAACACTGACATCGGCAGACAAACCCTAAACCCTAAACCGCATTGCATGGCCAAGCCTACAAGGGTGCATTGCAGAAGCGGTTCGCTCTGCGTCAGGATCTGCTGAAACCCTACCCTGCTGCAGGACCTGCTGACGGACCCCAATCCGCTCAGCCCGGCGCAGAGCGACGCATACATGCAGTTCCAGAACCAGCGGTGCGTTCTAAAATCAATCATAATCCCTTGGTCCTGAGGCCATGTGTGCTGCTTTCTCAGCGCTGCGGCTGGGAAGCCGTAGGGTTTAGGGTTTGCCGCAAAGATGGCCAGCGTCCACCATGCATGCGTTGGTCCAGTAGAGTCTGTCCTGTGCACCGACACGGGTTCCTTTGCTCCGTGCGCAGGCAGCAATACGATGTGCGGGTGCGGCAGCAGGCAGGCAAGTACCCGCCGCCGGCATGACGCGCCGCAGCCGCGGCTGCCGCTGCGATCGCAGCTGGGCCGCAGCTGCTGCAGGCGTCCCGAGTCATGCACGGCAGCAGCGCCTGCGGCGGCACCGGCCGCCGTCGGCGCAGGGCAAGAGGGCAAGGACTGCCTCGCATATGGCGACAGGCGGCGGCAGCGGCGATCCTTGGACGAGCCGCGCTCGAGTGTGCTCGATGGGCCTGGCAGCAGCACGAGACACGCAGAAGGTTCACACCCTGCACGTTTTCGGTCCACCGTCATCAATGTAGGCAGGAGTCAGTGGCTCCCCCGCAGCTTTTGGTAGAAGCAGAAAACAGCAGTTGTTCCAGATGAAGAGGTTTTTAAAACATGTTGTTATGTATAAATATATCAAAACCTCTTCCACATGGAAGTGGGTGGCGACACTGGAAAGAGTAGATACGTGTCGAGGACTACATTTCGACTGGAAGCCGCTCATTATGAACCTGTTATCTAGAGTGTTTCAGTGTCGTTGCACAGTGTTGGGGAACACACAACATATGAAAAGGCCGGGCGGAAGGTCAAGCCCATTCTCAGCGCCAAATGGAGCGCCGGACCCGGATGTTCATGCAAGAGTGGAAACCAGCAGATGGCAGAAAACCCCTCAGATCCAAGCGCATCCCCACTGGATCTGCGCTGGCTGCTACTGTACAGGGGCAGAGCACTGTGTCGAGGCTGCCTCTACCTACCCTGTTTCTAGAGTTCTGCTGTGTGCCGCTATGGTGCCGCTTGAGCCCTCGTCAGAAAGCGGGGCGCCACCTCTTCCTGTCTTTTTCTCCTTGGTGTCCTTCTGCGGTATTGTACATTCAGGCGCCTCTGGATGCGCTGTTCGTTACGAGACCGTGGTGGGCACTGTGCGCCTTTAGCGGCGGCGCCCCTGCTGCGGCGGCCCACTGGACGCCTCTCTGCCCCTGCGCCGCTCTCTCTTTGCGCCCTTGCTCTCCGTGTTGCCGCGCCTGGCTTGACTGCGGTGTTCTTGATCCCGTGCCCTCTTGATCCCGTGCCCTCGACTCGGGACGCTTCCGGTCTCTCGCCCGGCGTCGTACCTCTCGCTGGCAAAAGCCGGCCCAGCGCGCTGGCGGCGCCGTAGCGTCGGAGCACAGTGCCTCGTTGCCACTCATGCCTGCATCGCCGCCCCTACCAGTCGATCTCTGCGCTGGAGCCCTTGCGCAGCAGCTCCAGCAGGTGGTTGACCTGCAGTGCAAAGCAGAGGCAGTTAGCCATCAACCATCGGACGAGGGCAGTTTGCGCAACACGAAGGCCGCGCAAACCGTGCATGCAGTCGCGGATTGCAGTGGCTCCAGTGCACCACCGAGGAGAGTTTTCGAAGGCTGAACCGGGCAGACAGAAGCCTCTTGTGCCGTTCGGACAGCGAATGCACGCGCAGGCGGCCTCAGGATCCTCAACATCGTGAAGCCCTGCACGCCCAAACCGCGAGACGCTGCTGCGCGCCTTTTCCCTACAGGGGGGCGTCGGTGCGCGGCGCGTCGGTGCGCAGCCGCGAACACGGGTGGCCCCAGGCTCCTCCGTCGTGAGCAAGGAGAAAACACACCAAGTCCTGGAAACCCTAAACCCTAAACCTGGACCGAAAGCGCAGCTGCGCACCTGGCGCTGCAGGAAGGCGAAGGTGCGCGGCGCGTCGGTTTGCAGCCGAGCCCGCCCCGTGCCAAAGCCGTCGCCCGGCACCACCAGCCCCTTGTACGGCAGCCGCCCCGACGGCTCCCGACCGTGCAGCTGCCGGTCACCCGCAAGGCCTAGGCAGCCGACCCTACTGCCACCGCCGTCGCCGCCATTCGGCGGCGGCTGGCCTGCGTCGCCGTGCAAGTGCCGCTCATGGCCGCGCTCCTGCGAGCAGGGACTGTCGTGCTGCCGAGAGGTGCCGCTGCCGCCGCCGCCGCCGCTCAGTGCGCTGCCGACCGGCTGCGCGCCGACGGTGTCGGGGACGTAGCCCGCGAGCAGCGCCTCCAGGATGCGTGCGACGCCGGCGGTGATCTTGGCAGCGTTGGCGTCGAAATCCTCGTCCCTGCAACTCAACATCCAGCGGTTGAAGGTCTTCATCATGGGCCGTTCCGCAGCAATGCCTGAGCGAGTCGATGCCTAGCATGCACGAGGATGCTGGCCTATGGCGGGGAGGTCGATGCCGGCGCATCAAAGCCTGGTTTTCTGTCATTCACATGCCAACCTGTTCGTGAGCCATGGCAAGAGGACAGAGCGCGCAGCGCACCGGTAGTAGGCGTGCTGCACGTGGCTGGGGATGCGCTTTGTGGCCAGCCCAATGGTGTTGCACTCGCCGCGGATCACTGCCTGCCCGGCCCGCCCTGTGTGCATGAGGCAACTCAGATATTGCATCCCGAATATTGCATCCCGAATATTGCATCCCGAACATTGCATCCCGGATATTTTGCGGGCCGAGATCTACGAGAGCGCCCACAATGCACAGCCTCCGCTCGGCGGCAAAAGAAGCAGCTGAGGGGGAGTAGGGAGATGTGCATGGGGGGTGGCAGCACCTTGGCGGGCGTCGTTGTCGCCAAAGACAAACAGCAAGTCGCGGTTGCGGCGCACATCTTCCAGACCCCACCAGCCCTGGAACACCTGCAAACGAGTATGCACAGGGTTTAGGGTTTAGGGTTTAGGGAGTCTGACGGCATTGGACATCAGCAGGGAAGGTCAAGACAGCCACCATGGCAAGCAAAAGCAGATTGCATGTCAGCCAGTTGTGAAATCACCTGCTGTTCATTGAGGAGATATCCTGTGCATGCTTGCTCGAAGGAATTGAGAGAAGCCAGCCAGACACACAGCGCTCAAAAATGTTGCAACCTCAAAAGAGTTGCACCTTGACATCGGCCAAGGGGGGGCGCATGTCGATGCCGGGCGGCAGCTGCAGCGCCACCGCCATCGCTGCGTCGCTGCTCCAGGTCGAGTTCTGCACGACGGCAAAGAAGGTGGTGAGGTGCACGCCCTCCGGTTGCTACCCACAGCCCAGCCCACAACATGCAGGCACTCGGAGCACACCCACGGTTTCTCCAGCAGGCGGTCGCACATGTGATGCGCTGATGGAGTCGCTGCCCCTCTGCCAGCACATCCTCAAGTAGAGACTGCCTCGACAACACCCACCAGGGCTTTGTGGGGCGTCGACGTTCCCTCGTCCTCCTCACGCCCCACTGCCCCGTCCTTCAGCGCGCCCGTCGTCGACATGCCGACGTCGATGCGGCGAACCTTGACGGGCCGCGCCGCCGGCAGCGGACCGCTGTCCGCCTCGCTGTCGCTGCCGCCGCCAGGGTGCGCTTCCTCGTGACTGGGCGCGTCCCGCCGCTGTCCGGTTCCGGAGGAAAGTTCGTCGCCGCCGCCGCCGCCGCCGAAGTTGCCACCGCCCGCCCCACCAAACTTTCCCAAGTCCAGACTGACGCCGCTTGCGCCGCTGCCGCTGCGGCACTGTTGGTCGCTGGCCGAGGGGGGTCGCGGCATTGCTGACAGCCCCGCCGCCAGGCGCGCATTCATAGCAGCCAGGTCGTTGGGGTCAAATGCATCCGCTGTGCGGGGCGCAGCGGCCGGCGCTGCTGCGGCATGGGCGGCAGAGGCGGTGGCGCAACCTGCAGGAATGGCCGCCGCCGCCGCCGACGTTTGCCGCTGCAGGCGGCCGCTGAGGGAGCGCGCCCTCACGGGGGAGGGCGTCGGCGACTCGTCGGAGGTCGTGTCCAGACGGATCATGTGTGGCAGCATGCTGGGCGGCACGCCGCTGCCGACTGTGCCGCTCCGGCCGCTACGCCGGGCGCCATTGGGCTGGCGGCGCCTGGGCGGCGACGCCGCCTCGCCGCTGTCGGCAAACTCCGTGGCGCTGCTCTTGCCGTACCTGCATTGCGCGGCATGCATCATGAGCACGCAGAGTGACTATAGTAGGGTGACCCAGGTGACGCACCATCCAGAGGAGACAGATCGGGCAGGGCTTGCTTCGCCAGGCACGGCTGAACGCATCCGAAGTCTGGCATCGACTCCTCTCCTTGCCATGGTTGAGGGGACGTGCTGGTCAGCAGCATGGTGTTGTATGCTTGCTGAGCTAGGCTGGAAGATTCAACAGCAGCGGGTCACCTGAGCAGGCTGACGTCCAGCGAGGCGGCTGCAGTGGGGGACTCGTCCACGATGCTGCTGGCGCCGCACACGGCGTGCAGCCGCAGGTGTCGCGGCAGAGCGATGCCGCCGTCTGTTTGCTGCAGCTGCACCTGCGGCTGCTGCAGGGACACCGCTCCATGGAAGCCGTTGGCCATAGCCGCCACACAGCCGGCGCCGGCCTCTTGTTCCGGCGGGACCGCCATGGCGACGCCAATCATGCAACAACCCTGCACGGCGAGAGACTCGTATCAGATTGTGCGATGTCCAATGACGCATGCTGCTCTTGATGATGTGAGGGTCCGACGTCTGTGTCCTGCAGTGCTTTGATGAACCCCAGCCGCCGCCGCCGATATTACGCAGAGCCCTGCAGTCGATATACAGTGAGACAGCGTTGCTCAAGCGGCTTGCAGTGATGCGAGTCGTCGTCACGCTGATCAAACGCAATACGGTCCCAACCGCATGCCGTCTCCCGTGGGGACCTGGCTGGCATCGGCTGCCTACAGCTATCTGGCGGACGTCTGCATGCCGGTTCAACCATTCGCATGCATGGCTAAACAGTGTTATCGCATTCGCTATCATGTGTCAGGCCTCCAGGCCCGCCTCCCCTCCCCGGCTGCAGTCAGTGCTCGAGGACCAGCTGGGGCATGGAGGACACGCAGGACTGCTTGCGCTGGCGATGTGCGCGTCCTTCACAGCAACAGAGCAGCTGTGAACCACGTTCAGGGTGCATTGTGAAGTACAAGAGCCTCGGATTCCGCCCGGCGATGCTCATGTGCCGCCTGAGGGTGCCTCTTTGCGCAAAAGCGCGGGTTTGCCCTCATCACTGCCTGCCTGCGCAGCGCAGCAGCGCCTAGGCGAGCCGCACCACCGCTGAGTGCAGTCGCAAAGCTTCCACTGTTCACTGTCATGCGCGGGAGCCCCGCAGGCAATGAGGCGCTGCCCAAAAGCGTGTACGAACTGAAAGGCCGCCTACAGCGCCGCTATGGTACAGCAGCGACAGCAGCGAGCACCACATGCATGATATTACTATACTGCAGGATACAGAGCTATGCAGCATTTCGGTCGGGGGGTTGGAGACCGGCGCCTCGGTGGACCCGACCAGCTGACTCGACTGCCATGAGACATGCACCTGCTCCCACTGCAGCGCAGCGCGGCCTTGCGAGGCGCTTGCATGATACCGATAACGTGCATGCGCCTCACCTGCGACTCATGTAGGTGCAGCAGGCGTTCCTGCGGCTCTGGTCGCCAGGCGAGCGCGGCGAAGGCGCTGTTTGCAGCTGAGTCTTGCGTAGGGGTGCACAATCGCAGCCGTGTTGGTATGCAGGTGAGGCACTCGCCGTGGTATGAGACACAAAGGAAACGGCAAGATGTCGAGTTTGTGCCGATTTTGCAAGCGCGGTCTGCACTCCAAGGGGCGCTGCATCCGGGTGTCTGACGAAAGTCGCCAAAATATCAGCATGATATCTTGTTCTTGTCTTGGTCCAAATTTGGCTTGGATTCAACTGCAGCCCAAACGACTGACCTGACAATGGCTGGCTACATATCGTGCAAACTTCATGCAATTTTGGGCTTGACCGCCTCCAGCGGCGGCGCCATGTGCTCGGCCAGGTTGAACACCTCGCCCTGGCCGCCGTTCGCCTCGTGCATCTGCCGCCGCACCGTCGCGAGCTGCGCGAGCAGGCGCTGCAGCGTGGCCGTAGGCCGCGCCGGCGGCAGCTGCTGCGGCGGCGGCGGCGCGGCCGCGTTCCGGGCGCCGCCGCCGCCGCTGCCGCCGCCACTCCGCCCCGCGCCGCCTGCCGGCGGGCTCTGTGATGGCTGCACCTCCATGGCCAGGATGGCAGTGCCCAGCTCCTCGTCCAGGTCATCCCCCATCGCATCCTCCAGACCCATGCCCACCTGGCGTCGACATGAAACTCGCTGGCCAGGAGGCTGGAGCTGAAGGCAGCGCGGTAGAAATGCAGCATTGCAAGTCAAGGTTTGTCTGGGGGCAGGAGCGGTGGCTTCCGTGTGCGGGCGGTGACATACAACCACACAGGGAGAGTCGAATGCGCACCAGCGCCTGCGCGGATTGCACCAGGCCTGTGAGGCCCGCCACGCCGCCGCCGCCGTCGGCCGGCTGCCCGTGGCGGCCGCGCCCGTGACCGCCGAGGGACGCAGGCACTGCCCGCCGCGCCATCATACGACTGCCGCCGCCGCCGCCGCCGCCGCCGTTTGCAATGCCGGCGGCCGCGGGCGGCGGCGGCGGGGGGCCGCGCCGCAGAGACGCCCGCGCGGGAGTCGACGGCCCCGCCGCGGGCTCTGCTGCCTCCGGCGAGTCCATGGACACCGGCCCGTCTGCATATGCGCAGGCTGTTGTGCTTTCGAGTACTCAGCGAGACACAGGCTGCAGGTGCGAAACTTTGTCGGAGTGGAGGTGCACTCAAACGAGCGCGGGCCCAAGCCAAGGTGCAGGATGCAGGATGCAGGATGCAGGATTCACGGGTTTGTGTCTGCGAATCGCAAGCCCACTTCTGGGGATGACTGCGAAACGAGGAACAGGTGAATCATAGAAAAATAACCGACCGTCGGGCGGCGGTGCCGCGGCTGCCAGGATGGCGCTGTTGAGCACGTCTGCAGTCGCCTCGCGCGCCGCAAAGGACAGCAGCTCCGCCAGCGCCGACGAGGCGGGGTCCCAGTATGCGATGAGTGCAAATACGTCCGACACCACCTTGCCGTACGACGGCGACACGCGCATCAGCGGCCCCAGGACCTGCGGGTTGGCAGCGCTGAGTCGCGAATGCTTGTTGCAAAGCACGGGCATGGTGCTCTCCAGGTACAAATGCTGCTGTGACATTGCCTCGTCAGGACGTCTCTGTGCTGACCACCAAAGCGAGTTCAACAAATTTTGCAGTTCATGGCGTCTTCTGCCAAGTATCGAGGCCCAGAACCCCAGTATCTGTGCACAGCATCACAACTATCAAACATCAGAACGCCTGTGTGCTGACTGAAACCTGAAGACTGCGAAATTCGGGTGGGCGCGCACCTTCATGCCGAAGTCAGTTGCCTCGCTGATGCGCGACTCGTCCCGCAGCAGCTCCACAAATTTCTGGCAGCTTAGGCGCAGGTGCACGTCCCCGGCGGCCTCCGCCATGCTGCCGCTGCCTGCCGCTGCGCCGCCGCTGCCGCTGGCTCTAGTGCTCGCCGTCGGGGGCGAGCCAGGGCCTGCGCCGCCGGGCGCGGCCGCCGCGGGAGAAGCAGCAGGGGAGGCGGCGGCGCGGGGTTCTAGCAGGTGCGCGTAGCGTGAGGCCCGCACCAGCGCCTCGGCCCGACACACGTCGCCCGCGCCGATGGCCGCGCGCACCGCATGCCGCAGCTGCAGCTCCGGGCAGTCGCGGCTGCAGAGTAGCCAGGCACAGAACAGCGTTGTCTTACACGTGTCCAAATCAGTTTATAGTGAACAGGTACTTAGAGCGTGTGCCATGCCTGCTGGTCAAGCACTGCCAAAACACTGCAAACCCGCTGCGAGTGCCATCTGCCGCACAATCTTGTGACGCCTGGCAAGCGTCAGGCAATCTGCTCGGCACCTGTTTCATCTCGGGCAGGTGGACCGATGACCAGGGCCATTGAAGACCCATGGCATGCAAGCCCACTCACAGCGATTCGACTGCGAGAGGCACAACAAAGCCGGGTCACCTCTCCGCGGGCATGGCGTCGCTGCCTGGCAGCAGCCCAGCGGCGGCGTCAAACGCTGCCAGCGTGCCCGCATACCCGAAGTGCAGCAGATACTGGCGCACCAGCTGGTGCGTCACCCCGGCCGGCACCTCCAGCCTGCAGAAAGAGAGGTTGGGAGTGCTGATTGCTGCGTTGGGTGAACAATGAGCACGGATGCTGTGCCCTTCAGCCAGTGCGTCACACCGGCCGGCGCCTCCAGCCTGTTTGACCAGAAACGAATGCCAAAGCATGCTGTCAGATTCAGACGGCGGGATGTGAACCCAAGAAAAGACGTCTCACGCTGCGATGGCGGTGGGCCTGCTGTGTCCGCACCCTGCCATAACAGCCTTTTGATCATTCATACAGCGGAAAGCAAATGACTCACGCGGCAATGGCGGTTGCCTGCTGGTCGCGCTCCTGCCGCAACAGCCCGTCCACATCGAAGGCGAAGGGCTTGGAGCCGAAGTTCACCTCCACCGCCTCGTTCAGGCTGCATGTTGAAGAAGACACACGTCAGCGAGCGAAATACGAGAGTGGTGATGGCACGAGCTCGCACATAGGGGGCACGGTCAATCTTCCTCTTCTAGAGTTAGTGTCCATGCATCTGAAAACAGTCATGTGAACAGCCTTGTTTCAGGCATGATGAAGCATTCGACTTGTGGGGTTTACCGCCGAAGGAAGGGTCAGTAGGGCAGGGCGGACCTGTGGAGGCCGATCGTGGGCACCAGGGCGGTGGCCACTACATGCCGAAAGGCGTTGCCCAGATGCTCTCCATTCTTCCTGCACAGCAATGAGACAACATTCCGTCATACTGCAGACGTGCTCACGGCTCGAGACCCAGAAGCGTAGTCCCCAGTGAAGTGGCGTCATGGGTCCGCTGTATTCCGCTTGAGGATAGCTTCGAACAGCGGTGCCCAGGTGCTCTCCATTCTTCCTGGGTGGTGATGAGAACGCTGGGACGGCAATCACACACATGCCAATGTTGCTCCAGATCTAGGTGGCTCGAGGCCTAATGCACAATGCTCAGCACTGTGGCGCCATGCTTTCACTGTGTTTCCGCTTCCTGACAGCTACGGATGGCCGGACATCCAGAGTGCCACACTGGCTTTGGTTGCCAGTGCACCACTCATGGGCGTGCCAAACCACAGCATGCGCGCGGTCAGCTGCAGCTGCAGCTTGTAAGGCGGCTGCCAATTGTACACTAGGGCTGCGCTCACAGGACGCAGCTGCCGGCCGGCGCCACCAGTGCTGCAGATTGAGCGCCGATCCGGTGATGCATAGGTCTGAGACGCGAGGATCGCAAAAGCCGGGACAGCGTCGTGGAAAGCGTTCGTACGCTGCACCATGCCAAAGGCAGCGCCAGCGCCCACATCCTGCCCGCTGCACAGCTTAACGGCCCGCCAGTGTGTGCTCATCCCATGTGGGGACGTGAGGAAGACTGTGAGCTGGGTCTGCAGGTGTTTTGAGTCGTTTGTCAGGGCTGGGTTTCAGCTCTCATGACACACACCAAGAACAGCTCCTGAGCCTCGAGACGCTTTGATATTGTTATTCAGGCTATTCCTGGGGTTGGAGATTCTAGTGACGCACGTGAAGAAGAGTTCCTGGGTCTCCAGGTGCAGGCCGGCGCCGATGACATCGCCCGCGCCAAAGTGCGGGCCGTACTCCTCACCCATGCCGGTGGACGCATACTTGCGGCCATCGTCGCCATGGTACCCATAGCTGCCCACCTCCCACCTGCAGAAAAGTCGTCTCGGTGATCAGGAAAATATTGTCGACGGAACCGGACCATTGCAATCCGGCAGAACACATTGTCCTGCCATGGTCGCTGGGTGTCTGCACAGGGTGCCGTCACATTGTAGAGTCAGCACAGTCAGCATGGAGTAATTAAATGCAGCAGATGGCTGCATTCACGCTGCAGGTGGGGCTGACAGAAAATTACAGAGGCCACGCACCCGGGCTGCCGGCCGGCCTTGAAATCAGGTGTGGCAAAGCCAATTGCGACGCAGCCGCGGTCGCCGGCGTCCTTGACCGTGATCTCGTAGTAGTACAGCCGCCTGCGGCGCGGCACCGGGCAGTTGGCCTGGATGCTGCCCACGTCGTTGTTGTGCGCGCCGCTGCCTGCAAGGATTTAGCAGTGAGCACTGGCATCGGATCCGCGTTGGTTTTCGCCAGACAATGCTCGCGCACAGCTCGCTGTCGATGGCCATCAGCTTGCACAATCGTGTGTGCGCGGCAGGAGCTGAGGCATTGTTCCGGTCGCCCGACACCACGCCAAAGCGGGCATAGACTCCGCCGTAGCCGAGCTCGAATAGCGGATCTGGGCTTTCGCCGTGCACGTGCTGCGGCATATGCAGCGAGCCCACCAGAATATCTCCACTGCTCCATGGTGCGTGCTCAGCTCACCGGTATAGTGCACAGCGAGCTTGGATTTGGCCACAATGAGGAACGACCCGGCGTTGCTGGGGTCTAGCTCGCGTGGCAGCTCCTCAACCACCTCCAGCGGTACGCCAGCGTCGCTGGCCATCTTGCTACACTGTCGAGCCTGTCTAACGATGCAGAGGCTCTATGGGCGGATAGTCCCTGATGACATGGTGCAGCAAATCTTCGATCGCAGCATGAGCCTCGCGGATGTCGGAAATCCCGCTCGACACTCGGCAATGAGTCTGGGCAGTAACACTGAGCAACACTGCTCGCCAATGGCTGCCTGATGCATCCAGATAGGACTGTCAACAGTAGGTGACTGGTCTGGCGTTGGAGTTCGCGGTCCCGCTACAACGCCTCGATGCCTCACAGGTCGTGTGCCTCGTCCCGGAGTCAACGAACAGAAATGCGAGCTGACAGAGCACAGGGCTGTGAATTTGAGATCGTTTGCTAGCTGGGGACTGCGCTTCGCAAAGCTTGAACTTGACTTCTTCTCTTGGAATGCCTTCTCGGCAGTTGCTTGCCTACACATTGCTAGTGCATAACTTCTTTGAATACACGTCTAGCTTGTGGTTCAAATACATCGACAACTGAATCCATGATGAGCGGCATGCTGAGGAACGCTATGGCGCGGGGTCTTGCACAGGCTCGCAAGCCAGCTTCGAGCCTCGGGCGTCGTGGCTTCGCTGAGCGACGTGAGCGTTTTTCTAACACATGGCTCGTTGGGTGATATAAACTGATGGGCAAAGGCCACGACGCCTCCCAGTTCCTTATTCTGCCACTACTTGGGAGGATGTCCGCGAGCCTCATCACTGATGGCGAGCCTCATCACTGATGGCGACCACAGATGGTCTCTACCTGTCCATGATCTCTGCATTCAATTACTTGCCAGACCATGATCACCTCAGAAGCGAATATTAAAAGTGGCAGTCGTTGCACGCAGCTGCGGAGACACAAAATCCTGCCGGGACTGCCGAGGCGCATGGCCAGGGCACGCCGTCATTCGGCCAGGTGACTGCAATTTATCCATGTTGCACCGTTTTCCGCCGCAGTAGAGATCCACAGCCAACGCTAGCATGCATCCTCGTAAGTGCGCATTGCCTACCGTAGTCTCGCCCGCTGTGACACCTGTTTCGCTGCGCGGGCCTGCTGACACTGCTGATGCCGCACACACTCAACCTGCAGGTTTGACAGCGCAGGACATGCGAATGTCAACTGAGGTCCTGTCTCTGACACAGGCCAAAATTGTGGTGCCACTGATCATCGGCGCCGGCGGGGCCTACTACTTGTTTGGTCGGAACCGCAGCACAACTGCCAGGTCTGAAAATGCGGGCAGCGGCCAAGTGGTGCGCTGTCAAGCTTTTGCTCTCCAGCCACATGAGATGCTCAAGCCTCCCCAGTTGTGGTGACGGCGCCACGCCCTATGAGGTCTGCTGCTGTAGTCAAGTTGCGCCACCAGCTCATTCATGACCCTCTGTCGTTTGTGTCGATTCTGGTTTTTTCCCCTCACACAGTCGCAGCAGGAGAAGCGGCCACCGTCGGCCGGCATGGCGGGCCAGCAGGCGCAGCGGGCGTTCGACCCCAACAGAGCCGCCGGCGCCCACCCTGAAGCAAATTTGCAGAACAAGATGGCGGGCGCATCTGGCACCTCGTGAGTGCAACATCCTGCCTCCTAAGCATGTTACATTGTTCCAGCAAGCGGATACTGACGTTGTGCATGGATCCGGCGAAGGACACGGTGCTTCCTCACAGGAGCTTGCTGTCCTCATTCTCTTACTCGTTTGGTGTCGACAGTCATCATTTCACCTGTGACAGGGGGGAAACTGGCGGCAACGCGAAGACACGGCCCGACTACAGCAGCGGCAATGGCAGCGGCATTGCAGAAACCAACAAGGACAAGGGGCCCAACTACGAGGGGAAGAAATGAAAGTGAATGCCGTTGGGGTCTTTGACCGGTCAAGAGGGCTTTTTACGTTTCGTCCCCACGGCGGGAGCTCATGGCCGTGCTGTATGGTCATCAGTCTGGCACCGCTGAGCCCTTGAGCGCGCCTGAGGCAGGCGCACTCGACACCGACGACAGCAGCATACCTCGTCAGGCTACATGACAACGAGAAATTTTGATCCTCTGTTCAGCAGCTTGTGGTCATGTCGATGTCTTTTATGGTGGTTAATAGCGCCGCTGGCATCAGTGCATGGGCTGGCACGTGCGTCATTGGTGAATAAGCAGCCATGACGACATAGCCCACTGTATCTTGCAGTTTACTCTGTATTGCACATCGGCACGCACTGCGTGCGAAAGATTCTCCAGCTGTATCGCCTGCCCGGCGCACCCTCCCCCCGCAGCGTGCCGCCGCTAAGCAGAATGCAGCACCGTCGGTCAGATGTGGCGGCTGGCACACAGTCCCAAAGTTACAGCTGCATTTCATCCTGACGAATCATGCCGTTCTGCTCCTTCATATCCGAATGTCAGAAAGGATGGTGGGCGCAATTGGGATCTGAGATATGTGCTGGGCCGTCCGAGAAGGTGTCCAATATTCAGCAGCGAACCGCCACGTCGAGTGCACATAAGCAGGTTTGCAGCGCTTCGAAACTGAAGTATATTTCGTGCATCCATTGCCAACCTCTCGCGTGCAAGCTTCGTCGCCGAACGTGTTCACCGCCAAGATGATGAGGAGTCGCAAGTCAGCAGGCAGCATGTCAGGCCGACTGCTGCGTCACGGCCTGATCAGAGGAGATGCCACAGCGGCCGCATCCCCATCACGGCAGGCGCTTGATACAACGCGACGCCAATTTTCCAATGCGCATGGTGCAGGTGTGCATGTGCATGGCAACAAGGGTGCATCTCCGCGGTCGTGGCGTCAGGAGATTGACGGCGCCCTTTCATGTCCGGCCCCGAGCAGTTCTGATGGCCATGGTAGAGACAGCCATCGCAGGGATGCCTGGAGTTTACCCAAGGTCGACTGCCGCTTCGATTCGGTGCAGGCGCTTCCACTGGGGACGCGGGCAGCAAGAATCTCTGGGAGGCGCCAACGGCGCCGGGGTCGTGGAAAGCAAATCAGGTGCGACTTCAAGACCGACTCGCTGTCGGGACGATGGCTTCCGCATGAGCAGTGCCCTGTCTTGTTCGAGTGCACTCATGCACACTGCTTCAGTGGGCTGCGTCATCACAGTTTCGCTTTGTGAACCCAAGCAGCAACCTTCCCACATTACGCTCACTGCTTGCTCCCGCCCCCGCTACTGCTGTGGAGATACGGCGAAAGGACGGACCATTGTGTAAGTGCCGCTCGCATCGCGCCCCTGTGCATCGCAAACAATAGATCATCTCCAGCACGACCCTGCGTGCGCTGCGGCGCAGAGGGCCTGGGTGACGATGGGCGCCTTTGGCATCGGCAGCTACGCGCTGCTGAGCGGCTGGCTGGGCGCCAAGGAGGCCGATAAACCTTTCATGGAGCGGGTACGGACGTGTTACACAAAAACTCTCGAGGCTGAAGCCATTCTCCGGCAGCCACTGTGCCGACCTGACCCTGCGGCCACGTCCGTTGCCCATTCGCGCCAGCTGAATTCTAGCGCAGCCGGCAAAAAAAACGACGGCCTGGAAAGGCCGTCTATCTGTTATCACCTGTGGAGCTCCTGCCTCATGCACACACGATTCACTTCCCTGCGGGCCAGCTGTTTACTCACTCCTTCTTGTGCATAATTCCTCCAGGAGGTCAAGGGCCCCAAGCCGCCCGCTGCCACGCCGTCGGATAGGGCGGGCGTGTCCCCAGGCGACGCGATTGCGGCGGCGATCCCTGGCAAGGTCGCCGCCAGAGCGCAGAGCAAGTGAGGCCCGGTCGACCCATGTTGAACCTCATTGGCGTTCACCGGCATGGTGTCTGCAGCGTTCACCCATGTCTGAAGCTCCGCATGCACCCCTCCCTATCAGCATGCGCTGACGCCGCGCAACCTTGATATGAAGAGGATCTCACAGTTGAAATCCACTTGAAATCCAAATTTGGCCAATGTGCAGCGCGCAGACAGCCTCGCCGTCACTGGAGGAGGACCGGCGGCACGGTCAGGTCTTCGAAGCGGAGACGGGGTTAGGGTTTAGGGCATCGTGGCCGCAAGGAGACGGCGTCGCCGCCAGGTGCTTGAAGCAAGCATTGGCCACCGTGGCAGCAAGAGGGTTCGACAGATGCTTCAAGCTGCGGCATCAGATATGCTTTGGCGGGGAGGCAGGTGACATGGCCGGGCAAAGGAGGCTGCCTTCGTGCGTTGCGGCGGTTGCGGCGCAGCAGTGGGCGTCCGCGTAGGAGCGATCCAATCACAGTGTGTTTACTGGTGCCAAGAGACATCAGTGGAGGGCATGTGAAAAGTTGAACGATACAACAGTACTCACATATCAGCTTCTCGTTGGTGTTCGGGCCGTATACGTCCGCAGTGTCCAACAGTATGGACGGCGCTAGCTCGGCTGCACGCGCCAGCACCGCCAGAGACTCCTCGTCACCAGCTGGAGTACCGTACGCAAAGCTCAGGCCCATCGCTCCGAAGCCCTGGTTACTGACGATGAGGCCCTGCGCGGCTGCGTCAAAGGCAGCTAAAATAAAGCTGATGCAAACTCACAGCAGATTTACTGTGGCTGAATCCATGCCCGGATCCAAGATGATGCAAAAGACTCGTTTCTCCCATTTGCGGCCACTCACGACGTCGTCTTGGTGGGCTGCACCTCCTTCAAAGGCTCGTCAAGCACGTTCATTCACGTGCTATTGCGAGGACAGTCCCAAGTTTCTCTTTGAACACAAGCACGATCTGAGAGTGTCACTTGATCACCAGCTTCACACTAGGGAACCGAGCGGCCTTGTGGGGAGTTGCTGAGCTGTTGGAGCCATACTTGCGTTGTTTTCTCGTCAGCGGACCGGAAGAATGTGAGCAGCAGGAAAGGTACTCTGTGCAGGACTCAAGGCAGGTTGTCAGAGAAAACGCTGTGTGCACTGGCATGTGTATGGTCGCACAGGCAGCGCACAGACAGGTGGGCACGGGGTCACAGCACGGCCGACACACGATTAGTCATGTACAGCTTCTTGCAGTTTCTTGCTGCAAGCTGCAGTTAGGCACGCTCAAGCGACTACTATGGTAAGAGTCTGAAGGAAGGCAGACGGCAAGCTAGAAAACTTCATCACGAATGCTGGACCCTTGCCGGCAGGCCACCCGCCCACAGCGCTACATATATTCGCAACAGAGCGCACGTCCTCACTCCACATGATTCCGCTGTGGTGATCCAAAGATGATGCGGCGGTCTAGCGCCACGGCGTGGAGATGACGGCGTGGACGCCGTTGCCGCGCTTGGCCGCCCGCCTCGGCAGCAGCCACGCTACCCACCACAGCCGCCCGTGTGCATCAAACACGTCCTGCGATCGCGAACCGAGCCGGTTCGACTGGGCAGCCGAAGACTGCATCAAGTCTGAATGACTGCAAGTTTCGTCCGTCTGCAATCAGCGGCGCGTCGTCCCTGCACCACACTCTCACCACCCTGAAGGCTGAATCCCAGCACCGCAACTCTTCTATCCGCTGGCTTGTCTTACCTGTCTTTCGAGAAGCCAATCTTACCTGGAAGTTCTGCCGGGCGGTGGGGTGCGGCGGCCGCGCCCAGTGCTGCCCAGACCGCTTTGCCTCCCACGCCGCGGCCCAGTTGCTGTGGAAGTCTATGGTGGACTGCACTTGGAAGAAGTATATAAATATATATTTATATTTTTCACATTTATTTATTTATTTACACTTTATCAAATGAACCATGAACCAAGTGTTCATGCCAGTGTCTAGTAGCAGTCAGCAGAGCAGCTGCAGCGACTTCCCGGTGACATGGTCGCTAGCCGCACTGCATCCGGCTGGCCTGCACTCCAGCACACACCCGCAAGTCCAGACTGCGATGTAGTACAACCCGCAAGTCCAAACTGCGATGTAGTAGTGTAGTACAACGATGTAGAACATCGTTGGAAACACACTGCACACGGAACTGGGGCGTGGTGACCTGGCTCGACTGTTGCTGGACCGACGTCTCAGCAAAAGTGCGGACTCGCCTGGGAGGTGGCCACCAGGTAAATGTGCCAGCCCAGCAGGATGGACAGCGCCAGCGACATGGCGCCCGACAGGATGGCGACGAATATCAGGGGCAGCGGTGCCTCTGCGGCGCGCTCGCCGCCGGCGGCTGCGCCTGCCGCCAGGCGCCGCAGCGTCATCACCGCCTGCACAGTGCGTCAAGCTATGCAGACATCAGGGCGACCGGCTGCATGCTGCTGCAGGTGCCAGCGGAGAGGCTGTGCCAGCGGGGGCGGCGGTTGCTGCCGAGACTTTTCAGCAACACAAGCCTCCCCAAAGGAGCCGGATTTGCCTACAGCAGGCGCCGCCGCTGACGGATCGGTCCTGCAAAACCAATCCGCTCATTTGCCAGGAGACATGCAAGTCTGAGGTGCACCGAGGGACCCTAAGCTAAACCCTGCCACTCGAGGCGTGCACCGCAGGGATGGTCATCCACACCAGCGTCAGCATTGAGTTGCCAGACACAACACCAAGCCCTTCATACTAAACCCTGCCACTCACTGCGTACACCGCGCCGACGGTCATCCACACGAGCGTCAGCAGGAAGTAGCGGTAGTTGGCAAATCCCACGCAGGTGTCCATCCAGGGGCAGTGATGGTCCATCTTCAGGATGCACCTGCGATACCCCGTGCAAGTCCATTTTGAGGAGGCACTTGTTTAGATGTCAGGTCCACAGCCAGTCGTGTCAGGGACTCGCAGTTCTCGAAGCAGCTCTCGAGCGCTGCTGTCGCCGCGGCGCTCAAAACTGACGGCGACGAAGCGCGAACAGCAAAAGAGGGGCCGTCGCGCAGCCAGGGCTGAACGCGCACCTCTGACAGATGTGGCAATGATGGGAAAGTTTGGGTTTCGGGTTGGCGCACTGGTGGCAGTACCGCCCGTCCTCCGCCGCCACCGTCAGCACCTAGAGAGTCGGATTTACTCTTCAACAGAGCAGCAAATGTGCATGCCTGTGGTATGGGAAACGAGTGCCGAGGTAAGCTCTTCCAAGTAGCAGCCACGCCAGGGCACAGCAGAAAGGCATGCACCTCTGCGGATAGGTCGGCACTGGTGCCGGGCAGCGCCAGGCTGTGTGTGCCACTACCTTTACAGTAGATCTTACGCAACAGAGATCGCGCACCTCGATCGACAAGTCGTCGGTCGTGCCGGGCGGCGTTCGAACACAGGCAGCATAGTTGAAGGCCACGTTGCCGAGCAGCAGCAGCCCAAAGGCGGCATGGCCGCCTGCATGCGACCGGCCCTGTGCCTGCGCCACCTGCGGTGCGCAGAATGAGGAATGCACGTGAATGCACGTCATTGGAGGTGACGCCTCCAGGAAGCAAGCAACAGGCCGAAGGCGGCGTGGCCGCCCGCGAGACCGCGCCACCTGCGCAGTGCGTGAGTGCCGAAAGCTGAACATTTTCGCAGTGGAATTTCACTCTCGAATCTGAACGGCTATTATCCGGTGTTGGGCTTGTATCTCAGAGATAGAAGGCCAGGTTGCCGAGCAGCGGCAGGCAGCAGGCGGCATGGCACCCGCCAGCGCCCGCCCTTGCAACTGCATTGCCTGCAGCATGCAAGGATTTTCAGGTCTGAAGGTCGGACGCCGACACGTATGGGAGGCGCAGCCACAGCAGGCCTTGCCTGACCCGTGCCCCGCCCCACAGGCAGGGACACTGTTGCACTGTAATCCCTACACAAGCTTCTCACAGGCGTCAAAGGACCCGGAGTGATGCTGTGGGTTTAGGGTTTAGGGTTTAGGGTTTCCCTATGGCCCTACGCTGGAGGCGGCCAGGTCTGCAGCACTTGGTAAGAGTTGGGGGAGCCAGTTCATCGAGACGATGAGGAGCGCGCCCCACCTCAGGAATGATGGCGGCGAAGAAGACCAGCGCGACCAGGGAGATGAGGATGCCGGCGAGCGCAATGTACAGGCGCCCGCAGCGCGACACGCCCGCGTCCACGACTGCCTCCACAGACGCCATCGCCACGGTGACCGCCCAGTCCAGCCTGCGGCGCAAGCGAACACTTAGGTCACAAGGACACAGGCGAAGTTGCTTTGAGCATCTGCCAAAGCCTCGCCCAAATCGCAGCGCGCCCGCATCCGCGACCGCCTGTGCAGGCGTCATCGCCGCTGTGACAGCCATGACACCCTGCAGCAGTGTGCTCGAAAGTCAGAACTCGGTCAATGGTCGTCAGCAGCAAGCTGAAACCGCTTTGCCTGTGCGTCCGGAGATCCATCTGACGCACGGCGGAAACCCGCATGTGCTGCCAGTATCCCAGCATCATGCGGCTCAAGGGTCATGACTTGGTACACACTCACCGTCTGGCCCATGCCGCAGCCCGTGGCCGCATGCCTCTGTAGTGAGCACGTGCAGAATCGCCCGCGGCACATCACGGCGCTGCCAGGCTGCGCCCTGCTGCAGCCGCGCGCCGCCGACCGGCCGATGCAGAGCTTGCGGCCCGCGCGGGTTCAGCTGCTGCTGCGGCAGTGGCTGATACTGCGCGTAGCAATCTAGTCACAATAAGTGCTTTTCGCGTACGATCGGAGCATGCCGCTCCTGGGACTTCTTACTGGGTGTAAAGTTGCGCGCGCAACGACCGTCTGATGCGGCCGCTGTGCTCACGAAGCTGCACTAATCTCACAGCGCAGTTGTCAAGAATGTCAGAGCGCACAGAGCGAAAGGTGCGCATGCAGCAGGTTGGTTCTGACGCTGTACCTCAGATCTTGCAGTCGAGTCCTCTTGCCTGCCAATCGCAGGACCACAGGCGCCTTGTCACGGAGGACAGGAACCTTGACATGCACAAAAAGAACGTAGACTGGTCTGGCAAGCTGGCAAACCATCAGTGACCAAGGAAATTGGTGAATCTCTAGATCCCGAGAGCTCGGATCCAAACTGTGCCGTGCAGCTTCACGCACTTTTTGCAAAAGTGCGAAAGGCCAGTGTGCAATTCTCAGTTGTTTTCAGGATTCACTGTGCACGAAGTGCATAGTTTGTGTGCACGAAGTGCATACAAATCCCAGCGGACAACGCGGGAACGGCACACTCGCTGGCACTGAGGCATTTCGCTCGCAGGATTTTTTGTGCGAAGCGCTGCGTACGTTGGCCAGAGGTGCCCGCAACCAATCTTTGAACAGCTTCAGTCCGCAGTGAGGCATGATGCAGGCCCTGTGCAGCTCGTTCCACCCGCGGTGAGAGTTTCGCGGCAGGCATCGCAGTGTTCATCAGCCAAGCCTGCGGCGTCGTCGGCTCTCATGACGCACAAACGTGCGCATTGATATTTCAAAATGTCCAAAGACTCCTTGTCCCGGCTTTCTGCACGTATTGAATGCGTGGTTCTTGCAGATAGCTCGCTTGCACACTGGAGCTCTGTGTACTCATCTGCCGGCTCTGCGACTCGCAGGCGGGCCCGCCAGCAAGGCGAGCAACGGCGAAATCAACGCTGCCTTCCCTCCCGTTGACGGGCCTCAGCCCACCGCGGCTGGGCCCATCACCACCAGCCCCGCCGCCCTGGGTGCAGCCCTTAACGGCGCCGCCGCAAATGGGACGCTGCCTGCGACGCTGCCCCGCGGGCGCAGCAAGGCCAAGACGCGGCCGACGGCGGGCGAGCCCATCAGCTACGAGCGCTGGCGCAGCAAGTACGTGCGCGAGTACCGCGCCGGGCTGTACGTGTCCTACAACGGCAAGCACCACGAGGAGCCTGCTCACGCCGTCACTGTGTCAGAGGTGTGCCTCATTTTCTCCTTGACCCTTTGCCTTTCCACACATGCCCCTCCCACAGCAACCAGCATCCTGTCCTGCATTTGATGCATACACGGGTGGTCTCGGCGACACCGCCGCGGCCTGCAGATCCGCAGCCGCGGCAGATGACAAGCACCCGAGCGCCCGCCACGAGAGACGAGAGGCGGGTGCAAATGCGGCTGCCGCTGTCGGTCACGTTGGCTAGCCATGACTGTGCATGTACCAGATGCTACCCACGCCTCACAGCGTGCAGCTGCACGGAAGCTGTAGAGACGCCTCCTGTAGCATGCAGCCTTCCTGTTGCATCAGCAGACCTTAAAGCAGCTGGAGCGAGAGCTGCCCTGTGGTTTCACTGCTACACAATCGCGGCACTTCAGCCCGCATGGCTTGACCCAGCTCAAACTCAAACTCGCAGGCAATGCACCACGCGCCGCTGGATCAGCATTCTGCAGCGGGGTCACGGAATGCAAACATAAAACCCTTCCGTGCCTCTTCCTAGCCGCATTCTATGCGGCGCTGGATTGCAGGCCGTAAGCACCACTGGACTTGGTGGAACTTGGACTTAAATCTTCGCCGGGCTGTCAAAATGGCGCATCTGCATCTGCATGTGCAGGCCACAGGATACGCGCTGCTGATCAGCCTGCTGGAGCGCAACCGGGAGGACTTTGACCAGTTCCTGGTCTTCTGGCGCTGCTTCCTGTCGCCGCAGGGCCTTATGTATTGGCAGCTGCTGCGCCACGGGGAGGAGGTGCGCGCTGGGCGTCGTTGCTTCACACCCATTGCTGCGCAAGGCGTCCTTCCACACCCGTTGTTGAACCCGGCACCAGCTCCACAAGGCAGCGCGACGCTGTGTCGCGCTGCCTGCGTCACGGCGCCCCTGCGATCGCACGAGTGTCGCCGCCGGCCTTGCGCTGCGTATGTGGGTGGTCGCGTGCTCTGTGGTACTTGGCCAGCCGCTTGCTATGTGGTTCTTGCCTATGTGGTTCCTCCCTATGTGGTTCTTTCCCATGTGGTTCTTCCCTATGAGCATCCGTCCTCATCGGACCCGCGCACATCCTCGAGCTTGTGTGTCGTGTGTTTAACAGATCAAGCCCAATCTGGGGACTCTCAACAGCGCGACGGACGGGGACCTGGACATCGCCTACGCGCTGCTGCTGGCCGCCAAGGTGCGTCGTCACAACTCAATTTGGAAGTTGCAGCGTGTCGCCTCCTTGATCGGAGTCGCGCCGGCGTGTGCTTTCTGACATCCCGCCATGCATCACCTCATGCTCTGTGCGCGGGCGCATTGGCGCGACACCGATGAGTCAGCCACATGCATGCCCTGGCTGCATCTGCTCTGAAAAGGGAACTTCGCCGCCCTCCACCTTGCCGCTGTTGCGTCCCGAGGTCGGCACTCAGTCGACAGTGTGCCCAAAGCGCAGGTTTGGGACGAGCCGTCCTACCGGCGGGACGGGCTGCGGGTTTGCAAGGCGCTGCTGTCGCACTGCTACAACACTGAGACCCAGGTTCGTTCCCGTGGCTCGTCCGTTCGTTCCCGTGGTTCGTTCCCGTGGCTTGCCAGGCGGCCGCCATGCCCGCGCCGAGGCGGCGTGGCTCCATCTCCACCCAGAAGCATGAGGAAACTTGTTGTGGTCAACGCTATGCTTGAACACTGACGCCGGGCTGTCGGCGCGGCCCGGTTCACACACTTTGCAGCATCGGATCGGCTTCCCACCTCAGGAACACGCTCCAGCACATTCAGAAAGATGTTTCGGCACATGTGAAACCCCTTCTGTGTCCTGAAACACGAGGTGCTCACGCCGGGGGACTGGTGCGGCCCTGGGCACGCGCTTCACGCGGTGGCGCGCCCCTCCGACTTCCTGCTGTCGCACCTGGCGCTGTTTGCCAAGGAGGACGAGGCCCACGCTGACATCTGGGCCGCCTGCATGGAGGCCACGCTGCAGGCAGGCTTTTCATTGTTGAGCTTCCCGGTCACGACCCTGCCCGTAATTCACTGTAAAGAAAGGTGTTCAAGAATCTGACGAGCTGCAGTCTCCACCTGGACCGCCATGCTGCAGGTGAAGTACGGTGCAACCTCTTTTTCATGTCCGTGTCGTCACTCAGCGATGTTTGCGTAAGAGGATGAGGCCCGCGCGTCTGCCTGGGCGGCCTGCGTGACGGCTGCATTATCTTGGAGATTGTCTCAGCTGTTCGTATACCTCTATTTGTATATGCTCAATGGCTATGAATACCTATCACGAACTTCTACACATGTGAACGCCGGCTGTCATTCAGCTTGGCCGCAAAGCCTCTGCGCGCAGGCCATCGAGGCCCAGTTCGAGCCGCGCGGCAATGCGAACTTCGTGTCGTACAACGCCTATTCCATCCGCAAACCCTAAACCCTAAACCCTTTTCCATCGGTAACAACAGCATGGATTTGTGCGCGCAGGCCATCGAGGCGCAGTTCGAGCAGCACAGCACGGGGCTGATGGCGGACTTTGTGTCGTACAACGCGTCCGCGGGCCGCTACGAGCCTGTCGATGGCCAGGTGCGCCATATCCAGAGTTTCGAGACTCCAGAGACTCCAGAAACACAGAGCCGCCTCGCCCCGTATGTCGTGTCTATGAGTGCACAAAGCAGCAGCCAATCGGGGCTTGGTTCCCACTGCGAGGAGGAACGCGTTGCGAGTGGTGTTCACCAGCAAGTGTCTCACAGGTGCTGGATTGGCGTGTGGAAGCGTTTCGACGGCTGCCGCACTTCCTGACGCAATTTTCACTCTCTGTCACTCTCTTTAAGCACAGCCTCTCCATACCTTCACTTGCAGGTGCTGGAGCGCCTCCAGGACAAGGACTGCTATATCAACCGCTGCCTTTCAGCAGAGCAATTTGCCGTCTTTGATCAAACATTTGTGCCATCTTCCGGCAGGTGCTCAAGTGCCTCGAGCCAAGGACTACTACTTCAGCGGCTGCCGCACTTCCTGACGCAATGTCCCACGTTTGCGTCTTAGACTTGTTATTCCTTTCCTTTTCGGGTGCTAGAGTGGCCGCAGGACAGGGACGCTGCTTCAATCGCTGCGTTTTGAACAAAAAATTCGATTGGTCAACTGTATCATGTTTTGGCAGGTGCTGGAGCGGCCGCAGGACAAGCTTTGTGGTGAACCAGGTGCCTTGAAGCATGGCACTTTTCAATTCGATGGATGTAAACACTGTCCATTTTCCCGTTCGTCTCGAATGAACCGCTCGACATCTCTGTCAGGTGCTGGAGCGGCCCCAGGACAAGCACTACTACTTCAACAGCTGCCGCACGCCCTGGCGCCTGGCCCTCTACTACTCGTGCGCATTTTTCCTTCCCCCTGTCACCCTGCCCTGCCCGTGTTTGTACTGCCCTGCCTGCGCCTGTCACCAGTCAGTCTTGAGGGATCGATCAAACGCCTGCCTCTCCTGCGACATTTTCCTATATCCCTTGCTCCAGGGAGACGCGCGACCCGCGGGTGCTGCCCATCCTGCAAGCGCTCACGACTTTCTTCGAGGGGGAGGACCCGGTACACGCGGGGTATGCGCTGGACGGCAAGCGCGTGGTCAAGTGGTGCCACCTCAGCTTCACCGCACCCGTGTGCTGCCTCTTCAAGGTGCGGCAGTGAACAAGCCTCCGAAAAAGCGTACATGTCGGAACCGAGAAGCGGTCTCGGCGGCACAGGCTTGGTCAAGCGGTGCCTCCTCAGCTTCAGCGCGCCCGTGCGCTGCCTCCTTGAAGTGCAGCGATGAAACGAACTCTCGCATTACTGAAGAGTCGATCACGACGGCGCGCGCCTGGCCATGTGGCGCTACCCACTGCACCCGTGTGACGCCTCTTCAAAGTGCGACAGCTCGCAACCGACATGCAAAAGAGGCGACAGTCTCTGATGTCGATGTCACGCGAAACCTGATGCTCTGTCAGGTGGTAAGTCGTGCCACCTCAGCTTCACCGCGCCCGTGTGCTGCCTCTACAGGGTGCGGCAATGGACGCCGCTTCCGCCACAAACACACCATAGCTGCTCAGGCGTGTGACCCGATGCGAGGGGGCGTAAACCCAGCGCATAGATGATGTGCGGACGCGAGGCATTGCACTCAGGCGATGATCAGTTGATCCTCAAGGAGTCCATTGCCTTGATGTCCAGGTGATGCACTCCCCGCACCTGAAGCGAATGACGGAGGCGATGAACCAGCTCGGCGAGGCTACTTACTTTGGTGCGGCCTTTCTTCCTTTCCTAGGGCTTCCCTCTTGGGGGACTCTTCCACTCCAGCATTTCCTCTGCACATGGAGCCCGGACGCTTCTCCTACATCTTCTTGGAAGCTGTCGAGATCCTCGCGGCGTGCCACCGCCTGGACGGTGTTGTCGGCCCAGCCACAGCTCCCACCCGGCGCCTGAACGCCTGCTCCTTTACGGCACGCCAACCGCCCAGTCTTTGACAACAGTGTCTCAATGATCAGGCCCTAAACCCTAAACCCTAAATCCTGACATGCCGCCGGCTGACACCCATGCCACCGGCTGTTGAGCTGGCAGCTGACTTGTCATATCTGATGCAGGTCCTGATTCTGGCGCAACCCGTGACCCGCTCACGTGCAGGTGACACCATCCAGCTGCTATGCGCGCTTCAGACAGCGCACCTGCCGGCAACCAACGGCGAGGAGGGACCCTCAACGCCTCCAGACTGACGGAGGCGGCTCAAGGCCGCACTGCCGCAGCTGCGCAGCGCTCGAGGCACCGCAATTCCTCAGGAGATGATCTGACGCCGGTGCGTGGGTGGCACACACGCCACCAACTGCCGCATTCGCCACCTACCGTGCAGCACCACGCACATGGCGGCGGCAGCCGTGCTCAGTGACTACTAATTCTTTCTCGCTGGGGCGAGGCCGCAAACCATGGAGGGGCTCAGCAGCAGACCGGCGGGAAGGGGCGTATCAGACGCACAGCCGGCGGGCGATGTGGGCTGCCGCTGTCAAGCTAGGGTTCTGTCTGTCTCCAGTCTGAGGGGAGGGCGTATGCGGACAGCCTAATGGGGCACATTGTATATGGATGGCGATACATCGCGCCGCGGGATCCACAACACAGGATGGCGATACATCGCGCCGCGGGATCCACAACACAACCATGGCGGCGCAGCCGGCCTAAAGTTGAGAGTCTTTCAGATGGCGATCGTGGAACCTTTGGGATGGCTGGATCGCCCAGGGCTTCGTTTTCAGCGGCGGTTGCTGCACTGCCAGCTTTGCAGGTTGCGGCGCAGCACCGCTGTTCTTGTTCCAATGGTTTCTCGCGTCGAGTTTGGTAGTCTCAATTGCGTGTTGCCATGCACGGTCCTGCAGACACGCCGAGGTCCACAATTTCTCGTGGCAAGACCACGCCCGGACGGCGTCCTGTCTGATTTATTTTGGTGCTGTTTATAAACAGCCTCGGCCAAACGTTCTGCTTCAGGCAGAGTCTGTGTGCAAAATGCGTTGCTGTGTGTGCACGTTTGCGTTTTGCATGTGTGATTGTTTCAAGTTTGCACGTCTGAATGTGCGCTTGTAACACATTTGGACTGCTGTGCCGCCACAGTGCCACTCCCATACCCACCAGCCCCCTCTTTTTAGGGTTTAGGGCAGCCCCCGCTTGCCCAGTGAGACATCGTCCGACACTCCTTAAGCATGCTGTTGCATGGTGCAGCTAGGTTGCCATCGTTCGTTCTGCAGTAGCCCAGCGCACCATAGGGGTACCGTCCTCTTCTAGAGCACGTTCTGAAGCATGCGTCAACGAGGCATCGCCAGGCAGCAAAGGACTGTCAGAAACGGAATTTGCTGCTTGATGTCGCAGCCTTTGCTGTGGCGGCGGGCATCCTGACCAAGGGCTGACATGTTGTCGTTGAATGGCTGCCTGTGGCGCAGGCTTGCTGGCAAACGCGGACATCTTCTCCATCTTCTCCATCTTCTTCCATGCCGCGAGCCATTCTTGCAGGCCGCTACCGAGGCGGCCGTGGGCGACTGCCGGCTGCCGGCTGTGCAAGGCTTGGACAAAGCCGTAGATCATCCATCAGGCGGAGGTTTTGGCTGCAGGCTTTCCGAAAAAGGAGGACATCTTCTTCATGCCGCGCGTCTCCTTTGCCACCTGCGCCGCCTTCGCCTCCGCCTTTGCGATTCTTGCCTTCGCCTTAGCGATCTCCTTGGGGTCCAGCTGCTTCGAAAATCAAATTCTACTCAGTAGAATGAAACGTAATAATAAATTAAATTTTATATTCAAGTATAAATGTTTGAGAAAAGAGGTTTGTCAAACTCAGCTTGACAATTAGCTTCTGACCGCCCTCTTTGCCAGCTGCGGCCATCTTCTTTGGGCTCAGCTGCACGATCGGCTCCGGACTCGGCACTCCAGCAGTAGCGCCGTGTCGGAACGTCGGCAGACATCACAACACGCCGCCAACATCGCAGAAGCTCATGGCAGCTGCGCCATGGCAGCATTCACAACCGCGAGCAAGAAGGGAAGACGGCGTCCTTCAAGGGAAACTTTCGCACCCGCAGCCGCTTCTGCGGCCGGTCTTCGGGGCTGCTGCGGCCCGGACCCGGCTGCGCAGGCACGACTAGCTGCCCTGCGACGCAGCACAGAACGAAGTTGTCAGACGGCACCCTGCACTTGACTGTCAGCAGCCCGTTGCATTGTAGGGATTAGGTTTTAGGGTTTAGGGAGTACCTCTGGCTCCTGCCGGGAGGCAGGTCGCGCTCCCTGCTGGGCACAGCGACTTTGTTTGAATTCCGCGCGGGGGTCACTGCCAGAGTCGCATTGCCGCGCGCAGCAGCACGGCCGATGCACTGCACACATACATCAGGCGGCAGCGATGCTTTTAGGGTCTAGGGTTTAGGGTTTGCATTGCACACACACATCCAGCCCAGCAGGGATGCGCCGCCGCCGCCTGCACAGCACCACGCCGGCGTTGCGGCTAGGGTTTTAGGGTTTAGGGTTTAGGGCGTTGCCGGCACGCCATTCAAGGGCGGTGCGGCTCCAAAACCCTAAATTACACACGCGTCGTCGAGCACGATGCTCAGCGCCCTGGGCCGCGCCGCGAATGCGCAGGGTTTAAGGGGTGGCACAGCCCCGAGACTCTCATGCGTGGCGGAGAAGGCCTTCCGTATGTTCTCACCCGCATCGTCGAGCGCGATGCCTAGTGCTTTGTGCAGCGCCGCCAGCCGCGCCGGCGCCAGCCACTCAGCCAGCAGCCCGGCGCCGTACTGCTGCAGGGTGGGCGCGTCCACGCCGGCGTAGGCGCCCGAGGCGGTGGCGGCCAGCGCCGCGGCGGCGGCGTCCACCTTGCACCGCAGCCACGCCGTAACCTGCGGGAGTTATGTGCACACTATTGGGTCTGTTAGGGCCGCCTGGGAGGCGATTGGGCCTAGGCCCCTTGAAGTGACCGGCCACTGATTCCACGGCTGAACGGCAGCTGTCCCGCACGTGACCTGCCGTCGACTTGCACGCCTGCAAGGCGAACAGCCAGCGCTTGCATGTGTTGCATCAGCGCTGTCGACTGCCTCGGCCAGCAGAAGAGTATCTGCGGGGAGCCGTCGTCTTCAGTCCGAGAAGGGTTAAGGAAAGGGTGATATTGCCTTTCGATCAAAATCCGCGCACCTTGTCCTCGTTGAGGCGCACAAAGGTGTTGCCGCCGGCGACCTTGGTGTCGCACACCGCCGCCGCCGCGGCTTCCGACAATCGGCCCGCCAGATGGCGCAGCCCCGGCTGCTCCGCCGAGTCCTGGATCTCGCCCAGCTCCCGGAACATGCCCTGTAGCGAACACGCCACGCTTGCCTGACGGCCGACGATGAGACTTCGGTTTCCAATACAACATTGGTGCACGTCTCCACGATCTTGCCCAGCTCCCAAAACAGACGAACATGCCCTGCAGCGAGACAGCACCGTTGTGCAGCCCGGAAGCTTGCATCCTGCGAACGGACGCGTGACCATGTCCCTTAGGTCATCACACGGGTAGCCTGCCAGGACTGCCACATATCATGTGGATGCAAACAGGAGCCTGGCTGTGAACATCGTGGCGCACCTGTGCAGCAGCGGCCTCCAGCAGCGGCAGAAGCACGAACGCCGGGTCCACTGGCGTCGCCATGTACAGGCCGCCGTCTGCGGACGCCGCACAGCAGGCGTCGTGGACCATGCGGCTGATTCGGGTTGGAGCACTTCGGGGTTGCCGAGTATCAAGTTTGCCGCTGACAAGGCGGCTCAAGAGACATGCGAAAGACGGTTGCGTTGCACAGAACAGTTTCCGCGAGGCCGCAGGGTTTGTGACTGCAGCGCGCACCGCTGACGACGGAGTCGCCGGCGAACCAGGCCGATTGCGCGGGCCGCTGCAGGTTGACCTCCAGCAGCCGCCCTGCCGCGAGCAGGAACGCCGCCGGAGACCCTGGAGTGAAAGTGACGGGCGTTGCCGAACCTTTCAGGTTACTTCGTTACCAAGTTATTTAATTCAAGGGGGTAGCATGCCGATCCAGCAATGCGCACTTGCAAAGGGTATCGCTTCGAACCGGCGATGACGCCTGCAATTCAGAGCAGCTGAGCATGCGGCGACAACGGCCAACTTCGCGAGGGTCATCAAGACACGGTGTGCGCTACTTGTCGTATGACGGCCGACCTGTCCTTGGGTGCGGCAACATGAAGGACACCGCCTCGCTGGCGAGCTCGTCGCCGTCGGGTGCATCCGCTGCGTGTTTTTCGTGCGCTGCCGACGGCGCTGGCGCTGCGTCTGCTGCATCTCGTCCTGCATATCAACGTAACATGCTCCAGCTGATGTCCTGAAGCATGTCCCTTTCATAGTCATCTCTGCAACATGATCAGCATTGCGTCATGTGACCACGACCCATGTGTCGCCAGTATTCATTGCAGCGCAGCATGAAGTATGATGAGCAGTTCATGTATGCACAACTGCACTTGCCTGTGTAGGTCACCATGATTCGCACGTCCGGGCATGCCGCCGCTGCATCGGCAGCAGTTGCCTGCTTTCTGGTGGTAGCGGCCGCCTTCAGAGGCGACGACCTTGTGTCTACCATGCTGATCGCCTGCCAGATCCAGAAAGTCAGCGTCTGTGATCTTCTGTACAACACGAATGTGGATCGAAACACCAGACCAATAGCACAGCGTCTTCGGAGAAGGGCGATACCGCAGCGGCACTGGCCGATTACTCAGCGTTGACTTACTTCGCGGTCGAATCAGTGCAAAGGCAATGCAGTCTTTGCAGCTTGTACCAATTGCAACATGGCGATTTGAACTTGAAACAGCAGATCCCGATTTCCGCGCCAACTTTGGCTGTGACGTGGAAGCCAGCCTGGTGCAGGTGCTCTCTCTTGCCTTCGCATTCGCGTAGCATTTGAGAGTCATCATTTGACATCACTGGGAGGTGCACGCGGGGTCGTGACATCAGAGTGGGTGCTGTCGCTTGCCGACTCCACGTTCAAATCACTCGACTTCGGAGGAAGTTGATGGCTGATACAGACGTCAAAACGTAATAGTAATTCGGGGACGGCAGATCAAACCTTTCTGGCTTGAGAATTAGCAGAACGCGTCATCGCAGCTGAAACCAAGATGCCGCTAATGCATGCCGCAGCGCTTCAGCCGCGGCTTGAGCTGGCAGCAAGGCAGATGACCTGCTGCAACCACAGCGCGGGAGGATTCTGCCAGCAGCCCTGCCTACGGCCTGCTCGGCGGCATCGGCCATCTGCGCGCCACCTGTCATTGACCAAGCCAACATCGGCGGCGTCGCTGCGCAGATCCTCAGCAGTGCACGGCGCAGAGACGAGCCAGTGCTGCGCCACACAGCCCGGCAGCGCAGCACACAGCGTAACGCCCAGCGTAGCACACAGCGCAGCAGATACGCAGCCGCGCATCAGTGATCCGGAGCCGCTATGGTCGGATGCCCTCGGCGGTGCCGAGCACCGGACGGCGGTGGCGATGTCGGCCGCCGCGGCAGCAGCAGTGGTCCTGCAAGCAGGTGCAGTGGATGTGGCTCGTCCGAGTGATCAGCGCCAAGTGATCAGCTGCAGCACAGCATCGAATCCAGGTCACCCAGTATGAAACGAATGCGGCTGTACAGCAGGGGCGGCGTGGGCGGGCGCCGCGGCGCCGGGCCCGGGATCTTCTGCTGTAGCTTTCACCCCAGGACCGGTCGCCATCGGCTGGGAGGTGTGGGTCGGCGCTGTCGCAGGCATCATTCCATTCGCGATCGGCGCCTACGAATTCAGCAAGCGCATCGTGCGACCTTGAACTTTATGAGGCGACTTCCATTCCGCGCTCATCTCTTCTGCGCGCAACCGTATCGATTTCTTTTTCCTGTCCTAGGCATAATTTTTCAATTCCGTCGAAGCTCTGTTCAAGTTGATCGTCTCAGCAGTGCCAGCACCGAGGCTTCAGGGCCTTGATACCTCATGTCCTCATCGCTGCAGCTCATTCAGCGGCGGTGCGACACCTGCAGCGGCAGCGGCCTGGTGACCCGCGGCCGATTCCAACGCAAGTGCCCCGACTGCGGCGGCTTCTTCCCTTGGCGCGGCTGGGCCGAGTTCCTGAGCGCGACCGCGTCTCCCGGCAATGGCGGCCCGCTGCGAGCGCCCCGCGGCCAGACCAGCGTCTTCTACGAGTGCGGCCGCTGTTCTGAGCACTGCGTGAACGTGTTCAACTCTGGCACGGGTTGTGCATACATGCCCGTGGCCGCCCCGCACCCAGGTCAGCGGCTTCTGCAAGCGTGGGCGTGTTGTGGTAATGCGCCAAATCATGCACATACAGCATCTCGCCAACCGTCGGTTCTCTGTGAAACGGATGTCATGCGTTTCATGCATTTGCTCGCGCTCCTACAGGGTGCCTCCGGCCAGGAAGGAAGGCAGTGCGCCTGCCGTCAGCGACGAAGAGCATGGTACAGAGGACGATGGGGAGACTCCACAATGACAGAGGGACTCGCAGAAGGCTGGGTGGCAGCAGGCAAGTCGATGTGGCAAGAGAATGAGAGGGAGCTGGAGTGCACAGCTGTGCTTTGATCCGAGCTGATGGCAGATCTGCTGAGAGAAGACGAGCAGGATCCTGCCAAGGCTGCAGTGATGTTGAGCTCTGCTCTGCTCTGCTGTGAGGTTGATTCAGCGTCTGAGCCATGACATTCCTCATCACAGGCTCGTTCTTGCTTCACGTCTTGTATCATCGCAGTGTTCGATCGCAAATGGGACGCAGGGACGTCGACAAGCACGCCCGCCTGTGCGCCATGCACCTGGAAAAGAAGTTCTGGCCGGGCTCGCGGCGCATCGTGGCACCTCCGGCATGCACACACAACGGTCGAGCAGAGAGCCGGGGTAGTAAAGCAGGGAAACAAGATGGGGTCGCGGTGCTTCTTGCCGCCGCCCCAGCTGGCGGTCTGCCCATGCACAGCCTTGCCGTGGGCTGTAATCCTTTCACTTCACATGTCGGTATATCGAGTGTTTCTCTTGAACGCCCACGTGAAGACCTGTCCTTCCCTTGAGGAGGCCACTGTTCCTGATCCTCCACACCGCTTTTGCTGCGGCTACCGCCGCAAGCGGCCGACGCCCTGCTGCGCACGGAACGCGGCGATCTCCTGATCCGAGAGTCCCGCGCCCAGGCCCTCGTCCTCCGTGCAGTCCGTCCAGCCCAGCGACCGCAGAAAGGCCTCCTCCGCCGCCGGCAGCAGGTCGTTGCTGGAAGCAGGAAGCAGCGCCGCCGGGTCCGCCGCCTCGGCCGCCGCCACTGCGCCATTTGCGTGCGCCTTATTGCCAGCGCCGGCGCCTACGCCATTTGGCATGGAGGCAGCGGCGGCAGGGGGAGCGGCGGCGGGGGCAGCGGAACTGACAGCCTGCGCCAGCGGGCTGGGCTGCGGTGTCGCGGGGGCGGGCGGGGAGGTGCCGAGACCACCGGAGAAGGCGCGCTTGGCAGGGGAGTAGGGCTTGGGGGCGCCGCCGCTGCGGAGCACCGCCGGCCGCAGCGACAGGCCCAGCAGCGTCGAACTGGGTGCCGCGAGCTTGAGCGGCGCCAGCAGCGGCTCCGCGGCGTCTGCCTGAGCCGCGGGCGCCGGCTCGGGAGCTGGAAGCTCGGAGGCAGCATCAGGAGCAGCGGTGCCAGGCTCGTCGGCAGCAGTCCCAGCGGAGGTGACCACGGCGGAGGCGTCTGCCGGCTTGCCTGCAGCCGCCGCGTGATTGGTGGCGGCCGACTGCGCAGAGGCAGGCCCCGCCGGCGCCATCTTGGGCTGCGGGTTGTCTGCACTGCTGGCGGCGTCGCCCGCAACATTGCCGGCGGCATCGTCGGCGCTGTCACGCCACTCCGCAAGTCCGCCGCCGCCGCCGCCGCCGCCGCCGCCGCCGCCGCCAGGGCTGCCGCCCAGGGGCATGCTGCGGGCACGGCCCAGGTCCGTGCCCCCGCCGCGGCGGGGACCGCGGCCGGCGTGGCGCGCCGAGCCGGGCTGCGGCCCAGCGCGGCCGTCAGGTGCTGCACTCTCCGGCAGTCTTGACGTCCACATGGAGTCTGATGCGCCTGTAAGGTTGCCAGGTCAGGTTGAGAGGCTTAAAAAGCGCATTACAGTCAGGCAGCACTGCATCAGGCAGTGCGGCTGTTTTGCTTTCCAGGGCCGCTGTTGTTAAGAAATGAGCGTCGATACCCGCAGAGAAGCGGCTTCTCGTGCGCAGACTCATTTTGAACATGCACGAGCTGCCAGTGCACTCATCACAGATTGTAGTTCATGTGCAGTTGTGATAGCCGCGCCGCAAACATACCCGGAAATGTGCAAAGCAGGTGTTTCTACTGCGATACATGCTCGATGCTTGCCTCATCCGCAGTGCGCAATCACGATGGTAACAACTGGGGCGCTGGGTGTCATGATCCGTGTTTGGCGTCAGCTGGGAGCCTTGCGCGTTCCTCCCTTCGAAACTTTTCCAGGCGAATCCTCACCAGAGGACGACCGCCAGTTGCGCTTGGTGGGGCTGAGCAGGGCAGATCGCTGGCCTCCGGCGCTGCCAGTGCCAAAGGCGTCCCGTTCCCCAATCGCCTGCACATGGTTTGCCGCACATGGTTTGCCGCACATGGTTTGGTTCAGAGGGGTTTGGTTCAGAGGGGTCTGATGAATTGAGGAACGACCCAGCAGGCGGACAGCTATCATTCTCCACCTCAACTGCTCGACGATATTACCGGCATGCTGCTTGCCTGCCCCACATGAAGCTCAGCCACATGCGCATGTGGAGCTCAATAGCTGCCTTTTCATCAACTCACCCTGCCGTTGGGGCTGATAGGCCCCCCGCCGCCGCGCGGGCTGTATGCGCCGCCAGTGCGCAGCCGCCTTGGCCGCTCCTCCTCGTCAAACTCCCAGCTGGACGCCCCGCCGCCGCGGCCGCCGCCACCATACGGCAGGCTCTTCACTCGCAGGCTGTTGCCGCCGTCGCCTGTGTCGGGCCCACTGGAGCTGTTGGCGGTGCCGCGGCGGGGCCCCGGGCCGGCGCGTCGCGGCGAGGCCGGCGGCGGGCAGGCGGGGTGCCGCCCGGGGGCGCGGCCGCCGCCGGCGCCCCGGCCGCTTGCAGGCGCCACGACGCCGCCGGTAGCGGCAGCCCCCCCTGTGCCGCGCCCCCGGTCAAAGTTGCTGTACCCCCCGGCCGGGGTGGTGTGGGACAGGTGGCCCCAGGCGCCATCAGCGTCTGCGGGGCTGACACCGCTGCTCCCCGCGCCGCCGCTCGGGCCGCCGTGGCCAGCGCCGCCACCAACGCCGCCATGCTCAGGACCAGCGGCAACGCCGCCACCGCCCACGCGGCCGCCGCCGCCGTTGCCAGTTGGGCCGTTGGCGCGCCGCGGGAAGGGCTCTGGCGGCAGCAGCCCCCGAGGCGGCTTGGGCGACGACGGCACCGGCGCGGCGGGCGCCAGCGTCGGCAACACAGAGTGCAGGTCGACATTGAGTACCTGCAGCAGGGGTCACGTCAAAGTACATGAGGGTTCGGCGGTAGAGTCCACACCTGGCACACTTTCCATCTGGCCGGCGAAGTAATGCCGGAATGCCATGTGCAGAGCAAGTTCAGGAGTCCGATGGCAGCCCGAGGCTACAAGTTGTGCAATACTCTGAGCATGAAAGGCCGGGATGCTCCCAGCCGCACACGGTGCCTGCGATGCTGGTTGGCATGTATGCATTCCCATATGTATGCTTTGCATGTTCCACAGCAACACTGCATACTGGGTGGTGGTGCGGCTGCGCCTGGTGCTGATGCTGATGCCGCCCGCCGCGGCCATGCTGGTGGTCGCGGTGGGGCCGCCGGCCACGCCCGCCGCCGCTGCCGCCACCGGCCCCAAGTTGAGGCCCCGAGCCATTCATCCTCTCAGCCGAGCCTGCGCCATAACAGCAGTCGCATGAAATCAGCGCGCCACCGGGGCATGTCTCGCTGCCCACTGGCATAAGGCAGACTGAGAGCCATGGCGACAACCCCGCAGGCGAGCCAGATTCCATACTAGTGCGACAACATCTGTGGCTGGCCAAGAAGACCATTTGACTTCGCAGTTGGGCTTCTTCACCTGATGGTCCCTTGATAACAGGACAGCAGTGTGTGCACCAAGCTCACCTGAGCGGATGAGCTGCGGGGGCAGCTGCGGCACAACGTCGGCCGCTTTATGGCCGCCGCCAGCGGAGGCGCCGCCAGTCAGCGAGCCGCCCTTGCCGCCGCCGCCGCCCGACCGCATCCACTGCGGCGTCAGCGACGGCAGCTCGTCGCCGCCGACGCCGCTCAGGCCGCCCATGGCGGCTGGGCACTGCTACGGCAGCGGGCTGCGCCGCCGCGGTGTCCGCTCACTAGCTGCAGGTGCGCTTGCAGGCGTGCTTCGCGGGCTGTCTGTCGGGAAGCGGCAGGCCATCCGCTAGGCTTGAGTGGACGATTGCTGTGCACGTCGGCTGTGTTGAACTCGCTGTGGCGCTGGCTGTGGCGCTGGCCGCCGCTTTGCCGCGCACGAGCCCCGCTGCCACTGTTGTGTTATGCAGCTGAGAGCCCGCCTTGCTGGATTTCGAGTCGATCTGCGCTGCGGATGTTGGCTGCTTGCGGCTGCGCAGCCGCGCGGCTCGCGCCGGCTGGCTGCTGTGTGAACAAGCGCTGGCTGCGCTTTAGCTGGTGCTGACGGGCTTCTTTTTGGCCGCGGCTGGGCGCCGGTGCCGCTGCGCCGCTTGCGCCGCTTCTGGCGACCGCTGGAGCTGTCTGCTGCCGGTCTGCTGAGTCCCAGGAGCTGGATGGCCGCGTCTGAGCCTTGCTGGGGTCAGGGCACCGTGTTGTCACGGTTTTGCCGCCGCCGTCAAAACCTGCGCCACTGCTTGCTGTGCGGCAAATGGCAGATGAAGGCGCTCGCTGCTGTTGCTGGCCCCTTGTTCCGGGTGATATCGGCAATACAATCACAGCGTGTTGGCGAGCAGCCAGGCTGCACGCCGCAGGGCTCTGGCCGTGGCCTTTTCCAGCAGGCGAGTCCGGAAGCTGTTTTGCCGAGCCAGAGGCAATGTGGGGTGCGTCTGGCACGCCCGCGCTCACCGGTGCCAGCTGTAGATCATCCGAAAGAAAGTTTTGAGACTTGAGTTGAAGCACAGCCAAACTCTGCTCTGCAGCTCGAGATTTGAAGGATGTTGCAGGCAGCACTTGGCCTCATGAGCACGGCGGCACGCAGGTGGAGGCGCTCGTCAATATTTTCGTTCACGATCAACCTGTCCACGCTCTGTAAAAACGCGCAAATCTCGCTCACCTCAGACACGTCGTCCCGGGAGCCTCTCAGTGCAAGAGCTGTGTCTCTTCTCCCGTTCGAGGGGAGACTGCGCCTCAGCAGGGTGGGCAACGCTTGCGTGCTGACCTGTGCCTTTTCAAATACTACGCAGACACCGTGCACAGGCTGGACGGCCGCTGTGGCAAGTGCTCATTAGGAGTTTGGCGAAGGACAGGACCTGCAGAAGCTAGTCATGATAGTCCCAAAATTATGAGTACAGGGTTTTGCTCCGGCAAGAATTTTGAGCTGCGAAGTGTAACTCTGCCCCCGCCGGCTCTGGGCCAGGCCGGCCAGAGCCGCATGGTTCGTTCTGTACACGGCGGAGGTCGCCGTGCGCGGGTGTGTGATCAGGCTGCAGCGACGCATGGTGGGGCCAGCACAGGACGAGGCAGCCCACGCTTCGAGCTTTGAAAATTGCGCGCCGTGCCGACCCGCCCGTCACGACCAGAGGCTCGCTTTCTAAGTGATTGTGGCCGCACGCAGGCTGCTGTATGGCGCAGGTGCGGTGCAGGCCTCATTGTGCGCCCCGTGCGCTTTCCAGAGAAATATCACAAAGTATCTGACAGACGAGATACTCGATGTCTTGGCTCGCCCCGGCGGTGCGCACCACGCTACACTTGGCATCGATGTTTGCGTCACAGCCGCTTCCGGTTCGGTGTGCACACACGGGCAGTTCCTTTGAAGTGGTATTTCCAGGCGGACCCTGAGCCGCTGCTGAGAATTCTTGCAGTTGCAGCCCTTGCGCCGGCCTATGACCTTGTGCCGTCTATCATCCGCCGCAGTACTAGGGGGCAGTAACCGGCCAGCACGCTCGAGGAGCCCAGCGGCAATGCAGCTGGAGGCGGAGGCCCTGACGCCGCGGCCGGCGCCAGGCGCTGACTCAATGCCACCGGGCGGCGACGGCCGGGGGAACGGCTGCACGGGCGACGGCAGCGGCAGCACCTGCATGGCGGACCACATGGAGCAGCTGCAAATGCAGAATGGGGACCTGCAGCAGGTGCCGCCGGATCCCCGCGGCAGCAGGCCCAGCAGCAGAATTTGCGGCAGCCAGCCTGGCAGCCAGCCAGGCAGCCGGCCGGGCTCACAGCAGCGCTCCAGGGGCGGCACTCCCGGCTTGCCTCGTGGCACCCCCGGCACAGATGCCCAGCAGCGGCAGCAGCAGCGGCAGCAGCAGCCGCCCTCAGCCGGCCTACTGCCGCCACAGATGACCGCCGTGGCGGCCGCGCAGCCAGACCAGGTGGAGGGCCTGACGCCGCAGCGGCAGCTGTTCGTGGCGCAGCAGCGGCAGCAGGCGCAGTTGCAGCAGCAGTGGCAGCAGCAGGCGCAGGTGCTGCAGTGGCAGCAGATGCAGGGCGCGGGCCATACGCCCAACAGCGCGCTGCTGCAGGGTGGTCAGTTCTATGGCATCCCAGGCATAGCGCCGCAGCAGCTGCCGCCGCAGCCGGCTGCAGAGTGGAACAGCGTTGGTCTCGCCATTCCCGGCACGCCGGGCATCGGCCAGAACGGCATCGCGCACTCCGCGCCGGCGTTGCCGCAGTGGGAGACGCACCCTCAGTTGGCGAAGCAGCAGCCGGACACGGGGCTGGCGGGCCTCATGGGGCGTTTCGAGTCGCAGTCACTGCCGACACCGCACGGCCAGCACCCTGCGTCGGCCCTGCTGCTGCAGCAGGCCACCATGCTCGGCATCGAGCACTCGCAGCTGCGGCAGGGGTCGCTGCCCACGAGCCATGTCCTGGAGCTCCAACAGCTGCAGTTGCAGCAGCAGCAGCAGCAGCAGGCGCAGGTGCAGCAGCTGCAGCAGGTGGCCGTACAGCAGCAAGTGGCCCAGCAGCAGCAGGCGCAGCAGCATCAGCAGATGGTCATGCAGCAGATGCTGATGCAGCAGCGGATGGCGGGCGGCAGCGGCATCAGCCTTGGCTTCTTTCAGCAGCAGTCGGCGTTCATGCCGTTCCCCAGCCTCTACGGTGAGTATCGACTTGACCCACAGAGTCGCTCTCTCGTTGAACTTCCAGACTCGTTGATCCTTGGTGTGGCTGATGTGTGTTTGCGTGAGCATCGCTCTGCCGTAGTCGGCAAAGCTCCTCCTGTACTCTGTACAAAAGTAAGAGGTGCTGCTGTGCCGCAGGCCAGCCGGGCATTCAGCCAGAATTTGCGAGCCCCTTCGTGGGGACCGCGATGTTCAACCCGATGATGCAGCCCTGCTACGGCATGGGCATGCCCATGGACCCCGCCCCCGCCTGGTGTGCCACCGCTGCTTCCTCCTGCCTGATGACTAATCATCAACGACAGGCCTGATGACGAGCTCGGTCAAGGGTTTAGGGTTTCCCTCCCTGAGCTGGCAGTGTCTGCCCCCAGGCGGCGGCGTCGTGGAGGGCGGTGCCTGCACACACTCGAGTCAGTGTTCCGACACACGAATAATCCTGCCCTAAACCCTAAATAACTCTCCCTGCAGGTACATGTCGCACTACGGGCCGCACCTTGGTAGGGCGCCGGCCTTCAGGCCAGGGGCGGCGCCGCTGCCCCAGCAGCAGGGTGCCATCGGCAGGGCCACCTGCCCCGCGCCGGCCGTGCGGGCAGTCCCCTCTGCCCAGGTGCGCAGCGGCAGCAGAGTACTCCAGGCAGGGGACATGCTGGCTGTCGCTCACGTGCTGCACGGACTCGACACCGAGAAGTGGACCTCAGAACAGTTTCTGTGTGCTGTTGTGTGTGCATTGACAAGTCAGGTGGATGGCGCCTGGACGGCCCTGGATGGGCAAATGTCCTGCAAGCGCAGCTGCAGCTTGTTCCGGCCGTGCTGCTGCAAACACTGAAAGAACCCTGCAGCTTCCTATGTGCAGACGACAGCTACGGAGCCAGCTGCCAGCTGTCACCGCTTGGAAGGCCGCAGGGCATTCGAGTCCTAGTCCATCATTGTCCCCCTCCATTCATGTACCTACACGTTTGTCCATGCGCAGGTGACAGGCCACTCGCAGGCGACAGAGACCCCCGAGCGCCGCCGCCGCGGCGGCGACAAGAGCCGCGGCGGCGGCGGCGGCGGCGACGTCAAGCCGCGGCGCTGGTGGCAGGACCCGCTGCAGACATTTGGCATGCCGGGCGACCCTGCGGCCGTGGCCCGTTTCGCCGAGGACGCTGAGAAGAGGGTGACGCCCTAGCAAAACCCTCGAAGCTGTGCATAGTGGTAGCCGCAGCTCTATGCCAGGGGGCGCTGGCCTTGTCAAACGCGATACCAGGCCCCAACGCGGGTCACTAGCCCCTGCAGCCAAGGTCGATCTCAAGGAATTTCGCATTGAGCTCCAGACTCTGGCTGAGCTGAGACCAGGTCAGCCGTACCGCACGGCAGGGTTGTTGCAGTGCACGGGCACATGGTTGCTTGAACCACGCTGCAAAGTGTGCTGGATCGTGCTGCCTTCAGGCAATGGCGGCGAAGGAGTGGCGGCAGCGGCCAGTGGAGAATGCGGCGGTGGCGCAGACCAGCGACCCATTTGGTAGTCACGAAGACGAGGTGTGTCTGCTGGGCAGGCGCTGAAACCTTGCCCTTTTAGTCCCCTTCGATTTGAAGCTCTGCATTCAGAACTCCAACACGTGACCAGCGTAACTGCAGGGCACAAACAAAACCCTGCTCTTGGAGGTTTGACTCACATTTGCCAACCAGCACGCGTCAGTTCACAGTTTACACCCCTAAACATACGTGTTCCTCTGACATTCTAAACCCTGGTCTGCTGGCCGCCGGCAGGTGACCTCGCGGATGCGCAGCCCCTCGGACGATTTCGGCACAGAGGACACAGGGCGTGCCACCGGGCTGACAGGTCCCGCGCGGCCGGTGCCGCACAGCGTTGGGGACGGCTGCGCCGGCGAGCGCTGTTGGAAGTCGTCTGAGCTTGGCGGGCAGGGGGAGACGTGGCCGCCGGGCGCCGCCGCCGCGGCGGCACAGGTCGTCGACGGCGGGTCGCCAACCCCAGGCCCGTGAAGCTCTGCAGTGAACGAAGAGCAGCATACCGCGTGCTCAACAGTCTGCAGGCGCCCAAGTGCCTGTGCCAGTTGTGTGGCTTGGCCAGCAGCAGCCGGGATCACAAACTGCAAGGCTGCTGCGCCGCCGCTGCCTTGACGCATGTGTATCCAGACACTCCGACAGCCGAAGACCTGACGGCACACTCTGAAACCCACCCACTCGGTCTTGCCTGGCGCTGCAGAGGTGCGACCATGGCGCAAGGCTTCGCAAGGCGAAAAGCGCCACTCGATGGACGTCTCGCTCAAGCGCGGGTCAACAGACATCACGCAGCCCGGCGACGGCGCACGCCGCAGCGTGCGCCGGCGCGCCTCAGAGTCCAGTCGGCCAGCCACCCTGGAGGAGTCTCTGACGCCCGAGACCTTTGCCGCCACGGTGACGGCGATGGCACAGGCCGCCAAAGAGCCGATGGGGGCCCGCCCCGCCGCCGGCAGCGGCTCGCAGCGTGGCGGAAGACTGCCTGGCGGCGGCGGCAGCAGCGGTGACGGCGGCAGCAGCGGCGGCTGCGGCACCGGCGGCAGCCAGAGCGGAGCCTCCACAGTGCCGTCGTCGGATGGCGGCGGCTCCTGAGTGTGGGGCCATGGCACAATGCGGCATGGCGCAAGCAGTAGCAGGCGGCAGCTCGCACTTCGAGTACACCAGGCGCGAGCTCCCAGCGCGCCCAAGGGGAGGGGCCAAACCATCGGTATGACAGGCATTTCGAGACCCGGCGGCCCGCCCCTTTCACGAAGGGGTGGAGGCCGCCCGTGCACAACACCATCCTCGGCAGCAGCCTGTGCAGCGACGGCAGACTGCCGCCCTGGGGATCAAAGGACATTCAGCAGCCCAGACACATGTAGCACCGGCAGCCCATGTGGCTGCCCGAGACCCACCCACTGCCGGGCCCTGTGGCGGGGTGCCTGCAGCACATCTTGGGGATGGGCGAGGGCGCCTGGCTGCAGGCACCCCGCCTATTACGCAGCGGGACGCCGGCCGCCGTTTCGTTTTTTCTCGGAAGGAAACGACCATCTCCTGCGCCGCTAGTGCCGCTTCACCATCTGGCCCTATCAATGTGCAATGCGGGGCGCGGCGGGGCATTATGCTCGCCGCGCACCCGTCTGCCGGGCGAGATGAGAGCGAGTTTATTTGTCATTGTGGTGCCGCATTTCGAGTCGGAATTTGAGTCGTATTTGAGGCACCGAGCCCGTGCACGAAAGTGGCGTCGGCCCGCTCTTCGCACGGCACCCTGCGAGCGAATGAGCGGGATCCGCCGAAGCAGCGGCTGCTTGTTTCTTTTTCTAGGTCGCCCACTGGAACCGAATGTGCTAGTGTGGCTTGCTTCTGCGTTGCTTCTCTCTCCAGAGGTACGGACTTTTTCCTTGACTGTTCCGGCGATGCCGTCAGATAGTTTAGCCTTTGCACATTTGTCTTGAGATGCCAGATGCGGATGTGAAAACACGTCGCGGAAGACTTGCACTCAGCCAACGATCCCGACTTGTGATGCTTGCTGCAAGAGGCAGGCCTGAAGTCTCAAAAGTCGCCAATACCTGCGACAGGCACCGCTGCCACCGCTACCGTTTATCACAGTTTGTGACTGCTGCGCTTGCAAAGTATGCAGCACACGACCACTTGATCAACCAATTATCGGTCGATTGCTGATGGAAGACGTTCGCTGAAACGGGGGACTATACAGCTGCGCGAGCACATTGGCCTGCGAGATCATCGCTGGAGGCAGACGGATAGCTGACAATGCAGCCTTGTATCTTACAGCTGAGGGACCGCGTCGCTTGATAGTTGCTACTTCAGATTGCTCTGAAGCTCAGGTGATCACGAGGTTCTGGCTTCTGGCCCCAGGACGATTGCGTGGTTTGTGCAGCGCGGACTTCCAGATGCGCGGACAGTTGCCTCAGTACAATACTGAACTGGATACACGAAACGTGTCACGCGCTCCATTGCGCAGTCAATTGCGCTGCAGTCCTGCCGGAAGTCACGCGTGCCACCAGTTGCACCTCCGCAGGGAATCATCCGTGCCCGCACACCGACGCACACCGAACAGGGTTCCGGTCTCCGGATGACCTGACTTCATTCCCTTACATGGGCACTCGCTGCAGGTGCTGACATTGCAGACACGCAACCTGGCTTCACAGCAACTGCAGCGCACAGACCGAGCGCTATTGCCGTGCTAGGCCATGCGATGCTGGACGAGAAGGACTCGGGATACCTACGGTTTTCAAAGGACATGAAACTCCACTTACTTACGTTGTAAACTGTGCTGATTATCCTGCACTGACATTGGTGCGCATTCACATTGGTGCGTCTTCCGAACTTCTTCATGTCATCTGAACTTCTTCAGCGTCCAGGCGGTTTTGTCACAACGTTAGGCCTGCTCGCCCAGATCACCCTTCTCGACCAACGTTTGTCGCAGCGAGCATTGGCAAGATTCGCGTGTACGCGGCTACGGTGCCGGCAAGTGCAATAGATCAAGTTTGCGAGAGGACAGAGTTTTGGGCACCAGTACGGAGCTTCAAGTAGCCGCTGTGAACCGGGTTGACGCGCCTGAACCTCATCCGTTAGATCCGTTAGTCGGCTGAGCGAAGATTCAGGCGTCCGCGCAGCCTGGCAGTCGACTGTTGTTGATGTGCGGCAGAGCGCACGATCCCCAACAGCTGCCAATAAATTTGCTCGGAGAGCCGGATACAGCCTCGGGTCGGTCGCTGGCCGTAGCTACATAGTCTTCGAAGGGTAGCCGCAGCGGCAGGCTCAGCTGGGCAGCAATGGTGTGCCCGAACAATCAGTTTCGGTTGCAGCTGTTCGCAGCTCGGCTGTCTTGAACTCGCCCGGACAGGGGCACACGCTGCAGCAAGGCAACCTGAGACGTTCCGCTTGTGCCAGATGCCAGCCTGCTGAGGCTCTCGTGCGGGAACAGGCAGCGCCTAGCACGCCGCGGGCAGCCGTGCGGCCCGCCGCATGGCCAAAGCCATGGCCAACAGGACCCTGGGCCGCAAGCAGATCAACCTGAGAGTGGTCGCCGGTGGCGCCAACGCAGCCAGCTTGGACGCACTCCACGCATCGGAGACAACCGGCTTTCTTGAGGTGCGCTCAATGACAAGCGCTTGGCACGCACCACCGCTGCACTGAGGCTGCCTGAGACGATGCACGCAGTCGCTTCGTTCGAGCCATATCATCAGGCGACAGAACTTTCCCACACGCTTCTTGATAGGATGTGGAGGCGGCCGAGGCAGCGTTGCAGCCGGTGTCGCCGGGAGGGCCGCCCGAAGGCAGTGGCGCAGCGCGGCGACAGCGGCAATGGAAGTGTGGCGACCTGTGGTGGCTGCTGGCGGTACCCATGCTCGTCATGGTGCTGATGTTTGCACGGGTGCGCTGCCACCCCTCCGTTTACTGCACATGATGACAGCAAGGATGGGGCATCGCTTTCTGCAGCACCAGCACATGTGCGTGCTGCGGCATCGCCTGCCCATCGCAAATGTCCAGACATCAAGCAGCAATGACCAAACGTGCGCTGTGTCTGTTACAGGAGTGGAGCAGCGGCTTCAACAGGACGACTCTCATGCTTTCGAAGGTCGCGCATGGCGCAAACTCGGTGTTCGGCAGGGCGCCTGAGGCCATGCCATCGCCGATGTCTGGAAGCAATCCAGACATCGGCGACGGCAGCGCGGGCGGCGGCAGCGGCAGCCAGCAGCAGCCATGGGACAGCCAGACGGACACGGCAGAGCCGCACACACAGCCCGAGACTGTGGTTGAACAGCCGGCGCAGCCAGGCGCCGATGACGTGCCCAATGCCGTGGCCGATCTACCAGCTAGCGCCACGGATGGCGCAAACGCGCAGCCGGACGCTGTGCCAGAGGCGGCGGCGCCAGGTGCCGCTGGCGCAGGCGCAGTGGCGCCAGTCGCAGCTGGCGCAGATGCAGCGACGCCAGAGGTGGGCGCCGTAGCGGCAGCGGCGCCGGACGCCGCGGAGCAGGTTGCAACAGTCCCGGAAGCGGCAGCGCATGGCACCCAGCCTGCCGAGGCGCCACTGGCAGTCGCTCCTGTGGCCGCTGAGCCTGCAGAGCAGCCTGCGGCTACCACAGCCACAGGACCCGCCGCGGGCGACTCGGACGCGACCGCGGCGCCGCCTGTAGACGCCCCAGCCGCCGAGGTCGACGGCGCAGGCGCAGCTCCCCAGTCGGCAGCAGCAGGCGGCGACGCTGATCGCGAGGCAGACGGCGGCCCGAGCGGCGGCGCGGTCAGCCCTTCCGAGGCGCCGCAGGCCGCGTCTCCGCAGCAGGCCGCTAGTGCCGGGACCGACGGCAGGTGCGGTTGCGAGCCTCCTGATGTTTCGCCGGCTGCATCGATGCCACCTGGGGCATGTGGGATGCTGATGCTCCCGGGGGCCTCTGGACCCCTGCCTGTTCATGACGCCGGCGGGCGTCATACAGACGGCCCAGTCCGTCGCTGGCGGCGGCGGCCGCGGCCGCGCAAGCCAGAAGGCATGGGGGTCGTGGCAGCTCCTCTCGAAGCTCCATCTGCAAGAAAGGCCTGCGTGTGCTGCGCAGGCGGAGCGCGCGGGTGGTCGTTGTGCCAACGGTGCTGTGTCAGGTGCCTGATGCCAAGCTGGAAAAGCGGTGCATGGCCACTGCCGCGGCGGGCAAGGCGTGCAGCAGTGCGTCCCTCCTCCATTGCCCCTGGAACCCTAAACCCTAAACCCTTATCCTTGTGTTCAAGGAGTGGTGCCTGGCGCTCTGAAATTTGTATAGCTCTGCTCACGTTTCAGACCTCTATTTTTCGACTGGGTACTCAGGCAACTGCGCCTTCCTTGTGCAGGGATGTTTGCGGGGCAGTACAAGGAGTCTTACATGACGCCCTTCACGCGCATCGCGCCGCTCATGCGTGAGTTCGGCATCAATTACACCGTCAACAGCGAGGTGCCCCTTGACTCTGAATCCCCCGCTTTTCACGCGCATCGTGCCGCTCATGCGCGAGTCCGGCATCGTTTGCACCATCAACAGCGAGGCGGGCCTGAGCTCTGGATCAACGTCTCTCTAGAGATTTGGAAACCGAGAAGACGGTCATCCGCGTCGCGCCGTTCATGCGCGATTTCGACATCAGCGACAAAACACCCAGCCCAGCTGTAGCCTCAGCAGCGACAGTGCCCTTCTGTTTATTTGGCGCCCTCTGGCATGCTTTCCCGTGGATGTGTCATCACCCAAACGATGACCAACCACCCGCCGCAGGTTTTCTGGCCATCCAAGTGGCGCACGGCGGCAGTGTGTGGGACCTGCAGCTGGCGGCGCCTTTCCACCTTTCATGTCACAGGAAACCACGGAGTCCATGTTCCTAGTGCTTGCTCTCCCTTTCGCCGCAGTTTGGGCCTTCCGAGTGGCGCACGGCGCACAACGGCAGCGTGTGAGAACTGAAGCCGGAGGCGGTAGACATTCGGTGCCCCAACCCGCAGTCGAAGTCTCTCTCATACTCTCAGCAGCGCGCCTGATGTCCCGCAGTTTGGGCCCTCCAAATGGCGGACGGCGCATGACGGCAGCGTGTGGGACCTGGAGCTGGAGGCGGCGGACATCCTCATCGTGGAGGAGCACTACGCGCGCAAAATGGTGCCCGAGTACCCGGGCAAGAAGTTCGTGGTGCTGCAGGGCAACGCCGCCGCCGCGCTGATGACCTGCCGCGACGAGGGGTGCGCACTAGGGTTTAGGGTTTAGCGCACTACTCCCCGAAAGTCTGCAACTGCTGCACCGTCACGGAGGCTTCTGAAGGCGTTGGCCAGAACTCTTGCAGGCGCCCGCGGCCCCGCGGCCGCCGCACTGCGGCTGCGCATCCGAATCTGCATTTTTGCATCCCAGCTGCCATGCCGATGCACCTGGTTTGGCGGCAGCTGAAAATCTGACCTGAAGTGCACTTGATGGGGACAGGCTGTTTCTGCTGCCTGCCCTGCCGGAAGGTCACCCGTTCAGCATGGCAAGACTCCCGGCGCTTCTCCGCAACGTCTAACGCGCACCCCTTCTCAGTTTGCGCTGTAGGGTTTAGGGTTTGGAGGCTAGGGTCGCCGCAGGCGCCACGACAACCTGCAGGACGTGCAGCGTGCGACGCTGCTGACTCACACTGATGGTTGAGTCGAATCTGCTCCTATTGGCAGGTGCCACGACAATCTGCTGGACTTGCCGAACCTGGCGCGCTTCCTGCAGCACACCGCTCTCAAGCCGCTCACCCTCAACAACGCCCAGCGGTGAGTTTCGGCAGCCGCGTGCTTCTTTCGCTCGGTCTGTTGCCGCAGCTCGCGGCACACGATTTCCCTCTGCCGCCGCCATCGCTGCTGCCGCCACTGCCCCTGATCAAGCAAGCCCAGCGCGGTGTACCGAGCGGCAAAACACAGCTCATCCGCCACTTGCTGAGCTTTCCGTGCCGCGTCTCTGAACCGGTTCCGCCCGCCTGGCCTGGCCGCAGGTTCGACAACATGCCGCACTACCACCTCATGCAGCAGGTGCACATGGACCACATCCCAGAGGCGGAGCACGACTGGGGGCCTGCGCCAGGCGAGCACGCCTACACGCCGGGCATGCTGGCCAAGCTGCGCACCCTCAACCCGATGTTCTGGCGGTGCGCGATCCTCTCCAAGGGGAACAGGAGTGGGGAGGACTGTGGCGGGGAGAACTAGAGTGGAGTGGGGAACTGGAGTCCTTTCAAACTGTGGTTTCCGCCCCGAAACTGGAGTCCGCCTCGATTCTCCTCGCTCCTCCGCAGCGCTGCCCTGCTGCTGCGCTGCCGCCCTGACAGGCGATCAGCTTCGTTCATGACTGCACACCAACCAGGTGTTGCTCGCGGGGTTTTGCATGCGGCTAGGGTTTCGCATGCGTCTAGGGTTTTGCATGCGGCTGCGTAACTGTGCTGCATGCCCCCATTTGCATTTGGTGACGTGTGTCCACGTCCTCATCTTTGCTCCCTCCTGAATGCCTTCTGCGCTTGGATCTGCCAGGTGGCGCTACCCGCTGACGTGTCGCGGGCGGCCGGAGTACATTGAGCTCATGGCGCCGTCGCTGGACGCGCCGCCGGGGCGGCCGCCGGCGTTTCTGCCGCCCATCGCGGAACGCCCCATCGACATCACCTTCTCCGGGTGCGCGCAGCTTCCTTTTGCCGTCGCGATTTCGGTGTGTTAGGTAAATCAGCAGCAGCCGCCGGCTTTGCCGCCCATTGCGGAATGCCCCCCGCCGCCATCACCTGCCCGGGCTGCGGCTGCCCCCGAAAAACCTCGGCCTTTTTTCTCTGCCCCTCGGCCTTTTTCTGCCCCTGAAACATGCTGTGTTCCAGGCACATCGGCTCCCATCGGCTCCAGCCGCCTGTTGCAGAGCGCCCAATAAACCTGCCTGGTTGCAGATCCTTTGTGTAGCTCTAGTTGCTCTTCCTGGCTAGGGTTGGCAGTTACCGGAAGTTAGGGCCGGTTACGGTTACGGTTAACGGTTACTACGGTTACAAATTAAATCCCGCCGGTTACCTGCTCCGTTTGTCCAAAACTCCCAATAAACCTGCCTGGTTGCAGATCCTTTGTGTAGCCTAATTGCTCTTCTTGGCTGTCCTTCTAGTCTGCATCTGTCTTGGGCGAGGTCACAGCGCAGGGCACAACTCGAGCACAACACGTCGGCCTGCTGCTTTCGTTACTCTGCAACGTGCATCCGCGCTGCAACGTGCGTCCGCAGAACAGCACACTGCCTGCCGTTAGATTTAGATGTGGGATCATTCAAATTTGATTTTATTCTACTATTCTTTTTAGGATACTGGTTTTTAATGTTTTAGACAATTTTTACCTACTTGAGCAAAATTCACAGTGTCCATCCTGCCGCCCTTTTGTGCCGTTCGAGCGTGCCTGGAAGAAAAATGCGGCAGCAACCCCTCGACTGCTTGCCTTCGAGCTTGAACACTTTGCTGCAGGACGGTTAGCCCGCCGAGATGGCGCAACACCGACGCGCAGAAGCGGCAGAACGACCTGTATGCTGCCCACCGCGGCGCGCTGCTCGGTAGGGTCTTCACGTCTGCATTCCCACGGCTTTTCGTGCGCCATTCACTGATGCCGGCACATCGCACCTCTTCCCTCCTCAAGCAATCATCTGCGCGCAGGCAGTGCGCACAGGCACAGCCGCTCGCATGCCCCGCAAGCAGCTTTGCATGGCATTAGGGTTTAGGGTTTAGGGTTTAGGAAACCCTGAAACTGTACCCCTGCCCTTCACTGAAGCATCACCTTTTTGTGCACGCAGCCGAGCTGGACGCGATCCGAAAACGTAATCCGGGGCTGCGCATCGAGGTTGCGGCGCACATCTCCTACGGCGATTTCGTTTCGCTTCTGCGCACAACCAAAATCTTCATCAGCCCCCTCGGGTGCGCTTTGCACGGGAACAGCTGCTCACCAGCAGCTGCTCGCCGGGGCTCGTCAAGCCCCGTCCTGCCCTGTCATGCCCCCCGATCCAGCTTCGCCGTCACAGCCACATTCCGTGTCATCACGTCCTGCCGACTGGAATGCAAGCCCCAGTTGATTGAGTGAGCAGCTCATGAAGCAGCTCCGTTTATGACACAGGCACGCGAGCACAGCGACAAGCATCACGAAGTCACCGTCGTCCGCATGCTGCTGGTCAGCCCGCTGCCTTTCGACCCGCGTCTGCCTGTCGTTTCGACTGGGGTACTTCCTTCCACATGCGCAGGCACGGCGAGTACAGCGGCAAGGACTACGAGGCCACCATCAGCCGCGCGGTGCTCGTCAAGCCGTTGGCGCGCCACCTGGTTTCCTACCCCAACATCTACGAGGTCAACGCCACCTGCGTCGACGTGAGCGCCTCGCGCTCTGATGTCTAAACTGAAAGCACAAAGTGCGGGAACGGAGTGAGAGAACGAGAGGAAGTAAACCAAGGATCCAGTCTGGCACGCCACCCGGTGGCCTACCCCAACATCTACGATGTGAGCACGCTTGTTGAATCCTTCGTGGAGCTGGTCGATCTTATCATCTCGACACGATAGTAAGTTGCATTTCAGGTTTTTTGTCCCATTCCTTTTTCCCCTTTCCGCAGGCGGCCCTGATTTTTTCAGCGACCCGGAGGCGACGCTCCAGGGGGGGCTGCTGGTGGATGCCCTCCTGCACCCTGATCAATTGCCCTAAACCCTAAACCCTAAACTCTAAACCCTAAACTCATCACGTTTCACTGTTTCTGGCAGGTGGCCATGGACTTCAGCGACCTGGAGGCGACTTTGAAGGGGCTGCTGGCGGACCCGGCCCGCATGCAGCGCCTGGCCGACGCCGCCTACGGACGGCTGGTGGAGTACTCGGCGCCACGCAAGTTTGCCTCCGACGTCGCCAACATGCTGCACGAGGTCATCGCGGAGGCGGGCCTTTGACGTCGCGGCGCAGGGGGACTCTCGTGCTGCACTGGCGGGGTCTCGGATGGCGCCCGGGGGTATCCCGGGCGCCTCCGTCACGCGCCAGCATCGCGCGCGGCAGCGACAGCACACAGGGGGTGTCGTCATGCAGCTGGATGCCGGTGGCTCAGCGGCGGAATCGGCGGCGGCGGGCGGCAATTGATCAGGCGGCGTGACGCACCGCCTGGGTGCTTTTCGGCGGAGGAAAAAACGAAAGCAAAGACAAAGAACAAAGACACCCAGGCGGCACCGGCCGCCCAAATTTGCAGACAGAGCAGCCGGCTTGGGTAAGCCTGGCCGGCAGCATGTGCACCTGCGGGGTGGATGGGCAGTAGCGGATGCCGCTGCGAGTCAGCTCAAGACGTCTCAGCGCCTGCGGCGCTGGGATCAATCGGCGGGGGCCAAACACGGCGGGAACCAGAAGCTGTAGGTGAACAATTGATTGGCAGGTGGCGGGCCAGCAAGGTTGCAGTTTTGTGGCGCTTGTCCTTCTGCAGTACCGCCGCGCTCGATATCATGCTCTTCAGTTTTAGCAGTTTCTTCGAACTTCGTGTCTCCAAACTTGCAGCTGTGCGCCTTTGGCGCAGGCGGCGGTTCATTTCCAGACCAGTTGCACCTTTGATCTAGCGGGATTTAGTAATTCTGGGAAATTTGAATATTCGAGTCAGAGAAGCTTGTTGCACGCCATGGCACGCGAAACCCAAAGTCCCAGTCCCACCTAGCTCCGTAACCCAAACCTGGTTCAATCAACACAGCATGGTTTTGACGCACCATGCATGGCGCCAATTGAACTGCGGTGCATAGACCAAGTAACAATATTTGACAACTGAAGAATCTTCAGACTCTTGATCACAACCGCCTCAACAATAAACAGTTATTGCAGAAGCCCAAGTATTGCAGTCCTGTTAGATGATAAGTGCGCCACTTCTTTGTGCTCAGGGACGTGCACACCCTCAACACCGCCAGTTGCTTGCCAGTCTGCCCAACTGGGACGCTCCCTGTGTTTCGAGAAAACTACTAGGTTTTTTTTCGAGGGAAAAAACCCTACAGTGCTTCGAATTGGCCACTTCCGTGCCCTCCCGTTTGCTCTGCTTGCTGCCACTCGCGACATTCTGCATTTGCGTCCACGCATGCCGCCGTGCCGCCCATGCCACCGCTGCGACATCCACTTTGATGACGAAAGTACGCGCTGTGTCGTTCAAACGGCATCGGCGGCCACCGCCGCGACCCCGCCGCTGCTGCAACATTGTCCCGGCTCCACCAGTCGTGTCGTGTTCCGCTGCCGTCTTTGCGCCCGCAGCCGCTGCCATGCCGATTCGTCTGCAGGGTTTTGGATGACAACGGTTCTTGGCCCTGGTGCTTCCCGCCGGGACGCTATTTGTCATCGAGCGCATCCAGCCGTCGTGTCCCTAGGGTTTTGGGTTCAGGATTCTCCGCCGGACCGCTCCTTGTCGTCGAGTGCGTCCAGCCGCGCCTGCCGCAGGTCGTGCGGGCAGCTGGCCGGCGGCTGGTCCTCAAAAGGGTTTAGCAGCAGCGCCTGCAGGCGGGGGAGCGACAAAGAGTCTCGGCAGGCCATCCTGTTTAGGGTTTAGGGTTTAGTATCGCTCCGCCGTCAAGGCGTCAGGAAAGCACACCTGGCGAGGGTCGTGTGCCGCCAAAATTGGTCAGCGCACGCCCAGACCACATGCAGCTTCACGGCAGCTGCAGAGCACTATACAACAAGTTGTCGCAGATCATTCTTCCAAAATAAATCCAGACCTGGGACAGGTCGACACCCAGCTCGGTCAGTCGGTCCAGGAAGGCGATGTAGTGGTCGAGGCACGGCACATAGTGCCCTATGAATGAGAAACGCAGCGACATAATCCGATTATGTCGATGATCGAATGATTTCACAAACAGCCAGCGACGGTCCGACCAGAATGTGACAGCGCTCATGGAGCGGCGCCCGCGGCTGCGCGGCGATCGGAGACGCCGTGTGCAGGCTGGTGCGAGTCGTGCGTGGTGCGCACGGGAAACGTTGTGGCTGTACCGCCAGAGTGGTTGTACCGCCAGGACCAGGACGCGGTGCGGAAGGACGAGGCTCACTGCTGGCAGCTTACTGGCAGCACACAGCTTCCTCCAAGTGCACATCGCACCAAAGAGCATACTCAAGACCCGCCTGACATGGGCGCCAGCTTGACGATGCGGCCGCGGTCGACGGCGATCTGGCCTGCGGCGCCTACGGCGCCGCCCGCCAGGAAGGACGAGTGCCCAAAGGTGCCCTTCTTCTGCAGCAGGCGTATTCAATCCACTCGCAAGCTTCCCGAGTCTGAGGCTTGCGCCACCTGCGCCATCAGGAAGGCGGCGTCGTTCTGCACACAGCGGCCAGTCCCCTCTTGTGAGACACCGTGAGATACGGGTGTTCCGATGGAAGTCCTTGCTGGAGCTTTCCAGCCAGAGTGCCGTTGGGCATGTCGCCCTGCATCGCACCTTTGCCGCGATGTAGAGCTGCGTCATGTCGGCGGACGCGACAAAGATCCACTTGTTGGAGTTTCGCCGCTTCTTGGCCGCAGCCTTCTCCGCCTGTGCGCGTAATAGAGGGCCACAAGCTGAGCTTTACCAGACGGTTGCGTATGCTGCCGCCCGCTTCTGCATGACTGAGGGCCACGAATGCAGGCCACCCGTTTGGGCGCCGCCAGCGGCCACCACCTTTGCCATGTGCCCTCCTTTCTCACACAGTTGATTCCACACAACAGCTGAGTCCACACAACATCTGCGTCCACACAACATCTTAGTCCACACAGCATCTGAATCCAACAGCTGAGTCCACATAACAGCTCTTTCCCGCCCTCATGGCGAGCGTCGCCGGTATGGCCGGCGGCATCGTTGCAGCGCGCAAAAGGCGGGACGGGGACCCAGTACAGTAGATGGGTTAGATACAGGAAGGTACGAAAAGTGAGGTATGCAAACCGATTGAAGACCCACCTCTGTGGCGTACATGACGCGGCCGCGCGGCATTGCTGCTGCGGCGTGCTCTGCAGCCCGGCGCGCCTCCCAGTCGATTCCAGCAAGATGGGTGATGGGGAGAGAAAGAAAAGCAGATTCAGGAAAGGTCTCACCTCTGTGGCGTCCTTGTCACCGCCGCGCGCCATGGCCGCCGCCGCCTGCTCGGCCGTCCGCCACGCCTCCGAGTCCGCCTCCAGCTCCGCAGCGTCATCAGGGCTGAGCGTGTGCACGGGCTGGCCGCTGCCGATGTAGCGCAGCTGGCCACCCGGCCCAACCTCAGCCGCCACCGCCGACCGCTCGCGGGAGCTGAGGTACTGCAGGGATGGAGGATTTCTGTTCAAGTTTAGATTTTGACCGTTGACTGCCGATGTAATGCAGCAGGCCACTGCGGCCTGCCTGCGCGGCGACTGCGGACAGCCCGCTGGCGCTAAGGCAGCCCGGAAGATGTCGGCTGTCGTGGGACGAGCTGATTTGGTCATAGACAAAGCGACATTCCAATCCAGCATGTACAAGAAGAACGTCCTGCCGGCAGCACCTCCTGCAGCTGCAGGCGCTGCACAAGGACAAGGAAGCTTTCAGGGGGCGAAACCTTTGGGTAATCGATCGGCGGCCAGCTTTTCCCGCGGCGCCTCGGGCGGACCTCTTCAGTCCCGTCTCCCGCATCCCAGACAAATGTAACTATGGGTTGATAGAGAATTCCAAGCCAAGGGAGTCTCACTGGAAACCTTGCGTGGGTTTCCTGTGTCGTCGGCCTTTTGCGCGGCGCCTCCGACATCTCCAGGTCTTTTCCGTCACCCGCGTCCAGCCAGCGGAAGGAAAATTGGAAGACAGATCTGACGACATCACGAGGCAGACTCACGTGAAGCTTCTCTGCCGCCAGCTTGAAGCGCGGCACCTCGGGCAGCTCCAGCTCTGTCCCATCTTCCGCGTCCCAGCCAGTAGGACATAATTCAATAGGAAATTTCCAAGCAAAGGGCGACTTTAAGTGGACTTTCTCTGCCGCCAGGTTTGCGCGCGGAGCCTCCTGCGGCTCCAGATCCTTCCCCTCGCCTGCGTCCAGCTATTGGAGGAAGCGCAGCTCTGGGGAGAAGCTGAACGTGAGGAGAAAACTCACATGAAGCCTTCTCGGAGGCCAACTTCTTCTGCGGCACTTCCGGCAGCTCCAGTTCTCTCCCCTCACCGCGTCCAGCCAGTGATATGATGACCAGACTGGTGCATCAGATTGTTCGTTCGTCCAGAGAAATGCATTCGTACGGAGGCTCTCACATGGAATCCCTCGGCGGCGAGTGTCATCGCCCGAGAAGCCTCCGGCAATTCCAGCTCCCGCCCATCGCCCACATCCAGCCAGAGGGAGGAAACCTCGGAAGAAAGATCTGACAATTGACGAGGCAGACTCACGTGAAGCTTCTGGGCGGCCAGCGTCGCCCGCGGCACTTCTGGCAGCTCCAGCTCCTTTCCGTCGCCCGCATCCAGCCAGTGGAAGAACGGCTGCGTGCTCGACGAGTGCGCCCACGCCGCGTGGTATGGTTCCAAGTTGCTGCCGTAGCGGTGCTGCGCGTCTGTTGCCTCCAGCCTGTGATGATGTGCACAGACGTGTTTTCTAAGGGTGCCACTGCGGTGAAGCATGAAGATTCACACGATGAAGATTCACACGATGACTCCCATGGAGTTTCATGAACGCTGCAATGCTGCACGGACAGGAGAGAGCGGCTTACCAGTGCTCCTTCTTCAGCAGGAGTGAGTGTGCCCCTCCCGAGCTGCCCTGCAGGTCAGCACAGCATGTGCAGGTTTAGGGTTTAGGGTTTAGGGCGGCAACAGCGGCCTCGTCGCCGTTTTGGGGATGTTGTGGTCACAGGAGCATCTACATCGGGCCACAGGGCAGCTCAGGCGCAGCGTGTTCTTCCGTGTTTATTGAGGTGCGCGCAGCAGAGACGCGCCCTGCCGACGATGCTGGCGTCATGAGTGACGCGCCGCCACTTTGCGGCCCCCCGCGACGTGTTGCCCAGCAGCTCGTCCACAGCTCCGAACCAGGCCTGCGGTGAAGCAGCGACGACATTCATGTATCCTCAGACTCATCACAATTGCGCCGTGTGCCCGGGTGCGGCAGCAGAGCAAGTCTGCACCTTGTTTGGATCCTTGTGCAGCGCCATGCCCCGCTGGGATCGCCTGTTCACGTGTGACCGGTAGGCGGCCTGCAGCACTGACGCTGCTCGCTCCTCATGCGTCCCAGAGGGCTGAGTTTGCAGCGGCGCGTTGTTGCGCGCTTTTGAATCATGCTTTTGCTCGGGCTGGGCGTCTGCTGACGGGTCTGCGCCTTCGGGCTGTGCTGTGACCATTCTGCAAGGCCCGCTGGGACTGCGCCGCCCACTTGGCTGGCGCGGAGGAGGTGCGTACGAAATTTGGCACGACCAAATGCAGCTCTGGACTTCACCACAGACTTCCCGGACGGTCAGGCTCCTGTTGCTTCGCGAAAGCGATCGCAGTGTGCCAAGAGCCGCAGGAATTGCAACAGCTACGGCTGGCAGCACAGTCAGCAGGTTATCCTCAATTCCAGCGATGCAGTGCACGAGTATGCTCGCAGCTGCGGGTGTTTAGTGAGCAAGGTAAACGGATTGCAAATCGGGTTTCAATTCATGTATGGAGAATGCTGCGACACTGAAAGCGACAAGATCGGTCTGAGAGCTGCGGCATGACGTGAATTACAGGCGACGGCGGAAGCTGCGGCGGAGCCAAGAAATTTCCACAGCAGTCCGTGTTTGCCCTGGCCATGACGCCTTCTCAGGCTCTCGCTCAAGTCAGCCGCAGCCGCACCGCACACTGCTGACCGCCGCCGCCCTGGGAGTTTTTAGTGCTCCAGCGGTCCGCTGTGTCGCCTGCCAGCCCTCAATGTGCACCCAAAGCGTTCCCCTACTTGTTGCTCATACGTCTGGGATGCAATGCTGCTCAATCACAGCACTCAGCTCGCGCATTAGGCTCCATGTCAAGGGAGGGCAGCAGTACACGCAACCTTGTAAAACAGCAAACACCACCCTCCTCTTAATCACCCTTGCAATATAGAGCAAAATACCACCTGCTTTGGCAGATGTCGAGAGAACTGCATCAGCACATCGAGTGCGGCAACGTGGCAACAGGAAAGCTAATAGGTCACTTGCAAGCAGGATGTTTGCAAAACCTATGGTGCAACACTATGGTACATGGGTCTTGGTGCAACACCTATGGTACATAAGAAAGCATGGTGTCGTCAACCTTTCGGATCAAGTCGTCCCAGTGCGGCTGTTGCCGTGCCGCTTGCTTGCCATGCACGGCAAGAGCACCAGCTGCTGCTGAATGATCAACAGGCTTCAGGTTTCAGATTCCAGGTATGAAACGCAGCTCCGTGCGGCCTGGACCGTTCCTCTCCGCCAGATCCCAGCGGCTTGACCGGACGTTGCACACCTCCGCCAGCAGCGCTCAGCGCGCAAAAGCAGCCAGCGCGGGCGGAAGCGCTAGACCCTGGTCGGCCAGCCAGCTCAGGTCCAGGGCCCAGCCCTCGGTGGCGCGCACAGCGCGCTGCGCGTCCACGTGACGCAGGTACGTGTCTGCCTCCTCGCCGGTCCACCTGGAGAATGCCACAGAGGTTCACTTGGTGTCATCACACGTTTCGTGTGTCGCAGGTAGTGTCTCCGCCTCATCGGCTTTCCGCCTGGGCAAGAGGATGTGACATCCAGGTGTTTCGAGGGTGAGGTCAGAAGCTGGCAGAAGCCAGCCAAGCGAGGCGCGACGCGGCACGCCGATACAGATGCTATCGTGCGGGGCAGCATTCGCACCAGGATGTCAACAGATTGCACACTCTATGAGGTTCGTTTGGCGGCCGACAAGAAGTCGCACCCGTTGATTTGCTGCAGGGTGGCCAGCGCGTCGTGGAACGCATCCGAGCCCGGCTGCAGGCGCGCCAGGTTCTTGGCGGCGTTGACCTCCGGCGCCAACGCCGCCACCCCCAGCAGCCGCACCGTCTGCAGAGCAGACATAACACCGTAGTGACACAGAGCTGTGACCAGAACGCCCAGCTCAAGAGACCATGCTGCGCTCAGCATTCTGACGGCGTTGACCTCCGGCACCAGCGCCGCCACCCCCAGCAGCCGCACTGTCTGTGTGAAATGTGTAGGCGTGTCATTACACGAGTTGAGAGAAGGGCAGAAACGAGAGCCAGGCCTCAGAAAACATGCCGTACTCGCAGTTTAGGGTTTAGGGTTTAGGGTCGCCAAAATTGCGCTCTGGCACAGGCGCCGCCGCCTCGCCCAGCAGCTGCACCATCTGCAGAGGAGAAAAGAATGACATGCCTCACAGCGTGAACATGAATGCCACCCTCAGCACAATGTGCTTGGCTTCCTTGGCGGCCGTGACGTCCGTCGCCAGAGTCGCGACTTCCAGCAGCTGCAGACGCCGCAGGCACAATGCCAAGCACTGTCAAAACACGCCGCCATGCTGGCAACTGGGAAAACACGCCGCCATGCTGGCAACTGGGAAAACACGCCGCCATGCTGGGAAACACGCCGCCATGCTGGCAACACCGCCGTGCTGGCAACCGCGGAGGCACACAGGGCAGCTCGCACTCGGGCTCGGTCCTGAAGCGACTGCCAAGGGATCGCCAAGGGGGTGATACAATGATAATGTCACCTTGCTGGCGTCCTCGGTGTGCCACATGCCCGCTCCCACCACTGGGTACTCGGCGCCGGCGCCTCCAGTGATCTCGCACCTGCACGGCAGCCGCACACTTCCTGTAGCCTGCTCAAAGGCGTGAATAAGCCCGGAGTGAGGAAGGAGAGCAAGGCAGGGCGGCTCGTCTGGCATCAAAGAGCAGGCGCGCGGCGGGGTTTCTCTTGTCGGTTGAAGGGGCTCGACACCCCTGAACACACCTCCAGAGCTTGACGCAAAGCAGATACGTGAGCCGGAACGCATGCTCACTCGTATCCGATGCGCCAGTAGGCGGCCTTGTGCAGCGTATGCCAGTCCCCAGCCAGTCCCCGGCCGGCTCCCAAACACCCGTCACTCCAAGTGGATCCCTCGATTCGACCACCTCATGACAAGAGACAAGACTGCAGAAGTTACTGATGCTCACTTGTAGCCGGCGCGCCGGTAGGCGGCCTTTCGCAGCGCATCCCAGTCCTCCGCCGGCAGCGCGCCGCTCAGCGCGGTGTGATGCACGAGCGCCTCCGGCAGCGCGTCCACCGTCAGCGCCGGCAGCAGCGGCTGCACGCTCACCTGCCAAGACAGCGATGCAATTTGTCAAGCGGGCGCTTTGACGGTTGTGTGCTGGCAGTGCGGGCAAGGGCAGTGCAGTTGCAGCCGCGAATGGGGTGTGCAGATGATGTCGCCTTATGACGAGGGCATGACCCGCCGACAATGAGCATCCCATCCCCTGCTATTCCCACCCCTGCGAATTGGACAGCTCCAAACCGCTGCCGCTAGTATGCCACTCTTCAATGTCCGCCATCCGTTGACATCAGTTTCCATGCTGGTGGCCTGGACACTGACTGTGAGGCCGATGTCACCCTCGGCCTGCGGCCTCCCTCGGCTGTTGGACTGCACGAATCGGCGGAGGGTGCTACAACACGAAAAGCTAAGGTTTTGTGTGCCAGCATATGAAAAGATACGAAACCTTGCACACCGTGAGGCCGATATTTTGTTGCTGGTGTCGGCCTGCGCGCCGATGGAGTGCACGCGGCCACAGAGAGTGCACATGTTTTTGGAGCCCTGTGCCGGCGGACTCCAAAGATTCAGCAGTTCCCAGAAGAAGGGAGCATCGAACACGTTCGCACCGTGAGGCCGATGTTGCCGGTGTCGGCCTGCGCGCCGATGGATTGCACGCGGCCAAAGGTGACGGCCTGCGGCAGCGCGCCTGTCGCGTCGCGCGGCATGTAGCCCAGCCCGTGCCCATGCAGCGTCTGCACCACGACAGCGTTGGGATCGTGGGGATTCTCCGGCTCCCGCACCAGCATCACCGCGTGGCCTGTGGCAAGTGTCACAGCCAGGTTGGATGGTATCTACAGGGTGCATGGTATGCGAGTGCACTTGGGATTTCTCTGCGCCGTGGCGGCGTGTGCGTGGTCTGGGTGCCGCACCAGCATCGCCGCGTGGCCTGCGGCCAGGGCATTGTGCAGTTGTTCTGGACGTCGCTCTCGCGGAAGTCCCGCCTCTGTGCAGGAGCCAGCAGTCCAGCGGCGTCGTGGCGATTGCAGCAGGTTCAGACACTTGCGTTCAGGTGGCTTGCATTCAGGCAGCCTGCGGCTTCTGCACAGGACCTGCATCTTGACGTCATGTCTGCTGCGTGGGTGGTGGTCACCTTTACCAACGGCCGCGAGCAGATCCTGACGGCCGTCAAAGCTGACGCCGACGACCCGGAACGTCTCCCACGGCGTCGCGTCGGCGGCGCGCGCTCGCGCCTCCGCCGGCGGCTGCGCCTTGGGTCCCTTTGGTGCGCTGTGCCTGCTGCCGGGCGCCCGCTGCTGCTGCTGCTGTTGCTGCTGCTGCTGCTGCTGTGGCTGCTGCTGCGCCGCGTCCGACTGGCCCGGAGCGGCACGCGCATGGACCGCTGACGCATTCCTGCGTGGGCTACGGAATGGTTTCGTGACGATTTGAAATTCTTTCCCCAGCAAAGGTAAGTCACTGTGCGCGGGCAGACGTATCTGCCCACAGAGGCAGTCAGCTCCGGCTGGCATTTGGGCTGAGATTTCAAACTTCAGAGCCGTCGCAACTAGGCATGCTGAGCACATTGTGCGTGCTTTGCATGCTCCGTCCGCACCTGTCGGTGCCCGGGGCCTGGAGGTGTATACCGTGTGCATGGAGGCCGCCAGCTGGCGCAAAGCAAGGCCGCTGAACCGCGGCCGATGCTCGAAGGTGGTGAGCAGCTGCAGGCTGCAGCGCAGCCGCGGCGCCCGTCGGCGGCGCCTGCGCGGTCCTCACGGCCGTGGCATGTCTGCATCTGGACGTCGGTGCAGCGCTGCTGATGTGGCGCGACAGGATTCTGCCGCTGCTCAAAGCTGGCATGGCCACGGCTTTGCTAGCGCAAGCGGTCCTGCACGCGGAACCGCTCGTTGGCGCGTAGTTTCGCAGTGATACGTAACAGGCTATACTTTCATGCCTGGCTTTGCCTTCCTTCAGCAACTCACAGGGATGCACTACACTGCGCAAGCCCGCACCTACATCTGGCTGATATCTGGAGCGCTTGCCGGGGTTCAGAGAGCGCGGCACGACAGTGAGTAGCTGCAAGTGCTCTGATCAGGCAGGCGGAGCGTCGAGCAGCCTGCATGCAGCGCTTTGGGTTTTCGAGAAGAGAATCGAATCGAGACACCGAAGTCCCAGACTTGCTCGTACACAAGCCAACCGCCTTCGCGAGTCGCGGCAACTACGTTCAGTCGCTACAGACTGCCTCGCTGCGTGCAAATGCAAGTCAGCAACTGCTGTCGCCGAGCTTTCGGAGATGGCGGTTTCGACAGCTTGGCGGCAAGCGATTGGCGGGAAGAGCCCGCCTCACTTCAACTGGCTGAGGCGCTGAGCACAGTCCGTAAAATCTTTGCCGCCAGGCTTCATTTCGGCATCGGCGACTGGCTGCTGCTCCCTCCCTACAAGAAACAGCTGCCACCTTTCGTTCACGACAACAGCTTGAACACAGTGTGTCGCAAATATGAAGCCGAAACCGAAGCGCCAGCCGCAAGTCTTCTCGGGCCGGGATGCGCTGGCATACACGCAGCGGCATGTCGATGAGGAGGCGCCATCAAAGACGCACGTGGGAAAGCGCAACCGCGCGGAAAAGGGGCTGGAGGTGGTGTTCAATCCGGCAGGCCACAAGTGAGCCGTGCTGTGACAGAGTGCCTTGCGCGGCAGCGGCGGCTTATGGAAGGCGTGGCTCTAGGCACCTGTTGAACCAGTGCAGACGTTAAGTATTCTGCTGACCACCACATCGTGACGCGCAGGAGCTTCGTGACGGGCTTCCACAAGCGCAAGGAGCAGCGGCGGAAGGAGGCCCAGAAGTGAGCCGTGCGTCTTGCTGCATTGCGCTCGCCGGCGTCCGGTAGACGCCATCACACCCTGCTGCAGACCTACCCCCGCAGGCTCTTGGCGTATAAGTTCTCCGCCACACGACCGATGCACTTAGGTTGACCGATGCGGCTATCGGTCTGCGCGGCGCTGCTTCAGCGCCCTCACCTGCCGATCTCCTCGCTGCACAGGAAATTCGAAGAGAAGGAAAAGCTGCAGCGGCTGGAGGACCGCAAAACGGTGCGGCCGTTGTAGGTTCCTTCGCAAGCTTGGTTCCTTGTCGGCGCCTCAACAGCAACTCTTAACAGGAATGTGGGTGGAATGCGTCGTGGAATGCGTCGCATGATGTTGACTTGCTGCAGCGGGAGCAGCAGCGGGAGCAGCGGCTGCAGCTGGACGAAAACTGGGTGTCGCGCATGTCGGCCACGGTCGCGAGGCGCGATTCCGCGTCTTTTATTCGTCTTCCAGCTCCACTCAGGCTGAGTCTCTGCAGCCGCGCGAGGAGCTGCGACCGTGGCTGCGCTAGGACAGGCGACCTGGCGCCGAAGATGGCAGAAGTTCGAAATCCGTCAATGAACTCCTTGTGCAATCACCAGGCGAGACTGTTATCTGTGCAGCGGCGGGAGGAGCTGCGGCAGCGGCTGCACCTGGACAAATGCCTGGCGCCGGAGAAGAATGCGGAGCTGGAGGCGCTCAGCTCAGTTCAGTTGCAGAGCAACTTTGAAACTAAGCGTCGAATGTGGTTTTCTTTTCTGCAGCGGCGGGAGGAGCTGCGACAGCGGCTGCACCTGGACAAGTACCTGGCACCGGAGATGAACGCGGAGCCAGCTGCGCGCGACGCCGGCGGGCCGCGGGCGGCGCCGGCGTCGGTGGACATGTTCGACTGCGACGGCGTGACGACCACCGTCACCACCATCGCGATGAACAGCGACGACGAGCAGTGCGTACTTCTGCTGACTACAATGATGGTCGGCCGGAATGCGGCGGACACGTCCGACTGTAACGGCTTGTCCGTCACCACCAGCGCGATGCACAGCGACGATGAGCAGCAGGTCCCTGTTTCCTGTTTCCGTCTCCAATTTCCGCTTTGATTTCCCACTGCATCGTCCAAGATACTTGCTGACCCTCCTGGTTCAGGCAACCAGGATATCTGCTCCTTCAGACTGGGAGGGCTGCCACTGGACATGCTGCAATGCACTTCTTTGTGCACATTTGATGTGAACCATATGATGTAATCCATATGATGTAAACCTGAGCATCCAGTAATGACGCTCCTGCTGTGTTTCTGCGCGTACGCTGCAACGATGTCCTGTGCAGGCCGGACGGCGCGGCCTCCAGCAGCGACGAGGAAGGCGGCAATGACGTTCTCGCAGCGGCTGCGCCAGCAGATGCCGGGACGCCGTCAGACAGCGAGGAGTCTGAGCGCCCGGACAGCGACGCAGACGACGGCTTCCCAACGGCTGCCGCACCCGACGGCGCAGCGGCGGCGGCGCTCCTTGGGGGAGACGCACCGTCCCGACATCAGCATGGCGACGCGGCGGCGGCGGCGGAAGCAGGGGAAGGCGGAGAGGAAGGCGGAGGAGGCGAGGAGGGCGGTGGTGCCGGCCCGCCCGCGGCCAGGGGCCCGACGATAGACCGGGGCGTCGTGCTGCGGCCGTCGCGGTCCGCTAAGCGGCGGCGCAAGCGAGACAAACTGGAGGCGACGCGCGCCAAGGAACAAGGTGTCATCCTGCCCATGTTCGTGTGGCGATTGTTTGATTTGCTGTGCGCCGGGGCAGAGTGACGATGGCGTTCTCTGAGAAGCTGCCTAGCGTCCATCTATAAACTGCGCCTGGTGCCTGCTGCTGCGCATGGCTTCATCTTGGGGAGGAGCAGAGTGGGCGACTGCTGTGTGTCTGGTGCCTGTTCAGAGCACTGTGAGCCAGCTCCCTACCTGCGGCATTGGTGGCTGCACGTCAATGGGGCAAGCCTTGGCGCAGGCCGCCGAATAGTATTGAGTTTGATTAGTGAAGTATTCTAGTATATACTGAGGTGTAATTGTTGGGTTGACTTGGCTATAAGTTAAATTGCGTTTTTTAGCTGATATTCTAATTTTTGTTTTTTAAATTCAACTTCTCGATGTGTTCCAACGGCTTTCACTTGTGTGAAAGCAGGTAAGCGCGCTCCGAGGGAGCCAGAAAAGGGCGGCAAGAAGCCAGGCAAGAAGGGCGGCAGCAAAGCGGGCGCAAAGCTGGGCGCGAAATCGGGCCGGGCCAGCAAGCACGGCGGCCCCAAGCGGCGGTGATGCTGGAGCTTCCAAGAACAGAATGCGAATTAGGGTTTCGCGACCCGATGTATCCCTCCTGTGTACCGATTCTGCATAATGAAGACCGTCCAGCGGCATGCGGCAACGCTGCAGCCTTGTCGCCGGGCTGGCAGCAGACGGTCATGCGGCTACCAGCCTGCACTACTAGCTGGCACCTAAGTTCGGCAGCAGCAGTGCATTTGCGCCTCTGGCTATGAGCGCTTGGCATGCCGTAGCAGGAGAGCTGGGTGTCTAGTGTAGTGTGGGGTGTGGATTGGAGGATGTGTAGTGGTTCATACCGGTAGGAGGACTCGATCCAATTGATTTACACACTGTGGAGGGAAGTCGGTGGTTTACGGAGTAAAAAGCCGTCACAATGGAGCGGAGCAGCATGTCAGACACTGATCATGTTGGTTCAAGAAGCTGATGCACCTTCGACGACTTCTGCACCTCTACCTGGTGCCTGATCACCCTGAAAGGGCTTTAAACAAAGATCACAAAATTGCAGTCTGCACGGGTCGCTGCTCCCTGCATCTGGCCAGCCAGATCAGCGAAATGAGCGTCCTCAGACGCTGCGCAGTCACTTGTTCTGGCAGGCGTAGGGAGAGCCGGTGCGGGCGCCGAAGCGGGTGTTGCCGCATGCGGCAATGGAGTAGCCTGCACAGAGCGCGCACACAGTAGTCAATAAAACCATCCGAACAACAATGCAATATGAAGGGTGCATATCACGTTCGCAGCGAAGCCAAACAACCATCAGCGGCAACATGAGCAGTAATCTTCGTCCCACCTTTGCCGTTCCCCTTGATGTTGTTGAAGTTCTGCGCGCTGGTGCAGGTGCTGCAGAGCAGGGCCAAAGGTGTCGTGAACAGCGGAGTCTTGCTCAAGCGTACAGCGTTTTTGCCTTGACAACGGCCGCAGGCTGGCGATGGAAACACACAGAAAAAGCGGTGCATGGACATGCAACGCAGCAGGGCGCAGCTGAGCACACTACAACACACCAGTCGCCGGTGTTGCAGGTGCAGATGGAGCCGGACTTGCACTGGAAGCGGTCACAGTCCCAGGGCGTCCAGTAGTTCCCGGCCTTGATGGAGGTGGAGCAGTATGCGGGCTTGGTGTCGGGTGTGGGGTTGTTGCGTATGTATTCTGCTTCTCGCCGGTGAAAGGCAGCACCCATTGCGGTCACCTGCGCCGCACACACCAGTTCACGACTCACACCATACTCCATCCGTTCCGTCCGTGTGTTAACGTAGAGTCTGTTTGTACAGGTGGTACTACCACCCTAGTAGGGTCTGTTTGTATAGCATGTGCCGATGAGGTATAGTCAGCTACGGAGTACTACGGGCTTTCCTTGACAATCAAAACCTCCAGCATTTTTCGCTGAGCGCAGACGTTGCAGACATCGATCATAGGACAAGTCCATGGACAAACATGCAAGATGCAGCGGCCAGTGCACACGACTGCGCTGAGTGTCAACTGACATGTCACCTTGCAAGGTGACATTTAATTTAATTTAACATGGAGTCAGGGGAAATACTGCTGTGACGGCATCAGCGGCATGGAGTTGAGAGGACTTTGCTATGCATATCCAAGGCGTCCCGGCGTTTCCGGGCTCGATGGACGTCCTACTGCTCCACGTCGACGTGGAGCAGTAGGCGGGCTCGTTGTCTGGTTGGGATTGCAGTTGCACTGCCAGTACGTTTTCTGCTTCTCTTCTCTTTGGTGTTGCCCTATTGGCAGCGTCCGTCGCAGTATCTATGGAGCACGCCAGGATGCATGCCATCGTTCATATGGGGGACGATCAGCTACGCGTCGATGCGTCCCAAACATATAGACGCACGTCTCCATTGCCATACAGGCGTTCCCAGAGTACCTGGTGAAGCTGGAGAGGCAGGAAGCGTCATGAATAGCGCATTCTGGACAAGATGCTGCGATGTGCACTGCAGACGTGCAATGGTGTTGCCTGCCCCTCAGCTGCGTTTATTAATTCGGAAATCCGCATAGGTGGAGGCAAGCTCTGGCGCGAATGCATTACATATCAAGCATTCAAGCAGCTCATTGATGTGAAATTCGTGCTATTGCCCATCACATCGTGTCGGATTGAAAAAGTTGAACGCGACTTCAACAAATTTGCAACTGCCAGATAACCTTGCTAAATGCGGAGGTGCGACCCGGCCGCACGGTTACAGGTAGGGCAATTGCGTCATTGTTTAAATGAATGAAAACATATGGGAGAGTTATGGCAGACGAACACATCCAGCTCTGGGCCTGTTCCGACACGCACGTGCCTTCATCACAGCACATCTCCGCAGGCCGCTTTTGGGCATGTCCACCATCGTCAAGAACCGAAAGTACTTCATGTCTTCTTCAGCAGAGCGCCTTGGTCGCCGCTGTGATCAGCTGGCCACCCTACTGTTCATCAGGTCGCCAATAATCTTGATCATAACACTCGAGCAGGTCACTTCAGTCCCGACGATCCCAACTGCACCTGAGACTGCTTGAGTCTCCTATCACACCGCAGCGCAGCCGTTACGTCGGCCATCCAGTGCTCCAGTTTGCCCATTGCAGCAAGGCCATGCACCATGCCAGGCGGCGTGCGCTGTCTGCCGTCAGCGATGCTTGGGCGTCAGCAGTCGCTAAAGCCGGCGTGCACACCACGCCAGCCGGCTCCGCCCAGCTGCCAGCACGCCTCTTGCACTCCTGGGCTCGAGCACTCAGCAAAAAAAGCAGCCTCAGCGCGCCAGCCGCCCTTGGCCAAAGCTTTGCATCAGCGCCCGGCGCTGGACCAGCTCGGCTGCCAGGCGGGCACGCTCGGACGGCGCGACGCAGCGTACGTGTGACACAACTCAGCCTGCCACGCACCTGCCTGGGCGGCTGCCGGCAACGCAGCAGTCCGGCAGCCGGCGCCGCACTCCCGTATCAGGCCGCAGCCAGCATGGGCCAACATGACGAGGAGGAACCACAGCAAGACAGCTTCACAGACAGCCGGCGGTGGCTCGGCGCGGGCACCGGCGGCCGTGTGTGGGGCAGTCCCAGGCTGGCGGCGGCGGCGCTGCTGGCGGCGGCGCCGACGGAGGCGGCCGCCGCGGACGGCTTCGGCCCGGTGGTGGCCGCCATGCAGCTAATCGACGGGCTGCATTCGGCGACCGGGATACCTTGGTGGGCGACGCTGGCCGCCACAGCGCTCGGTGAGGCTTGCAAGATGGGCAGGTGGCGTTCCATGGAAAATTGCAAGTGCATTGTTTAGCGCGAGTTGTGTGAGCCGCTGCTGCGGGTTCAGCGGTCCTGACACAGATCAATAGTTTGACGATCAGATTGTGCTGCAAGCAAGTCTTTGCTTCCCCTTGCAGGCGTGCGCCTGGTGATGCTGCCGCTGTCGCTGCAGCAGATGCGGGCGGCCGCAGCAACTTGGCCGCTCTTCCGACAGGTACTTAAACCCTACAGTGCTGGCGCCTGCGTACTCGCTGTTCAACTCCAGTAAGGCGCAGCAGCATTCATGGACATGAATGCTGCTGCAGCCCTGCAGCAGCATTCATGTCCATGAAAGAGGGACATGAATGCTGCTGCAGGGCTGCACGCTGGCGATGAACGGCTTCATGTCATGCGCAGGCGCGTAGCATGGCGGCAGCGCAGGCGGCGGCCAAGGGGGCCGCTGGCGGCAGCGGTCAGGATGCGGCTGGCAGCCCAGCGGCCCGTTTCACCGCGGCGCCAGCCCCTGGCGGCAGCGGCAGCAGCGCTGCTGCGCCGCAGAGCGGCGCCGCAGCAGCTGCGCAGCAGCAGCTTGGCGCTCCTGCATCCAGCGTCGCATCAGCGCCGGACGGCGGCGCCGGCGCGGCGGCTGCAGCTGATGGCCCCTGGGTAGCTGTCGGGGGGCGGGCGGCGGAACTCGGCCGTTCTGCGGAGGTGTTTCGACTGTTCCACGAGCTGCGGGCGGCCGCCGGCGCGCCGCACCCCGGCTGGATCCTTGCGGTGCCGCTCATTCAGGTCAGCTGATTTGCGATCCAGACCTGGTTTTCATAGCAGTGTCCAAAGCCGAACGTTGATGAAACAGCATTGGCCCCAGCAAGCGGCGCTGAGAATTTCTGCATCTGCCTGTTCATCGTGAAACATCTTGTGCATCCAGCCCTCGGCTCATTTTGCAGTGCCTGCCTCGCACAGCTGCCGGTGTTTGTGACGGCCATGTGGGCGTCGCGGCGCATGGCGGCAGCACCCTGGCCAGGATTCTCTGAAGGCGGCGCGCTCTGGTTCCCCGACCTCACGCTGCCCGCCGTGGACCTGTCGACCCAGATGGTCCAGGTGCTGCCCCGTCAGCAAGATGCCCGTCGCTTAGGGTTTAGGAGCAGACGAATCCACAGTCAGTGGCTGAGTGGAAGGCTGCTACCCAAGTTGGCTGGGAGACCTTGTTGCGGCGATCTCATTTCCCAAACGTCAACAGCAACGCCGAGGAGCTGGTCGACTGACTCGATTGTTGCTCATATCGTTGTTCTGCTGATGCCTGCCAGAATGCATGCAGGGACTGGTGCCACTGGGCAGCGCCGGCATCGTGCTGCCAGTGGCTGTCGCCGCCGTGATGTTCGCAAATGTTGGCTGCGCCTTCAGCACCGGGGGCACCGGCGGCAAGCAGCGGGGTGGGGCGTTATAAACCCTAAAACCCTGTTCTTGACTGCTCGAGTGCGGCACGCCCGCGTGACCACGGCGCTGCGTGTGCACTGCCATGCGGCTGTAGGGTGATGAGTGTCTGATTCAGCATGCACAGCACACCTGCGGCATCCTTCACCTCACGGACGCATCGCTGGTCTCCGCCGCGCCTGTGGCTGAGACGTGACTGGTTTGCAAGCTGCGCCTGTGCCTGGACTTGCTGGTTGCACTGTGCGAATCCCGGTCACCTGATCGCAGCACACAGACGTATGCATTGTTGAACGTTGTGCGGTCAACCTTGTGCGGCAGGCGCAGCGGAGGCCGGGCTGGTCGGCGAGCTGCGGTTTCCGGAGTGGCGCATTCAAAATGTGCAGATCTGTTCCTACTTTTCCTACCTTAGCAAACACGAAAACGCTCGTTGTCAAAACGGTGCGGCAGGCGCAGCGGAGGCGTCGGCAAGCTGCGCCTGTACTGAAGGGGTGCGCTGAAAATGTGCAGATCTATTCCATTCACAAACATACACAAACCCAAACATTATTTGATCGCAGGCGCAGTGGAGGCGTGGCTGGTCGGCAAGCTGCGTCTGTGCCTGGAGTGGCTCACGGTGCCAATGCTGCTGGTGGGCCTGCAGCTGCCGCACGCGTCGCTGGTCTACTGGCTCACCAGCGGCTTATATACCCTGGGGCAGCATTTCGCCCTGCGCCTGCCCGCGGTCAGGTGGAGCACTTCTTAGAAACGAGGTTCCCCGATTTCATGCACATGGTGGGCCTGCAGTTGCCGCACGCGTCGCTGGTCTACTGGCTCACCAGCCGGCCTGTACACCCTGGGGCAGCACTTTGCGGTCTGCTGACAGCTGCGGCTATGCGCCTGCAGGGTCGCTATTGGCCTCGTGCCGCCAGCGGCCGCTGATGCGGGCAGGCTGGTCGATCGGCGGCCGCCGCCGGACGCTCGCGTTGCGCCGAGCGCGGAGGTCGGCGAAGATGCACGGCGGCTGGCGCCGCTGCTCACGGACGTGCCGACGCTCTTCCAGAAGGCAAGCCGAATGCGACGCCCCTCCAGGGCATGTGGTGTTTGCCAGTGTTGAAGGAACCGATGCGCTAATGAATCTGTGGTGATGAGGTTCCGCTTGATCCTCAACCGCACGACCGAGGCCGCGCGGGGAATGGTGCGCTGAGCTGACAGATCGACTGATTGCCGGCCCGCAGGCGGCGGAGAGCGTGGCGGCAGGGCAGGCAGGCAGCGGCGCGCACTTGCTACAGCGGGTGCTGCACCTGCGGCCGGGCGACGCCAGCGCCAGCTTCGCCCTGGGCCAGGTGATTGCCTGCTGGAGGGAGTCAGATCGGAAGTGTGCTTCATGATGCTGGCCACGGAATGCCGCGTGCAAGGTTCCAAGAATTTGACTTTCTCAGCGAGCAGCGCCTCAGCCCACAAAATCGTTGCAGTCCATCACCGCGCCTGACATACAAAATTCTCCACCCGCATCCCTGGCCAGCATCTGTGTTCACGCAGTGAAGGGAGCTCCAGGCAAAGGTTCCGCCTAGTACATCGCTGCAGGTGCATGCGTCGCTGGGGGACTGGCCGGGGGCCGCAGAAGCGTACGGCGCCGCGGCTGACGCTTGGACCGCCGAGCCACGGCAACGGGCGCGGGCGCTGCTAGGCCGCGGCGTCGCGCTCGACAGACAGGTGGGCTTTGCTCCGCACGCATCTGAGGCCGCCTCTCTGTTGCCGAGACAGACCAGCTGTCTCAAGGAGGTGGGAGGGAGGAAGGGGACTCGGCCATTGGAGCGCGCTGTGTCCCGACGGAAGAGGCCCTATTGTATGCTCCACGTGGAGGCGATAGCAGAGGGCAACGGCGGCAGTGCGACCCCGTATTTCAACGTCCAACCATCCTGCCACTTGGCACATCAATGCATGATGAACGTGCTCGTCTGAGAATGTGGAGTGATAAGCAAATGAGAATCCCTACCATGCAGGGCGACATCGAAGGCGCGCAGGCAGCTCTGCTGACGGCGGCCGACCTGGCAGCGCCGCAGCAGCCAGCGCAGCCTGCGGTGCTGACTCCGAAGCAGACGTTCCCTTCGCCGCCGCGCAAGGCCGCCAAGGGCAGCCGCAGAAAGGCAGAACAGCGCAGCGGAGAGGCACCGCCCGATGAAGCCGTTGCCGCAGTGGCTTCCGACACCTCGGGCTCACCCAGCAGCGACGGGGGCAGCGGCAGTGGCGAAGACGGCGGGGCCACGGCGATCCGGGCGCTGCTCAGCGCGGGCAGCATGCTGGCGAGGGCGGGGCGGAAGCAGGAAGCGGCGGACGCCGTCCGGCGGGCGGTTGCGCTGGACCCGCGGCTGCGGGAAAAGTTCTTGGACCCGCTGGAAGCCGAGCTGCATGCGGGATGAGCACGAGCAACGTTGCTGCTGCTTACGGTGCCCCATGTATCGCAGCTACACTGCTCGCTGCTCCTCCGGTGGTGAACGGAAATGTTGGTTGCCTTCACAAATAGGCGAGATCAAAGGGAAGAGTGCTAACTTGTTGCAAGATTCAAGCCACAACCGCCTCGCAAAGTGATATGCACAACATCACATCGCATTTGCTGTGTTGCAAGCGGAGGTCAGCAGGCCAGCAGGAAGCGGTTTTCTGTCCGGCACGTGCCTGCATTGGAACCACCGTTTCGGGGTTGCGGGCACTACACAGACATCTGATGTGATTTTGGTCGTCAAGATCATCGAATCGCTCCTGGTGTTCCCAAGACGCCTTGCAACAACACGTCCATCCGGTAGCCTGACTTCGGTGGACCCTTGGCGTCGCCCACTTGAGGAACGCCGCTATAGCAATCAGCAGACTTGAAGGCACTACATCATTGAAACTCAGCGATGGGAGCCACTCACTTCCAGCAGCCTGGCGCACTGCGGCAGCACCCGCACTGTGCCGCAGCGGCCTGCTGCCGCTCGCCGTGGCGGAGCCAAAAGCCCCTGCGCCAGCAGCTCAGCCAAATGTTAAGGGCAGCCGCGCACGCCAGTTTGACTCACAGCAGCACTAGAGTAGTGCAGTCATGGCGCATGGGAGGGCTGCAGCAGCAACCACACAGCGCTCCCGCGACTCACGCTCTGGGCACAATTCGGTGTCAGCATTGCCACAGGCCAGCGCTCCACGCCGCAGCCGCAGCTGCAGTCAGTCCCTTTGGCGATCTCTGCTGTTATTCAGTGGACCAAATCTCCGCCGGCAGCAGGCGCCTCTGCGGCGGCGGGTTGCCGCAGCATCATTGGCAGCGCGCCGCCTGGCCAGCAGCAGCATCGGCAGCAGCAGCGCCCAAAAGCAGACGGTGCGGGGTCGCCCCAGCGGTGGCGGCGGCGCGGCCGCCGCGGATGCGGGGCCAGACGTGCGACCTGTCGAGCCGGCCGCGCAGCACGGCGCTGCCCGATGTCGACTGGCGACGTTACCACCTCAACGTGCTGTTTGTGGACAGGTGAGTGGCGGCAAAGCGTGGATCTGTGTGGATCAGTGTGCTTGCTGAACGTGGAGACCCTCTTGTCAGCTGACTGCAGCAGCCTTCCAGGCACTGACGCGACTGATTTCTACTCCTGCATGTTGCATATGCTGCTGTTTGATTGTAACCCAGCTTCTGCCGAGCTGTCTCGCCAAGATGCCGCCAGGCGCGCGGAAAGCCTGCAGCGCTGCCATGCTCATCGGTAGACAAAAATCTCTGTGTCGACCTCAGGACGGACACTGTGCGGGCGCGTGTGGCGGCGGGACTCTTTGAGCGCATTTCAGAATGGAACGGCTTTGGGCGCATCCTTCTCACGGCCACCGCCGGTGTGGACGCGCGTCCTGAGACGCCACCAGGTACAGCTGAACCTGAGCACCATCTTTAGTAAATCTATGCTTAGTAAACTTACTGGAGTTGCTCAAGGCATCAGCCCGCTTGGTTGCCTCTGCTGAACATGCTTAAATGCAGACAGCAGCGGCGGTTTGCCAAGGAGGTATGTGCGGGTTGCCAAGGAGGTATCGCAGAGTCTGCTGTCTTGCAAGGAGATCAGGAGTCACGAATGGAGAAGCGCACTAGAGCGAAGGGTGAAGCAAGACATGAATGCGTCTCCATGCCTGAGTGCAGACATGTCGACCAACATGGCGCTGTTCAGCCAGGCGGGGCTGCTGGGCATCCGGCCTAAGGGTTTCGCGGTGCCACCCGAGCGCTTTGAGGCTGACGACTTCTACCGGTGTGCCTGGCAAATACCTCTGGCACATGCTTGTACTTGAATGGCTGAGTCTTCTTGAAACAAGAGACAATCCCAGCCGCAATGCAACGTGCTTCGTGTGCAGGAGAGCTGTCTGCTGGGGCCAAGCATCGTTGTTATGTATTTATTTCTTATTATTATTTGGTCAACCTCTCAGAGGCCCACCTTTACAGCGATGTTATGCCAGGGGTCTGCCACGACGAACACTGTTGACGGTGTGCTACATATCTGCTGCAGTTACGACACGATCGTCGCGCTTGACGAGGACGTGCGGCAGCGCATCGTGGAAATGGGTTTTGCGGAAAACCCGAGTGACTCCGCCTGGTGACTCCGCCTGGCCAGAAAATACCTTCATAGACTTTACCATATGACGCAATTGCCTGTCTTCCTTACCCTACTGCCAATGAGGCATCGCTACGTGATGAGGCAATGCAATGAGGTGCATTTTTTTAGCCCGCCTCCAACGCATTCTGACTCTGAACCTATCTTGTCCGGATGCCTAAACCCTAAACCCTAAAAGCCTGCTGCCTGCAGAGGCACCAAATGTTCGCCTTGAGGTACTGTGACGACAATCAGTTGTTGGCGGACCCATAAAAAACTCGAACTGATTATTATTGTGAACCTGCGTTGGCATGCAGGTACACATCGAGATTGTGCGAGCCGGGCCGACTGCTGCGGCAATCGACCGCTGTCGCACGACAAACAATGTATCCAGCCCAAGTCATGGCCGTGGACGTCATCCAACAAACTTTGGTCCTCCTGGGCTCGCACAGGTACACTTCAAAAGTGTGCGCCCTGGGCGCCTTCAGCTACTATTGTGGCGATGAACTGCTGGCACATGGAGGCAGCGCGCTGCTGGAGAAGGAGCTGGTCCGCATCCTGCTTCCCGTGCTTCACGCCGCGCGCGCGCAGTCCGACATCCCCAGGTGAGAGCTGCGCATGATCCCCCGATGGTGACACGAGAGAGACGATTGGAAAGGAGGGTGGCGGGTTGGGTTTACCCTACCTAAACCCTATAAAAACGCGTAATGTAGTTAATCGTTAAATTAAATAATTATACAATGTAGCACGGCGGCAGCGCGCCGCAGGGGCAGGTGCTAAAGCTCATGCTGCCTGCCGCATGCCGCAGTCCGACATTCCCAGGCTAGTGCATGTCCACAGCAGCGTCAGCAGGATCAAAAGTTTGCTATCAGGTATGGCATGTTCTCTTGTATTACATTGCAGGCCAAGCCTAGCGGCGGGAGCGGAGGAGTGGAATCCCATGGTGGCGGCGGTGCTGGTGGCCACTGCGGGGCTGTTCAAGTACCTGGGTGACGTGTACCCACCTGATCTGCCGGAGTACGACCCCGTATAGGGTCTAAAACAACAACAGCCGGGATGCTGCTGACGTACACACACCCGTGGTGTCTGGTGCGGATCGGCACAGCGTCTGCGGATCGGTCACGCAACAGCGGCGTGCCAAGCCGAGCGCGCCAGAGGCGGCAGCAGACTCACATGGCGATCCTCGGCCAAATTCGCTGGAAGTTCTGTCACATGTGTCATCTACTTGATGTTGGACCGGTAGGATGTGCCAGGACTGAGGATTGAGACGGTTGTGTGCAGCGGCACCAGGTTGTGGGCAGCAGATGTACACCAGCGCTGGGCCCTTGGGCGGGTGCAGTTTGTGAGCAGCGTAATGACCTCTTCAGCTGTGTCTTGATGCGAGGGCTCTTTGGAAGAGGACAGACTTGGCCTTGGTTTTCAGTATTGATGGGGGTTGCAGCTCAGTTGGCAACCCTGTATGGGCAAAAGCCCCCGTTGAACAACTGCGCACCCCTTTTCCGGAGCTACACATGCAGCTCAAAACTGAACGTGCACCACACAGATCACTGCCACGTGATCGCTACAGCGTCTCTGCTCCTGGCGCAGGTGAACGCTGCAAACCTACGGGCTATTTGCGGCGCTGCACCCCGCCTTGACTGCCACAGTAGGAGGTTGGGCAGCCTGTGCATGCATGTGCGCCATCTGGCAGAGCCAGCAACTTCCTTCACTGCAGTAGTATTGTTTGGATGCTAAGCTATAAGTCTGAGTCATGGTCGCCTCGCGTCTCTTCCTGCTTAGCGAGCCAACTATCTGTAATCATGCTGACGTTGCATCACTTTTGAGCGTGACGGGCACGGTCCGCTGACGCCGCCGTGCTGCTGCAGGTGCAGGATCTGAGCTGAGACGTGCGCTGCCACCATGAAGGTGAGGCTATTGTTCCGGACCGCCGCTTGCCTGCCAAGTCTCCCCTGTTTGTCATCAAAGTCACGAAGGGGGTGGTTGGGCGCAATCAGGTTGCTGTGCTGCACCGTCGCTGTCGGCCGGAGCTGATGATTTGTATGTCTGATCCAGTACCCCCAAGCATGCGGGCGTCTCAGCGCGATCTCTTGATCCGGCTGGCCCTTGTTGTACCTTCCGTGCAACCCGCTGTGGCAGCCTCTGACAATATCCTTTGCGACGCACAGGCCCTCACAGCTGTGATCGCCGTCCTCGCCGTCCTGTCCGTCGTTACGGTGCGTTGCAACAGCCCGTATACCTTTGTGTTGGCCTCCAGCGACGAAAGGGGATCTGAGCATCGTCAGCTGGCCCGCTTCTTACGGCAGTATAGGGCAGATTATTTGCTGCCTGACGCATGGTTCAAAACGGCAATCAAAATCGTATGTGCACGCTCACCGAGCCACGAAGTTTCAGAATACCATGCACCGCCTGACGCATCGCCATGAGACTGCTTACTTTCCTTCTCAGGTGGATGCCATCAACGACGTTGACATCCTCAACTTCGCGTTGAACCTTGAATGTGAGTTGCGCTCCACCCGCTGTGTCGCATGCCGATGTCACACCCGCACCACCATATTCTGGCACGATGCGCTGCCACAATGCTTGCACTCAACACCGCTGTAGCCAGCGAGCTATCCCAGAGGGCTCACTGCGGTTTGTGTTATTACGACCGGGTCTCGAGGCGGAGTTCTATCTTTACGCAACGACCGGCAGGGGCATCCCCAGCGCCAACCGGTATGCCCCTTTCTGCCGCCGCACTTGTATATATATATATATATATATATATATATATATATATTATGATGTGCTGCACCATGTACCCACGCTATCCGCATTTCGACATTGCTGCCTCAAGCATCAGTCTTTATGCGAAAATTATTGAGGCTGTGACTGCCTGTTGCAGCGGCGGAGGCCCGGCATCCACTGGCGGGCGCAAGGCTGCCCTCACCAGCAAGACGCTGGTGAGGACATGCTTACTGCGGTGTCCTGCGCAACATCCAGGCTTTCCTGTCACGATATCGTTCTGCATCACTTCTTCATGTAAAGGAATTTTATCGACAAAGGCAAAAGCAATTTTTTTATTAAAATGCTATGTTTTTCAATTAAGTTGACTTACTGCCAAAAAACAGTTAACAATTCAGCATTTTATTTTTAAATAAAATTAAACATTGTTTAATTTTATCGACAAAGGCATGCTCACGCAGGCAGCATTATCAAAGAGTCAAATCCTCTGAAATGTGCAGGGCATCGCCAAGGAGATCGCCAGCGACGAGCTCAAGCATGTCAAGTTCATTCGCCTAGCGCTGGGCTCCTCTGCAATCGCGTGCCCCAAAATGAACATCGGATCTGCGTTTTCAGACGCCGCCGACGCTGCGCTCGGCACGAAGCTCTCGCCGCGCTTCTCGCCCTACGCGGCCAACAAGCTGGACCTGCTTTTCCTGCACGGTGAGTTCAACTCTCGATGTGATATTTCCGTGTCCAACGTCATAGTACGTTACACCGGATCCTCTCACATCATGGTGATGCTTTCCGCTGAAGCCACTGAGACTCGTCGCGTTGTGCAGGTGCATTCATCTTTGAGGACGTGGGAGTGACGGCCTACAAGGTAGCTCTCACCCTCATCTGATTGTCCCCTGAGCTGCTATCCCACACTGTGCTGACGATTCATCTGCACATTCTGCGCCAGCCCAGGAGCAATGAGGTGTAATGTGCATACAGGGCGCCGCCAACCTGATTGCCAGCAAGAACATCCTGCAGTACGCTGCCGGCATCCTGGCCGTGGAGGCCTACCACGCTGGCACCATCCGCACGCTGCTGTGGCAGAAGGTGCGGACGACAGGGATGCGGCCGCTTTCTCGCGGGGCATGCGTGAGCGCAATGCGCCTGCATTCTGGTGCGGCATGGCAGCGCCGACAGCAGCCCTTGCGTCATACCCAGTGAATTATCAAGTTGACCAGTAGAGCATCATTGCATTTTTGTTCTGGTCCTGCAGGCCAACACCGTCGTCTCACCATACGGCGCCAAGGTGCGACTCAATATGTGTGTGGAATGAACCGCAGACAGACCCTGCTGTACAAGTCCGCACGCAGCTAGAACATAGCATAAAAATCACGAATGCCTGCCGCTGTGGTCACGGGCACCGCACAGGGTGAAGGCGGTCAGGGCATGCTGTTTGCATCATGCGCGTGCTCACATGAGTGCACAGGTGTCAACGATCGTGGGCGCCATCTCTGCACTGCGCGGTAAGGTGGGCGGCGGGAAAGATCAGGGCGTGCTGCGCAATGGTCACGTCAACATCACGCCCACCAACGGTGCGCTGCCAGGGGGCATCCCGAAGAAACACGTGTCGGCACCGCTGATGACTGGAGCGATTAGTCTTTGATCCCGCCGACTCGTTCTGCGTGATGGCTGCCGGCCCGCGCAGCTGTGCAGTGGTCAAAGAACCGCAGCTCCTTGTCTGTTGGAATCCCTCCCGTCTGAGTGGAATCCGGAACGAAAGTGCTATTTCGACCATTGGCCACAGATGCTGATGATTCTGAATCTCGATGCTGAATTTTGTGTCGCAGGAAATGCTATTGCCTTTGGCCGCACGACTGGTGAAGTGATCAATATTGTGACGCTAAACGGCGCCGGCAACAAGGGTGAGAGCTCTCCCCCCGCATGTGCACCACTTCCCCTGAAATTTGTTATTACATTTCTTTGCCCTCCTGCTTTGGATCTAAAGCTGGTCTTATGACGCAAACGAGCCTATGCGCAGTTGTCGCTGATTGGAAGTGCAGCCACTTCGTCAGCACCTGTCAGCTGGCGCCCAGTAAGTCGACACCATTGTCACTTTCTGCGCAGGCGGCTTTTTCCCACAAGGGCTGAAGGGCACCATCAAGTAGGGCTGTAGGATGCGGCTTAGATAGCATCGGATGCCTTAGCCCTAGACAAGCGAAGGCTTTGGGCTAAATGTCGGTACCCCACCGGTACAAATTTCCCTTGGAGGGAGGCGCAGCGCACGCTGTCTGTCACTGACACCTGCTGCCGCTGCCGCCCGCTGCAGCGTGTTGCGCAGTCGCAATTGCGGGCATGCCATTGCTCGCCGCCTGAAGCAGCAGGCACGCAGCCGATACGAGGCGTGCTGTCATGCTGCTGTGACCGCGCCTCGAATCGGTTTTGCATGCATGTCCTGGAGATACACTGATTGCCCACTGATCACCATCCTTTGGCATTGAAGCGGCCACACATGTCCCTGCCAATGACGCTGATGTTTGCAGCTGCGTGACCGCCGGTGAACTGTTGAAGCATAATCAACTAAGAGGTTCTGAGTACCTTTTCAGTCCCATTAGCAATGCTGTACAGTTTTACAGGTGCACACGACCTTCACGCGCGCACCATCTGATTTGCATGCTTCCTCACCAGCTCAAGAAGGAGAGTGCATGCAGCAGGCTGCACATCACTAGTCATGGGGTCGATCATCCGGACCTGTGCTTCATTTGGCAAAGACTGTCTGCTTCAACGACGTGAACTGCCACCAGCACTGCTGCCGCGCCACCGCCGCCGCTGCGTTTGCTGCAGCAGCGGCGGCTTGAATTTGCAGCCGCCCTGATCGATCCTCCGTCATCATTGCCGGCCGCTGACGCCCCAGCTGCTGCCGCGCTTTTGGTACGACTCGACCGATCTGCCTGTGCGAGCCTCACTGTTGCTTGTGGTACTGGTCCCAGCTGAACCGGTCGAGAGCCAATCGCAGCGCGGTCGACCTCTTCCGGCTCCGGATCTGCAGCATGCCGGTCCAACTCATATTGGAGGAGTCAGCGCGCCCGGCCTTCCTGAAGTGACATGTCGGGGCGGGACTTGAAGGCGCCGATCAGAAAGCCCTGGCCGGGCGGCGCATACGTCAAGATGCCGATGCCCAGCTCCCGGCAGGTGGGAAGAACATCTGCCTGCCAACATATTGCGTCCTGCGTCAGTCCCGCACGGAGTACTCATTCCATCTGCGAAATTTGAACGGCAACATAGCTGGACAGCTGATTTCCCATGCGATTGATTGCATCGCTGTGGCTGTTGGCATAGGCTGTTTGGCATGCTTCATGGATGTGTCGATAGCACCGCAGAACCAGCCACGTGACCATGTGGCCGTGCATGATGAGGTCAAAAGGTTCGAGTAGGGTCCGATGCAGCACCCGTTGAGAGGGTGCTTTCCAACAACTTCACGCTGCGGGCGACAACGCGCACAAATCATGAACCCCAGCCCCGACAGCAAGAAAGCTGTGCAGATGGTGGAGCTCGATGGTGTGCGCACCCTGACATTGCGCGTCCAGAGGGACCACCACTCCAGCTGCAGAGCTGTGATGGGGTGACCGCGTGCGCCTTCCGCAAGTCCGCTGCGTTTATCTCACATGATGTTTCACCTTTTCTTCCTTCACCAGCTCCTGTCGCACTGCCAAAAGTGACTGAAAGCGCGCATTTTCAGCGCCTCTTCCATGGAGCTGGAGGTGCTTGGCCAAACGCCTCCAGCAAGAGCAAAGTGAGCTTACATGTGCAGGCGGGCTGGCAGGCACACAGGCTGTTGGTGATACTGCGCTGCATGTTGGCTCACAAGAGCGCACTGCCATGACGGCGACGGCGTCGGTGACTGGCGTTTTGGGGCCGACGCGATGCTAATAGTACAGGTCGACGGCGGCGATCCATGCGCAGTCGCTCCAGTGAGCCGGCGCACGCCCACCTGCAAATTGACAGAAGGTAGTCTGCCATGCTAAACCACATGTGGGAGTCTCCACCCATTGAGCACACGCATACGGACAGCTGTTGTGAAGCCTGGTGCACCGTCATGATGGCATCCAGTAAAGAAGTCCCGGTCCTCATGAGGTGTTGACGCACTCTGCAACTACAGGATCGCAGCACGAGTAGCTGCTGAACAATCAAAAGGTCCAACAAGACAGCTCACTTGACGTAGTCTGGTTTGTCGCACACCACTCATCTTGCCTGCGGTCAGTTTATTGTCGATGTGAAGCATTCTTTGCCAATGAACAAGGACCGGGCAGCAAAGTGGGCGTCGTGCATGAATTGTCGGACCTGCACACGGCAGGAATCATTCCGATCACATGCATAAATGCGTGCATGCATGCGAATAGGCCGGAATGGTCTGGAAGCTGGTTGCGAGCTTTTTCGCGAGTGTGTACATAGACAGGTTGGCCCCCATCAGCGCACGTGTTGCGTACGTATGCCAGCAGCAGCCAGTCAGCCGCATGAAACGTGCTGCAGTATTCAGGCTGACTGCAGCGCAGCTGTCACGCGCGCTGTTGGCGACGGCGCTCCACATGCAGCAGCGACGGCGCCAGCTCCACAGTGAGCCACCACCGCCAGCGCCTCCTCCTCACTTGCCGAGTTGGCGCCGTAATTCATCGACAGGCCCATGGGCCCCCCCCAGACCCTGGGCGATGCCTGCAAAATCGAGAAGGTGACTTGAATCGACACATATTTTGTCACTGGCGTGCATGTCCTGCCAAATGGCGGAACCCTCAGGTGCACCTCTCTATCATGAAGCAGCGTGCGGCAACGCCCACGAGCCTGCCGGCAGGGTTTCTGAGCTGCTGCACCGCGCTCTAGGACCCCAAAGCTTGTAAGGCAACGTCATCGCATTGTAAGGAGCACATGACGAAGATTTGACAGGGTGCACCTCCGTTCAACACTTTGTCCAAACTCGAGGTCGAACATGCGACGGCATTCGGAGTAAAGCCCAGACGCAGACGAACGGCTGGATCTGTTTAGAGCCTTCAAAAGAGATCTGCGCGTCCATACCTGGGAGCCGAGAGGCCTCACGGGCAGCTTCTGTAACTTCTTATGGATGCGCTGCAACAACCAAGGTTAGATCGACGGGCAGCAATTAAACGAACCATCGTTGCTCACACGCAAAATGCTTCTAAACGCATGAACGAGGTATGGAGGAAGCTGGCAAACAACTCTTGACGATATAGAGTGAAGTGACGTCAGTCACGTGAAAGCGTAATTGGATCGCTTCAGTTCACGGTTCATCCGTTTGTCTGAACCTTGACAAACTGTAGAAGTGCACTCACAGCGATTGGGCGCGGGACGTAGAGAGCCTGGACCTCATAATATACAGAGGGGCCAGATCCGAAGCTTGCCAGGAGAAAGCTTGCACTCATTGGTCATTGGTTGGCTCAGTCCTGCTCAGTCCCGCGACGAGCCGTAAAACCTAAAGCTCGGCACGTGTTTTGTATTACTCATCACGACACATCTGACGTCTTAATAGACGAACGCCGGCGTTCTGTGCATTTGCAGCTTTTCGAGCAGGTAAATTCTAAGCAACAGAGACTTCGCTGTATCCGGAAACTGTTGTTCACCAGATCGCGCTTCTCCGCTCCTGCATCAAACCGGCTACATCATGGCTCCCACAGCTACGCAGTTGCCGGTGAGGCCGTTGGGATCCCAGGTACGTTGCTTTCACGTCTCTTTATGCTTGAGCAACATCCTGCGGGCCGTGATGCGCTCCTGCCATCCTCATTGTCGCGCCGCATGATTGCGCGATGTGTGTCGGACATCACCCTGCCGTGCCTGCCTCCCTCGCAGCGGCATCAACCTCATTCACATCATACCTCGATGTTGAGATGATTTTCTCACTGCGAAAGCGTCACAAAACTCTCTGTTGCTGGTGGCGGCGGTGGCACCCGCAGCGCCACAGAGCGCCTCCAGCTGCAGGCTGCGTGTGGCCTACCAGCTAGACACATAGCGCCCCAGCTGGTGCCCTGTAGAATTTTGTCACTTCTGGTCTGCAGGGCCTGAAGGCAAGCGCCCAGGGCTTTGGCGCGATGGGATTCAGCTTCGGGTGCGGCGCTGCCGTATTCTCGTGTCTGCCGCAGCTTCCAGCACCGACCCTGCTGCCTCCGATGCAATGCCAAAGCCACATGATAACTTTCTAAAATATCCCATTCCGGTATATCAGGTACCACGGCACGAATCCCGTCAGCGACGAGGAGGCGCTGGCGGTGGTGGCGCGCGCTGCCGAGCTGGCGCCATCGCTGCTGCTGGACACTAGCGACGTGTACGGCCCGCACACCAACGAGAAGCTGCTCTGTGAGTGCCGCATTGCCTTGTGAAGCCATGTGATGTCATGCGCAGCTCTTGGACCTGTCTGTATAGCCTGCCGCCTCTGAAACCGATCAGCCCTCGATTGGATGATGAACGGCAGAGCTCCGGCAGTGCAGTGCAATCTGGAGCGATACTCTGAATGAGCCTGACCTGTGCTGGCGCGTGCAGCTGGTGCGCTGGCGGGGCCCAACCGATCCAAATACACGTTGGCAACGAAGTTTGCAAACACCATGCAGGATGGTGCGCGCCGCGCCTGAACATGTGTTGACGACCCTCCCTCTCGTTGCTCGTCTGTGCAATCTGCTGCGCCAGGTCTGGGACCTGTTCAAATACTTTTTGCACACCTGCAGGCAAGATGGTCGTCCGTGGCGATCCGCCATATGTCAAGTGAGCCGCCGGCACCCCTCTCCCGCACAGCCCCTTTCGAGTGCGTACATGATTGCGTGGTCCGATGGCCCGATGGCCAAGGCTACAGACTTACACACGAGTTTCATGCCACAAATAGTGGAGCTGACCACCTGCCGTTTCAACCATCTGCAGGGAGGCGTCCGCGGGCTCGCTGGAGCGGCTGCAAGTGGATGTCATCGACCTGTACTACCAGCACAGGGTGGACCCCAAGACGCCCATCACTGACACCGTCGCCGCCATGGCGGTGCGCTGCCTGGACTCTCATGAGCAATGTCTGCCAGCCCATTCGCATGCCCAAGCACAGTGGCGCCGGGATCGAGCATTCCCAGCGGCGCCGGGATCGAGCAATCCCAGCGGCGCCAGAATCGAGCGATTTCATCATTTCGGCATCGCTGCAGGAGCTGGTGAAGGAAGGGAAGGTACGGTACATCGGCCTGTCAGAGGTGAATGCAAAGGACCTGCGAGCGGCGCACGCAGTCCACCCCATTACAGCGGTGCAGCTGGAGTGGTCCCTGTGGACGCGCGATGCCGAGGTGCGGGGTAATTAGTCACCTGTACTGGAAGCCTGCTTCTTGAAGTGCCAGCTTGGGACACTGCATCTGTGTGTGCAGCCGGCATGAGCCTCGGCGCAAAGAAGGGTTTTCGGCGGCTCCAGCCAACACATCCAGTGCTGAAAAGAAGTCAAATACCGCGGTTCCTGCCCAGAGCCAGATCGCGATCGCACACCCCGCGTTCCCGCAGGCGGAGGTCATCCCCACCTGCCGGGAGCTGGGCATTGGCATCGTGGCGTATTCGCCGCTGGGACGCGGCTTCCTGACGGGTGCCATCAAGTCGCGGGACGACCTCGCGCCTGAGGACCGCCGCCGCCAGATGCCCCGCTTCAGCGAGGAGAACTTCAGCAAGGTGCCGCACGGACGGGTTTCATTCCAATGCTCGTTTGGTGGGTCGCGATGACTGACGCTGTGGCATTGGACAAGGTGCCTGTTGGGGGGAGTCGGCCGCGGATCCTGTAGTTCTTCTGATGCCTGCATCACAGCAATGCGGTTCAATATGCTGCTCTGGCATCAACCGTGCCTGCCTTTGGAGCGGGCAAAGGTACCCTTTCTAGCTGAATGAGCCAGCACCTGACTCCCCTGTCCTCTTGACGCCGCAGAACCTGGAGCTGGTGGACAAGGTGAAAGAGGTGGCGGCGCGGCACGACGCCAAACCGGGGCAGGTCGCGCTGGCATGGCTGCACGCCCAGGGCGACGACGTCTTCCCTATCCCGGTGCGCTACTTACGGTGCCTGTTTGAGCGTTTTATCTTTTTTGTGTGTTTTGTTTTTCTTTTTTTAGCTTTTTTAATCACAGATAGTGAGTCATTGTTGTGTTGCGCAGCGTCACGCTGGACTCTAGCAGTGCTTGGCTCAGTGAGAGTGAAGCAAAGTGTGCCCAGCATGCGCCCCGTGCACCCTGCCCACATCCTCATGCATTATGCTGGCTGCAGGGCACGAAGCGAATCAAGTACCTGGAGGAGAACGTGGCCGCCTTCCAGATCAAGCTGAGCGCCGAGGATCTCAAGGTGCTGGACGAGGTGTCAAAGTTCACGGTCGGCGCGCGGTATGGCGGCGAGGTTGCCAAGCACAGCTACGACCGGTACCACGAGCAGCAGAAATAAAGGGAAAAGGGTGATCGATCTGCTGGATCATTCTTTGATGCATGACTATGGTGCACCCGGTCGCCCTGTGGCATGAACCTCAGTCACCCAATGGTGGCTGAACCGTTCTTTGACGTGCTGACTGGAAAACAGACGCACAAGAGCCTTGTGCATGTCACTGTTTCAGAGCCACGATGTGGGTAGATCAGCGCAGAGATAATACACTACAGTTTCTACCAGAGTGGAGAGTCACACCGTATGATACACCATCACGAGGAGTCGACATACATGAGTTGCGTCAGTTTCGCCAGAATCGTCGGTCCACATCCTACCAAATCTATTGACAGCCAGAGCAACTGCTGACTACCAATGAACTATCAGAAATGTCTGCTGCTTCCCGTGTTGCCGGCGCCGCCAAAGCCTGCACCAGTAGCACCATTCCTCGGGAGCTCAGCTAATCAAATTTGTCACGTGTGAGTCATGGCATCGCCGCTCTCGCCAGCCCGCCTTCTGAGCCAGCTGCTACGTCCTGTGCCGGCTGCCTCCCCGCCCGCCCAAAACCGAATGGGGCTTGGCATTCTCAGTACGTCTCGGACCAGAAGGACCCAGTGAAGATGAGGCGCATGACGCGCCAGTGGTGCGCTGCGGCTTCCACATCTGCCGCTTCCAGCTTCCTGGCGCCGCCGCCGAGGAGGGCCTCCGCCGACGCCTCCTGCTCCGCCACCATCTGCTCCAGGGGGGGGGCCGGCTGCTCCTCGAAGTGCGGGCGCAGCCACGACAGGTCCATCTCCCGCGGGTTGAGCGGCGAGCCGTCATCTGTGGAATAAGATTGTCTATTAAAGCGTCTCCAATCGAATTTCGATCGATCCAGGTACATCTCCCGCGGGTTGAGCGGCGAGCTGTGGTCTGTGAAAAACAGGCGGATCGAGCTGTGGAAAACAGGCGGATGTAGCTGCGTCAGCAGAGACAGGCAGCTGGTCCAATTCACCTGGACCAATCAGAAACCCTAAACCCTAAACCCCAAACCCTAAACCCTAAAAACAGGTGAATTGGACCAGCTGCCTGTCTGCTGACGCAGCTACATCCGCCTGTTTTCCACAGCTCGATCCGCCTTCGGCAAATGCTGTTTGCAAAGCACATGTTGGCTGGCCCAGTGGCGTGTTGTCTAGGTCGGGTGGTTCTAAGCAGCGCGTGAGCGCGCTTCGGCAAACCCGGCCGCCATCCTGAGAAAGCTTCGTAGAAAAGACTCGGACTCTGATTTGGCGGCGTGCTGTCCACGTCGAGCAGGTCGCCATAGGCGGCGCACTCGACTGTGTATGCTGTGTTCATTGGTCCAAGCAGAGCATCGCATATAGTAGCAGAGTCCTCATATGCAACCACCTGGCGGCGTGTTGTCCAGGTCGGGAGGGTAAAAGTAGCATTTCAGCGCCATCGACCGGCCGCCGTCTTTCAATAGTCTGGATGACGGCAATATTTTGCACAGCGTTGCGAAACACTGTGCATGAATCCGGACTCTCGCGGGCATCCCACCTGGCGGCGCGTTCTCCAGGTCGACCGGGTCGAAGTAGCGCTTGAGCGCCGCTGACCGACCGCCGTCCTGCAGCTCGTCCTCCTTGACCGGCCGCCGCACCCGCAGCGGCGCCGTCGACGCAAAGAACACCAGATTGCGGATGGGCGACGGCGCGCCCTCGCGCCAGGCCCTGCGGTGGCAAGTGCAGGGTGGTGGCCAGCTAGTTCGCCAGCGGCTTGTCGGCATTGCCGTACATTTTGACTAGGAGGATGCCGCTGGAAGCAATCCCACCTGACGTTGCCGAAGACGCTGTGCAGTGTTTGTGCCAGTCGGCGGGCCGGCGGCTTGTCGGCATCGCCGTAAAAGTTGACCGCCAACACGCCGTCGGGCGTCATCAGCTGCCGCAGCTTGACGAAGAAGGCGCTGCTGAACAGGTTCTTTGGCAGCGCGCCGCCTGCAGCGCGAGAAGAGCGACCGGCCTCAGCATGAAACAGGGCGACAACTGTGGACGCAAGGACGTCTGCCGCAGGTTGGTGCAGGCAGCGGGCGGAAATTCGGTGTCAGGACAGCTGTAGATGCAAAGACGAATGGATAATTCGTCAAGGTGCGTGCGGAAGCTGCGAAAACAGAAACCAGTGTCGCGCCTGAGAAGACGTCGTGGATAATGTGGTCATAGGCGGGCCGCTCCTGGAGGGCCGAGATGTCATCCACAGCCAATGCGGCGTCCCGCGCAAACACGCTGCCGTTCATCTGCCAGTCGAAGAACTTCTCCGCCAGCTGCACCACCTGTCAGCGTGATCCGTAACCTGAGAACGCGGCTAGTTGTGACGAAGCCGTGAGTTAATACTAGTTCCACTGGCACCACGAAGATTACGCTGCCGGTGATTTGCGGGCCGGCGGCCGGTTGCTCCGCCGGCTCCACAGCCTGCTGGCGAGCCGATTGCCGTCGTGTCGTCAGCTGACTGTGGACACGAGGGGAGATGAGGTGCAACAGGCCAGCAGTTGTGAACCTGATACAGGTTTTGAACACCCTGATGAAAGAAACTTATACAAAATAACAAGTAAAGATGATGACAGGATGTTGGCTGATCTTTATTGAAACCAGTGGAGTAGAGGTCGTGCTTTCGGTTATAGAACTACCGAAGCAAAGAAATGGGGTGACTTATTACCTGGGAAAAGCAGGGTGCCGGATGTACCTTGGCATGCAGCTCGACGACACCAGCAACCAGGCTGTGCTTTGACGGCGCGATGGCAACGCAGCCGAAAGAAACACTCAGAAAACTCGCAGGGTGCACTGATACAGGCACGCTTTGTGTTCACCTCGGGGTGCAGCTCGATGATGTCGGCGGCGAGGCCGTGCTTTGCCAGCGCAGTGGCGGCGACGCCAGAGCCCAATCCGATGTGCAACGACGTCTGCCCGTCGCCCTTCATCAGCCTGCGCAGTTGAACTGCACTCCCTCGAGGTTGCGCCAAGGACAAGCTGTGGAGGAACTGTGGCCCGCCCGATGTGCAGCGACGTCTGCCGGTGGCCTGAATCAGCCTGCGGCGTATGCGGCCGATGTCATGCTGAGAAAGGAGAGCCAAGGTTCCGGATGCTCCGAAAACAAAGTAGTATTCAAGCTGGAAGTCGCGACGACCACTAGTTTCCCAGGATGCAGGGATGGGGGCCTTGGGGGCCAAGACAGCCCTAAACCCTATGCCCTATGCCACTCCGCGCAGACGACACAAGAGGCGGAGCGTCCGTCAGCTTTTGGGGCTGCCACTGCCAGTCGGAATCGTTGAGCATAACATTCATCGAAGGGAAAAGAGTGCACTGCACGCCTTGTGGATGTAGAAGGCGTCGTAGATGGACTGGTTGGCGAAGCAGGAGGGCAGAACGTAGCAGGATCGATTGTTGCAACCTTGCATCAGCGGAGTATCTCGAACGACATCCGCACCGCACGCCTTCGTGGATGTAGAAGACGTCGTAGATGGACTGGTTGGCGAAGTAGGAGGGCAGCGTGTATCGGCCCCCCAGAATGGAGTGCCCCGCCTTGAGCAGCTGGAAGCGCGCTTTCGTGTGGTCGCCCTGCACCACCGACAGGAACTCGCCGGCGGCGCTCTCCTGCCGCCACATGACCTGCGGCAGAGGGTCGAGGGGCTGTGAATCCAGTTCCGAGATTGAGGCAGCTGGTGGCGCGCCTTGCGACCCTGCAGCACGCCGAGGGTGTCCGCTTGCCCGCATCACCTGCGGCGTGCAGCAGGCGAGTCGCAAGGTCTGACTCGCGCGTCACGCGGTGCTGCTGCTGCTGCTGCCGAGGGCCGCTGCTGCTGTTGTTACACAACGTAGCAACAAGCTCCCCCACCTTGAACTCGTTGTCGGAGGTGCGGAACTCCTTCCCCTTGCCGCTCGCCACGATGCCCTGCTTCCACACCGCATGCCCGCACACAGCCAGCCAAGGCACCAGGATCACCTTCGCCACGCCCCACACGCCGCGGCTGAGGGCTCCAGAGGCGCCGCTGGAGATGCTGCAATGAGAACACGTTGGTGTGTGTTGTCAAGTCACGTGTCGGGTTGATCACAGGACAGCGCCGCGCCCCACATGCCGTGGCAGAGGGCTGCAGGAGCGCCGCTGCAAAGCAACCCGGCGAATTCAGCTGGCGTTTGCTGCAACCTTCTGTCGTTTGCGATTGCTCGTTACAGAAGAACGCCATGCACCACACGCCGCGGCCGAGCGCGCTTAGCGCACCGCTGCATGATGGGTGGGCACGATTCAACAAGAGGCAAATGCGCCAGCCACATTCTGCACAAGGGAAATTTGGGCAAAGCTGGGCAGCCGCCGCAAACAATGCAGCACCTGCTGTGCAGCCTACCAAGTGTTTCAACCAGGACACTGGATCGGAGAAGGTTTAGGGTTTAGGGTTTTAGGGTTTAGGGTTTTCCCCACCTTCGCCTCCGTGGTGCCATCTGCTTGAGGCCGGGTGCCGGCTGCCCAGACGAGACCCACAACGGCGCCGATGTCGCCAAAAGGCCGAACACAGCGGTGGTGGCGCCGAAGGTGACGAGCACCGGCTTTGGCGGCATTGGCAGCGACGGCACCAACAACTCCCAAAGCTCCTGCAGGCACATGTGACTGCTATGCCTGGATTGTATAATGTAACATGGTAAATCGGAATAGAAACGCTTATTAGGCCGGGGAGGCGGCGGCGGCGCGAACATGCCCCAGGGCTTCTGCAGGCAACAATCTTCATACGGCCTGGCGCTGCTCCTCTAGTAGAAGCTATTTGTGCATGTGCGCTGTTGTCCGCATCAGTGACGTGCTCGAAACGAGCGGTTGGAACGCGCTGCAAGTGGTGCGGGGGTAAAATACAGGGCAACCTCACCTGCAGTATTATCAGCGGCGCGGCCAGCGGCGTCTTCGCCAGCGCATTGCCAATCTCGCTGCCCAGCGCCTCCAGTGCCGCGGCCGTGATGACGGCGCCGGCGGCGCCGATGGCGGCGGCGCGCCGCAGCAGGCTCCGCCGCTTGCCCGCCAGCAGCGCGTGCGCTGCGGCGGCCGCAAATGCAAAGCCCAGCGCCCAGAACAGCGGTCCCAGAGTCGCGACGGCCAGAATCTCCCCTGCCTTTGGCGCCCCGTCCTCCCCGTTGTACCATGTTAGCAGCCGGTTGGTGGTGATCAGGCAGCCGAGCTTCTGGGACGCTGGCTTGGCGGCGGCCGCAGCGGAGGCGGCGACGAACGACAGTGCCGCGAGCACGCGCAGCAGCAGCGCCTGCGCGGCGGCGGGCCCAAATCCTTGCGGCGGTGCGGCGGCAACCGCACCGGTGGATGCGGCAATGCCGGCCGCCAGCGCCTTGCCGGCGGTAACGGCTGCGCAATTGTTCGCGGCGGCGCGGCCGCGCACATGCAGCGCCGCAGGCGGGCCGGCGGCGGCTCGTAGCAGCGCCAGCGTCAGCAGCAGCCCCTTGGCGGCGCCTGCAGGTGTGTCGCGCGCAGGCTGCGTCAGCAGCTCAAGGCCGCAGCAGCGTGGTATTGCTGGCAGAGTGTGCCCGTTCCCTGCTGGTGACAACTGCAAGCGGCTTCGCGGTCCCCGGACGAACTGGTCCGATGACATTGCATCACAGGATTCACGGTTGGTGCGGACGCAGTTGAGGCGCGTCAAAGCAGGAAATAGCACCTGCAGCAGCGAATGTAAGCCAGATCCAGCGTGCGGCGGCGGCAAAGTGCCAGCCGGTCTGCGGCGACAGCAGCAGCGGCGCGGCGCGGTCGCCATACAGCAGCGCCAGCGCCGAGGCCGCCGCCAGCGCCGCCGGCATGCGCGACGGCGTGAAGGGCGCCATTCTGCGCTCCTAGTTCGGCCGCTGCACGTCAGCAGCGAATCTATGACGGCCGGCGGCTGTGCCTTCTGGGCTGCACCTGCGTAAGAACGAATGTGGCGATGGGCATCTATCGGCACAGGTGCGATTGAACATCCAAAGCTCAATGACGATCCAGCAAATCAAGGCCGAGTCTGGTGATCTGCATAGGCCTTTGCAAGTGGGCCAGATCGAGGAGCAGCACTCCAGCTATGCACGCACCTGACGGACCGACGCGATGGACCAGATGAATCGTTGCTCTGGAGATGCCGTGGATGGAGCAGTTGCGTATGACCACCGCTGGCTGAACTTGCCAGTGTAGGATGTGGCAGCTATAGCTGCTAAAAAGTGGACTGCAACACGGCGGTGAGCAGCTGAGTGACGCGATCAGCACGTGTGTCAGTCCTAAGGAGCGAGTGGCAGCCTGCAATTCCAATAGTGAACGGCTGCAGACGAGCTTTTAGGCGTGTTGCATGCCAGCGCACCATCACGGAACTGCTCGAGCATTGTCGCATGCCATTTTCACAATGTGTCGCCCGCTTGCAAATCGATATTTGCAGAGCGACTGTAATAGTGCAACCCAAGTTCTCGACGCGATCAAGCAGGATTCAGCTGTTGCAGTTGACGAATCTTTTTCGAAAACCCACTCAGCGACACGCACGTTTGACAGTCATCGTGCTGCAGGACCGTGCTTGACTGGAACGTAGCACCGCAAAGCTTACAGGCTTGTATGCTTGGGGAGACAATCCCTTCACACCTCGTACGTCGCGCCCCAGGCGGCACCGCGGCACATCCTGGCCTGGCCTGGCTTCGCCGAGGAGGCTGCGATCCGACACAAAGGCACGCGATGCTGTATTTGCGGTATGCCTGTGATGCCCTGTGTATTGTCGGCCAAAATCCTGTTGCACGCCAAAACCAAAACCGGTGCGCTCATGCCCTTGCGGCATCTGCAGGTGGTACCCCCTTGCGACAACGAGGCGTGGGTCAACGCCGCTGTCGCAGCCAGTCTGGGCGCTGGCGCTGGGCCGCCTGATTCAAGTGACGGCGTTTGATTCGACCGGCGGTGGACCGCTCGCCAACAGCCCGTAGGCGCCAGCGCGCAGCCAGCGATGGCGGCGGCGCGGCGGTAACCCCACACAGGAAGCGGAGCCATGGCCCCGCATCAGCCGCTGTTCGCTCGCGACACAGGGTGGGGCGACTCGGCGCGCGCCGCCGTGCTAGCGGCCTCGCCAACGCTCAACACTGTGCAGGTGGGTGGCCACTGAAGCTGGTGCGGAAAGCAGTGGTGCATGGCAGACTGTGCACTTTGCCCACATGCCCAGCGGGGTAGTCGAGCTCACACTGCAGCAACCGACCACAATACGACTTTGGTTGCTGAGTGCAAGATTGTGCACGCCAGCCTGTGCCGATGGTCCATGTGGACAGCGGCTCGTGCGTGAGCGACCGCACCGCACTCTGATGTTGGAATTTGTTGTTGTTTGTTTTTGGCACAGTCTTTTCGACTCAACTCACACCATGTTGGCCCTGTTAGCAGTCTGCACGAGGTCGAAACGACTGCCAGTGTGTCCCCTGGCATTGCAGGACCGCGTCTACGGCGCGGTCGTCAGCAAGCGGCGCGGCCTGGCACTCAGCCTCATAGCCAACGCGGTCCTGCTGGCGCTGCTTGTGTTCAAGTCCACGCCACCGCCGCCTTTGCGCAGGTGCAATTTCTCTCCCTTGACATGTGCATCAGGACGGTCAAAAGCTTCTCCTTGACATCTGTGTGTTGCTGAACAAGTCAGAAGCTGCGATGTGTCCCGAAATGACAGCGGCTATGAGCCAGAGGCAACCTGGCCTGGAGCGCTGCTGTGACTGTCTGCGTTCAAGTCCGCGCCACAGCCGCCAGCGCGCAGAAAGACTGTAATAATCGACTTCTGTTGTAAGCGGGAAGTCCGTCCCTGGAGCTGAAACAGAATTCTTGCTACAAGCACCTGTGCTCCCACGCCTGCACGCTTTCTGAGCGGAAATCCCAGGCAGCGGTCGTGTGCTTGTGCAACGGACAGAAGGGGCTGTATGGAAAAGCAAGCTTCCGAGAAGATCTGCAATCTTTTTTGATCATTCTGCTCTTCTTCGACCACCTGCTTCTCGTCCTTGGGCAGCAACGAGCCGTGCCTGGCGCCGCTGATATGGCCGGAGGCGACGCTGCAGCAGGAAGCCGGGGAGAAAGAGGCGGGCGCGGCGACTGCAGCTGTAGCGGCGGCTGCGCAGGAGGAGGCCTATCCCATCGTCCCAAGCGGTGAGCGCCCCCCAAATGCTGGCCGTTGTCGGCTTTTCTGCTTCCCGGTGCTGTGTTCACGAGAATGGTGGGGTATGCACGCTGGCAAACTGCAATTTCCTTCCTTCCAATCCTTTCTTCCTTCCTTCCTTCCAATCCTTCCTTCCTTCCTTCCTTCCTTCCTTCCTTCCTTCCTTCCTTCCTCCCTTCCTTCCTTCCTTCCTTCCTTCCAATCCTTCCTTCCTTCCTTCCTTCCTTCCTTCCCTCCATCCTTCCTTCCTTCCTTCCTTCCTTCCTTCATCTTGCAAACCCTAAACCCTAAACCCTAAACCCTTTCCATCCTTGCTTGCCTGTCACACATTTCTGCCTTGTCAGTCCAGACAGCACGAGACAGCCGCCTGACCATCCCATTGGTGTTTCCACGTTCATGTCTCATCTTTGACACGCTCTCCACACCTCACCAGGTCGAACCGCGTGGTTGGCGATCGGCATACCCTCCGCGCCACGGAAAGGCAACCCGCCGTATCTGCAGCAGACCCTGGAATCGCTGTTGTCGGAACTGCCAGATGACGCCACGGACCCGCTATACGGTGGGGCTCCAGCGGTCAATCATGATTCTTCATAGGTTGCACAGACTTCTTTTCGCTCGTGGGTGTCTCACGGAAGCTGATGCCTGTGTGCGCGCACTGGATGTACACCCATGTGTCTCATGAAACCAGGGTTTAAAAGCCCCCAGCCTGAGCCCGTCGTACCGTGAATGACCTCGTGTCCGAACCTTGCAGGGCGCATGCGTGTCATCGTGATGGACACAGCGCCGGGGCGCAACCACGCGCTCACGCGGCTGCGTGGCCGGCTGCGCTCAGCCAAGAAGGGTGCGCTGCGATGGCCCCCCACAGACTGAGACCCTGTCCCCAACCTGCGAGCCGCACCGGGAGGTTCGCACCGTCCCACGTCCGCGCCATTGTCTACACATGCACCCCCGCCCTTGGAGTGTTTCTAGCCCGGGGATGACCTTTGGGGCATTTTCTTCCCTCTCCACGGCCGTGCTTTCCAAAAAACGCGTGCAACAAGACAAGGGATTTGAAGATTTCCTGTTCGTCTCGCCTTCTTGCCAGCCGCGCTTGCCCGTGTCGCGCAGGCGACGCCTTTGCGGCAAAAGCGGCAGCGTACGTCGATCTTCTAGACAACCCCGGCAGCATGGACGACCCGACGCCGGACGCGCCCGAACCGGACGACTTACATAATCCGGGAGATCGGCCAGGTCGAGCCGTGCGCCAGCAGACGCGCGACTTGATATCGCTGCTGGAGGCGGCGCGGCATCGCGCGACCTATTACATGTTCATGGAGGACGACTTCCGGTGGGAATGGAATTGCGCTGTTGTGTTTTTAAAAATATGTATATTTGATACCCTAATATATTTGATACCCTACATGAAGGGTATCACATGCACAGAGTTGATATTGCTACTGGAGGCGGCGCGGCATTGCGCCACCTCCTGCATGGTCATGGAGGACGACTCCAGGTGGGAACGCAGACAGAAATGCTGTTTCTGTTGTGTTATCAGAGAGGACGGGTTCTGATCGAGTACCAGCGTCCATTGTCGGCGGCAGCGCGGCACCTAGCGGCACCTACGGCGGCAGCGCGGCACCTACAACACGTGCATCGAGGACGACTTCGATTGACACAATCATGTGTCTACAACGCAGCGCATACTGAGGCTTTGCTCATGCGTAAGGATGCAGATACGAGCATTTTCATGGACTGCATATCGCATTGGTGGCGGGCTTTATTGGCATGCGTCAAGTCAGCATAGCGCAGGGCCCGCTTGAGCTGTGCTGCCGCGCTATGATCATCTGCTGCAAGCCAATCCGGCCTGCAGCATGAAGGCATCTGCGGACATCCTGGGAAGCTCAGGCTGATCTTCGAGCTCCCCTTTCGAGCTTCCCTTTTGAGCTCCCCTTTGTTACGGTGCTCCATGCCCCACCGCAGGGTGTGCCCGTTCATGCTGCGGGCGCTGCACTACGCGCTAGCCAAGGCGCACGCGCAGCAGCCACAGTGGCTGGCGCTGCGCATCAGCTACGGTGCCCGCCCCCCTTTCACCTTTTCCCACCTTTTGGTACTCCTACTTCCGGCCAGCCCTGGATCTGAGCACCCATGCGGCGCTGCGCATCAGCTACGGTGCATTGCCTGATGTAGAGTCATTCCCACTCATGCTGCTGCGCGCGGGGGATCTGGGCAGCTAGATGGCGAAGTGCCGGCAGCCGCTCCGCATCGTTTCGAAAGTCATTAGTCTCCTCATCATGACGTTCCAAGCTTGAAGGGGGTGGTGCTGGGCATGGGACCTAAGCAGCCTGACAGCAGGGGCGGCAGCTGCTTCAGCCGCTTCCATTACACGCGCGTCAACCTCGCAAGTACTTGTGCAGGCATGAACGGGGTAATCCTACGAGCGAGGGACCTAGGCAGCCTGATGGCGCACTTCAGGGCGGGCATCGCGCGCAAGCCGCCCGACATCCTGTGGCAGGAGTGGGCCGCCGGCGACCACAAGCCCAAGGCATGTCTTCCTCCCCTTAGGGCTCGAAACTCAACTTGGGATATTCTTGCACATCTCATGAATGCGCAAGCCACCCTATCCTATCCTATCCTATCCTATCCTATCCTGTCCTGTCCTGTCCTGTCCTGTCCTGTCCTGTCCTGTCCTGTCCTGTCCTGTCCTGTCCTATCCTATCCTATCCTTTCCTATCCTATCCTATCCTAGACCACAAGCCCAAGGCGCGCACCATGGCATTTTGATATCCTATCCTATCCTAGACCACAAGCCCAAGGCGCGCACCATGGCATTTTGATGTGCCGCGGTCTCCCGATGGGCGCAGCTTTGCGGCTGGCAGAGTAGCAGCACCGGCGGGCTGCGGCGGGGTGAAGGCCTTGCAGGGGAACCACAGAGAGAAGAGCGTTGTCACGAGCTTCAGCTGGCGCACAATCGGCACTGATGATGAATTGACAGTGTCGTCCAACCTGGTTCTCACATGTTACGACATTTCGTGAGGTGTGGAACCCTGCTTCCGCAGGAGATGGCAGTGCGGCACTGGTGTGCTGCTGCAACATGGTGCCGGACGCTGGCGTTGCGGACGGAACTCGCCAGAATCATACACCCTAATTCACTGCATTCTTGCTGCAGGAGATGGCGGGGCGGCCGCTGGTGGTGTACCGCTACGACATGATGGCGCACATCGGCGTCACAGAGGAGTTCCTTAAAAAAACCACCGTTCGACATGTCTGAATGTCACTTTTTTGCTGCAGGAGATGGCGGGGCGGCCGCTGGTGGTGTACCGCTACAACATGATGGCGCACATCGGCGTCGTGTCGAGCTTCGCCGTCCGCATGGCTCGCCCCGCCTGGCCTGGCTGCTATGTGCCCATGAACAGGGTGCGCGGCCACTCCTCTTCTGCGATCATCTGCATTGGCCGCATCCAGCTCTGCCAGCAGACAGTCTGCTGCCACGAGCACCGCTGCACCTCGGAGTGCACGACCGTGTTGATGCGTTCCGGATATCAAATCGCATCATCTCTTCCAGGCCTGGCGGGAAAGCACCTCAACAAGTGCCCCATAATGTGGCATCGCTCGTTATGATCTGCAGTAGCTGCAGCTTTCCAGCAAAACCCATGTGCTCCAGGCCTGGTCATTGCACCTGAAGGAGCGCTACAGCAAGTACCAGTGCGCAATGCCCCTGCGGACATCACCCTCCTGACTGCATGTCAGACACTCAAATCGAGTTCCTTCCTACCCAGGCATGGTCACTGCACCTGAAGGAGCGCTACAACGCGGGCGCCTGCGATACGCTGTCGGACATCTCGCCTTGCAATTGGCCGGGCGCGGGCGGGCGGGCAGCGGCGGGGGAACACCGCAGCTGGCGGGACTACCAGCTGTCCTGGCCGCGGGCCGCCGCGGGGCCGACGCCGCAAGGAAGTAAGGTTCCATTGCACATCTGTTTTGCTTTGTTTTGTCACGCCTCTGCTGTGTGCCAATCGGCTGTTGGCCCGACGTCGCTGTTTTTTTTATGCAAGGCGGCAGCAGCGCGTCACTGGTCCCGAGCTGGCTGGAATTGGAGTGAAGTCACGTCGTGCCCCGCAGCCAGCACTACATGTAGTGCTGGCTGCCGGGCACGACTGTATACAGTTCTCTTCCCGAAGCTGAACATGCACTCGAGCCGGTCTCAGCAGGTTGTCCTGTCTGCTTGTGACGGCTGCCTGAGTCACGTGGATTCCACGTGCATCGTGCAGGGCCAGTCGGGGCGCAGGGCCTGGAGCACGGCCATCATGCGGAGCGGGAAGGCGGAAGCAGCGGCGGCGGCTGGGGCGGTGGCGACGTTTTCAGCGCCGGCGCCTTCGCCAACAACTTTGGCAGGCGGCCGGCCGTCGGCTCGGCGGCGCGCCTCGGTGCGGAGGAAGGCGGCGACCTTGGCACCGCGTATGCGCTCGACGACTATGACCGCCCGTGACCTGGGGCTGCGACGGGGCCGTGACGGCAACGTGCGCTTGATCTGTGATTTGGAGCGGAGCTTTCGCAGACGCTCGCTGAGTTTGTTGCCATTCCGAACAGCGTCACAACAGCGTGTAGCGTCTCCTGACTCCGTGCGACTCCAGGCAACTTAGAATGACAGTTGTGTGACCAACCATAACATGTAGGAAACATCCTTCTGAATTCCAGAGTGGCACTTTGGCGGCACAGAGCATAAATATTGAAGCATATACAAAAGTCGGCCGCGTGAGCAGACAGGCGCACGTTGCGGCGGCGAAGCGGCGCTATTGATACACAGGAACACAAATACAGTCCGTGGAGAAGTGCGTTCAGCAGCGAGGTAGAGATGTTGACTGGTGTCGACTGCTTCCCAGTCGACAGACGACTGGGAAGCAGCTGGTTAAGGTCCGGAGACAAGAAGTTGGGAAGCGGGCACAAGCGCTGTGGCAATGGCCAACACAAACTCGGGTTTTATCTTCGGTTTCAGATTCATTTCTGCTGTCGTCACAACGTTGGTTGGATCATTGAAAACAGTAGGCAGGTCGAATCAGCGTGCAGTAGGCAGGGCAGGAGGTGCTTGCCGATATCTAGGTAGAAGTCCACGCTTTGCCAGAGCAGATTTCGCACACGTCTATAGTTTATGAAGCAGCGTGCTGTGCGACGCATCCAAACCCTCTGCTTCGATGCCGTGACCTTGCCGGCGCCAGCGCAAGCTCCTTGTGCGTTGTTCGTGTGACTTGCATGTTGACTTCACGCCGCCTGCTTCAACCTTATGACCTTGCCGGCGCCGGGCGTGAGCTCCTATGTCCTGTTGTATCATGCTTTCCTGGATTACGTCACGCCCCCTGCTTCAGCACAATGACCTTGCCGGCGCCCGGGGTGAGCTCCTTGTGGATGGCGACGGATTTGACGACGGTGCCAAAGGCCTTGCGCTCGGCATCGCTCCGCAGCCGCTTCTTGAAGCGCTTTGTCAGCTCGCCCATGGCCACCGGGCCCGCGGCGCGCAGCCACGTCACGATCTGCGCGTCAAAAAAGCGCAGGATGGGTACAGTCTCCTGATGATGAGATATTGCATTTGCATCGCGTTTGCAATGCGCTTTGTCAGCTTGCTCATGGCCACCGGGCCGGCGGCACGCAGCCACGTCACCACGACCTGCGAGTCAAAAATTACAAGAACGTGGGCTCTGGTGTCCAGCTCTCCATACAGAAACCGCTTCTTCAAGCGCTTTGTCAGCTCGCTCGTGGCCGCTGGGCCGGCGGCTCGCAGCCACGATCCGTCACGATGTGCGCATTCAGTGCAGCGAGGACGCCCTCTCTATTCCCTGTCGTACAGAGTTGTGCCGCTGTCTCTGTCACCTCAGGGCTGCAGTCGTGGCAGGGCAGGGATTGGCCTGGCGCAGTGGAGTTGGTGCTTATAGCGAGATGGCAGGGATGCATCCCTTACGGTCGAGGCAGGCCCCAAACCCTAAACCCCAAACCCTAAATTCGCACCTCTTCGTGCGTGGGCGCCCCGGCGGCGGCGGCGGCCGCTGAAGGCGGTGCAGCGGCGGCGGCGGCCGCGGGGGAGAGCTGCGAGCAGCCTGCCGTGGCCAGCGCACCCTGCCTCGGCCCTGTGGACGTGGACCCCCTGGCCTGCAACAGCATGGAAACGTGTCAGCACCACTCGGCATTTGCCTGATTGCAGCGCTGTTTACAGAGCAACGCGAGCTGTCCCTTTGTCGATCCACAAGTCTGAGGCGCGCCCTGCGCCGGCCTCGCGATGCTTGTGGAGGCCTGGTCAGCCGGCGACCCGCCCTTACGATTGCCAGACGCCGACCAAGTATGGCCCAGGTCTCTCAGCTGCTCAAGCACGAAGACCGAGACAATACTTCTTGGTCGATGCCTGGTCCGCCGCCGCCTCGCCCTTGCGCTTAGCAATCCGCCCCTATCACATCAGAATATCAGTTTATGTATAAGGGCAGTGACCACGCAGCGGCACCTTCTTGGTGGAGGCCTGGTCCGCCGCCGCCTCGCCTTGCGCTTGCCGCGCGCCGCGTGCTCCGGCCCAGATTTCATCTGTATAGTGACATTGAAAGACCGAAACATACCTTTTTGGTGGAGGCCTGGTCCGCCGCCGCCTCGCCCTTGCGCTTGCCGCGCGCTGCCGCCGCCTTTTTCGGCACACCACCGCCCGGCTCCGTAGACGGCGCCCCTGGCGAGGGCTGCCGGCGTGGCGCCGCCTGCAGATTGTCACATCATGGACGGATTTGACGAAAAGCAAGGGTCGGACTCCACCCTCCCTCTCGAGCTGCACCTCTCGAACATGCTGTAACATCCACAAGTGCGGGCGGCAGCCAGTGCCTTCGATTGCAGCAAACAAGAAGCACAAAAGATAATAATAATAAAATTCTTTTTATTTATTTTTTAATTATCAATTATTTAAAAAAAGAAGTTGCCTCCACAGCTTTTTCGACATCTTGCTCGTCTCTGCGAGTTGCTTTCACGGGCACAGCGCATGCGCGCGCAAACAACAGATATGCAGACAACGGATGCATACCTGCTGTGACGGCTGGGACGCCGTGGGCTGCGGTGCCGACTGGCGCGCTGACTCCTGCGCCGCCATCTGCTGCAGGAACTCGTCATCATCTTCATCGTCCATGTCCTCGTCAGCGTATCCTGCGAGACAGGATCGCATCCACGATGGTCAGTGAGGCGTCAGATACACAGCAAAGTAAATGCCGTCTGGCCGCGCTATGTGCTGCGGGGACTCGTCGGCCAGTTTCTCTCCAGCCGCCAGGGCTGCAGCTCTCCAAGAACTGTACCTGCAGAAATACGGCTCGCCTGTCCTTTGGCACCGGGCTGCTGCGGGGGCTGGGCGACGGGCCCAAGCCCTCCGCCAGCCCCGTCTTGCGCGGCAGCTCTTTCAAAAGTCTACATTCGCAACAACCCCACCAATCATTCTCACCTGCCTTTGGCACCGGACTGCCGCCAGGGCTGGGCGACAGGTCCGAGCTGTGTTCGGCGTCCGAGCCGTCTTCGTCCAGCCCCGTCTTGCGCAGCAGCTTCTGCAGCGCCTTTCCGCTCTTGGTGAGCCCGTCGCCGCCGCCGCCGCCGCCGCCGCCGTCGCCGCCGCGATCGCCGCCGCTCAACTGCGGGCCCTCCTCATCCGAGTCTCCCCCCCGCCGCCTGCAGAATCGGTGATTGACAAGATCATATTCATTGTTGATGATATGCACATGACACCATCAGCGACTCCATCCCCCCATCTGTGAGGCTCGACTATCCAGGATACATCTGCGCTCTACTCAGTTGCTGTCCCACCACCGCTGTGCCCAGTAATTAAAACCTACGATTCTTTCTTGCTTGAATAGTAAATAAAATTCAATGTCTCTGCTGGGCACAGTGGCTCACAGTAGACAGACAGACAGACAGACAGACAGACAGACAGCGCGACACCCGACAGCCTACATGACGGCAACTCAACTGTGTGGTAGGAGGACTGGCTGTGGAGACAAGTGCCGGGGAGAGACTTTCCAGGAAAAGAGGTTCACCTGCGGGGCGCGGGCAAGTCCGCGTCGTCTTCCTTGCCCATCTCTAGGTCGTCATCCGCCCGGTCGTCCTCATATTCCCAGTCCTCCCCCTGCACCGCACAGAAGAAAAGCAGTGGTGAAACCTTGGCAGCGCCTCCCTGCCCACCGCCAGGTCATCATCCGCCCGGTCGTCCTCGCATTCGCAGTCCTCCCCCTGCAGCACGGGCGGCAACACGGTTGACGCATCAAACTTTTGTCGGTAGAGTATTCGTAGAGTATTCGGTTTTGGGCATGCTGTTGTGGTACACGATGGCGGTTCCATGTGCATCGGAACTTATGAAGCACATTGCAGGCCCAGCATGAAGGCAGCTGGTGGCCGCAGTCGCAGAGTGTGACTGAAACGCCTTCCCCACCTTGTCGGGGTTGTCGCCAGCAGCGTCTCGCCGCCCGCCGGCGCCACCTGCCTCGCCACCGCGATTGCTGGTTGTTGCGGCATCTTGGTCCCCTGCAGCGGGGCTGCCGGCGCCGTTTTTGGTGGTCAGCCGCCCCAGCCGCTCCTCCACGTCCGAGTCCGCACCCTCATCGTCAAATGCGGTTTGCCGCTCGCCGCCCGCCATCGCCTCCTCGTCGACTGCAAAGAGAACAAGGTACTTATGAACGAGTCTGAATGAGGGTCAATCGTCTGAAGGCACCTCCGCGTCCGAGTCCGCGGCGAAGTCATCGGACGCCGGCTGCCGCCAGCAGCCCCATCGCGGCCTCTGTCACTGTGGGCTGAGTGACATACACTGTCTTTTAAAACAATGTGCTTTGGAAAATTGGAACACCAGCCAGAGTGCAGAACATGAGCATTCACGGCGCCTGTTTCCTGGACGCTTGGCCACAGCGGGATGTGTGCACTAGGCCTACATCTGCCTGCCACATTTCTGTTTCCCTGAATGGAAACGGAAACCCCTAGTGGCCCGACAGCCTCAGTACACCCTGCAGCGGACCGCACCTGGCCCCGCCGCGGCAAGCTCTGCGAGCCTCGGCATGGCACGCGGCGCCGCGCCTGCTGCTCGACCCGCCATCGCCGCCTCTGCCTCCTCCAGGCTGCGGCCGCCCCGCCTGCAAAGGCAAGGTGCATTACTTGCGGCTCATGTTTGTGAGATACAGCAGAGCGGCCTGCAACATCTGGCAGCAGGACAGCAGCAGCCCAGCTCGACTCCGACAGCGTGATCCTCACCCTTGTGCCGAAGACTTCTCAAGCGGCTCTCAAGCGGCCTCGAGTTGCGGTTCATTACCCTGCAGGGCAATGTGTTCGCCGCAGAGTGGGCACGACCCCCCACCTTGCGTTGACGGGCCGGAAGGTGAACCACTCGTGCACGGGCTGCGCCACGAAATCTGCGCCCTTCTTTGTCAGCAGGAAGTAGCAGCCGGCGCCGCCACTTCCCGCAGCCGCACCGCCGCCGCCGCCCAGCCCCGCTTCTAGAGTCCCCCGGTGCAGCAGGCCGGAAACTCGGTCCTCCAGCGCCCAGTCCTTGGGCTGCTCTTGCCGCCTGTTGGGGGCGAGCGATGGCGCGTGTGAAGAGTACTGTGAAGAGTACTGTGAAGAAGCACCACAATTCCTAGCGCGCAATCCTTGCCGCCACCTGCCAGCAGGCATTGCGGCTGTGGCTGAATGTGGCTGAATGTTGCTGAAAGACGCCCGTTTCCACATGTTGAGGCAGGCTTCATAAACAACAACTCCCAATCGGCCTGAAATATGCAGTTGCGACACTTGCTAAGGCATGTGGTGGTACCTGGCAGCTGGACCGCGCGGCGCCGCGGCAGTGGCGGCGGCCTCCTGCGTCATCGTCCACTTGGCCTGTTTCTTCTCCCGAAATCCCGGCGGCCCCTGCGCAGGCCATGCAAATAGGAATTCTTGGAGATGATGGCGAACTGGTGTCAGCATGGGTTTCCAGCAAGAGCACAAGGTCCCGGTGTCATCTGCTTTGCGTCCTGCACTCCAATTCCGCCATGTGCAGAGGCCCCGATGGTACCTCCATTACTGGACTGCATTCGCCTCACCAGGGGGAAGCTGCCAATGAAGCGCCGCTGTGCATCCTCCGCTGGCGCTAGCCTCAGGGTATACTCCTGACGACAAACCCGACAAATGGTGATCGGGTAAGTGTGAAATGTATGCGGCACTTTGGCAGGCCAGGAAGCAATGACGCGGCGATTGGCCACGGCAGGCATATCACATATGGCACTGCACGCGTGTGCACTTTGGCACACCCACATGCACGGCATGGTGCTGCACGATGCTTTAGTGCGTTTATTGACAATCGGCACAAGTCCTCGAGAGGACTCGCCCGGACTTGACCTGGCGCCCCGGCGGCACCCGCTTCAGCGGCGTCCGCCATGATGTGCGGTTCAGATGACCGGATGTCGGGTCGGTCACTGCCTGCTGACTAGCTGTAGGTTTTTTCTGGCTATCGAATCAGCAAGCAAGGTACTTGAGTGCTTGTCTTTGCAGAGCAGCTGGGTTGCAGACCGATCTGACATTCCTAATCACTTTCAATACGGGACTTGTCGGCGCGCGCGAGACTCATATAGTAAACGCAGCTTGATTGTGGTCCCGTGCGAACGCGAAACGCGCACAAACCTTTTGGTCCAGCTCGTCAACAGCTGACCTTCTGCTTCCTGCAGCCGCCTAATACTCACGTGCGGGAGCTGGCGCAGAGCGCATATCGCGTTCGCAAGCACCAAACAGGGCATTGCTCATCCGAGATCTGTTTGTTTCGCTGGCATCGCGCGCAGCGCGGTTGGCAGCCAATGCTTCGGTGAAATACACCTCTGTAGTGCCAATCAAAGGTGGTACGGGCTGTGCAGCAAGCTGCCGGCGCCGGAATTCTGTCAGCGCGTCCGTAGCATAGTCGAAGCAGCATGGACGCATACAACACCGACCCCAGGGGCCTCAGGTATCGCTGCACCTGCCACGTGCTCATCGCTGCATGCTTGCCTCGAAGCCGTCGAGGCGGTGCCTGCAGCATCAGAAGCTATGCAAAAACCGGTCTGTCTGCAGAAGCAGTGGTACACCGCATCTTCTGCGCGACCCTGCTATGTGTCCATGGGGAGCGCGGCACCAAAGCCGCTGCCCGCATTGATGCGCAGGAAGCGGCGGCACGGCTGGCAGGCGGTGCTGCAGGAATACGCGGTGCCCATCGCGGGCCTGTCGCTGTTCCTGTGCGTGTGCGTCATGGTGGCGCTGCACGGGCGCGCCGGCTACTGGCAGAAGCAGGCAGCGGAGCATCAAGGGCACCACCACCGCTTCAAAGCATCCCACAGCTCGCTGCAGGTGCCTGCATGCCTCAGGTCCTACAACCACGCTCGCGTTTCAGCACGCTCTTGCCGGCAGCGCTGCCGTGCCATGCCAGTGTGCATTGGCGGCGCTTGTGCTGCACCCATAGCCAGCGCTGCAGCTGAAAGAGCAGGACCTCGAGGACCTCGAGGACCTCGATCATCTCCGACATTGATGTGTTGCGTCTCCTGTATTTCACATGGAGTGTCACAGGAATGCAACAAGGCTGGCAGGTGTTGAATTTGCAGCAAAGCGCTGCGGCTGAGCAGCGAAACGTGAAGGACACCGACAATGGCAATGGCAGTGTACCTGTATCGATCGCTTTCAGACGTTCAACCTGGTGCCAAGGCGCTGAGCGGTTTCCCTTCTGTGACCGCAGCAAGCGCTGCATGTGGAGGAGCGAGACCCAGAGGCAGCGCACCGACAGTGCATTTGCATATGCGCTTGGACAATATACCCTTGGACGTGATGCTGCTCATATGCGCTCACGCCTGTCCCGCGGCAAACGCTGCAGCTGAAGGAGCGGGATCTGGAGGACACGCACTGGCACCGGCAGACCACCCGGCAGCGGCCAGTCTACTGTGACAATAAGCTCAACTGAACCCCTTTTGGTTACCTGCAGCAAGCGCTTCAGATGAAGGAGAGGAACCTGGAGGACACGCACCGACACCGGCAGACCACCCAGCAGCGGCCAGCCTACTGTGACAATAAGCTCAACTGAACCCACTTTTGGTACCTGCAGCAAGCGCTCCAGATGAAGGAGAGGGACCTGGAGGACACGCACAGACACCGGCAGACCACCCAGGAGCGGGTGGACGATCTGCAGCACCAACTGGAGGCAGAGATGCGGCAACTCGCGGCCGTCAGAACGGAACTGCACGCGGTGAGCCTCACTTTGCTCTTGGCTGTTGTTCAGTTGCGACGTATTCCTGAACGCGTCATTGCACCAGCTGGAGGCGGAGATGCGGCAGCTAGCCGCCATCAGAACCGAGCTGCACACGGTGAGAACCTCCTGTTTGGATGCACCGCTCGTCTGGAAACGATGTTCCTACCCAGCCTTGATGCAAAGCCCTGGTAGCCGGTCCCGGCAGCTGGTCGCAAGCCAAATGGAGCTGTATACCGGGAGGCTAGCTGCATTGTGTGCATGTTTGACTGCGAAAGCTTGCCATGGTCATGTGCAGGTAGCAAAGAGTTGGAGACGGAGATCCCTGCGCATGCGGTTCGAGACCGAGACCCGAGACCCTAAACCCTAAACCCGCCACAAAGCTGCAAGAAGCCCTGACACCACACAAATTGCAGGACATTGCTGCAAACCACAGGGCCTGCAGCCGGGCGGCTGAGCCTACTGTGCCATGTGCGCAGGCGCAAGCGGAGGGCCAGGAAGCGAGGCATCGCCAGGCAAACGCCAAGCATGACCTCGACACATGCCTCCACAGGCGCGCTTCCCTGGCCGTCTGGACTTCTCCGTGGATCACACAAGACACAATCCAACAGCACCTGCAGACGCGTGCCATGCTGACATGTCTTTGCGGCTGACTGTTTGCCCCATCACCTGCTGCGCGTGACGGGCTGAAAGGCACGTCCTGTGACACCCTCTTGATGGGAGCAATCCCTAATGGGACATGACCTCCGCAAAACGCGTGGCACCTGCGACGCATGGCGAGCGAGCGCGACTTCTCACAAATGTACCCGTTTCTGTATGCGCAGGGTGAGGATGCACGGGGACAGCTCTGAAGCGCTGGAGAAGCAGGTGGCAGATCTCAAACAGCATGTCGCCGCGCACGAGGCGCGGGTGAGTCACTGTGAGCTCCGCACATGAAGTCCCACGTGGGAATCTGACCTGTGTGTCGTGTTTGTGATTGCCGCCTTGCTATATTTCAGGAGCCAGACAGCAGGCAGCTCTTCCGAGCGTGTTGCCTGCGCCGCACAGGAAGTGGAAGCAGGAAGCAGCTGCAGACGAACAAGCAGCAGGTGCAGAGCCACGAAGGCGCTTGTAGGGATCGAATGTGGCCCCAGCTTCCTGCTGACGATTGCGCCACTGGCAAGCGTGCAGGAGCCGCAGCTACGGAGGAACATCCAGGAGCTGGAGGCGTTCATCACCGTGCTGACGAACTGAACCAGTCGTCGCTCTCTTGACGACTGTGGCATCGGGATGTGCGCAGGAGCTGCAGCTGCTGACGAACAAGCAGGAGCTGGAGACGGCGGTCGAACGGTGGAAGGCGCAGGCGGAGGCGAAGGGCGTGCACTTGGACAACCCCGCCGGTGCGCGATGCATCCCTTCTCTCGGTCGCCTCAGACAAAGCTCCGAAACAAAGCAAGGTCCCCCATCACAGCAGAAGGCGCAGGCCGAAGCGGAGGGCATGCATCTGGACAACCCTGCTTTGTTCTTTCTGTGACAACAAGCCAAAGGCACGTATGCCATCCAGCGGTGGAAGGCGCAGGCCGAGGCGAAGCGGGCGCATCTCGAAAATCCTGTTGGTGCTTTGAATTTCACTTCAATGAATTTAATGAGTTTCACTTTATTTCACTTTCATGAATTTCAGGAATTTGAATTTCAGGAATTTGAATTTCAGGAATTTCAGGAACATAAACTTTAATGAATTTCACTTTAAAACCGACGCTAAACACTGACAGCCAGCGATGGAAGGCACACACCATGCGAGGGGGCAAACTTGCACAGCCCTGTCGTGGGGTCCTGGTTTCCAAAACCTTGCCAAAGGTGGGGGCTCCAGCACTTCGCCCGCTCACACGCGTGTGCAAATCCCCCGACCTTGCCGTCGCCACCCTGCCGACAAGAGCGCCTTTGCCCCCCGCAGGCATGGCGGGGCTGATGGCGCACGGCCTCAGCAACAGCGGCAAGGTTCCCATGACGAACCTGCCGGCGCCGCCGGTGCCGTCGGCGCCGCCGGCCAGGATGCTGGGCGTGCAGCAGTCGGCGGCGGTGCCCGACGCCCCCGTGGTGTGCCCTCTTCACACCGTTGCTGATTGACATACTGAAGTGTCCAGGGATGCGCACAGCAGGGCAACGGATGCAGCCGTCTTGAAAGTGACGCCGCTGTGCGGCCATGGCAGCAGAGCGCTCACATCCAGCAGGCCAGCGGCAGCGGTCAATGTTGCGGTTCCAGGTCGAGCAGTCCATTGGGCTGAATCGCTCCTGCGCACAGTCCCTCGACAATCACATGCCTTTCGGCCCCCTAAACCCCAAAATTCGCCATTGGCGGCGCCGATTGCAGCGTGTGTGGAGCCTCTGGGACACGAGACCCGGCTCCTGCATGCGCAGGTTGTGCAGCACTTGGACGTGGTGCCGAAGCCGGTGGAGGAGCAGCAGAAGCAGCGGCCGGCGGTCGCTGCGCCTGACCTCTGACGGCGGCGACAGCGGCGTCGGCCGTCACAGCAGGCACGGTCACAAGAGCATCACAGGTGTGGACGCCGGCGCGGCAACAGCCCCAGGTTGCCGCCGTGGACATTCCAGCCAGCAGATGCCGAGTGATCAGAGGAGACGCAGAGATTGGCAACAGCTCCGTGGTTAGCAGTTGAGCCGCCTGCAGCTGTGACGGCAGCAAGGCAGCTCTCGTGTCCGCTGACAGCCGTCTGCGCAATGGGGTCCGCCCTCCGCAGCAGACCGAATCAACAGACAAGTACTGTGCAGCGGTTTTGGGTGCACTCGCAGAGCCACCTGTCCCTCGGCCATGTCGGAGTCACCACGACATCTGCACTCGCTGTAACCTGGGAAGGCAAGGATGCAGCATGCTACATGTATGTAGCAGCTGAGCCACTATATAGTGGCTCAGCTGCGCGCCCGCCATGCATCGCAACCGAGGCACACGCACACAGGCGTCTATCTGCAAGAGTGCACCATCAGCAGAAGCAGCCGCAGCTCATCAACATAGATGCATGATGCACAAGATGACACGAGGTGCGTGAGCATTGTCGGCCTTGACCAGCATTGCATGCGCCCAGCAGATGTCTGCTAGGCCGCACTCCCAAATTTGTTTCAACTCCACTTGGGATGTCTCGTAGGATTCGTGCATGTCCTCTTAATCCCATCTGAGGAGTGCAGTCAGGATGTATGCGCTTGCGTCAGCTGTGCAATAGACTCGGATGTTTGCATTTGCAATCAGCAGGTCATCAGCTTTTGTTGTTATCGCACATCCGTTCCTTTTGGTCCCATAACTGCCACGAAAATCAAACCATTGCTGCGCGGCTCCAACGGATTCCGGCATAACAATATGTCAATACCTGAAAACCCTTTCATCAACTGTTATGCCATTTGTCACATTTTCCCCTCAGCTGCAGATGTTCATTGCAACAATTTAGAAATAGTGTGGCACAATGGCGCGGCTTCGACCCTGCGGCGGCGTCGGAAAACGTTCAAATTCCTTCGCCCTCTCTTCCGATGCGAGCACCACCTGCCGCAGCATAGCAGGTGAGTCAAGAACAGGATGCAGCAAAATCAGCGTGTAAGATGACACACAATAGTAGTACTGTTGAGGCAACAAGACGCGACTCTGTTGGCGCACCCTCGTTAGCAGATGACACATGTCAAGGCGTCACAGCAACAGGAACAACAGGAAAGCACTGGGCTCTTGACGGCAAACCTTCTTCATCGACGAGGGAGGCAGGCCGGCTGACAGTCTGTCATACAGCCGCAACAGGTATCGCACGTCATTGGCTGCGTAGGTCATGAGGTCATCTGGCAGCGGGCGGCGATCCCACACCTGCACGGCGAGCCGATATGAGAATTTTTTAAACTGTTTGTTGTCGCTTGGGTGCACTCCACCCTGTATGTGAACTTGATTGGAAGTGGGAACTAGCATGCCAGGGCTCAAACTGCCGGCACTACATGCAGAAAGATGCAGGGTAAAACAGGCGTGTCCACAGAATGAGTTGCACGCATTGAACAGTTTACATTTCACTGCATGGTAATTGTACCTCTGGATCAGCATCGAACAGCGCAATTGCCGTCCGCTTGAGAGTGGTGACGCTGAGCTCGACTGTTGGGCAGTATTCTGCCAGCACCTGCAATGCATACAGAAACGGTAATCTCGCCTCAGCCACCACAAGAACCTCAGATGAAGGAAGTCAAGGAGCATGCAATGCAACAGCAACCCAGCACGCCGGACCTGTGTGGTGAGCATGCAAATTGCTGTTCGCGTTGGAAGTAATGCCTTGACTGGACCGCCGTCAAGATGCGTACCTTGCCAAAGCCGGACACAAATTGCACCCGGTGCCCCAACGCTCGGCGGACTGATACTTCTGCAAGCTGCAGATCGTACACACCCTGCAGCCGTACCTTGCACCGCAAACAGGGGCATGTGGCTGTCGAAAGGGTCCTATCCGCCAATTGATTGTATGAAGCAGGTTCTCGATTCGACATCCGAGTCTGCGCAGACTCGGATGCCGTGCATGCACGCAAGACATTCGGCGGTGTTCAGCGCGCACAAGCTGAATGATGAGTTCTGCCGGTGCAAGCAGTATGCACCTCGAACTGGTGGTATAGGGCGTCGCTGTCTTGCCGCACATCAAATCCAATCTGCGCGAGAGCCACACAATGGGTCGTCGCTGGTGAATGCGAAGACAGTTGAAGCTGCAGGGTTTTGTTGAGTTGGTCCAATCGCGCATGTTGCCATGTGCAGTGCGAATGGATGACAACGAATGAAAAAGTTGATGTCGCAGATTGCACGATGCGGCGGAAAGCGTTACGCTGACATGGGGATCCTGTCGTTCGAATTGTGCTCACCTTCCTTGCAGACCTGGACTGCAGAATGCTTTTCAGCGTAGTTTTTGCGTCAGAGCCGGCAGCGGTTGTGAACGCACGGTCACCCAGCGTGGAGACGTCGATCAGCCAGACCTTGCCGCTCCGGATGGCGAGTTGAAGCAAGGTGAGCTTGCCATGCCTGCGCATTGGCGGGACAACGGCCTTTCAGGTTACATCGTTACAAAGTGAATTTTATCAACTTCTACGAAGAATTCTTTTAATCAATTACATTGAATTTTATTTTTACTTTTATTTCCTTGGTAATGTTTAATGTTTACTAATTTTAAAAAACGTGAAACGTCATCAGCAAGAGCCGTATAATGCATTTTGCCAGTGGCAAAGTTGCCATATATATTTGCTTTATTTGCGGACCCCTGTGCCCAGCTTGAGAACTTGGGCTGCTGGCCAATACTAATCGACAATGTCCACCTGCCGAGGTCCACGCCTTCGCAGTCGAAAGCATATATGTCTGCAGCCCGGATGTCATCGAGCGCTGTCGCCAGCCCTCGCGGCGTGTCCACCCAGACGTGACCTGCTGCACTGTCTTTTATGGAGGTCTTGGCCAGCCGGTCGGTAAGGCTCTCCACCGCAGTCGCCATACTGATCAATGCAGAACCGCAAGCTCTGTGCAGCAGGTGGAAAGGAAAAGGGAAATTGAATGCTTCGGCGGCAGATGAGCCCGGCACACCGAGCCAAAAGTGTGCTGAGCACGGCGCGGGCCAGGACACACAGGTTCTTGGACATTCCAAGATGTACACAGGTTCTTGGACATTCCAGGATGTCAAGACGCTGCCGGTGGAGACCGGGTGAATCCGGGGGGTGGAGACCGGCAGGTTTGCAAGATAGACAGGCAGGACCACTGCTGCACATTTTGGGACAGTGGCTCGGTCGGGGACGAGAAGCATGTGCTCGACATGATGATACATGATGGTTATTGGTGATTTGATGCCTTATCAGCTTGAGTGAGGCTGGCGGGTTCTATCTATCTATCTATCTATCTATCTATCTATCTATCTATCTATCTATCTATCTATCTATCTAGACGTGCGCATTGCATGCATGCAATGCATGCAATGCATTGCATGCAATCTGCAACATATGTTGCAGATTGCGGACTGACCGTGAACTGATCATGATGAGCAACCGCCAAACATGCTATCGCCGGGCATGGGCATGTTTGCACAAGGAAAGATGCGCATGTTTGCACCAGGAACGAGCGCATTGGATGATAGCTTCGTTTGTCCATTAATGCTCCTAAACCATCAATCTGCTGATAGCTACCGGTGCCGCTCACTGTCCGAATCTGAAGGCGAGAAAGCTGGTTTCAAGCTGATCTGCTGTTGCTGCGCATCAAATATTTATTGCAAACCCACGCACTAGGTACTAGGCATTCACATTCCATACAAAAAAGAAATCAGTATGCGCTTCACTTTCCAGTCGTCTTGTTTTATACCACGTTAACGTAAATAATCTGATGCCGCGCTGCGGCATTGTCAATGGCATGCTGACGCCGTGACATTGAGGGTGCTGCAGTTCAGCTCTGCCTTGTTATCGTCAGGCCGCTTTGCCACGTCAGAGCCTGCTGGTGGCACGAACACCGCTATGCGGCGGCTGTTGCCGCAGCTGTCATAGTAACAGAAACTGCAGTCACACGCTTGCGTCTTGGTCGCTGGCTGCTGCTGTGCTCCCGTGCGAAGTAGCGCCCTTTTCACGTCTTGAGCGGCCGAGTGCACCCCTGGCATTATGAGCTGCAGCGCCACGGGCTCTGCCACCCGCGCCACCCCCAGAGGCGGCGCCGCGGTTGCGGGCTCTGCAGCAGGCTGCTCCAGCATTGGAGCTGGCAGCCTGCGCCGCAGGGAGCTGCCGTGGCTCCTGTGGTGGTCGTCGCCGCAGAAGTTGCAGTCGTCACCGCTGCAGCCGCTGCAGGGTGCGCTGTCCGCCGTCTGCCGCTTCGCAGCGCGCGGCAGCTGCGTCGCCGGCGCACACGCTGCCGCAGGCTCCCCTGCGGTGGCGCCGGTGCTGCTGCCAAATGGACTGGCTGCGGAAGGGGCTGCAACAAGCGCTGCGGCAGGCTTCGCGGGCGACGGCAGAGCGGCAGGCTTGTGTGCCGCCGGCCTGCGGTGGCTGGCGTGATGGTCGTCTCCGCAGAAGCAGCATTCCTCCTCCGTGGCCGCGCCGCCGCCGATTTCTGAGCCCTCAAGGCCGGCAGCCATGTCCGACGGCGGCGCCAGCAACCGCGGCAGGGGCCCGCTCATGCCGTGCCGCCCCAGCGACGGCGCCACTAACAGGCTCGGATTGCCGTTGGCGCCCGGCCACGTCGCCGGCTGAGGCTTCGGCGCCGCCTGTGCAATTGCCGCCGACGCGCGCCGACGAGGCATGGCATCGCTGCGTGCCAGCCGCGGCTGCGCTGCCGGCGGTGAGATCGCAGGCGGGGGCACCGCCGCGGCCGTCTTTGCGGCGGCGTACGCCGCGGCATGCACAGCCGCCTCCACAGCCGACAGCGAGCCGGCGCGCGCCGACAGGGATATCACCCTGCTGCGCCCCGCCGCCGCCGCACCGATGGCATGTAAGTCTCTTCCGGTAGCATCTGCGGCGGGCGCCTGGCAGCACGCCGGCAGGCCGTCGCTGCTGCCGCCGGGCGCCAGCCGCGCGCGCGCCATGGCGACCAGCTTGGACAGCCACAGCGCGTTGAGGGCGCACAGCGCAGCAAACACGGCGACACCGGCGGCGGCCCACGGCGGCGGCGCCCCCGGCAGCGCCCAGACCTCCGCGGCGAGCAGCGCGCAGAAGTAGGTGCCGATGGCGACGCGGCACACGGCAAACTGAACCACCAGCGCCAGGCCTGCAGGAATCGCTGAGGACACCGCTGTCAGCTGACGAGGATTCACTGTTGGACCTGGGCAGGTTGATAGATAGATACATGGCACAGACGTCATGCTGCATCATGTCATGATGCACCGCGTGAGTTCTGCAGCGAGCTTGCAGAAGCATGTTCCCACACCCGACCTAGCATCCCCTAGGAAAACATCCCGGACAGCGCGTCCCAGAAGCCCTAAACCCTAAACCCTAAACCCTAAGTCAACAGGAGCCGCACCGGCGGCGAGGTACAGGCGGCCCCCGGCGCGCCCCGCCAGCTTGAGGCAGCCCAGCAGGTGCAGCAGTGGCGTCGTGGACTCGAAGAACACCTGGATGGCCATGCCGAACAGCGCCATCCTGTGGCACAAAGGACCGGAAGGCCACTGGAGGGAGTGTGTTTCTGGTCGTCAATGTGGCCGCGCTTGGCAGCAGTGGCGTCGTGGACTTGAAGAACGCCCGGGCAGCCATGCCTTGAAGCGCCATCGTGCGAGTACGACAGTAGGCGGTGTAGGGTGCTGGAGATGAGCTACTGTCAGTACACATGCCGGTGGCGGCCGCCAGGCAGCAGGAGAGGTGCATCCCGCCGCGGCGCAGCTGCCGGGGCTGCGTGCTGGACCATGGTTCTAAGAGATGAGATCGGTACCTCGAGGGTGTGGAAAACAGCAAAACACGTATATCGGGGTTCCGGGGCTAGTCGAAACACACGATGAGGACAATGAAGCACCTGTTGTGGTACAGGCCAAAGGCGCAGGCCGCCAGCCCAAGCGCGTGGTGCGCCAGGAAGGCCGGCGAGCCCACCGCGGAGTAGAATACCAGCGTGAAGGCAGTGTCGTATATCAGGTATCCATACATCACGGCGCCCCAGAAGAAGTGGCCCTCTGTATGCAAGCAGACATGAAGTTTGCCGTTTGCCATTCTATTACGCTTGAGGAGCGCCAAGGCGGTGTCGTACAGCAGGCAGCCGTACATCACGGAGCCCCAGAAGAAGTGTCGTTCTGCGGACGACGCAGCAGAGCAACATCGTCAAAGCGCCAGGATGCAGATTTGCCTGCAGCGGCCGACGCCCTCAACGGCATGCCGGGTTTCGTTTCGATAGCAGACAGCCACTTTCAGATGCATAGCTGGGCCAGAGGGAGAAGAGGCACGCCACCATGCCAAGGGGCTAGAACTTTGCAGCCAACAGGCAGCGGCTCTGGTGGCCCGCCGCGACTCAGCATCCATCAGCATTGCTCTCGAGCCAGCTGCCCGACCCACTTCCAAGAAACCCCGGGCTACTGCTGGATGCAATTCCACTGACCTGTGACGGCGAAGAGCGGGTTCGCCCACAGCACCGGGTCCCGCAGGTTGCCCGCCTGCCCAGCAACCAGCACCAGCGCCTGCAGCCCAAGCTATTTAGGGTTTAGGGTTTAGGGTTTCGCAGCGCAGCGATGTTGAGGGTGGAGACGGTGCACTCCAATGAGGACAGACCAGCAGGACCGATCAGCAGGGGATGGGGGCGCCGGGTCCGAGCCCGCAGCAGCGCAACTGCTGCAGGCCCAGAAGCTGGCCAGGCAATCATGCAGCAGCACCGCGGCTAAACCCCACAGCCCTGCTGCTCGCCTGACAGCAACACCAGCCCGGCCTTTCACTGCGGAAGATAGCGCTGGCGGTCCAGCAAGCCTTCCACACAAGGAGCATATGGGATGGAAGCAGATGAGGGGTAAACAGGAGCGCACATGTGCGGCGGAGGCAATCCGGTTGGTCCATGCCAGCTTCTGCGCGGCGCTCAGCCGTGCGTAGCCGCGCCACAGCCGCGGCGTGTACACATGCGCCAGCACGTTGACGACCACCCTGTAGCAGAAAGTGAGACAGTGAGCTGAGACAGCCTGCAAACTGCAACAGGAGCACAGACTAGGGTTTAGGGTTTAGGGTTTAGGGTTCGCTGCCAGCGGCCCGGCACAGCTGTGAGCTCTGCGGACACAGTCGGCAGCATTTGAATTTGCAGGAGTAAACTCCCCGAGACCGCACTGCTGACTGCTTACCACTGCAGACCTGCAACTGAAGGCCTCTGCGATGCCTCGGGTTGCCGCCTTCGCCATGCCGACTGGTCATGTCAGGGAGGCCGGCAGGTCACTCGAGCATGTGCGAGAGTAGGGAGTCTGCAATGGCAAACCCGACTCAGAGAGCGTGACAACGAAGAAGGCAGAGCCACGCACCAGGTGAGGCACGACGCGGCGGCGACGGCATGGATGCGTTCCGCCGGGAAGTCTGGCGTGCCCATGGCTGCGGCAGGCGCGCTCCCTGGCCGCTGCGCTTCGCAACCGGCGCTGGCTGGTAGTTGCCGCGCCAGCGGCCGCTTGTGCTGCTGCTGCACGTGTTATTGCCGCCGTGGCAGCTGCAGCGCTCCTCACAGAGCCTGCATCACTTTGACAGGAATTGTTCATAGCACATTGAATCAAAGTTGAAGGCCGACAAGAAAGGACGGATCCGTCAAGTGCACAGACTGCAGGCAAGGATATGACAAAAGGTCTACCGGGCGCTGCATACAGACATTCAGAGCCAGGCTGCTAGATATGTTACACGATCTGGCCCATATCGAACAGTGGAAACAGGTGGATGTGCCAGATGGGTCCACACCCTGGCGCGATGGAACACCAACCCCAATGATCGCATCTACGTGTGGAACTCAGCACTACACTGCCACCGACTGGTTCCCAGCAATGTGCTGTTAGGGTTTTGCTGCCGTGATGGCGCTGTTCAGGGTCTGGCTCTGCGCTGCCCCCGCCAAGACTGCTGCAGGGTCTGCTGCTGCTCTGCGGCTACGACCGTGGAGCGCCGTCACCGCTAGCTGTCAACGCTGGCGACACGCCGGCGGCTGACGGCGTCTAGCACACAGCGCCATATCTCTGGACGCGGCGGCTCACTGCCGCCGGCCGCGGGATCCGGCCGGCCGGTCGCCGCAGGGGGCTTCAGGGTTTATGCGCTCAGTACTGCGAGCTGTCCGACTTGAAGACGCGGCTTCTGGCGCACTCGTTCATGACCTGCAGGCGCATTGGAAGGAGTTCGTACTTTGAAAGGAACCTTTGCAGTGTTGCATGGGGACACCGGAGTAGCTGCAGACAGTCTTGCACGAACCAAAAAACCAGACTTACAAACGAGATGCCAGGACACATGGAATCCACAAAAGATTATGCAGGTGGCCACGCAGGCGCACCTGCTCTGTCCGGAGGAAGAAGTAGAAGAACGCAGGCGAGACCTGCGCAGAGCAGGGCAAAGCCATGTGGGCAGGCGGCTGAGAGGGTCTGCAAGGGACTGTCTGCTGATCCATGCTGGTGACGTTCTGCCACACATGCTGCCGTGCTGCTGTGAGACGGAGGGCTGCCGTGAGGTTGTTGCGGTTTCAGACACGGCAGTACGGCAGGTGGGTGTCGTGCAAGACAGCTGGCTGACAGCTCTTCTGCCTGATGTCGAGGCCATGATGATTACAGGCTTAGGGTCATGGTCCACATCCTAATATAAAGTGAATGCTCTGCGCCTCAGACAACGAGCAAGAATGGCGGCCATCTGCAACGTCGTCTCGGCAATGCACGACGAATTCAGCTGTCCCGAAGAATGTTGGAGGACGTTCCAAAAGACTGATGATGCGGGCATTGCTGTCACCCAGTGCAGAGGATTCTTTCAAGCCACCGGCAGCACAAGGTGCAAGCATGACTGCACCACATGTGCTCGCCTGGCAAAATCACGGAAGATGCTGTGCGCATTTGCATGTCCCACAGAAATGCAGCACTAGCGAGCCCAGAGAAGGGCTGCAGTGCAGCCTATATCATCCCCCGTGCAGCTGCATTCCCCCTTGCTGGCTGCCCTCATTTGAATACTGCCGCCGGCTGCTCCTTCGGATCGTCTGTCCAGATCTTGCTGCGGGCGCAGTTGTTCATCTGCGTGTCGCAGCGCAGCCTTCAGGAAATGTATATGTCCTAGCGCTGCAGAGCTCGCGAACCATGCGCTGCTCAGTGTGCAGCCAGCCGTGTGCTGGGGGCATGCAAGACACCGACGGATGCTGCATGCTCTCAGGCGACACAACTAGCTTCAGCGCAACGGGGGCGGAATGCTGCACACCGTGGTGAGCCCGTTGTAGAAAAAGCTGAAGAACACGGGAAGCGTCTGCGTCCAGGAGACGAGACCCGTCAGGCTGGTGGGAACTGATCAGGCCGGGCGGCGCATTCCGATGTGCAAGCAGGTGCTGCAGAATCGCCTCTGCGCGACTGCCGGAAAAACCACGACTCGAAGTAGTGGAGAGGCCTATGGCGTGCCGGGCTCTGACTTACGGTATCTGAAGGCATCTGACTCCCGCCTCCACTGGCAGGTGCGCAGGCCGCATGGAGTGATTTGTACTTTGCCAAGCGATCGCATAAAAACCTTTGGTTGACCAAAGACACTCCCAAGCTGCGAGGTTTCGCCGGAAAGAGCCTCTCGGAGGCAACAAGGAATGTCAATACTCTATGTGAGCCGCTGTGAAGGTGCACTTTGAAATTGACAAGGGTGCCTTGCGAGCTACATCGGCAGCAGCACACTAGTACCGCCGCTGTGAATCAGATACCTTGACTGTGGCAAAGGGCTGTGTCTGGTCCCAGGCCCCGCTTGGGTGCTGACATCCTAAAGTGAAATGCTTAGGTGAACTTCCCTAAATACTCGATCAGCGTCGCACCACGAGCGCGGCCTTGCCAGAGGTGCCCAGAGCACGCCGGAAAGGCGGCGAGAAGGTGTTGGCTGCAAACACGCCCGCCCCCGCGGCTGCCAGCGCCACCACTGCTGACTTTGCTGCCGCCTGGACCGCGAGGGTGCTGCAATCTTCCTTGTGCTTCTGCCGCTCGGCTGTTAGCTCCTTCACACCATTGTCGTAAGCCATGGTGAGACCATCAGCGGGATCTCGTGTCGGCGTTGACTTTGACTCGACATGTTCGCTCGCCATCGAAAACTACGATGGACGGATAAACCCTCAGCCTGTTGCTACAACGGGGAAATGCAGGCCGGGAAATGCAGGCTGGGTGACAATTTCTGAGGTGCAGTGGCATTTCCAGCTGATCTGTCGCCTTTCCGTTGCCTCTGCAGTCTTACACTTCCGCCGCAACAATGCTGGAGCTGAAGCCGAACGCCGACGCGCAGCAGCTGTTCGAGAAGCTCACGGGAACGAGTCCGCCTGCCCAGACCTTCAGCGTGGACGACCACCTGCGTCAGTGGGTCGCCAGCCGCGGCCTGGCGGCGCAGCAGGGCCAGACGACGCCGCAGGCCACGCCCGGCTCCAGCCCCGCGGCTGCTGCTATGAGCGCTCGGCAGTGATAGAGCAATCTCGGCGGACCAACCTCCGACACCGCCATGCGCATTGGTGGGGGTCTGCGTGGGTAGAATGCCCTCAAACTCTGCTTTTGAATGATTTCGATTGGAGTTGAACACGCTCGCGCGCGCGTTTGCTGCGTAGCTTGCAAGTGGGGCCTCCAGGGCATATTCGACAGGCACGCAGATTATCGCGATCGCTGCTTGCGAGAGCGCCAGCACCTGCTGCACCGGGCCTAGAGCCTCTCCAGAAGCTCACTCATCCTTGCACACGCAAGTACACGACTCACTGCCCAGCTGCACCTGAGTGGATTCTGGGAAGTGTGACTTGTACCGCTATCCTTCTCCAGAAGCATCAGGCGCGTGTCACTTGGTCCGGTGCAGAGTGCTGAAGGGTCCAGGCTAGCAGCTGAGGCTGGAGACGTGCCGTCAACACGACGCTGCAGCACCTTGTGAACGTGCACCGCGCCCTTGCTGCGCAGGCCGCATGGCGGGCTTTGAAGCCCTTCTGGCCATGCTGCTGCTCGCGGCCGGCAGCGCGTGCACAGCCGAGGCGTCGCTGCCGCGCATCAAGGGCTTCGCCAGCATCGTGCCGGAGGCCGCAGGAGAGCATGCGTCGGAGCAGCAACGCCCGCTGCTGTTGCAGCGCGATGAGGCGGTGCACTTTCAAGTGGTGAGCTGTCCAAATCCCACATATGCCAGCTGAAATGTATATTGTCGCCGGGTGTGAGTGGCGCTCGCTATCGTCCGCTCGTGTGGAACTGACGTGCGCAGACTGTTGACATGAAATCCAAGCCGCCAAGTCACTGTGACAAGATTGCGCGTCACCGGGCGCAACGCCATTCGCAGATTGGCGACTGGGGCCGGCAGGGGGAGTTCAACCAGTCGGACCTGGCGGAGGTCATGGCGGCGGCGGCGCGCGATGTGCCGCCGGCGTTTGTTGTCTCCGTCGGCGACAACTTCTACCCAAGTGCGTCACCCGCTCTGCTTTGCGAACGTTTCATGTCTGCGTGCTTGGTGCACGAATACAGCATGCGCCTTTTCCTCTCATGGCGTCGTGCTTGCGGAAGCTCAGGTGGATGCATGCCACCTAGGCTTACCACCAGGCACTCGATGGATTACGACATGCACCTGTTGAGCCTCACCTGCGCTTTTCGCAGGCGGCCTGACGAGCGTCGACGACCCAAATTTCGCACAGAGCTTCATCGACGTGTACCACCAGCCAGAGCTGCAGGCGCGCTCGTTACGCACACGACACAATGTGGCAGCTCGCCCGATACATGTCACCTGGCTGCGCCTCTGTGACAGACTTGAAAACAACACTGCGCCTCTTATGGTGTGGTGCTCGATATGCGAGGCCTGCTTCAAAACCACTTCACATTTACCGCGCCTGAACGACCAGCAAAATGGCACTGTCCCTTCAGGTGCCGTGGTATGCGGTGGCGGGCAACCACGACTACGGAGACGGCATCGCGCCGGGCGACCCGCCGCCGGACTGCCCGCGGGAGGAGCCGGCCTGGCGCTGCTCTGCCGGCCTGCTCACCCAGGTGCATTCCGACAGCATTTGACCGCCTGAAAACATAAGATCCTGCTTGCATATCTTATGGACACAGCATCGCGCCGGGCGACCCGCCGCCAGACTGCCCGCCGGGGGAGCCGGCCCGGCGCTGCTCCGCCGGCCTGCTCACCCAACTCTGTGCGGGGCCCTCCAACCTTGCTGAAGCACCAGCCTGGCCGTGTAAGCTTGGCTTCGGGGCATGTGCCTCATTCTGCGTTAGTGCGACCGACATGTCTGCCTGCACATCTTCCTGCGCCTCTGCAAGAGGCCTGCTAATGCCCAGGCGATGTGCCATGCTTGGGGGAGGCCGACCTGTGCCCGCACCGTCTGCTGGGCGGCTGTACAGATGCGAGCGATTCCAAAGCTAGCCACTCTTGAGGCTGACGCTCACAACGCGTCGCGCAGCTGTCTGCGGAGCTGCGGCGGCGTGACGAGCGCTGGCAGTGCCGCCGCTCGCGTGTGGTCTCTCTGGCTAGCGGCGCCGTCGACATCTTCATGTGCGCTTCCAGATTTGCCGACCAGAAAACCCCTTGTTTGCTGTGTCATTCGCGCTCCTGCTCTGAGGAGCAGCCCATGAGTATGTCAAAATGTCAACACATGTTTCTGTGATGGATGCAACTGCTGTGCTTCCAACTCAAATCACCGCCGCCCCGGATCGTCGATCTTTGGCTTGGTCACCGATATTTGTGGCATGCGGTCATGTGCGCAGGTACGACACGACACCGTTCGTGCAGTACTACTACGAACGGCCCTGGGCGGCAAACCCGGGTACGCGAATCACCCCAGTGCCAAACTGCATCCCATCTCTGAGGCAGCTGCCCAGCTGGTTCTGCAAGCATGGGCATGCCAGCTCGAGACACCAGGGGTCAGGTGGCGCTCCTGCTTGCAAGCTTCGGCCTCCCAGCACGTGACGAGAAGAACAATATCAAGTATCTGCAATGGGGCGTTTGGCCATGCGCGCGAGAAAATCTCGATATCTCGAAATCAGCGTGAGGCAGCCATTGTGGATGTTTGCAGTAGGTCGAACAGTCGGGTTTCATATTCCTCCGGTTTCTTCGAATGGACCTGGAACATCATGTGCCGGCAGGTGGCATCCGGGAGCAGTCGTGGATGGCCAACCTGGTGGAGCTGGAAGCAGAACTGGCGGCGTCGGAAGCCGGCTGGAAGCTGGTGGTGGGCCACCATCCAGTCCGTTCCAACGGCTTCGAGCACGGCGACACGCCCGAGCTGCGACGTGCGCACTTTCTCCATCTCCGCACTTCCTCCATCTCGCACACAGAGCCGTGCCGACTGACCTGGAAACACTGCGCAAACTGAAAAGGCTCAGTGGCAGCCAGGGCACAGCTCGGTGCAATCCAGCGGCGTCAACGGCACAATTCGCTCGCGCCCGGCCTCTGTCGCAACATCCTTCCTCGCCATTCGAAGTGCAACTTGCGCCCGCGCATAGGTGCGCGCATAGGTGCGCTGCCAGTGTGCCGGTCCTGAAGTCCTGATGGACGACTGCATCAGGCAGGCAGCATCGACTGCTGCTGGAGCGCCACAGCGTGCACCTGCACCAGTCTTGCCTGGTCGACATCAGAAACTTCTGAAGCTAATCAACTTCTGGTACAGACCAAGCTCTCCGTCCTTGCCAGCAGGTTGGACCTGGCCGGTGCTGGAGCTGCGGCTGTACTTGGCAGCGCACGACAAACCGACCAAACAGATAATCATCGCCCAAGGAGCCCCTACTCTGACGACTCTTGCAAGGTGGTTTGGATTTTTTCGCAATGATTTTTTTGCGCAGGCTGGGTGGAGCCGTTGCTGGAAAAGTACGGAGTCCAACTGTATCTGGCGGGGCACGACCACGACTTGGAGCACATTTGGCAGCCGGGGCGGCGCACGCACCACGTTGTGAGCGGCGCCGGCTCGCAGACGCGGCCGCTTGGCGGCAGCGCCGACGCCCTGTTCCAGCACGACCGCCAGGGTGAGATACTCGATAAGGGATGTGTCTGATGATTTGATGCACCACATCGCGACGCGGCCGCTCGGCGGCAGCGCCGACGCGCTGACCCAGCACGATCGCCAAGGGGAATCTAATCATGGGAGGGAACATGCAATGTTTTCTGTCATATGAACCGCGCCATCAGCGGCGCCGGCACACGCGACCGCTGGGCGGAAGCGCGGACTCGCTGCTTCAACACGAAACCGGCAAGGTGCGTGCCTGGTGAAAGAATGTGACAACTCCTGTGTTACGCGCACCACATCATCAGCGGCGCTGGTTCAATGTAACGGGTGCTGGGCAGCGCCGCCAACGCGCTGTTTCAGCACAGCCGGTCAAGTTTCGTGCGACTGATGACTGGCTCAGACGCGCTGTTGCAGCCCGACCAGTGAGGTGCGCGCCTGCTGAAAGAAGCGCATGGGTCGAGGGGGATCAAGATCTAAGATCTAAGACCTAAGATCTCCCTTGCATGGGTTTCAACCAGCGTGCAGGGGTCCATACACGAAACTTGGAAACGTTAGCAACGCTCTATGAAATGCGATTTGAATTGCGCAACTTATGCCTTCGAGTTGCTCTGTGCCACTGGCCCACGCCGACGCAACTGCTGAATTGCGATGCGAATGTCTGAACAAAGAACTGGCACACGAAGTATCCGGTATGGCGCGCAGGCTTTGTGACGGTGTCGCTGCGGCGTGACGCCCTGGAAGTGGCTTTCTTCGGCCTGGAGTGGAGGCAGCAACCGATGTACACCGCCACGCTGTCCCGCGAGCCGGCTGCTGACGAGACCGCACCAGACGAGCCTCAGTGGGATGAGGAGGGCGCCGCAGCGGGCGCTGGCGAGGCAGCGGAAGAATCAGAGGACGCTGCCACATCGGCCTGGCCGGAGGCGGATGGCTCGGCGGCTGCGGCAGACAGAGAAGGAATCTCGGTGGCTCAGCTGCGTGTCCCCGACTCACAGGCGGCGGCGAGCGGCCCGGATGGCGGCTTGGGCGGCGGCTGGGATGGTGACGCAATTCTTTAGGCAGGGGATTTTGTTCTTACGATGGGTCCACGTGGGGGGCGCGGGCCAGGCCACCGCTGCGATCAGACATGGGCGCTGGCATGCTGTCAGGCTGCTGGTGGCGCTGTAACCAGCTAACCTCCTTTTTAGGGCGCTCGCCCGTCAATGTTGCCGCTGATGGACCAAAACTTCAGCGAACGCTGTCTCGCTTCCTGCGTCGTTTCTGAGCCTCACTGGACCAAGCAGCATAGCAAGTTTCAGCGCTTTTGGGCGGAGCTTTCACTTCTGGAGCCGCTCCTGTACCAACATGACTCGGCTGGCACAAGGCAGTCGTTCGGCTGATTTCAGAGTCCAGGAACCGCTTGATTGCCCAAGCGAATGGTGGAAACTTGTGCCAGCATCAGTCCTGTATCAGTCTGTGTACACCCACACCCGTCCCGCCACACTAAAGTCTACGCGGCAACATCCAGCAGCAATGCCATCATCAGCTCAGAAACGAACCTATCCAGTCTCTCCCGAAGCAAGCAGGTGCATCAATATGACCGACAGCTTGCGCCTTGCAGAGCGGCAACGCACATATGTCCCGCAGCGGCCGCATCACACTGCAGGAGCTGGCACCCCTAGAAGCTGCAGAGGTCTTTGCCGTACGCACACATCCTACAACAAAATGCTCCAACAGCTGCCTGATTCGTACAGTGGTTCCATCCCGTCAAAGGTTCGGCAAGGCTATCCGGCTCAGCATTGCTCCCGCGGCTGCCGCTACCACTCAGCTTGCGCTGAGGTTATATACCCAACAGCTCGGCCAAGCCCCTCGTGCACAGACGCCTGCAAATGCCTCAGCGGTCCAGTCATCCAGGAGGCTCTCATGTGACCCCAACAGCTGTTGCAGCTGCGGACATCAGCGTGGCCATCGTCAGTCCAGGGACACGTGCAGGAGGTAGGACGGGTAGGCCTGCGTGCAGAGCGGCACTTGTGTCATTGATGACCACAGTGCTGGTCAAAGAACATGCTCAGTGCAAACTTAGCAACGTGCTGGCATACGCCGCCATGATGCCAGTGATTGTGACGGTACCCAAAGCCTCAGTTCTCAAGCAACCAGGCAGCACGGTGTGCCTGATGCGGCTGCAGGTGCCGCTGCAATCTGACAGAAGGCGGAGGTCTGCCGCGCGCCTGCGCATTGTCGTAGCAGGCGTAAATCTCCTGGTGGCCGCCGGTGCCAAAGGCATGGCCGCGCCCGGTGAAGGTGGAGTCGAAGCCCTCCGGCGGCCGCCGCAGCCGGTGCTGCCCTGTAGCAAAGTACACTTGTTGCGATCCTCGCTCAGTGATGGTACTTACGACTCAGACTCAGCAAGCAGGGTCTGGACGGTTGAGTCCTGCAGAGGTGCAGTCGTGCAGCCTTGTGCCATGAGAAGAACAACCTAATGCAGCTCCTGCAATCACGGACGGTACATCAGGCTTGGATGCATGTTAGATAAGGCAGGAAGCTGCGGAGCCGTTGGGCGGCGCACCTGCACAGGTGCGGCCCAGGGCCACGTGGCAGAGCAGCACCACCATGTGGTTCTGCGCCGGCTGCGTGGGCGCCGGCTGCGTGGGCGCCGGCTGCGTTGACTGCGAGCCGCCTGAGAAAGGCCACCAGGAGAGGCTCGGGCGAGGTCTCACAACTGCAGTGACTGTGCGTGAGAGCCGACTTCGAGGTGCGCCAAGCGTTTCAGCATCAAACAAGCTATGTGTATAGTATCAAGCAAATGAGTTTGAGGCACCAATGCTACTGAGACCCAGCGCTCAGGTCTCTGAAACGAGGCCTGATCCGTCTGCTTCCGGCTGCATTGGCGCCCTCACAATCTCTCTCACTGTACCAGTGCTGGTACTCAGCATGCCTGCAGAACCTTGCCGGTGCCCGGAACAGGTGCCTCGGCCATATCGGCACCTCCGGCATCTCGGAATGCATGCCATGCCAGCAGTGCACTGATCAGATTATGGCACACATCTCAGGACAACCGGAGACTATCATCGCACCGAAGCACCCATCTTCCCCGTACCTGTCGCCTGCAGGCTCTCCCGGCGTGCACGCGCCGATCGGGTCTCCACCGCCGCGGGCTGCCTTGTTGCTATTGGCTCCTCCTCAGCCGCCGGAGCCGTGGCCGGCACATGCGCCGCCGGCAGCGGGTGTGCCCCAACGAGCTGGTCCCAGCTGTTTGCCGCCTGCTGCGACGCTGCCAGCAGCGCCCACTGCGCGCATGGTGGACATCTCTGACAAGCAGAAATGGAACAGAGCGCCTCCGGCACGTGTTCACGTTTGCTTGGCATTTGCTCGGCAATGGAATTCGCCCGCAGTGTATTCCAGCTGTTGGACGCTTGCCGCAACGCCGCCAGCCGCCCACTGCGTGCATGGCGGATTAATTTCAAAAGTGAAACTCAAAGTGCATCCGGCACGGGCTCGTGTTCCATTTAGCAAGCGTGTTTGCCCACCAGCTGGTTCCAGCTGCTGGCCTCCTCCTGCGACGCCGCCGGCAGCACCCACTGCACGCATAACCGAGCAGTCTCAAACATATTAATCGCAACAGCATGTCCAGCGAGTGTCCATACTCGTTGGTATAAGGCACTTGTATTCGAGAGCCAGAGGGTCCCAGCTGCTGGCGGACTCCTGCGATGCCGCCAGTTAGCGCCCACTGCATGCACGGGAATGTCCCCACTGCGACTTACGGTCTCTGCGAAGCGCATATCAGGTTTTGGACTGCCACATTCGCCTAGAGATTCTGGAAGCAGTGGCACAGTCTTGGGCGCTGACGTCAAATGTGTCTGTGCCAACAATGGGGGTGCTGAGCTCCAGAAGGCGCTCATCCCCTGGGGGCTGATAGCCCCGGGGCTATCAGCCTCCAGGGGAAGGTGCAGCTCTCGACAGGTGCAGCTCTCGAAAGGTGCAGCTTTCGAAAGGTGCAGCATCCCCTCGGGTGCCACCCGGCAGCATGCACAACGCCTGCTGCTTGTACCTCTCACCACATCTTCCCGAGTCCACAAGGATGTGCATGGGCCATCGCAGAGCATCTTTTGAGAGAGCGCGTGCCAACCGTCCGTCATGATACGAATGCACACATTCCGCGGACAGAGGCGCACCCGGCGCGAGTAGCCCTCGAGGGAGTAGGAGGCGGCCCAGGCAAAGTAGGCGCCCTGGCCCAGCATGCCCGACTCCCGGCTCACCCGCGTGTCAAAGCCCTCGCCTGTGCACGGGGATACAAGGCGTCGTTGTGCGCCTGGCAAAACTGTCATGGTTTGCTGATGTGCACTGCGCCGTGAGCTGTCAGGTCCATGGAATGTGAGACAGACAGCAGTCTCGTGGCAGATTTTACGCCACCATGAAGCACGCCCCGGGGATAGTGGATGCGGGATGCCCTAGAGATGGCATCATCGCCGAAACGAGCAGGCAGGGAGCACAATGGAACAGCGCACGAGTGATGAGGGACAGCGTCGCCGGAGAAGATCCATGGAACAGCAGCTGCTCGTTGACCTGGCCGCCTGCAACGCAGAGCTCTATGTCAGCCCCTCGCACAGATCAGCTGAACAACCTTCTCTGCTACCAGCTGCTCATAGAGCAAATGCGCCACGTGCCAGGGATCTTCCACCCCATGTACTTCTGCTTATTGTGTGCAGTGATCACGCGAGCCGCAGAGTCTGTGAGGGTGGCAGCACGCTACCTGCTTCCTCGGTGACATCCTGCCGCCGCCGCACGTACCGGCTCCAAAGCTTCCTGCACTCAGCCAGCGGCGTGATCGATGTGTCGCTGTTGCCATTGACACTTCACCTTCCTATCGGACATGCCAGGAGCTGTCGCAGCTTGGATGTGGTAGAGCAACGTAACTCAGACTGGCATTGGTACTGTACATGAAACCTAGGACTATCAGCAGCATGTACAGATATCTTCCCATGCCCAAGGGGCAGCGCTGCGCATATGACATGGCGTGCGCGGTTGGTGTAGAAGAGCAAGCATGTATTGCTGCTCAACGGGGCGAAGCCCTCCATTGCGCTGGCACAAGCAAAAACTGAAGACCACGGGGCTTGGGCTGGCTTGAAACCCCAAAGCATCGAGGACAGAAGCTTGGAGAGTGCGCCCTCATGAGGGCGGGCATGCGAAATGTGCGAAACTCACCACATGCGGCGAACAGAACGACATTTCTTTGGGGACCAGGAGCTCGCGCCTGTTCTGCACGCGGTGGATGGAGACGACGCGGGAGCGGCCGACGGGGGTGCCCTGCATGTAGTACATCTGCTGCTGATCCGGCGGGCAGCGGTCCACTGCCGCCAGTACCGCCTCCACCTCTGCCGCCTCCGCCTCCGCCCTGTGCGTGTGCAGGACACAGTTCGACCCAAGGATGCGCACCCCATATCTGCAAAACAGTTCAACTGCCGCCAGCACCGCCTCCACCTCCGCCGCCTCCCTCCTGTGAGGTTTGACGCACAATGCTGGTGTCGACGCCTTGACTTTTGGAGCATCAGTTTCAAATCCTGCACATGTCCGGTCCACCGCCGCCAGCACCGCGTACACATCTGCCTTCTCCACATTCCTGTGAGCTTCGACAGGCTTCGTTCAAGCGTGTTGTCTGTTGAAACCTAGTCTATTCACCGCCGTCAGCACCCCTTCGATCTCAGGCCGCATTCCTGCATGTTGAAAACTGGCACTGAGATGGCTATGGATGCAAAAGTCCAAATAGTTGACCGCTGCAGCTCCACAAACACCACCTCCACCACCTCCTGCACCAGTTCCCAAAGCGTTCAGGCTTTCAATATGAGACATGCACGCGCATTGACTAGGCGGCCCTTCCTACTGCAGAAGCACCAGAGGTGGCCAACGACAGCCCGCAAAAAGAGATGCCGGATTACGCTACGCACTTTGACATCGAGGCTTTGCCCTCTGCTGCTGGCTAACATGCCTGCTGGCGCCACAGCTATGTTGGATCCCACAGTTTGCAAGCCCCAGCCACCTTGCCACTGACAGCGATACTGACATCAGATCTGCTGACCCTGCATGCAATGTGGACGACCCGAAAACTTCAGGAATCCTGACCTGTTGCCGGCCGAGACAGCTGCCTCCGCGGGGGTCGCTGGCGGGCAGGCAGCTGACGGCATGCATTAGCGCAAAGTCCACATTGCCGTGGTACGCCTCCAGCGCCGCACAGGGCTCCAAACGCATCAACTCAAGGTCTGATTGTCACTTCATAGCGTAGGTTGACTGATAAGCAACAGCTCGCCTGTTGGCCGCCGCCGCGACGGAGATCGCCGCGCCGCCGACAGGCAGGCAGCTCACCGCGTGTATGAGGGCCGCGTCCACGTCACCGTGGCACGCCTCCAGCGCCGCACGGGCGTCTGCTTCCGGCAGCCCCGCGGTCATGAGCTCCGCAATGGCGAAGATGCATGGTTGGAAGGGCGGCGGGTCGTCGCCTGAAGATGATCAGACGATGGCTGAGGCAGCTTTCGAAAGACCTTTCAGCACGAACGGTCATCATATACCCCTGCGCCAAGGACATGCACGTCAACAGGACCTGTGTTCGAGGCTGGTTGGCTGTGCAAGGAAGAATTCTCAGTGGCCATCACAGGCAGAAAGCATGTATTTCAGATTTTTGCAACCAGACCTGTGCCATGCAGGTTCAGCGGCACGAACTCGACGGGCGAGTCGCCGTCCCGCGGCGGCGCCCACTGCCTCGGCGGCGCCGCTGCCACCTCCGCTATGCGGCTTCTCACCGCAGCCGCATGCGACGCCTCCAGCAGCTGCAGCATGTGACGGCAGGCAGCTTTCATGATGAAGGCAGATCACACATATTCACAAGGTGTTGGTTTTCAAGTCTGTCAATTAAGCGCTACCACCTATCCTGAACTGATGCAGTGCTACCCATCAGTGGAAGCCACAGAAGCCTACTTGAGCATCAGTCTTCACCTTAGGTCCATGGCCCACATCAGAGAACTGAAACACGCATCCCAGAAGAAACGACTCCACACCTTGACCTTGCGTTGCAGATCCTCTTTCTCTGCCTTGCTTGCCGCCAGCAGCTCTTCATGCGATGGCAGCGGCGGCACTGGCGGCGCCGCTGGTGCTGCCAGCGCCGCAGGCGCCTCCGGTGCCGCTGGGGCCTCCGGTGCCGCCGATGTCGTAGGTGCTGCAGGCGCCGAGGGCACCGGCTTCTGGCCAGCTGCCGCACGCGGCTTCTTGAACTGCAGCGCAAAGGCAGGCCCAACATCAATCGCACAGGAAGGGACGAACCACATGCATTGCCGTTCAGTTTCAGCGTTAATACACGAAGCTGCATGCGATGGCTGTGTTGCCAGCTGGAGACTGTTGAGAGAAGGTGAGCCGTGCGGCGCTGAGCGCATTGTGGCAGTGAAATGGAATTTACAGCACAGATAAATATTGGATACTGCCCATACAGTTGCGCAGCTGCACTTCTTAGCATGACGGTACCTGCTGATTTATGGCCCGAGCCTTTGGCGCCTTTGATGCCACCCTCGCCGTGCGATCCACGAGGCTGCCGCCGCTGCTGCGGCTGCCGCCGCCGCTGCTGAGGCCGCTCTGCCGTGCCGCGTGTGAGTCCGCCGCTGCTGGCCGTGCGAGTGTGGTGGCTGCGCTGGCTGCATGAGGCAGACCTGCCGCTGCTGTTGCCGCCGTCGCCGTAGCGAGATGATGGCGGGTGCGCTTGGCCGGCACATCGTCATCTGCGGCCGCCGCTGTCGCAGCGGCTGCGTCTGCTGCGGAGACGGCATCTTGCCAGGGTGCCAGGCCGGCCTGCCGCAGGGAGCGGCGGCGCTTGGTGCCAGCCGTGCGGGACCCTGCTTGGAGCATGTGAAGGCTACACATGTCCCGTTTGAGTATGTGAGTTTGAGCATGGACGACCGCACACCTACCCAATGCTGGCTCTTTCTTGGGACATGTAGCTCGCAAGCGCACCTGGCGCGACGGTCACGCACACGTTTGCAGCATCATCGTCCACAGTGAGATCCAGTACCGCCGCCCCAGCAGCCATCCTCCCTGTCAGCGAAATGTGCCTTCGCTCCTGCATCCTGACAGCAACAGAGTAACAGAGCAGAGCGACAGCAGCATAGTTTGAAATTCGAAAAAAACATAATCGGGTAGTGATCAGATCGGGAGCGAGTCGGTCTCGGAGTTGAGGCCCGCCCTCGATCATCAGCAGGCGCGGGCCCAGCGCTTCACGCTGACTCCATTGTCAGCAAGGCTAGAGCTGTGTAGCCCAGTCCAGATCACATGCAAAGGCTCGAGGATGCACACACATGTCAGTGCATCAGGTCTTCGAACTGTCAATAGACATGTTCACTGGGCCCAGGCATGACTCGGATGGAGACACCCTCTCAATCAACAGACAGCAAGAGCGCACACAGATACGCGACTTCACCCTGAAATAAGGTTGGTACAAGTATTCATTCTCGATAACACCTCTTAAAGCAACTGAGACGCCAGGCAGCCCACTCAGGGTTGGAGCATAGGAGCCAAACCTGTCCAGTGGTCTTCAGCCGGCTGCTTTAGCGGTGCAGCAGCACCGAATCATGCTCATACTTCAAGAGCTCCTCGAAATGCGCCGGAACAGGTCGACAGGACGGCCAGCCAGGCGCTTTCTGTTCCGGACCAATCACCTGCAGAATCTGGCAACTTCAGCTGCGCGGCCGTGACAGGCCGGTGCCTTGCTGATCGAAATGCGTTTCTGCGTAAGGTTGGCACTTCGAGAGCAAGGGAACAGCAGGTAACTTGCAAAAAGGCATGAATGTGTCCAAGGCCGCACCGAGATGGGCTTGCAGGCCAAAGCACGCCCAGCACGAACTCCGACACCCGACAGATCCGGCGGCACTCCTTTTTTGCTTTGACAAAATTTTGCTCTCAGCGGCGAGAAGGGAAGACAAGTCTCAGTGCCGAAGAGAAACTTCGGATCCTGACTGGTGATTCAACCTGGTCATCGAAATCGAATGCCACAGGCGATGCACGCGCTGCCGATGAGAATTGCTCGCTGAAACGCGGACAAGCTCAACGTTTATCTACTGGTGCACATGCCTGCAGGCTCTGACACGATGTCAACCACCAGCGGCAAGTCAAGTCATTAAATTGCAACAGCAACACCCATGCGCCAAACGTGCCATCCTGCCGCCGACGGCTGCCGGGCGCTGAACGATGAGCATCACACAGTCACATGATGTTGAGGACCTGCGATGAATGTGTCAGGGTCTGCCAGACCCTGACACATTCATCCCAGGTCCTCAACATCCACAACAGACGGCCGAGCCGCATGCCGAGCGGTCCACCGTCCTACTCTGCCGTCACGAGACACCTGCGCTACGGCCTTTACCGCCCTCAGCGGTCAGCGCCGTCAGTAGTAGCCCACCGCCTCGGGCGTCTTGTACGAGATGATGTAGGCCGGGTACAGCGACCTGTCGTCGGCAAACGTGGCTGTGCAGGCGGTCAGCTGCCGCGTGCCCTGCCGCTGGATGCCGTCCACCGGCGGCAGCGCCGCGGCGGCGGCGATCATGGAGTACTCGCAGGACGTCTCCGCTGCGGCGCGGCACGCTGCCGCATGCTGCAGCGTCACGGGCAAAGCTGACGCCGCGCCCCCGCCGCCTGCGACCGCCGCTGCGGCGTGCTGCGCCGCCCGCGCTGCTGCGATAGCTTCACCGTTATCGCGCTGTCAAGACTACTCGGCTGTATCGAAAGACTTCAGGGCTGCTGATGAATGGCAATAGTGCAGCGGATGACTAACCGCCATGTGCTGATGAGTGTGAACCGAGTCGTGCTCGTTTGTCTCAAACAGCATTCAGCTGCCTGGTGGAGCGAACCCAGCGTCACTCCGGCCTCACCTGCTCTGGCGCTGTAGGTGTGCGAGTAGCTGGACCGCGATGCCACCCAGATCAGCTTCTGCACCTGGCGGCTCATCTCGGCCTTGAAGCCCTCCTGTGTGCAAGGAATGCAAAGCATCAACAAGCAGGGTGGCAGCATCATGGTTTCGGACGAGTTCGGGCTGGACATGGCAGTCAATTGCACCAGCGTTGTGCATTGTGGCTGTACAGGCTGGGCATCGGCATCACCTGCACAATGCTCTGGATGGCGGGCTCGCTTGTGCCGTGGAAGCACACCTGGCCTCGAAAGCCCAGCTCGCCCTCCGGGATGCCTGCGGAAGGCGAGCGCGTCGTTGAGCTTTTGAGATGCATTCTGCCAGTACCAATCTGCCTGGTCATGGCCGATCCATCTGCCCCTCTAATACTCTAATACCTTATGCTGACTCACTCCCAAGGCTCACCACCACCAGGCGCCACAGGCACGGTCTGTTTCCCCAACAGGTGGTGCAAGCAGGAAGCCGGCAAAACACACCGCAGGAGGTGCAGTAGTTCTGGAAGGCGTCCGCCAGGCCAGGGTTCTGCACCCGCGCAATGCGAGTCACGGTCGGGTGGAAGTAGTCGGACGCAGATTCTGCAAAGCGCTCCGCCACGGTGTGCACTTCGTGTCCGCCCTCGTACTGCCGCGCAATGCGCTGCCTGCGGCATGGCGAGAATGCCTTGATAACCATGGCTGAGTTCATAGAGATCCGGGCTCAACAGCTGTGGGATCATGCCGTGACATGTGGCCTGTGCTCATGGCGAGTACTGAGTGCTATCATCATGGTGACATTTACGGCAGTGTGAGCACAGATCACGTGGTATTTAGAGATATAGATATGGAAGTATATATGATACAGATATAGATGGCAAAGCAGTGCCATGGGCTGATGCTGACATGTACTCTGTTGCCGCCACACTGGCATTTTGCAGGGCAGCTCTCAGTCGCATTTCGCGGCATGACGTGTTTTGGCAGTACCTCACATGATGCGCCGGCAGGTGCTGCAGGATCACCGCCTCCGCCGCGGCGCTGCTGCCAGCGTCCCTGCACCGCTTCGCCCACGCCTTCGCCAGCTGCCCGCTATTGGAGCAGTGCTGCATGGCCGCCTCGGCGTCTTGCCTGCACCAAGAGTAGAGTGAAGCACAGAAGCACAAAGCACGAAGTGGCATCTGACCTCTGATTCTGCATCAAGCTGCACTGTCGGATGCGTGAAGCAAAGGGTACACCATGAACAGGCATACGGCTTTCAACTGCAAGCCATGAGGTACTGCACCAGTGCACAGGACTGTGCAGAAGCACAGCCAGACAGGGTGCACCGGGTTCGTCGCAGCGCACCAGTGCACCCCTTCCTCCTCGAGCGCTTGCACCGAAGCCTTGTATGCAGCCTCCGCGACGCCGTCGCCACACGACAGCACGCCCTCGACCCACTGCAGCGCCTCGGCGGCGCTCGCCTTCAGGTTGAGCGCCAGCAGGGCGGCTTCCCTGCAGCCGCAGCAGCTGCACTCTATCTTGTCGGCCCGATCGACAGAAATTTATTTAAATGCTGTAAGAACGTCATGTTTGTACTGCGCTGCAGCGACAGGACAACCAGCTCCGTAAGTGGTGATGTTGTGTGCACTGATTGGAAGCGGCTCACAGATGGAGTGCGCTGCACGCATGGCTGAGCTGCAGTCCATAGCGCTGATGCAGCATCATGATACGTAGATGACATTCAGCGTCCATCCTGTGGTGCAAGTCTGCGGTTTCATTGTCAGGGACCCAGCACCGGAAGCAGCAGCTTGCACCTGGTGAGCCCGGTGTGCGTCATGATCTCCTGTGCGGCCTGCGGTGTGAAGATGCGGGGCTGCCCGTATCGGAAGTCTGCAGACAGCACATTTGATCATGCGATACAGTGTCCAGAGAGTTGCCAGGGTCATCCATGCATGTAGGAACACGTGATCCGGCTGTCGAGCAGCATGCAGCCTGCATTGCTCAGCCCCAAGAAAGCTTCATAGGCGGTGGTCAAGATGACAAGCAGCGACGCACCGCGGCCGGCGTCATAGATCACGACCTGGCCTGCAAACTCGTGGGGCAGCTCTGGCGACACCGGACTCCAGTAGGGCGGCAGCTTCGCGCACGTGGCTTCCAGCTGCTGCTCCATTGCGATCTTCTGCTGCCTTCGGGCCTCCTCCCGGATATCGTGGTGTTTGAAAGCCAGAGCTGCGCCCATCTGCTGTGCTAGGCGCTGCCATTCCTGAGCGAAGGTCGGGTCCCTGGCAGCGGCTGAGGTGGCCGGCAGCATCCTGCTGCCTTCTGGATCCCGTGGATGGATGTTTGCAGCCCGGCAGCGGTGCCTGTACATGTGCCAGGCTCGAGTGCTTTGACAAAGGCGGAAAATTCGGCGGCGCTGCAGCAACTATCAGCTGCAATTTCAGCATTAAGCTCCAGCACTGATGTTTTGCAGGCGGTGTCTTGGATGAAATGCATTTGGACCAGCTGACGCAGCATGCTCGTGCACGTCAGCATCTGTCATCCAAATATTGGATTCTTCTCAAGCTGCTCTGTGTGGACAAGCAATCTGAAAGCAACAGGCGGTCTTACTCTAATCTGCAGTGCGTGTGTGATCAATATCAAAATTAGCTGCGAACCTACCGGCGCTACTCGAAAGGGTGCTCAGCACCCGCTGCCCGAGGTACGGTGCTGGGTGAAAAGGCAGCGCCGGTTCTGGCGGATGTTGTCAAACTGCTGCCTGTACTCGAACTCTCCCGCCCCTGATTCAGTCGTGTAAATACGACTGAATCACATCCCGTCTTTTATAATAGGCTCGCGGAACTGCAGAGTGTTGCATCTGCAGCCCTCGTCGTCAACCTCGGAACCTCTGACATCGGCCTGCAGCCCTTGCCGATGCCGATGCCCCAGCAGGCGTCGTCTTCCAAAGGTGTGACTTTTGTCCTGACAACCTGACGAACGTGTCGGGGTCATAGCTGCAACGAGGCTGAGTGCAACGATGCCCGGCTGCACATGAACTGACGAGGTCCTGTGAGCAGCGAGGATGCGATCCCAGGACTCGACGGAACAACGGCAGGAAAAATCCTTGCTACTGGACTCATAACGTCTTATTGCAGGTGGCCGGGGCAGGACGTTCATCGGCGCCGTGAAGCGCAAGATGGGTCCAGCCGCATCGCCGCCTACACTGCCCGGCGGCAGACCCACCTCGTCTGCGGCGGCACCCGCAGCGGCACCTGTGACGCCGTCGTGGGTCACCATGCACGGCTCCCGCCGAGTCACCGCCGAGCTGCACTCGCTGCAGCTCGCGTCGGCATCGGGCAGCCTGCCAGAGGTGTCGATATCGTTGTACGGCTGCGTTCCCCATCGATGGGGAACGCAACTCACGTACAACGCTAGCATTCGTTGCATCGCATTTATCGTAAGTTATATCGAAATTGATATAATGTTGATATAATCTTTCGTCAGAACGTTTGTAAACCCGGACGCTGCGGGTTGAATGCAGGTCACGTTTGTCGATGTGGTGGACGACAACATGTTCAAGTGGAGCCTGCACCTCAAGAACTTCGACAGCACCTGCGAAGGCGCAACTCCTTGTTGAATCCTTATAATGGCATATTGTCATGGATCAGCTTGCCGGCTTCATTCTGCAACGAGTCGACGCCCTAATGAGTGCCTGGTGTAGAAGAAATGGCGCTGTGGCATCTGTCATGTACTGCTGCTGTGATGGCGCTGGAGGCGCTGAAAACCGGCGCCATTTCACGTTGTTCACGTTGCTTCCTGTTACTACACGCAGCGGGCCGACGCCTGAACGAGGACCTTGCGCAGCTCAACTGGCGCTTTGGGCAGGACCACCTGCTGCTGGAGGTGGCCTTCCCGGAGGACTACCCAGAGCAGCCCTTCACGCTGCGCGTCGTGCTGCCGCGCTGTGTGTGGTGAGGATCTCAGTGGCCTGGCGTGGTTCGCCAGCTGCAGCCGCTTGCACGTTATCTGTTCTTTCAGGTCTCGACGTTGTGGAATTGTACATGTACGAATACGAGGCTTCCTTCTCCGTCGGGCTCCATACACATGTGGGGAGCAGCTGTTCCTGGAACATGCGTGCTTTGCCGCACACGAACCTGCCTCTCACGCATCCGTTTGTCTCATCGTCTCGGCAGAATGACGCGAGGTACTGATGTGGGGCAGGTCATCGATCATGTGATCATTGGCATGACACCAGGTACACCGGCCATGTGACCGCCGGCGGCGCGGTCTGCCTGCCGGCGCTGGCGCCGCCGGGGCGCCCGGGCACCTGGCAGCCCGACTTCTGCGTGGAGGGCGTCCTCGTCGCCGTCATCGACGCCATGTGCGCCTTGCTCGTAATGCCTCTCCACGCAGCCTGTGACAGCACGATGCGGTCGCTTCCAGTGTTACACCAGCGAGCCGGCGGTCCAAAGTCTCGCGAACTGAACTTGCATGATGAGCATCGGAGGCTGTAGCGCTGCAGTGCGTGCCTTGAGGCCCCCTTGCGCAGGGAGCTGACCATAGCAAGTGTCATGTGTTGTCCGCGCATGCAGGCTGCACTGCGAGGTGGTGCACGTGAACACGAAGCAGGGTGGCGGCATCGGTGGCCCCCTGCGGATCGATCACGAGGGCCGCTTCAATGCCCATGGCCTGGAGAAGTACTCCGAGGCGGGTACTTTAGTTAGTTGATGACAGTACGACAGCATCACAGACAGCGCTCTGTGCCGTTGCGGCAGTATCACCCTAGCGGCAGCACTTCTGCAAGTTCTTGTGCATGCACAGGCAGCCTGCTCACAGTCGCCCTGCACAGTTACTGAACTGCTCGAAGTTATGAAAACTCCGAAACACCTGCCTGTCACATGTGCGTAGGCGGCGGCGCAGTCGTCCTTTGAGCGTGCCGCCAAAGCCTACGGCTGGCTGCCTGGCAGCGCCGCCCCACCGGCGTCCGCAATGGCAGGTGATCTGGTTCTCAGTGATGAAGCTTTGCACGAGATGGGCAAAGAAATCAGATGAGCAAATGATTACCACCAAGTGCAGCTTAGCAGTTCCCGGCAGTCAACCCGGCAAAAGAAACACTGCAATGGTGCCTGGGTGGAGGGTCCGTCAAGAACGCACAGCCGCTGGGCATCGCGCCAGCGCAGCAGCTGCTGGCCGCGGTGCTGGCTCTATCCGGGCACAACTAACATCCAGAAAACAAAGTAGTATACATCATCTGTCGGCAGGTCCCGCCAAGAATGCAGAGCCGCCGGCCATCGCGCAGGCGCAGCAGCTGCTGGCCGCGGCGGTGGCGGGCCACGAGGCGGCTGTCGACGCCGAGGACGCGTCTGTCAGCCGCCTCGTTCTTTCTAAGCTGGGGTGTGTGCGCCTTCAGCATCGAAAGCCTCTTCAGCGTAGTACCAGCGAGTGATTCCTTTTCATGCACACTGTGACCTCTGCCGCTGCAGCAGGGCAGGCTGTCAGCCTGCGGTCTGAATCGTGCGGAGGCATTCGTATCAGCCAGTGTCATTGCAACTCGGCACATCTGCATGGCAGCAAAACAAAAGCCAGCGATACAGGCCTGATTGAATCAAGGGCGATGGAGTGCTCCTTTATGGATGCAGGATTGCGGTCATGTACGGCAACCGAAACTCCGCCCAGGCCGCCGGCCAGGCTGCGGCGATGCGCCAGACGGGCACAGCTACGGCGCTGGAGGCTGCGCTGGCCGAGCGGGACGCACTGGCGCGCGAGATTCAGGTGACATATCTGGAATACAAGCAGCAATATAGATGGACAGACGACTTTGCATATGTGGAAACGACGAGGTGCCGGCGCCGTCCCTGGTGCAAAGGCCTGCCCCTGACGCGGAGTTGCCCTGATGCCACATACACGCAATGATATGCACAATTTGTGACGGACCACATGTGCCAGGAGCTTCCAGCGGGCGGTGATGGCCTCACAGAGGCTCGTGATGCTCATATTGAACACACGACCTGCTTGTGTGCGACACTGCTGTTTGATCACAGCGTGCGAGCAAGCAGGTCACGAGACACGCACAGTGCAGATGCTGTTGCTGACCTTTTTTGCGTGTTACATTGCTTGCCGCAGGTGCTACGCGCCGAGAGAGCCGCCGCCGCCGCCGCAGCCGCGCTGGGCACGCCGCCGCTCGCGCCGCGGCCGGGTCACTGGGCGCATGCCGAGGACCCGGAAGCCACCCTGGAGCTATCCGCCCTGCAGCTCATGCCGCCAGGTGGGTTGGACTGTCGTATTGGTGGCGGACCGCACACACCTTGCCGCCTCGTTATGGGGAGCTTCAGCAGCCCAGGTTCTATCGAATGATCGGCATTCATGACTCTACCAGAGCAGCTGGCATAGCCACATCGGCCAGCTGCTCGACCATCTGCAAGCTTGTTTACGCTGCAGGAATGAACATGCAGTATCATCCACGAATAGCAAAGCTGCCACTCCGATCGGAGGGAGGATTCCTCATCATGATCAGACATGCTGTGGTTCTTCCGCTGCAGCCACCGCCGAGGCGGACGAGTTGAGCGTCACACTCACCGCGCTGGAGAGCTTTGGCGAGCTGCCGAGGGGCCAGGGCAAAGAGTCGGCCGACTCGCCCCTGGCGGACGCGCTGGCAGCGCTGCGCCACTGTGACGGCCAGGGAGGTTTTTTCTGTTGTTTGCACCCCTGCGAGTGCCAGGCTGATCATCTTGCTCCATTTGCGCCATTCTTGTTGCTCGCAGCTGAAGGCTTGCCTATCACCGCCGATGGCAGATAAAGCATGGATTTGCTCCAGAGTCCTCCTTCTGTGCTTGGCAGGTGGACGCCGCCGCCGAGTACATGGAGGACTGCCGGGAGCGGGACGTGTCAGTTGCGGTTCGCGTCGCCTCCCCTGAGTCCAAGTAGGTCATTCAGTTCTGCAGTGGGTCCCTGGATCTGCAGATTGTGCACTGCTGTTTTGTGTCTGGTGACGCAATACGTCCTCATAATGACGCCCAAGTTGGATTTCGCTACAGGCGGCACCCTTTCTGCCCCTGGTCTGCAGTGCAGAAACAACATCGCCACAAACAACTACTGTGCATGCAGCAGAGCTACATCGGTGGCAGCGGTCCAAGTCCTTCTGTGCACGTACATATATCGTGACACCATCAGACTTGGGCACCGGCTGTGTGTATCTGGGGCAGGGCTGTCAAGATGGCGGTGGACAAGCTTCGCCTGGCGACGGCGCAGGAGGCCGAAGCCGTGCTGTCCACCATCGAACGCTGCGGACAGGTCAGAAGCGCCTACAATTGTCTGCTGCCGTTCGTCAGCGCTGAGCCTGGCTGCATGTGAGTGCTGCAGAGTGCTGTGGATAACATTCCACGTGCATTCGCATTGACAGGCGCCAGTGTTTAGCGCTGCCCCAGATCTGCAGATGAGAAGCAGCGATGCTCATCGATGCAGTTGTTGTCGTGGGGTGCTCCTCTGTATTAGTAGGTTCTTCATGTTTCCACCCCTCAAAACAGGCAACCTCAGATGAGCCGTGTCTGCGACGTCGAGCAGGTGCAGATCTTTCAAGCAAGCCTCACCTTAACGAAAGACTTTTCTCACCAGTAGAATGAAGCTCTCTTCTACATGCAGGTGCCGCGTGATGAGGTCATCAGCGTGGAGCGGGTGCAGAACCTGCGCCTGTGGACTAAGTACCAGACGCGTCGCGCGGAGGTGGTCGCCGCCGCCGGCTTTGCCCAGGAGCGCTTCCTCTTCCACGGCAGCGCGCCAGGTGTGTACTGTGTAGCGCAGGCGACTGCACTACCATGCTTAAAGGTTCAAAGAAACCCACTGCAAGGCTTGAGCGGTTGAGCAGTACAACCTGAGCAGTGTGCGAGTGAGATCGGGTGATGGCCACATGCCTCCATCACCGCCACCGGCCAGATTAACGATCCGCTGCAGTAGCCGCCCAGCTGCTGCACACTGCTGTGCTTCAAGCATGGAACTTCCTGCTTTGTACTGTAGATGCTTGCAATGTCGAACCCTACAGCTTTTACTCCTACTGCATTGATTGCTGCGCGCAGACGTGCTTGCCGCCATCCAGCGCGATGGCTTTGACACACGACTCGCCAAGGACACTGGGGCGCTGGGCGCTGCCGCCTACTATGCGCGCGACGTCTCCTATGCGCTGAGCTACGCCAAGCAGGTAACGATCCTCCACTCAGATAACGCTGCCCCATTTTCTTTTCCGCTTATGGAAACTCACCTTCATGCTGGGCGCCGGCGCCGCACGTTTTACTGCGCATGATGGGTTGCGGACGCAGAATCGAGACGCGTCTCGGGCAGATTCTGTACAGATGCCGCTCAGGGGCTTTGGGGTACAGTTGCTTGTGCGGCATCACGTGAGCCGGGGACAGTGCAGTGGGCGCTGCGCTGCGCTGTGCTGCGCGAACGAGGAACGCCACACGACATGAGTCACTGCAGGGTTTGGAGCAGGATGCTAGTTGCTGTGCAGCGCTGCGGGCGCGGCTGTGGATGCAGCAGGGCTTCACGCATGCCTCAACAATGAGGCATTCAATGTCGCATGCTATGCAGGCGGCCATGCCGGGGGCCGCCATTCCGGTGCCGCCTGCCACGGCGGGCGCCCCGTGCACACAGGTGCTGCTGTGCCGCGTGGCACTGGGCCGCGATGTGCCGGTGAGCTCCCCCTTGATCCTGCGTCAAACATCAACTTGAAATGGAGTGGCCCACGGAGACCAGGCTGGAAGAGCAGCCTCAAATCGTTGCACGAAGGGATTACTTGATATCGTACTGTCAACTCTGTCGTTTCATCGTGGCTGCGAATGCGGCGCAGGGTCGCGGCCAGATGCGGCTGCCGCCAGCGGCCGCCGACAGCGCCTCCGGCAACGGCCACGCCATGTGGGCCGTGTACGACAACTCCCAGGTGCGCTGGTTTCGGTGATTCGAGGACATCACAGCCAGCCTGATGCATCGATCCCACTGCAGCATGACGCTGGTGCTACGAGTGCACTGCTTCAACATCATAGAAGCACGACATTGCGGCATATGGTCGCGCCAGTGCAGTCACAGCGCAGTCCTGCAAAAATATCTCCTCACAGCAGCAGCCGTGACCGAGAGGTCGGTTTTACTGCACGCAGGCGTACCCAGATTACCTGGTGAAGCTGAAGCCGCAGCGCTAGGCGAGCTGGAGCAGAGTGCTGACACGTGGTGTCAGAAGCCAGATGCGCAGCACGTGTTGTTGCAACCAATTGGATACGTTCTGCCTATGCTCTATGCGGCCTGTGTACAGTATGCATGTATGAACAGCCAGCAGGCAACCGTATGCAGCTGCTTCCTCACCGCTGTTCCAGCAGCGGCTGAAGGCGGGCAGTGTGGCCCTGTGTCAGTGTGCATTTCGACCCACAGCTGACGCAGACATAAGGTGGTGTGCAAATAGCCAGGGTGTTCTGCTGTTGTGTTGCAACATACCTCAACCGTTCAAGGTTTTGACATCACCGACTCGCTTGAGCCCAAGTGTTGCTTCCCTCGTTGAATCGCTGCTGCTGCCTCCTGCGTGCTTTGCATGCTTGGTCGAGACATGCTGATCCGATGTCCCCCAGGCACTCGTTTCGGAGAGCCTCAGTTGACAAAGTTTCGCGCAGCATGTAGGCGACATACAACAGAGCCTGCCTTGATCGCAGACGTTTTGGCGAGCGCTGCCCTGAAGGGTGATATGCGTGCACCAAAGTGTGCTTGTCTGAGAAGAGCGCCTGGTCCTGATGCATGGCCACAGGCGCCCTGGACGACAAGTTATCTCAAGGCACATTCGTATTCATTCTGCAGGCTAAATCGACGTTGCATATGCAGTGAAACTGCATGCTGCACAGTGCCCAGCAAGAAAGCATTAGAGAGACCCGAGCAGCTGCCGAACATGATGCGTGACATCACGCCTTCCTGTTCGGCAAGGGACAGGAAGCACATGAAGCGCAAGCATGGTTCAACAGTGGGGTCACCGAGCGGCAGAGCCGCCACCCGCTGCAACTGCGGCGCCCGCGCCGCCAGCGTGGGCTGGCCTGCGCGGCTCCAGACGCATTGCCGCAAAGCTGCGCTCCCTGCAATCTGCCGGGGCATCAGGCCGCCTGCTGCAGGTATTCCCGATGCAGACTCCAATGACACTGCAGCGCATGCCAGTTCGGTCGTATCAATCATGACGGAAAAAACATTCGAAGGAACAGCGAATGCCTGTGCGCCGTGTGCAGGCGGATCTGTTCACACAGCCCACGACAGTATCTTCAAGTGGTGCCTGCACCTCAAGCACTTTGACGCCACCCGTGAAGGCGCGCCGACATGACACTGCCTCTGGCCGCTTTCCGTGTCTGATGTGTCCTTATTTCTGTGCCAGCTTGGACAGGCCAGCCATGCAACTTGCGGCGCAGGGTTGTGCATGCTCCTCGGGTTGACACTGCTGTGGATCTTTGAGCCACGTGCCTCTCTGTCATTACAGAATGAAATTTCAACGGTGACCCTCACAAAGTGCATCTGATGCCGTAGGCGGTTCCGCAATCTGCGGCGAGGCGGCGCCTGCACGAGGACCTGGCGGAATTGGGCTGGCGCCACGGCCAAGGCTAGTTGACCTGCTGAAGCCCCGAGAAGTGACCTGTGCCTCCTCACAAGCCCGCAACAAGGCGGCACCTGAACGAGGAATTGGCAGGAATCCGGCGCCACGGCCAACACTAGGCTTGTTGATGATTAAAATAACTAAGTTAAAAGCTATACATCAACACTCGACTAGTCATCGAGATTTTCTTCGTCGTTACTTTCTCATCCTCCTCCTCTGCATGTAACACCAATACATGACTCGTGCCTGTCCCTGCGTGCAGGGCCCGCCAAGAACTCGCAGCCGCCGGCGATTGTGGCGGCGCAGCAGCTGCTGGCAGCGGCGCTGGCGGCGAAATGAGGCGGCGGTCGATGCCGAGGAGGCTGCGGCCGACCGCATGCGCTCCGCCGCTGCAGGGTGGGCTGCTTGCACACAATAGATGATGAAAGCATAGCCATGGCACAGTTCCGGCCGAATGTGGAATGGCGGCTGACATGGTGGGCGCCGCCGCCGCTGCCGCCGCAGTAGCAGGGTGGGGTGTCCTGCAGGGTTTAGGTTGTGGCATGAACCTACTGCCCGAACACACTGCCTGCTCAAACTGGAAGCGCCTTAGTAATCTTTGCAACGTCAGCAAGCAGCCTTTCGCTGTCAACGGACTTGCATCTGCGTGAGAGAGTGCTGCAGGTTGGAGCTCTCCCGGACGTGGTGTCATCCTGCTCATGCAGGCGCGGCGGCGGCAACCCCACGCAGGCCACTAGCGCGGGGGGCGGTGAGGCAGGAGCAGGTGGCGGCGGCGGTGAAGCGCGAGAGGCAGAAGGACGTGAAGCCAGACTTGGCGGCGATACGCACCAAGCAGGACGCCCTGGCATGCGAGCTCGAGCTCCAGGTGACATGCACAGTTTGTCAGAAATGGGCAACTAAGTATTCCTCGCACTGCCTTGTTGCGGAACCGGTGGCGATGCGCCCAGAGGGACGCCCTGGCGCTCGAACTTGAGCTGGCAATGAGAATTCAGTAGGACATGGACAATCAAGACTCCCTCATACTGAACTTACAAGGAGCTGGCGGCAGTGCCACACAACGGGGTGCCCTGGCACGCGAGCTCCAGGTGCCACGTTCATTGCTGCAACCCTTTCTTCACTGCTGCAGTGCTAGGCGGAAAGTTGTGGCATCTTGTCGACATCCGACAGTGAGCCCAAGCCTTGAACCCGAGCTCCGCTGTCAGATGTCGTGTACACTGACGCCTGACTGACATCGACATGAAATGAGACGCTCATGTGGCCACGCAGGGTGCGCATGCATAACATGCATGTGGTGTCTGTCATTTCATCGACCTCGTCGTTGTGCAATTCATGCTGCAGGCGATGCAGGCAGTGAGGGCCGACGCTCGCTCCGCGGCCGCAGCACTGGGAGGCCTGGGAGGACGCAGCGGCTGTGCTGGAGCTCGCAGCTCTGGACGTTAACCCGCCAGGTCTGCTGCTGTGCTGAGTACGGCGGCCGCTGCGGTCCTGTTGACAGCAGCAGGTGCCATCAGCAGTCGGCACGAAGCACGTATGCTTTTTTCTTCTGCATTTCCCAAGCAAACACTGGAAAGCGCCGCTTCCTAGCCGCCTTCTGCTCACGACATCATTGTCAAGATGTCCAACCTCAGCTACGAAGCAAAAGCAGAAGCAGAAGCAGAAGCAGCAGGGGCAGCAGAAGCTCTGCAGGCACTTTTAAACGCTGTGTGGCCGGCGCTGCTGAGAGCCTATGGCCTGTTCTGCTTACCGCAGCCCCGTGTGAGGTGAGCGTCGCGCTGGGCGTCACTGGACAGCTTTGGGAGCCTGCCCGCCGAGACCTCCCCGGCGGACGCGCTCGCGGCGCTGCGCCACTGCGAGGGCCAGGCACGCAATTGGACTTGCAATGCAATGCGCTGGATGGAATGCGTCCATAGGGTTTAGGGTTTATAGGGCTGCCGCTCTGTCGTGACTGTTCTTGGCCAGTGCTGCTTGCAGCAGACGTTGCACTCTGATCACCAGGTGTTGCAACCTGGGCTTCGGTGGGAGCATTGTGCGAGCCTGCTTCGAACCACATGTTCGTCCTTTCTGCACTGCAGCACGACGCTGCGGCAGAGTACCTTTTGGACTGAACGGAGAAAGGCGTGTTCGTCACAGCTCGCGCTGCCACGCCAGAGTCAAGGTACGGTCACCAGCTTGCCGCAAGCTTGCTGCAGTGCATACTGACAACGTGACTACACATCGGGACGCCAGTTCGTCTCGAAATGCACATGACTACTTGCTGTGCACGGGGCAGCATTTCAAGCACAACCCCGTCAGCAGTGAGCTGCAATTCGAGACAGTGGTTTCGCCTTTGTCAGCTCCATTGTGTCACGGGCGAGGCATGATGAAGCTTATTCCCTCTGCTGAGCTCCAGAGCCTGCACCGAACAGGGCCGTCAAGGCGACCCTGGAGAAGGTCCGTGTCGCGCGGGAGCAAAAAGCGAAGCGGTGCTCTCCGTCATCGAGCGCTGCGGCCAGGTGTGCCAGACAAACAACACATGTTGAATTCACCAGAAGAATTTGCAACAGAAGACGGCGTACTGGCGGCTGTGCTGTCCATGGTCATGTGCTGCGGCCACGTGCGGCAACCGGCAGGCTCGCTTCGACAGAGAGCTCATCATGCTGCAATGAAGACATGAACCGCAAGTGCGTCAGCGGCCAGGCCAATTACGCCGGATTCTCGAGTGTGGTGGCATTAGCATTCATGGTCCTCGATGGGCCCCTATGGCCATCGTCACCCTGCATATCACAGTGAAAGTGCCGCACAACCAGGTCACAGCATCTAGTGCATACGCCTACGGTGCGTACACGATGATGAAACCTGCGCGCCACAGTGCAAGCCCTCGTCTCCATCTCACAGGACAAACCATCAGCTTCCCCCTCCTCCGAGCCGGGAGGCTCCCGGCTCGGAGCAACTGGCGTCAATGAGAGACTGGCGTCGGCCATTGTCCGCGGCGGCGTGAATGCACAGGAGAAGCAGCTGAAATACAGCGCGCCTGCTTCCCCTCAGCATACATGACAGGCAGCAGGGTACAAAGAGCGCTCGCACCATATGTAGTGCACGTGCTGAAATCGCTGCATCATGCGTTTGTTCAGGCTGCGCGCCCTTCCGCAACGCGATGTCCCCGTTGCACTCGTGAAGTACGTGCAGAGTGCAAAGCGTGGCTGGGTGACGGTGCGACGCATGAAGTCCCGGCAGCACGTGCCACCAGGAGGGTGTGGCCGCGGCGCACGTCCATCATCCCGTGCCGGCGGCCTCCAGCGTCGGCACAAAGTGACCGGCGGTAATGTCAAGTGCCTTGCGCCCTGCAGCAAGTTGACAGGAGCCGACTTTCACAGTTCGACCAGATGCCAGTGGTGTAATGTGGAAGAGCCGTTGTATTTGTCACTTTCTTGAGTCGTTCAGTGCAGCGCGCACCTACCAAGTCACTCCTCCGTTGCAAAGTTGGCGGGGTGCGACAATGCAGAAACGACGCAAATGGCAGCAGATTGACCGATGACACTGGAAACATGGCGTGCAGCTGCAAGCCAAGTTGCACCGTTTGCAAGAAAGCTGCCCGTACAAAGTTCAAAAAGAAACGCTCATCCCTCGCTATTGCAGGGGCCGAAAGAGATCCGTGTCGCATGTGCGCTCGAAGCTTGGATCTGGTTTGCATTCCTCGCTCGGCCACGCCTGCGCGCCTGCTAGACGACGATCGGGTGGCGCGACTGCGGCTCGCCCGGCTCGACTGCACCCGTCATCGGCGATAGTGGACGCAGCGGTGTTTTGGCCGACGCCCCGGTCTTTAGCGATGGCCGGCAGGACGTCCGCGCTCTGCGCCGCGGCGCTGCTGATCCAGGTGCACTCTCGACCGCTCGTGTACCTCGCCCATATGCAGTGCTGGTCGCGGGCCTCCGGCAGCAACGCCAAACTTCGTATACTTCGCCCACTGTTCAGGCTTGACGGAGCAGCGGCGGCCTTAGCATATCAGCATGCACGATCATGCTCTGCAACCGCAAAGCGCTTTGATCTGCTGCTGCGGGGCATATGATCATGCCTGCGGCCTCGCACGCATGGTGCTTGCACCGAGCGGCGGGCAGCGCCAGTTGGTGGCGGTTGCTCGAAGCAAGTTGCTGATCTAGCAGGTTGGGACAGTGCATGCGTGCGTTCGGCAGCCCCCTCTCGGCCTTCAGGCACTCAGCTGCCTATGTAAAGCTTGCCTCATCGTTAGAAAGGCCGGTGTCATGCCGGGGCGTCGTCCTCCCCCGAGGCACAGTACATGCTGTCTTCCGATGCCTGCCTGGGGCGGACAACGGGCTGATTCATGCGCCGATGGCTGAATGTGGTCTCCGAATCATGCTTGAGCTCTACATATAGCCGCTGGCCGGCCGGGGCCCCTGCGCAGACCCGAAGCAGGGCGTCATGCACGCGGCCCGAATTTTGAAAGGATGCGTGGGTGCGTCGATGCCGGGTGGTACCATCTCCAGCGGCGGCTCCCGGGGGAAGCACAAGCACAATCAGCGCTGTTTGCTGTAGTGATCTGAGGGCAGTCTATAGGCACGGCCGGATCGGAAGTCTGCTGGCCTCTGTCGGTCGCGCCATGCAGCAAGCATGGGACGGCTGAAGCCGGCGCAGCGGCCTGAGAGCTCATGTTTAGCTCTCATATTAGCATTACACGCATGCAGAGTGAGCAGCACGCCAACATTGCGTCAGGGAAGCGGGCTCGGCAGCCATGTTCCATGGTGGTCGTGTTTCGACCTCCCTTGGCTTCGCCGGGGTCCAGCTCCCTCGCAGGAACATGCCTAACTGTATATCTTCCTGTCTGCCGCGCAGATCGTGTGCAGCCATGCGGTGGTCGCCACACCGGCATCGGAGGGCAGCGCTCAGGATGCCATTCGCATCGGATTCACCTTCACCGGCGTCGCCCTGCGCGACGCGAATAGCACAGCCCTCAGGCGTGGCTCATTGTGTTTTTGTCACGTTCCGCCATGCTATGTTCGTGTGCGTACGCGTTGGTTGTCAGCATGCACGTGTGATCGCTCTAATGAGTAAAATACCGCGTCACCTGAGCAGGGCTCCACACTTCGCAGGGGGGTGATCGCGGACGTCGCCGGCGTTCCCAGCACCGCAGTGTCCGGTGTGAAGACGGCGCTGTCGTTAGCGACAGACGACAGCGCGCTGAGGGCCGTCCAGGTTAGTGCCAGCTGGCGCGAGTTGCATGTGGCTCTGTGAGTGCATTGGCTTGCACTGGATTCAGTGGCGGGGGGTCGCAAGGCGCAGCTCGCTCGTGCAGCAGCTCCACGCGCCCTCCGTGAGCTTCCATTGAGGACGCTGCTTGTGACGGTGCGCAGGTGACGGCGATGCTCGCGGCAGTGAACCTCGCGGCGCCATATGCTAAACTTACTGCGGCGGCGACTGCTGACGACCTGGCCGCAGCGCTGCTCGCCATTGACGCCACCTACACCTCCCAGTCACTCCAGGTGACGCGACCGGTCTGACGAGCATGATGCAGCGGGCAGCTGCGAGGAGCAACTCGTGCAATTGGGGCCGCCAGCACCCATGCTTGGCGGCACTTGATACGGCTCACCGGCGCTATCACATATGCAATTCGCAGGTCGACGCGCCGCAGTGGGTGGTGGCGGCCATGCAGCCGCAGCAGGCGGCGGCAGCAGCGGCGACCACAGTTCGCTTTGTCATGTCGGGCGTCGCGCTGCCGGATGTGAACCAGATCCGCCTCAGGTGTGCGCCCCGACTCTCGTAAGCCATGACGCAGCCGTGGGCTTGCAGCTAATTGGAGCCGCTGGCCGGCTGCGGAACTATGGGATTGCTCCGCTGCTGGCGCGCCACATACTGTTTTGGGGGCTGCGCCAGTGCGCTGCGCGCGCAGAACTCCGATCGGCACGCGGCGCTGCAGCCCCTTCAATGCAGTCAACACGCACTGGATGAACGAGGTGGTCGTCTCCTGCAGGGCCGTCATCGGCAGCGTTGCGGGCGTGCGATTGGAGCAGGTGCACCTTGCCAGCGTGGCGTACGCCGCCGCGGCCGCCGCTGGACGTCGCATGCTGGCAGACGGCTACCATACTCTGCAGGTGATGATTCTAGGGATGGTTCTGGGGCTGCGAAACCGTTGCAGCCCCATGGATTGAACTCTCACGTCACGCCCCCTTGCAGAGGCCGCCGCTGCAAAATTTCGAGCTCGCTTCCTTGCGCGGCCTGCCGACCCCAGCAGGCTGGCTGAGCATGCCCACAATGGCAACAGCCTGGCAACGCCTGCCCCGGTGTGACGGCGCACACCTGTTTGCAGCCTCAAACGCTGCCTACCAGCCAGACTTGGAACCAGTTGTTCCTGAACAGCTTCCTTCAACCATCATGCATTGAACCCCCTGATATTACCTGGCTGCGCAGGTGACGGCAGCGGTCGATGCGGCGTCCGCCGCCGCGGCCGGCAACCTGCTGATGGTCACCTCTGGCGCCGCGACGCTGGCGGATGCGCTGCGGTCGGAGATGGGCGCCACCTACCGCCCCGGCTCCCTGCAGGTCACCCTGCCCGCAGGTGTGTCTTCTGTCAGGACTTATTGACCTTGCCAATTCAAGCTGTTCCACCTGGGGGACATCGAGCCGGAAACCGCAGCCTGTGTCACGGCCCCGTTCTTGCTATGCAACGCCGTGCAATTGCAATGACCTCGTGACCTGTCAACAGACTGCCTGGTGAGCCTAGCGATTCTGTGCTGTGCAGGTACCACATCAGCCTCAGCAGCGGCAGCAGCGGAGGGCACCAGCGGCGGCAGCGGCGGCGGCGGCAGTGTCAGCAGCCACGCCCTGCTGGGGATGATCATCGCCGCCGCGGTGGTTCTGGCTGCCACGCTGGGAACCACCGCATTCCTTGTCGTCCACTTCTACCGCGCAAAGGTGGGACACAATGGCTGTTTTGGCTGAGTGGGATGTCATAGCATGTGCACAAACATGTTCCAGAGGGCCGCCAGGGTTTAGGGTTTACCCTACACCCTAAACCCAGATCCCTGAACCAAGACCCTGGCACAGCCATGCTGGCCTATCGTGGGCTGCGTATCACTACGCTCCGCCCGCAATTCCTGACTGCCCCAAGCGGACCATGACCTGACAGATGCCCAAGGCCTCACCCTAAACCCTAAACCCTGCGTCTGACCTGCTCACAGGCCGCGGCGGCTGCTGCCCTGCCGGACGCCAAGCAGATCGACGACGACGTCTCCATCTGGGCCAGCCCATATGGCGATTTGGCGGGCGGCGCCATCGTAGGCGCGAAGCTGGAAAAGCCTGCGACGGACGCAGCGGCGCAGACCGTCTGAGCCCAATCCCTCAGCCACCAGGGCGTGCCATGACTGGCAGCAGCAGGGGCAGAAATTACCATACAGAGAATCCGCCGCCTCATGGCGCGCCAACCTCATGGCGCGCCCGATGCAACACTTTACCATAGACCAAGAGCCGGCACACACGTAGTCGGCCTGGCATGTACATGGCGCAATGCAGTGCTCCCCGGGGGCGTAGACAGCGCTCCAGACAGCTTCAGGGGATCGCTTCTCCATGGCCCTCGACCTCGGCGGCGGTTGCTGCCGGGGTGGCGGGGGTGAGGGATGCGACGACGGCCCTGTTGCTTCACGTGGATGGGATGCAGCGCAGCTGGCGGGGTTGCCGGCAGGCAAATTGAGAGGCGTTTACAGCACCGCTGACAAGCAGTGGAGCTGCGACGATGACCATGTGTGCCCCGCCCAAGAGCTGAGAAAGCACAGGCGGGGAGCTTTGGGGCGGTACCCGTGACTTTTGACAATTCACAGGCGCCACCGCATACCGAGAGGTGCGGCGGACGCGTTTTGAGGACCGTTTCATAGACTGACCTTTTCTTAGAGGCACCGAGCGCCACGTGTCTTGGGATTGAGGGCAGGGGCTAACCGTTCAGTACGCAGAGGCGGTGGTGTGGGTCAGGAGGGTGTTGCCCGGGGTAGAGGAGGTCGGAAGACTTGGGGCGAGTCCAACAAGGCAGGCATGTGGCTGAGATATCCCACTTGACTTCTCTGGAAAAACCCTAACGGGGGTGCTGCACTGCACAGTCAGCCGTTGGCAGTATCTTCACAGGCAGCCGGCTGCTGACTTGATTGCAACAGAGTTTGCTCGTCGCCGCTGGTGATTTTGCTGCAGTACTACTCTATTAGTAATTGCCTGCTGGATGTACGGTACGTCCAGCGGGCTGCTCTCACTTCTGGATCATTCTGCAGGATCAGCGTGCGCATGTCCCACAAGCAATGCCTTGTCACGAAGCTGGACGTGTTGCACACCGGACTGCAAACTTCGGACACCTCTAAGTCTAGGTATCGTGCTGCCAGTGCAAACTTCGCAGCCTTCGATTCTGCGTTCTACTGAGGGAACACCGCCGCAAACGCCGCCGCAGCCGCGGTCGCCAATGGGTATCTCGACACCTCAATGCGGAAACTGTCGCGGGCGCCGCCGCCGCCATGGCCTTGCTGTCCGTAACCAGCTTGCACGTCAGGCGGTGGGCGGCCGCCGGCCGGCGCGCTGCCACCGCGGTCGCCGCATCACTAGATTCCCATCGCGATGCGTCACTGCGGGAACACCGTCGCGGGCGCCGCCGCCGCCATGGCCTTGCTGTCCGCAATTAGCCGGCGGGTCAGGCGGTGGGCGGACGCCGGCCGGTGCGATGCCGCCGCTGCGATCGCCACCTTCAGATCGAGCGACGGTTGCGGGGCTGCTGCGACGGCGGCGCCTGCCAGTTCGAGGCCTGCCCCGAGGCCTGTCGCGGCGGCTGCGGCGGCCTCGGCGGCAATCTCGTGCTTCGCCGGCACCACGTTGGCCCACCAGAACTCCGCGAGCACCTGAGTTCGCAGAAATTGCTCCTCGGATGTCCAGGGTTTCATCTGCACAGTGTTCAGAATGCGCATACGGAATACAGCGAGCGCCTGCGCGCCAGCAGCCAGAGCGCTGAAGTTTCCGATTGGCGTCCAGTGCGCGACGAGCGGGCGCCACAGCTCAGACCCACGTCAACTTCATTGCTGGTGATGTGAGCGTATTTTGGACCAACTCAGTCGCCCTTGACTTTGTGTTGGGCTGAAGCTCGTGGGCATGCAGCGGCCCTGTCCCCTGCTTCAAAGCAACATGAGCATATCCTGAGGGTGGCAGGCACACCTCATAGCAGGAGGCCCAGTAGGCGCGGTCGCGCGCGATACGGAAGAGGCCGGCGCCGCGAGGTGTCCATACCCACGCGTCGCACCACTCCCTGTCGAAGATGTCCATCAGCCCCTGCATCTGCGTTTCGAGGGAAGCAGAGGCGGAGTCAGTAGGATCTAGAGCTGAGCTCAGGGTTTAGGATTTAGGGAAGCAGAGGCGGCGTCAGTAGGACCTACAGAGCTCGGCCAGCCGGGTAGGGCTGGGCCTGCAGGATGGCATCTATTGACTTCACGATCCCTGTCAAGACATCCAAGTTCTCATTTTCCTTCCGTGTTTGCGCCCGTGGCATATGAGTGCCTACCCGGCTGCCGCGGTAAAATATCCGCATCTCTGCCTGGTTTGGTGTCAATAAGCAGGAAGGCTGCTGGACCCATACATAACTGCGGCATATGATACTACTGCAACTCGTGCGGCAATGTGTCGTTTACCTAGGTGGGATGGTGACAGGAAGCAGCAAGTAGAGTCACAGAACCATTTGATATTTCTGTGCGCACCTGCGGCATGTAGTACCACTGCGGCTGCCGCGGCGGCGCCGCCGTCTCCGGCGACCCCTTGTTGAAGGGGCACTTGACCTCCAGGATGCCGGGGCCCTGGAAGGAGGAAGCAGCAGTGGAGGAAGCGGCGTCGCCGCCCGCGCCGCGGGAGAAGGCGCTGCTGCCCGCCGGCAGGCTGGCCGCCTGGTCGTAGCTGCCTGCGGCATGCAGGGGCATGCAGAGGTGGGCCGCATGCAAGGATCACGGGCTGACCCACTGATGTGCGTTTGCACAGTGCAGATGCGCAACAGGATTGAGCGGCTGTGTAGCGGACATACAAGAGCAGCAGGCACGTTCTGCGAGGGGCGGCCTTCAAGTGCATGCAAGGCACCGCAACGTCTCTTGCCTGCGGTGGTGAGCTGACCGGACACGCGGCTGTGTGGGGGAGGCGTCCGCTGAGTGCTTGGCGGCATGAGCATCACACTCTAGCACACATGGCAGCGGTTCATCTGCGCTCCGGCTTCTGAAACGTGCCTGCGGTGGTGAGGAGGCCGGAGACGAGGCCGTCAGGCGAGGCGCCCAGCCAGCCATGTACGTCATCGTCGCGCATGACGCGAAATCGACACGCTTGCACCACGTGCCCCGTCACCTCCACGTACCTGATGAACAGGAAGGTGTCGTTGGGTTTTTGGAAATACTGTTCGTTTGAGATACTTCAAGCCTTAGGTTTCGCGAGATGCATCTGCGGATCTGACAGTGGTGCACTACGCATCACCCCAAAGCTGCTTGTCCACCGTCACCTCCATGTGTCACAGGCATGCTGGGGCTGTCGCGAAGCCACCAGCAAGGTGGTGCTGACGAGTTTAGCAGGCAAATCACGTCCAAAACATGCCTGCGAACGCGCCCGACACATGCCGAATAGCAGGTTGTGCAAGATCGCACCGGGCGAGGGCATGCTCCTCCTGGCGCGTGCCCCACGCTGTGGCAGCATTGCCGGCAAACGGAGGCCGCAGCCCCAGCTTCTCCTCCCACAGCTGTAGCCGCCCGCCATCAAAGAACCTGTGTGAGCAAAGGGGACACCTGGACAGTGTTTCTAGCGTAGAATGCATCTTTCTGGAATTTTGGGGGTCCACTGCCGGCGGCCGCAGCCCCAGCTTCTCCCCCCACAGCTGCAGCCGCCCGCCGTCAAAGATCCTGCAGGACGAGGGATGATGCGTTTCGACTCCAGAGTGGAACGCAATACTCAGGTGCCTTGCTGGCGAGGGGCAGCGGCGCAGCCCCAGCTTTCCCTCTGACAGCTGCACCCGCCGCCCGCCAAAAGACCCGCAAGTCAAGGAACGTGTTTCAAGTGTGTTTCGAAGCAACGCGCGTATTCCGTGTTCAAGTCTCCTGCCGGTGAGGAGTGGCGGCACAGTCCCAGCTCTCCTAACCCCACAGCTGCACCAGCCGATTGCTTGGCGGTCCCTGAAAATATTCTCGGCCGATTGAGTTTCGCGGCCCATTGCCGCATTCTCAACTGCTTTGTGTGTGCGGCTCGGTGCTGCCAGCTTGTCAGCTGAGAACCGCAGCTGTGAGAACCAGCTGTCCACCTGCCGCCGTTCCTTGCTCATGCTGGCATTCTGCCCGACGCATACCCGAGCGCGTTGCAAAAGGCGCTAGCCGTGAGCCGCCCGCTGCGCATTGCCAGCCACTCCTCGGTGCGCTGCTCCCCGGACTCCATGTTGGGCTTGCGGCGGCGACCCTCCCGCGCCGCGCGCGCCGCCGACACCGCAAAGCCCTCCCGCGACCGCACCGTCGCCGCCTTCATCTGCCGCATGATTGGGCATGCCACACCATGACATTGTCGCAAGTTGAATGTGGTGTGGTTGTTCGCAGGATTGAGGCGTCTGCGGCATGCTGAGGTGGATGACGCACATGCGCAATAATTCTTGCCATCACATGCTGAGATGAGCCAACACTGTCATATAAACTTCTCACCCGGCGGCCATTTACCAGCACCGTTTCCTCGTCCTCCACGTTGTTCCCCTCCTCAGGGGCAGCGGCGCCAGGTGCCTCTGCCGGCACCGCTTGGGGTTCCGCAGGCGGCCCTGGAGCGGCGGTAAGAGCACCTGGAGGCTGCGTTGGCGCTTTCGCAAACGGCGGGCGGTTCACAGAGACGGCCGCCGGCGCCGAGGGTGAAGGTGTTGGCAGGGGCTGTTGCTGCTGCCGCGACGGCGGGTGCCGAGACGCCGTCGCTTGTTGCGGCGGCTCTGCTGTCGCCCCAGGTCTCTGCCGCACCTGCGGGACCGGCTGTTGCGGTCCAGCTGAAGGCGCGGCGCCGTCGTATGGCCTTGCGGCCGCCTGCCGCGGCGGCGGCGGGGACGGCGCCGCCGCCGGCGACTCCCACTGCCGCGGCTGCTGGTTGAGGTCCTGGCGCCGCTGCGGCTGCTGCGGCTGTCGTGCAGGCGGGACTGGCTGCTGCACATCTGCGGCTGTGCCGGCCTCCGCTGCTGATAGCACCATGGGGTAAGTCGCGGTGGAGTGGTCCTGCGGCACCAAGATCCATTTGTGTATGTGTAGCCCTCAAGCTGCATCAGCTTTGCGTATCTAGCATGATGGCTGCGACCCACTCGAGCAGAGCTGTGACAGGCACGGCACGGTGTAGGAATATGTCAGCTGCGCTGCTCGGGGCACGCTCACCAGGCTGTGCAGACGGGCCTGCGCCTGGGCCAGCAGGCTGCGTCGCTGCTCCAGGCTGAGCCGGCCGTAGCCGCTGAAGCTGGTGCGCAGGAGGCGCAGCTCTGCTGCGGCCGCGCCAGACGCGGCCTCGGCAACCTGTGCGAGGGCATGCGCCGCAAAAGCCGAAAAGCGCTGTCGCTGCCCCTGCGAAATCAGCAGGTCCCCGTGATGAATTCAGCCCAAGTGTTCTCAGATTTCTTCTGTTGCATCAGCAATGAGCACACGAAAGAAATGATGCAGCGGCGCATGCACCTTCATGCATGCGACCAGCTAGAGCTCTCACCTGACTATCGCTGCAGCCGTTGTTCCTTTCATATGTGATCGCCTTCTGCAGCGTCTCACTGACCGGCTCCGCAGGCGTTGGCACGTCGCTGCTCGCCGCCGCATATGGCCGTGGCAGTGTTGAGGCCTGACGGAGCAAGCTGCACGCGGAGCCACAGCAACTTCGAGCGGGGAAACTCTGGAGGATGGCATCGGCACTGCTTGTCGTGTCAGAACGTCCATCTGCTGCCACAAGATCAGTTGTGGCATGGCACGGTATCGCACCTGCGGCTGCGCAGGCCGCCAAACATCCAGGAAGCGGGTCGTGCAGCGCCTGCGGCCTCGGCAATGCACGATGGCCCCAGCGAGGCATTCGCCTGGTGGGATGCTGCCACCGTCACCTGCTGACAAGGACAACGTCGTCAGAGCCAGACAACAGCATGGCGAATACATGCGCACACTCGGCAGCAGGCGCCGCATCAACCGCGGCAGCAGCGGTGCGTACCTGACGTCCAGCTCGACGAAGGGCCGCCTGCATTGCAATGTTCCGGAGACTGCCAAGCCCGTCGATGCGCCAGTGAGCGCCCCAGTGCGTGCCCAGTGGCGCACTCATGCCCAATCGTCAGACCTGCTGTCAAGCTACGAAGTTAACATCGCTCCGACGTGGTATGGCGTCAGCACCAAAGGCTTCAAGCACGCCAAAACATGCCGGTCACGGAGACCAGCCGCTCGAAGTCGGCCAATTTCTGATCCTGGATGTGCAACGCTCCTCGGATGCGAGCTTGCGTCCAAGCTAGCGAGGTCCAACCAGCTTCAGTACCAGCTTGTGAAAAATATTACATTCTTCAATAGGCATTTGGCGACAGCGGGCTGCGGCAGCCCGGCTGCCACCTGGTGGCGTTGATGAAAACATCGGGGCGGGGATTTCAGAATTGTGGTCCCGAAAAGTGCAGCACGGACAGCATGGGCGATCGATGTGCACAAAAACTTGCTCACTCGCGTGTGCAAACATCAACTGAATGACCTCAATGACACCCGTTGCACACGCATTGTGATTGCTGAGCCGCGCCAGGCTGAGACAGAGACAAGCTTGCGTGGCGAGCATTTGACAGTCAGGAGGATCGCAGCTCCCAGGCCATCACGTCCACGCTCTTGGTGTGTTTCTCCAAATAATTGTTTCAGCTCATTGATTTGTCTGGACTGCGCTGGCGGCGCTCGTATCCCATTCAGCAAGGACCTTGCTCCGACACGAGAGGCAGCCTTGCGAGGCTGCCTCAGCAGCTGCCTGGCGCCATGAGGCTCAGGCCATCTAGTGGCAGTAAGAAATAGGCTCCTGCATCCGTGGCTGTCGCTCCTCAGCGCGCTGGCCGTCGCATATCGTACTTCGGCAGCGTGCCTGGGTCCGAATGCCTGCTTGTGGCAGAGTCCTGCTGCCAGCAGTCAGCCACAAAAGCGGCCAGTGAGCTACCTGTCATGCATGCGCACTCAGGTGCTGCGTAAGCAATCCATAACAGCATCAGCTCGATGAATTTCCATTCGAAGGCATTCTCCTGCCGATGCATCGAAACTTATGGTAAAGCTGTCTTCCTTCCGTATATCCTGAGTGATGCTGACTCAGGGCACACGCGACCTGGTAGCGATGCTTAGCCGGCTGCTATGACACTGAGGCGGGACCCCTCACTGCTCACCAGCATGGCACAAGTCGCTGCAGTGGTGGACCTCACCGCCGACGACGATGATGCTGTCGGCATGTTGCCGCCTCCAGGTTCCTCCTCCGTTTCTCCTCCTTGAGCCGAAACGTTCACGCGCCGTGGTGTTGCTGACCATCCGCCCTGCATGCAACACGCACAGCTGTCGCGTCTCGGGCTGTATTTCATTGCAAGGTCACGCAGCACAGAAGTCTGTCGTGTTTGTGCTTTGAGGATGTTGGCAGTTGTATATCGCCTGTGCCGCATTTCTCAGAAGCTCGATGCTTGCGGCAGACCGTCGGGCACCAAAGCGCCGCAGTACGGTTGGACCCGAGGCCGGCTCCTCATCAGCGCCGGTGATTATCGATGACGGGCCGTCGCAGCAGCAGCACGCCAAGCCTGCGTCCGACTGCCATGTTGCCATGCCGCGTGCTGCGGGCCTCGGAGGCGGCTCGCCCAGCAAGGGCGGCAGCCGGCGGCCAGGCGGCCGGCAGGGCGCGGCGCTGGCGAGGCTGCCGCCGTGGCGTAACAAGCACGGGACGCCGCGCATCGTGGCAGAGCTCAGGGCGCTGACGTACGCCGTCGCCGCCGGGCAGCTGCCACAGGTAGGCTTTCAGGGCATGCTGGAAGGTGCATACTCCTGGTCGCTTGTCAGTCCACTGCCTGATCTCCTGCGCCATCTGGGTCTGCGAATCAGATGGCAACTGTTGCCACTCGTTGAGCTCTCATGGCCGTGCTCACGCCCTATTCTCCAGTGTTTATGCAACATGTCTGCTTTCTCAGAGTCTGCAAGACATCTGCTGCGAGCACTGTGGCAGGCTGTGGCGACGTGATGATCCTGAGTTTCTGTTTGCTGCAGCTGGTGGAGTCGCCAACGCTGCCGGATCCGAACAACCTGTTCAAGTGGCACATGAAGCTTCGCGGCTTCGATGACAGCTGCTCTGGTGCGCAGGTCGAACATTCAGTCGCTTGTTTGCTGAGCGCTTTGCATTCGCAACTACCTACGCTGCATGTACCGGGTTTGTCGATGCGGCGATCGTGTGTGCATGCACTGTGACGGCGCGCCGTGCATCTTGCTCTCAGATGAGTCCGCATCACCGCCTTTGCTTTCTTTTCATGCCAGCCAAGCTGCGCATGTGTTGCTCGCTTCTCGTTGTTTTTCTCACGCTGCTTGCTGGCGCGCAGGCGGCCGCAGGCTGAACCACGACCTGCGCAAGCTGGCGCAGCAGCATGAGCAGGACCACCTGCTGCTGGAGGCGGCGTTCCCGGCCATTTACCCCGTCGAGCCCTTCTCCCTTCGCATCGTCACGCCGCGATGCATCCCGTACGTCTGCGCCTGCCTGGTTTTCGCCACGCATGTGCTCCTGCTCGAGCCAGCAGCGTGTTGCCCAACCTTCAGCGCCTGAGGTACACACTCCATGTGCATTCCATGCACATGCCCTAGAGTGGTTTGGAATCCTATGGCACCCCATGCCTAGGCTTCATCAATCCATTAAGCTGCATTAAAGTAAATCACCGAGCAGAGTTTTCTGTTCACGAAAGTTGACCATTGTACCTTCTATCCACAGGTCCAGCGGCCACATCACCAGCGGCGGCGCGATCTGCCTGCAGGCGCTGGCGCCTTCAGGCGGGCCCAACAACTGGCGCCCGGACTACTGCGTGGAGAGCATCCTCAATACCGCCATCACCAACATGTGCGACTTGTTCTTTGGGGCTTTTAGGTTTGGGGCTTTTAGGTTTGGGGCTTTTAGGTTCAGCCCCAAAAGCCTTCCCGCAGCCTGTTTGCCATGCAGCGCCTGCATGCTTCAGGCTGTGGCAATGAGCAGTTACTATGTGTGGTTGCAGAACCGCATTTCCATTCGTCTGCAACCCGCTCTGCCGCTGATACTGCCGCCAGGAGCTCCATTTCGGTGCTATTTCCAATGCCGTTTGTGCTGCCGCTCCTCTCCAGGCTGCACTGCGAGTCGCTGCGAGTCAGCGGCGACATCCTGGGCGGCCCGCTGCGCCTGGACTGGCGATTCAGCAAAGGGGTGCTCTCCGCGTTCAGCGAGGTGCGCGATCGGCCACAGTTGAAATTCGTTTGTTCATACTTGTGGCTCCTGTGCTGCAGCGTTCGCGATTTACTTGTTTCCTCCTTGTGGCTCTTTGTGCTGCACTGCAACCAGGGTGCACATGTGGCGTAGCTACACATGAGCAACGCTTGCATTGAGCGTCTGCAAAGTGCTTGGATCCTGCATGCAGGCGTCTGCCCGCAGCACGTTCAGCCGTGCAGCGTACCACCACGGCTGGAACGCCTTTGTGGACAGCGAGGCATGCGTCCCTCAGCAGCCTCTGCCGCAGCCGGCGCCGCAGCTCGTGCCGCAGGCAGCAGCAGCGGCGGCTCGGCTGGTGGCGCAGCAGCAGGCGCAGCGGCCGGCGCAGCAGCCGGCGCAGCAGCCGGCGCGGCCGGTGCAGCGGCCTGCGCAGCACAGCGCCCGAGCAGCGCAGCCTGCAGGTGTAGTGATATGCAGGGGCATGCCATGTTTGTAGAACTGCACCTGCCATGTCGTGCTACACAAATGTTGGCACGTTTGGTGCTGTAGATCTGAAAGTCTGGAACGACCTGAATGTCCATATTTCGTTGCTTCCCTGTGGTCTTGCCAAGATGGCGCAATCTGATCTTGCGCTTTTGTTCCGCAGCTGCAGTCGTGGAGCTTGACCCAGACAACTCCACCGTCAGCAGGCATGCGGCGCCGCCGGCAGCACGGCAGCGGGCGGCTGTTGCACGCCAGCACGCCTTGGCGTCTGCTCATGCGTCTGCCGCCGGTCTCTCGAGCGCTGCAGGTGCGCTGTGTGCTAGCCACCGTGCACATGTGGCAAGCTCAAATGGCTGCACCAGCTTGCTGTTCTTTCGCAGGTGCTGTGAGACAGAGGCGTGTCCTGTTTCAACTGAGTTTCGAGCTTGCCAGTGTGGAGCTGGTGAAATTCGCGGCAGCTGCCGTGACCGATTACGCTTCTGCCGCTTTCCAACGACCCAAGATTCACGTTTGCAGGCGTGGCGGGCCGCTCGGCGGGCGGTAATCGCCTGGCAGGCACGCCGCAGGCATCAGCAGCATCGCCCGCTTCGGTCGACAGCGAGGCGCATCAGCAAAGCCGCGCTGCCAAGCGCACCAGGCGGTGCGTCCTCAGCCCTACAGGATTATGGTGGACTGCCAACCCTTGGTTGTATTCCATTATTATCGCGCCTGGAGCCAATCTTCCAGTTGCATGCATGCAGCGCAGCGCCTCTCCTTTGCTTGACAACGAGAGGAAGCTGCCATGTCCTTGGCTGCATGGATGCACTGGATCATGCCACCAATTGGTGAACCCGAATTGATAAGGTTTTGTCTCGCTGGGCATGCAGACAGGCCGACACAGCCGCGGCGCACGCAGTGGACATCGATCTGACGGATGATGTGGTGCTGGAGTCGCTGCAGCAGCGGGTAGATGATGCCGAACATGCAGCTCATGTCGCGGCTTCGCAGGTAAGCCAGCCATTCTGCATTGGTCTGTACTGTATGTGCATACATGTGCTTGCCATGCGGTTGCAGATCCTGCCTCCGTCCAGTGAGCGCAACACTGTGTGGCATAGCACTGCCATCGGTTGTCAGGGTCTTGATAGACACAGTAGCCTTCACAGGTGATGGACCTGACGTCGGCGCTAGATGACGATGCGCCGAGCACACAGCGTGCCGATGCCGCCAGAGCGGAACTCGCCAAGGCGGAGGCAGAGAAGCAGGCGCTGTTACGGCAGATCGAGGTGCGCACCTGCATTCAAACCCTCTGCTTTCTGTTTAGCGTCAGGATAGTGTTCGTTGTCCCTTCAAGTCAATGTCTCGAGGTGCGCACCTTACTCCTCGTTCTGAAGCAGAACATGCACCCGCACGCACATGCATGTGACAATATCAGGCTTCTGGGCCTGCAGCGGTGTCAGCTTGGTGTTGCTACAGCATCGGGGACGACAGCACCAGCAGCAGCCCACTGGCACCGATGGTACCTTCTAGCTGCTCCTCCGCCAATGCTTCCTCGTTCTGGACCCCATCCCGCGCCTTGCAATGCAGGAGATGCGAGCTGAGAAGGAGGCAGTGGCGGCCGAGAAGGCCGCGGCTGCAGGGCTGGTGCTCGCGCCGCGCCCCGCCCAATGGACTCCGCCGCAGGACGCCTCCGCCCTCGTGGAGTATGTCACCCTGGACATGAGCGCCACCGACGGTATGTGGCAGACATGCAGTGCACTCTTTAGCCGCAGGTGACGGGTTTCCCTGAAATTCACGGCCCTGTCGGAGTTATGTCTGACAGCAGTCCACTTTCGATTGTGGACAGCATTCCGCCGCCGCTGCTGCCGCCGCTGCTGCTGCCTCGTGGCGTTACAGTGCAAGTCACCTTGGCATCTCGAAAGTGGACTGACGGCAAAGCTGATTAGCATACAGTGATCATTTGTGGTGTCCCTTTCATTATGTTGCACATTGCGTGCCCCGCGCGCTCATCGCACCCTCATTTCGAGATTGATTTCCGGATTGATCTCCAGACTCGGGCGGCAACATGGACGAGGAAGCTCTGGATCCGCTGCTGCCCCGCCACCATGCAATAATCGCAACCTCCATCCTCCATGAGTTTAAAGGAGAGTTCTGGGCTCGAACAAAATTTTCCTTCCACCTGCAGACGGCGCGGACTCGGGCGGCGACGTGGACAAGGAGGCCCTGGAGCTGCTGCTGGAGCAGGGCGCTTGCCGCGCAGACGGCGTCCTGGCGCTGCGCCACTGCCGTGGCGACCCGGACGCGGCACTGGACTTCCTGGTCGACTGTTTTGCCACCAAAGTGTCTGCCGCGGAGCGCCTGGCCACCGCGGAAGCAGAGTGCGCAGCCCCTAGCCTGGAGACCAAAGTCGACATGCTTCATGCTGCTGCACACCCTGCAGGTTGCTCCGAATAGCTGGCTGCTGCTCAGTGACAAGTGTTGCTCGAACACACGGTTGCTGGTCGCATGGTAAAGGTCAACATGAGTGCAGGCAATTTGACGTGGTTTGTGTCTGGGTTCCCATGTTGTAGAGCAGAGTGGGCTGCGGCTGAAAAGCGGCGCGAGGCGCGAGACGAGGTCGAGGCCGCCCTCAAGGCAGTCGAGCGCTGTGGCGGGGTAGGTCTCGCAAGTTCACTCTTAGCTACGGTACACTATGGTCCAGCCTGAGAGTCTGGATACGACTTTGACAGCCATGCTCATACAGCCCACACTTCTGCTTCCATCCAATGGACATGCCACGCACCTGCCGGTAGTGCTCTTGGCAGCTGCGGCTGCATACGAGAGCGCGTGACAAAAAAAAATTGTTTTTGCGTCCTGGCTGACTGCAGGTGCCGCGCAGCCGGGTGGTGCAGATCGTCCGTGTCCAGAACCTCCGCCTGTGGACGAAGGTGGGCCCCAAAGCATGCGTGCACAGCACAGGTCACAGCCAGCCGCAGCTGCAGAAGCGTAATTTTAGAGTCCATTTGGCTTTTTGGGAAACAAGTGGCGGTGAGTGGGCCACATGTCAACTTGGTGTTGTGCTTCCGTGAAGTACATCATCCGTCGGAATGAGGTCGTCGAGCTGGCCGGCACCGCCCACAGTCGGGAGAGCTTCCTCTTCCACGGCAGCAATTCGGGTGCGCCGCATCTCGCTTTCTTTCGGATCACTGTCTTCGTCGTGCACGGGCCTGCTGGCAGCATGATCCCAATACAGCATCTTACAATCCTTCCACAGCAAGGCTTGCACGAGAGAGAGAACGGGTTGATGGCACGATAGCCAAGTGTTTCATCGGGTTCTGGCAAATCCATGCGCACTGGCTTGGCTGACATTTGTCTAAACCCTGATACCGCAGGAGTGCTGGAGCTGGTCACGCGCGAGGGCTTCGACATCCGTGTGTCGAACCTGGGGGGCTCCCTCGGCGCGGGCACCTACTTTGCGGAGCACATCTCCTACTCCCTGGCCTATGTCGTCAGGGTGAGCTGCGGTGCTGAAGTGTGGCATTCATTTTCGCGGTGCCTGCCCCCGCCTTGTCCATTTTGCTGCCTGCACTGCTGGCCGGTGGGCATGCATGGCGTGCGGGTTATGTTGGACAGACATACTCAGCAGTCGCTTCTGTGTGAAGCCAGAGTCGCAACTCAATGGTTGCGTCTGCAGAAATGTCGAGGCTTCAGTTCACGTTGCTGCAGGGGATGCCGGTGCCGGGCGGGCAGCCGCCGCTGATGACGGCGGTGGCGTGGGCGGATGCCGACGTGGCGCAGGCGGCCCGCAACGCCGCCGTCGCGCTGCAGAGCTACCAGCAGGCGCAGGCGGCGTTGAATGCGCAGCAGCAGTCGTTCCGGCAGCAGCAGGCGTACCGGCACCAGCCGCACCAGCCGCCGGTACAACAGCACCAGCAGGGGCTGCCTGGCCCGCAGGTTGGGGGACCCTTTGCCGGCGTCGCTCTGGACTCCTGTACCTATGCTACTCACCGTACATACACGGTTTGCAGGAAACATTGGGAAGTGTCCAGAATATGACTGCCAGGCATGTCACGAAGGCCAAAGCAGTGCAGCAGTAAACTCAGATTGCCAAACGCCATGCTGACACCCCACTCGTGTCTGCCGCACAGCTGAACACGACCTGGCACCCGCACCCCGCCTATCAGCAGCAGTACCAGCAGCAGCTCGCGCAGCAGCAGGCGCGGCAGCGGCAGCAGCTGCAGGCGCAGCAGCAGCAGGTGGCGACGTTGCTGGCGAACGCCCAGCAGCTGCAGAAGAAGGCGCAGCAGAACGCGGCCAAGGCGGCGGCCGCGATGTCGCCGCGCCGCAAGAAGAAGTCCAAGGACGACTCCCGGCAGTCCAGTGAGCTGTGCCGCCCCAGCTGCTGTTTCAAAGTGCTGCTACTGGGCTGCTGGACTGCACCATTCTGACCCTCGTGCATTGTGCGTTGTTGGCTGCACATGTGAGGCCGCTGCAAGCAACAGGGCGCTGTTGCTTGCAGCGGCCTCACATGTGCAGCCAACAACGCATAACCCGGTCACTTGCTCCACTGGTCGACCAGCCGTCAGATCATGCAGCAAGCCACAATGTGTCAGGGTCCGAAAACCCTGACACATAGTGCCGCCAATATTGTGCGCTGAAATTCAGGCGTCGTCCGGCCGCCCGGCGGCAACTGCACCATGATGACGCTGTGCCGCGTCACGCTTGGGCGCATTGTGCCGGTGAGAATGTTCGACTTTTGCAGCAGTGATCACACGACATTTGCCATTGTCGACACATGAAAAATTCACTCTCGGAGGCTCTGCCTAGGAACCTCACGACACGCCGCAAAACTCCGCATAGGCCACGAGACCTTGCGGATCAACACATGCCACCATCTGTTCACTCTGCGGTGCACACCTCGTCTGAAGTGTCGTCCTGGCGCAGCAGCGGCGCGTCTGTCACAACCTTATGGCTGGCAAGAAAGCTCACTCACGGAGTGACTGCTAGCTAGCAAATGATTCGAGTTGACGCTGTGCTTGGTGCAGGGGAGCATGAACCTGCGGCGCCCGCCGTCGAATGCCGACAGCACCTCAGGCAGTGCCATCTACGCGGTACGTGCTCCCTGCACCTACTCACTGTGTCTTGATGCGAGAACACTCACTGGCGGTAAGCTGGTTCTAAGCTTTCAAACCCCACTCAGCGTGTCATGCGGTTGCCCTCACAATTCAGGCCTTTACACCCTTGAGCTGGTCTATTTCCAGCCTGTCATCCAGAGCTGGATCCTCAGGTTTGAATTCTGCCCCCTTCTTGATGATGGAACTTCCTCCTTCATGTCTAGTGCTCTGCCTCCTCTTGCAGGTGTACGACAACTTCCAGGCGTACCCGGAGTATATATTGTGGCTCACACCCCAGTGAGCACATTTAAGCCGCAGCCAAGGCGCTGCACCGCCTCGAACACGCAAATATTATGCTTTGCGACATGGGCGACGGTCGAGGGAACGCCGGCGCAGGCAAGGCTAGAAGCGCTGGGCTTGGCCCTGGCGTCTTGCCGAGTAGGCAGCGGGACCGCAGGGGCATCACCGCCGCTGGAGAATGAGTTGCGGTGGCTATAATCTACAGCGAGTTCTTTTTAGGTAGGATTCACGAACAGAAATGGCTCTGCTGGAGATCTGGTATGCGCAGGACATCGTGTTCAGGCTGCGTATATATCTAGTGGTAGTTTGGCGAGCCGCTGCGCAAGCGGCTGGCACATATTCTGTGCTTTGAACATTGCTGGAATGGCATCGCGGTGTCGATGGCGTGTATCATAAAAATCTGAAGGTGTTTGCAGCTTGAATAGCATGTGGCTGCACCTGCACCCTGATGTGAACGGCTGGGGACTTGTTACTGTCGTTCCGGAAAATGTGAAATTCATCATGCTGTGCTGCATCATGCTCGGTCGCATCGGGACGGTGAGTGTGCGAGATCATGGAGGCCCCTACCGCTGATGAATTGATGTTTGCTAGAATGTTGTCACTCCTCATTGCCGCACACCTCCACCCAACAATGCCTTGTGACGCTTTCTGATGCTGCACTTAACACATGAGTCTGCAGCTCACACGAGCAACTTCCCTCCGCAGTGGCTTGATGCAAACCCTAAATCGAGCCTGCAGAATAATGTCTTGGTTATGCCTGCATCACCCTTCATTGATACATCCTGTATAATTAGCTGCTCACATCTGCAGCGTCGGCAGCACTCCTGGCTGAGCAGCAGCGGCAAGCCGCAGCCGCCTTTCGATCAGCGTCTGGCCTCGTCTACAGCCGCATGCGCGCATCTGAAATGGCAGATGAGCTAGGCGCTGACGAGCTGGTGCTGCCGGGACCGCTGCTCTGCATCGACCGCTCGATCTGCAGCCAGGAAACGCACGCAAGTGATTCAGTCACTTGTGACCACAAATCAATGCGAGAGCTGGAGCTTGACACGGCACCCCGAGCGCACATAGTCATTGCAGGGCGCAACTGTAGTTTGTCGGCGGCAGCAGCCTCTAAAGAGGCAGCCGTATTTCCGCGGAGCTGCGCGGCAGACGCCACTCAGGCCAAGGATACCAGACATTCAGAAGGACATTCAGAAGGACATTGGGATCGGGGTACCCACGCTTGTGAAAGTGCGAGTGGGCTTGAAAAGCCGCGGAGCTCAGCGCAGCGCGGTGTTCCGCCGACGGTGCCAGGTGGGTGGTGACTCCAACACCCGTATATATGTGGGATTCAGCTATATAGGGATTCAGCATGGACAGTGCAGCAGGCAAATGGCTGTCAATGAACTCACAAAGTCGCGGCGCTCGCGGGGGGCGGTGCTCCACCGGCAGCGTTCCGGCAACAAATTGTGCCAGCCAAATCCTGGAAGGGATTAGGGTGTTACTATTAGATCGGATGAGTAGCACTAGTATGGCAGATTCGACTCACAAAATCGCGGTGCTCGGCAGCGCGGTACTCTGCCGACAGCGCCGCCACCGTCTCCCGAGCATCGTCGAACTCATCCAGGTTCTGCTGCCGGTCACATCTTCTGTGGTTGAGCATTCTGACTTGTTTCAACTGGAGATCGCGAAGGACTCACGGGCTTTCTGGAAACAGCAATGCCCAGACACGGCAGCTTCAGGGATCCTGCTCCGCAGAGGGGTTCATCAGGCAGCATGCAGCGTCACCGCTGCGCTTCAGCATGGATGTCAACACAGGGCAACAGGAAAGAGGAGTGCAGATTGTACCTGGATACCGCAGCGTGGCAGTTGAGGCCGCCATGACGGTAGCCACCAGGCTGTTGATGTGCTGCGCGCGCCAAGATGTGATATCAGAAGCGATTTAGAATGAGAATGGACTGAGCGCAAGGCACAGCAGGCACGCGACGCCAGTGGCGCACTTGGCATGTGCGCCTGAAGCCGCGTCACACTGCATCGGATGGTCTCATCTACTCAAGCAAGCGTATTGCACCAGCACCAGCGGCGATTGGAGTACCTGGAAACTTCGGGTAGCCGCATATTGCACCCACCTGTACGCTGGGGGTCTCCGTGCGCAGCTGCTGCGTCGCAATGCGGTTGAGCGCGGTGTTGTCCAACACCTGCACGGGTGCAGGCTCAGCCCGTTGTGGCGTCTTTGGTATCCTGTGATGATGCCCAGATCATGCAGAGAGCCCTGCTCTGCAGAGCGCCCTGCAGAGAGCCCTGCTCTGATCTCCTCACTCTAGGCTCCCATGCATCCTGTACACAACCCTCATAATACGCCCTCTCGGTCGTGGTCACGAAAAGCCTAAACCCTGAGTATGAACAACATGCGCACCACGACTGCGTCGGCGTCGAGCGCGAGCCGCTTGAGCGTCAGTACGCTGTTGTACGGCTGCACCACCACGTCGCTCGCGTCCTCGTTCTGATTGGGGAAGACGCTGCAATATCAAGCACATAGACGCTCAGCTGCTGAGTTTGTTTGGAGAGGAAGCATGTTAATGGATGGCTGCCCACCAGGTCGCGTCCTGCTTCTGTTTGGAGAACACACTGCGGCGCAGGTGAGCAAGCTCTCTGACAGCCGGTGCTCACGGGTCAACGTCGAAATGGATTAAACAGCTGGCTTTGGCACAGCTGAATGTGTGCACCGTCGTCCTGGCGAATTGGTCCCCGGAATGCTGCAGCGTATGTTGAAGTGCGCTGAAGATTCAGCAAACGTATTGTTTGAACGAGCAGAACCCGCTTGGCAACAAGAGCGCTGAGGGGTTGTATAAACGGTGTCACCACTCACCTGAACGTCAGCTTTTTGGGATAGCGGTCCGCCAGCAGCTCCAGCAGATTGGAGCCCATGCTGGTCCCATGCCTCGACGGCTCCGAAATGCTTGGGAAGGGTTTGATGTGGTGTGCGGCATGACATCCTCACAGAGGTGCTATGCGGGTGCTTGCCAGCGCTCACCTGAACGTCTGCAGCAGCTTTTTGGGGTACCGGTCCGCCAGCAGCTCCAGCAGGTGGGAGCCCATGCCGCTGCCGGTGCCGCCGGCAATGCTGTGCGCCAGGCAAAACCCTTCCAGGCTGTCCGCGTAGCCTGCCTCCCGGTCTGCAGAGGAGACACCAGGTTGAAATTTGTATTCAATGGACTCTGTCCCCCCGGGCCGAATGCCGCTGCCGGTGCCGCCCGCGATACTGTGGGCCAGGGCTTCCCCGGCCTGTTCCCTTCTGAGCGTCAATGATCAAAACGCACACAGGTTTCTCACCGATCATGTCCAAGATGCCTTCTGGTGACTCCTCAGTCTGGCAGCTGCACCTCCATGAAACATCTCAATACGCAGAAACAAACGCAAAGCAGCACTTACGTCTGCATCTCAGCAACCATGCCCGGGATGTCCTCCAACCACAAGTCGGCCTGGTGGCACCCGATTGGCTTTCCATCCACTCATCATGAGTTGAAGTCAATCTAAGTCAGTGGAAAAGAGGCCAACACAGCGCACCAATCATGTCCAGGATGTCTTCTGATGATTCTTCCGACTGGTGATAGCCGGACGCCCAGTTGTTGCCGGCGCCGCCGCCGTGCGCCGACAGGAACACGTTCTCCGGGTTGAACAGGTGCCGGCACTCCCCGTTCTGGATGCCGTTGATGACCCTGCACCGGAGGATCGGCAGCATAGAGCAGGGGCTTCGTTCCAAAGCTCTGGCTTACCAGTGAGGCCGTGAAGGTACACAAGAGCTGTCGGAAGAGATGTGCGGCCCTCAACCTGGCTGCGAAACAAGTGGAGCATTGCATCTAAAGACTGCTGGACAGCGGCCGCTTTGGTGCGCTCTGGCATGGCACCGGACCGGTGGCACATGTCCTGTGCACGTTCATGTGGAACCCCATGCCACGCGTCTCTGATCTACATGCACCTCGGCTCCAGGTCCAGCAGCAAGGCGCGCGGCGTGTAGCGCCCATCATCCGCCTGGTAGAAGAACACCTCCTTGCAGTCGCCACCCTGCGTATTGAAAGGAAGAGCACAGCGAGTGACGAATCAGCAGCGGCTTTTAAGCTGCGAGGCACAACACGATCATGCTGAAGTGACGATTATATAAGCGGCGGTCCGAGCAGCAGGGATCCACAGTAGGATGCGTGGCATAAGCAGCCTCCGCGCGGAGCTCACCTCTGTGGCATAGTCCTGCAGGGTGCCGTCTGCGGCAATGCCATGCTCCCGGCAGAGCTGCGCGCATGGCAGGGAAACATATTCATGATGTGGCGCATGGGCACAGTGGCGTCAGGTTAAAGTGTCATGTCTGATCATGGATAGATCAACACAGTACCAAAAGAATCAGAGCCGCACCGTCTTCCAAAACTCGGTGCCAATTTGGTTTCCTGCCTGCCCGACCTGCAGCGAGATGATCTCGCGCGGCATGTCACGAAGTCCTGCTCCTCACGTCACATCACTCTCGATCGATTGCACCCGCAATCCTGATGGTCCAGCAGCTATCACGGGCCTGCAATAACTAGTTCAGGCACCCAGCCATCCGAGGGACTTTGGACAGTCTGCCAACGCCACTCAAAGCAGTCCGCCAGCAACACAACAGCCTAGACTTTTAAGGGTCGTGGCTAAGGTTGCTACATGCCGAATGCGGAGCTGTGCCGGCCTTTTGCAGCTGCTTGATTTCGAAGCAACCTCTGTCTGACACGGGGTCTGACAGAGTGGAACTTTGTCCGAACTCCAGCTCCTCCACCTTGTGCTTTATATTTATATGCGCATTATGAGTTTGCTTGGCGGCACTGAGTGGAAGTCTCTGAGAGCCTGAGATGCCCTGCCAAACGCAGTTTGATCTGAACCAAGTCACAACAACTGGATCACAATCACAGCACTTGGGGTTTAACCTTCAACTAGGCTCTGCGGATCAGTGAATGCCAGGGCTGGCATCAATGCTACAGTACTGCTGATGGCCTGGCGTACGGACTCAACGGGGCAACTCGGAGGCTGTATCCCTGCATGCGCCTCCAGATGCGCCCGTGCCAATGCGTTTGGTCTTCCAGGCGCTGCCGCGCGGCGCTACCAGCGCCGAAGAATACCTGCACGCTGTTCAACAGGTGGACTGTGCAGGCAGCTGCTCAGCCTTTCGCCTCTGTACTGTTTCGCTGACAGATTTCATCAGCCCGTTGTGGGATTTGCTCAACGTAAATAAGTACATAGGTTTTCTCTGAAAAGAGAGACCAGCAGGGCATTGGCAGATGCGCCTTGCAAATCAGATAATCTATGCAACTCGTGGCAGACTGGCGTCCCATGTCCTCATGCTGAAAAGCAGTCGTTATCATGCTCAGTGCACCACCTGCGATGCTTGCTGGAACAACCTCTCCCTGCTACACTCAATCCGTTTCGATAGCCCATGATCGCAGCTGGCGGGCTTTTGTGCTGCCGCTACGCGCCTACATCGTCGCCGCGCTGAAGTCCAGGGCGGAGGCGGTGCACCAGCTGCTGGGCTCAAACAGCCTGGCGGCGGCGCTGCTGTCAATCCAGTGCGGCGTGCTGCAGCCCCGCCTGCTGCTGCCCTTAACAAATGCCGTGGGGAGACGCCAAACTGCTTGAAGGTGCACCAGCTAGATGTTCATCGAGGATGTTTGCAGGTGCGCGTGAGGCAAGCCCGCGGCTGGGCAAGATAAGAGCCTCGCAATCTGCAGCCTGGCCTAGGAGCTCGCCGCGCCAGACCCGAGCCAATAGAGCGGGCGGCAAGCCAGCAACTGCCGTCAGGCCGTGGCAAGCTGCAGACTCGATGCCGGAGGATCCATGAGCGCCGGAACGCCTGTGAAGAACACATCGTGGATGTGGTCGTAAAGCTGCTCCAGCAATGGCAGATGCTGTTTGCTGCGCCGCACCATTGGTCGCCTTACAGCCGAATGTTCCACGGCTGCCACTATTTGGCCAGCAGGTGTGTCAGAACTTCTTTGACTCATGCAGCCGCAAACTTGAAGTGCACTTGGCGACAGCCTTAAGCTTACGCCTCGTCTGAGAACGAAGGGCTGTTGGCCAGATATCACAACGGATGAAAATGGAATCTGCGGCTTACATCACACACGGCAATCAACCCATAGCGCTCGTCGCAAACACTTCAGGACACTGATGCAAAGGGTGCCGAACATCAAAGCAGTGTCTCCCCGGCCGCTCAAAGCTGAGCCTCTCATCCGTCTAAGGACGGTAGTTAGCTTGGCGCAGCAGTCGGGCACAGCAACAGGGACATGCCCAGCAGCCGAGTCATGCCCACTAGCTCCACGCACAGATGCTCCTGCTGACGGCTGCTCGGCCACTCTAGAAACCAGCGTTCCAGGAGATGCACATGATGGCCCTTCCTCGCTGCACCTCGGCGACGGCTGCCAAGGTGCCGCTCATGGTCATTCAATCACCGTATTCATTGTCCAGTCAGCCTGTTGTCGGAGGTGAGCCGACCGCGCACACGGAGGCAGAGCCTGCGGCGAGAATCAGGTGCTCGAATTCACCCCCGGCTGCCGCTGCGACGGCCGAACAGCCAGCCTCCGGCAATGCGCTGCTGTGTTCACAGACGTCGGCTGCCGTGGCTGCCGCCGGCCAGATCCTTTGCTGTTTTCGAGGCGAGCAGCTGCCTGCCGCTGGGCGCAGCTCTCGCCACAGCCCGGCGCTGACGCGACTTCCGCTGTGCATCAGCTGCTGCTGCTGTCCGAAGTCGGCGAGCCAACGGCGGACATGGACATGGAGGCGGAGCCGCCTGCCCCGGACACCCGGGCGGCATGCGCCAGCGCCTCCCCCCTGTGCTCTGACTGCTCTGTGACCGTATACCCCGCGCCCACCTGTGCCGGCAGCAGTGCATCACAGTGAAGTGACGACTCAAAAGCAAGGTAGGATGTTTCGGCAGACCCTCCGGCGGCGCGCGCCAGCGCCCCGCCTCGGTGCTCTCGCGGGTCTGTGACTGCGTGCCCCGCACCCACCTGCCGACAGCAACGATCGCAGTCAGAATGCAAGCACTGCAGTCAGCTTTACTCAGCAGGGTCCGCGGTGGCATGCGCCAGCGTCTCTCCCCGGTGATCCGATCGCTCTATGACTGGTGCACCACGCCCACCCGCGGATGCCAGAAGATGAGAGGTCGAAAGCAGGGGGATGCCACATGATTCGCAGCGCGATCATCGATTTTACTCGAGACTGCAGAAAGGTCTATGCCTGGAATTCAAACACCACAGAGCTGCCAGGGTATGAGACAGAACGGACCGATCTGGGACGTGGGCTGACGCACGGGGCGGACAGGGACGCCGTCAGTGCGCACGTATGAAAGTCACGCAGGATGGAGTGCGTGTGGACGCGCACGCCGTCGCGCCAAACGCCATGATGTGGCCTGGCCTCTGAGACTGCTCCACTTGCAGAAAGCCGCTGCTGAAGTGTGGTGCGCACCTGGCAGTCGCGCAGGATGGAGTGGGCGTGCACGCGCACGCCGTCGCACAGTATAGACCCCTGGATGTGGGCGCCGTCCGCCACATGCACATTGGCCATCAGCACGCTGTTGATGACCTGCACACAGTCAGAAGCATTTTGCATTTTGAGTTTGGAACAGTGTGCGAGGTGAAGCGGCACTGTGCTTGCAATACGGTGTGCATCACAGAAGTCGGCACCAAACCCGCATGCCAGCGGCATGGGACATGCTACCATTGAACAGATACTGAGTTCATAGGGAACACAGCCTCTCATATCATCGGCTGCGGAGCTGTTTGGCCCGTCGCCGCCCGCCCATTTCGGCGTTGTTGCCAAGGACAATGCTGGGCTCGATGGTGCGGCACTGGCCAGCACCAGCAAGCTGCTGCAAACATTGCATCTGATACTGGAGCCACTTGAAAAGCTGTCTGGAAGCTCTCTTCCCACTTCCACCGCACCTTGACGCTGTTGCCGAGTACGACCCCCGGGCCGATGACGCTGCGCTTGACGCTGGTCTTGTCGCCGATGTCGGCGCCGCCGGCGATGACACAGCCCGCGCCGACGGTGGCCTTGCTGCCCAGCCGCTTGGGCGTCTCCATCCAGTTTTCGTGGCGCGGGTTGCTGGGGGGACCCAGCAGCTGCACCGCCAGCGCCGGCGTCGCCACATCCCTGGGATCAGATCAAAAACACAGTCTTGATGCAGTCGTACGCATGTGTGACTGTTGTGCTGCTACTTTCTCGTGGCGCATGCTGAAAAGGGAGGACCCGGCAGCTGCAGCGCCAGCGCCGGCGTCGCCACGTCCCTGCTGTGAGCATGTGTTTACGCTTCGAGTCCAAAGCACAGCTTTGACGCATGTCAACAGACGGCCCAGCAGCTGCACCGCTAGCGCCGGCGTTGCCACGTCCCTGCAGTGAGCACGTTTTCACGTTTCGAGTCTGAGCTTCGTCCAGTTGTACTGACGCGTATCAGCAGACGGCCTAGCAGCTGCACTCCAGCGCTTGCATCACTACATCCCTGACGTCAGCAGGTTGAGCTCGCAAGTGGTTTCATACAGATGGTTGGACTGTCTGCGGCTGAAGTTTTGGAAGATGCTTTGCTGCTGGAAGCGGTTTTATAGAGTTGCCCCAGCAGCGCCGGCGTCGCCGCATCCCCAGACACAGTGGATGGCACTGCTCTGACAGGTGTGGCACAACTGGGCTGGGCCACAGCTGCCATTTCCGCCCCCAGCTGTGGGCCGCAAAGCCAGGCAAGGTCCCTTCCCTTGCATCGATCGCGCCGGTCGCGCGCTCCAATCAAACCCGAGAGCTTTTATGCACCTGTTGATCTCGCCGTAGTTGTGCGGCGTGTTGGCGCGCGCGCAGAAGCGGTCAGCGCCCGCCATGTACGCGCACACGGCGCCGGGCGCCGTCCCCATCGGCCGCCCCGCGCTGTCGCCGCCACGGTCGCCGCCGCCGCCGCGGTACGCGTGACTCATGTCCGCCACAAAGTCTGCAGCACAATGTCAAATCTAATGCCTGTGTGATGGCGGCGACTGCTCAGGCAGTGGCTCGATCATCACCACATCGTGAGGCCATCTTCACCTTCATGGTTGATATATTGGAAAACGTCCGACATGCTGACAGCGCGCCGCGCACAAAGGTGGACCGGCCGTGCCAGGTTGAGGCAGTCCGAGCTATGAAGCGAACTCCAGATCCACAGGAGTACATTCCCAACCATTTTCCAGTGTCGAACCGCACCCCGCACAAAGGTGGAGAGCCCGTTATTGAGCGCCGCCTCCAGCTTCAGGCTGTCCGAGCGCAGCGCCTGCAGCTGTGGCTGCGGGCTGTCGAACTGATGCCGTACCAGGTATGGAAGCACGTCCTGCAAAAGGAGAAGGCGACTGAGATAGGGGATCGGTGGGCTGTCGCAAGGATGCGCAACTTCTGCAGCGCTAGCGATTCGTCTGCCGAAAGACTACAAAGGCTTTTTCCGCTAGTTTTTGCGGTTCGTTTCTTCCAGAACCCACCTACTTGAGGGAGGCGTGCGCAGGGGGCGCCTCCAGCGCCACCAGCAGCGACAGCCGATCGAATACATTGCACGTTTAACAAAGTAAGAGCGCAACACTGATGCATTTCCAATTCGTTATCTCGTCTTGTCCACCATGAAACTTCGAAACGTGCACATTCTCTTTCTTTTGCAGGCTTGTTCTGACGTTGTGCTTTCTCTGCAGCCCCACCTGCTTGAGGGAGGCGTGCGCGGGGCGCGCCTCCAGCGCCGCCAGCAGCGGCACCCGATCGAACACATAGCAGTGCGCGTCCGACAGGTCGGTGCGAAGAGTCACGGCTCCTGCGCGCCGCAGCGCCGGCAGCGGCAGCCCGATGTCGCGCCGCGCGTCAGGGGAGGCGGCGAAGAACAGCAGCGTCTGCCCTGCCGCATCCAGGCCTACAGGCACGATGACGAGCGCTCATCCAGCACTGACACGCACCGCAGCTGGATGCGCCATGCTCCTTGCGGCATCCCCCACTGTCACTGAGCGAGCAGCCAGCGCTGCCGTGCAGCTCCAGCCACAGATAGCGGGCATGCGGCTGTCTTCAGTTCTGGCTAAACGATGCAGCGGTTTCAGCTGTGCTTGTTGGCCCACAGTTGCCTTCATGCTGCAGGTCGGCTGACGGCACGCCCTTCTTTGTGAGAGGTACAGCATCAAGCCTGAGAAGTGCGAGAGATCATGTAATACAGCCAGCCCCGCACTGCGTGTCCTCACAGTCCTCATACTACATGCTTTCCGAGCTTGTGCCTGCTCAGCACTTCGCCAAGTGATTATGCCGGAGGCACAGGCACAAATCCACAGGACTGCGGCCAGACCACTGACACAGTCGATGTTCTTGAGGCCACGGCACATTGTGGGGTCTGGGTGATGCTGGAAGCTGATTCTGCTGGACTCTCAAATACAGCTGTAATGACATGACTCACCAACGTAGTCAACGTTCTTGGGCGCCTTGCCCGGCTTGCACTCTGCGCTCGCCAGCCCCCGGCGCGGCGCCAGCAGGCTGGTTGCCGCCGCGCCCCGCACCTGCATTCCAATGCACAATTTCATTCCAGCAGCGACCCATAATCGAGGCCTCTGCCGACTCGTGCCCAGTCCTCTGTGCAGCGCCGGCAGGCTGATGGCTGCCGGCTGGTGGCTGCCGCGTCCCGCTCCTCTGCGGTGTTTAGACTTAACACACAGGGGCTGGAACCCCTTTCACCACGGAGTGAGTGAACGATTTCCAAGAGAGATGGTTCATATTGCCAGAAGGACGTACAACTGTCAGCAACCAGCCTGATGGTGTGCCTGACAAGTCTGCTGACGGCACTCCAGCCGTAGACCGCCATCTCACAACATGCGCCCTCGACCTAACATTTCGACTTCTGCTGTGGTTACAATATCGTCTGACGCACCATGTGCGCCGGCTGCCAGCACCATGTCAAGCGGCGCATCCAGAGTGAGGTCCACTGACAGCACCAGCGCCCGTGTATGGATCAAGCTGTCACAGAGGTCGCAGTTGCAGATGCATTGCAGAGCGCGCACCGTGTGTGCCGCTAGCACCGCGCCAAGTGGCACGTCTGATACGAGGTCCGCCGACAGCACCGCCACCGAATCCGCCACCAGACTGTTGGCGACGGCGCGCAGCGCGTCGGCTGAGCCCAGGCCCTCTGCCACCGCCCGCACCTGGAGACCAGATGTGAAAATCGCATTTGCTGTCGCTGTGCTTTCGTAGGGTGCACTCTAGTGCTCGCAGAATCAGCATGCCTGCAACAGAGCTGCTGCTCTGCGCCGCTGCACCTTGTGTTCTCAGCTGGACTTCACAGAACGCCTGTTGAGGACGATCACTGCATCTGAAACCACCGAAGGAGCCGTATGTACCTCGAGGTGCAGGCCGCCCTCATAATACTTGGCAATCCAGGACTGCACCCGCGCCGCTGTCTGCTCCCCCGAGCACACCTGCGAGATGAGCGGGTGAGAGTCATGCGCAGCTTGGGTTTTGTGAAATCATAATGGTGCGTCAGGCGCGAGAATCTCTCTGAACCAAGCGCATGCTGATGTCAGCAGCGCAGATGGGTGCGCATCACGAAGTAAGGGTTCGTTCACTGCTGATCCCTCACAGTATACAGTGCGCCTTGAGCATGGCAGCATAGGCAGGAGGACCGCACCACCAGCACGTGGTGGACGCCAGAGTGCTCAACCATGGCGAGCGGGAAGGACAGCAGCGGCCGGTTGCCGACGGGCAGCAGCGCCTTTGGCGTCGACGGCCCGTTCAGCGGGTACAGCCGCGAGCCGGTGTCGCTGGCCAGGATGACGGCCTGCGGCGCCGGTCCCCTCATGGCAGCACCTGCTGTCGCTGCTGCTGCGCTGCTGCTGTCGCTGCGGCGGCGTTTCGGTTGCGGCGCTCCACACGCGGCGGCGCTGCCGGGCTGCGCTCAGTCTCTCGCCCTGGGGCTGCTGCTGGGCTCCTCCAGGCAGCTGCAGCTGCGGTGCTTTGCGCTTCCGGAAGCTGTGCCTGATGCTGGCGGTGTGGTCTCTGCTGCGCGCTCAAGGCGGTGTTGACCCAGCCAAGTATGCCACAGCGTTTCGCGCAGATGTGTCAAGCGACCTTCTTTCTACAGCTCTTGAGTGGAGAGTAGGATGGAGACTGTGCTCGCTGCTTGCGTGCACGCCGTCAGGCGAGGCCGACTGCACGATAGGATGCACCCGCTGGGGTGCCAGATCGAGAGGTGCCGCGACGGCTGCAGCTGGTGCGGACGGTCAGGGCAGCTGCAAACAAAGTGCCGACCGCTACAGGCGCACAGTATCGCCAATTTTTTTAAAACTTTCAGAAAAAAAAGCAAAATTCTGCATCGCCGGAAAGCTGGTCCGTATGTGCTTCCAGAGCAGCCTCTCCTGCTGCCCTGCTGCACCTCGTCGTGCTGCGTCGTGCTACGCCCAGGAAATGGTCCAAAACACGCATCTATGCTATTTATTCGAGACAGCGGAACGGGATCGTTTGCAGCCGGCATTCTGAGTAACACACAGCATCATCAGTTCGTTCGAAAGCTGCGCTGAAGGCGGCAGTTTTGCCCTCCAGCCAGAGCAAGTTGGCACCATGTCTCAGGCTTACAGCGCTACCGAACTGCTGGGCCACATAGTGCAGCAACTCGCCTCGATGACGGGTGTTTGCTCACTGTTGCATTTAAAGAGGCCTCAAGTGACAAGCGTTATCTAGGCAGCTGGGACGCACATCTGAACGACCCTGCCATGTGGCTCTGCTTTTCGATGCAGGGTTGTGGCCGCGTTAGTGTGCCGGTCTTGGCGGCGCTTGATCGAGCCGCAAGACGCAGCTGTGTTCCGCGGCGCTGCCGAAATGCCTGATGCAGAACCATGCACTGATGCGCGCCGCCTGACCTCTGCTCTATACAAATCGCTCCTGAACTGACTATGGCGGCAGTCTGGTCATCTGCGTCGCTTGCAGTTCAATTTGAAAGCTGGACATCGCTTCCGTGCGTGTGTTCCCATGAAGCCTCAGCAGTGGCGCACCTGCAGATGCCGCTCAGGAACACGCACCTGGATGCGCACCTGGATGCGCCATGATTCAGCACGTCGGGCCTGATGATTTGAGTGCTGCAGTCTACTTAACCTTCAAAGAACCCCAGTCTGCTCAACCCCTAAAGAACCCCTCATGAACGCGTATCAATCGCACCAGCATGCCTGCATGTATTTCTATTGCCTGCCAAACGCGAGATTGGTGCCGCTGCACCATGCGACTGTGAACGTTTGGAATCCCAGAGGTCGAGGCCTAATTACATGTCACGCACTGCAGGAGGACGAAGACGTCCCTGGGCCCGGTGGCGCGTCTCGAAGCATTGCGTCTGGGTCATGCGACAGGTGCTTGAACAGAATGTACGGCACCACCGATGGTACCACCATTCTGCACAGGATGCTTCATATGTCCCAAAACTACTTGCTGTCGGGAGTTTCCGTGGAGGCCATACTGGACGCATGTCCTCTCGCATGTCATCCGCGCCCTGCAATCCAACATGATTCCTCGAGTTGAGATCACCACCTGTCTCCGCTGAAATGGGTTCGCATCCTGTCCTGCAGGTGCTGCTGTGAATCACAAGATGCTCAGCTGCATCTCCACCTTCGAAGAATATTCGGGCCTGCGCTGCGGCAGCCGGACAGAGGAATGTCAATTGGAGGCAGCCGGGGGCGCTGGGACACATGTGGTGAGATCTGCAGGCAAGCTGCTTTAGCTTACTGCAAGTATGGTGAAGCACTCCAGCGGAAGTGCCCCTCAGCTCCTTCATTTCGGACAGCTCTTTTGGCATGCATAACATGGAGGACCAAAAGGGCTGCCTGCATGAATGGATTGGCCTCGTGCGAACAACCGTCATAGCGACCTCGCAAATGCTGCTGCACCACCCAGTTGTCAAACTCAATTCTGCATGTGCTGCAGCTGGAATTTTTGCCGCACAATAGATGCAGAAAGTGTGCCACAAAATGTTCGAGCATCCGCGTGGCGTGCCGCTTGGACCCGAGCAGGGGCGGATTCATTGTGCACAGCGGTGACGTTTGATCCTGAGTCAGCACGTGATCGCTCTGCGCTGCAGGACCTGGCCTTCGCCTTCTGCGCTACTCCGCATGACGACTTCAGAGACATCACAAATCAATGTGCCGGCCTTGGCACCTGCAGCTGCGCGCCACTGCCCGGCGCTGCGGCTGCTAAGTCTGGCCGCAGAGCCCCTTGGCCACCAGGCCTACAATCTTGGCAGCCGTGCAGGGCAGATCGGAGTGGAGATCTTGGCGCTGACGGCTCTGACAGTCCTCGTGCTGACTTGAATTACGCTGCGCTGCTGGCCGGTGGAGCTGTCTTGTCTGACCGGGCTGCGGGTGCTGTCCCTGACTGAGGCGCAGCGGAAGGGGGAACGAGTTCCACACCTGTGCCCATGCGTCACTCGATGTCGGCGCTGACGCAGCTGCACACGATGTGCATGAAGTCGCTCTGGTGGGACGACACACTTCCTGAACGTATTCTGGTCAGTGCAGTCCCCTGAGCGACCGGCTGGACATTGACACATGAAGACATGTGAGGCCTCACTAGCCGATGTCAAAACGTGACATCGTGTGTGCAAAACAATTCTGCGAGTTACGTGGATCGAACACGTGACCTTGCGAACGCTTGCGTATGATTTTAGGCCTTCAGTCGCACGCTCTCCCAACTGAGCTAAACTCGCGATGCCGATGTGATGATGCTCATTGACAAGATTAAATGTGGATATACAAAAATACGCCGCATTGCTTTTATTCCACGGGTTTTGTTGTGTCACTTGTGCTTTTGTGGTACGCGCTCCCGCGGGCCCGCGGGCTCCTGACATGCACTGTGCGGTTCGCTGAGGTTACAGGGGCTCGCCCCCCCTTTGTGTGTGGTCTTGGGGCAGCTCCACCCCACCCATTGTTTCAAGGGACCACA